>Ga0210394_10000247_pt1 | contig 127505 bp, 108 predicted proteins | sample IncBWC12MmetaG_FD_160121 | JGI IMG/M metagenome (GOLD analysis project Ga0210394, IMG submission 160121) | Forest soil microbial communities from Barre Woods Harvard Forest LTER site, Petersham, Massachusetts, United States - Inc-BW-C-12-M | ecosystem: Environmental > Terrestrial > Soil >...
TCGCAGCGACCGGAATCTGGATTGTCGATGTTGCCGCGCAGCCGTTCGTGTCGGAGACAGTCACCGTCAAGGTCACCGGACCGCCGGTAGCCGTAGCGAAGAACTTCGTGTCGTTTGGAATCATCCCACCGCCCGGTGTGACGGCATTGGTTGCACTCCACGTCACGCTCTGCCATGGGCTGTTCGGATAAGCGGGAGAATCGATGTGGGCATCGATGTAGGCACCTGTGCAAACCGACGGGGAGGCGACGGTGATCGGCGGCGGATCGAGGACACGAATCGGGATCGCGACCGGATCGCTCGTAGCTGAGCAGCCGTACGTATCGGTAGCCGTGACCTGAACCGTCACCGGCTGACCGCCCGGGTCGCTGGTGAAGTAGACGTAGGCGTAGGAGTCGCCGCCTGAGTTTGGCAGGATGGTCCCGTTGGTGATGGTCCAGTGGTACGTTGCCCAGTCGCCCCCCTCGGCGGGCGGACCAATCGTCGCTTCTCCCATCGAGTTGGGACAGATCGCGCTCGGGTAGGTCTGCACGACCGGTTTGGCAATGGATCGCACGGGGATGGTGACCGGATCACTCGTGGCAGTGCAGCCGTAGGTGTCGGTCGCTGTGACCTGGACCGTGACCGGCTGGCCGCCCGGGTCGCTGGTGAAGTAGACGTAAGCGTAGGAGTCGCCGCCGGAGTTTGGCAGGATGGTCCCGTTGGTGATGGTCCAGTGGTAAGTCGCCCAGTTGCCGCCCTCTACTGGCGGACCGACCATCGCTTCGCCCCTTGAGCCGGGGCAGATAGCGCTCGGGTAGGTCTGCGCGACCGGCCTGGCGATCGAGCGCACGGGGATGGTGACCGGGTCACTCGTTGCAGTGCAGCCGTAGGTATCGGTCGCGGTGACCTGAACCGTCACCGGCTGACCGCCCGGGTCACTGGTGAAGTAGACGTAGGCCCAGGAGTCGCCGCCGGAGTTTGGCAGGATGGTCCCGTTGGTGATGGTCCAGTGGTAGGTCGCCCAGTTGCCCCCCTCGGCTGGCGGACCGACCATTGCCTCTCCGCGAGAGCCGGGACAGATCGCGCTCGGGTACGTTTGCGCGATGGGCTTGGCAATGCTGCGTACGGGGATGGTGACCGGGTCACTCGTTGCGCTGCAGCCGTATGTATCGGTGGTCGTGACCTGAACCGTCACCGGCTGACCGCCCGGGTCGCTGGTAAAGTAAACGTAGGCGTAGGAATCGCCACCCGAGTTTGGAAGGATGGTCCCGTTGGTGATGGTCCAGTGGTAGGTCGCCCAGCTTCCTCCCTCGGCCGGCGGTCCAACCATCGCTTCTCCGCGAGACCCGGGACAGATCGCGCTCGGGTAGGTTTGCGCGATCGGCTTGGCGATCGTGACGTCCGCGCTCGCGGTGACCGTACAGCCGTTGCTGTCGGTGACTGTCACCGAGACGGTGATCGGACCGCTCCCATCGGCGGTGTAGTCGACCATCGGTCCGTTCGCAGCGGGACTACTCGGACCGCCGGCGATCGTGCCATTGGTGACGCTCCATGAATACGAAGACCAGGTTCCAGCGACGGTGGCCTCTCCCTGCGCACCACCACAGAGCGTGGTCTCCCGCAGATTGATCGATGGCGCAGCCGGAGCGGCGTTGACCACCACGGTTAACGGCTGCGACGTCACCGAGCAACCGTTCGCGTCTGTCGTCGTCACCGTGTACGACATCGTCGCGTTCGGGCTGTCGGAAATCATTTCCGTCGTCGCGCCGCCGGGAGACCATTGGTAGGTCGCCCAGCCGGGCCCCGCGTCGAGAGTGACCGGCTGTCCGGCACAGGCGGGGTTGGCGCCGCCGACCAGCATGATCACGGGCGGCGGACACGTTTGCGCCTGCGCGATGCCGGCGGAGAGGAACAGGAAAACCAGGATTACGGCGGACGGGAGACGGCGCACAGAGACTCCTTCGGATCACTCTTCGAGTGACAGGATGCGGTAGTGTTGGGTGTGTGGAAATGCCTACTGGGCGGTAGGAAAGACCGAATTTATCCGATCCTGACAGACAGAGCAATATCTTTTTCCAGATCAAATCCTGAAGGGTAAGACGTCAGACGGAAGTGTTTATGAGTGCCACGCGTTCAGAACGCCCGATGATACCTAGAGCTACGCGCAAGGTCCGTGTGGGCAACATCACCATCGGCGGCGACAGCCCCATCGCCGTCCAGTCGATGACCGCCACCAAGACTCAGGATATTGCCGCAACCATCCGGCAGGTGGAGCTGCTCGAGGAAGCCGGCGCCGACGTCATCCGCATCGCCATCGACACTGCGAAAGACGTCACCGCACTGGCCGAGGTGCGGGCGGCGCGGCCGAACGCCAACCTCGTCATCGACCTGCAGGAGAACTACCGGCTGGCCGAGCGTGTCGCGCCGTTCGTGCAAAAGCTCCGCTACAATCCCGGCCACCTCTACCACATCGAACGCGACAAGCCGATCAGCGCCAAGGTCGCCTACCTGGTCGACGTCGCCCGCACCCATGGCTGCGCGATCCGCATCGGCGTCAACGCCGGCTCCGTCGACCCGGAGAAGCTCGACAAGTATCCGAAGGAAGACTCGATCTCGCCGATGATCGATTCCGCGCTGGAGCACTGCGCGATGCTCGACGACCTGGGCTTCGATCAATACGTCGTCTCGCTGAAAGACTCCGACCCGAACAAGGTCATCGATTCGAACATCCGTTTCGCCGCGGCCCGTCCGGACGTTCCATTGCACCTCGGCGTCACGGAAGCGGGCATGCCGCCGGACGGCATCATCAAAACGCGCGTGGCTTTCGAACAGCTCATCACGCGCGGCATCGGCGACACGTTACGGGTCTCACTGACGTTGCCCTTCGAGAACAAGGGCGACGAGATCACCGTCGGGCGGCAGATTCTCGCCGACATCGCCAATGGCCGCTTCCGCTCCGTGGCCCGCTTCGAGCAAAAGGGGATGAACATCATCAGTTGCCCCTCGTGCTCTCGCGTCGAGAACGAAGCGTTCATCGATCTGGCCCAGAACGTCCGCGAGATGACGATGTATGCGAAGGAGCACGACATCACCATCGCGGTCATGGGCTGCCGCGTAAACGGTCCCGGCGAGACGGACGATGCCGACCTGGGCATGTGGTGCGCGCCAACGTACGTGAACCTCAAACGCGGCCCGGAGTCGCTGGGCCACTACACCTACGACGAGATCCTCGGCCGCCTGCGCCTGGAGCTCGACAAGCTGATCGATGAAAAACGAGGCGTCGCCGTTTGAAACGGATCCCCTACCTCGTCCTCTCCCTGGCGGTGATCATCGCCGATGCCTGGACCAAGTGGCTGGTGTCGAGCCGCATCGATCTGCACGAGTCGATCCCTTTGATCCCCGATTTTCTGCAGCTCGTCCACGTACGCAACACCGGCGCGGCATTCGGCATCGGCGCAAACGCTGACTCGAGAATTGTGCCGTGGCTGCTGAACCTCGGCGCGATCGGCGTCTTCTTCGTCGTCGTCGCCTACGCCTTCCGCGCCGCGGCGACCGATCGCGTGCTCCAGACAGGCCTCCACCTGATTCTCGGCGGCGCGATCGGGAACCTGATCGACCGCTTCCACCTCGGCTACGTGGTCGATTTCGTCGACGTCTTCGTCAAGTCCCACCACTGGCCCGCCTTCAACGTGGCCGACTCCGCCATCTGCATCGGCATCGCCCTGCTCTTCCTGGACATGAGAAAGAAGCCGGAACCGGATGAGGTCACCGCGGCGGAGACGATGACGTAGCACGGCGCCCAGCGTAGCGCCGGCGGCTCGCCGGCTGGCCCGCCGCCGGCTCGGCGGCGGTTCTTCCGAGGTACACTTACTCGTCCACACCTCACATCGCGCTCTCCCCGCGCGAAATGCCCCGACAACTAATCCCTTACAAGGACTACCGCCGAGTACGTATCCGCTCCCGCGGCTATCTTCCGCATTGGGAAATCGAGGGAGCGACGTACTCGGTGACCTACCGGTTGCATGACTCGCTACCGATCGACGTTCTCAGACAACTCTGGCAGGAACGGAAAGCGATGGAGAATCAACTCACCCATGGCTTCCGGCAGCTCACCGTGATCGAGCGGTGCAGTATCGAAGTAGCTTTCGGAGAGCGTCTCGACGACGAGCTGCATGTCGAGCGCGGCGAGTGCCATCTTCGGAATCCACAACTCGCAGACGGAGTCGCCAACAATCTGCAGCACTTTGACGGCAGCCGGTACAAACTCTTTGCCTGGTGCGTGATGCCCAATCACGTTCACGTCGTTTTCAAGCCGTTCGATGGTGAGCATCTTGACCGGATTCTTCATTCGTGGAAGTCGTATACGTCGCACATCGCGTATTCGATTGTCGGAACCAGGACGTTGTGGGCTCGCGAGTATTTTGATCGTGTGATTCGGGATGATCGGCATCTGATGGATGCGGTCAGGTACGTACGGGGCAATCCGGCGAAAGCTGGGCTGGCGGGTTGGAAATGGGTGGGATGAGAACCGCCGCCGAGCCGGCGGCGGTCCAGCCGGCGAGCCGCCGGCGCTACGCTTGCATGGCGCTTCGCTACGCTGTCGGTTCGGACTGCACCACCGAGTCTGTCAACTGCCGTTGCGCTACGGCGGCCATGCCCATCAGGCCGCCCATCCCCATCGACTCCACGGCCGTGGAGGGGACGATCATCATCGCGCCTTTCTCTTTTAGCCCCTCGTAGAGCATGTTCATGGCGCGGAGGTGCAGGGCGGTCGGGTTGTCGTGGTAGGAGATCGAGGCGGCCTGGAAGAGTTTGGCGATCTCCACTTCCGCCTCGCCGAGGATGATGCGGGCCGCTTTTTCACGCGCGGCTTGCGCCTCGCGCGACATCGCGTCCTGTAGAGCGTCGGGGATGATCACGTCGCGCATCTCCACCGACTGCACGGTCACGCCCCAGGGATTGCAGCGGGCGTCGATCAACTCCTGAAGCTGCTCTTCGATCTTCTCGCGGCCGCGCAGCAGGTCGCCCAGCGACGTCCGGCCGATGATGTCGCGCAGCGCGGTCTGCGCCGCCCAGCTCACGGCATCCTGGTACTGCTGCACTTCCAGCGCCGCCTTCTCCGCGTCGTACACCATCCAGAAAAGGACGGCGTCCACGTTGACGGGAACGGTGTCGGACGTCAGCGTCTGCTCCGCGGCGAAGCTGGTCGTGATCACGCGTTGATCGATCCACGACGAAACGGTATCGATGAACGGCACGATCCAGAAGAGTCCCGGTCCGTGCAGCCCTACAAACTTGCCGAGGCGCAGAACGACCGCTTTCTCCCACTGCTTGGCCACCTTCGGTGACTGCATGAGGACGAGGCCGAGAAGCATCCCGGCGATCACCCAAAGCGGATTCTCCGTGGCGATGGTCCCGGCCAGTCCGATGAGAGCGGGGGCGATGAGGACGAATGCGGCGACGACATTGGCGCGCGGGGCGGTCGGACGAGGTCTGTTGGGCAGAACGATAGGGGTCATGACTAGTTTTCTCCTTCTTTCAATCGCCTCGCGAGCTCTTTGACGGCCTCGCGGGGCGAATACCCGAGGGCTGCGGAATCCGTGAGGAAGCGGTCGATATGCGCGGCCAGACGGCGCTCGCGATGCCCGGCGTGCGCCGACTTGGGCACCGAGTCGGCGATGAACGTGCCGACGCCGCGGCGGGTGACGAGCACCCCTTCGCGTTCCAGCGTAAGGTAGACCTTGGCCACGGTGTTGGCATTGACGCGAAGGTCGACGGCAAGCTGGCGCACGGTCGGTAATTGGTCGCCGGGCTCCATCCGCCCGGTGGCGATGGCGACGCGAATGCCGCGCTCGAGCTGCGCGTAGATGGGCGTTCGGTCGTGGGCGTCGATGGAGATCGGGAAAGCCACGCTGTCCTCTTGTACTACTAATTTAGTACATGTTCGGCGAAAGTCAAGAGGGAGGCGCGAAAAAACTACTCGCCCAGCTTGGCTTTCAGGTCGCGCAGCTCCGATAACAGAGCGGTTACCTGTGTCTCGAGCCGTTGCACGCGGACGGATAACGGCTCGCCGGCGGCGGCAGGCATGTCGTCCATTGTGGAGTCGTCGGCGACGGCTCCGCCGAGGAGCTGGGCCCAGCGCGCCTCCTTCTGTCCCGGGCGGCGCGGGAGCTCGCGCACGACGGCATCATCGCCGGAGCCTAAACGGTGCAGGGTGGCCTCGACGTCGTCGATGGCCTCGAACGCGTGAAGCCGGTCGCTGCGGCCGCGGATCTCGCCTGCCGTCTGCGGGCCGCGCAGGAAGAGCAGCGTCATCACGGCTTTGGCAGCACGATCGAGGTGCCAGGTGGCGTCGAGATTGTGATCCCAACGCGTGGCCCGGCCGCCGAACACCTTCCAGACGAGCTTCTCGTCCTGCAGCCGGTCGAGAGCGCGTTGCACCTCGCTCTCCCCTACCTCCATAACCGGCTCGCGGTTCGATTTTTGATTGCAGGCGGCGATGAGGGCGTTGATCGTCAGCGGGTAGTACTCCGGCGTGGCGAGCTGCTTCTCCATCAGGCAGCCGAGGGCGCGGATCTCGATCGGGTCGAGCGCGCGCGCCGGAAGACGGCGTGGTTTGCGTTCCCCGTCGAGCGTGGTGACGAAGTGGGACATTCGGCCGAGAAGTCTACCTCCGGGTTCGCCATCAATGAACCCCGCGAAGCCATGAATGGGTTCCGCGCGGCCATGTATGGGATCTGGGAGGCCATTCATGGGATCTGAGAGACCATTCATGGGATCTGGGAGGCCATTCATGGGACCTGAGAGGCCATTAATGGGATTCTGGGAGGCCATTCATGGGACCTGAGAGGCCATTAATGGGATCTGAGAGGCCATTAATGGGACCTGAGAGGCCATTCATGGGATCTGAGAGGCCATTCATGGGATCTGAGAAGCCATTCATGGGATCTGGGAAGCCATTCATGGGATCTGAGAAGCCATTCATGGGATCTGGGAGGCCATTCATGGGATCTGAGAAGCCATTCATGGGATCTGAGAAGCCATTCATGGAATCTGAGAAGCCATTCATGGGCTCCGGGAGGCCATTCATGGACTCTGGGACGGTGTGGACTCACCATTTCTGGTGATTCATGCGGTCTCGACGGACTTTTCACTGGTGCTCAACCGGCCGGGATGAACGTCGCCGGCCGCGCGGTGCGCACCTTCCCGAAATAGTTGTCCACCCGCATCCCTGCCTTCTCAGCCAGCGACCGGAACGTCGTCATCTTGCCCCCGAACACGTTCAGCAGGTTCCCGCGGCGCTCCAGGCGGTAGTCGCGAGCGATCGCGCTCGGGTTCGCCGCCCGTCCCACCAGTGGCCTGACCCCGGCGAACGTCGACGCGATGTCGTCGCGTCCGATCGGCTCCCGAAGGTAGCGGTTGAAGCGTGCGATCAGATACTCGATCTCGTCCTCCGTAGCCGTGACATTTTCGAGAGAGCCGATGTGCATGACCTCGGTCGTTCCGACGAGCGTGGTCCCTTTCCACGGCAGGACGAAGAAGACGCGCCGGTCGCTGAGCGATTGCAGCAGCATCCCGGCCTCGGCCACCTGACGCCTGAGCACGAGGTGCGATCCGCGCACGAGCGAGAGCCGGTAGTGCGAACGGATGTGGTTCTCGGCCAGCAATGCGTTCATCCATGGACCGGCGGCGTTGACGACGAAGTCGAATCGCTCGGTGCCGAACGGTGTCGCCACAATCCAGTCACTGCCGTCACGGCGAAGAGAAGTGACGGGCGTCTCCTCGCGCACGGTCACACCGTCGTTGACTGCCGACGCGACGACGATCCGCGCCAGCGCGTGGTCGTCGACTTGAGCATCGGAATAGACAAAACCGCCGCGAAGACCGGCACGCGTCAGCGGCACACGCGCGATCAATTCATCGGCGTTCAGCGCCTTGTGGCGCGCGATGTTGTCACGGCCGGCCAGCAGGTCGTAGAGCGTCAGCCCGGCGCTGATGGTGAAGCGGCTCCGCGGACTGTCCTCGTAGATTGGCAGCAGGATCTCGATCGGCTTGACGAGCGAGGGCAGATGCTCGAGCAGCCAGGCGCGATCGCGCAACGATTCGCGTACCAGAGCGATGTGAAACCGTTCCAGGTAGCGAAGGCCGCCGTGGATCATCTTCGTGGTCGCGGACGACGTCTGCGCACCACAACGGCCTTTCTCGAAAAGCGTGACACCGTAGTCGCGGCGCGCCAGCTCCCAGGCGATCCCCGCACCGTTGATCCCGCCTCCGATGACCGCAAGCCGCACGGGTCGATCGTACCGTTTTCACGCGAGCAGGTGCTCCATTAATCTTTACGTGATGTGGACTCGGCGCAGCACGAAGGCTTCTGCATCATGTTTCGATGAGCGCCGCCGTCTCGCGGTATTGGATCTCGTAAAGCTTCCGATACAGCCCGTCGTGCTGGATCAGCTCCTCGTGCGTTCCCCGTTCGCGGATCTCGCCGTGATGGAAGACGAGGATCGTGTCGGCGGAGCGGATGGTGGAGAGGCGGTGCGCGATCACGATCGACGTCCGGCCGGCCATCAGCATTCGGATCGCTTCCTGGATCAGGACCTCGGTCTCAGTATCGATCGATGATGTCGCTTCGTCGAGCACGAGAACCGGAGGGTTGAAGGCGAGCGCGCGCGCGAACGACAGGAGTTGTTTCTCCCCCACCGAAAACCCGGCGCCTCGCTCGCGCACCTCGGAATCGTAGCCATCGGGCAGCCGCTGAATGAAGCGATCCGCCTGGACGCGAATGGCCGCCTCACGGACGATCTCCGGGGTGATGTCCGGGTCGCCGAGGGAGATGTTCTGCGTGATCGTGCCGGTGAAGAGGAAGAAGTCCTGCTGCACGATGGCGAAGAGTGCGCGCAGCGACGTGACGGTGTAGCGGCGGATGTCGATGCCGTTGACCAGAATCTCGCCACGCTGCGGTTCGTAGAAGCGGAGCAAGAGCGCGGTCACCGTGGTCTTGCCGGCACCCGTGTGGCCGACGATGGCGATCCGCTCGCCTCGGTTCACCGTGAACGAAACGTTCTTCAACACCCACTCCGGCTCGTTGTAGGCGAAACAGACATCGCGGAACTCGATCGAATCGAAATGATCGATTTCCAGCGTCCCCTCGTCGAGGATGCGCGGCGGCGTATCGAGCGTCTTGAAGATCCGTTCGCTGGCCGCCATGGCCGCCTGCAGGATGTTGTACTTCTCCGAAAGGTCTGAGATCGGCTCGTAGAATCGTTGCGCGTATTGGAAGAACGCGATCAACGTACCGATGGAGAGCATGCCGCGGATGACCTGCCCGCCGCCGTACCAGACGATGAGCGCCATGCCGATCGTCTCCACCAGCTCCACGACGGGATAGAAGACCGAGTAATAGAAGATCGAATCGATGTTGGCGTCGCGGTGGCGCGCGTTGAGCGCCTCGAACTTCTCGGCCTCGTCGGCCTCGCGATTGAAGAGCTGGACCGTGGCCATTCCGGAGATGTGCTCCTGCAGGAAGGCGTTGATCGCGGCGATGCGCGCCCGCACCTGGCGGTAGGTCTGGCGCGCGCCGCGCCGGAACCATGCCGAGGCCAGGATGATCAGGGGGATGATCGAAAAGAGCACCAGCGCCATCCGCCAGTTCATCCAGAACAGCACGCCCACGATGCCGGCAAGCACGAAGATGTCCCCGAAAATCGAGACGAATCCGGCCGTGAACATGTCGTTGAGCGCGTCAACGTCCGTTGTGACGCGGGTCATCAGCCGTCCGACGGGGTTGCGGTCGAAGAACTGGATGTCCAGTCGCTGCAGGTGGTCGAAGATCTGTTTGCGGAGGTCGTACATGATGTACTGCCCCATCAGATTCATCAGCACCATCTGCGTGTAGAGCACGCCGAACCCGCCTAAGAGGACGACGAAGTACAGGCCGGCGGCGAGATTGATACCGCTGAGCGGGTCGAGCGCCCACCCGTGGGCCACCAGCCATGCGCCGATGCGATGGCTGAAGCCCGCGACCTGCGCTCCCTGCCGAGGGGCCACATAAAGATCGATGGCCACGGCTACGATGGCCGGCCCGGCGATCTCCAACACGGACGACAGGATGACAAGCACCACCGACACCGCGGCCCGCAGGCGATACGGCCTCAGATAGTGCAGCAGCCGCCGCGCGAGATGCGGGTCGAAGGCTTTGGCGCCTTCGTCTTCGTGTCGTTCGATGTCGGCCATGGTGTGTGTTGCTGCGGCTGTTGCCGCGTTGTGGGTTGTCGGTTGTCGGTTGTCAGTAGCGTCGCCGCAATCAACCGACCGCTGACAACCGACAACGCCGAAGGCGCAGTTAAGCGATTTCCGCGATCTCCTCCTCCAGGGTCTGTCGTCGATAGAGGTTTGCGTAATAGCCGTCGTGCGCGAGGAGCGCGTCGTGAGTCCCTCGCTCGACGATGCGGCCATCGTCGATGACGATGATGCTGTCGGCGTCCTTCACCGACGAGACGCGGTGCGAGACGATGAGCGCGGTACGGCCTTTCCGGATCTCTCGCAAGGAGCGGAGGATCTGCTCTTCGGTGGACGTGTCGACGGCGCTCAGAGCGTCGTCGAGGATCAGGATGGCCGGGTCTCGGATGAGTGCACGGGCGATGGCCGTCCGCTGTTTCTGGCCGCCGGACAGAGTGATGCCACGTTCTCCGATGAGCGTACCCAATCCCTGCGGGAAGGACGAAACGTCACTCGATAGTCCGGCCAGTGCGGCCGATTCTTCCACGTCATCCGCGGATGCGTCGCGGCGGCCGAATCGGATGTTCTCGGTAATCGACTCCGAGAAGAGAAACGTCTCCTGCGGAACGGCACCGATCCATTGGCGCAACTGCGTCGTCGGGAAGGACTCGATCGGCCTGCCGTCGATGAAGATCGTGCCGGGCGGCGGCTCGAAAGTCCGCGTGATCAGTGCCAGCAGCGTCGACTTGCCGCTACCTGTACGGCCGACGATGCCGACGGTTTCGCCAGGGCGAACATGAAGGTTGATGTCACGAAGGGCGAACCGTGGGACGAACTCACGTGGGACAGACTCGCCGACGACGGGCTCACGCGGACTGGACTCTCCGGTCCGCCCGTCATAACTGAACGTCAGGTTGCGAATCGCGATCTCACCGCGCACCGGTGCGACGACGCGCTCGCCGGCATCTGCCCGCACATCAGGCTGAATGGACCACACCTCGTGGAGCCGCAGCATCGAGGCCATGCCGCGCTGGAAGAGATTCGTGACCCAGCCGAGCGCGATGAGCGGCCAGACCATCCGCCCAAGATAGAGCTGGAAGGCGATGAAACTGCCGATCGACAGAGTGCCGCGGATCATGTCGCGGCTGCCGAGGTAGAAGATCAGGCAGAAGAGAATGCCGATCATGGCGTGCAGGCCGGGATAGAACATGGCCGTCAGCTTGATGACCGTGCGATTGCGGCCGACGTATTCGCGGTTCATCGCCGCGAACATCTGACTCTCGGCACGCTCGCGCCCGAATGCCCGCACGACTCGCACGCCGGCAAGGTTCTCCTGGACGCGTGCCGAGATGTCGCCGAAGTAGTCCTGCACCGCCTTGTACTTCACATGAATGCGCTGCCCGAAGTACTGCACCATCCCCACGATCACGGGGATGGAGGTCAATGACCAGAGCGCCATGGGGCGGTTGATCCGCAACATCATGACGAAGGCGCCGATCACAACGATGAGCGACGACAGCGCGTGCATCACAGCCGGCCCGATCAGCATCCGCACCGACGCCAGGTCGTTCGTGGCCCGCGAGAGCAGATCGCCGGTACGCTGCTCCTGGTAATAAGCCAACGGCAGCGACTGCAGATGGCCGTAGAAGTCGTTGCGCATTTCATACTCGATGCGCCGCGACTCGCCGATGACGATGCGCCGTTGCAGAAAAAGGAAGAGCCCTTCGAACATCGTTGCGCCGATGAGCAGGAGCCCGTAGCGCACGAGCGCGCCGCGGGTGACGGCGACTCTCAGCTCGTTGACGGCGCCACCGATGATGAGCGGCTTGAGCAGCGAGAAGCCCGCCGAGCCCACCACGCAAAGACCACCCAGCCCCAGCGCCCGTTTGTGACGGCCGAAGTAGTAGAAGACGCGGCGGAGGGGGGACATGGAGGGCATGAGAGGCAGTGTTGAATGTTGAGTGTTCAATGTTGAGTGTTGAATGGGCTGGGAGTCGGAGCCATCATTCAACATTTAACACTGAACATTCAACATGCAACATTCGAGCGTCGGGGCTCACTCCGCGAAGCGACTACGCATCAGGGCGGCGCCACCGCCTGGTTCCACATCTCCTCTCTGATCCGCCACACCCCCTCTGCGCCACGGTGCAGGACGAACAGCATCTTCCCCCACCCTTCGAACGGCGGCTTGCCACCGGGAAACTGCACGATCTGATGCTCGGTACACCACTCCGATGCCCAGTCGCCGGATACCTCGATGTCGTGACACTGCATCTCGAACATCTCCATGCGGCCGCCCGGAATCGAGGCCATCACGTCATCCAGGAACTTGCCGATGGCCTTCTTCCCCACGATCGGCGGCGTCGATGGAAGAAGGCTGACCCCGTCGTCCTCCCACAGGGCCAGGGTGGCGGCGTTGTCCATGCTCCTTGTCGCCGCGTCGAGGGCTTGGTTGAAGGTTTCGATTCCGGACTGGGCGGGAGTGGCGGCGTTCGCGACAACGGGCATGAGACAGAGAAGGACGAGTACCCAGCGGAGTGATCGCATCTTCGCTCTCCCGTTACGAATGGCGACGGTCCGATGCATTTCTGATGTAGGCGACTGCGTCGTCGAAATTGACGAGCACCTTGCAGTCGACGGCTGACAGTTCGTCGTATACGGACGGATTCGCGAAACCTTTAACATCCTGTGTGATAAAGCATTTTGCGCCGGTTGCTTTTTCGGCGTGTGATCGCACGGACTCCAGCACGAGCGCATCCTGCGGCGATAGTGAGAGATACAGTTCGTACACCCGCGCGATCTTTACAATTTCACCACTCAGAGGGATCAACGTTCCATCCGTCTCCACGGCTTGGATAGCGGTTTCTAAACGCTCTTGCGACTCCTCCGCACCCGCTACAAGGGCCGCGACGACATCTCTCGATTGGTCCCTGAGACTGCGGAACGGCTCAGAACGGGATATCTCACGAATGTGCGTCTGAAGCGCGGAATGGAACTCCCTTCGCTCTGACGCACGGCGGTGCCAGGTGGCGCGTGCCTCGGCCGCCGAGAATGCTGGAAGCGCAAGTGCAATTTGACCAGTCTTGGCCATCTGCAGGATTTCTGCACAACTTACACATCTCTCCTGCAGATATGCAAGTTCGAGGAGGAAGTTGGTTTCGACGTAAACGATCACGCGGCGATCTTTGAGCTAATCGATCCATCGCGTACGGATTCGGCGAGACCTGAATCCTTTAACCAAGTGCCATTGTCACCGTCGGTGAGCGTTCCAGCAACGAGATCGCTCAACCACGCATGAATCAAGATCTCAAAACTGCTCTCGCTTAGCGTATCGAGTGACCTGTCGAGCCGCATCAGGTACGGTCTCAGAGCAGCTTCCGTATCAGCTTCAAAGTCTGGGCTTGCTACTTCCCTTGCGGGATGACGCCAGAGGTACAAGTGATCACGCAGGGCCAACAAAAAATAATCTGATTGTGGTATCTCGGCGTGCACAAAGAGGTTACGCAGGAAACGGGCCGCCCAATCGCGCGAGGGAGCCTTCGCGTTCTTAGCTTCGACGAGAAGCCGGATACCCTCGCCAGGTTTCCCGATAGCGAAGTCAACAACAGGGCGTTCAGCGGCCATATATCTCTATTCTACTCGGTTTCAATCCTCACGAGATGGGCGTAAACGCGACGACTCGGGATGCAGCCCGGAGTCCCCTCTCCTCCCTCACGCGGGCTCGGCCCCTTCCCCACCCCGGCCCCCCGCATCCTTCAAGGGCAACCTCTTCATCTCCTGCAGCGTGATCCGCAACACGCTCCCCAGCGTGAACCCCTGCGGGAAACAATGCGGGATGCGCACCCCCGCGCCGCTGAGCTCGAGAAAGTCGAGCGGCGGCTTACGGCGAGCCAGGACGAAGGCCAGCTTGCGTGGGAGGTCTTCGCGATCGTCGGCGTTGAGGTGGAGCGGCTGGAGGTAGTAGCCGAAGTGCATGGTTTTCAGCGCCGGCACGCCGCCGGAGAACTCCGGGAGCGTCACGCTCAGGCCCAATGCCCCGAAGATCCAATTCTCCTGCGCGAACTCGCCGCGCCAGAAGTCCTCTTCCTCCGGGGTCAGGTGTTCGAGGCGCATCAGTGCTCGGGGTCGATGAACTTCTCGAATTTGTCGCGACCAAAATACCCGACGGTGCGGTCGCGCGCGCTGCCATTTGATTCGGCGATGACGACCGTTGGGAATCCGGTGACGCCGTAGCGATCCATGAGTTGCTGCACGCTGCTCGGGTTGTGACCGTCTTCGCGCTGGCGATCGACGACTTTAACGGCGATGAAGCGGCGATTGATCGTCGCCGCCAGGTCGGGATCCATGAAAACCTCGCGCTCCAGCGCGTGACACGGCCCGCACCACTCGGCAGAGAACTCATACAGGATCGGCCGGTGCAAGCGCATGGACATCGCCGAGGCCACCTCGCTATCCGTCCAGTGAACGAGATCGACGTCGCTCGTGACGGGGTATTTCGACGCCACGATGCGCGCCACGATCAGCAGGGCGACGAGGATCGCCAGCCAGATCGGCAGGGCACGCTGCTTGGTCCGGTCGAACGTAAGGCTAGTCCGCACCGTAGGGCACCTCCCGCCGGGAAAATATGACGCATGCCAGAAGCAGCGCCACGGAAGCATTCGAGAGAAGCATGATGATCCAGTTGCGGTCGAAGGGAACGAATGGAGCGTCAGGAAAAAGGTTCTTGTTGACGGTGCCCATCGCATCGATCACGCTCGGATGCGCGCGTAGAAACGCGCCGATCGCGCCCATCTCGCCGCTCACCGCGTTCTTCATCATGCTGAGCAGGCCGAAGACCATCGGCATCAGAATCTGGGCGCCGATGTAAATGCCGACATTCACGTACGATCGCGAAAAGCTGCCCAGGAACGCCATCAGCGAACAGACGAACAGCACCTTCAGCGCCGAGACGAGCGCCGCCGCTGCCGCGGTGCGCCACACGATCGGCGTGTCGGCGATGAGACGTCCCACGACGTCGCTGGTGAACATGACGGCGATGGCCACCCAGATGGCCAGCGCTACGCCAGCCACACGCGACACCAGATAGGTCGAGCGTCCGATCGGCTTGCTGAGGATGAGCTGCAACGTACCCGATGAGAACTCGGGGCCGATGAGCTGGCAGCCGGCGATGAGCGCGAAAAGCGAAATCATCTCGTAGGGCGCCTGAGAAGGGGCGCCGATGGCGGACATCGTCACCACGATGATGATCAGCATCAGCAGCGCGGCGATATAGCCGAGGTGCGCGAGGTGCCGGCGCAGCGTTTCGGCGATCACGACGAGGCTCACGCTGCACCTCGGAAAATCGACTCGAGGTCCGCCGTCCGCCGCCGGACGTCGATCACCCCGGCCCCACTTCCGACGACGCGAGCCACGAGCTGTGCCACATCCGCCTCGGTGGCTACATTCACCGTGACGACATGGTCTGCCGGCGCCGCGCCGGCAACGGCCTCGACCGCGGCGGCGTCATAGGAGCCGGCCAGCAACGTGATGACGATCGTGATGCGGGCGATGTCGCGGAGCGCTTCATCGCGGGAAATCACGCCGCCGCTGAGGAAGAGAACGCGGTCGCAGACTTTCTCAACCTCGGCAAGTTGATGCGAGTTGAGAAGAACCGCGGCGCCGCGCGCTTTCTCTTCGGCGATGAGGTCGCGGACGAGGAAGACGCCGTTGGGATCGAGCCCCGAGGTGGGCTCGTCGAGAAAAAGAAAATCCGGATCGAGCATCAGCGCCTGGGCCATACCGATGCGCTGCAGCATGCCCCTCGAATACTGCGAGAGACGCTTGTCCTCCGCGTCTGTCAGGCCCAGGCGGGCCAGAAGCTCGTCGACCCGCTCGCGAACGTGGTTGCGCGGCAATCCGGCCAATCGAGCCATGTAGCGCAGGAACGCGCCGCCGGTGGCACGGCGGTCGAAGTTCATCCGCTCCGGCACGAAGCCGGTGCGCCGGCGAACGTCGAGGTCATCGTTCGGCCGGCCGTCGATCGTGATCGAACCGGTGTCGGCGTTGAGAAAGCCGACGATGCAGGACATCAGCGTCGTCTTTCCCGCGCCGTTCGGACCGATGAGACCGACCACCTCCCCTGGGGCGATCGTCAGGTCGATGCCTTTCAAGACGGGCCGCACGGCGCCGAACGGCCGGTAGGCTTTGGTGAGCGCTTCGACTCGGATTCCGTTCATTGCTGGAGCTTGCGCAGGCCGGCGACGATCTCGTCCATCTTCGTCTTATGGAACAGGTCGATCGTCCGCTGCAGCTCATTCTCCGGCGTCTGCGAGATATCCTCGTTGTAGACCTTCTTCAGCGCACCGGCCAGATAGATCTTGGTTTCGATGCGCCAGGCTGGACGAGCGAAGAACTCCGTCTGCACCGTGAGCTTCTTCGGGCCGACGTCGAACGCGTCGAGGCGCCCCATCGGCATATTCTGCAGATCCAGCATGCCCGCCGATCATAGCAGCGGTCAAGGGAAGAGCCGTGCCGCGTTCTCCCACAGGATCTTCTGCTCGACCGGGTTGCCGAGTCCCAGGGCAAGGAAATCTTCGATGTTCTTCCGCGGCGAGACCACCCCGGGCGACGGCCAATCGGTCCCCCATAGAACTTTGTCCGCGAGATCGACCACGCGCGGCACGTATCGCAGCAGCGCCTTCGGCGGGATTCCGGAGATGTCTAGCCGGACGTTGGCGTGACGCCGCGCCAGGAAGAACGCCGTCTCGCCGTACAACGGCCGCCCGCTGTGCGCGAGGATGATCGGAAGGCGCGGGAAGTCGGTGGCCACGTCGTCGATCGGCATCGGATCGGCGAAGACGTTGCGCGCGCGTGGGAAAACGGAAGTCCCCGTATGAAACATCACCGGCACTCCCCGCTCCTCACATTCGCGATAGATCTCCGCGAGTTGCCATAGCTCGCCGTGGTAGGCATTCGGCGAGAAGAGCTGGTGCGGCGGATGGATCTTGATCATCCGGATACCGAGATCGAGCACGCGACGGATCTCGTCGCGAACGTTGATCTCGTGCAGGGGATTCACGGAGCCAACGGGCAGCAACCGCTGGCGATGATCGCGCGTGAAGTTCGCGATCCAGTCGTTCGTGGCGCGGGTGAAGCCCATGACATCAGGCGAAACGTAGTTGATGCAGCAGACTCTCTCGACCCCTTCACGATCGAGAAAGCGAACGACGTTATCGGCCGAGGCCAGAATGTCCTTCGCCTCCGCGTGCGAGGGATCGGACAGCATCGACAACACCTCGGGCTTGAGCATCTCCCACGGCTGGATGTGAATGTGGACGTCGAAAACGCGCATGGCTCCATTATGTGCGCCTTCGGCGCGTTGTCGGTTATCGGTTGCGAGCGCTGCGGCGGGCAAGCGCCGCAGTCAGACCATCATCACAAGCCGCATGCACACGGCGCTGTCCGGACACGCGCCTCGGAGCTCGGCGGACCCGAGAAGTTGCGGGTGGATTTCGTCGCGATCGATCGGTTTGAATCCGCGTTTCGCGAAGTAGGCCTGAGCCGTCGTCGTCAGCAGGTAGAACTCGCGAATCCCGCGAGAAGCGAGGCGATCGAGAAGTTGCCGGACGATACGCCGCCCGAGGCCACGGCCGCGGTACGAGTCGGTCACGGCGACGGAGCGGATGAGCGCGGCCATCTTATGTGCCTCCGCACCGCCACAGGCGACGATGTCATTGCCATCACGGGCAACGATGAATGTTTTCCAGTAATCGTCGACACCCTCGGTCGGCAGCTCATTGGCAACGAGGAGCTGTTTGATGAGCGGTATGTCATCCGCCGTGGCGCCGCTGATGACGATCTCTCCGTCGCTCATTTCGTGGTGAGGATAGCAAAAGGCCCTTGATTCAGGACTCTCTCGGTCAGAAGCGCAGCCGCCGCTGGCGAAGTGGCCTTACTGCGGACACCGCTTCAAAGTCGCGATCACGATGCAGCAGGAGGACGTCGTGATCCATCGCGATCTGGGCGATACAGCAGTCGATCGGGCTGCGAACAGTCTTGCCAGCGCGGCGCAGATCAAAATAGATCCGTGCGGCATCCGCCCATGACTCGGGACGGCATTCCAGATAATCCTGGGTGTCAAGGTGTTCTCGAAGCAGACTCCATTCCCGTTCGTCACGCGCTCCCTGCAGCAATTCGAGCTGATGAAATCGGGTCAGCGCTGGTTCGTCGCCATCGAGTTCACGTTCGAGCGCGGCCTTGATACGACCGGTGCGATCGCGAAGAACCTCGACCCATACCGACGTATCGACCAGAATCACTCGCGCAACTTTCTCATCGTTTTGTGATCAAAGCCCTGTCGGAAGCGAATGCGGCCGGCAAGATTGAGCAGATCTTTCTTCTGGCGTGACCGCACGAGCTCCTGAAGAGCGAGATGCACGACTTCCCTCTTCGTGCGAGCTCCTGTCGCTGCAAGCGCTTCCTGCACCAGTTCCTCGTCGAGCACGATGTTCGTTCTCACATTTCTCCCAATGTGTACCTGAAGGTGTATTGTACACATCTCGAAGCGCCGAGTGACAGGATCATGAAGCAGGCGCTCGGCGAGACTACCTCGCCGTCGCATCGCACCGTTCCTCTTCATCGAGAAGACGTTGCAGCGTCAGGGTGATATCGCCACGCCGGAGCGTGCGTCCGTCGATTGCCGTCGCCGGCATGACTCCCATCGTCGTGCTCGTGATGAATGCCTCGTCGACGTCCAACAACTCGCATTCGGCGAGCGGCCGTTCCTCGACGCGAATCTCGGCAGCCCGGGCAAGGCTCATCACGCGGTCACGCACCACCCCCGGAAGGATGTGCTCATCGAGCGGATGGGTAATGACGGTTCCACCATGAACTCCGAAGAAGCTGGAGCTTGCACCCTCCCGCACGATCCCGTCATCCACGAGCAGCACTTCATCGGCGCCGGCCCGCTGCGCCTTTTTCTTCGCCAGCGTGCTCGGGAGAAGGTTCACCGACTTCACATCGCAACGCTTCCAACGGAGGTCGGCCGTCGTGATGAGGCGGATTCCGCGTTCCTTCCTCGCCGCGTCAGGAAAGGTGAACATGCGTGAGTAGGCGACGACGGTCGGCACCAGATCTTCAGGATAGAAGTGGATGCGCGCCGACTCACCGCGGGAGACCTGGACGTAGACGATGCCGTCGTCGAACGCCGTCTTCGCGATCAGTTCGCGCATGATCGAGGCGAATTGACCTTCATCCCACGGCGAACGGATCTCGATCTCATCCAGCCCACGCTTCATCCTTCGGTAGTGATCGGCAAGAAAGATGGGGCGCTTTCGGGCGAACTTGAACACCTCGTAGACCGCGTCCCCGAATTGGAAACCGCGGTCTTCCACTCCGATGACCCGCTCGGCGGTGGTCGTGAAGCGGCCGTTGATGTAGAGGACGTCGTTCATGCGGTTGCGCTGTCTCGGGGTCGCGCGGTTACGCGGCTTGCCTAAGCAAGAATAATCGTCCTATCAAGAACCCCGCGACCCCGCGACCTCACGGGGTCACCGCTTTCACGATAACAACCGTGCGATCGTCCTGCTCTCCGGGCCCCCACTCCTTCACCCGAGCGAGCACTTCCCGGCCGATCTCCTCGGCCGAACGGTGCCGGTTCCTGGCGACGAGCAGCTCAAGCCTCTCCAGTGTGAACTCTTCGTCGTCTGTGTTGTGCGCTTCGACGACGCCGTCCGTGTAGAGACACAGGAGATCCCCGGCGTCGAGCTTTGCAAAACCGCGCATGTAGGTCGCGTCCGGGGTCGGTCCGAGCACCGGTCCCCCGTTCGAAAGCAATTCGATCGTTTTTCCGTCGGCGCGTAATACGAAGGGGAAGTTGTGGCCGGCATTGCAGTAGATGAGGATTCCACCTGTTTCGAGCTCACCGTAAAAAAGAGAAACGAACTTCGTCGTCAGCCGGCCGCGGTGGATGATGTGGTTCAGCTTCTCCATCGTGCGGATAATCTTGAAGTCGCGGTCCGTGGCCATGCGCAGGCCCATGTAGATGTCGCGTACGACGAGCGCCGCCGGAAGGCCGTGCCCCGATCCGTCGGCGATGGCCAGCCCGAGGATGTTGTCGGAGATGGGGATGAAGTCGTAGAAGTCGCCGCTGACGACCTCGGCGGGCACCGTCTTCCCCCAGATGTCGAAGCCCGCGTACTGCGGGACCCGCTGCGGAAGGATCGATTGCTGGATTCGCTGCGCTTCGACGATGAGGGACTGGTAGCGATCGGCCCGCAGCCGCTGGTTGACGGTGTAGCGGATGAGGTTGAGCGAGAAGAGGATGTCTTCGCGGCTGAGGTTCGGCGCAACGTCGAATCCGAGGATGTGCGAATGGCTGTCGCCGGCGGCCACGGCGGCGAATCTCTGCGCCCCCAGTTTGCTCTCCAGCACCGGATCGACGCCGGGATCCGTCGGATCCATGACCACGACGCCGTTCTCCAGCACGAGCTCGATCGGCTTGTAATCCCTGGGCACGGAGATCCCGAGGGGTCCCTCGCTCGATTCGCCGAAGCGTCCCACCAACTCGTAATTGTTCTCGTCGGTGAGCTCGTAGATCCGCCCGCCGGTGATCCCGAGCTCATGTCGGAAATTCGTGGCGATGGTCTGCCCGATCTGCTCGATGGTGAAGCGCGTCGATTCGGTGTTCTCGATCTGCTCGAGCGTGCGCTCGACCTGGGTTAGGAGGCGTTTGTAATCCATGTTTTGTGCTGGGTAACTCCCGAATCGGCTGGTATTTTGATCCGACAACGACCGTTAGCTGAATGATGATGATGGCAGCTACTTGGCTCTGGCTCTATCTCGAATTCGCTGAATGCGTCTGTCTTCCCAGGCTTCGCGATCGGCGCTCATCTCCTCGATAGAGCGGTATTTGTGAACCCCGCTTGGTATACCGGTTGGACCGATCAGCGCTGCCAGCCCCCACACGTGGCTAATCGATCGGACAATTGCCGGGTCACCTGGCGTGAGCCAGCGGTCGCCTGGCATGTCCTCGATTCTTCTGTACTTGTAGACAGGCATTACGACTCCCAACCGAACTTACGCCGCAGCGCGTCTGCATCGATCTTGTCTTTGTAGCGCACGGTGTCGCGTTTCATCTCGTACAGCGTGCGCGCCGTTACAACGCAGATCGGTACATCACCGAGCATGCCGTCCTCGGCAGCGAGATTGTCATATGCAAACGCCTCCCCAAGGCGAGTTACGAAATCGATGTGGAAGTTCTCGCCCGCCGGGTAGTACGCGACGGCTGGATAATCGCCGCACAACTCCTCGGTAGAGATCTCATCAATGTGTTCGTCCTCCCAGACTGACCGGAGAGCCGCTTTCAGGCGTTCGACATTCTCGATCGTCGGCTGGATGAAGAAATCAGCATCTTCTGTGGCGCGAACGAAACCATGCGCACTTAATGCCAAGGCTCCAAACAGTTTGTACACAACCTGCTCACGATTCATGGCTTTGATGAGCGCAAGCACCTTCTCGAAATCCATCACTTCAACTCTACCCCATCCAACTCATAGGGAGCCTTGACCCCGAGCAGACCGAGAACCGTCGGGTAGATATCAGCAATGTACGGCGGCCGAACCGTGTCGATCTTCCGGTTGTAGAAGAAGATGCCCTTCACGATCTCGGGGTCGACGGAGCAGTGGTCGCCGCTCCAGGCTTGCTTGTTTGGCTCGATGAGCTGCTTGGGAATGCCACCCAGCGATGTCTGCCAGGAGACGCGGTAGCCGTCGTTGTTGGTGACGAAGAGGTCGGGAATCAGATTCGGATCGAACTGGCGATAGACCTCCTCGCGTGCCAGCACCCTGCGGACGGGATGCTCCATCGTCTCCGGGTCGGTCATGGTCACGAGCCGTGCCTTCAGCTCGGCTTTGAGGGTGTCGTACTCCCCGCCCGGGTTCACGATGCCTTGCGCTTCGCGGCCCTTCAGGTTGATGTACATCTCGCCGAGGCCCATGGCATAGGCGCGGGTGTGCGACCAGTCGACGTTTTCCCAGAACTGGCCCGAGTCGAAAAGCATCTCCACGTTGCGGTCTTTCACCTGAACACCAGCCTTGAGCGACATGTAACCGTTCATCACCAGCCAGGTGTTGTAGTTCACCGACTTGCGGAACGAGGCAAAGCCGTGGTCCGACAGGACGATCAGCGCCGCGTGCTTCTTCTCCGCCGCCGCCATGGCATCGCCGACGATGGCATCCATGAGCTGGTAGGAACGAAGCAGGGTATCGCCCCACTTCGCGTGCAACGCGGCGTCGTACGCGGGATGCCTGGGGTCCATGAGCCGCCAGAACACGTGACCGACGCGATCGGGGAACTCGAAGCATTGCACCATCAGTTCTTCGTCGCCGCTGAGGAATCCGTCGAACATCTTCCGGTCCTGGGCCACGGTGAAGTTCATGTCGTCCCAGAACATCTGCTCGTCCGCGAAGCCCTCCGAGATGGCCCAGGTATCGATCTGCCAGCCGAGCGTTTTGTACAGACCGTATTCGCGCGCGAGCTGCGGCGCCCATTTCGGCGGTGTTGAGATGTTGAAACCGGGCGGGAGACTGCGCGGGTCGAAGTTGATCGGCGAGAGATACAGCTTCACTTCCGGCTGCGATGCGATCAGATGAAAGCGGCTGATGCCGTGGATCCTGATCAGGGGATTGAACGGGAAGACGAAGTCCGTCCAGCCGCTCCACTCGCCGGGACGAAGCGTCACCGTCTGGCCGCTCTCGTTGATCGTGATCGAGTTGCGATCGTTGGCAACGGCGATCGTCATGGGGATGGAGATATACGGCGGCGTTCCAAACAATTTGTTCGGCGGCCCCTGGATCTTGGTGGTGATGAGGCCCTTGTTGTCCTCGAGCTGAACCACCTCGATGGAGAATTCGTTCGAACCGGCCCGGTGGAAATCGAGCTCGGACGTGAAGTAAAACGGCTTGCCGACGCGTCCGGAGACGTCGGGGACGCCGAGGCCCGAGAGCATCTCGCCAGGGAAATCGTTCGCGGGGAACGTGACAGGGACATTGACCACGCGCGACGTCCGTCCGGCGTTCGCGGCCGCTTCCCAGAACGGGATTCCCTGGCGCCGGTTGACGACGCCGGGCCTCGTGACCGGGATGTACTTCCTCATGGTCACGAAGGCACCGGCCGCGGCGCCTGCCGCGATCACGAGCATGGCGATGCGCGCGGTGCGCCGGAAGAACAGCGCGATCAACGCCAGAACGACGAGGATCACGGCGGCAGCGGCGAACGGGTTTTTCTCGCCGAGAAGAAACGGCTCCGTGGTCTCATCGTACGCGGCGAAAACCGGGAGATAGGTCTTCGGATCGCGGCGCAGAAAATCGAAGATGCCGGTGCGGCCTGGATCGATACCGGTCGAGAAGGTCGACCAGGAAACGGGAGTCTGCGCCGGGAGGGTCGGACGCAGCGGCCGGAAGGTTCCCTGCGCGCGCAACCTGGCCAGGTTCGGCAGCTTCCCTTCGTTCATCCACTGCTCGGTGTAGCGGGCATCGACGCCGTCGAAGCCGAGGACGATGACCTTCTCCTTTGCCAGAAGCGAGACAGGGCAAAGCACCGCCAGGACGAGAAGAAATCGAAAGAATCGCATCGACCGGCATCATACTTGTAGTCGGCACGGCCGACGGCGTCGGTTGCCCAAGGCTCGGCCACCAACGGCGCCACGACTGTCCGATTTCGTCGATGCCTAATCGTATTTCTGGTCTGCTTGAGGTGCTGAATGACTGCGCGTCAACTCCTTGTCTCCATGTCGGTTATGTTCCTCCTCGCCTGCGGCGGGGGTGAGAAGAAGAGCACCGTGGGCAACGCCAACACGCTCGTCATCGCGGTGATGTCGTCGCCGGCGAACCTGGACAGCCGCGTGGGCGTGGACAACGTCTCCAGCAGGATGTTCGACCTGGTCTACAGCGGCTTGATCAAAGTCACGCCGAACTTTGACTACGCCCCCGACCTGGCCACCAGCTGGGAGACTCCCGACGACAAGACGATCGTGTTCCATCTCAATCCGAACGCGAAGTTCCAAAACGGTCAGCCGGTGAAGGCGTCCGACGTGAAGTGGACGTATGAGTCGCTGATGAACCCCACCTTCGTCACCTCAAAGCGTTCCGGCTACACCTCGGTCGACCACATCGAGGCGCCCGACGAGCGGACCGTCATCTTCAAGCTGAAGGAAGCAAACGCCGGCATTTTCGACAATCTCACCGTCGGCATCCTGCCGACAGGAGCCGATACCAATGTCTACAAGAACCGGCCGATCGGTTGCGGGCCGTACAGGCTCGTCGAATACCGTCCCGACGACCGGCTGGAGTTCGAGGCCTTCGAGCAGTGGCACGGCGGCCCGCCAAAGATCAAGCACATCACCGTTCGCATCATCCCTGACGCCACGACGCGGATCCTGGAGATGCGCCGCGGCACCATCAACTTCGAGGTAAACCAGATTCCGTTCGAGAACGTCGCGGAGTTCGAGAAGAACCCCGACTTCACGGTTGTGAAGAGCACCGGCTCGGTGTACCAGTACCTTGCCTTCAACATGAAGGACCCGGCCCTTGCCAAGCCGCTGGTGCGGCAGGCCATCGCCCATGCCATCGACCGTGACCGCATCATCCGCGACATCCAGCGCGGTTTCGCGCAGCCGACCGAAACAATGCTGGCCGCGGGGCACTGGGCCGGCGCGACGAACCTTCCCTCCTATGCCTACGATCCCGTGAAGGCAAAGCAACTCCTGGCACAGGCCGGCTATCCGAACGGTTTGAGCCTCGTCTTCAAGACATCGACCGACGCGGAGGCGAACTCGCGCGCTCAGGTGATGCAGGAGATGATGAAAAAGGCCGGCTTCAACGTGACCATCCAGTCGAACGAGATGTCGACGTTCTTCGCCGACATCAGCAAGGGCAACTTCCAGATGTACTCGCTCTCGCGGAATGGGATCTCGGACCCCGACTTCTACTACGTCATCTTCTATTCGAAGAACACTCCGCCGAACGGCCAGAATCGCGGCTATTACGAGAACCCGCGTCTCGATCAACTGCTGCTGGAAGGGCGCTCCATGTTCGACCGCACTAAGCGCAAGCCCATCTACCGGGAGGTCCAGCAGATCGTCGCCACCGACATCCCCTATCTCTCCCTCTACATGCAATCAAACGTGGCCGTGATGAGGAAGAACATCAGCGGATACGTGCAGTACCCGGCGGGGTTCTACACGTCGATTCCGCAGATGGCGATGAAGTGAGGCACCCGATCGTCAAACGGCGACACCCTCGCAGCCCGACGTCGGCCAGGGGGTGCCGACGTGCGAGAGTGCCGCCGCTTCACGACCGGCCGTCAAAGGGCGACACCCCCGAGCCCGGTGTGCCGGCAGGGGAGCCGGCACGCGAGGATGCCGCCGTTTCGCGGCCGGATTCGCAGTTGCGATCAGATGGGATATGTCCGTGGCCCGAAAGGTCACGACTGCGCGAAGCCGGCTGGGGCTAGGCGCGGGGAGGAGAGCGCGGATCGGACGGTGTGGCGATGAGAATCAGCGCCGGCGTGGGCAGTATCTCCTCCACGCGCGCGATGGCGATGAATCCGGCCACGAGGATGAGGAACGACACGATGATCGCCAGCGCCTCTTCGAGAGTGTTGCCGTCGTAGGCGAGGTCATCGGATACGGAGATGATCGGGAAGAGAAGGACCAGGATGCAGGCCAGACCGAGCGTAGCCCGGCTCGACCGGCGCGGGACCACCGTGAAGGCGCCGGCCACGATGGCCAGCCAGACGACATTGAGAAGCAGTTCCATTCCTGACGTTGCGCGGCAGCCGGCCGTTTTCGACCGGCTGCCACATTGTATGACGTTTATGGCCCGCAGACGGTTTCAATCAGCATGGCGCAGACCTGGTACGGATCCATGTTCGCGGCCGGTCTACGGTCTTCGAAGTATCCCTTGCCTTCCTTCGTCGTCGCCATCGGGATGCGCACCGACGCGCCGCGGTCGCTGATTCCATAGCGGAAGGCGTGGATCGGCGCGGTCTCGTGGAGGCCGGTCAGGCGCTCTTCGTTGTGCGCGCCGTAGACTTTGATGTGCTCGTCGTGGCGGCGTTCCAGCTTCTTCATCGCCTCCTCGATCACCTTGATGCCACCATCGGCGCGCATCGCCTTCGTCGAGAAGTTCGTGTGCGCGCCGGCGCCGTTCCAGTCTCCTTTGACCGGCTTCGGATAGAGTGTGGCGCTGATGCCGAATTCTTCGCCGATGCGGTAGAGGAGCCAGCGAGCCAGCCAGAGCTCGTCCGCGATATCCGGGGCCGTGACCGCGCCGACCTGGAACTCCCACTGGCCCGGCATGACCTCGGCGTTCGTGCCCACGATATGAATGCCGGCTCGCATGCAGGCATCGGCGTGCGCCTCCACCACGTCGCGGCCGAACACCTCGTCCGCGCCGACGCCGCAGTAGTAGCCGCCCTGCGGCGCGGGGAATCCGTGATCGGGCCAGCCCAGGGGACGGTTGCCCTCGAAGAAGGTGTACTCCTGCTCGATGCCGAACCAGGCCTCGTGTTCTTTATAGCGCTCGGCCACCTCGCGCAGACGCGCGCGCGTGTTGCTCGGATGGACACTGCCGTCCGGATTCAGCACTTCGCAGAGGACGAGCACGTCGCCCTCGCGGTGCAGAGGGTCTGGAACCATCTTCGCCGGACGCAGAAGCAGATCGCTGAAATGTCCGGTGGCCTGCTCGGTGCTCGAACCGTCGTAGCCCCACTCGGGGATGTCAGCAAGCGACTTGGCCGGGTCGATGATTTTCGTCTTCGAGCGCAGCTTCGCGGTCGGTTTCTGTCCGTCGATCCAAATGTACTCCGCGGTGATTTTAGCCAAGGACGTCAGCCTCCTTCGTTGAGATGAAATACGGTAGCAGAACGACGTGAATTAGTGGATTTTTCCGATTCATTGACCCGGCCGGCCAGCCTAGCCATCGGCTAATCCACCACGTTCCCCACACGCGCCGGTGGGACCGGATGCAATTCCTCACCCACCCTGCTCACGACCACGAGATTCTTTCCGAGCGATTTGGCCCGGTACATGGCGGCGTCCGCGCGACGGAGGAGGTCGCTCTTCTCCTGCTCCAATGAGCCGGAAAGGTCGGAGCTTGGGATGTGCTGGGCAATGCCCAGGGATGCGGAGAGGAGGCCGGAGAGCTGCAGAGGGGGCATGCTGAACCCCCACTCACGGCTCAGGAACGTCGTCTCCTCGATGGTCCGCCGGATCTCCTCGCACACGGCCACGCCGTCCGCGAGCGGGGTGTCCGGCAGCAGGATCACGAACTCGTCTCCGCCGTAGCGCGCCACCGTGGCGTCGCCCTGCTGCACGATCCGCTTCAGGAGAAAGCCGACCTCACGGAGCACCTGGCTGCCGGCGAGATGACCATGGCCGTCGTTGATGGCCTTGAAGCGATCCAGGTCCATGAAGATCAGGACCGCCTCCTTGCCGGTGCCCCGCGCGTCCGTGAGGGTCTCGGAGAGGCGGACGTTGAACCAGCGATCGTTGAAGAGGCCGGTCAGATCGTCCTTCTTGGCCAGTTCATGAGCCCGTTTGGCGTCGAGCGCGTTCTGCAGCGTGAAGGAGGTGTAGCCGGCGAAGATCTCCAGCAGCGTCTTGTCGCGCTCGGTGAAGATGCTGCCGTCGATCCGGTTGATCAGCTCGAGCACGCCGCAGACCGTCTTGCCGATGTAGATCGGCACGCAGACGACCGAATGAGTCTTGTGTCCGAGCTGCTGATCGAACTCCGCGTAGAAGAAGTCGTCCTCCTTGACGTCGGCGGAAACGTACGGGGTCCCTGTCTGGTAGACCTGCCCGACGATCCCGAACTTCGCGGAGAGACGCTGGCCGATGAGGTGGCGGCTGGCCTGGCCGAATGTGGCGATGAAGACGAGCTCGTTCTCGCGCCGGATGGCCACTTTGCGGAACGGATCGTCGAGAAGGATGGACCCAGATTCCGACGGGACGAACTCGTTCGCCTTCTGCAGGATCTGCCGGAGGATGAGATCGAGATCGATGTCCGACTTGAGCGAGAGACCGGCCTTCTGACGCTCCAGAAAGCGTTCCAGTTGCGGGATTTCGAGCGCATGAAATTGCATCGTCAACCGTTTGCGAGTGGCGATTATAAACGCCTTGCGCCAACTCCGAGGCCAACGTCCTTTACAATCCGCCTCATGCGCAAACTGATCATCGTCCTCGCCGCTCTCACCGCCACGTCGCTCTTCGCCCAGCAGGACTTCAGCAAAGTCGAGATCAAGGTGACGAAGGTCGCCGGTACCGTGTACATGCTCGCGGGCTCGGGCGGCAACATCGGCGTATCGGCCGGCGACGATGGGATCGTCATCGTCGACGACCAGTTCGCGCCGCTGGCGCCGAAGATCAAGGAGGCGCTGCACGGCATCACCGCCAAGCCGATCAAGTTCATCCTCAACACCCACTACCACGGCGATCACACGGGCGGCAACGAGATCTTCGGGAAGGATGCCCCGATCATCGCCCACGAGAATGTCCGCACGCGCCTGGCCGCGGGCTCGAAGAACCTCGGCGGCGTGACGCCGCCCGCCCCGAAGGACGCCCTGCCGGTCATCACGTTCAACGACCGGGCCACGCTCCATGTGAACGGCGAAGACATCCGCGCCGTCCATTTCCCCCACGGGCACACCGACGGAGATGCCATCATCTTCTTCCCGCAGTCGAACGTCGTCCACATGGGCGATGACTTCTTCAACGGCATGTTCCCCTTCATCGACGTCGACAACGGCGGGAGCGTGAAGGGCATGCTGGCCGCAGTCGACAAGGTGCTGTCGACCCTGCCGGACGACGCCAAGGTCATCCCCGGCCACGGACCTCTTTCGGACAAAGCCGGCCTCCGCGCTTTCGCCGAAGTTCTCCGCGGAACGAGCGGCGCCGTCGCCAAGGCCCTCGCCGCCGGGAAGACGCTCGAGCAGATGAAGGCCGACAACGTCCTCGGCCCGTGGGATTCCTGGGGTAAAGGCTTCATCAAGTCCGACGCCTGGTTGGCCCTGCTGGTGTCGGAGGCGAAAAAGCCGTAAGGGACCTCGGATGCGCAGTTCGCGATTCCACTCAGATGGTGAGAAATGCCGGCTAAGCATCGGCTAAAGCAACGCCTACGAGGATAGCCGCATCCTGTGAACCATCTCCGCCGCACCGACGAACGCGGCCGCGATCGCCGCGTACATCAGCGTCACCGCCAGCGACGGTGTGGAGTAGAAGCCGGCGAAATCGAGCGCCTTCGTCGCTCCGTGGTCGTTCACGACGACGTACCAGAAGGTCAGGAAGAGGACGATGAACGTCTTCGGGTTGCCGCTGATCACACCGAGCGACGTCGCGGCGGCGGCGATGAAGATGACGCCGACTACGAGCGGGAGCAGCCTGTCCCGCTGCGCCACCGCGGCATGGACGAGCGGAGCGATGAGCAGCAGGAGCGCCGCGATTGTAGCCGAGCGGAGTTTCCAGGTCACGAAACGCTCCCGCAGGCGCGGCGCCGAGTAGATGAGGCCCGTGGTGCCGGCGCGGCGATCGCGCGAAGCTACATCCGAGATGAACAGCGCGGCCAGCGCGAAGCCAACGAGCACCGATGCCGGGTTGGCGACCGACGCGATCGTGATGCCGAGGAACGCGAAGACGGCAAAGGGTGTCGCTGCGAAGGTCATCTTGGCGTCATTCAACGCCGCGCCGCGCACCGGCAGCGCGGCCAAGGGGCGAACGAACGGCCTGGCCAGGGCGTTGAAGTTCCGCATCCAGCCGCGCTTTCCTTTCGCCCCGGCGGCGCGGAGGCGGGCAGGATCGAAGCGGTGGAAAAAGAGTCGGGACAACAGTAGCAGCGGAAGGGACGACACCGTCGACACCAGGCGTGTGGCCCACGCTCCGCCCCCGAGGTTGAAACCGTCGATGACGAGAACCCGCTTGGAGGCGTCGAATGAGCTCATGCCGATCGACATCGACTCTGTATGGAAGTTCCGGCGCGTCTGCTCCATCAGATACCCGAAGCCGCTGAAGTCGAAGTAGCGCGCCAGCCCCACCCCGCCGTGCATCATCAGGTTGACAACGAAAGCCAGCGAAACGCAGTAGAGAAAGAAGTACGCAACGTCGCCGAAGCGGCCGGAGAGAAACGGAATCGATTCGAAGACGATGGCCGCCACGGAGACCAGGACGATCGTCGACGGCGTGATGATGGCGTATTGCTTGATGAAGACCAGCGGCTCGAGGGGCGCCTCGCCGCGCACGAGCAGCATGGCCATCGAGGCCAGCATGAAACCGCCAACGAAGGTGGTGAGAAAGACGACGTTACCGAGGAACTTGCCGATGACGTATTCGCTGGTGCGCACCGTGGTCGAGGCGATGACGTAACCGCAGCGCGAGTCGATGTCGCGGCGGATGGCATTCGAGATGACGTAGAAGCCGAAGAGGCCAACGAACATCGTGGCCAGCATCGACGTCCCCATGCCGATGGCGGCGGAGTTGTAGAGAACGCGCGCACCGTTGATCTGCATGAGCGTCATGCCGGTCTTCGGATCGGGAACCCAGACATAGGCGAAGCCGCTGAGGAGCAGGAACACGATGACCGTCGACAGGCGGCGGAATCGGATCAGAAAGTCGGCCCGGACGATGGCGCCTATCCGTTCGATCACGCCGCCGCCTCCCCGCTCGCCGCCTTACTGATCATCGTGTAGAGGAAGGCGTCTTCGAGCGTCGGCTCCGCGGCGCTGGCTCCGCCGCTCGGCTCTTCGGTACTGACGATGCGCACGTGAACGCCTTCGGACTTGCGAACGGCGCTGGAAACGCGGGCGGTGCGCCGGAGTTCATCGAACCGCTCGGACGCCACGACCATCTCCCATACGCTCCCCGCGGCGCCCCGCATCAGTTCCTCCGGCGTGGCGCAGGCCACGATCGATCCGCCGCTCATGATGGCGATGTGGGTGGCCACCGATTCGACGTCGGAAACGATGTGCGTGGAGAGGATGACCAGCTTGCCGAGCCCGGCGTCGGCCAGGACGTTGCGGAAACGGACGCGCTCCTCGGGGTCGAGGCCGGCCGTGGGCTCGTCGACGATGACGAGGTCGGGATCGTTGATGAGCGCCTGGGCGATGCCGAGGCGCTGCTTCATCCCGCCGGAGAAGCCGCCGATGGGGCGTTTGGCGACGTTGTGCAGGTTGACCATCTCCAGCATCTCGCCGACGCGCGCGCGGCTGTGCACGCCTTTCAACGCCGCGAAGTAGCTGAGGAACTCGACGGCGGTGAGGTTGTCGTAAACGCCGAAGTCCTGCGGGAGATAGCCGAGCTTGCGGCGGATGGCGTCGGGCTCGCGGGCGACGTCGATGCCCTGGAAGCGGATCGTTCCAGCGGTCGGCCGCGTGATGGTGGCGATCATCTGCATCAGCGTCGTCTTCCCCGCGCCGTTCGGGCCGAGCAGTCCGACGACGCCGCCGCCGATGGAGAGCGAGACATCGCGGACCCCGTAGTTGCCGCCGCGGAACTTCTTGCTGACGCCTTCGATGCTGAGCATGCCGCAGGTATACGGAGAGCGGGCGCGGCGGTTATGGATGCGCGAAGCGTAGCTTCGAGGCGCCTCCGGCGCCTCGCCCGCTGAAAGCCACATTCGGGATGCTAGCGCTGTCTCACGGTGGCGCTGGTTCGTAGCATCGCGGTTCGCGGTCTCGCACACCCGGAGACCTCGCGGCCGCGAGACCCTGCCATTCCGACCCCGACCCCCGGCTCCCGACCCCCGATATCAGTACTTCACCCGCTTCAACTCGAGCTTCGCGGACGAGGCGGCAGTCGAGTACGGGTAGCGCCGGATGACCTCCTCGAATGTCTTCCTGGCCATTCCCAGGTCACCTGTCTTCACGAACGTCAACCCGATCTTGAACATGGCGTCCGGCGCTTTGTTCTGCTCCGGATACTCCTTCGTCACCCGCTCGTAGGCGCGCATGGCCTTGCTGTAATCGGCGGCGGCGTAGTACGTCTCGCCGATCCAATAGAGCGCATTGTCGGCCAGATCGCCGGAAGGATCGGCGTCGAAGACCTGCTGCAACACGGTACGCGCCTCGGCCATCCGGCCTTTACCGAAAAGGATCAGCGCGCTGCGGTAGTTGTCTGCAATCGCGGCAGACTGGAGCGGACTGCTGGCCGGCGGTACCTTGCGAGCGGGCACCGACGCTGCGGCAGTCGCCGGCGGAGGTTCCGTCACGCGCTGCGAGGGTGGCGGCTCGATCGCGCGTTGTGCAGGCGCCTGCGCGACGCGTGGCTCGCCCTGCGATGCCGACTCGAGCCTGGCAATTCGCGCGTTCAGAACGTCCATCCGCTCGAGGAGCTCGGTCATGGACGTCTGCATCTCCGCGAGGCGAGCATCGCTCGCTGGATTCGCCGATGCCGCCGGAACATCGGCAGGCGGCACGAGCGACGGCGCCTCGTTCTCGTCCACGTGGCGCGTTGCACACCCGGTCAGCGTGAGGAGGAGAACGATCGCCGCCGCGTGCTTCATCATGCCGTCTTCATTTTCATCGCCAGTTTCTGCTTCGCCTTGACCGCGAACAGGCTATGCGGGAACTCAGAGAGCACCCGCTCATAGTAAAGGCGGGCCTCGGCGGTCCGTCCCAATCCCGACAGAGCGAGGCCGAGGTCGAAGAAAACGGCGTCTTTCTCGTTGTAGTTGGGGTACGTCTCAACGATGCCGTTGAGTCGTAGAACGGCCGCGTTGTAGCTCCGGCGTTTGATGTAGAACTCAGCGATGACGTGATCGTGCTTGGCCAGGCGGTCGAGCACCTCCTGCATCCGCTTGTCCATTTCCGGCCGCAAGGGACTCTTCGGAAAGGCTTTGACGGCATCGTTGAACTTGTCCAGAGCCTCGTGCGTCTTCTGTTGGTCCCGCTCCGGACGTTCCATCTGCTTGTAGGAGCACATGGCTACCTGGAACATCGCGTAATCGGCGCGGTCGCTGCCGGGATAGCGATTGATGAAATCGCGGTACTTGTACTGCGCTTCGACCATGTTCACCGAATCGCCCTGCTCGTAGTACGCGTCGGCGATGCGCAACAAAGCCCGCCGGCCCAGCGGGTCGTTCGGGTATGTCTCGTAAACGTGCGTGTAGTACTGGCGGGCCTTCTGGTACTTCTTCTTCGCGAACTGGTCTTCGCCGAGCTGGAACACCTGTTCCTTCGGCATCTTCGCCAGTGCGGGGTCGAAGCTCGTATGCAGCGAGCTCGTGGCGCTGCTTCCGCCTCCTCCCCGGTTGCGGCCAAACCAGTGCCGGCAACCGGCGAGTGCGATCGAGAGGATCGCGATGAGGGTCAGTGTCTTCTTCAATGTGCCTCCGATTTTGGAGTGACCAGCGGCCAGTGGTCAGCGGTCAGGCGATGTGTTCCTGACCGCTGGCCGCTGACCTCTGACCACTAAACTCTCACGCTAACGCTGTTCCGGATCGCTTCCATTGCCATCCTGCGGTCGGATTGCCCGAAAACTGCCGATCCGGCCACGAGAATACGCGCGCCGACCGCCACAACCAGCGGTGCCGTGCTCGGGTCGATACCACCGTCGACTTCGATCGTGGCCGCAACGCATCTCTCTCTGATCATCTGTGCGATGTGACGGATCTTGCCCACCACCGGCTCGATGAACCTCTGTCCGCCGAAGCCGGGATTGACCGTCATCACCAGGACAAAGTCGCAGAACTCGATCGCGGTGCTCAGTGATTCCGCCGGCGTGGCCGGGTTGATGGCGATGCCCGCCTTCGCGCCGCCGTCACGGATCATCTGCAAGGCCCGCTGCAGATGGGGCTCCGCCTCCTGGTGGACGGAGATCATGTTGGCGCCGGCCTTCAGGAAGGCGTCGATATAGCGCTGCGGCTCCTCGATCATCAAATGAACGTCGAACGGCAGCTTCGACTGGGAACGGCACGCCTTTACCACGGCCGGCCCGATGGTCAGGTTCGGCACGAAGTGACCATCCATGACGTCGAGATGAAGAAGGTCCGCGCCGGCCGTTTCCACGTCGCGCAGCTCCTCGGCGAGCCGGGAGAAGTCCGCGGAAAGGAGCGACGGTGCGATTTGAATCCGGGTCATTGGGTGGTGGTTGGCGGAACGGCTGCCGGCTTCTCGATGATGCCGCCTTCTTCCTGCCGGCTGACGACGACCGTGATCGGATCGCGGCCGCTGACCGGTGCGCCTCGCAACGGAAACTGGCGAATGATAATCCCGTCAGCGATGCCGGGGTATGACTCGAACTTCACATTCGACACGGCGAGACCACGCCCCTCCAACACCGGACGCACCGCCTCGAGCGGTTGATCGATGAGGTCGGGCATCACATAGGTGAGCGGTGAAGGGGGAAGGCCGACGAGCAGCGATACGGCGGTCTGCGCCGCCACGACCGTCCCCTTCGGCGGTTCCTCGGACATGATTCCCTGGCGTGCGGCGCTGTCTACGTAGGCGAGCGTCCCGAGCTTGAGATTCTGCTGCCCGAGGCGTAGCAACGCGGTGCGCGGCGACTGCGTATCGAGATCGGGTACCTGCAGTACGAGTGGGCCGGCGCTCAGCTCGACATGGATGTCGGTCCCGCGCTTGACGAGGTTTGTGGCCCCGGGAGCGCGATTCTGCCAGACGACGTTGCCGGCGGCGATCTTGTCGGAATTCCGGCGATGCTCCGGGTCGACGATGAGACTCACGCCGAGATCGGAGCAGATCGCCTTGGCATCGGCCACCGATTTGCCGACCAGATTCGGCGTCGAGACAGATCGTCCGCGGATGAAGAGGTTGAAGCAGACGTAGGTGCTGCCGCCGAAAGCAATGACGACGAGTGCGGCGAAGAGGAGATTGTCCAGGCAGCCGCGTTTCATCGTTCCTTTCATCGCTGTTCTGGCCGCTCGCTCTTCTGGTGCTCGGCCTTGTACTCCGCTTCATCGTACTTGCGGTCCGGTCGGGCCACGTACAGCGGGATCAGAGTCTCTTTCCAGACGTTTTCGACGCGCTCGGCAAAGATGAAGTGCAGTCCCTTCTTCACTTCGTCAGGCACCTCGGTGAGGTCCTTGCGATTGCCTTCCGGGAGCACCACGGTCTTGATGTTGGCCCGTTGCGCCGCCATCACCTTCTCCTTGATACCGCCGACGGAGAGCACTTTACCGCGAAGCGTGATCTCTCCGGTCATGGCCACGTCGTGCCGGACGGGCCTGTCTCCCATCACCGATGCGATGCAGGTGGCGATGGCGACACCGGCCGAGGGACCATCCTTCGGGGTCGCTCCAGCCGGGAAGTGGATGTGAATATCGTTCTCGGTGAACTTTCGATCCTCGATGTCGAGATCTTTGGCCTTCGAGCGAACGTACGAATAAGCCGCGGTCACCGACTCGCGCATCACATCGCCGAGCTGGCCGGTGACGGTGGTCCGCCCGCTGCCCGCCATGCGCGTGGCCTCGATGAACATGATCTCGCCGCCGTACTGAGTCCAGGCCAGGCCCGTGGTCACGCCGACCTCGGGATGCCGCTCCGCGAACTCGTGTTCGTACGACGGCAGACCGAGATATGCCTCGAGCTCGCCACTCTCCACCCTGTAGAGAATCGACTCCGATCCACTGGCTACCTTCCGAGCGATCTTGCGGAGAATCGTCGCCAGCTTGCGCTCCAGATTGCGGACGCCCGCCTCGGCGGTGTAGTCGCGAATGACCATCAGTAAGGCGTCGTCGTCGACGGTCACCTGATCGGCCCGAAGGCCGTGGTTCTCGAGGAGCTCGGGGATGAGGTGTTTCTTGGCGATGGCGAGCTTTTCCATTTCCGTGTAGCCGGAGAGGCGGATGACTTCCATCCGGTCGCGCAGCGGGCTGGGAATGGTGTCGAGCATGTTGGCCGTACTGATGAAGAGGGTGTGCGAGAGGTCGTACGGAATCTCGAGGTAGCGATCGACGAAGGCGTTGTTCTGCTTCGTGTCGAGAACCTCCAGGAGCGCCGAGGCCGGATCGCCGCGGTAATCCTTTCCGATCTTGTCGATCTCGTCGATCATGATCAGCGGGTTGTTCACGCCGACCTGGATATAGCTCTGGATCAGTTTGCCCGGCATGGAGCCGATATAGGTCTTGCGATGCCCGCGGATTTCCGATTCGTCCGTCACGCCGCCTACGGCCATCCGTACGAACTTGCGGCCGAGGGCGTCGGCGATGGCCGCACCGAGCGAGGTCTTGCCGACGCCGGGAGGACCGACAAAGCAGAGAATCGGCCCCTTGAGGTCGCCCTTCAGCTTGAGCACGGCCAGAAACTCCAGAACGCGCTCCTTCACTTTCTCGAGGCCGTGGTGCCGCGCGTCGAGGATCTCTTCGGCACGGACGAGGTCGAGCCGATCGTCGGTCTTCTCCGCCCAGGGAACCTGGAAGACGGTGTCGAGGTGTCCCCTGATTACGGCGTAGTCGCTCGATGACGGCGAGAGTTGCGCGAGCCGGTTCACCTCGCGGCGCAGGGTCTGTTTGTGCTCCTCGGCCAGCGGAAGCGACTCGACGCGGCCGCGATAGGCATCCGTTTCGCGATCCGAGGAACTGGAATCACCCAACTCGTCCTGGATGACGCGGAGCTGCTCGCGGAGATAGGTCTCACGGTCGCGGCGGTCGATCGAGGTCTGGATCTGCCGCTGCAACTCCTTGTCGAACGTGGCTTTGCCGAGGTCGCGCTGAATCCAGTCGACGAGGAGCTCGAGCCGTTCGATCGGATTGACCGTCTCGAGGAGCAGCTGCTTTTCCTCGAGCGGGAAGTTCACGAACGACGAGAGGAGGTCCGCGAACGTATCCGGCCCCTCGCTCATGTTCATTCGCAGGATGTTCAGCAACTCGTTGGAGTACTTGGCGTCACTGTCCACCAGTTTCTCGAAGAGCGACATGGCCCTGTTCATCAGGTTTTCGCTCTTGACGCTCTTCGGGATGGGGCGCGGTGCGATCTCGCGCAGCATCCCTTCGAAGTACGGTTCGGTCTGCAGCATCTGTACGAGCTCGACGCGCTGGCGCCCCTGCAGAAAGACCTGATAGCGGTCCGACGAGAGCGGAAGCCGCTGCACGATGGCCGCGAGCACACCGATCTGCGACAGGTCCTCGGCCCGGGGGTTCTCCTTGTCGCCACCCTTCTGGCAGAACGCGGCGATGAGGTTCTGATCGTCGCCGAGACTCTTCAGCAGACGCACGTTGCGATCGATGCCGACCTGCAGCGAGAGCACGCCGTTCGGGAAAAGGACGGAGGACACGAGTGGGATGATGGGGAGACTCTTGGGGATCTCCTCCTCCATCCATTCGGATGCTCCGGCGCTTGTTGGTGCTTTGCGATTTGCGTTGGCCATTTTTGCCAGGTGCGATGAAACAGAAGCGTGTGAGAGACTCGATGACTGTGGGCTACACTTGCATTCTCTTTCTCAGCGGCATGCGAATTGTAGGAAGAGTCCGACAGGTTGAGCCATCATCTCTAAGCCTACTGCAAACTCGATGAACGACACGGCAACTGTGCAGATCCTCGCGGATCCGGAAGTCAAGCGGGCCGATCTGCACTGCCATAGCCGCTTTTCGGTCTTCAAGTACTTCCGCCGCGCCAACACTCGCGACTGCTACAACGCCCCCGAGGACGTATACCGCATCGCCAAAGAGCGCGGCATGTCCTACGTGACCCTCACCGATCACGACTCGATCGACGGCGCACTCTACCTGCTGAACAAGTGCCCGGACATGACCGATTTCTTCATCGGTGAAGAAGTCGAGACCCACTTCCCGGAGACAGGACAACGCATCCATGTCGGCGTTTGGGGCCTGACCGAGGCGCATCACCGCGAGATCCAGCGGCTGCGGCCCGACATCCGGGAGCTCATTCCGTACATGAAGTCGCAACGGCTGATCTTCGGGGTAAACCATCTCTTCCAGAACTATCGGATGAAGAATGTGGCGGCGCGCTACATCGCCGAGCTGCTGGAGATGTTCGACATCTTCGAGGCGCTGAACGGCGCCATGGCTTCATTCCACAACAAGATGGTGGCGCAACTGGTCAACAGCGTGCAGAAGGGCGGCCGCCGGGCATCGATGATCGGCGGCTCGGATGCTCACACGCTGAAGCATGTGGCCAAGGTCCACACGGTCTCGAAAGGCGAGACGACCTCCGAGTTCCTCGAGAACATCCGCAAGGGGGACTGCTTCGCCTGGGGAGGCGAGATGCGCTTCCGCGAGCTGATCGCCGACATCTATCTCCTGATGATCGCGTACAACGGCCAGGCCCGTGCCGATCTGATGTCCCAGGACTTCAGCGTCGCCGACAAGACCATGCAGCTCGCCGGCCGCCTGGCGTCGATCCCCGCCGCCATCTCCGGCCTCCCCGCCGCCATCACCTCGCTCAACTATCTCAAGCAGATCATCGTGACAAAAGGAATCTCGATGCGGTTCGAGAAGCTGGTCGAGGAGATCAGGCCGGGACTGAAGTAACGCGGTTACGAGGTCGCGCTGTTTCGGGGTCGCGGGGTGCGATCCCTTGGTCAATTCATCTCACCGCGAGACTGCGCAACCGCGTGACCCCGCTACCGCGCTTAGAAATTCACCGCCAGCCCGCCGATATACCGTCGCGTGTTGCCGTCCGTGTCGAGGGCATCGAGAAGGACTCGAGAGTTCTCGGAGCGAGCCAGCTCGATACCGAGGAGCACCTTGAGGTCCATCGGGAGATGCAGCGACTGCGCGACGCGAACATCGACGCGTTTCGTGCGATAGGGGTCGCCGCCGCTGGGCTGAGGCTGTTGAATCTGCCGGTACGAGACGGCCAGCGTTGTGCGCGTGGGAGAGAAGGTCGACTCGACGTCGCCTGCCACGTAGATCTTTTCACTTCCGCGCGGCGTTACGGCCGTATTTCCCGGCGCGGCCGTACCGGCCATCGAGGAGATATCCAGAAGCACGCTGTTGCCGAGCTCCTTGCGGTACGCAACGCGAACATCGCGGCGGACGTCGCCGGCGTCGATGTAGAGACCGTCCCAGAAATGTTCGAGACCGTCCGTGAAGACGATGCGAAGCGGTGTATCGGCCGCGCTGACGGTTCCGATCACGCTGAAGTGATCTCCGGAAGGATCACCGGAGACGATCCCGGCCGAGTAGGAGTAGTGCGGCAGGATGCTCGAGTCGTCGTTCCAGACGATCACACTCGGCAGCGTGTTCTGTTGCGCCGAATCAACGACCTTGTACATGCCGGATACGACGATCGTCGTATCTTTGCCGACCTTCAGCTCCACACCGCTCCGTGGCGCCCATTCGGTTCCGTACAGACCGACCCGGCTGGACATGCCGTAGTCGACGGTGAATGCCGAGACGACCAGGAACTTCGCATTGGTTGTCAGATCGGCGGTACGCAGCGTCGGCGCGGTCACGGTGCCGGGCGTGTTGCGTACACTCTCCTGCGTGACGCGCAGCGAGACACCAACCTCATTCCGCTGCGTCTGGATGACACTGGTACCGCCCGTGATCTCGATGAGATCCGATCCCGGGGTCGTCAGGAAGATGTTCTGCTGCGCGAGATAACGGACCTGCACACGGGAGTCGCCGTGATCCCACTCAAAGTTGTGCGAGCGGATATCGGCTTGGTGCGAGTCCTCGGGAAGATCGTCGCGATACCGCCACCACGACCGCGTGGAAGCAAGGCGAAGGGAGTCGGTCGGCGACGAGCGGAGCTCGATCTGCGCCGTACTGGCCTCGGCCGCCGGCGTTCCGAAGGTGTCGTTCTGCGTTGGGTCTTCGATGCGATGCAGATTGCCGCGGAAGCCGATCTGCCAGGTATCCCCGAGACGGCTTTGCAGGCCAAGCGCCGTCTGCGCGAAGGCCGGGCTCGATGCCGACGTCGTCCCAGACGTCATACCGGTCATCGACATCAAGTCCCCTTTGAAGCGCGGTGCCGCGTAAGCGGTTGTTCCCGTGGCCCCGATCGGATCGGGAGGCGGAGTCATGACCATGTCGATATCGCGGAGGATGTCCGGCGGCAGCGAGCCGCGGATCTCCCACATCTGCTGATTGGTGCCGCGAGACTGCTTCTCGGTTTCCAGCTTGAGCTTTACGCGGTGCTCCTTCTTCGTCGGGATGATCGTCTCGATGGCCGGCGTGAAGCCGTACTTCATGGCGATGATCTTGTAGACACCGGCGGGAAGCTGGGGCAGAGCAAAGGAGCCGTCGTTGCCGCTGAAGGTCTGGATGGCATCGAGGCTGTTCAGATTGAGCGCGATGACGAGAGCATTGCCGACCGGCCTCGTCGAGCTCGTCACATTGCCCAGAACCTGGAGGAAGGCGGGAAGAGGGACTTCAGATTGCGCAGGGACAGCGAGGATTACGATGGCGGAAGCCGCAATCGCTATCGTACGCAGTCTGCGCATCAGTCTCTCCTCCTTTGTTCCCAGTGAGCGAGTCTAAGGAGTCGTTTGCCGGGAGTCAAATGAGGAAAGGTGACAGTTCTGGTGCCGCTTCGCTGTGAACGGGGGTCGGGAGTCGGGGGTCGGGGGTCGGAGCGATCGAGTTGTTGCTGATTTGTGGCCGAGGTACACTCAAGCGCCCCACACGCGGTCGAACCTCCGCTCACATCTGTTGCTCTCTTCAGCACCACACGTAAACCATGAGCGACAGCATCTACCGGCGCTTGGACGCCTGGAACAAGGCCATGCGCCTTGCCACCGAGATCTACACCGCTACGCAATCGTTTCCACGCTACGAGATTTATGGTCTCGTAGCACAGATGCGCCGGGCGGCCGTGTCCATTCCAAGCAACATTGCAGAGGGCCGCGGTCGCGATACCAAGCGCGACTTTCGCCAATTCGTGGTCCGCGCCCGCGGGTCTGCCTTCGAACTGCAGACTCAAATCACCATCGCGGAAGGGTTGCACTACCTGTCGACCGAAGATGCCGAGCGTCTGATTCACCAATCGGACGTCGTCGTCCTCGTCGTCAACGGCCTCATACGACATCTGACGTGAAATACGGGGGTCGGGAGTCGGGGGTCGGGGGTCGGGGGTCGGAGAGTTGGCTGAATTGGATCGAATCATCGCCAGTTCACCTCCGCGACCATTCGAGAGTCGGCTGATTGGATCGAATCCATCGACAGTTCACACTCCCGAACTACTGCGCAGCTCCGACACCCGACCCCCGACTCCCGACCCCCGGATGTCGGAGCATTCGGTAGTCGACTCAGTGGATCGAATCCATCGACAGTTCACACTCCCGAACTACTGCCGGCTCCGACCCCCGACCCCCGACTCCCGACCCCCGTGATACAACCAGCCCTCATGCGTCGAACCAAAATCATCGCCACGCTCGGGCCTGCGTGCGGATCGGAAGAGGTCATCCTGCGTCTGCTGACATCGGGCGTGGACATCTTCCGGATGAACTTCTCCCATGGCACACCCGCGGACCGGGTTCGTCTCATCGAGATCATCCGCCGCGTCGCCACCGACCATGGCAAGTACATCCCCATCCTGGCAGACATCCAGGGGCCGAAGCTGCGCATCGGCGACGTTGACGGGGTCATTCAGTTACAGAGCGGCCAGACGCTTACGATCACAACCGAGCCGCTGCTCGGCAATGCCACGATCGTCTCGACACCGTTCACTCCCCTGCCCCGCGAAGTGCAGCTCGGTCAGCGCATTCTCATCAACGATGGTCTCGTCGAGCTGGTGGTGGCCGCGGTCGACGGCGCGAACGTGCTGACGCGGGTCATTCACGGCGGCCCGATCTCGTCGAACAAGGGGATGAATTTTCCCGACACGGAGCTGACGATCCCGGCCATCACCGAGAAGGACCGCGACGACGTCGCGTTCGCCGTCGAGAATCAGCTCGACTACATCGCCGCCTCGTTCATCCGCCGCAGGGCCGACATCGTCGAGCTTCGCTCGCTGCTGCACGAGCTCGGCGGCAACGAGATCAACATCGTGGCCAAGCTCGAAAAGGCTCAGGCCATCGACGCGCTCGAAGACATTCTCGACGTCAGCGATGGCGTGATGGTGGCCCGCGGCGACCTCGGCGTTGAGCTTCCCCCCGAGGCCGTTCCTATCGTCCAGAAACGGGTGCTGCACAAGGCCAGCGTATGGGGCCGGTTCGCGATCACCGCCACGCAGATGCTCGAATCGATGACGACGAATTCGCGTCCGACCCGGGCCGAGGCCTCGGACGTGGCCAACGCCATCTTCGACGGATCCGATGCCGTGATGCTCTCCGCGGAGACGGCCTCGGGTCTCTATCCGGTGGAAGCGGTCCAGATGATGGCCAGGATCATCATGGCCGCGGAGCAGAACCGCGAGTTCCAAGTCGCCGGCGGCAGGGAGCCGTTCCGCGTCTCCTCGGAGACCGACGAGTTCACCGACGCGCTGGCGGGAGCCGCCAATTACGCCGCCCAGCAACTCGACGCCAAATACATCATCGTCTTCACCCAGACCGGATTCGCCGCGCGATTGATGTCGAAGTTCCGGCCGGCACAACCGATCATCGCCCTGACGCCGTCGACCTGGGTAGCACGGCGGATGAACATGCTGTGGGGTGTACAGCCGTTCGTTCTGCGCGACGTCGGCGAGTATCACGAGCAGATCGTGGATCGCGTCGACGATTTCCTTCTGAGCCGCGACATCGTCGCTCCCGGCGACCGTCTCGTCATTCTGATGGGATCGCCGATCTATCAGCGGGCGAAGACGAATCTGCTGAGGGTGCATCGGGTGAGGAGCTGATTTCGGTTGTCGGTTGTCGGTTGTCGGGTTGTCGATCGTCGGGGGTCGGGAGTCGGGGGTCGGGGGTCGGAGAAGGGCGCGAAGTCTCCATCCAGCCCTCGCCGTCCGGATTCGAGCCGGCACTTGCGGCATCGGACCGGCACTTGCCGGCATCGGTCCGGCACCTGCCGGCGTCGGGACGGCACCTGCCGGCATCCGACCGGCACCTGCCGGCATCCGACCGGCACCTGCCGGCATCCGACCGGCACCTGCCGGCATCCGACCGGCACTTGCCGGCATCCGACCGGCACTTGCCGGCATCCGACCGGCACTTGCCGGCATCCGACCGGCACTTGCCGGCATCCGACCGGCACCTGCCGGCATCCGACCGGCACTTGCCGGCATCCGACCGGCACCTGCCGGCATCCGACCGGCACCTGCCGGCATCCGACCGGTACCTGCCGGCATTGGGACGGCACCTGCCGGCATCCGACCGGCACCTGCCGGCATCCGACCGGCACTTGCCGGCATCCGACCGGCACCTGCCGGCATCCGACCGGCACTTGCCGGCATCCGACCGGCACCTGCCGGCATCGGTCCGGCATTTGCCGGCATCCATCCGGCACCTGCCGGCATCCGACCGGCACCTGCCGGCAGCGAGCGCGCATGGAAAGTCATCGGGCGCGCGCGGTGAGTCATCCCGCGTGCGTCGTGAGCCGGCGGCTCCCGCGAAGCGGGGGACTTTGCTCCGACCCCCGACAACTGACAACCGACAACCGACAACCGTTTACGCCGTCGCCGTCAGCGCCGGTTGCAAACTTCTTCCCACCACCCGCGCGATCGCGTCACACTCGCGCACGATCTGGGCGAAAGCCGACGGGAGGATGGCCTGCGGCCCGTCCGACAGCGCTTCTTCGGGCTTGTGGTGAACCTCGATCAGCACGCCGTCTGCTCCGGCGGCAACCGAGGCACGTGACATCGGAGCGACTTTGTTGCGCTTGCCGGTACCGTGGCTGGGGTCGACGAGGATCGGCAGATGGCTGATTCGTTTGACGGCCGGGATGATGGACAGGTCGAGCGTGTTGCGGGTGTGGTCCGCGAACGTCCGCACGCCACGCTCGCAAAGGATCACGTTGTAGTTGCCCTCGGCCATGATGTACTCAGCCGAGAGAAGGAGCTCTTCCAACGTCGCGGACATGCCGCGCTTCAACAGTACCGGCTTGCGGGTGCGGCCGGCCGCCTTCAGCAACGAAAAGTTCTGCATGTTGCGCGCGCCGATCTGGATGCAATCAGCGTACTTGACGACGAGCGCCAGCGACTCGTTGTCGATCGCTTCCGTGACGATCGGCAGATCGAACTCCTCACGAACGCGCGCCAGAATCTCAAGCCCCTCCTCACCCAGTCCCTGAAACGAATACGGGGACGTGCGCGGTTTGTACGCGCCGCCGCGGAAGAGCTGGCCGCCCGCGTTCCTGATCCCCTCGGCAATGGCTCGGGCCTGATCCAGGGACTCCACAGCGCACGGACCACCGACGACGATGACGCCGTTGCCGCCGACGTCCACGCCGCCGACGTTGATGATGCTGTCCTCCGGTCTGGCCTCCCTGCTGACGAGCTTGTACGCGTGCGAGACGCGGATGACTTCCTTGACGCCGGGGTAATTCTCGAGGACCTCGGGATCGGCTTTTCCCTGCTTGCCGGTGATACCGATGGCCGTGCGGTTCGCTCCCGGAATGGCGTGCGCCTTCAGCCCCATCCGCTCGATGTGGCGAACGACGGCTTCGATCTGATCGGGCCGGGCGCCGGCCTCCATGACGACTAGCATTGGCGGCCAGTATAATCGAGCGCTCTGAAGCGTCATTCCGGGAGACCTCAATGAGAAAGCCATTCGCCGCCGCCGCTCTCGCCGTCCTCATCGCAACGCAGACCTTTGCCGCGTCGTATTGGGTCGTCACGAAATACGGGACGCGCTACGAGGCAAAGACGAAATGGACGGTGGTCAACGGCAAGGCGTTGGTCACGCTCGTCAACGGCACCGTCGTGGAGCTCGATCCGAACTTGATCGATGTGGCAAAGTCAGAGGAGGTCACACGGCTCGGTGGCGGAAACCTCATCGGTGTCGAATTGGCGCCGGCCACATCGTCAACGAAGCAGTCGACGCTGGGCAGCGGTATCCGCCTTCGCAAGTTGCCATCGGCGCAGTCCGGTGCTTCCACTTCGACGGCACCTGTGGCCACGCCTTCCCCCGTCGAAGCCGGAGCAGGCCTCGGCTCGGACGTGATGAGCAAATTCGAGAGAGCCTTCGAGAATGTCGGCATCTTCGAGCACAAGATCGTCTCCACCGGCCCCCGTTCCCTTCGTGCGGATCTGACGGCCGACACCGAGGACAAAGTCTTCAACGGTCTCACCGCCACGGCGTTCCTCATGATGCACAACGCCGGGATCCCGGGCGTGCAGATCGATTCCGTCGATCTCTTCATGAAGACCACCACCGGCGGCGCGGCGGGACGTTTCCACGTGACCCATGACGACGCCCAAGCGCTCGAAGCGAAGAAGATCACTCCCGAGAGCTACTTCGTGCAGAAAGTGCTGTTCTGATCTTGCGCGCTCCGGCGTGCGGTCTGCGGCCTCGCCGCGCTGCCGGTTGAATACGCTCCGAGGCGACGCGTGCTCCCGTCATTGCACCACGTCGGCGGTGGCCTGGCCGCCATAGACGGTCACGTAGCGGAAGTTCCGCTTCTCTTCGTCGAGGATGGTGCGCTCCCCCGCGGCGAAGACGAATTGTTCGACCTCGGCCTCGACCAGGAAGAGCTCGGGCCGGTTGTTGGCAAAGCGGACGGTCACGCTCCGCGCCTCGGCGCCCGCGGCGCGAATGGTCAGGCGCGCGCGTCCGGACGTCGGACCAAAGTCGTAGGCGGTGGCGTGTGTCTTCCTCGAGACCGTGACCGCCGTGCCCCCGATCACGGCGATCTCCGGAAGAGCCGTGTCAAAGTCGAAGGCCTGCCGTGGTGCAAGGACCCGCTGCACCGGTGCGAAAGGCAGCGCATCCCACTGCGCGAGATAGTTCCAGCGACGCGCCGGCGGCCGTCCCAGGAGCTGCGGGCGCTCCATCTGATCGGCGGAGGGGTCGCGAACGAGAAGATCATCGCGCCAGCGCCGGACGATGTGCCAATCGCCGCTCGTGAAGATGAAGTTTCCGAACTCCTGTGTCAGATCGATCGCTACGATCAGGCCACCAACACCGTTCGCGCTTCGAACCGCTACGACGATGCGGTTCTTTTTGTCCCGCGCCAGCGCGCTCACGTCATAGGTATCGAGCGCCTCGTTGTCGTCGCCCACATGCCGTCCGCCGACGGCCACGCCGTTGAAATAGAGCGTGTACTCAGGATCGCCCAGCATCTTGATCCGCGTGAACGCCCGGTTCGGCGGCAGGTCGAACTCGCGCGTGGCAAAGAACGCCCGTGGATTCCCGTCCGCCAGACGGCTCTGCTGCCAGATCCACTGCGCCTTTCCGGTGTTGTCGAAGAACTTGTGAGAGTAAAGCAACTCCAGCCGGCTGAAAGCAGCGACGACGACGAAAATCACCGCGGCGATGACGAGCAGGCGACGGATGAGTATGCGATCTTCGGCGGATGGGAGTCGGGAGTCGGGGGTCGGGGGTCGGAGATCTTGCTTGCTCGGTCCTCCGACCCTCGACATAGAGTCGTCGGCCGACGGGAGTCGAGTATCGAGTGTCGCGTGCTCGTGATCTTTTTCCCCCGGTTCTCCGACCCCCGACCCCCGACTCCCGACCCCCGACATAGAATCAACACTCATGAAGTCCGTCATTGTAATTCCCGCGCGATGGGCCTCCTCGCGATTCCCCGGCAAGCCGTTGGCCATGATCGCGGGCGTCTCGCTCATTCAGCGCGTGTTTGAACGGGCGTCGCGCTCGCAACGCGCCGGCGCGGTCGTTGTAGCCACGGACGACGACCGCATCGCCGATCACATCGCCGCCTTCGGCGGAACGTTCGTCCGGCCGGAGGGTGATTTTCAGAGCGGCACCGACCGCATCGCCGCTTCGCTCGATCTTCTCGGTGACGCATACGATCAGGTCATCAACGTCCAGGGCGACGAGCCGATGATCGATATCACCGCGGTCGACGCCCTCATCGACGTTCTTCAGGCCACCGGTGTCGACATGGCCACGCTCGCCACGCCGCTCGAGAGCGACGACGAACGGAGTTCTCGCGACGTCGTGAAAGTCGTCACTTCACTCGCCGGCGATGCACTTTACTTCTCGCGCGCACCGCTCGCGGGCGCTCAGCGCCATGTCGGCGTTTATGGGTACCAGGCGGGAGTCCTGCGCACCCTTGCCTCTCTCGCACAATCACCCCTCGAACTGGCAGAATCGCTCGAACAGTTGCGGGCGCTGCAGAACGGCCTTAAAATCCGTGTTGTTCAAACAACAAGACCACACCTCGGAGTCGATCGCCCCGAGGATGTGGCACGCGTCGAACATGAGCTGGCCAAGCAAGAGTGACACCGGAGAGCGTTCGTGAGCTTCGTGCTCACGCACGTACGATTCTCCGCCACAGCCAGCACCACTCTCCCCTCCAGCAGGCAGCCCCAAGCGCACGATATCCGTGTGTGCGTTGGGCTGATGGCGGGGGTCGGGAGTCGGGGGTCGGGAGTCGTAGAAGTGATCGCGCGAAACACCCTTCTCTTCTCCGACCCCCGACTCCCGACCCCCGATTCCCTTCTCACTCACTCAAAGGGGTCGCAGCAGCGAACGGACTCATTCTCGCATTCACTTCTCCGACCCCCGACCCCCGACTCCCGACCCCCGATTCCCTTCTCACTCACTCAACCGGAGGCATGACCGATGAGCACCAAGTACATTTTCGTGACGGGTGGTGTTGTTTCTGGACTTGGCAAAGGGATCGCGGCCGCCTCCATCGGCGCCCTTCTGGAAGCGCGCGGCTTCCGCGTCACGCTGCAGAAGTTCGATCCCTACATCAACGTCGATCCCGGAACGATGTCACCGTTCCAGCACGGCGAGGTCTACGTCACCGATGACGGCGCCGAGACCGATCTCGATCTCGGCCACTACGAGCGATTCACCTCGATGCGCGCAACGCGGAAGAACAACTTCACGACGGGCCGCGTCTACCTCAAAGTCATCGAGAAAGAACGCCGCGGCGATTACCTCGGTAAGACGGTCCAGGTCATCCCGCACATCACCGACGAGATCAAGAAATGCATCCGTGAAGTGAGCGAAGGGGTCGACGTCGTTATCGTCGAGATCGGAGGCACCGTCGGCGACATCGAATCGCTGCCGTTCCTCGAGGCCATCCGCCAGTTCCGGCTCGAAGCCGGACGCGGCAACGCCATCAATGTTCACCTGACGCTCGTACCGTACATCAAAGCGTCGGATGAGCTGAAGACGAAGCCGACGCAGCACTCGGTGCAGAAGCTGCGCGAGATCGGCATCCAGCCGGATGTACTCCTGTGCCGCTCCGAGCACGCCATCCCGGACGACATGCGCGACAAGATCGCCCTCTTCTGCAACGTCGAACAGGAGGCCGTCATCCCCGCGCTCGACGTCGAGTTCATCTATCAGGTGCCGCTGGCATTTTCGCGCGAGCGGCTGGACGAGATCCTTCTCGACAAACTCCATCTGCCGCATGACGAGATCGGCGCGCTGACGAAGTGGGAGGAGATCGTCCGCAAACTGCGCCACCCGGAAGACGAGGTAAAGATCGGCTTCGTCGGCAAGTACATCGAGTTCGGCGATTCGTACAAGTCTCTGAACGAGGCGTTGACACACGGAGGCATCGCCAACAACCTCAAGGTCCGCATCATCTATATCGACTCCGAAGAGCTCGAGGCCGAGGGATATCACGGAGAGCTGGGGCGCGTGGATGGGATCCTGGTCGGTCCGGGCTTCGGGCCACGCGGCGTCGAAGGAAAACTGCGCGCCATCCGGTACGCGCGCGAGAAGCGCATCCCGTTTCTGGGGATCTGCCTCGGCATGCAGTGCGCGACCATCGAGTTCGCGCGCAATGTCGTAGGGATGGTCGGGGCAAACTCGACCGAGTTCGACGATGAGTCACCGTACAAGGTGATCTACAAGCTGCGCGATCTGATCGGCGTCGACGCGCTCGGCGGCACGATGCGTCTCGGAAAGTATCCGTGCGCACTCAAGGAAGGGTCAATCGCACGCCAGGCTTACGGCGTCGAACTGATCGACGAGCGTCACCGCCACCGTTTCGAGGTCAATCCTGAGTACGTGCCACAGCTCGAGGAGCGTGGCTTCCATGTGACCGGCCTTTCACCCGACGGCAAGTTCGTCGAGATCATCGAACTGGAAGGACATCCCTGGTTCCTGGGGTGCCAGTTTCATCCCGAGTACAAATCGCGGCCAACGGCGCCGCATCCGCTTTTCCGCTCGTTCATCGCTGCCGCGCGCGCGAACAAGACCGCGGCGAAGGCGGCCGTATCCATCGCCGCTGAGGAGAGAGAGCTCGTTTGAACATCCTGCGGGGCATCGGCGCCGTCATCCTGGGTTTGATCGTGGCATTTCTTCTCGTCATTGGCGTGGAAGCGATCTCTCACCGGATCTTTCCACCGCCAGCGGGGATGGATATGCGCGACATGGCTCAGGTGAAGGCGTTCGTGGCCACGCTGCCGCTGTCCGTCCTGCTGATCGTGCTGGCCGGTCACCTGATCGCGACGTTCGCCGGCACATGGCTCGCAGCGAAAGTCGCCCGTACTCCGATCGCCGGTTACATCCTCGGAGCGCTGCTCCTCTGCGCTGGAATCGCCAACGCTTTCATGCTCCCACAGCCCGTGTGGTACTCGATCGCGTCGTTTGTGATCTACGTCGGAGCGACCTGGGCGGGTGCGCGGGCGGGGATACCGGCGCGTGTTGCCCAGGAATGAAGTTCAGCCAGGTCTTTCTCGAATACCGCGATCTCTTCCTTCAGCTCTGAAGTCCTGGTTTTCAGTCGCACCCAGATGGAACGGAGCGCCGCCCGGTCGATGTTCGGCCGTGTTACTCCGTGAGTACAATGGCCCGCGCATGACCACCCGCCCCATCGCCATCACAGACACCATCTCCTTCGGCGGCGACCACCCTCCCCTCTTCATCGCCGGTCCGTGCGTGATCGAGTCGCGCGAGCATGCCTTGCTTATGGCCCGGACGCTGCTGGCCCTGCGCGATGAGCTGAAGATCAACCTCGTGTTCAAGTCGTCGTTCGATAAGGCCAATCGGACTTCGATCGACTCGTTTCGCGGTCCCGGAATCGAGGAGGGGCTGAATATCCTTCGCGCCGTGAAAGAGGAAACCGGCCTGCCACTTCTCTCCGATATTCATGAATGGCAGCAGGCCGCGCGCGCCGCGGAAGTGCTGGACATCCTGCAGATTCCGGCCTTCCTCTGCCGCCAGACCGACCTCGTCGCGGCGGCGGCACGCACCGGAAAGGCCGTCGGCGTCAAGAAGGGGCAGTTCCTGTCACCGGAAGAGGCGAAGAACATTCTGGACAAGGGCCGCGAGGCCGGGAACGAGCGCGTCTTCATCACCGAGCGGGGCTCGTCATTCGGCTATCAGAATCTCGTCGTCGACATGCGCGCCTTCCCGATTCTGCGCGGCTTCGGTGCGCCAGTGGTCTACGACATCACCCACTCGATGCAGAAGCCCGGCGGCGAGGGGAAACAGACCGGAGGCACGCCGCAGTTCGCCCGTGCGCTCGCTCGGGCCGCTGCCGCTGCCGGAGCGGACGGCTTCTTCATGGAAGTCCACGACAACCCGCCCGCGGCACTCAGCGACCGGTCGACGCAGATCCGTCCCGAGGCGGCCCGGGAGATCATTGGGGACATCCTGGCGATGCGCGCCGCGTTGCCTGCGATTTGAGGTCTCGCGGTAGCGTGGTATTCGAAGTTGCGGGGTTACTGGGCTGGTGAGCTACTGAGCAACTCAGAAACCCAGCAACCAAACCCCCACCTAACATAGCAAACCGCGAGCACGCACTCTCCTGTTAACCTTCGCCGCGATGTCACGGCTTCAGCGCATTCTCGCCATCGTCATCGGCCTCTATCTGCTGCTCGTCCTCGTCGATCATTTCATCCTGGTCGAGCTGCTCGTGCGCCGCGTCGGCGTCTCCGTTCTGCTAGCCCTGTTTGAAGCATTCGCCATCATCGGCGTCGGTTTCGCCGTCCGCGGTGTGCTGGCCCGGGGCTGGAACGCTGAGGATGCCGACCTCCCGCGCGACTTCCTCCTCGGCTATCCGCTCTTCGGCGCGCTCTGCTTTCTCGTCGGGACGTTGAACGTTTCGTCGTGGTCGATGAGCATCATTCTCGTCGTCTGCGGCGTAGGGGGAATCTACGTCGTCGTGCGGCGATTCGAGACGCGGCTGCCGGTGATTCCGCCCGTGGCGGAACCGCTAGCGCTCATCGCCATCGCCGTCGTCTTCCTCGGTGCGCTGATCGCCGCGCAGGCCCCCCCGTCATCGCTCGACGAATTGGCCTATCACCTGGCCGTGCCGTGGACCTGGGTGACAGAACACCGGGCCATCGATCTGCCGTTGATCTCCCATTCCTACTTTCCGTTGGGGATTGAGTCGGCCGATCTCCCTCTGCTGGCAATCCTCGGCCAGATCGGCGGCGGTATCGCTTCGCATTTCCTTCACCTCGGTGCTGCGCTGGCGACGACGGCGATGCTCTTTCGACTCTCACGCGGAAACAGCCTGGCGGTCGCGGCGATCGTGACAACACCCGCCCTGGCAGTCATCGCCGGCTGGTCCCTCGTTGACTGGCCGCTCATCGGCATCTGCGCCCTTCTCGTTCTCGCGCTCGATGACGGCGACATCGCCACGATCTCGATGGCGATCGCGGCAGGTCTGCTGACGAAGTACACGTTCATCCTGTTCGGGGTTGTGGGGTGTGGGGTGTGGGGCTTGGGGCGTTGGAGAGCGACCGCTCCCAATACCGCACCTGCCCCTTTGCCTTCGGGTGCGGCAGCGCCTGCGAATGCATCCACTCCCCACCCACCACTCCCCACCCCCTACTCCCTCCTCATCGCAATCGCCATCGGCTCCATCTTCTTCGTCCGCAACCTCATCCTCACCGCGAATCCGATCGCGCCTTTCCTTTCCGCCGCGGCTCCGCACGTGGCCGGTTATCGGATGCCTTACCTCTCCGACTACGTCTTCGACGGGCATTTCCTCGATGAGGGCCTTGGCGCGTCGCTCATCGCCATCTGCACTCTGTCGGCAGGGGCCTTGGCGTGGATTCTGGTCATCGTAGCGGTGCTGCTGTTTCTGCTCGCGCCGTCGTCGCGGATTCTCCTGCCGTTTCTGGCAATCCCCGCCGCGCGATCGCTGCGCCCGATGCGTTTCATGCGAGTGATCCTTGCGCTAGCCATCGTCGTGCAGCTCTTCTTCGTCGCTTTCTTCGTCGATCGAGGCGGCACGTTCTCGCTCCTGGCGGGGACATCATACGAGCAGGTGTTTCTGACAAAAGAACGCCCCACATTCGTGACCGTGCAGGCGATTGACGCGCTCCTTCCCGTTGATGCCCGTGCCCTGGTCATCGGCCTCAACGAGACCTTCTGGTTCGAACATCGCGTCAGAGGCGGCGGCAACTTCGACGGGTCGCGCGTATCCCTCTACCTCGAAACGCCCACACCCGATGCGTTGTACGCACGGCTGAAACACGACGGTATCACCCATGTCGCCGTGATCGCGCCGGTGGCTCCGACGACCGCGGTCCCGCAGAAGATCGCTGAGCGCGAGACGGCTCTCACTCCCGGGGCAAAGCGTATCCTCGCGCAGACGCTCGATCAATTCGCTTCCAACGTCGTTTCGCGCGGGGGCGCAACCATATTCACGTTGAGATAGGAGCCGAGGACACCGGCCACGGCCACTTCGGCTGGGCCCCCGACCCTGAGGGCAACCGCTTCGAGTTGTGGCAGCCCCCGAAGGAGACTTCGTAATCTCCGACACTATGTCCTGTGACGCTTTGATGAAAGTCGGCGCATCGAGGTCGCCATACTGAGATAATCGCCATACACGACGATGGCTTCGATGCGACTGGAGTTGCTGGGTGATTTGTTGATCCGTTCTGGCGACGGCGCGCTGGCGACCGTCGGCGCCAGGAAATCGCAGGCTCTGCTGGCCTACCTGGCCATGAAACCGTCGCAGCACGTATCGCGCGAAAAGCTGGCCGGTCTGCTCTGGTCGAGCACCGGACCGGATCAGGCGCGGCAGAGTCTTCGCCAGACGCTGTCGACCATTCGCAAGGAGTTGTCGCAGATCGCACCCAGGCAGAAGATCCTGATCGAGGAAGGCGATCTTCTCTCCCTCGATGCATCGGTGTCGTGCGACGTGCCTGAGCTCGAATCGCTGGTCGCTGCCGGAACCGAGGAGGCGCTCAAGCAGGCCCTCGATCTGTATCGAGGCGACTTCCTGGACGGCTTCGCCATCAACGAAGAGCGTTTCGACCAATTCGTCACCGGTGAGCGGGACCGGCTGCACCGGCTGGCCCTTCGCGCCCATGCACAACTCCTCGAGCTTCAGGAACGCCGTGGTGCACTCGACGAGGCCATCGGCACCGCGCAGAGATCGCTGCGCCTCGACATTCTTCAGGAACCGATCCACCGCGCGCTGATGCGCCTCTACCTCGAGAGCGGCGACGTCGTGGAAGCACTGCAGCAATACGAAACCTGCTTTAAGGTGCTCAAGCGCGAGCTTCGCATCGAGCCGGACTCGGAAACGAAGGCGCTGCAGCGCGAGATCCTGCAGATCCGCACCCAACGGGGAGAGGAAGCCCGGAGGGCCGAAGGGCGCAAGAACGTGCTCGTCGTCGAAGACAACCTGCTCAGCCGTGAGCTGATGAACGCCGTCCTCAAGTCCGACGGCTACTCCGTCGTCCTGGCCAAGGACGGCGCCGAGGCGCTCATGGTGGTGGGACGGGAAAAGATCGACCTGCTCGTCATCGACGTCGACCTCCCCTACATCGACGGCCACTCCCTGCTGCAGGCCATGCACGAGAATGGAGTGTCGGTACCAGCCATCTTCATCTCCGGCCTACCCGGCGACGACGTGGAGGTGCGTGCATTCGAGGTCGGCGCCGCCGATTTCATCCGCAAGCCCGTGAAGAACAGCGTTCTGCTCGCCCGCGTGGCCAAGGTGATGAAAGACGCGGAGTGAGCCCGCGTCATTGCACGATGGTCAACGCCAACGTGGCATCATGATTCTGGCAGGCACCGACCTCGTGCAGGGTGATCGTCGACTGACCATCGCCATGTGAGCTCGTATAGGTCCCGAAGCATTGACCTCCGGGGTTCGGGCAGCGGGTCGTGATGGTGTCGTTCATGGTGTTGGTGAAGGAATAGCTGACGGCACCGTCGCCCAGCCAGAAATCGAACGGAAGTGATTGGCCGGCGGCGACATTCGCGCTGTTGTTTCCATTCGTCCATCGGAGCAACAGGCCGTCGTTGATGCGGATGACATGCGCACCGCGCTGGGTCGTCAGAGGACAGTGGGCGGGGTCGCTGAACGTGAACTTGCAATCGACGGCCGTATCGCCGCCATAAGGGGAGCCGCCGACAGTGTACTGAAGCGTATTCGTTCCCTGACCGGCGATGATCGTGGCGTTTCCGACGGACCAGGTTACCGTCGTTCCGGGCGGTGGTGGTGTGGCCAGCGACACAGTCGCCGTACTCCCCTCGCAGAGAGTGCTGGGGAGCGCGAAGTCGGGGAGCGGGGTGGGGTACACCGTGACTGAATGCGGCTCATTGATGATCAGGTCGCAGAAGCCCCTGTGCGCGCTGGCGCCGACGATCGTATACGTCGTCGTCTGCGGCGGTGATTCGGCGCGTTCGCCGGAGTTCGTCACGCCGTCGGACCACGTGACGGTGGCGGGGTCGACGAAAGATCCGTTGAAGGTGACGTAGAGCTGGACATAGTTGCCCCACACCGAATTGACGTACCCCGGCCCCGTGCAGCGGCTGCTGAGCTGGATACTCGGCGACTGCGAAGCCTGCGCGGCTCCGATAATCGTCAGAGGACAATTGGTCCCGTCGGTGCCGTGGGTCAACGTATTCGACCCCGCGACCGTGAGCAGCTTCGTAATCCCCATTTGATTTGTCTGGAAGCAGGTGTTGTCGTTCCAGCAGCCCGAGAAGGGCGGCTTGCCGGTGAACTCCACCGTGGCCGAATCGACGCTGGTACATCCGCCCCCGAAGACCGTCGCCGTCGGCAGAAGCGCCGGCACGACGGCCACGCCGGACGAGGTGCCGGTGCAGATGGCATCCTGGAAACTGACGATCGTGTAGTTGCCGGGCATGGTCACCGCGTGCGCGATCGCCGTTACGCCGACACTGAATTTGGAGCCGTCCGACCACACGCCCTGGAACGGCGGCGTGCCGGTAAAGGTGGCGTTCACAATCCCTGAGCCGCACGAGATGGGGCCGAGGCTGACCGAGGCCTTCGGATTGCCGCAGACCGGTGCCGCGGTAATGGCGATGCTGCGGTCGAGCTGTGCCGTGCAGGCGGCGCGCGTGAGCTGCACGTTGACGTCGACCTTGCCGCTCGGCCCTGCCGTGACCATCACGGTGTTACCCGTTGCCGTCGCCGGCGAGCCGTTGCTGATCGTCCATATGGCCACCGCCCCTGGTTGCGGTCGGACGTCGATTTGAAAGGTCGTGCCGGTGACAACCGTGTCGGGAGCATCGACGACGACGGCCGGCTGCATACACTCGCTCACCGTGAACGACGCCGCGGTATGTACCGTCGCGCACGACGAAGCGTTGACGGGGCTCTTGGCGACCGAGCGCCGCCTCGAGTTACCGGGCGGGAGGTTGGTGGTCAACACCATCCCGGCGTCGATGACAACCTGCTCATTTCCGCTCGCCTGCGGCGTGTAGGTGTAACTGCGTACGTTGGGCGCCAGTGTGACCAGCCCGAAATCGCCGGATATGGTCTGTTCTGCCGGCGTGCCGTTCGCGTATGCCCAGAGAACGGTCAACGGCTCGCCGGCGCGACCCGGCGGAATTGCGGCGATGTTGACGGTGAACGGATCGTGCAGCACGATGAGGCCGATACCGCTGGAGACACAGCCATCCGCGGTAGCAACAGTGACCGACGCGGTTGCCTTCGCGCCCGTGCCGAGGGAGATGATGATCTGGTCGCTCGTCGCATCACCGACAATCTGACCCCCATCGACCGTCCACGCATAGATTGCGCCAGGCACAGCGGCGACGGCAGCAGTCGCCGTGCCGGACTTGCATGCGGTCGCAGGCACTTGCACCACCACGGTCGAAGAACAGTCGGCAGCCAGACGGAGCGTCGTCAGGAAGGACATCAGGACAATCCCAAGGAAAGACTTCTTGCCGGGCATGTCCGATAGGGTACCGCAACTCGCCGGGCGTGCGTGTGACGAGCATCTGCAGACCAGCGACCCGTGACACTCGTCACGCGATACATCAACTCGGGGATTTAGCATTTTTCGCGACACCGCCGTCTGATTCACCGGTGACAACGGGGTTCACAGCGCTTGATCCCGGCTGCGCGGAAATGGGGGACAATCAACGCAACGTCGGGCGCATCACGCTCTGCAAGGAGGATTCGAATGAAGACTCTCTTCGATCAGGCCGACCGTGAATCGATTTGCCAGCGCCTCGGCGTGCTGCAGGCCGGCAGCCCGCGGCAGTGGGGGAAGATGAATGCCGCCCAGATGGTCACTCACTGCGCCCGTGCTCTCGAAACCGGCACCGGCGACCGGCCGATGAAACAGAAGTTTCTCGGCAGGATCATCACGCCGTTCATCCGCTCCTCGATCCTCGGCGAGAAGCCGTTCGGCCGGAACGCGCCGACCGATCCGTCGTTCGTCGTCGCCGACCAGCGCGAATTCGCCGTCGAACGGCAACGCCTTCTCGATCTCATCGACCGCCTCGTCGAGCGAGGCACAGCAGCCGCGGCCACCCAGACGCACGCCTTCTTCGGCAAGCTGACCGGCGAGGAGTGGGGCCAGTTGATGTACAAGCACATCGATCACCATTTGCAGCAGTTCGGGGTGTAGCGAACCGGGAATCTTGCGCGCGGGCGACAGAGCGGACCGTCACACGGCCGCGGTGCTACATGTCCCGGCCGGTGTGCAGCACGAAGTCGCCCCGGCGGTCTCAGGCAGGTTGTCCTTGAGGACTACGAACGCCTCCCACTCGTTACCGTCGGGATCTTGGACCCAGGTCTTGTCCTGCGTGGCGAAGCAGCAGTCGGTCTTCATCTCGTCGCGCGTGACGAGACCGGCCTCCGACCAGCGCGTGCGGATGGCCAGGACGTCGTCGGTCGAGCCGACCTGAAGGCCGAGGTGCGAGAGCGCCCCGGCGCCGGAGAGCGTGGGCACCTCGTTGAGGGCGAGGTTGAGCGGCGGATTCTGCACGTCGAACTTCGCGTAGCCGGTGCGGACCTTCGACGGCTCGATGCCGAGCATCCGGCGATAGAAGTCGATGCTGCGCTCGACGTTGCGGACGTTGATCGAAACATGTGCCTTGAGTACCGCGGGAGTCGGGGGTCGGGAGTCGGGGGTCGTAGCAGCGTCTGTCATCATGCCCTCCTCACATTTGCTGTTGCGCATGTGAGGAGCAAGATAGACCCGCAGATTACATCTGTCAAGACGAATGCGAATGGTACGACGCGAGCGATCACTGGAGGCCGGCACGTACCGCCGATCTCCGAGCATGCCGCTGCGCTCCATGCACCTCACATACGCGAGAGCTTGATCACGTCGAACATCGCCCCTTGCGGATCGGCGATCACGGCGAAGCGGCCCACGTTCGGAATGTCGGTCGGCGGCACGTAGATCTGTGCGCCGAGCGATTTCGCTTTCGCCACCGCGGCATCGCAATCGTCGACGGAAAAGTACGGCGCCCAGTTCGGCGGCGTGCCCATCATGTCGGGAGTGATCTGCATCATCCCGCCGACCGGAACTGGCCCTACATGAACCTCGGTGTACTGCGGACTCAGTTCCAGGTTCCAGCCGAAGAGACCCTTGTAGAAGTCGCGCGCCGCGGCGATGTCGGACGTCATCAGCTCGTTCCAACAGAGGGTGTTGGCCTCGTCGCGGATCGTCGCGCCAATGTGCTTCTTGGCCTGCCACAGGCAGAACGTCGCGCCTTGCGGATCGGCCACGACCGCCATCCGGCCGACGTCCATCACGTCGAACGGCGGAGCGACGACGTTCGCGCCGAGGCTCTGCGCCTTCTTCGCGGACTCATCGACGTTCTCGACGCTGATGTACGACGCCCAGTTCGGTGGGATGTCTTTCGACTGGTACATCGCGCCAAGGTCGTGACTGTTCTTCTGCCACATCGTGTAGACGCCTTCCGGCATCGGCATGTCGTTCGCGGTCCAGCCGAAGAGGGACGTGTAGAACGTCTTTGCCGCCGCGGCATCGTTTGTGGCCAACTCGATCCAGCAAAACATCCCGGGCTCGTATTTCTCGATTGCAGGCATGGGCGCATCCTCCGAAGGGCGGGATTCTACTTCGCCCCGAGCTTCATCCCGGTCACGCTTTCGATCTCGCTCGGATCATCGAGCAGGATCCAGGTCAGGATCGACACCGGCAGCGAGCCGTGCGCGATCAGATCGTCATGGAACTGGCCGAGCCGGAAGTCCGCGCCCTTGGCGTCGCGGTATCGCCCGAGGAGGCGCATGATCTGCCACTTGCCGGTGATGTAGCTGATCTTCTGCGTCGGTGACGACGCCGCCCCCGCCGCCTCCCCTTCGGCCGCTTCCTTGTCCAGTCCGCCGCCGTCCATGAAATAGCTGACGCCGCGCTCGAACGGCCAACGTCCCGTGTGCAGGTTCACATCGACGCCGATGCGCGCGGCGCGGTAGCGCGCCAGCCGCAGCACCTGCGCCGCTCCTGCCGATTCCGGCGCATACATCCCCTCGCGCACAAGCATCTCCTCCGTGTAGAGCGCCCACCCTTCGATGAAGACGCTCTCGGCGTGGTGGCGCCGGATCTCGTTCTGGAGGTGATTGGCGATCGATATCTGCAGGAAGTGGCCGGGGATGCCCTCGTGCCCCAGGAGCGGTCGAGGGTCCTCGATGGCCGCGCGAATGTAGAAGTTCTGGCTCTGTGGGTTGTAGGTCGGGATGAAGTAGAAGCCGCCGTCATCGGCGTCGTAGATGCCTGGCGGATTCATGAAGCCGCCGGGGCTGGTCGGCTTGAACGCCTCCGGGAGCTGGCGGATCTGGAACGGCCCGAGATACGCGGGCAGCGTCACCAGCTTCCTGGCCTTGAGGAAATCGATCATCTCCTGCTCGCGGCTCTCATACGCGGCCAGAAAGGCCTGCTGATCGGGCGGGATGTTCTTCACCCGCGCGGGATTCGGGTCGGCCATCGACGGATCGGAAAGCATGGCCTCGAGGGCGCGGTACCGGCCCAGCTCCACCTCGCCGAGGTGCGCCACGTCGCGCGAATCCATCGGCAGGAGAAGGATGTGGCGGAGCATGTAGTTGTAGTTGGCCTCCCCCATCGGCTTCCACGCCGTCATTTGCGGCAGGCGCTGTTCCAGCCAATCCGCGAAGCCGTGCAACGCGGCCACCGCTTCTTCGCGTGCCGCATCGAGCGAGGTGCGCTCGTCAGCGGAGAGATCGCCGGCGATCGTCATCAGGCTCGTCGAGAAGAGCGGATCGATGGAACGGGCCGAATCGATGGCCAGTTGCGCATAGAGGCGGACGGGATTCTTCAGGTTGCGCTCGGCCTGTTCGATCATCGCCGGCATCGCCTTCAGACGCGCCGTCGCGGCCAGCGCGCGCGTGCGCGCCGGTGCGTAGTCCTTCTTCAGCAGCGAGAAGATGGCGTTGCTGGCCTCGCCAACGTAGACCTGCGGGTCGGTCTCCTCCGGCTTCTGCACGCGCTCCGGAAAGTCGTCCCGTTCGAGCTGCGAGCGGAAGAGCAGCCAGTCGATGTCGTCATCCTTGGCCCATCCGCTGACGTTCGCCGCGCGCACCCGATCGAGCAGCGCCCGGACGTGCGCGGCGTTGCGCGCGATCGCCGCCGGCGAGAAGTCGTCCAGCTTGTCGTCCGCCGCATGAAACCCCTGGTCGCTGGCACTGACCGGATACTCCTTCTTCTGCCACTCGTAGTAGTCGTGCGCGACGGCGTGAAGCTCGGCGGGCGTGAGAGGTTTCATGGGAGGCGATGCCTTTTTCGGCGCGGCGAAGGAGGAGGTCGCGATGAGTAGTGCGGCGACGAAGGCAAATCGTTTCATGCGAGGGAGTGTAGCGCGGAGGGTAAGGCTGATCCGCAGATGACGCAGATGTCACGCAGATGAAACCGTCTTCCATCTGCGTCCATCTGCGTCATCTGCGGATCAGCCTTTTCGTCATGGCGGACGTGCAGTAGCGCTTGGGGTCAGATAGGCGGACCGGTTCCTCGCCAGGAGCTCCAGACGGCGACAATCTCGAGATACGCAGGCGAACCGACAACTCTGTAGTAGACGTCGTAGTGGATCCGCTCGATATGGATGCGCCGAACACCCGCCAGCTTGAGATTGCGAGTGCGAGCACCGATATTCGGCTGAAACGCGATCAGCGCGGACACTCGCTCGAGTTCTTCCCGAACCGCGTTTGGAGCCTTCAGACGATTCCGCCGCCACCACGAGTCCAGCTCGCTGATTTGCGCTTCGGCGAGCTCGCTTACCTCAATGTGAAGAGGACGGCTCACTCCCGGCTGCGCAGCTCTTTAAGCACTTTTTCCAAAGGAACCGTCTGTCCCCGTTCGCATTGCGCGATCGACTCCAGGAGCATTCGTTCCGTCTCAGCGTCAACTTCGAACGTTTCCTCAGCCTCTTGCAGGAGAACGGTTACAGACGCTCCCTCGGGAAGCTCGACATCGTCCAGCTCGATGCGGCCATCGATGATCCGACCGGAAGCCACTCGCATATGCGCATTCTACCGCCTGCGTTCCAATAAGAGTGAATACTCAAGTTACGAGGAACGAGGCGCGCTGAAGCGAGCCGGGCCGACCAACTGGGACCATCGAGCTTACGTCCTGCCGGCGCCAATGCTACGATCTCTCCCGTGCGACGCGTATCGAGACGCCCTGAGGGCGCAGACATCGTTCGTGATGCGGCAGCGATGCAGCGAACGATGAACCGTCTGCGTGGCGGCGCTCTCATTCCGCGCGGCGTGTACCGGTTCGCCGACCATGAGGAGGCTGACGAGTGGATGATCAGGACGATCGCGAATACTCACGCGCACCTGAGCTCGAAGACCTCCTCTCGCTCTGATCCGTCTTCGTCGACTTGACGGCCGCAAGGAAAACGACCGGGCGCGTTTGCACGCGCCCGGTCTCCCTACCTCACATCACATTCACGCTTGCTGCTTGCCGGAGGTTCCGGAACCTGCCGGAGCCGGTTCGGGCGCCGGTGTGCCCGGTACCGGAGACGTCGGCGTGCTCGGAGCCGGCGCCGCCTTTTTGCGGCGTCCGGTGTTCTTCAACCGCCTAATCTCCTGCATGTGCGGAACGAGGACCGCGTTGGCCGGGTCGCGCGCCAACTGCGAGCCGATGTTGTACGCCTGCCCGGCGATGAGTGCGATGCGCTGGCGGCGGATCAGGTTCGCGCCGGAGACGCCGTTCAGCATCGTCCGCAGCTCATCCTCCACCGCCGTCCAGCGGTTGGCCTCGTCGTACATCTGGCGCACGTCGTCGGCCGGCTGACCGACCGCCTGCGCGATGTTGGGAAGCGCTCCGATCACGTTGATCGACGCTTGCAGAATGGGATTGGGCGTGCCAGCGCGGCGGCGCAGCGATCTGCGCTGCGCGGTCGTCAGCGGCGTCACTTCCCCCATCTGCGCGCGAAACGCGCGCAATCCATCGACCACTGCCTCGGGGGTCACTGTGGGTGCCGGCTGCGGGAGGTCCGCAGGGACGGCGGGGTTTTGGGTTGCCTGATTGGTATTCATGTCGTTTCTCCTTTGACCACGAGCAGTCAGGCCGGAGGTGACGTTCACGACTCGTCGACAAGTGCGAGCGGCCACCGGCTGGAAGTTTCGGCCACGCGCCGATTCTTCCGGTTGATGTGTTCCCGAAGCGTGTACACACCTCGAGAGCCCGCGGCAGGAGGAGATAACTCGACTCCCGCGTCGGTACAGGACTATGTGCTATCCAGCACGCCCGTACCGCCGACGGCCGCCAAAGTCGGAGGTCTTACGATCTTCGACTTTGCAACGCTATATATAAGTCGACCGAATCAAGATGTCAAGGGGTACGCCCACATCAACCGAAAAAAACTTGATGGGCCATGGAGAACGGGCGTCGCCGCCCTGCTTTCAGCGGTGCAATCACCCGACTCATCCCGGGAGCCGCCGGCTCACCACGCGCGCTCGATGACTCACCGCGTACGCCGATGATTTCCATTCTCGGACGCCAGGTCCCGGGGTCCGGAACGTCAGGTCTCGGGGTGCGGAACGTCAGGTCCCGGGGTGCGGAACGAGAGGTCCCGGGGGCTGGAACGTCAGGTCTCGGGGTGCGGAACGCAAGGTCTCGGGGTTTGGGACGTCAGGTCTCGGGGGTTGGGACGTCAGGTCCCGGAGTTTGGGACGTCAGGTCTCGGGGGTTGGGACGTCAGGTCCCGGGGTCCAGAACGTCAGGTCTCGGGGGTTGGGACATCAGGTCTCGAGGTCCGGAACGTCAGGTCTCGGGGGTTGGGACATCAGGTCTCGGGGTCCGGAACGTCAGGTCTCGGGGTTTGGGACGTCATGTTCCGGGGTGCGGAACGTCTGGTCTCGCGGTCCGGGACGTCAGGTCTCCGGGTGCGGACGCCAGGTCTCGGAGGTTGGGACCGGACAGGAGCACCCCCGGACTGGACGATTCACCGCACATACCGGAACGTTCACAGTGCGGACGGATGATTCAATGCGTGGAACCCGGCAATTCGCTGTGCGGACCGGACACCGCGCACGGGGCCCTCTGGCGATCGGGTACGCCGCCGAATGAAATGCCGGTCGGCGAGGACTCTTCGACTGAGCGCCCGGGCTGCGGGCGTCTCGGCGGCTGGCGCGGCAGAGCCTGCCCTGAGCGGAGCGAAGGGTCCTCGCCTCCGCACGGGGTCGAAAGGTTCTCGCAGCCGGGTTTCCAGCGAACGTTTTGGAGTCTTGCCGGTTTGGCGGCGGGGACGCCGCCGAGCCAGCCGGCGGGACGCCAGCGCTCCTACCCTACTCGTACCTTAACGCGTCGATCGGATCGAGCTTCGAGGCCTTCGCGGCCGGGTAAATCCCGAAGATGACGCCGAGGACGGCGCAGAAGCCGAAGGCCAGGACGATGGCCCACATCGGCGTGTGCACCGGGGGCAGCTCGATCCAGCGTTTCAGCACCAGCCGCACGACAGCGGCGCCGAGGTAGCCGCCGGCGATACCGATGGCACCGCCGAAGCCGGAGAGCGTCACCGCTTCGATCAGGAACTGGATCAGGACGTCGTAACGGCGCGCGCCGATCGCTTTGCGGATGCCGATCTCGCGCGTCCGTTCCGTCACCGACACCAGCATGATGTTCATGATGCCGATGCCGCCGACGAGCAGGGCGATGCCGACCACCGCCCCCATGATGCCGGTGATCGTGTTCAGCACGGTGGAGATGGTCTTCATCAGCTCTTCCTGCGTGGAGATCTGGAAGTCGTCGGGCTGGCCTTTCTTCAGATGATGCCTGGCTCGCAGGATGTCCCTCACCTGCTCCTTGGCCAGGTCGATATCCTCCCGGGTGCGCACCTGCATCGCGATGGGGAGGTGTTCCATCCGATCGGGGCCGTAGAGCATCTGCGCGGTGGCGAAGGGGATATAGATCACATCGTCGGGATCGTTGCCGACCGACGAGCCGCGCTTCTCCATGACGCCGATGACGGTGAAGTTGTTGTCGTCCATGCGGATGTCCTTGCCGATGGCATCCGTGAGCCCGAGCTGCCGGGCGGCCTCGGAGCCCAGGACGCAGACGCGCCTCTTGGCCTCCTCGTCGAGCGTGCCGAAGAAGCGGCCGTGATCGACGAACTGCTTGGTGACGTCGGGGTAGCTCTGGCTGACTCCCAGGAGCGAGGTGTCGTGATGGGTGTCGCCGTACTTGAGCGACGCGTTGCCGATGAAGAGCGGCGTGAAGTCGCGCACCGCCGTGGCGCCCTTCTTTACGGCCATGGCATCGTCATACGTGAGCTGCGGCACGGGAAGGAAGGGATTGCCGCGGGCGGCGGAGAAATCGGGGATCACGCGGAGGAAGGTCGCGCCGAAGTTATCGAGCTGACTGGAGATCTGGTACTGCATTCCCTGCACGAGCGAAACGACGGCGATGACCGCGGCCACGCCGATCATCACGCCGAGGACCGTGAGGATCGAGCGCATCTTGTTCGCGCCGATGGCGCGGAGAGCGATCTTTACGTTTTCGAAAAACATCGCCGTTCCAGCTTAGTCCGCATTTCTCGCAAACAGCGTGGTTTCGCGAACGTGAAACGTCGAGAGCCTTCTCCCCCGCGCTTCTCAGCGGGGGAGAAGGGCGCTCGATGAACACCGTGTCTGCGATTCCACTTGGAAGGTGAAAGAATCCCGGTTAGCTGACGATCTTGCCGTCGCGGATATGGATGACGCGCTGCGCTTCCCTGGCCACGTCGTCCTCGTGCGTGACCATGATGATGGAGTTGCCCCGGGAGGAGAGCTCGCGAAAGAGGTCGAGGATCTCGCGGCCGGTCTGCGAATCGAGGTTTCCGGTTGGCTCGTCGGCGAGCAGGAGCGACGGTTTGTTGACCAGCGCCCGGGCGATGGCCACGCGCTGGCGCTGGCCGCCGGAAAGCTCGTTCGGCTGGTGGTTCATCCGGTCGCCGAGCCCGACGGCGGTGAGCGCCTCCTCGGCCATGGTACGCCGCTCGGCGCGTCCAATCTTGGCGTAGACCAGCGGCAGCTCCACGTTCTGCAAAGCCGTGGTGCGCGAGAGCAGGTTGAACGTCTGAAAGATGAATCCGATCTTCTTGTTGCGGACGGCGGCCAGCTCGTCGTCATTCATCGACTCGACCGGTATGCCGTCGAGGATGTAGTGACCGGCCGAGGGGCGGTCCAGGCAGCCGACGATGTTCATCAGCGTCGATTTGCCGGAGCCGGAGGGTCCCATGATGGCCACGTACTCGCCGTGGTCGATGACCAGGTCGACGCCGCGCAACGCAAAAATATCCTGCGGCCCGAGCTGGTAGGTGCGCGTGAGCTCGCGCATTTCGATGAGGTGCTTTCCGTTGTCTGTCACTTTGACGCCGTCCCGCTTTGAGGAGTCTTCGACTCTTCCTTCGTCACTTCTACGGAATCGCCGTCTCTCAGTTTCTTCAATGTGCGGAATGGTCCGGTTACGATCTGGTCCTTCGCGGTGACGCCGGAGACCAGGGCCACGTGCGTGGTGTCGCTGACGCCGGTCTTCACCTCGGTCAGCTTGACCGTGCCGTCCTTCACGACCAAGACGTATTTGAGCTTCGGCGCGTTCTCGTCCTCATCATCGGTGCCGCTCTTCGACTTGGCCAGCGACGGCGGGACGCGTTCGACGACGCTCTGGATCGGCACGGACAGCGCGCTGCCGGCGGCGGTGGTGACGATCGAGACCTGCGCGCCCATCCCGGGACGGAGGCGTTCGTCCGGATTGTCGATCTGGACCTTCACCTTGAAATAGCGCATCCCCGCGCTGGCGCCCTGCTTCAGCGCGGCGGAGCTGCCGATCTCGGCGACGTGACCGTTGTACTCCTTCTCAGGAATGGCGTCGACGTGAACCTTCGAGGCCTCGTTGAGACGGATGCCCGTGATGTCGGTCTCGCCGACGTCGGCCTCGACGAGGATCTCGGAGAGGTCGGCGATGACGGCGATGACGGAGCCGGGGTTGTTCATCGTCCCGGTGATGACGACTTCGCCCTCATGGGCGTTGAGCTGCACCGCTTCGCCGTCGATGGGCGAGAGAATGGTGGTGTGATCGAGATCGGTCCGCGCCGCCTGCAGGAGCGCTTCCGACTGGGCCACGCCCTGCTTGGCGGTGTCGTAGGCGGCGATGGCGTTGTCGTTGGCCTGCCTGGCCTGGTCGAACAGTTCCTGGGCCTGGATGCCCTGTTGATCCATGTTCACCGCGCGTTTGTAGGCGGTGGCCGCGGTGACCACGGCCGTCTTGGCGCGCGCCACTTCGATCTTGCTGCCCAGGAGTGCTGCCTCGGCGTGCAGGTACGCTGCCTCGTATGTCGTCTTCTCCAGATCGACGAGGCGCTGCCCCTTGCGGACGCGGTCCCCTTCGACGAAGTAGAGCTTCTCGATCTTGCCGACGATGTGGGCGCTGATGTTGACCTGGACCTTGGGATCGACCTCGCCGGGGGCGGTGACGATGGCCTGGATGTTGCGCGCCGTCACCGGCTCGACATAGACACTCTCCCCTTTCGAACCCCCGCCTCGGATGCTGAAAAAGATGATGACGCCGACGACGACGAGGACCCCGATGATGATGAGAGTCTTCTTCATTTACCGGCACGAATCGACTGCAACGCGGGACCGATCAGTTTGAAACAGGTGGCCACGATCCAGAGGCTGACGACGATCACGGCCGTTTTCGCCTTCGACAGGCGCGATACGTAAGCGAATCCGATGATGAGCAGCACCACGAACCAGATGGCGAAGAGGTCGACGGAGGAGAGCAGCGCAAAGGCCATCGGGTTGGCCTTGAAGTCGGCCAGGAACCCGAGGTTGGATCGCACGGCCGTCGCCAGCGCCTGGGCCGGAATGAGGCCTCCTCGCGCAAGAACGATAATCAGCAGCACGACAGCCTTGATGATGCCCGGTATCGACGCGTAACACGTCACGGAGAAGGCTTGCTTGTAGTCGCCCTCACCGCCGAACAGGCGAACGGCCAGCAGCAGCACGCCCGCGATGACCAGCAACCAGATGATGCCAAACACGGGCGCGAGATAGGTGGCCACCTTGCCGAATATCACGCCCATCTTCACTGCTTTGTCGATCTGTTCCTGCGACAGGTTCTTGTTCTGCTCCACCTGATCGCGCACCGCCGCCCCGAAGTCGACGTGTTGCGCGATGACGATGCCAACGAGGAATGAGGAGATCAGGATCAGGACAAGGGGCAACACCCAGTCGGGCCGTTTGGCGACCGATGCCATGGTGGCATCGGGCGCGAACAGCACGCCGATGACGCGCTGAACCGGATTCGGTTTCGGTCCGAGATCGGGCGCGGGCGCGGGCGTAGCGAGAGCATCATCCTGACCAGTCGTCATGGCTCATTTCTCCTCAGGTTCGGTGTCGTGGGACGAGAAGTTGAGCCAATTGTAGCGGTTAAATCCGGAGAAAATCGTCGGTTCGTCGAACTTGGGCTCGTCGACGCTGATGTGGCGAACCTCGAGGAGGTCGCCGACGGCGCGGTGATAGGCGGCGATCGCTTTGTTGTATCCGACCAGGGCATTCAGCTCGGCTCCGCGTGCGTCCGAGAGCTGCTGCTGGATCGTCAGCACCTGGAAGTTGGTGCTCATGCCGTTCTCGTAGCGCTTGCGCTCGGCGTTGACGTTTTCCTCGGCCGCTTCGCGCGCTGTCTTCGCCGCGAAGATGTTCTTGGCAGCGGTGTCGATTGCACGCGCGGCCGTACGGACGTCGACGTCGACGTTCTGCCGCGACTGATCCTCGGTGGCCTTCGAGAGCTCCACGTCGAGGCGGGATCTCACCCTTTCGGCGCGGGCGGCGTAGTTGAATATCGGCACGCCGACCGTCACGCCGACGTTCCAGCCGGGGAAGTCGTTTCGGAGAATCTGCTGGGCGGCATCCCCGAAGTTGGTGGACGTAACCCCCGCGATCGGCGTGACCAGCGTTCCTGCCGTTCCGGCCAGGTTGTAGCCGACGCTCAGGTCGAACTGCGGAAGGAGCTGATTGCGCGCGTACTGATACGTCACCTTCTTGATGGCCGTGGTCAGCTCGTTTTCTTTGATCTCCGGACGGAGCTGGTAGGCGCGGGCCACGGCCTGGTTGACGTCGACCGTCATCGCCGTGTAGTCGATCGAATCGGTCGGAACGATGGGACGGTCCCACTCCTCGGGGGCAACGTTGAGCAGCGCGCGCAGATGATCCTCGGCGGCCCGGACGGCGGCAACGGCGTTGATGAGATTCTCTTCACTCGTGGCGATCTGCACGCGCGGCTGGAGAATGTCCAGCGGCGCCGACGCGCCGACGTCGATACGGATCTGCGTGATGCGAGCCTGGTCGCGGGCCAGGAACAACGCTTCCTTGACCACATCGACAAAGCGGCGGGTGTAGATGAGATCGTAGTAGGCCTGCTCGACGGCGGACGTCGTGTCGAGCAGCACGACCTTGAACGCTTCCTGGTTGATGCCGAGAGTGTTGCGGGCGATGATGATTCCGCGCCGCGTGATGTCGACACCAAAGTTGCGAGCCAGCGGCTGCGTGAAGGAAACGCCGAGGCCCGTGTTGTATCCGGGACTGAAGAGGGTGCCGTTGCCGGTGCTCGTAAAGCGCCGGTTGGTGCTCGAGAGCAGGAAGCTGCCACCCGTGGGGATGGTGTCGCGGAGCGCCACGTTCGCATCCGTTTCTGCTCCGCCACTGGACTGGAAGGCGGAGGAGACGGGAGTCTGGCTGCTCGAATGACTGAGCGTCGCGCTCGCCAACGGATCGAACACCGAGTAGGCCGACATGATCCCTGAACCGGCCATCCCCAGGTCATATCGCTGGAGTTGCACGCCGATGTTCTTCGCCAGGGACGTGTGAATGGCGTCGTCAAGAGACAACTTCATCACTCTGGGATCGGAGGCGTCTTTGTCGGTCTCGGCCGAGACCGGGGGGGTCGCTTCCTGATCGGCCTTGGGGATGTCAACACTTGTCTGGGATGGAGCGATGGTTTGGTCACTAATCGGTTGTGGCGTCGTAGCCGTCGTCTTTTTCGTCGTCTGCGCCGAGAGCGATAGAGCTCCCATCACGCAGGCAATGATCAGCAACCGTCGAACAGCGGTATTCATGTAAACCCTCCTGGACACGCCTCTTGTACGCAACACTCTACCGATTGTTTCGGGCGCATGCCGCACCCGAGCGATGGCGGAGCGGGCCGATTTCGGCGCGCGCATTGTAGTCCGCAGCCAGTACGTTTGACGTCGCGAAACGCGGAACGTCGCTCACGAGGGAACCGAGGCCGCGGCAGTGATGTGCTCGCCGGCGAAGTGGCAGGCCGCAAATTGCCCCGGCTTATGCTCGATCATCGGCGGCACGACGTCCGCGCAGATCGGGAAGCGGGCGATGGGACAGCGGGTGTGAAAAACGCAGCCGCCGGGCGGATTCAACGGCGTGGGGATGTCTCCGCTGAGGATGATCCGGCTCTTGCGCCGGGTCGGATCGGGGATCGGAACCGCCGATAGCAGCGCCTGCGTGTAGGGATGGAGCGGATCGGCGTACAGCTCGCGGCGGCCGGCCAGCTCCATGATCCTGCCGAGATACATGACCGCCACCCGGCTGGAGATGTGCTCGACGACGGAAAGGTCGTGCGCGATGAAGAGGTAGGTCAGTCCGAGTTGCTCCTGAAGATCCTGCAGGAGGTTGACGACCTGGGCCTGCACGGAGACGTCGAGCGCGGACACCGGCTCATCGAGCACGAGGAACTTGGGATTGGTGGCCAGCGCACGGGCCACACCGATGCGCTGCCGCTGCCCGCCCGAGAACTCGTGGGGGTAGCGTTTGCGGTAGCCGGCACTGAGGCCGACCGTCTCGAGGAGCTCGGCCACGCGCGCGTCTCGGTCAGCCGAGGACATGCCGCCGTGGATGATGAGCGGCTCAGCCACGATCGTTCCCACCGTCATCCGTGGATTCAGCGACGCGTAGGGATCCTGAAAGACGATCTGCATGTGCCGGCGCATGCGGCGCATGTCACCGCTATCGAGGGCAAGGACGTCCTCGCCTTCGAAGACGACGGACCCCGAGGTCGGCTCGATGAGCCGGAGAATGCAGCGGCCGACAGTGGTTTTGCCCGAGCCCGACTCACCGACCAGGCCCAGCGTCTCTCCGCGGCCGACGTCGAAGCTGACGCCGTCGACCGCTTTGACCTGTGCCACGACGCGCGCCAGGACGCCGCGCTTCACGGGAAAGTACTTCGTCAGTTCGCGGACGACCAGCAGAGGGTCGGCGACGGCGTTCGGGAGTGCGGCGGTGTGCTGGGGTATCGGGGAGACGCTGGTCATTGGCGTCCCCTGACGAAAGCCGAATGTTGAATGTTCAGTGTTGAATGTTGGATGTTGAATGCAGGCGTATCCGCGCAGGACGCGTTCAGCGCCCATTCAACATTCAACATTGAACATTCAACATTCAACATTTGCCTTACGCCTCCACCCGCTCCGTATCCGCTTCGTCCCCATGCAGGTAACACCGCGCCTCATGTCCCGGACCGACGACCATCCGCGCCGGCTCGTTGCCCAGGCAGATGTCCATCACGTCGGGGCATCGCGGGTTGAATTTGCAGCCATGAGGCAGGTCGGTGATCGGAGGGACCATTCCTTTGATCGTCGCCAGCCGGTGTGATCCCGAACGCTGCCCGGCGCCGACGCTCGGCAGTGATTTCAGGAGTCCTCGGGTGTAGGGATGGGCGGGGTTGGCGAAGAGGTCGAGCACGGGCGATTCTTCGACGACGCGGCCGGTGTACATGACGATGACGCGTTCGCAGAACTCGGCGACGATCCCGAGGTCGTGCGTGATGAGGAGGATGGCCAGCCCCAGGCGCTGCTGGAGCGATGCCAGCAACTCCATGATCTGGGCCTGGATGGTGACGTCGAGCGCCGTCGTCGGTTCGTCGGCGATGAGAAGCTCGGGGTCGCAGGAGAGGGCCATGGCGATCATGACGCGCTGACGCATTCCGCCGGAGAGCTGATGGGGATAGTCGTCGAGGCGTTTGACCGGATCAGGAATCGAAACCAGCTCGAGCATTTCCCCCGCCCGCTTCCACGCCTCTTTCTTCGATACCTTGGTGTGAATCCGCACGGCCTCGGCGACCTGCGCGCCGATCTTGAACACGGGGTTGAGCGACGTCATCGGCTCCTGAAAGACCATGGCGATGTCGTTGCCGCGCACGGTACACATCTCCCGTTCCGACAGCTCGGCGAGGTTGCGCCCTTTGAATCGCACCTCGCCCGCGGTGATGCGTCCCGGCGGCGCCACCAGCCGCATGATCGACATCGCCGTGACGCTCTTGCCACATCCCGACTCGCCGACGAGCGCCAGAGCTTCGCCCTTCCGGACGCTGAAGGAGACGTTGTCGACCGCGTGAGCGAGTCCACCGTCGGTAGGAAAAGAGGTGCGGAGATTCTTGACGTCGAGGATGGTCTCGCGCGGATCGACGCCGGTGCCTACCGCCGGTGCGCCGTGTAACCCCAGCGGCTGCATCAATTGCCCACTCGTCATCGTCGGATGCTCGGTCACGTGAGGATGATCGTAGCAAGAATGGGGTCAGAGAGCCGAGGTATCCTCGGTGCTTGAAGACCACACGACATTTCGAGCTCGCCATCCGGGACCGTCCGGAGGTGAATCGGGAATGGTGCGAGCGTGTCGCACAGAACCCGGCTAAAGCGGAACAGCAGGGCGATGGCCGCTGGCGAATGTGGGGCTTCATTGACGAAGCGGGAAAAAACCTGCGAGTGATTACGTTAGAGGATCGGGAAACGATCGACAACGCGTTCTTCGACCGACGCTACAAGGGGCCACGATGAGATACGAATACGACGACCAGGGTGACTCGTTGTTCATCCGCTTTCGCGAGGGCGACTACAGTGAGTCGGAGGAGATCTATCCCGGCTTCGTCATTGATTTCGACAAGTCCGGTCGCCCCATCGCTCTCGACATCTACTACGACGCCAGCAAGTTCGTCGACATCGCGGCGCTGAAACAGAACGTCGCTGCACGCGATCGGAACGCCGATGTCGAAGAATCGCCCGCGCCGATGTTCATCAACGATGCGCCGCTCGACGAGAAGCGTTAGCCGATGCTTCGTCCACCCCAGCGCGACCGCCGTGCCGAAGTAACCACCCAACACGACGAGATTGGAGGACCACTCGTCGACCTTCCCAACGTCGCTACCTCGTCCTCTTGAATCTCTGCAGCGTCGCTCTTGCCTCCGGGACGCCGAGTGCGATCGTGGCGGCGAAGTAAACGACGCCAAATCCGCCGCAGACGAGAATGCCGGCGGCGATGTTCGGGAAGATCCGAGGCAGCGGGATGTGCGGCACGAGATAGAGATTGCCCGCGGCGCCCACGATGCCGGCCAGCACGCTGGAGCCCCACAGCTTCAGCAGGTATGCGGTCTCGATGCGCACCGTGCCGATCCGGCGCGCGAGAAAGTGACGGAGCAGCAGAAACTCGAGCCAGCCGGCGATGCCCGCGGTCGCCGTGAGCGCGATCGCACCGAGCGGCACGTAGCCGTTGCCGACGACCGGAAGAGGCACATGCGCGAACTGCAGTCCGCGGATCAAGAGAGGCCGCAACGGGATCGCGAAGATCCAGCCGAGCGCCGCGGTAAGCGTCACCCGAATCATCGCGAATCGGAGCGGCGTCTTCGTATCGCGCAGCGCATAGAACGCCGACGAGTAGAGACGGCCCAGCGTGACGGCGAGCAGACCGACCGTGGAGCCGATGAGGATGTACCAGACCAGCAACGTGTCGCTGGCGTGGAAGCGTCCGCCCTGATAGAGCGCGGCCACGATCACGTTTCCGATGGCGATGAACGCCACGACCGTCGGCACGACGAAGAACGCGATCTGCCGCAATCCCCGCGCGAGCCGCGTTCGCATGGCCGACGCGACCTCTTCCGGCGTACCGATCATTCCGGACATCTGGGGCAGCTCGGCTGCCGCGACCGACATCCCGAAGAGGCTGATCGGCAGCATGCTGACGATCTGCGCGTACGAGAGCGCGGATACTGCCGCCGTGCCGAGGAGCGTCGCCAGTAGGTTGTCGATGTATCCACTGAGCTGCACGACACCGCGGCCGACGACGACCGGCGTGAAGTTTCGGATCACTTCCCGTACGGGCGCGAGGCTCGTATCGATGGCAAAGCGGAGATGCTTCGCATAGCGAAAGACGGCCGGGATCTGGATGCCAAACTGCGCGAACGCCCCGACGACTGTCCCCCACGCGGCGATCACCACCAGGCCGCGGTCATTCGTCCGGCCTCCGAAGATCACGAGCGTGGCGATCATCACGATGTTCATGAACACCGGAGCGACGTAGGAGAGAAAGAACTTGCGATGGCTGTTCAGGATGCCGAGGCACCACGCCGACAGCACGAGAAGTCCGATGCCCGGCCACATGATGCGGACGACGGTGATCGTCAGCTCCCGGATCTCCCCTTTGTATCCGGGCGCAATCACGATGAGGAGCCATGGCGTCAGCAGAACGCCGATCAGAACGAGAACCGCCATCGCCAGCGCGAGAAGCGACGCGACGATTCCGGCCACGCGCCCGGCCGTCTCCTCGTCGTTCTCGGCGAGCAGCTTCGCGTAGACAGGGATGAATGACGCGGAGAGCACGCCCTCTCCGAACAGGTTCTGCAGGATGTTGGGGATGCGGATGGCCGCGCGATAGATTCCGGCGGCGTCGGAGTTGCCCAGGAAATGGGCGAACACTTTCTCGCGGACGAAGCCGGAGATTCGCGTGAGCAGAATGCCCGAGGCGACTAGGACGGCGAACCCGGCCGGGCGCTTCTTTGCCTTCGCGGCAATCTCAGGAGTGGTTGGATCGATAGTCATCGATGACGCGCTAGCCTACTGCGGAATTCGCGCCGGAGCGGCGCGGTACCATACCGCGACTCATGGAGAATGATCACCCGATCCGTATCGCGGGCGCAGGGCCTTCAGGCCTCGCCGCCGCCATCATCCTGGCCCGCGCCGGCCGCGCCGTTGAGGTTCACGAGGCCAAACGCGACGTCGGCACGCGCTTCATCGGCGATCTGCAGATCATCGAAGGAGCGTCCGAGAGCGAGTCCGTACCCGATTTTCTGGACCGCCTCGGCATCGAGCGCAACTTCTACTTCCGCGCCGCCGACTGGGCCACGTTCTACGACCATCGAGGCGTCGGGCGGGTGATCCGCAGCAAGGAGCCGTACGGATGGTTCATCCACCGCGGCGCCGAGGAGGGAACGCTCGACCGCGGTCTGCTCGCCCAGGCGCAGAATGCCGGGGCGAAAGTCCTCTTCAACAGCCGTCTGTCACCCGAGCAGGCCGACATCGTCGCCACGGGACCGGCATCGCCGGATGGGTTGGCGAAGGAGATGACTTGGAAGATCGGGCGTCGGGGGTCGGGGGTCGGGGGTCGGAGCGCCGTCGCGTCCAGCTCCGACACCCCGAGCCAAACTCCAAACTTGCCGACGGCCACCTCCGATACCGCGGCACCAATCTCCGACTCCCGACCCCCGACTCCCGACGCCCGCGAGAAGATCGACGTCTACTTCAACCACAAGCTCGCCCCGGGCGGCTACTCGTACCTTTTCATCCTCGACGGCGTGGCAACGTTCGGCTGTGCGATCGTGGCCGACTTCAAGCAGATCGATTCGTATTTCGATCACTCCCTCGCCGCGGCGCGGCAACTGCACCATTTCGACATTCCGTCCGACGCGCGCACCGGTTACTCCTACATGAACTTCCATCTGAAGCGTGCCGCCACGGCCAACGGCAGCCGCTTCGTCGGCGAGGCCGCAGGGTTTCAGGACTATCTCTTCGGCCTCGGCATCCGCTACGCGCTCACGAGCGGCTCGCTGGCCGCGCGCAGCATCCTCGAGGAGCGCGACTTCGACGAGCTATGGAAGAGCGCCTTGCAGGGGAAGCAGGAGACGAGCCTCGTCAACCGGTTCCTGTACGAGAGCGGAGGAAACTTCGGTCTCTCGATGTTCGTACGGCAGGCGGCGCACGCGAAGGACTTTCATCAATATCTCAGCGGATGGCACCGCGGCCGCTGGTGGAAGTCGCTCCTCTCGCCGATCATCCGCCGCGTCTGGAAACACGATGGGCGCTGCCTTCATAAGCCGGGCCTGCACTGGTGCCGCTCGCGCGACACCGAGATGAAGGTCCCGCCGCTCGGACCGGTCGAGGTGCAATGAGTTCCGAGGCGCTGCCGCTGCCGGTCTCGCCGACGGTCGATGAGGCGTACGCCTTCTGCAGGGATATCGCCCACCGCTACGGCGCCAACTTCTCGGTCGGATTCCGCTTTCTCCCGCCGGTCAAGCGTCGGGCCGTGTATGCCGCGTATGCCTGGTGCCGCTGGGCGGACGACATCGCCGATGAACCGAGCAGCGATCCGAGCGACTCCGCGGCATCCGTTCTCGATCGGCTCGCAGCGTGGCAGCGCGAGCTGGACGCTGCCTACGCCGGCCAACCCTCGCATCCGATCACGCTGGCGCTGGCCGACGCTCTCCGGCACTTCGCCATTCCCAAGAGCGCCTTCGTGGCGCTGGTCGATGGTTGCCGGCAGGACATGGTGAAGACGCGCTACGAGACGTTCGATGAACTGCTGCAGTATTGCGAGCTCGTGGCCTCATCGATCTCCGACATCTCCCTGGCCATCTACGGCTATCGAACGCCCGCTGCGATCGACTATGGCCGCAACCTGGCCACGGCACTGCAGTTGACGAACGTCACGCGCGACGTGGCCGACGATCTCGATCGCGATCGCGTCTATCTGCCGCAGGAAGAGTTGCGGCGTTTCGGCGTCACGGAGCGCGATCTCTTCGAGCGGCGCGACAGCGAGGCCATGCGCCGGCTGATCGAGTTCCAGATCGAGCGCGCCGCGGGCTACTTCAAAGCCGCCGAGCCTCTCATCGGCGAGCTGTCGTTCGACGCCCGTTTCCCTACCTTATTGATGGGGGGCGTCTACGCTACGGTACTGGCCAGGTTGCGGCGCGACCCGCTGGTCGTGCTCCGGAAGCGGCTGTCGCTCACCCGTGTTCAGAAGGTCATGGTCATTGCACGGCGGCTCATACGCCCTCACTTTGCCTGAAACCAGCGACGATCGGACTTCGTCGTATAAACGACATGTCGCGCGCCTTGACACCGATTCTGCTTCTCCTCGCCTCGGCGGCCTCCTACGCCGCGGAGGCGCCCCAGCAGAACGTGAGCGTCCTCGTGCCGATCGTCGGCAGCGTCACCGGCATCAACAACGTTCGCTGGAAGACCGACATCGATCTCTTCAACGATGGGAAGTCCGAGGCCAACGTCATGCTGTCGCTGCCGACTGCTCCCGAACAGCCGTTCATCCTGGTCGCCATCGCTCCCGGGGCGGGCCAGCACTTCAGCGACATCGTGGCCTCCACATTCGGGATGGATGCGACGCTCTCCCCGCTCAAAATCACCACGATTGAAAGCGCCCGCTCCGTGCGCGTCATGGCCAGCGTCTACGGCGTGCGTGATACCGACGCCACCCTTCCCGAGCCAATCGCCGTGACCAACGGCACGATGTACTCTCCGCTCCGCTCGCTGAACGGCCTCTCCTTCAGCGACACCTTCCGCACGAACGTCGGTCTGGCAAACCTCGGCGATTCCGATGCGTGGTTCACCCTGGCCTTGCAGCGCGTCCCCGGACGGAACGTCGCCGTGACGAGCTTCAAAGTCGCATCTAACACGCTCGTACAGACCTCCGTGCAGTCGCTCTTTCCGATGATCACGATGGGAGACGACTTCACCGTGCTCGTCGAGACCAGCTCGGCCGATACCTACATCTATGCCTCCGTGGTCGCCAACGATACGAACCAGATGCACTACATCCAGCCTGTATTCAGCGCGCCGGCGGATCAGCAGGCAGGGAATCCGTAAACACGGGGGTCGGGGGTCGGGGGTCGGAGAACGAGGAGACCGAATCTGAGCGTCCCTACTCTCCGACTCCCGACACCCGACCCCCTTTCCGATCGCGAGGAGTCAGAATTGGAGCGCCCTTCTCTCCGACACCCGACCCCCGACTCCCGACCCCCGCCGGTAGCGGTATCCTTCGCTCCATGAACGAGCCGGAATACCTCATCTGTCTTCAGTGTGAGACGCCGACCTACCAGTTCGAGTACAACGACGGAAAGCTCACCTCGGCTGTCTGCAACACGTGCGGCGCCGACGATGTATCCGACTTCCTGACCGAGGAACAATTCGAAGGCGAGCAGGGCTGATTGAAGACACCCGTCATCATCGGCATCGCCGGCGGCACCGGATCGGGCAAGACCATCGTGGCCCGCGCCATCTACGACCGCGTCGGCAAAGACCGGATCGAGTGGATCTCGCACGACTCCTACTACCGCAACTTCGACGGCTACTCACCCGAGCAGCGTCACCAGATCAACTTCGATCACCCCGACTCGCTGGAGACCGAGTTGCTCGCGCGGCATCTCGACGTCCTCGCAAAAGGCTCCTCGGTCGAGGTGCCGGTCTACGAATTCGCCACGCACTCGCGGAATCCGGAGAAGACGCAACGCGTCGAGCCCCGCAAGGTCATCATCGTCGAGGGGATTCTCGTGCTGGCTGAAGCCGAGCTGCGGAAACGGATCGACATCAAGCTCTTCGTCGACACGCCGCCCGACATCCGCTTCCTCCGGCGTCTCACGCGCGACATCGAATCGCGCGGCCGGACGCTGAAGTCGGTGGTCGACCAATACCTCACCACCGTCCGTCCGATGCACGAGGAGTTCGTCGAGCCGTCCAAGCGCCATGCCGACCTCATCATCCCCGAGGGGGGCGAAAACCAGGTCGCGCTCGACGCCATCATCTCCCGGGTGGAACACCTCCTGGCTTAGTTATTGGTAGACGTGTCACCCGCAACCGGCGGCCCTTCAGCGGGTTACAAAATTCACCGATCGGCGGAATGCGGCAGCGCTCCCGGCCCGTTTCAGTGTGCTGCCGTGGTGGGGCTCGATCAAAGCCACGGTGCCTCCAGGAATCACAACCCACGGAACCGCTACACAGAAGGGGGGGATTGGGATTGCCTCTGGTACATGTCAAAGAGGACGAGAGCTTTGAAAACGCGCTTCGCCGGTTCAAACGGAAATGCGAGAAGTCGGGTATCCTCTCCGAGTTGAAGAAGCGACAGCATTACGAAAAGCCGAGCATGAAGCGTAAGAGAAAAGCGATCGCGGCGCGGAAGAAAGTGTTGCGGAAACTAGCCGAAGAACGTCGAACAGGATATTGATCAAAACGGCCCGCGATTACCGCGGGCCGTTTCGTTTCTGCGCTTCGCGCGTTGTCGGTTGTCAGTTGTCGGTTGATTGTGCGATGCGCGTTTTCAGAAACTCCAGCACGCGCGAGGGGCAACCAACCGACAACTGATCACCGACAACCGACAACGCGCGAAGCGCAAGACAATGAACCCCATCCCCCTCCAGCAGCTCGAGCTCGACCGTGTCCTCACGCTGATTGCGATGGAGGCAAAGAGCTCCCTTGGCAAAACGAACATCTCGCGCCGCCGGCCTCATCGAACAATCGCCGAGTGTGAGGCGGCGCAGGCCGATCTTGCCGAGATGGTGCGCTTCGTTTTCACCGAGGGGCTCCTTCCTCTGGCAGGATTGACCGACGTCGCTCCCCTGCTCGATCGCGACACCATCCTCGACATCGACGAATCGTGGATCGTGCTGCGCTGCGTGCGGGCCACGCAGGCGATCCGCGAGACGTTCCTGCGCACCGACACCTTTCCGCGCCTCGCCGTACACGCCCACGACATCCCCGACCTCGGGGCGTTGGTCTCGAAGCTGAACAAGTACTTCACCAATGACGGCAAGCTGCGCGAGGAGGCGTCGGTCGAACTCCGCGCCATCCGGCAGCGCATGCAGGGAAAGCGCTCGGCCATCCAGCGCGTCCTCAACGACGTGATGAGCCGCAGCGCCGACGCCATCCAGGAGCCGCTCATCGTCATGCGCGGCGACCGCTACTGCGTTCCCGTCCGTGCCGATCATCGCAACGCCGTCACCGGCATCCTTCACGAACGCTCCAGCTCCGGCGCGTCGTTCTTCGTCGAGCCGATGCAGGCCATCGAGCTGAACAACGACCTAGCCGATCTCCTGATCCAGGAACGCGAAGAGATCGCCCGCATCACCCGCTTCCTCTCCGCGGCAATCGTCGACGAAGCCGATCCGATCCGCGATGCCGCGCGCGCCGGCGGCCAGTTCGACGGCTTGCAGGCATGCGCGCAATTCCACTCTCTCGTCGGCGCGTCGCGGCCGGCCTTCAACAACGATCACGTCCTCGAGGTCATCGACGGACGCCATCCGCTGCTCGACGAACGGCTGGCCTCCCTTCGCGCCGACGCCTTCGGCGAAGAGCCCTCCGACCGGAAAGTTGTCCCCATCTCCGTCAAGCTCGACCGGCGCGGCACCGCGCTCGTCATCAGCGGGCCCAATGCCGGCGGCAAGACCGTCGGACTGAAGACAACCGGATTGCTCGTGGCCATGGCCATGAGTGGATTGCCCGTGGCCGCCGCCGACGGCACCAACATCCCGATCGTCGATGACTTCCACGTCCTCATCGGCGACGACCAGAGCGTCCTCGAACATCTCTCGACGTTCTCCGCCTACCTCGTCCGTCTCCGGCGCGTGCTCGAACGCGCCACAGACCGCTCGCTCGTCCTGCTCGACGAGCTCGGCTCCGGCACCGATCCGGAAGAGGGATCGGCCATCGCCACCGCCGTCATCGAACATCTGCTCGATACCGGCGCGCTGATGATCGTGACCACGCACCTCTCCGCGCTGAAGAGCTTCGCCGTCAACGATCCGCGCATCGTCAACGCCTCGATGGAGTTCGACTCCGCCACCGCCCAGCCGACCTACCGGATGATCAGCGGCATCCCCGGCCGAAGCCGGGCCATCGACGTCGCCCAGATGATCGGGCTCCCCTCCTCGATCATCGACCGCGCCCGCCAGCACCTCGGCGATCGATACGGCGAGACCGACACGCTGATCGCCGAGCTGCAGAAGAAAATGTCCGAGGTCCTCGCCGCCCGCGACGAAGCAGCCGGCCTGCGCAGCGAGCTCGAATCAGAGCGCAAGGCCCTGGCCGGCGAGCGCACGAAGCTGGAGAAGGAACGCGCCCGCGTCGGCAGCTCGTTCCGCGAAGAACTCGACCGCCTCCGCGACGACGTGCAGCGACAGGTCGCCGCGGAGCTCAAGAATCTTCGCGAGTCCGATCGCAGCGCCCGTGCCAGCGCCAACGCCGCCGAGATCATCCGGACGTTGACCAGACCGGTCGACAAGGCCATCGACTTCCTTCCCTCCGAGCAGCGTGACGTCCACGTCGGCGAGAAGGCGGAGCACCGCTCCTTCAAAGTGACCGGCACGATCGTTTCGATCGAAGGCAAGAAAGCCGTGCTGAATGTAAACGGACGGAAGATGACCGTCGATTTGAAGGATCTCGTTCCGCGGGAGTCGGGGGTCGGGGGTCGGGGGTCGGACAAGAAAGGCAGCTCTCGCTCCGACCCCCGACTCCCGACTCCCGACTCCCTCGTCCCCGAGGTCTCCGCGGAGCTCAACCTCATCGGTCAGCGCGTCGACGAGGCCATCGACGAATCCGACCGTTTTCTCGATCGGGCATTGCTCGAAGGCAAGCAGGCCGTGCGCATCATCCACGGCTTCGGCACCGGCAGACTGCGCAGCGCGCTACGCCAGCATCTGCGCAATCATCCCGCCGTGAAGTCATGGCGTCCCGGCGGCGAGAACGAAGGGGGCGATGGGGCGACGATTGCGGTGCTGGAATGACACCCACAGTCAAAACCGAAATGTTGAATGTTGGATGTTCAATGTTGCATGTTGAATGGCCAGACGATCCATCGGCCTTGCGCTCATTCAACATTCAACATTCAGCATTCAACATTCAACATTTGCTGTTCTAACCCATGGCCTTCTCCGATCTCAACGACTCTGTCATCGCCCAAGTCCGTCAGGCGGCCGACATCGTCGACTTCATCGCCCAGGTCACGCCGCTTAAGCTGGCGGGCAAGAGCTACAAAGGACTCTGCCCGTTCCATCGGGAGAAGACGCCGTCGTTCACCGTCGATCGGGGAAAAGGGCTCTTCTACTGTTTCGGCTGCGGCACGGGGGGCGACGTCTTCAAGTTCCTCACGCTGACCGAGCGATTCACCTTCCCCGAGGCCGTCGAGCACGTGGCCTCTCGCGTCGGAATCGAGCTGCCGAAGAAAAAGCGGACCGTCAAAGAGAGCGACAAAGACGACTTGCTCGAAGTCCTCGACGAGGCCTCCGAGGCGTTTCACCAGGCACTCGGATGGGGCGACAACGCCGCCAAGCGCTACCTCGCCGAGCGCACCGTGGCTCAGGACATCGTCGAGAAATACGGCTTCGGATACGCCCCCGATTCCTGGGATTACATCCTCACCCGCCTGGCACGGAAGCACGGAGAGAAGAAGCTCGAGACCGCCGGGCTGGCCATGCCGCGCAAGACAGGCAACGGCTACTACGACCGTTTCCGCAACCGGCTGATGATCCCCATCCACAACGAGAGCGGCACGGTGGTCGGATTCGGAGGCCGGTCGCTCGACGGCAGCGATCCGAAATACCTCAACTCGCCGGAGTCGGAGGTCTTCAACAAGTCGCGCCTCCTCTATAACTTGCATCGATCCAAAGACGCCATGCGCCGCATCGACCGGGCTATCCTCGTGGAAGGCTACTTCGACGCCATCGCCATTGATCACGCCGGCGTGCCGGGCGTGGTTGCCTCGATGGGAACCTCGCTCACGACCGGACAGGCGTCGCTGCTGAAACGCTTTACGTCGCACGTCGTCATCGCCTACGATGGTGACAACGCCGGCCGCAATGCCACCCTCCGCGCCGCCCCCGTCCTGCTCGCAGCCGGGCTCAACGTCTCCGCGCTCGATCTGCAAGGGGAGAAGGACCCCGACGCCGTCGTCCAGAAGCATGGGGTGGACCGCTTTCTGGAGCTGCTCGGCAATGCTACCGACATCTTCGAGTTCGGCCTCGGCGAATGGGCCGGCGACGTGGCCAAGCTCACCGGCCGCGAGAAGTCAGAGCGGGTCGAGCTGTTCATGCCTCTGCTCTCCGCCGTCTCCGACCCGGTCGTCCGCAACGATGCCGCCCAGCGCATCGCCGACGCCTTCCGCCTAGAGTTCCAGACCGTCTGGTCGCGTGTGCGGGGGAAGGCCTCCACCGCTCCCGGCCGTGAACGGCAGCCTCTGGAGCGGAGCTCGAGCGCCGAAAAGTGGATCCTGACGGCCGCGATTCAGGGAAAGCTTACGGCTGAGCAATTGGCGCGGCTTCGGGAGGAATACTTCGAGGAACCGAGCAAGACTCTCTTTTCGATCATGAAAAACGACCTGATGTCGGGCGGCGCTATTGATTTTCAGCAAGTTGCGACCCATCTTAAGGGCGAGGCTGAGCTCAATCTCCTCTCCGAGCTCTCCCTGAGCGAAGACATCGACGATCAGACCCTCCAACGGATCGACGAGAACCTTCGTCCCATGGAACGTGCGTACCTGGAACGCCGGAATCTGGAAATCCAACGCGAGATTGTGGAAGCGGAGCGGCATGGGGACAACGACCGAACGGCTCAGCTCTACGCCGAGAAGATGGCTGTCTCCCGTATGTTGAACGGAGCGAAATAATTATCGTCCTGGCCCGATTACGTTGGTGTCCTCTGCGGACGATGGTTGACGGGACACGCTCGATCCCGAATTGAGGAGCAAAAGAACGACATGACGACACGCCTGCGGAGTGCGAATCTCGAACAGGAGTCCAATTTTGAGGAGGGGGGCGGCGAGTTGAGTGTCGAAGAAAAGTACGCGGAAGTGAAGCAGCTCATCATCGTGGGCAAGGAAAAAGGCTTCCTTCTGTACGACGAGATCTACGAGACCCTCCCCGAAGAGATCACCTCCCTTCCGGAAGAGCTCGATGAGATTTACATTCGCTTTGCTGACCTCGGCATCGACGTCGTCGAGGACTCCGAGAAGCCCCTCCCCACCTCTTCCAAGGCCATCGTCACCATCGACGGCACCATCGAAGAGAAGGAGATGGACCAGCGCGAAGAGGTCCAGCAGGACATCATCGCCGCGTCTTCCGGCATCGTCGACAAGACCAACGACCCCGTGCGCATGTATCTGCGCGAGATGGGGACCGTCAAGCTCCTCGACCGCCAGGGCGAGGTCGACATCGCCAAGCGCATCGAAAAGGGCGAGCGGAGGGTCTACAAGTCCCTCTCCCAGAACCGCATCATTCTCGAAGAGATCCTGAAGATCTACGAGAGCGCCAAGAAGGACCCTCGGGTCATCAAAGAGATGATCGACCTGGCCATGCCCGAGGATGAGAGCATCGCCGTGGCCACGGACGAGAACGGCGAGCCGAAGCTCCCCCTCGCCGCCGTCAACAAGATCGCCGACATCATGGCCATCTTCGAGAAGGTGGCCAAGCACGACAAGCGGATCAAGGATGCCAAAGCCAAGCTGACCGAGCCGAAGAAGCTTTCGGAGCGGACGTTGAAGCTGACACACCGGTCGATCGAACGGCTCACCCTCGAGCTGGCGAACGAGCTGCGCCAGGTGGATTTCACCCCCCAGACGCGCAACCGCATGATCAACAAGCTCAAGGACATCGACAACGAGCTGGCCCAGACGGCCTCGATGGTCCGCAAGGACGACGCGGCCCTCAAGCGGGAGAAGGACAAGACCCGCCGCGACTTCTATCGCCGCCGGCTGCAGAAGTACGTCGAGAAGCTCCGCGAGCTGGAGACGTACTACGGCACGCCGCACGACGAGCTGCGCCGCACCATCCGCGAGATCCGCTCCGGCGAAGAGGAAGCCGATCAGGCCAAGCAGGAGCTGATCGTGGCCAACCTCCGCCTCGTCGTCTCCATCGCCAAGAAGTACACGAACCGCGGCCTGCAGTTCCTCGACCTCATCCAGGAAGGCAACATCGGGCTCATGAAGGCGGTCGAGAAGTTCGAATACCGCCGCGGCTACAAGTTCTCCACCTACGCCACGTGGTGGATCCGCCAGGCCATCACCCGCGCCATCGCCGATCAGGCCCGCACCATCCGCATCCCGGTGCACATGATCGAGACGATCAACAAGCTCACGCGCACCTCGCGCGCGCTCGTGCAGGAGCTCGGCCGCGAACCGCAGGCCGAGGAGATCGCCGACCGGATGGATATGCCGGTGGCCAAGGTGCGCAAGATCATGAAGATCGCGCAGGAGCCGATCTCCCTCGAGACCCCCATCGGTGAAGAGGAGGATTCGCACCTCGGCGATTTCATCGAGGACCGCGGCGTCATCTCGCCGATCGACCACGTCATCGTGGCCAACCTCAAGGAGCAGACCAACAAGGTCCTGCGCACCCTCACCCCGCGCGAGGAGCAGGTCCTCAAGATGCGCTTCGGCGTCGGCGACGGCTCCGAGCACACGCTCGAAGAAGTGGGCCGTTCGTTCAACGTCACCCGGGAGCGCATCCGCCAGATCGAGTCGAAAGCCCTCCGTAAGCTGCGGCACCCGTCCCGGTCGAAGAAGCTGCGGCCGTTCCTCGATTCCACATTCTAATACTTGCGAAAGGTCGGCTCCGGCCGCCCTTTCGGTTTCTGGGGTACAGTGAACACACTCCCGAAGGCAGTTGTTTGCCTCCCGGAGGCAGTTAATTGCCTCTCGGAGGCAGTTGTTTGCGTCCCAGAGGCAGTTGTTTGCCTCCCAGAGGCAGTTGTTTGCCTCTCAGAGGCAGTTGTTTGCCTCCCGGAGGCAGTTGTTTGCCTCCCGGAGGCAGTTAATTGCCTCTCAGAGGCAGTTGTTTGCCTTCCGGAGGCAGTTGTTTGCCTCTCAGAGGCGGTTGTTTGCCTCTCAGAGGCAGTTGTTTGCCTCCCAGAGGCAGTTGTTTGCCTCCCAGAGGCAGTTGTTTGCCTCTCAGAGGCAGTTGTTTGCCTCCCAGAGGCAAGTTAACTGAATCTCACAGGCAGTTAACTGAATCCCGGAGGCAGTTAACCGAATCCCGAAGACAGCTAAAACACTCCCGAGGCAGTTAGCGCACTCCCAGCCGGTGACTCCGGGATCAGCGCCCGTCGCCCACCGCCTCCGACGTTCTCGACGCTTCGTGTTCAGCGACGATTAAATCTGCTTGCACGCAGCTTTAGCCTGCAACCCCGCAACCCCTCACTTCGTCGAGGCGTCCGGCGCGCCAGGAATCTTGATCGGCCCCTGCTTGAGGTCTTCCTTGATGATCAGATCGAGGAAGAACTCGCGGACGCCGTCGCGGCCGCGCAGGCGGAAGACCTTGGCCACCTCGTACGGCTTCAGCTTGATGCCGGTCATCGCCTGGAGGTACTGGCAGAAAACCTTGGCGCGGGAGCGGAACGAGACGATGAGGATGAAAAGGAGGACCGCGGCGAAGGCGAGCAGCATCCCCGTGGCGACGGAGCGTACGCTGAAGAGCGACGTCAGAATGTTCATTCTCGAACCCAGCCGATCCTACCATGCGGGGGTGGAAAGAAGCTCGCGCGGAGGTGTTCGTTTGCCTCGTCGTGACCATCGGCGCCGGCGTCGCTCGGCGCTTCCGAAGCCGGGTTAGTTGAGGTAGGGTAAGTCGGTGTCGCATCCTCACTCTCATCCTGGCTCTGGTGGCATGGCGCGTGGACGTCGTCGCGAACGAACCCATCGACATGACGGCCGGATGCCGAGCCAATCCGGCCCTCGCCGGTTCCTGCTTTGTGGTGCGCGGCAGGCTGTCGGCTTATAACGGAAATCCAACCTTTCGGATCTGGCCGATCTGTACGCACCGTCTCCTCGGTGTCGTCCCATCGGAAGATGCGCGCTCGCTGCCCGCGGAACTCCGCGGTTTCGCCGGATTCGATCACGACGTCTTCGGGACTTTCACGGTCTGTCCGTTCACGAGAAACAGGGCCGGCGTCATGCAGTTCGTCTGTGTCGAGGCGGTGCACGGTGTACACGCTCGCAGTCACCCCTCTGTTCGGCGCGGGAGCGCATCGCAAAAGAAATCCGACGACCGCTAGACCACCGCCGGACGTCGACGAGTGTTTTCCATCGTGACGCGTGCGCCGTATGCGACCCCTGCCGGGGTCGATTCCAGCGGCGATTCCTGTCCGGTGGCGGCGCCTCCTTCGGCGGCTTGCCACCGGCTAATCTACCAAACGCCTCCGGCGTACAAAGCCGGCTTCGCCGGACTGGCGGAGGCTAATGCTACCCAAAGGTATTTGAAATTCGCTGTCTCACGCGAAGACGCGAAAGATCGCGAAGGCTACTCTTCCCTCTTCGCGTCTTCGCGCCTTCGCGTGAGCATTCTGAGAGCGAAACTCTCAAATCATGGTTTGGGGATCTTACGCGCCGCGGAATGCGCCGCCGCCGCCGGAGTATTCGCCGCCCCCGCCCAGGCCCGGATGCTCGACAGGAGCTGCGTCTCCGAATCGGTCGTCTTATCTTTGGCCCGCGTTTCGTTGTACACCTTGGCCGTTTCCTCGATCTTTTCTTCGGCCACCTTCACGACGGCCGTCGTCTGGACATAGGTCCTGGCCACGATGCCGATACTGATCACGCCGAGGACGATGGCCACGATCCAGAGAGCCTTGCGCCGCATCAGGAGCGCCACGGACGCCAGGACGATACCGACCTCGGAACCTAGCTGCGCACTCTCGTAGCTCTCTTGTGCGTGGACATGTGCCAGAACGGCAGGATCAAAAGAGGATGACCAATCCTTGGCCAGGTTCGACTCCTTCAGGTACCGGTCGACGGTATCCGCCATCGCCAGGACGTCGCTCTTGTTGAGCGTGTCCGGCGCGGTTCCGAAGGCGGTGGCGTGAAGCTGCTCCAGCGCGATCACGGCCACGCGATGTTTGACATCCTGGGCGTGATATTGCGCATGGGCATTGGATTGCTCAACCAGAGCCTGCACCAGTTCGGTCCGCTCGCCGCCGACCTTCGCCGCGCAGAAAGCGAGCAGCACTCCCAGAACCGCCATTGTGATTCCGATGTACGTTCCCAACCGCTGCTTCGGGTCGCCATGACCACCCTCGTCGTGCCCATGTGCGGCATGCGCAATGTGCTCTGATTGCTCGAGACTATCCTTCAGCTCCATCGACCCTCCTGGAGTGTGACGTTTCTGGCCGTGACCGGGATCGAATGAAGATACCACCAGCCCTCAGCGACCAGGAGGCCCCTCCATTCAGTCTTCTGGTTTCAAAGTCTTGCCTTCACTTCTTCGCCAGCTCCCGCTCTGCTTCTTCCTTCCATCCGACGAACACATTCAGCGGCTGGGTGGCGGGAGCGATGAGGCGGGTGGCGACGAGGAGGCGGCCGTCAGGGGCGGCGTCGACGAAGGAGATCTCCTTGTCCGTGGAGTAGATGCGGGCCGGCAGGCCGATGTCGATGGAGTCGCCGCTGCTCTTCACGACCGCGGCGTAGACACCGCTGCCGGCGACGAAGTAGAGCTCGCGGCCGTCGGGGCTCCAAGCTGGCCCATGTCCGCTGTCTGTCGATACCTTGATGCGGTCGGAGTGGTGATCGAACGGAGCGACATAGACCTCCTGCCGTCCGGAGTCGTCGGAAACGTAGGCCACCCAGCGCTGATCGGGCGAGATCCGCGCTCCTGATTCGCCGGCCGGCGTCTGCAGCCACGGCTTGCTGCTGCCGTCGCTGCTCCTGATGTAGATGTCGGAGCCGCTGGCAGGCTCGCCGGAGGTGTAGAGGATGCTGCCATCGCGCAACCAATCGTCGACGCGCTGGATGGTGCCGGACTTCGTGACCGGACGCTCCTCGCCGCCGCCGAGCTGTTTCACGAACACGCTGGGCGGACCGTCGAGATTGGCATTGAAGGCGATCGAGCGTCCGTCCGGCGACCAGACTGGCCGGCTGTGGTCATGATCAGCGAACGTCAGACGCGTGAGCGATTTTCGCTGCAGATCGGCGGTGTAGATGTCGCCGGTCAGCGTGCCGGCGGCGACGATGGCGATGACGAGACGACTGCCTTCGGGCGAGATGCGCCCCTGCGCGTAGGCAGCGGGCGGAAGCGCCTCGCCGAGGACGCGGCCGGACCGATCGATCCAGGTCAGGGCGGTGGACTGCTTCGCATCGGCCCAAACCAGCTCGTCGGCGCCGGCGTCGTGCTGCGAGACGCCGGTGGGCGCATAGAACAGGACGTCGTGGACGAGCGGCACAGCGTTACCTGTGAGCTGGAACCCCTTCTCGTCGAAGCGCTGCGCGAAGAGTGTTCCATCGCGAACGAAGGTGACCCATGGGGCGTCGTATTGCGCGCGCCCGGCAACGTCGATCAGCTTGCGCGGCGCGCCGCCGTCGGTATCGCCGATCCAGAGCGCCGTGCCCTTTTGGTCGATCGTGTTGAAAAAGAAACGATGCGTGGCTCCGATGGCCTGCGGCCCGCCGACGTCAGTACCTTCCTTCATGGCGAAGAGCTTGCGCGGCGTGCCGCCGCCGCTCGGGACGGCGAACATGCCGTGGCTGGTGGGGACCTGGGCGAAGACGATCGTACCGTCGGCCATCCAGGTCGCGCCGAGGCCGCCCGTGGTCGCGTCGCAGACCGTCTGTGGTGTCCCATCGTCGATCGCAACGGTCTTCAGCTTCGAGCCATCGAGGAATCCGATGGAGCGGCCGTCCGGCGACCAGAACGGTCCCGATACCAGCGTGGTCGATTCCAGCGGTTTGGCCACGCCCCGTGCGAGATGGTAGATCCACAACTGGCGGACGTTCTTGGCGTCGCGCGCGGTGTAGGCGATCTTTGTGCCGTCGGGCGAGACAGCGATCGACCCTGACGTCGTCGGCAGAACGAAGCCTCCCCCGGGCGGTGTGAGGATCGAGAATCGCAACGCATGCGTGACGGGCGCGGGACGGCGAAGCAGAGAAAGTCCCAGGATGATGGCGACGATTGCGCACGCTGCGGCGACGGACCAAGCGGCGAGGGGACTTCGCGAGGTTGTCGTCAGGGTCGCCGGCTCACGGCTCTCATCGTTCTCCATAAGCCAGCGCAATTCGCTGGCGACGTCCGCCGCGCACTGCCACCGTTCGTCCGGATCCTTGGCCAGGCACTTCATGATGAGCCGGTGCAGGCCCGCCGGCGCAACCGGCTGCAATTCAACGATTGGCGTGGGGTGCCCGGACATGATCTTGGTGATCAGGCTGGCCTGACTCTTGGCGCTGAAGGCGCGGCGGCCGGTGGTCATCTCGTAGAGCACGGTGCCGAGGGCGAATATATCGGTGCGTGCGTCGGTGGCTTCTCCTTCGAGCTGTTCGGGCGCCATGTACGGCAGCGTGCCGAGGATCGTTCCCTCGGCGGTGAGCGCCTCTGCTTCCACTCTGGTCTCCGCGTCCGGAGAGATGGTCCCCATCTCCTCGACTGCCCTGCGCGCCAGTCCGAAGTCGAGCAGCTTCGGGCCGGCCTTCGTGAGCATGATGTTGGCGGGCTTGAGGTCGCGATGGATGATGCCGCTTTGGTGCGCCTTCGCCAGCGCCCCCGCCACAGCGGCACCGATGCGCAGCACGGCATCGAGCGGCAGCGGGCCTTTGGCGATGCGCTCGCTGAGGGACTCGCCGTCGATCAGCTCCATGACCAGGTACTCGGTGCCGTTCTCGCTGCCGACGTCGAAGAGCGTGCAGATGTTCGGGTGATTGAGCGCGGAGATGGCTCGCGCCTCCCGTTCAAAGCGCTCGCGCCCACTCGAGGTCGCGGAGACGTGCTGCGGCAGAACCTTCAGGGCGACGATGCGATCGAGCCGCGTGTCACGCGCGCGATACACCTCCCCCATCCCGCCGGCGCCGATGAGGGAAACGACTTCGTACGGCCCGAGCCGCGTGCCGAGAGAGAGGGCGGTCATGGTCGTCAAAGACTATACACGGGAGGTTCCGAGGGATCAGAATCATCACTGCGTGAGGAACACAACTGATCAGACTGAAGAGGATGAGATCCCTGAGATGGAGCTCAGTGGGGGTGTGCGCGGCAAGTACTACGAGCGGTACCTGAAAGGTACAAAGGTCTTGCTCGATCCGGAAGAAAACCCCTGTCATCCTGAACCGCCGATGCCCCGGAGGAGCTGAGGACGGTGAAGGACCCCCCGACTACGTGCGAATGGTGGGTGATCTGTTTGTGGTCGAGGGGTTGAGGTAGTCCCTACGCCGCCACCGACCGCTTCTGCATCTGCACCGTGTCGAGGTCGTGCAGCAGCTCGCCGGCGTTGCCGTAGCGCAACTTCGGGTCCTTCGCCAAGCAGCGCATAACGATGGCGTTCACCTCACGGCCGATCTCGGGCCGCAGCTCGATCGGAGGCCTGGCGGTCTCGGTGATGTGCGCGGTCAGGACGCCTGTCAGCGACGACGAAATGAACGGCTTCTGTCCCGCCAGCATCTCGTACAGCATCACGCCCATCGAATAGACGTCGCTGCGCGGATCGAGCTGTTTGCCCTGCACCTGCTCGGGGCTCATGTAGTGCGGCGTACCGACGATCAGTCCCGCCTGCGTCATCCCCTCGTGCGCCTCGGCCATCCGGGCGATGCCAAAGTCCATCAGCTTGACCTCGCCTTTGTGGTCGATGAGCACGTTCTGCGGCTTGATGTCGCGGTGGATGATCCCCTGCTCGTGCGCCGCCTCGAGGCCGCGGCAGATCTGGCGGGCGATGCCCAGGCCGACGCGAGGCACCATCTGATGCGATGGCGCTTCCTCGAGCAGTTCTGCCAGCGTATAGCCGCGGACGAACTCCATCGAGATGAAATAGACCCCCTCGGCCTCGCCGTAGTCGTACGTGCGGAGGACGTTGCGATGCGTGATCTTCCGGGCCAGGCGGATCTCCCGCTTGAACCGCTCCAGATCCTCGGGCGAGCGCGACATCACATCGCCCGGCAGCGTCTTGATGGCCACTGTCTCGTCGAGCTGCGTGTCCACGGCTTTGTAGACGATACCCATCCCGCCACGGCCGATGATCTGATCGATGCGGTAGCGGGTTGCGAAGAGGGAGCCCGGCGTCAGCTCCTGCGCGGCGATGCCCGGCGCTGTCTCTCCCGGAACCGTCCCGCCGATGCGCACCGTCGCCACCGCGCTCGACGTCTGCCCAATCGCGCGCATCATGTTCGTGGTCAGGCTCACGAGAGGCAGCGACGCCACCGGCAACGGATTGGGAAGCCATTTGAGCTGCACCTGCTCACGGGATGATGATGTGAGGATCTCGCCGCCCGCGGCCTGAGCGGTTTCGTAGGAGATGTACGCGTAGCCGGTCGGTGCGTGCCAGGCGAAGACTTCCGCCAGAAGCGGGGCGTTGCCGACGATGGCGATGCCGTTGTCCCCTTCCAGATCGACCGAACCGGTGACGAACTCGCCGGTGGCGATCCCTACGCCGATGGTCATGTGTCCCTCACCCATCGTGGCCAGCTCTTCGTTGATGGCGCGAGCGGCGCGGATGGCATGGAGGATCCCGCGGTCGCCGCGGAAAACGCTGACGAGGCGGTGACCGAGAATCTCGCGGACAAAACCGTCCTGCCGCGCCACTTCCGCTTCCTGCAGCTTCATGACCCTGCTGACGGTGGCGATCACGTTCGCGGCATCGCCCGCGCCAACGGTGGCAGGCAGCTCGCGGAGGTCGGTGACCAGCACCGTCCCCTCGTCGAGTTTGGCCGGCTCGTTCTGGCGCGGCGCGCCGACGGCATCGCGCTCCTGCGACTTGGCCGCCATCTGCTCGTACAGCTCCTCGATCTCCGCCTTGTCGCGGAGAGCCGTGATCATCTTGGCGAACGAGCGGCCGAGGATTCCCACCTCATCGCTCCGATCGATCGGCGGATGGACCGTATAGTCCCCCCCGGTGACGGCCTGGGCGATCACGGCCAGCTCCTCGATCGGATGCGTCACGCGCTTGGCGATGAGCCACGAGAAGATGAATGCCATCAGCAGCGCGGCGCCGCCGCCGGCGAGCAGGGAATTCTCGATCTGCTTGAATGGGGCGAGCTCGCGATCGAGCGAACGGATGAAGACAGCCGCGCCCAGGGTCTGCCCTGCCGATTGGAGCGGCTCCCCATCCATGACGTACTTCGCCTGCTCAATCTGTGCTGTAGTCGGCTGCAGCGCCTTCCCCGTCGTAAGGATCCGGCGCACATCGCTCATCGACTGCATCCCGTACCCGGGCGCGCCGTGGGAGCGGACGATGGAACCGTCGGGGGAGGCGAAGAGCACCCCGGCGTTCGTTGAATCCTCGATGCGGTTCGCGAACGCGTCGTCGATCGCATACGCGTTGACGAGATAGGCGAGACGCACGTTGTTCGCGCCCAGGACAAGCGGCGCGATCGCGGCGTGGTAGAGGTGATTGTCGACCTTGATCACGCCTGAGACCGTGCCCAGCGTTGCATCATCGACAATCTTCCTCGCCAGAGGCGAGGAGAGCTCTTCCAGCGACGCACCGGAAAGCGCCGGACGATCGGTTCGGGCGAGCACTCTTCCGTCGGTATCGAGAAGCATCATCAGGTCGCTGCTGAGCGAGTCTTTTCGCTGCGAGATCTGGTCGAGGATGTCCGCGAATTCAATGTGTGTGGGCTGCGCCGCGACCGGCTGTTGGGCCGGAGCCAGCGAGGGGCTGGCCACATCGTTCGTCGCGGTCATCGCGTGCTGGATGTAGGCGACGAACGATGGATCATTGCCGAGGAGCTCGGCTGTAAGGGACAGCCTCCCCAGCCGCTGGCGCTCGAACTCCTTGAACAACTTGGCCGCGCCGGCGATGGAGTTGTCGACGGTTGTCTTGGCGATGGCGTTGGCACGCTCGATGGTGATGGCAACGGCAACGGTCACGACGAGGGCGATCAGCAGTGCCGTCAGGCCGAAGAGCTTCCAGACCAGCGGCACTTTGGCCTTCTCGACCATGGGCGCCTTCCGCGGGATCGGAATCTCTCCGCTCATCGTCCGCGGCGTGCTCGCGATCGTTTCAGCCGTCACTCAGTAGTCCTCCGAGCTCGGCGAATGGTATGGCTTGCCTGCTTTGTCCATATGCTGTGTTGCCCGGTAGTTACGGCTGTCGAGCGTGATGGTTAGCGGAGGAGGCGCGGCAGCGGCGGTGATCTCCACGGGTACTTCGCTCTGCCCTCCCTGTTCATTCCAGGCCACGAGCCGGTACTTGCCCGCCGGTACATTTGTAACCGTGAAGTTCCCGTTTCCATCCGCGAAGGCGAAGTACGGCGTCGCCATCACATGGATCACCGCCGACATGTTCGGATGAACGTTGCAGTAGACGTTGACGATGCCGGGCGACTCGAACCTCATCGACTTCCCCGCTCCCTTGCGGTACAGGCCAAGGTCGAAGGCGTTGTTCGACGAGAGCGAGAAGAGGTTGTGCGAGATCGGGTCGTCGTTCGGGAAGACCACCGTCGATCCCAGAGGGATGGCCAGCACGTGCGGCAGGAGCGTCTTGTTGCGCGTCGTGATCTGAAAGGTGGCCGGCGCGCTGCGCGGTGCCTTGGCGTTGAGCGGCTCGATCCACACCAGCGTCTCCGCCGGCACCGGGTTCTGACCGCGCTTCGTCACGAACGTGACTTTTCCGCTGACATTCGCAGCCGCCAGCGGCAGTGAGGTGAGCGCGAGGAGCGCTCCGAGAAAAGCCGGAAGTCGTTTCATCTCAATTGGCTCCGGAAAGCGGGCATGGTAGCACACGGCATTGGGCGCTCGACCCGTGACGCGCGCGCGGGTGGACGGGGAAATTGAGTATTGCTATTACACGCGAAAAATGTATCATCTTCTGCATGCTCGACAGGTTACGGGAGGGTGAGCTGGAAGAAACAGCCCCGCTACGCGTTTTCCTGCGAGTATACGTTTTGAATGTGGCCGTTGGCCTCATGCATCTTTGAAGACGAGACATCAAGTTCCCGCTCCTCCCTTCCACCACGGGGCGAGTAGGAGCGGTCGATCCGGTCCGCGACGCTGGCGAGGTGGGCTGCTGAACCATGGCAGCGGCGCTTGTTGCGGGTCCGCCGGAAATTCATGGGGGAGGAGGTACTAATTTCGATGGATTGTCCAAGTAAACCTGAGGGGGGTAGCTCGTAAGGGCTGGTCTCCCACCCCGGAAGGGCGCCCGTAAAACGGCGCCCTTTTTCTTTTGTTCAACCCTTGCGTGGGCCGTCGGCTTCGATCGGTTACGCGGTCTCGGGGTTGCGGGGTCTCGCAGCCCCACTCTCCAAACACCGCGAGACTCCGCAACCGCGAGGCCCCGCGAACGCACTTCTGACCTCATCGGCATTGATAGGCTACGCGGTCTCGGAGTTTCGGGGTCACGCAGCCCCGCCTCCCGCGCAACCGCGAGACCCCGCAACCGCGCGACCGCGCTCAATCCAGCCGCGACACGAACGTACCGCCCTCGGCGATCGGCGGCAGATGCGGGGCGATGATGGCCCGGAGCCGCTCTCGAAAAAGCTCGGCGCTCGGAAGGTCGGTGTGCAGCAACTCGTGGAGTGCTTCCACTTCCGCCGCGCGAATGCGGCTCGGCTTCCGCCCAAGGCATGCGTTTGTCTTGCAACGCGCCGTGCAGTACTTGCGGGTGGAGCGCGTCAGCGGGAACGAGCTCCCGCACCAGTTACAAACCCCCATCTCCTCGCCTCCCCTTCACCACCGCCGCGAAGGCGTTGATCAACGGCAGAGAAATCCGGCGCGGGTTCGGCAGCGAGATTCTCGCTTCTCGTCTCCGTTCCGTTGATCAACGCTTTTTAAAGCTTCGCAGCGATGCATCGAACTTTGTGCACTGTCAAGGTACAGCCGCTTCACGCCGGCGTCAACGTGTTACCTTTGTGGCGAGCCCTGGTGGCGAAATCGGTAGACGCTGCGGACTTAAAATCCGCTGCCGCGAAATCGGCGTGCCGGTTCGAGTCCGGCCCGGGGCACCAGCTTTCGATATGATGCGTCCATGACCGTCGAGACCATCCCCACCGCCCCGGGCGCCCCGCTCACGCTCCTCTCCGAAGAAGAGCAGATGTTTCAGCAGAGCGTGCGCGACTTCGCCATCGAAAAGATCCGGCCGCTCGTCCATCAGATGGACCACGACGCCGCGATGTCGAAGGATCTGATCAGCAGTTTCTTCGACCTCGGCATCATGGGGATCGAAGTCCCTGATCAGTGGGGTGGCGCCGGCTCGTCGTTCTTCAACGCCGTGCTCGTTGTCGAGGAGCTCTCCCACGTCGACGCCTCCTGCGGCGTCCTGGTGGACGTCCAGAACACGCTGGTGAACAACTGCATCATCCGCTGGGGCAACGACGACCAGAAATCGAAATACCTGCCGATGCTTACCAGAGACACCGTCGGCGCCTATGCCCTCTCCGAGGCCGGCAGCGGCTCGGATGCCTTCGCCCTGGCCACGAAGGCCGAAGACAAGGGCGATCACTGGGTCCTCAACGGGCAGAAGCTCTGGATTACCAATGCGTTCGAGGCCGGTGTCTTCATCGTCTTCGCCAACGCCAATCCCAATGCCGGCTACAAGGGCATCACCGCCTTCCTCATCGAGCGCGATTTCCCGGGCTTCAAGGTCGGCAAGAAGGAGGACAAGCTCGGCATCCGCGCCTCGTCCACCTGCGAACTGATCCTCGAAGACTGCCGCGTACCGAAAGAGAATGTGGTCGGCGAGCCGGGCAAAGGCTACAAAATCGCCATCGAGACACTGAACGAGGGACGCATCGGAATCGGCGCCCAGATGCTCGGCGTGGCCCGCGGCGCGCTCGAATACGCCATTGCTTACACGAAGGAACGGAAGCAATTCGGGCAGGCCGTGGCGGAGTTCCAGGGCGTCCAGTTCCAGATCGCCGAGGCCGCCACGCAGCTCGAGGCAGCGCGCCTCATGGTCTACAACGCCGCGCGGCTCAAAGACGCCAAGCGGCCATTCCTCCGCGAGGCGGCCATGGCCAAACTGTTCTCGTCGGAAGTCGCCGAGAAGGTGACGTCGCTGGCCGTCCAGCTCTTCGGCGGCAACGGCTACACGAAAGAGTATCCCGTCGAGAAGTTCTGGCGCGACTCCAAGGTCGGCCAGATCTACGAAGGGACGTCGAATATGCAACTGGCCACGATCGCCAAGTCGATCATCACGGGCCGGCTGTAGGCGAGCTCCAAGTCCAAGCGTAGCGCCGTCGGCTCGACGGCTGGACCCCTAGCGGCTCGCTGGCGGTCTGCATTCAATCGCCGCCGAGCCGGCGGCGGTCCGGCCAGCGAGCCGCTGGCGCTACGTCGCTACGCCTTTGCGACCACAGCGTCCTCGAATCCGCCCCGCTCCCGAAGTAGCTCCCGGATCTGCCCGATCGCCGCGTCCTGCTCGACGACCGCGACCTGGAGGGTTGCCCACCCCTCCCCCGATCCTGTATCGACGATCGCGCCGATGCCACGCTTCTCGATCTCATCCTCGACCGTCTGCCGCACCCACAGCTCTTCGGGCGAGGCCATCCCCTCACCGGCAAGCTTCAGTTTCACGATCAAGCGTGGCCGGGCGTCCTCGGCGCGAAGCCTCTCGGCCTCGCGCCGGACGTAGAGCCCGAACAGGACGAAGGCCAGGAGCGGAACCATGATCCAGATCACGACTCAGACGCCGCCGTCTCCCGTCCGCGTTGTGTCCGCGCCAGACGCTGCAGGAAGTCGTAGGCGATCCCTCCGCTCGTCTTTCGCAGTGTCATGAAGTAGACGGCCAGGGCCACGGCGCCGCCAATCCATGCCAGAGCGCCCAGCTCACGCCGGTGCGGGAAGAAGGGCCAGATCATGAAGAGCAGCGAGCCGATCACGCCGGCAGCCAGAAACACGATCCGCTGCACTTTCGGGGCATCGACGTCCCGGTTGCAGACGAGCTTGACGACCGTGTTGCCCTCCTCGGCCACCGTCCACGAGACGGTACACTCGATGCCGCCGGCCGCGGCGATCCCGCGCCGCAGAGGCAAGGTGAACCGGCGCTCGTTCTCGCGGGAGGCGGTTAACTCGGCCCCATACAAGTCGATGAGGTCGGAGATGGTCTCCTCGATTCCCTCCCTCGGAATCCGGTCTTCCGTGAACTCGACCGGCCGGCCGCCGGTTTCGGTCATTGGTGTCGTCTCGGCCATCGGAGTGCGACGGTAGCTGAGGCGACGGCGCAGCGCAACCGGTCGCTCAGTCCTGCGCCTCGAGTTTGTACTTCTGCATCTTCAACTTCAGCGTGTTGCGGGCCATCCCCAGGCGGCGGGCTGCTTCGCGAAGGCGTCCTCCGGACAACTCCAGAGCGCGCTCGATGAGCTGACGGTCGATGGACAGCACAACCTCGTTGTAGAGCTCGCCCGTGATCTCCATCCTGCCGATGAGCGAGTTGAGCATTGACGCCGGCATGGGCAACGGGTGAGCCGTGGCCGAGGCACCGCCGGGATCGGCCATCAGCCCGTAGAAATCGTTGCGGGTGATCGTCTCCTCGTTCGACATCACGATGGCGCGATGAATGGTCGCCTCCAGCTCGCGAATATTCCCCGGCCAGTTGTATCGGGTGAAGAGATCAAGCACGCCCGGCGCCAGGCGCTTCGTCTCCACGCCCAGATCCTTGCAGATCTTCTTGATGAAGTGCTCAGCGAGCAGCGGGATGTCGTCCTTCCGCGCGCGCAGCGGGGGTAGAACGAGCGGGATGATGTTCAATCGATAGTAGAGATCCTCGCGGAACGTCCCCTGTTCGATGGCCTTCTCGATGTCGAGGTTGGTGGCGGCGATGATCTTGACGTCCGTCTTGATCGTTTGGGTCCCGCCGACGCGCTCGAACTCCTTGTCTTCGACCACGCGCAGCAGCTTGGCCTGGACTGCCAGGCTGATCTTGCCGATCTCGTCCAGAAAAATCGTGCCGCCGTTGGCCAGCTCGAAGCGTCCCAGCTTGCGGCGGTCAGCGCCGGTGAACGACCCCTTCTCGTGCCCGAATAGCTCCGATTCCGCCAGATTCTCCGGCAGCGCGGCGCAGTTGAACATGATGAACGGGCCATTTCGCCGCGGTGAGACGTTGTGGATGATGCGCGCGATGAGGCCCTTCCCTGTCCCCGACTCCCCGCGCACGAGCACCGTCGAATGGCCGCTGGACGCCTTGCGGATGGCGAACTGGATCCGGGCCACCGCCTCGGAGTTGCCGACGACGGAGTCGAGATGCTTCTCCACCAGCACCTGGCGGCGAAGCGATTCGTTCTCAAGCGACAGGCGCGCCCGCGCTTCCTCCAGCTCCTCGTACAACCGCGCGTTCTCGATGGCGATGGCCGCCTGATCGGCGAAGGCCTCGATGAAGGTCAGGTCCTTCTGCGAGAAAAGATGCCGGGCCTCGCGATGATCGACGTAGATTGCGCCGGCGATCCGGTCGCGAATGACCAGCGGCACGCAGAGGATCGACATGATGTTCTCGGCGATGACCGACTCCGACTCGACAAAGCGTTCATCAGCCCGCGCGTCGGCGGAGATCACCGACTGGCCTGACTGTATGACCTCCTTGACGATCGATTGCGGCGAGCGCCGTGAGCCCCCCTCGGTGTCTTTGATGTTGCGGGCGATCCGCGTGCGGAGAGCGCTGGTGATCGGGTCGAGAAGAAGGATCATCCCCCGCTCGGCGCGGACGCGGCGGATGGCCAGGTCGAGAACGCGATTGAGGACTTCCTCGAGATTCAGCGTCGAGTTGATGATCTTCACGACTTCGTACAGCCCGACCACGCCGCTGTCAGGCGCCTTGCCCGCCGGCTTGATGCGGAAGAGCGCCCCCCGGGCCCGCTCCAGGTCATGGGTGGCCTCGAGCCGTTCGAAGATGCGGATCGCGCCGCGGATCGTCTGCGTCGCCTCTTCCGGCTCGTCCTTCAGCAATCCGACATCGAACAGCAGCCGCGCAAGCTCGTAAGGTGTCTGCAGCTCCTCGAACGTCGCGCGCGCCGCGTCGAACTTCACGTTCGCCGCTTCTCGGTCACCCTGGGAGGAGAGGATCTTTCCCCAGATCCAATCGTTCTTGGCGAGCGTGAAACGGTCGTCGAGCTGGCCGGCGAACTTCGCGCCCAACGTCGCGTGCCGCGTCGCTTCATCGATCCGCTGCTGGGTAAAGGCCATGCTGGCGGCGGCCGTGTGGGCCCGGGCCAGCCCCTGGGTCGTCTGGTGCGATTCGAAGATGCTCATGCTTCGGGCGAGATGCCGCTCGGCCTCGGCGTAGTTCTCCCGTTCATCTTCAATGTTCGCAAGGACATACGAAGCCTCGGCGATGAGGTCTTCGTCGCGGGCGCGCTCGGCGGCGGCGAGGGCTTTCTGCGCGTAGGCCATCGCCTTGACGATGTCGCCCTTCTTGTTCATCAGGCGCGCCATCGGGATATAGACGGAGGAGCGCGAGGCCCGCGTGTCGTCGAACCCCTGCAGCGCCAGGCACCGGTTGTACTGCACGAGGGCGTCGTTCCAGCGGCCCAGCATCTCGAATGCCTCGGCCAGATTCTCGCGCGCCAGCGCCTCGTATTCGACCGCGCCGATCTTCTCATCGATGCGGACGCTCTTCTCGAAGTACTCGGAAGCGACCTGGAACTCGCCGCAGCTGAACTCGATGATCCCGACGTTGTTGTAGGCCGTGATGAGGTCCCACAGGTCGCCCTCGGACTCCGAGAGCGCCAGGTTCATCTTGTAGTACTGCAGGGCGTTGACCCAATCGCCGAGTTTCCAGAGCGTATTGCCGAGGTTCGTCGACGCCACCTTGCAGAGCCGTTCGGAACCGACTCTCTCGCCTACCTTCAGCGACTCGATCAGCAACTCCCGCGATTTCTGCCAGTTGCCCAGGTTGTACTCGATGCAGCCGAGCATGTTGATCACGTAGCCGAAGACGATGTTCGGCTCGTCGGGATTGAGAAGCTGGAGGGCCCGCTCCGCCGACGCGCGGGCTCCCTCGGGATCGTCCTTCTCCCGGTGAAGCCAGGCGATGCGGTTGAGGAGCTCGGCCACCTCGATCGACATCCCCAGCGTTTCGAACTGATCGATCGCATTCTGGAAGTACGAGAGCGCCGCCTCCTGCTCGCCGCGCTTCGCCAGAACCTTGCCGATCTTCTTCATGACGCGGGCGAGATCGGCATTCGGGGCGTCGTCGTCGCTGCGAGCCTGAATACTCTTCAGCAGGAACTGGTACGCCTGGATGGCCGCGCGATAGTCATTGCCCCGGTAGTAGGCGTCGGCCAGCTTCTCGCGTACCTCGGATTTCTGTGCCTCTTCCGCGCCCGCCAGATCCATCAGCTCGAGCGCGCTGCGAAAGAACTCCGTCGCCCCCTGGTGGGCGATCGTGCGCATGGCCATATCCCCCGCTTCGACCGCGTATCGGACACCCTTGCTCTTGTCACCGGCGCGGGCGTAATGGAACGCAACCTGCCCCAGGAGCTGCGTGGAGCCAGCCTCGAGGGACGGCTCCAGCACCGCGGCGACGCGCTGGTGCATCTCCGTCCGTCGCCGCTCCGTCATCGCGTTGTAGATCGCCTCGCGCAAGTGGATCTGCGGGAACACGATCGTCTTGCCGTCGTTCGACTCGTCGAGCAGGCCCAGGGTGACCACCTCGCGCAACGCGCGATAGGCGGTTTCCGGCACCGCGGAAGCGACGCCGGTCAGGAGATCGACGCCCGACGACTCTCCGAACACCGCCGCCGCCTCGATCAGCTCCCTGTTTGCAGGCGGCAGAGCGTCCACTCTCTCCATCAGGATCGACGCCGCTCCGCCGGGGATGCGCAGCGCCTGGATGCGCTCCATCTCCGCGACCCAGCCCTGCGGCTCCCAGTGCAGATAGCCGTGAGCGATGAGGTAGTCCACCACGCGGCGGACGATCAGCGGCGAACCGGCCGACTCCCACAGCGTCCAGCGAACCAGATCCGCCGGGATCTCTTCCTCACCGAGCAGTGATTGCAGATGCTCGCGAACGAGCGGCTCGCTGAGCGCTTCGACGCGGATGAGCAGGAAGCTTCCCTCGCGTGCGCGGCGCTCCCACTCTGCCAGGTGCCTTCCCGGCTCGGCAGACGCTTCGCCGGTGGAATCGATCGTCAGCGTCCCGATGACCAGGAGCCGGTTCTGTTTCGCTTCACCGATCAGGAACGAGAACAGCTCGGCCGTCGAGGGGTCGGCCCATTGCACGTCTTCAAACACGAGGATGAGCGGCGACGCGTTCGACTCCCCTCCGGCCGTGCTGGCGCTGAGGAAACCATACATGTCCTGCATGGCCTGGACGATGCGGTTGAAGAGGCGGTACTTCTGTCCGGTGGCCGGCGTCGCCTCTTCCCCCTCCGCGGCCAGGACGACCGGCCGCAGAAGGCGGCGGATCTCGCCGGAAACGTCGGCCTCCGGATTCACCGCCACGACCATCTGCTGAAAGATCTCGAAAAAGGGCGCGTAGATCGTCTTTCCGTTGATCGGGCAACGGCCGCGGAAGACCCGTGCTCCTTCGAGCTGCGCGCGCAGCGTGGCATCGCGGACGATGCGGCTCTTCCCCATCCCCTCCGCACCGGCGACGACGACGCCGTCGCCCCGTCCATCGCGCGCATTCGCGATCATCGACGCGAGCTGCGCGACCTCCACTTTCCGGCCGATCAGCGGCGCGGCAAACAGCTCGCCCCGCCCGACCAGCAGCTCGCCGGCATCGGCCTTCTTTCCCGCCGCGGCGGCGACGTCGTGCAGCAGCGACGCCGCCGAGGCATAGCGGTGCCGCGGATCCTTCTCCAGGAGCCGCATGATGATCTGCTCGAGCTCCGGCGGCACGCGCGGGTTGATCGACGACGGCGGACGGATCTCCTCGTCGAGGTGCATCCGAATCACCTCGATCGACGGCTTGCCATAGCCCGGCAACGCGCCGGTGACCGTCTCGTAGAGCGTCATCCCGAGGGAGTACAGGTCGGCGCGCGAGTCAACGCGATCCTGTTTCAGGACCTCGGGCGGCATGTAGTGCAGTGACCCTCGAATCTGCCGGTCGAGCACCTGCCGGCTCTCCAGGGCCACGCCGAAGTCCATGATCTTCGCCCTGCCCCGCTCGTCGACCAGGATGTTTGAGGGCTTGAGATCGAGATGGATGACTCCAAGGTGGTGGATGTGGTGCAGCGCCGAAGCGATCTGCAGGATCACGTCATAGAGCGCCGGCCAGCTATGGCCGTCGAAGTACTCCGAGATCTTCTTCCCGGCGAAGTACTCCATCGTGAAGTACGGGAAGCGCTCGTGCAGCAGGCCGTACTCGCGGACCTTGATGATGCTCTCGTGCTCGAGCGAAGCGAGCGTGGAGAACTCAGTCTTGAACCGGAGGAGTTGCTGCGGCTCGGACAGCTCGTGCCGGAGGATCTTAATCGCCTCGTCGGCCTGCCCGGCGAGCTCGAAAACACGATAGACACAGGTGGCCGGGGTCTCTTTGAGAATCGCGCGAATCTGATAGCGAGGAGGGAGTTGCAGCGCGGGGGCGAGCGTCTGGTCGACCGTGGTCGTCATGTCTCTGATACGTTTCGGTTACGGGTGTCAATATAACGCACCGAGTCGAAGCCTGGGTCAGAAAGTGACCACCGTGGGTCAGTTTCGATCCGGCGAGCGCCTTCGTAGCGCCGTCGGCTCGACGGCTGGACCGCCGCCGGCTCGGCGGCGTCTGAACGCAAACCGCCAGCGAGCCGCTGGCGGTCCAGCCGTCGAGCCGACGGCGCTACGAACCGATAACCGACAACGCGGCGAAGCCGCAGGCAGTCGTACAATGCCGCCGCCCGTGTCCGACCTTCCGCAGAGCGTTGATCGATTCGACGTTGTCCGCATCCTCGGCAAAGGCGGGATGGGGACGGTCTACCTGGCGCGCGACCAGCGCCTCGACCGGCTTGTGGCCGTCAAGGTCCTGCATTCCGAGGACCTCGGCACCGAAGACCGCCGCGCCAGGTTCATGCGCGAAGCGAAAACGGCCGCGGCCATCCGCCATCCCAACGTTGCCACCATCTACGAGGTCGGTGAGACACACGAGGGAGTTCCCTTCATCGTCATGGAGTACTGCGACGGGGAAACCCTCGCCCAGCGGATGCGCCGTCGCCCGATCGAGGCCGGCGAGTTCCTGACCATCGCCAGGCAGATCGCGGCCGGAGCGGCCGCGGCGCACGAGGGCGGCATCGTCCATCGCGATCTGAAGTCGTCCAACATCATGATCGAGCCGACCGGTCAGGTGAAAATCCTCGACTTCGGCCTTGCCAAGGCGCTTCCGGCCCATCTGGCCCGCCCCTCGGATTCGTCGAGCAGGCGCCTCTTCGGCACGCTTCACTATCTCGCTCCGGAACAGATACGCGGACAGCCCGCGGACGCGCGCTCCGACCTCTTCTCGATCGGCGTCATCCTGTTCCAGATGGCGACCGGGCAGTTGCCGTTCAACGCCGAGGCGCCGCTGCTGGTGCTCGAGAAAATCCGCGACGACGAGCCGGAGCCGTTCGTGGCCCGCGATCCTGCCTTCCCGGCGACGGCGACCAGGATCATCGGCAGGTTGTTGAAGAAGGATCCGAACGATCGCTACCAGAGCGCGCGCGATCTTCTGGCCGACCTCGAAGATCTCGACACGCCGACCGCCCGCTTCCCCACCCTGTCGCGCTCGCATTCATCGCTCGGCCGAACGCGTTCCCGTCCGGCATGGTCACGCCTCGTCCTGACGATCGTCGCATTTGCGATCGGCGCCGCCGCCATCGTCTATTTCAATCGTCACCCCGCAAAGGAACCTCAGGTGCCGGTGGCCGCCGCTCCCCCACCGATTCGTTCGATGGCGGTGCTGCCGCTCGACAACATCTCGAACAACACCAAGGACGACTTCCTCTCGGTCGGTCTCGCCGATGCCCTCGTCACGAAGCTGCAGGAGATCCCCTCGCTGCAGGTGCGGCCGACGTCCGCCATCGTCAACTTCCACAACCGGAAAGTCGATACGAAGACGGCGGCCGAACAACTCCATGTCGACAGCGTGCTCGAAGGTCACTTCCTCGCCGCCGGCGACCTGGTCCACGTGACCCTGCAGCTCACCGACTCGCGTACCGGCTACAACGTCTGGGCCGACACGATCGACGGCAAACGCGCCGATCTCATCAAGCTGATCGACGATGTGTCCTCGCGCACGGTGGCCGGCCTCAATCAGAAGCTTGGCGTGCAGAAAGCAGGCAACGCCTCGGAGGCGCGGTCGTCAAGCCCGCGCGCGTATGAGGAGTACCTCCGGGCTCGCGCGCTCAACGGAAGCCTTCTCCCCGCCGAACATCAGGCCGAGGAAGCGGCCCTGCGCCGTGCCATCGCCATCGATCCAAACTTCGCCGCCGCGTACGCCGATCTGGCCATCACCATCTCGCTCGGACAGGCTCGCGGACTGGACAACCAGGCCGACGCCACCGCGCGCGCCGAGTGGTACGCGCGTCAGTCCGTGCGCCTCGATCCGAATCTCTCGGCAGCGCACCTGGCCCTGGGACGGGTGTTCGTGAAGTTTCCGGAGCGCTTCCGCGAATCGGTGCGAGAGAACCTGGCCGCGCTGCGGCTGAATCCGAACGACATCCCGGCGCTGAACAACGTCGCCAACTTCTACGTCTCGGTCGGCGACACCCAGCGCGCGCAATGCATCGGCGACCGGCTGATCAGCCTCGACCCGAATTCGAACGAAGCCAAGATCCGCGGCTATTGGTACATGAATACGGTCGACCCCGAAGGGGCGCTCACGAACTCAGCCGCCGCCATGGCGGCACACGACACTGAGCTGGCCGGACGCGACATCCGCGCGAACGCCTTCATCCTGATGGGCAACCTTCCCGCCGCGGAGGCGGAGACGGAACGCATCACGAAGCTCGTCCCCCAGCACTACCTCGGCAAGAGCCTGCGGGCCATGATTGCCGCCGCCAAAGGCGACCGGCCGGCCGCCGAGGCCGCGCTGCACTCGTTCGAGGACGACGCCAACCGCCTTCACTGGGCCGCCATGCGCCAGGCGCTCTGCTACGCCAAGCTCGGCGACCGCGATGCCGCCATGCATTGGGTCAACCGCAGCGCCGAGCTCGGAAACCACAGTTGGTTCGCCTGGATCAAGCACCCCTGGACCCAGTCGCTACAGCCCGATCCCGAGTTCCAGACCGTCCTCGGCAAGATGAAAGCGGATCTCGATGACGTCGCCGGCGATGTCCTCGGCGTTTATCAGCTCATGTGCCATTGAGTCGAAGGATGAAAGATGAAGGATGAAGGATGAAGGATGAATCAGTCGTTCATCCTTCATCCTTCATCATTCATCCTTCATGCTCACCCCTCCGTTGCCGCGAACATCCTCCGCAACGCTCGCTCCGCCGGGACGCGAACGTCCTCCGGCACCTCGATCTCGTAGCGCATGAACTTCAGCGAGTCGCGCACGTCTTCGAGCGAGGTCACCTTCATGAACGTGCAGAGCTTGCACCCTTTGACGAAGGTCTTGTCCGGCACTTCCATCGCTAAGCGATCGGACAGGCCGCACTCGGTGACGACCAGAAACCGCTTCTCCGGACGCTCCTTCGCGTACTTCACCATCCCCGAGGTCGAGAGCACCGCGTCCGCGAGCACGGCCACGTCGGCGCGGCACTCGGGGTGGACCAGAATCTTGATCTCCGGATCGGCCGCGCGGATGCGCGCCACCTCGTGCGGCGTGATCTGCTGGTGGACGTAGCAGAATCCTTCCCACGGGATGATGTTCTTCTCCGGCACCTGCTCGCCCACGTGCCGGGCCAGATTGCGGTCGGGGACGAAGAGGATGTTCTTATTGGGAAGGGTTCGCACGACCTTCGCCGCATTCCCCGAGGTGACGATGACGTCGGACAGCGCCTTCACCGCCGCGGTCGTGTTGACGTAGCTGACGACGGCCAGATCATCGTACTGAATCTTCAACTCGCTGATCCGCTTGCGCAGATCCTCCGCCGGCGCGGAGTCGGCGAGCTGGCAGCCGGCAGCCAGGTTCGGGAGCAGAACGGTGCGGGACGGATTGACGATCTTGGCCGTCTCGGCCATGAAGTGGACGCCGCAGAAGTCGATGACGTCGGCATCCTTGACCTTCGACGCCATCAGCGCCAGCTCCAGAGAGTCGCCCACGAAATCCGCGATCTTCAGAATCTCCGGCCGGTAATAGTTGTGCGCGACGATGACCGCATTGCGCTCCTTCTTCAGCGCCCGGATCTCCTCGTGCAGCGCCTCGAACTCACGGACGTCCTCTTCCGTGTACTCGTACGTCTGAACGCGGCTCAGTTCCTCGAACAGGGTCGTCATATTGGCGCGAACTGTAGCGGATTCAGGACGAAGGATGAAGGCGGAAGGATGAAGGATGAAGGAAGCACGGCAGATTCATTCTTCATCCTTCACCCTTTGCATCCGCGTAGTCAGCGAATAACGCGGGTCCGGAGCGAAGGATGAAGGGAGGAGAATGAGGGATGTATAAGGCTTGGCTCATCCTTCATCCTTCATCCTTCATCCTTCGGATCCGCGTAGTCTGCGAATAGAACCGCGAGCCTGTATCTTCTCGTAGAACCCCCTCGCCGCCTCGCTGCACCGCACCTCGGCTGTGCGAACCGGACGCCGGAGCGACAGCCCTTCCATGGTCTGGCAGCGGCTCAGTGCCACGTACACCTGGCCCTCGGCGAAGGCGCCGCGGGCGAGGTCGACGAGCACGCGCGCCAGCGTCAGGCCCTGGGCCTTGTGGATCGTCACCGCCCAGGCGGGCATAAGCGGGAACTGGATGAAGGTGCCGGCCACCTCCTCGACGATCGTCTTCGTCTTCTCGTCGAGCGCGTAACGAATGTCCTGCCAATCGATCGGCTCGACGTCGTGCGAACTCCCGTCATCGAGCCGGACGCCGACGCGGCCGTCATGGAGCGAGGTCAGCATGCCGATCGTCCCGTTCACCCAACGGCGCTCCGGGTAGTCGTTGCGGACGAACATCACCTGCGCGTCGCGCTTGAGAACCAACTGCTTCGGCGCGGGGAGACGATCGTCGCCGGCCTTGACGAACGTTCCCTCGCAGACCGCCTCGGTAGGTGCGCGCCTTGCCGGGGAGCGCCTCCAGCCGCGCGTCGTTCTCCTCGGCGGCAGCCTTCCGCGTCGGCACGAGGATCAGGTGCTGCCCCGTCAGCGATCGTCCAACGCACGATTCGTTCAGCCGCCCGACGGCGTCGGTCACGCCGGCACCGTCGCGAATGCACGCCAGCAGTGCGGCGAAGGACGCGTCACGCTGCCGGTAGACGATCTCCAACTCGACGGGAAAGAACTTCAGCCCTCGGAGACAATGCGCCGAGAAGAAGTGCGGCGTCGGGTATCGCTTTGTAATCAACTCCTCGTCCCGCGGAGTGACCACCGGCGGCAACTGAAAGAGATCGCCGACGAGAATCATCTGCACGCCGCCGAACGGCAGGGGGGACTTGCGATTGACGCGGAGGAAGGCATCGACCCCGTCCAGCACGTCGGCACGCACCATCGAGATCTCGTCGATGACCAGCATCTGCAGCGCCTGGATGACTGCAATGAGGTCCTCTTCGCTCGCTACGTAGACGTCCTCCGGCATCACCGGCCGCAGCGGAAGGTGACAGAAGGAGTGGATCGTCTGCCCGCCCGCGTTGAGCGCCGCCACACCGGTCGGCGCCAGAACGATCGACTGCTTCTCCGGGAAGCGCGCCCGAAGCTCGCGGATGAACGTCGACTTCCCCGTCCCCGCCCCGCCGGTCACGAAGACGATCTGCCGTCCCGCCGCCACCGCGTCGAACCCCGCCTGCAACTGCGCGTTGATCTCGATCGGATGGCGTCCCGGTTTCTTCGCCAGCCGGCGACGTGTGACCCTTGGTTCCGGAGCGCGCGGCTTCTTCACCAGCACGGGGACGGGCGCGCGCGGCTTCTTCACAGGAGCAGCGGTCTCGCGCCACCGATCCCGTTCCCGTTTCCTCCGCTGACTCGACTCAACCCGCGGCTTCTTCGGCGTCGGCTCCTTCACCAGCGCTGCCACCTTCACCGCCAGCGCATGCCACTCATTGCGAAGACTCCAGTCGAACCCCTGCGGATCGAGCATCCGGTAGAGCCGCCGGACGTGCTTCACCCGATCGCGCGCCTCGGGGTCCCGCGGCAGCCGCTCCATCCGCTCATCCACCCACTCGATCAGGTCGTCGAGAGTCATCGCTGGGTGGGATGATAGCGGGAGAGGGGAACCGATTGAGCGTACGCCCCCCTCAGTAGTCTCATGCCGCGCGAGATCGGCGGGCGGGACGCCCGCGGTCCCAGGGTGGTGACGCGGACAAGATGCGTGTTCTCGACTGGGTTTGTGCCAGCGCCTCCCTGGGAGCGCGGGCGTCCCGCCCGCCGCTCGGCACGATCTAAATCGCAGCCGCGTAATCGCTATCGCGCATTCTGACCGAGGTATGCTTAGCGGCGTCATGGACCCGAAACAGATTGTCCATTCAGACCCGGAGATCCTTGGCGGCGCTCCTGTGTTCGTCGGCACGCGAGTGCCGGTCGATGCGCTGATCGACTTTCTCGAGAGCGGCGATACGATCGAGGACTTCCTCGAGAACTATCCCGGCGTCAGCCGCGAACAGGTATTCGCGTTTCTGGAAGAGGCGGGTCAGGCACTCGTCGCGAAGACCGCGTGAAACGGGTACTGTTCGAAGAACCTGCCTTCTGGAGGTCGTCATGTCCAAAGCTGCGATTCTCGCCGCGGTTCAACACCTCGATCTCCCGCTCACGAAGAAACTGCTGAACGCGAAGCCTTCGCTGATCACGGTCACGAACCGTCAGGGGTTGAACCTGCTTCATCTCGCCTGCTCGGCGTCCTGCGCGAAGCTGAAGGTGTCCGAGGCTGTATCCGCCCGTCTGGTCGGTTTCCTTCTGGACCGGGGAATGGACATCGAGGCGGCGGTGGGCCGCGATCGTTGCACGCCTTTATTCTTCGCGGTGGCCCGAGGAAGGAATTCGACGTTGGTCAGGCACCTCATCAAACGCGGAGCAAAGCCCGCCCTGGCACCCGGGGGCGGGCTGTTCGCCGCCGGCTGGTGGGATGACGTCGAGAACCTCCGTCTGCTGATCGACGCGGGCGCTCCCATCGATGTCGTCGTCGGCGTGACGCCGTTTCTCGCCTCCTGGTGCTGGAGGAAGTTCGAAGCGGCCAAGTTCCTGGCGCTGCGGGGTGCCGATGTGAACTACCAGGACCGGAGTGGGAAGACCGCGCTGCACTTCGGCGTGGAGAAGGAGTTCGATCCCCCTCTGCTCGCGTGGCTGGTAAAGCATGGGGCTTCACCGGACATCAAGGACAACGCCGGCGTGTCGGCGCGGCTCAGGGCCTCGAGGAAGCGAGACAAGCGGTTCCTGGCGGCGCTTGGTTGAGGTTAAGCGCTCCGGCAGCACCCTTGAACCACGAGCGCGAAGTCGATACAAGCATGATGTGGTCAGCCCATGGTCCGGAACGTTCGGTCGCCTCGGCGCCACGCGCAGGATGACGAGCTTTCAGAGTGAGTCATCGTCTCACCGGATGATACCGAGAGCCGGCTGCGTCTGCCCGTGCCTGACAAGTGGTTCACCGGAATGGCATTCGATTCACAGCTAGCGAACTTCGATTCAAAGCTATCGAAATTCGGTTAACAGATACTTAACTTCGGTTCATAGTTATCTAACTTATGTTAAGATCTATAGACACTTAAGTTTACAGTAACATAAGTTCGGTTAATATTAACACAACTTGAGTTTTATGCTATCGACAGTTAATTTAGATCTACTGAATTTAAGTTTTCAGTTATCGATGCTTCGATTCTGATATACTAAGTTTTAGTTATAAGTTACCGAACTTCGGTTATCATTTACCGAACTTCAGCCTATTCAACAGACGTTCAATTCACTCCCGGACCACGGCTATTGACAAACGAAAGGGAAACACACCTTGCCTGCTGCGCATGATGTACCGACGACACCGACCCCGGTTTCTCACACCGCTGGCGCGCAGGCGATGATCGAGCAAGCCCGCGCCATGCGGCAGCAGATTCCCCATCTGGTCATCCCGACTTCCAAAGGCGAAGCGCAGCGGCTGAGCAACGCCGCCTCGGTGCCGCCGGAGTTTGTGGAGCTGTCGGCCGTGTCGGTGAAGAACAGCCTTGCTCTCGTCCGCGTAGGAGCATTGGATCCGGCGCAGACCCGCGATCTGATGAGTTATGCGAAGGCCTACGACCCGGTGGCTGATGAACTGGAAGCACTGGCGCAGTTCATCCGCCACAGCACTCTCGCGGCCAGGAACAAGGCAGGCAGCGAGGCGCTCACCACCTTCGCCGTGGCGAAACGTCTGGCCAAACATCCGGAGAATGCCGATCTCCTTCCGTTCGTCGATGACATGCGCCGTGCCCTCGGCCGCACCCGGAAGGGGAAGTCCAAGCCGGCGGCACCGGATCCGGCTCCGACCGAACCAACGCCCGAGACACCACCGGAGACAACACCGTCGAAGCAGTGAGGAGCCGGTTCGTGCAGCAAAACCCGCTGCGGGCGCGTCCGAAGTCGGGAGTGTTGAATGTTCAATGTTGAATGTTCAATGTTGAATGGCGACGTCACTTCCTGCCGAGCTGGACGCTTGGATCCTGCGTGGTGTTGTCGGTGGTTGCGCCGTAGATGAACAGGGCTCCCGAGGCCACGCTGACGGTGAGGCTGTCGTTTGCGGACGGTGCAGCGCCGAGGAACGTGGTCGCGTCCACCTGCTCGAAGTAGGTTGGCGCGTATGTCTTGCTCACCGTTCGCACGACCGTTCCCCCGCTGTTCCGCTGCGTGACCGTGATCGAAGCTCCGGCGCCGAGCGTGCGCACGCCGATGTTGTAGCGGAAGCGAGCCAGATCCGCCGGTACCAGGAGAACGAACTGATCTCCGGCGCTGAGGGCGTTCTGCGGTTTCATGAGGTCTTCCGTGAAGCCTGACGTTCCTTTGTCTCCACCGTCATTGAAGACGCGCGCGACGACGGTTGGCAGACTGCCGGACGTGCTGACGACGTCGGCACTGCCGATCCCGGACCGCGCCAACGCTGGAAGAAGATCGTCGATGGTTTGCGTCTGGCCCGGATTGAGTGTGTAGGAGAGGAACGGATCGGAGGTGACGCCGGAGACTCCGGCGGTGTGGAAGACGATGCTGCCGGAGATGGCTGAGGCACTGGGATTCTGAAGCTGCACGCCGGTGCGGAAGAAGGAGCCGCCCGAACCGGTCGCCGAACCGACGGCCGGGAGAATCGCCGATTGCGACGGCCCGATGGCGAGGCTGAAGATCGAAAAAGGCGCCGGACCGGGGGTCAGCGTGATCGCCGGCGTGCTCGATGCCGAGAACGGCGGTGAATAGACGGTGATTGTCGAGCTGCCGAGGTTCCCGACGTGAAGGTTTCCGACGGCGTCGAGGGCAACCGCTTCCGGAAGGTTCGTACCGCTGGTGATCGAGAACGCGGGAAGATTCGACCCGGTGATCGGGAGCGTGTAGACATCGATCCGTCCGGGACTGGCGACCGATGTGACGAATAGCTGCGTACCGCTCATCACCATCTTGCGGTAATTCGCCCCGATGGCTGGCCCCGTGATGATCGGCGTGCCTGTGTACGGTGGCGCATAAACCAGGATGTCGCCGAACGTGTTCGCGCCGGATCCTCCCGTGTTGGCAACGTACAGGTTCTGCGCGGCGTCTACGGCCAGGCCGGCGGCGGAGTTGAGGTTGGCATTCGTGATCGCCAGCGACGGTGTGCTGGCGTTGCTGAACGGATGGGTGAACAGGTTGACACTGTTGCCGAACGACGTGGCGAAAAAGTCGCCTGCCGCTGTGAATGCGATCGCCCCCACGTTCGACGACACGCCGTTGGTGAACGTTGCGGATGGCGTGCTCGAACCGGATAGCGGGGCGGGGAAGAACGTGAGCCCGCCACCCAACGCGCCGACAGCGAGATCTCCCTTCGCGTCGAAGCCGAGGGCAATGACGCTGCTCGCCCCGATCTTAAAGTTCGGCGTCGAGCTCGCGCTGATGGGAAGGGTGAACTGCAGGACGCCACCCGAAGGCTGGTCGTTGCCGACGTACAGCTGCGCCCGCGCATCGGAAGCCGCCAGACCGAGGAAGGCAACAACGATCACCCATATGACACGTTTCTCTATGTGCTGACGATTCATCAAAGACCTCTCCCGTACTACGTGGAGTCTACGCGAACGCACCGACCGAAGGGATGACAATACATCGTCATCACATCGACGTGTGTGTCTCCGGTCACGTTCGGGGTCGAGATCGGCGAGCCGGCATTTCTCACACTCTCACTGGAATCGTCGGCACCCTGTACCCCGTCGAGAGCGTGGCGAGAAGCGAAACAATACTGTGAGAAAGGCGCTAACGGCGTCCCTCTCCCATTCGGCAGGCGCCCTCCCATCGAGAGCCCTTCTCCCCCAGCTGAAAAGCGCTGGGGGAGAAGGACGCTCGATGAACAGTTTGCTAGAACCTCTCGCGCATTCAGCGTTGAGAAATGGCGCTTCGATGCGCTCGAAGGTTCTCCCCTTCCCATTCGGCAGCGCCCTCCCATCGAGAGTCTCGCCGCACCTCCACCGGCTGTGGATGCGAGGCCCCAACGGGGTGCTATTCTTCCGGCGCGGAGGAGTCGGGAGTTGGGATGACGGTACCGGTCACGATCACGAGCGAACGGCAGGGGTTCTTCGCCTATCGAGACTTTTCTCCGGAGCTCGTGGAACGGCTGGCGTCGGAATTCAGACTGGCGGAACCCTTTCCCCATCTCGTCTTCGAGAACTTTCTCAACCTGACGACGGATCAGATGGCGGACGTTTACCCCGCACCCGACTCGCCTTACTGGAACAAGCGCCGTGATTTTTACCAGTCCGGCAAAATGTATTGCCGCGACACGGACATCCTCCCGCCGCTGATCTCATCGATGCTCTATGAGCTCTCGGCGCCGCCCTTTCTCCGGTTCCTGGAGTCGGTCAGCGGGATCACCGGGCTGATTCCTGATCCCTACTATGAAGGCGGCGGACTTCATTGCAGCGCGCCGGCGGGCGTGCTCATGCCCCATACCGACTCTCACTATTATGAAAAGCTGCGTCTTTACCGGCGCATCAACGTGCTGCTCTACCTGAACCCGGAATGGGAAGAGAGCTTCGGGGGCAGCCTGGAGCTTTGGGAGAAAGGGGCGAAGCAGCCGGCCAGAGAGGTGATCCCGAAATGGGGCACGTGCGTGATCTTCCGCACCGACGACCGCTCCGTGCACGGCTTTTCCACTCCCGTGGCCGCCGGCCATTGGCGCCGCTCGCTGGCGCTCTACTATTACAGCAGTCACGACACGGTCCGCTTCAGCGGCGATCCCTACATCTACTGGCAGCAGCACGGAAAACACACGGGCATGAACAAGCTGCGGGTTCGCTGCTATCAACTGCTGACGCGAGCGGCGCACCGGCTCTCCACCCTCGCCCATCATGCCAATCCAAACAAGGAGCCGCGGCGCAGCGATTGAAGCTGCGAAGGGTAGCGCCTCTGAATTCGCTGCCGATTAGTGTTTTTTCTCAACCTCTCAGAATCAATTGGGCGTAGGTCCCCTTCATCGATCCTTGCTCGTCCGACTGCGCGCCGTGCCGGCCAGCATGAACGCGGCGGCGCTGACGGAAAGAGCTTGAGACCCACGCGAGACCTCTCTGACGTTCTTCGTATTGATGGCCAGAGGGATATGTACGAGGAAGACCCAACTGAAGACCATGGTTCCCGAAAGCGTGGCCGCCAGGCGGGCCGTCCTCGGCACGAGCACGCCGATCCCTCCCGCGATCAGCGCGATTGCGGCGAAGTACGTCCAGAACATGTGCGCCGGAATCCACGGCGGGATCAGGTTCGCTACCGACTTGGCGTACGGGAAGTGGGTCAAGCCGCAGTAGGCCAGGAATACACCTAGCGCCAGCGGCGCGAAGCGCGCTGCCGTTTCGAAAACGCGGTCGAGCGCTCTGCCCGGTGACCCATCGCGTCGAGCCGCGGCCAGGCACACACCACCGAGGAGCGCCAGCTCCATCAAAGGAACCACCCACATGACTCCCGTCGAGGCATGCGCGAGCGCCGCCGGCAGACCGAACCCAAAGAACACCACGAGCAGGAGCGCCCCGAGCACGATGGCGGCCGCCGAAGCCGTACTCCGTACGAGTAAGGCAACGCCGATGAGAACGAAGACCACGCCGAACAGGTAGACGGGCCACGGGGGCGGGAGCCGGGAGGGATCCATCGGCACGAGGTTCACCCAGCGGCCCGTCACGAGTTGGTAGATCCCGGACGCGACGACGGATAGGGCGAAGAGGAGCTGGCCGATCCTCCACTGCAGCGATGGCGTTTCCGGAGAATCACGCTCGCTCATCGCCACGGAGGCTAGCATGGCGGCGGTCTCGCAACAGGCACCAGAACTGTGACGCTTGCCGGGACCGGGTTTTCGTTCCTGGAAACCCGGCAAGCAAACAAAGATTCGTCGCGATTTCCAGTGCTGTTGACCCGGCACAGTCGCTGGCAAAGCCAGCCCGAACAACGCCGGAGGCGTTCCGTAGATTAGCCGGTGGCAAGCGCCGAAGGACGCGACGCCACCGGTTAGGGATCGCCGTCCAGCACCGACCCCGGAGGGGTCGCGGACCGCGCAGAGGAAACGCTCAGATGAGTTGACGGCACCCTGTAGACCCTCCGGTACCCCTGCCGGGGTACGGTATTTGTATTGGATCGGTAACCGGTGGCGGCGCGTCCTTCGGCGCTTGCCACCGGCTAATCTACAGCACGCCTCCAGCGTGCTCGCGCCAGCCCAATCACGAATCACTAACCACTGAGACGCCTATCAGTGACTCAGACGCCGCTCCCCCGGACCGCCTCCAGCACTTCCCGTGCGGCCCGCTCGCCCGATTCGATCGCTCCGTTGATCGAGCCGTGGAACGCGGATGAGGTCTCCGTACCTGCCCAGTGGATGAAGCCGGCCGGCTTCCGCAACTGCTCGCCGAAGCCGGTCCAGGTGCCCGTGGGCAGATGCGCGAAGATGCCGCCTCGCGACCAGACCTCGTCCGCCCACTCGATTTCCTCGTAGCCGTCAAGGTCCCCGAAAGCCTTCAGCGCGGCCGCGGCCGGGCCGAATCGCTGCACGAGCGCCTCGACGATGGTCTGTTTCCGCTCGTCCCTGCTCATGCGGCCGAAGGCGCGGGCGTTGGGGCCGAAGACGAAGGAGACCAGCAGTCCCGGCGTGTCTCTGTCCGTGCAGCCGTCGAACGTGGCGCCGACCGGATGCACGGCCGCAAAGGACTGGCCGGAGAGGCCGTCGGTTCGCCAGAAGGGCTTGTCGTACATCGTCACGACCTTCAGCACGGAGCCGACCGGTGCGCGCTGCTGGAGCTGCACGCGATCGGCCGGCAGCGGCGGCTCGTATTCGACGTAGCCGGCCACAGCCGGCGGGATGGTCACGATTGCCCGCCTGGCCCGGACGGTGACGTTGCTGGCCGTGACCGTGACTCCGGTGGAGTCCTGCTCGATTCTTCGCACGGCCTCGCCCAGTCGAACCGCGTCTCCCAGCTTGTCACTTATCCGATTCGCGATTTCCTGGGCCCCTCCGACGATCCGATCCTGCTGGTCGCCGCCCTGGACCGACATCAACCTCACGAACCCGCCGTGCGAGTGAATGAGGTACAGCGCATCGAGGAGCGACAGCTCGGACGGGTCAATACAGAAGAGACCCATCATGATGGTGTTCAGGGCCGTGCCAGCCAGCGCCAGGGAACTATCCGGCGTCTGCGATTCGACCCAGGCCGCGAACGTCTGCCGATCCCACTCGCGGGCGCGCTCGCTCTCCCAGGGCGCGTCCAACGGGACCTCGTTGGCCATCGATTCGAGATCGTCCAGCAGCAGAGCAGCAACGCCCGCCGGAAAGAGGTCGGCAAAGGGAAAGTCCAGCGGGTTGCGAATGGGCTTCCCGGTGGGGAGCACGAGCAGAGCATCGCCCTTCGTATACGTCGGATAGGTGCCCACTCCCATCTCCGCGGCCAGCTTGTACGAGTAGTCCTGACCGGGACCGAACCACGTACCGCCCACGTCGAGCCACGTTCCGTCGGGGAGCAGCTTCGACCAGACGCGTCCCCCAACGCGCGGGCGCGCCTCAAGGACGATCACCGACGCCGGAGGAGTCGCATTCGCCAGCCGCCACGCCGCGGTCAATCCGGCATATCCAGCTCCCACGATGACGAAGTCCGCCTCCAGGGTGGTGGCCATGACGTCTCTCTCCTTGGACCACAGAATACTCCAGACGGAAAGTGGACGGGGAGCTACAGCAGCCCCTCTGCCTCCAACTCCTTCGTCAGGGCGCGCGCGTCATGGAACTGGAAGGCGCGCATGCCGAGGGCTCTGGCAGCCAGGACGTTCTCGAGCAGGTCGTCGATGAAGATCGTCTCTCGTGCCGTCGCGCCGATCGACTCCAGCGCCCGCCGGAAGACATCGGGGTCGGGCTTCGCGCACTTGATCCGGTGCGAGAAGACGAAGGGATCCTCTTTATGGAAGAGGCCAGCGAACTGCGTGGGGATGACCTCGGCGTGAATCTCGTTCGAGTTCGAGAGGAAGGCCACACGATAGCGCTCCCGGATCCGATCGAGCAGCTCCTCGATCCCCGGCATCGTCCCGTCGAAGAAGTCGGACCAGACGCGATGAAACTCGCGGATGGAGCCGCGGTATCCGGCATGGTCGCATAGGAATTCGTAGAACTCGTAGAACGACACCGCCCCCCGCTCCATGTCCCGATACGCCCCCGGCTCTTCGAGCAGATCGACCAGCTCGTCTCGCTCAATCGAGGCATCGGCGCAGATCGCCGACAGCACCCGCTCGTACGCGAGTTTGATGATGGTGTTGCCGAGGTCGAAGAGGAACCAGGTGGTGGACATGGTTGTCGGTTCTCGGTGTCGGTTCTCGGTTGTCGGTTCTCGGTTGTCGGTTCTCGGTTGTCGGTTGTCGGTTTTCGGTTGGTTGTCGACAACGGACAACCGACAACCGACAACTACATCCTGAACACCCCAAACCGCGGATCCTCGATCTTAGCGTTGTAGGCGATCGACAGTCCCAGGCCGAGGTATGTGCGCGTCTCGGCGGGATCGATCACACCATCGTCCCAGAGCCGCGCGGTGGAATAGTAGGGGGAGCCCTCGGTCTCGTACTTCCGAAGGACCGGATCGGCGATGGCGCGCTCCTCTTCGCTCGTCAGCTCCTTTCCGTCGCGGGCGAGCTGATCGCGCTTGACGGTCGTCAGCACCCCGGCGGCCTGCTCGCCTCCCATCACGCTGATGCGTGCATTCGGCCACATCCAAAGAAAACGCGGTGAGTAGGCCCGGCCGCACATGCCGTAGTTGCCGGCGCCGAAAGAGCCGCCGATGATAACCGTGAACTTCGGTACGGTGGAGTTGGCGACGGCGTGGACCATTTTCGCGCCGTCCTTGGCAATCCCGCCCCGCTCGTACTCCTTCCCTACCATGAAGCCGGTGATGTTCTGGAGAAACACGAGCGGAACGCGCCGCTGGTTGCACAGCTCGATGAAGTGCGTGGCCTTGAGCGCGCTCTCGGAGAAGAGGACGCCGTTATTGCCGAGGATGCCGACCTTGAAGCCGAAGATCCGGGCGAAGCCGGTCACGACGGTCGGCGCGTATCGCTCCTTGAACTCCTGGAACCGCGAGCCGTCGACGATGCGGGCGATGACCTCGCGCACGTCGTAGGACTTGCGGATGTCGCTGGGAATGACGCCGTAGATCTCTTTCGGATCGAAGGCCGGCTCTTCCGGATCGATGCGCGTCTCCGGCTCGTGTTTGGCGAGCGGGAGGTTCTCGACGATGTTGCGGACGATGGCGATGGCGTCGAGATCATCCTCGGCGAAGTGATCGGCTACGCCGCTGATCCTGGTGTGTACGTCGGCGCCGCCCAACTCCTCGGCGGTGACCTCTTCGCCGGTCGCGGCCTTCACCAGCGGCGGCCCGCCGAGGAAGATCGTGCCGGTGTTCTTCACGATGACCGCTTCGTCCGACATCGCCGGGACGTAGGCGCCGCCTGCCGTACACGAGCCCATCACAGCCGCGATCTGCGGGATCTCCCGGGCCGACATGACCGCCTGGTTGTAGAAGATGCGTCCGAAGTGCTCGCGATCCGGAAAGACCTCGGCCTGCAGCGGCAGAAAGGCGCCGCCGGAGTCGACGAGGTAGACACAGGGGAGGTTGTTCTGCAGCGCCACTTCCTGCGCCCGCAGATGCTTCTTCACCGTCATCGGAAAGTAGGTACCGCCTTTGACGGTGGCGTCGTTGGCGATGATGAGGCACTCCCTCCCCTGAATCCGCCCGATGCCGGTGATCATGCCGGCAGCCGGCGCGCCGTCGTCGTACATGCCATTCGCGGCCAGAGGTGAGAGCTCGAGGAAGGGCGTATCAGGGTCGAGCAGCGCCGCGATCCGCTCGCGCGGCGGAATCTTCCCTTGCTCCTTGTGACGAGCCACGTACTTCGGCCCGCCCCCTTGCCGAGCCGTGGCGATGCGACGGTTCAGCTCATCGACAAGCGCCTGCAGCGCGGCAGCGTTCCGGCGGAATTCGTCGGACTTCGAGTCGAGGTGTGTTTGAAGAGGCTCCATCTCCGGCGCGCCAGCCTACATGCCGGTCGCGCCGGCTGCAACCGATAAGGGCAAGCCTACAAATCCCGCCTGTTTACACGCGACTCTCGTCCGCGAGTGGCAAGCGCGCGCGGACGCACGTGCCGCGGCCAGGTGCCGAGTCGATCTCGATCCCTCCTCCAACGAGCGTGACGCGCTCCTGCATGCTGAGCAGGCCCTGGCTTCCTCCCTCGATGGCGCGCTTGCGCGCGGCGGGCACATCGAAACCGCGGCCGTCATCGCGCACCATGAGTTGCAAGGTGCCGTTGGCCTTGCTGAGCTCGACCTCGACGAGATGTGCCTGCGCGTGACGGATGACATTGGTCAGCGCCTCCTGCGCCACGCGAAAGCAGGTCATCTCCACGGCGGCCGGCAGCCTCCGCCCGAGGGGAGCGATCGCGAGGCGGAACGCAAGACCGGCGCGTCTGGCCTCGTGATCCACGTGCCACTGCAGCGCCTCTTCCAGCCCGAGCTCGTCGAGCAGCGGCGGGCGGAGGGCCTGAGCCAGATCGCGAATGCGCGCGATGGCGCCATCGACCAGTTCAATGCTCTCGGAACGATCGCCCTCCAATCGATGAAGGTTGAGCTTGATCGCGGTCAATACCTGCCCGAAGTCATCGTGGAGCTCGCGGGCAACCGCGCGACGCTCCGCCTCCTGCGCCTCGATCAGCTTGCGCGACAGCGCCTCCAGCTCCTGCGCTCGCCGACCCAGTTCCTCCTCGGCGTGCTTGCGCTCGGTGACGTCGGCATTGGTTCCGTACGTGCGCACCGGCCGGCCAGCCTGGTCGCGGACAACCGTGGCGCGGCCGAAGATCCAGTGCACACTGCCGTCGGGCCAGATGACGCGGTACTCGACGCTGTCCGCCCCCGTACCGTCATGCAACTGTTCGCGGCGGCGCATGACCCAAATGCGGTCGTCGGGATGGACGGCCTCGACGTAGTCCTCCATCCGCGTGCCTTTGCTCCGGTCGTCGCCGAAGAAGAGGCGCCGATTCGCCTCCGTGTTGAAGACCTGTCCGCTGACCAGGTCGTGCTCCCAGCTTCCGGTAAGCCCCAGCTTCTCTGCGTCACCCAGCAGCCTCTCCGTGTTCTGCAACGCCTCCTCGGCAAGCACGCGCTCTGTCACGTCCTGGTTGACCACGACCGCGCCGGTGATGACGCCATCCGCGTCGAGAATGGGTGCCGCGTAGTTCTCAATGGTCTTGCGTTTCCCGTCGAAAGTCTCGATGTCGATCAGTTCGTCGCGGGTGGTTTGCCCCTCGTCAAGCGCACGGTGCGAAGCCCACTCGTCCGCGGTGATCGCCTGCCCCGTGCCGTGCCGGAACCCCTTGCTCCTGGCCCACCGCTCCTGCCCCGAGACGATCGTGTCGCCCCAGATGTGGGTGGAGGTGGGATTGTGCAGAACGACATCTCCCGCTCGATTCACCACGATGACACCCACCGGGATGGTCTCGAGAACTCGCCGCAGCAGCCGTTGGCCGGCTCGGACGTGCTCCTCGCTGCGCACGCGGTCGGTAACGTCGAATGCGATGCCGACCACCCCGACTACCTTCCCGGCCGGATCGCGGAACGGCTCGAGATCGAGCTGCGCGGCGCTCGTCCCATCGTCGATCTCCAGCTTGCTGGACTGGCCCGCGAGCGCGCGACGGCACCCATCCAGGACACGCTCGCGGTCGGGGGATTGCGCGAATAGTTCCGGGACTGTTTTTCCCACCACGGAAGGGCTGCCCGGGAATGCTGCGCCGGCGTCCCATACGACGCGCAGTTCGCGATCCGTCACACAGGCCCTGCCGGGAATCTGCTCCGTGAAAAGACGCAAGCGCGTCTCGGCATCTTTCAGCTGGCTGATGTCGATCATGGCACCGACGGCGTGGCGAGCCCGCCCATCGGCGTCGCGTTCGATCGCGCACCTCGAGGCCACCCATGCCCAAGAGCCATCCTTGCGGCGGAAACGGTACTCGCTCGACCAGCCGGAAGCCCCGCTCCCGATTGCCTGAGATGCGATTTGTTCGACGTCCTTGATGTCGTCCGGATGGACGCGCACGCGCCACCAGCTGATGTGGGTCACCACCTCGTCGCGGTGGTAGCCGAAAATCGACTCCAGGTTCCGGTCCCAGTTCAGCGCGTCACTTTGGAGATCTCTCTCCCAGACGGCTTCGAAGGCGACCTGAGCGAGCAGCCGGTCCCGCGCTTCGGTGCGTTTCCGTGAAGTTCTGGTAACGGACATATGAGTGAGGTTCGCGCTTCCGGTACTTCATTATTGCCCAAATCAGGACTGCGGACTCTGAATCTCTGCGACGCTCACCGGGGCGTTACGTTTGCGACTTCGTCAGAGGCAGTCGCACCGTGACCGTCGTCCCTTTCCCTTCAACCCCGGTCACCTCAATCTCGCCTCCGATCACATGGGCACGTTCCCTCATCCCCAGAAGGCCAATGGACAGTTGGCCGGACTTCTCATCCTCCGTGATTCCTCTTCCATCGTCGCTGACCCTCAGAACGAATGCCCGAGCGTCGACCAGCACCGAGACATCAACACTCGTGGCTCCTGCATGGCGGCGAATGTTGGTCAGAGCTTCCTGAAAGATTCGGAAGACCGTTGTCGACTGCTCCGGATTCAAGGCGACATCGTCCCGGGAAGTGTCGCAGTGAACCGCAATCCCGGTCCGATCCTTGAATTGTTGCGCCTGCCATTCAATGGCCTCCTTCAAGCCGAGAACGTCGAGGACCGCAGGCCGTAAGTCGGAAGCGATCCTTCTGACCGTATTCACCATCAGGTCGGTCATGTCCAACATCGCATCCAACTTTTCCTGCGGACCCGTGGTCAGCAACGCTTTCCCCGGCTCACAGAGCGTCTTCTTGAGGCTTTCCAACTCCCAGCGCAAACTGGTCAGCGCAGCACCCAGCTCATCGTGAATCTCGCGGGAGATGCGGATATCTTCCTCTTCCCTTGCCGAGCGAAGCTGCGCAGAAAGAGAACGCAACTGCTCGCTGGATGTCTTCACCTCCTCCTCGGCTCGCTTGCGGTCCTCGATATCCGTACTCGTTCCATACCACTTGACGATCTGTCCCAGGTCGTCAAACAGCGGGACGGTGCGTACCAGAAACCAGCGATACTCCCCATCCGCCCGCCGCAAGCGCATTTCATCCTCGGATGACTCGCCATCGGCCATGCTGATAAGCCACTTTTCTATGACGCGCGGAATGTCGTCCGGATGAATTGGACCCGTTGGTTGTTTCACATACTCCTCCAACGATAGGCCGGTGTAATCAATCCAACGCTGATTGAGGAAATCAACGATGCCGTCGGGCCGAAGGCTCCAGGCCATGGCGGGAATTGTGTCGATGATCACTCGAGTGCGATCCTCGGCTTGTTTCACCGTCTCTACGAACCGGCGGAAGTCGTGCTCGCTCAGGTCCAACGCCGCCGCTTGCTGCTGGATACGCTTTCTCAGCGCGCGATTCCACGCAAACAGGCTCGCGACGAGCAGGAGTGCCACCAACGCCGCGCAGGTGACAAACTGCCCGTATCGGTCGGGAGGCGTCCCGACGGCCGGCTGCGCGGAAGCTCCGGAAACGAATGCCTGGGCAACAGCCAGCACGCCCGGGGTGGCCCGGATTTCAGCGAAGCCCATGGGAAATCACGTATTCGACAATGTCGGCATTGGTTTGAAGACCTGTCTTGGCCAGAACGCGCGTGCGATGCGTACTGACGGTTTTCACGCTCAGGTTCAAAGCGCGAGCGATCGCGGTGACCGACATGCCTGAACCGAGGAGGCGAAGAACCTCCAACTCACGATCGGACAGGCGTTCGTGAGGCAGGACGGCCGCGCCGCCTCTGACGATGTCCGCGGCGATCTTCTCGCCAATTTGCGCGCTCACGTACGTTCCTCCGCGGGCGATACGTCGAATGGCCACCAACAACTCTTCGGGCGCACTGTTCTTTTCCACGTAACCGGATGCGCCGGCTCGCAGGGCGCGTACTGCGAACAAGTCCTCCGGGTGCATGCTCAGAATGACGACCGGCAGCCGCTGGAATTCGCTCTTGATATGCTTGAGAAGGTCCAGCCCACTGCGGTCCCCGAGGCTGAGGTCGAGGACGACCACATCGACCGGGCGGGATCGGAGCACGGTCAACAACTCGTCGCCCGACCCGGCTTCCCCGACGACCGTCATGTCTTCCGCTTCGAAGATGAGCTGCCGCAGGCCTTTGCGGACAACCGCATGATCGTCGGCGATCACGATTCTCGTCATGGTCGGGACCTGAAAAGCAAAATGATAACGCCGCGGGTTCTGGATCCTCAGCTCGACGCATCCATGTTGACCTGGGCGAATTCTCCTCCAGCTTCAAACGGCACGGTGCTCCTATCATCCGATACGACCTCGCGGAGAGCCGCAACCAGCGCGTCGCCGTCATATGGCTTCCGCAAGAACCCGACACGTCCGGAAGAGGATTGTGGCAACAGCGATTCGTCGGCATGTCCGGTCGAAAAGATGACCGCCAATTGCGGCCATTTCGCGGAAATCCGGCTGAAGACCTCGGATCCGCTGATGTCCGGCAACTTGATATCGATCAGTACGACGTCGGGCTGAAACGCCGCCACGGCAGCGACTGCTTCACCGCCAAGATTCACGGCGAGCACCCTCACTCCCTCAAGCTCGAGCATCGAGCTCAGACCGTCTGCCACGAACGGATCGTCTTCCACGATCAACACGCGGTGGACACCAAAATCCGGAGGAGAGCGCCGCGTCTCGTCAGGAGGTTTGACCGCGGCCGCCGAGTCTTCCAGGAGATCGATCTGGAACCGCGTGCCGCTGTCGATCGAGCTCTCAACCGTAATTGTGCCGCCATTGCGAAGCACGAGTTGCTGCACGACGGCAAGCCCAAGACCGGTGCCGGAGTACTTGGTCGTGAACAATGGCTCGAAGATGAAGGGCAGTGTTTGCTCCGCGATCCCACACCCGGTATCGCTAACGGTGAGGCGGACGCCTTTCTCAGTGCGCGCTGCGGAGAGAGTGAGAGTTCCCCCTTGCGGCATCGCATCTCTCGCGTTCAGCGACAGATTCGTGAGCACCTGCTGCATCTGCGCGGGATCGCAGCGCGCGAAGAGCGTTTCCGGCGGAGGCACACGAACTTCCACTCTGATTCCGACAGCAACGAGTGCGCGGATCTCGGCCGCAATATGTTCCAGCCATGCCGTCACATCTACGGACTGCAGCGCCGGATCGGGGATTCGGGTCATACGCATGATGTCCTGCGTGATTCCTCGGCCACGCCTGACGGAGCTGACGATGTGCGATGCCGCGCTCTTTAACTGCTCATCCGCGCCGGGGCGGTCCCGAATGATTTCGGCAAATGGCTGAATGCCCATCAGAACGTTGTTGAACTCGTGAGCCACGGATGCCGCGACGCGCCCCAACGTTTCAACGCGAACGGCCTGCTCGATCTGCCGCTTCATCGCTTTCTCCGTGGTGATGTCACGGAAAACTTCCACAGCGCCGATGATCTCGCCGTCACCATCGCGCATGGGGGTTGCGACACAATCGACCTCGAGCCACGTCCCCTCCCTACGCCAGAAGAGTTCGTCTCGGCCATTTCGTACGATGCCGTCCGTCAGTGACGTGTGGATCAGACAGTTGGTTCGGTCGAGCGACGCACCCTCCCGATTTGAATGGTGCATGGTCTCGTGTGCGTACAGGCCAACAAGTTCCGAACAATCCCACCCGAGCATCATCGCTGCCGCCGGATTACAGAAGACAATCCGCCCGCAGAGGTCGATCCCCAGCACGCCATCGGCGATTGAATTCAGAATCAGTTCGTATTGACGGCGCAGTCGATCGAGTGCCTCGGCAGACTCCCGATGCTCGGTCACGTCGCGATAGTTGAGGATGATGCCGCGAACTGCCTCATCGTTGAGGGCGTTGCTGCCGAGGGCAGCGAGGTAGCGCCATGATCCGTCTTTGTGACGAGCGCGCCACTCGGAAATGACCCGTCGGGGTTGATTATCGAGGACGACGTTCAGTCGCTCGATGACATGCTGACGGTCTTCGGGATGAACCAGCGCCAGGCCGCTGGTTCCGATGACGGCGTCGACTTCGTATCCGAGGATTCGAGTGATGGCCGGACTGGCATAGAGGATGGTCGTGTCACGATCGAGGACAAGTATCCCGTCGGCGCTGTTCTCGACGAGGGTACGAAATCGCCGCTCCGACGCTCGAAACTTCTCGAAGAGCAGCAGGTTCTCGTAGGCCAAAGCCGCCTGCGCGGCAATGGTCAGTGCGATCCGTTCGTCTTCAAGCGAGTACTCAGGGGCTCCGCTCCGGTTCATAAGGCTTACCCACCCGTACGCCTGTTTCGCAGTTTGAATCGGAACGCCAAGATAATTCTGAACGTCTACTGTCCAGATCGCGCAGGTTTGGAGATCTGCAGCGCGCGTGGTCCGGACCGGAAGGTTACCAGCCATCAGCCGCGCAAGATGCTCCGCACAGCCTGGCGGCCATTCCCGTTCCTCGTCTGGCAGGGCTACGGCCTGGTCTCTGGAGCTCGAGAAACCGAGAGTCTTCCCGCCGTCGAATCGAGCGACGACGCTGTGCTCCGAGGGAACGACGTTGCGGGCAGCGCGGGACAGGATCTTCAGGATATCGGCAGGTTGCCTTTGCGTGGCGATCTCGAGCTGGAATTCGACCAACGCGGCCATTTTCAGAGCGCCCGAATGCAGTCGGCCGATATCGACATTCTCCCGGCTGTCCGGGGTGACCGGTACCGATTGCGGCGACCTCCCCAGGGCACGATCAACCATCGCCAGAATCACCTCGCACTCGCTCGGCTTCATCAGAACGTACCGAATCCCCAATTCCCTGGCCGCGCGAGTTGCCTCTGACTCCTCATAACTGGCGGTATAAAAAATGATTGGCGTTGAAGCGAGGTTCCCGTCGGCTCGGATTTGCCGAACGAGCTCGACTCCGTCCATTCCTGGCATCTTGAGGTCCACGATCGCCAGATCCGGCTGCCACGCCTGCGCCACCGCGAGCGCTTCGTGTCCATCGCCGGCATCGCGCGTCTCGAAACCACTGCGTCCGAGAAGCGTGCTGAGGAAGTGACGATTGATGGGACGATCGTCGACAATCAGGATGCGGGTCATCGCTCGGGCTCAAGGGATGGAGGCATGGAGAACGAAACGTGAACCTGAGGTGCGGGCATCCAGGCAGCGCCGGAGCGAGTCTGATTTCTTTGTAGGAGTAATTCCGAAATTCGATCGAACCTCAACATGCCGGCCGCGCCGGCTGTAACCGATACGGAAACGGCGCGAACCGGATCAGCATCCGGGCCGATCTTCGAAGTCCTCAACCAGCGCAACCGGACGAATTAAACTGTCAGCCACAACCTTCAACTGAACATGATCTTCCGAGCGCCAGAACAACCGCTGACCATCCCCGAGATACCGCTCACACCGTTCCTGCTCGATCGCGCTGCCGGCCGTGGTGACAAGCCGGCGTTCATCGACGGATCGAGCGGACGGACGCTGACGTACGCCGGGTGGGCCCAGGCGGTGCGCGAGACCGCGGCCGGACTGGCGCGGCGTGGGCTGCGAAAGGGCGGCGTGTTCGCCATCTACAGTCCCAACGCGCCGGAGTACGCGGTGTTCTTTCACGCTGTGTCACTGCTCGGCGGCGTCGTCACCACGATCAATCCGCTCTACACCGCCGGCGAGCTGGCAGCGCAGCTTCGCGATTCCGGCGCGCGGTATCTCATCACCGCGCCGTCCTGCGCCGACAAGGCCGGGGAAGCGGCCCGCGACGCCGGCGTTACCGAACTGCTCGTGTTCGGCGACTCGGTCGCCTTCAACGGCGAGCCGCCCGAGGTGGACGTCGACCCGCGTCACGACCTCGTCGTCCTGCCGTACTCCAGCGGTACGACGGGACTTCCCAAAGGGGTCATGCTCACCCATTACAACCTGGTGGCCAACATTCTGCAGTCGGCATGCGCAATCGATATCGGCGAGCGCGACACGATGCTCGGGGTGCTTCCCTTCTTTCACATCTACGGCATGGTCGTCATCATGAACCTCGGCCTATACGTCGGGGCGACGGTAGTGACCATGCCGCGCTTCGATCTCGAGCAGTGCCTGGCGACGATCGAGAAGTATCGCGTCACATTCGCCAACGTCGTCCCGCCGATCGTCCTGGCATTGGCGAAGAGTCCTCTCGTCGACAAGTACGACCTGAGCTCGCTGCGCACACTGTTCTCCGGCGCAGCGCCCCTCGGTACGGGTGTCGCGGCTGCGGTCAGCGCGCGCCTCGGGTGCCAGGTTCTTCAAGGCTACGGCCTGACGGAAACCTCACCAGTCACCCATACAGCCCGCACCAGCGGATCCGGCCCGAAGACGGCCGGAATCGGGCCACCGGTCCCGAACACCGAGGCCAAGATCATCGACACCATCACCGGCGCCGAGCTCGGATCGGATCAGGAGGGAGAGGTCTGCGTGCGTGGCCCGCAAGTGATGAAGGGTTACCTCAACCGCCCCGAGGCAACAGCCGCCATGATCGACCCCGACGGCTGGCTGCACACGGGTGATGTCGGCTACGCCGATGCGGACGGCAACTTCTTCATCGTCGATCGCGTGAAGGAGCTGATCAAATACAAAGGCCTTCAGATCGCGCCCGCGGAATTGGAAGCCGTTCTACTGGGCCACCCCTCGGTGGCGGACGCCGCCGTCGTCCCGCTCGCCGACGAGGAAGCCGGCCAGGTCCCGAAAGCGTTCGTGGTGCTCAAAGGAGAGGCCACGCCGGACGAGATCATGCGCTACGTCGCCGAGCATGTTGCGCCGTACAAGAAAATCCGCTCGCTGCAGATCATCGACCAGATCCCCAGGTCGCCGTCGGGAAAGATTTTGCGCCGGGTGCTCGTGGCCAGGGGCGCCGTCTAACCCTCGTCTAACCCCGTCTAACCCTCGTCTAACCCCAATGGCCTGAACTTAAGGCATTCTGATGGGCGGGAGGGTGTGATGGGGCAGACTGCATATCTGGCATCGGAGGTTCGGCTGGAAGTCCTTGAGGAGGCGTTCCC
>Ga0210394_10000248_pt1 | contig 127380 bp, 119 predicted proteins | sample IncBWC12MmetaG_FD_160121 | JGI IMG/M metagenome (GOLD analysis project Ga0210394, IMG submission 160121) | Forest soil microbial communities from Barre Woods Harvard Forest LTER site, Petersham, Massachusetts, United States - Inc-BW-C-12-M | ecosystem: Environmental > Terrestrial > Soil >...
CAGGTGTAGTTTAGCGATTCGCACGCGGGGCAGGTTTAGGAAGCAAAAGCAAGGACAAGTCCGGTGGGATAGTCCCGTTCCGCCTGTTGGGAGACTGTCGGCATCTCGGGAGTTGCTCAAAGATGTTCCCTTTCGACCTTCCCACGGGTTCCTTAAACAACCTGTCTGGTTTGTTGAACCTTTCCATGCCGAAACCCCTGAACGGCAATTTCGCCGGTTGGCCGACCCCCAGCGGGGCTGGCTTAATCTGGAAAAGGAAATCCGGTGCTGTACGTCAGTTGGATAGGCGTTTGCCTATGGCCAGGTCTAGCTGGAGACTAGCGACGCGCCTACGGGGCACAGAATGGCGGGGCGGGTCAGCAGAACGGCCCATTCCGACAATCGGCTGTCTGTTTGCAGCGGCGAGCGAGGGCACGCAACTGTGGGGACTTTTGTGGGGACCACTCATGCATCCCGACACACGTAGGAAGAACTTGGTGCAACTTAAAGCACAAGCCAAAATGGCTGCGAAAAAAGGGGTTGCAGGATTCCTGTCGTACGTTCAGTCAGTTACGAAATCAGCTAGAAAAGATTTTCAAGACCACCCGTTTCAACCGCTCACGCATCCCTCCGCTTAAGGGGCCCAATGACGTGCAGCTTCGGCTAGTTTACATGTCGTACCGCTGGCCAACCAAGTGTCGGATGGCGAATCCTGACAGCCTGCTCAAACGCTATCATCACCGCGTTTGTTCTCGGCGCTAGGCCGATATGAACATCCACCTCACTCGGCGAGTCACGATGCGTGCCCGAGCACACGTCCACTGGAAAGGACAGGAAGAACCGTTTAAGATGTCCACTCCTTTTCTTTCCGTCGTACACTGGGACGGCATCCATTGGGTACGAGGTTCACCATGATGACGAACGCAAGCTCAACGCAAAATGTGGCCAACCAGCCCGTCGCGGCAAATGGCCTGGCGATAGTCCGCGTCACCATCGGCGCGATGTTGGTGTGGGTCTTCTTCGAAAATCTGGGGAAGGGTCTCTACACTCCCGGGGGCTATGCAGGACTGATCAACTTTTACATAACGAAGAGTCACTCGCCGGCTGTGTGGAAGGCAGTGATGGGTTTGGCGGCGAGTCATGCCGCGATGGCGGCGCCCATGCAGGCGGTGACCGAGATCGGTCTCGGGATCCTGCTCGTCATAGGTTTGCTTACCCGACCCGCCGCATTTGTGGCTTTTCTGTATCTCGGCAGCCTTTGGGTGTCTGAGTGGGGCACGTCGTGGATTTGGGAGCTGCTGGTTTCCGTGCTCGCGTCGCTTGGAGTCGCGGTGGGGCGGGCCGGTCGAGCGTGGGGTGTCGACGCCTGGCTGGCGCGGCGCTGGCCGTCCTCCCCGTGGTGGTGACTTGGGCCAGAATCACTTGAATCGGGATCGAGTGCGAGTGTCGGTCGTAATTCCTACCCACAACGAAGCGCAGTCCATCAGTCGCGTCTTAGCTGATCTCCCGGCCGATATTGTCACGGAGGTCCTCGTTGTAGATAGCAATTCAACCGATGGGACTCCCGATATCGCCTCAAAGATGGGGGCCCGCGTCCTCCACGAACCTCGTCGCGGATACGGTCGCGCCTGTTTGACCGGACTGGCTGCTGCCAATAACCCTGACGTTGTAGTGTTCCTCGACGGCGACTACAGCGATCGGCCCGCTGAGCTGCCAGTTCTCTTGACTCCAATCATTGACGGCCGTGCCGATATTACGCTGGGTTCGCGCCTGGGGAAGCTGAGCGTTCATGGGGCGTTGCCCTGGCATCAGGTGTTTGGTAACCGTCTGGCGGCGGGCCTGATCAGGCTTTTATATGGTCTAAAGATAAGCGACCTTGGACCGTTCCGTGCCGCGCGAGCCGATGTCCTTCGTCGGCTTGAGCTGCAAGAAAACACGTATGGCTGGGCGGTTGAAATAATTCTAAAAGGTACGCTCGGGGGAGTCCGCATCGTCGAGGTGCCAGTGAGCTATTACCCGCGCATTGGGAAATCGAAGATTAGCGGTACGCTGAAGGGCACAGTCGGAGCCGGGTGGTTCATCCTCTCTTTGATAGTGCGCTACTACCTTCGTCACCGAAAGGCCGGGACACCACGGCCAGCGTAGTCCCGGCAGACCGAACCACACCCACAATAAGGCGCAGGCCAACCCGATCCTAAGCTGCGGCGGCATCGCGGGCGAAGGTCTCAGCCGCCTTGGGCTGAGGACGTACCAGCCAATAGAGCGCAACGACGTGCGTGATCATCAGGATGGGCACGTAGATGATCGGGATTGCGTACGTGACGCCCAACTGTCCCGCCATGGCAGGAAGCCCGACCCGGACGGCGTGGTAATAGTCGAGGATGAGGTCGGCCGTTCCCACCAGGTTGAAGGCCACCACGAACAGCCAAAAGAGCGGGCGTATTCTAACGGTGAGAAGCGCCAGTATGGCCAGCAACCCCGTTGCCAGGTCCCAGTAGGCGGCGAAGGTGGCGAAGCTGGCTGGCAGATTGCCGACGACGCCTGGAAGGATGAAGACCATCCCGAAGAAACGGAAGCTGTGCAGAGTAGCGATGGCGCGTTGCGCCTCAACCCGCTCCATCGACCTGAGTCTGGGTAGGATGTACACACTGAAGCAAAGCAGCCACGCGACATAGCCCAAAACGAGGTGCAGATTGAAGATGTTTTCCGGCGACATTTTGGTTTCCCTATCCGCATAGGATTATAGACATAATCCCATAGATTCAGAATTTCTTTCTAGCCGGCTTCCGGGGGGCGGAGAATTGTATCGTGAGATGATCGCCAGCATCCTATAATCAGTCATGCGTTACCGGCCGGAGCACAAAGTCGAAGTTCATCGGAAGATTCTCAAAAACGCCTCTCGGCGTGTTCGCGCTGAAGGCATCGCTGGTGCCGCGGTTTCATCCATTATGCGAGGCGCCGGCCTGACCAACGGAGGCTTTTACAAACACTTCGACAGCAAGAATGAACTGCTTACGGAGTCGTTAAGCGAGTCGTTCCGAGAAATCGCCGACCGCCTGACTCGAGTTGCCGAAAAGTCCAAACCTGGGGAGGCGTGGAAGGCGATTGTGAAGGCCTACCTGAGTCCGGAACACTGCGATCATACTGAGTCCGGCTGCCCGTTGGCGGCACTTGCACCCGACTTGGCGCGGGCGAGCCACACAATCAAGGTCCCGATCCGCAGGGAGATGATCAAATACAAAAGTCGAATACTTCCCTTGATGCCCGGCCGACGGGCTGCTGACAAAGAGCGCGCATTCTCGGCGATCTTTTCAACCATGATTGGGGCAGTTGCAATCGCCCGAATCTTACCAAGCCACGCGGAGCGGGCGAGGGTGCTTGCGAGGACACGTGACTTCCTCCTGCACAGCTTCTAAAGATCTGTGGGATTACCACTCAGCTTGAAGCAGCGCATATCCCGTCGTATATTATTGCCCCAACGATCTATGAAATCTTCAAGCGAGAAGATAGCGCGTTCTTCACGCAGTGATCGTGTGCTGGTCATCATGGCGAAAGCGCCCAGGCCAGGCATGGTCAAGACCCGTTTGGCCCAGAACCTTTCAGTTGAAGCGGTCACCGAGCTCTACCGTTGCCTTCTGCATGACACCTTGACTCTGGCGCGGTCGTTGGGCGATGTGGACGTTGCCATTATGTGCCCCGCTTCGGATGTCGAAGAACTAACGCAGTTGGCGAGCGGCGTGGCAGGTGTCGTCGCGCAGAAAGGCGAAGGCCTTGCGGCCGGATTAACCTCGGTATTTGCACACTTCGCAGCGCCGGGCCGGCAACGCGTGGTTGCCTTTAACAGCGACAGCCCGCATCTGCCGGCCTCGGTTCTTGAGAATGCGTTCGAAGCTCTCACCGGCCATGACATGGTTGTTGGACCGACACATGATGGTGGCTATTATCTCGTAGGCGCGAAGGCCGCTCATCCGGCACTTTTCGATGGCGACGGCATGGGCACTAAGAGCGCGCTTGAGGCCCTGCTGGCTCGCGCGCGCAGATTGCAGCTTTCCCTTGGCTTCACAGACCCCTTCTACGACATCGACGTGGAGAGCGACTTAACCCGGCTCGCCGCAGAACTGCGCCTGGCTCCGGCCAGAGCCCCACGAACGGCGGTCTGGCTGAAACAGTGGGGACAGATTGTGGCACAGTCGCGGACGGGCACGGGAGACCTGTGAAGCTCACGCCATCCCGCAGGCTATACGGGTTGGGCGTCATCTTGCTTGTGGCGTTAACGATCTGCTCACGCAACTCCGGTGACAGGGGTGGGCCATATTTCATTTCCTCTCTGGCAGTTGCCGGCATCGCGTACCTGCTAGCCGTTCGTGAGTTCTTCTCCACGCCGAGATTCCCGCGCCGCGTCATCGTCATCGGGCTCGCGTTGCCTGTTCTGTGGCATCTTCCATTTCTACTGACGCCGCCGGGTCCAGATGATGACATTCACCGATATGTTTGGGATGGCCGTGTGCAGCGGCTCGGCTATAACCCTTATATTGTCATTCCCGGCGACCCCGCATTCGGCGCGTTGCACACACCCGAGACCCGCACGCTGAACCACCCGGATTTGCCGAGCCCATATCCGGCGGGCGCTGAGCTCTTCTTCCGTGCCGTAACGGCGATACATGAGTCTGTCTTTGCGCTGAAAGTAGCATTTCTACTTTGCGATTTGGCGATCGTTCTGGTTTTGCTCGATATATTGCATCGTAGTGGGCAGGGAGCGCACTGGGTTCTGGCTTACGCCTGGAATCCACTGCTGGCAACGGAAGTTGCGGGCAGCGGTCACGTTGATATCGTCGGCGCGCTGCTGCTGTTGATGTCTTTCGCCGCGCTAGGACGTCGCTGGCGTACGGTTGCAGCCATGACCTTTGGGCTGGCGGTTGCTGTGAAATTGCTCCCGATTGTATTGCTGCCACTCTACTGGAGGCGGGTTCGTATACGCGATGCCGCGCTGACGGCAGTCGTGGTCGGACTGCTATACGTACCATTTCTCGACCACGGGCGGATTCCGATCGGCTCGCTCGGCACTTACGTTCAGAGTTTCCGCTTTAATGATCCGGTGTTTGCCATGCTCGAGCGGGTGGCCGCTCCGCAGCTTGTAGCTGGGCTGGCAGTGCTCGCCGGTTTTCTTACCGCAATGTGGATGAGAAAAAAATCTCCTGAATCTGCGGACGCATTCGCGTGGCCCATGGCAGCGTCTCTTCTATGCGCGCCGGTCGTGTATCCCTGGTACCTCCTCTGGCTGCTGCCGTTCGTGCGGTCGGTTCCGACGGTTCCGATCATCATTTGGACAGTCAGCATCATTCCAACGTATTACGTTTGGCATTTGCGTACGCTGGGACGTCCATGGCTGGTTCCTGGCTGGATTATGCTGCTGGAATACGCATGCGTTGCGATGGCGGGTATAATTAATGCGTTTCGCTGGTTCAGACGGCCAGCCGCGCCCCAATAATCAAGCCGGCATACTCGTGTATCCCGACGCCTTTGGCCGTCATCTAAAACCGGCATCTGTTCAATTCACCGAGGAGCGAACTTTATGAGAAATGCCAGCCGTTTGACCATGATGGGTCTTTTGCTTTGCGGAGTACTGGGTCTTACTACAACCTCCTGGGCGCAGACGCGCCCGCCAATTCTCGAAAAGATCGCCAAAACCTATGGTCTCGATTCGTACGGACAAATCGACGCCATCCGTTACACCTGGAACGGGGAAATTACCGGACTGTTCAAACTTTCTCGCAAGTGGGAGTGGGAACCCAAGACCGGCAAGGTCTCCTTTGAGGGCAAGGACAAAGACGGTAAGCCGGTAAAAGTGACCTACCTGCGCTCCGAGATCAACGACGACACGAAGAAGCAAACCGATGCCGGCTTCACCAACGATAATTATTGGCTCCTGTTCCCGTTACATGCTTACTGGGACACCAGCGCCAGCGTGACCGATGCAGGTATGAAGAAACTGCCGGCGGGGGCCGGGTCAGCAACGCTGGTCTCGGTGAAGTATGGATCAGAACTCGGCGGTTACACGCCCGGCGACACCTGGGACCTTTACGTCGCCAAAGACAACCGCGTCGAGTACCTTGTCTTCCATCACGGCGGGGACAAAAAGCCGAGCCTCGTCACCGCAACCTGGACGGGTTACAAGAAAGCAGGACCGCTGCTTATCTCAACCGAGCACCGCGGCGCCGCCGACGGCAAGCCGCTGCACATCTTCATTTCGGATGTGGCCGTTAAGCTGACGGGTTCGGACAAATGGATGGACGCAAAATAAGAAGCGGGTTTCTATCGGGCGATCACCACGGTAGTGCAGGAACTGTTTAGCTTCGGCAGGTCGCGGGCCGCGGCCATACGAATCCGCAGCCTCGGGCGCTGCCCGCGAATGATCGGACAATAACAATCAGGTTCCAGCAGCGCGCCCTGGAGGCGTCGTCGTCCGGCACATCCACCATGGCATGAGTCCCGGAACTCGCAAGGCTGGCACGCCTCGGGAAGGGTGCGGGCCTGCTCGAATGGCACTGAGTCTAGAATGTCGAGCCCCATCGAGATCACTTCCGACAGCGGCTCCCCCGCTCCTGGCCAATAAACGCAGGGCTGTGTGGTAGCGCGCGGTGTAACCCTCACCGTATTTACGCCACATCCTCCGTGGAGCGGCGGAAGTCCCGCCATCGCTCGAACCAGCGGCTCGCCAATGGCGATCACGTCCGTTTCCGCAAACAGACGCTGGAACCCCTCCCAATACTCTTCGTAGGACAAGGCGTAAATGTCGGATCGCACCGCTTGGTAGACGTTCACACGCAGGGGAGCGTCAAACTGTTTGGCGACTCGCGCGACCTCAGCCAAACGCAAGTAGTTCGACTTCATCATGACTGCGATGATGGTTACCGGCACGCCAAGCCTTACGCAACGTTCTGCCTGCCGGTGGATCAGCTCCCAATTGCCGTTTCCGCGCTGTGTGTCCTGTTCCGCTTGCGTCGGGTAATCGAGAGAAAACTCGATGTCGTGAAAGGCGCGCAATTCGCCATCTTCCAAGACAGCGACGCTGTGGCCGTTGGAAGTGATGGTGAGCTTGACCGGTTGCGTTCTCAGGTAGGTCAGTATTGCTTTGAACTCCGGATGCATGCCGTTCTCACCGGTGCCCAGATTCACCGAACGGATCGGCAGTCGTTCCATGACCGACTTCACCTGATCCAGAGAAAGACGATCCGTGCGGGTTGGATCTCGGTAGCAGAAGGCGCAGGCCAGATTGCACTCGTTGGTGAGCCCGAGTCCGAGCGAAATCGTGACGTCAGCGGCACTCGCGCCGGATGAAATGTATGAAGACTTGCCAGCGACGTTATTCATGAACCACATCTCCACCAGCCATCAAGACAAACGTGCGAAGCATTGTGTGTAGCGTGCCACTGCGGCATACTCTGGCCGGCTGCCCAGTTTTCGCTCCAGTTCAAAAATCCGCTCGTAGTCTGCGCTGCGGGAAATCCGCGGCGGCAGGTAATCCGCAAGGACGCGGACACCTCGCTCAGCAATCGCCTCCAGCGACGCCTCTGTCAGCATGGCCCGCAAGCGATCTGGCGTAAATAGTCGCACCTTGCCTCCGTACAGGGATTCTTGTCCCCACTCAGCAGTGAGATTATTTTCTGCTACCACCAAGTCGCCTGCCTGGATAGCGGCCTTGAACACATCGCCGGCGCGATTCCGCACAAGGACTGACAGTATCGCTGATGAGTTCCGCAAGGCGCGAGCTGCGCCGAACAAGACAGCAATCGGGTCGTCCAGATATTCCAGGAGGTTGTGGCAAAGGATCAGATCGAACGAACGATCATGGAACAAGTTCGCCAATTGGATAGCGTCGCCGGGTTGTAGTATGACCTTGTCCGTAACCCCTGCTTCCCGCGCCGCGCACTTCGCAATATCGAGCATCGCTGGAGAGGAATCCAGCAGCGTGACCTGAATGCCAAGTCGCGCCAGGCGAACGGCAGTTGCTCCCGTGCCGCACCCGAGATCAAGTGCACACAACGGGGGGTTGGCCTGCAGAGAAAGAAAATCCTGCAGGTTGGCTAAGGCCAAGTCGGAGCGCAACCGGCCCTCGGGCGTCTCGAGGTAGACGGCATACTGGTTCGCGCCGCTCTGGAAGCGTTCACTGTCGGCGTTGCCAGTCATCTTCATGCGACCCTCAAACGAAAGTCGTTCCTCAATCCAATCGCTCGTAAGAACCAGTCTCTACAGCCAAGAGCAACAAGACACCGCACAGAGAAAATGTCGCAGTAAGCTTCGTACAAGTTAGGAGCCATTTCCGCCGCATCCTGGAACTTCAGCAGCTCGGAAGAGTCTGAAGTGCGTAACCCGTGGCGCGTGGAATTACTTCGCAACCACCAGATTGTTGGTCACGGAGAACACTCCGGGGACGCCGTTAGCGCGGATGTTGGCGATATTCTTGTCCCCCTGGCTATCCACTACTCCTTCCAGCGTCACGTGGCCGTTTTTCACGATAATGCGGATGGGTTTGATAGTCGGCAGAGCGTACTTCTGCATCGGCGCGTAGCCGTAGATGGCGCGAAAAAGCCGACGGCGCAGACCGTCGTCTATAGGGGAAACCGGCAGCACTTCGATCTGGTTCTCAACCTTCTCCACACCTTCAATTTTCTTCACCGCGTTTTCGGCGTCGGACTTCACCGTGGGATTGGTGACTTGCCCGAACAAGGCAACAGTGTAGCCGTCGACCTTATAAGCGAGATTGTCGAACACGTCCAGATACGGCAGCATAACCAGTTCATGGCGGACCTCTTTTTGAATGCGTTCCACCGCTCTTGGGGAAACCTCCCTCTGCTGTCCGAACACTGGGAGGGACGCACTCGCCAATACAACCAGCAAGAACCCGGAATTGAGTCGCATCGCGGTATGCTCCTTAATAAAGAGGATAAACATTCCACAACGTAGTGGTGATTCGCGCACAAGTATAGATCAACCGTTTCAGGGTTGCAGCCGGGTCCCGGTGGGGACAGCCGCTTGCCTCAGATGACCGAGGTAACGGTTACCAACTCGGAACAAACGCTTCCCTTTGAGTCATTTGCAGTTGCCTCAGGGGCCGGACCAGCGCATAGAATGTAAATCAGTGTTTCCTTTTGCCAGTAAATTACAGGGGTAACCCGGAGAGCATGCAACCCAGGCGGCCCCAAGAAAATCCTAGTTGAAAAGCGCAACAAAAGGCGATGCGTTGGGTTAGGTACACAAAAGGGGCGACCCCGTCATTGGGAACAAAAGGTGAATCTTATGACAATTCTTAAGCAGCACGAGGTAAGCCGCGGGTTAGCGTGGGTGAAGGCGACGGGCATCGCCCTCATAGTGTTTGGGCTTTGTCTGCCCGGGTTCGCGGCCCTGGGCGGCGATCTGAGTTCGGTGCAAGTCGACCAGGCGCAAATGAAGGCCAGCCTGAAGACAACAACAGGGCAGGCCTACACCACGCATGAAATCAAGACTCCAATGGGGAGCATCGTGCGCGAATATGTTTCCCCCGATGGAAGAGTTTTCGGCGTCGCCTGGCGGGGCCCGTCCATGCCCCCGATGCAGCAGATACTTGGCACCTACTTCCAACAGTTTTCTGACGGAGTTCAAGCCCATCACGTGGCCCACGTGGGCCGCAGTCCCCTAAACATTCAACAGCCGGGGTTAGTGGTGCAGAGCAGCGGGCATCCGCGGGGGTATTTCGGAAGGGCTTATGTTCCCCAGATGTTGCCGCAAGGCGTCACCCCGGACCAAATTCGATAGTCTGCAGATATATCAAGGAGGCAACCGTGCGCACGTTCTTATCGTTGGTTATCGTTGTGAGCCTGGCATTCCTGGTTGGATGCGGAGGTAGCGGAACTCCGGCCGGTGTTCCCACGGGCGGTGGCGGTGGTGGCGGAGCGGCGAACGTGCAGTCCATAGCGGTTGATGGTGGGCCGGTGGCGACCACCATTTATCCCAATGGCGCCTTCACCAGCGTAACCATCTGTAATCCCGGGACCACGACCTGCCAGACGATTGACGGAATTCTGGTGGACACCGGCTCGTTTGGTCTCAGGATACTGTCGTCGGCGATAACGCTTACTGGCCTCCAGGTATTCACCTCTGGTAGCAGCACACTCTACAACTGCATCAATTTCGCAGACGGCTCTTTTCTGTGGGGCACGGTGGCCCTAGCCGACGTCAAGATGGCGAGTGAATTAGCCAGCTCCGCGCCGATTCAGGTGATTGCAGACCCATCCGCGGGAACCTTTACCATCCCCGCCAATTGTTCGAACGGTGGGATCGACGAAGACACTCAGGCAACCTTGGGGACCAATGGCATCCTCGGAGTCGGCCCGGAACCGGTGGATTGCGGCCTGGCCTGTGATCCCTTCGGTGGCAACCAGTTTGCTCCGGAGCCTTTTTACTACTCCTGCGCCAGTGGCACACCTTGCACACCTGTCTTCGCAAGTTGCGGGGCGATTTGCGCAGATCCCAACCAAAATCAGCAGTTGACCAATCCCGTGGCATTGTTTGCAAACGATAACAACGGTGTGATCGTTCAGCTGCCGGCTCTTTCCGGAGCAGCGGCCACCGAGAGTGGCTCGCTGATTTTTGGCATCGGGACGCAAACCAACAATCAAATACCCAGCACGGCAACCATATTTACCCTCGACTCGCTGGATACCTTCTCAGTCACTTACAAGGGAGTGACCTACAACAGCGCCAACAACACTCCGAGTTTCATCGATCTCGGATCCAATGCTTTCTTCTTCCCAGACGCCACCATACCGGCATGCACCGACGTGACGGCCTTCTATTGTCCGACCAGTCTGCTGAGTCTTTCTGCCACCAACCAGGGGGCGACCAGTGGAACTGGCACCGTCAATTTCAGCATTGACAACGCCGACAACCTATTCGCGGCAGGCGGCGGAGCCGATGCCGCATTCAGCACTCTGGGCGGACCGAATGCCGGAGGCGGATTCGACTATGGCTTGCCCTTCTTCTACGGCAAGAGTGTGTTCACTGCCATCGATGGAGCGGCGGTTCCATCGGGTGCCCCGGCGGCGCCCTGGTGGGCGTACTAGACCACTACGTTCGAGCGTTTCCCACTAGCCCACGGCTCATCCCCGTGGGCTTTGTTCTTGTTGGCGTCGGTCGCAGCCCTAGTTACACTATCCCGATGAAGAACTTTGACGCTCTTTCCGAACAGGAGATTCTGGCGTTGGCGATTTCGCTCGAAGAGGAAGACGAGCGGGTGTACGCCGATTTCGCCGAAGGCCTGCGGCAGGACTTCCCCGCATCCGCAACAGTATTCGACGGAATGCGAGTAGAAGAGTCCGGACACCGGAGGCGGCTGATCGAGTTGCACCAGCAGAAGTTCGGGGAACACATCCCACTGGTCCGGCGGCAGGATGTGCGAGGTTTTGTTGAGCGGAAGCCGGTCTGGCTGGTGCGGCCGCTGGGACTGGACACCGTCCACAAGACTGCGAGTGCCATGGAGGTGGAAACTCGACGCTTTTACGAGAAGGCAGCTGCACGCACGCAGGACGCCGGGATTCGCCAACTGCTCGACGATCTGGCGCAGGAGGAACGGACGCATGAAGACCGGGCCCAGGAATTGAAAGCCGAAGAACTGGGCCCCGCGGTCAAGCAAGATGAGGAACGGGCGCGGCGTCGGCTGTTCGTGCTGCAGATCGTACAGCCCGCCCTGGCCGGGTTGATGGATGGATCAGTATCTACTCTGGCGCCGGTGTTCGCAGCCGCTTTCGCCACTCGCAACAGCTGGGACGCGTTTCTGGTCGGCATGGCTGCTTCCATTGGGGCCGGAATCAGCATGGGTTTTGCCGAGGCCCTCTCCGATGACGGCAGTCTCACCGGCCGCGGACATCCCTGGGTACGTGGCGCGATCTGCGGCGCCATGACAGCTCTGGGCGGAGTCGGCCACACCCTGCCATTCCTGATCCCTAACTTTCACCTTGCTCTGATCGTGGCTTCGATCGTGGTAATTGCCGAGCTCAGCGTTATCACATGGATACGGCATCGTTACATGGACACGCCCATGATTTCGGCAGCCATGCAAGTGGCCCTCGGAGGAGCATTGGTATTCGTAACCGGAGTGCTGATCGGCAGTTCATAGCCGCATCAGGCAATGCTGCGCTTGAATCGTGAGCCACGGCTGCGGGATGGAGTGGCCATTTCGACCCGGTTACGGCCCGTCCGCTTGGCGCGATAGAGAGCCTTGTCCGCTGTTTGCACTACCTGTTCAACTTCTTTGGCCCCGGGGCTTGGCTCGGCAACTCCCATGCTGACCGTCACCGAGAATTCCTGCGTGGAAGGCTCGGCAAGCGCACGGCGAAGCAGTTGAGAGCTTGCAACTCGCCTGCTGCGTTGGTTCCTCCGATCCATGCCTCGATCAACGCTGCGGCGTTCGGGCAGACCTCGCAGGTGGAATACCGATTCCTGAATCGTCACGCGCAGTCTCTCGAGATGGGGCAAGACTTCTTTCATGGACTTGTCACGGAAGAGAATGCAGAACTCTTCTCCTCCCACTCGATAGGCCTGGCCGCCTCCTGTCACCTCGGCTAAGCGCGTGCCCACCATGCGCAGGACCTGGTCGCCAGTGTCATGGCCGAAGCTGTCATTGAATTTCTTGAAATGGTCGATGTCAACCACCGCGATGGCATACGGCGCTTCGAGGCGGAGCAATGCATCGTTGAAAGCGCGGCGCGAAGGCAGCGCAGTCAATTCGTCGTGATACGCGAGGAGGTAGGAGTTCTCGACGATCGAACTCAGCAGAATCAGACCGGCAGTGGCGAAATACGCACTGCCGATTCGACCTACTCCGCCTGCCTGCAGGCCGGCGAAGGCCGCTGCCAATGACCACAACAGGCCGCTCTCCAGCGGCTTGGGGCGCATCACAAACTGAATCAGCAGGACCGAGAAGCTGACGGCGAACGCCAGCAAGGCAAGTTGCGGAATTGGCGTCCATGAAAGCAAATCACGCTTCAGGAGGGCGGCGTGAAGAAGCCATGGGCTGGTGGTTGTTCCCGGCCGGCAAATGAGGGCCGCGAAAACCGACTCGAAGAAAAGCAGCGCCAGCCGCGATGTGATCGCGGGCACGGCCCATCCGCGCTCACGAGCCAGCGAAAACAGAACCAGGTTGATCGGCAACAAGAGCGCGATGGCTTCAAACGCGATGCGCCCTGGCCCTGTCGAGAGAATTCGACCGTTGGAAAAGAACTCCAGAGACCGGTGTGCCAGCAGTAAAGTGAGCAGCACGAACATCACGCGACTGGAATGGAAACGCCAGGCCAGCAGGAGGGCGGCGGCAAAAACGGTGTAGTAATAGAAATCGATGACCGAGGCCGAAATGGCCACGAATCCGCCATGCAGCAACACTGCGGCCAAAAGCAGGAGTACGCCTCCAGGCGCGCACAGTTGCTGCAACGTTTTTCTGTTTGTAAACTCCACGCTGCGGGATCCTTATTAGATTATCCGCAACGCCGGGAGTGGCAAGTGAGTGGCAGGGCAGGTTCCCGTAGGCCTAGCGGGTTTTCGTTTTATTTCCTGTTCCCACTCAATTCGTAGCCTACCCCGCGGATAGTGTGAATCAGGCGCAGGGCAGAGCCATCATCGATTTTTCGCCGCAGGTAATTCACATAGACATCGACAACATTCGTGCAGGTGTCGAACGACAGGTTCCACACGTGCTCGATGATCATGGCCCGGGTCACGCGCCGTCCGGCATTACGCATCATGTATTCCAGCAGGGCAAATTCCTTGGAGGTCAACTCGACGCGTTGCCCCGCCCGCTCCACTCTGCGCTCGACGCGATCGAGCTTGAGGTCTTCGACCGTCAACACCGATTCCACCGGAAGACGGCTGCGCCGCAGCAAAGCACGGATCCGAGCCGAAAGCTCAGAGAAAGAAAAGGGCTTGCCGAGAAAGTCATCTGCGCCGAGGTCCAGACACTGCACTCTCTCCTCGACGCGAGTGCGCCCGGTGAGCACCAGAATCGGCATGCTCGGCTTGCGGGTGCGCACCGAGCGCAAGACGGAAACACCATCCATGCGGGGCAGGCCGAGGTCCAGGACCACCAGGTCAAAATCGAATTCACTCGCCATGGCACGGGCTTGCTCGCCGTCGGCAGTAGTATCAACGGCATAGTGTTCCGCTTCAAGACCTCTTCTGACAAAGCTGGCGAGTGATGCATCGTCTTCGGCGATCAGAATGCGCATAAAAATCCTCTAAGGAAAGACAAGTCGATTCTAGACAAGGAATATACGAAGAGAGGGTTTCGGGGCGGGCACGAAGGTCGCTGCTTCCCAACCCGGAACAGAATACCGAATAAGACTGTTGGGTCGGACTAGATCGGATTCGGCGGGTGTCCTCCCGTTTTGACCTGAGTTCCCGCGAACAGGCAAAACTTGCCGAAATAAGAGATTCTTCACGTTCTTCTAATCGGTTCCTTATCCCCATCCGATGAAATGATCCTCATGTCCTGTCAAGCAATATTGCCCCCGGCGAACCGCGGCGTTCTTGTGGTCAGCCCCAGCATCACTTTGCGAGCGCAAGTGCTCAGGAATCTCGACCACGGTGCGGGGCCTGTGCAGGAAGTGAGCGGAGGCGCGGATGCACTGGTCAAGCTGGAAAGTGGGCAGTGGCAGCTTCTATTTCTCGACCGGCGGCTTCCTGATCTCGACGCCGAAGAACTGATTCAGATCATTAAGGTTCGCTTTCCCGGGATCGAGGTGGTTATGCTCGACTCGGATGGGGATTCCGCGCTTCCGTGGCTTATTCAGGGTGGCGCAGGACCAGCGTCGCGGAGCGAAGCGTCGATGCATACAGAAGAACCTCAGCTCGCCCGCACCAACAAATCCACTACAGAGACCCAGCCCTTGCCGGGGATGATTGGCGCCAGCGAAGTTATGCGGCGCCTCTACCGGCTAACCCGCTTGGTTGCTCCGCACCCGACCACCGTCCTGGTGATGGGCGCGACCGGTACGGGGAAAGAACTGGTGGCTCGCGCCATTCACCAATTGAGCCCGCGCGCGGCCGGTCCGTGGGCGGTGGTGAACTGCGCCGCCATTCCTGAGGCGCTGCTCGAGTCTGAATTGTTCGGTTACGCTCGCGGCGCTTTCACCGGTGCCGTGCAAGCCTATGGCGGCCGAATTTGCTCCGCTCAGGGGGGCACGCTTTTCCTCGACGAAGTGGGAGAGTTGCCGCTCAACCTGCAGGCCAAGCTGCTGCGCTTCCTGGAGCAAAAGGAAGTGCAGCGTTTGGGCAGCGCCGAGACTCTGCGCGTCGATGTGCGCGTGGTCGCGGCCACCAACGCCGACCTGCAGGAGCAAGTGGAGGCCGGCAAGTTCCGCTCTGACCTTTATTACCGGCTGTCGGCGTTTCCTCTGGAGCTGCCGCCACTGGCCGAGCGCCGCGATGACGTAGTTCCGCTGGCTGAGCACTTCCTGCGCGGGGTGGCGGCGGCTTCCCATTGTGTCCCTCTGCCATTGACGGCCGAGGCTGGCCGCGCGCTCCGCGCCCATACTTGGAGTGGCAACGTCCGCGAATTGCAGCAGGTCATGGAGCGCGCCGCCATTCTTGCTGAAGGCGGCGATATCTGGCCTGCTCATCTGAATTTCCCCAGCCGCTTCAGGGGGCGTCCTGTAGGGGAAGAATGTGCCCAGCGGCGGGCATTCTGAGAGAAATCTTAGCTGGTTCGCGCCTCCCTGGCACGGCGGTTGCACCCTATTCTGATTTCATGGCCACTGCTCCCACATTGCGTCCTGCGCTCGCGCCGGTTCCGGTCCTCCGTGACGGTGAAGAGCAAGTTCTAGCCCAGGCATTTGCCGACTTCGGCCGGGTGGCGGCATCGCTCGAACACTCCTACTCGCGGTTGCAGACTGAGGTGGCCCGCCTGCGCGAAGAACTGGAAGCCAGCCGCCGCGATCTGGCGCATTCGTTGGAAGAAAACCGCTGCATGCGGCAGCATTTCGATCAGGAACGCGAGAGTCTGCGCCGACGCCAGGCGCTGGCCGAAATGTCAGCCGTGCTGGCGCATGAGATACGCAATCCGCTGGGTAGCCTGGAACTATTTGCTGGCTTGCTGGCAGACGCGGATCTCGCGACCGAGCCACGGCAATGGGTTGAGCATCTGCAGGCCGGGCTGAGGACGCTCGCGGCCACGGTGAATAACGTTTTGCAATTCCACAGTCAACCCCCGCCCGGTTTAGCGCCCACCGATCTGGGCGCGCTGCTTGACTGGCTCGAGCTTTTCTTGCATCCCCTGGCCCAGCGCGCCCATGTGCGCATAGAGCGCATTGCCTCGCTCCACGGCGTGGGGGTGGCGGCCGACCGCCATCGTCTGGAGCAGGTGTTGCTAAACCTGGCCTTGAACAGTTTCCAATTCATGCCTGGTGGCGGAGTGTTGCGCATTTCCGGTGGTCCCAGTTTGACCGCCGAGGGACGCGGGCCTTGGCTGGAGATGGCCGACACCGGACCCGGAATCGCCGCAGAGAATCTCGAGCGCGCCTTTGACCCAGGATTTACCACCCGTCCGGGAAGCCCGGGGTTGGGCTTGGCAGTCTGTAAGACGGTCATGGAGCAACATGGTGGGAGCATTCGCGTGGCCAACGGTGCGGGACCCGGAACTACCTTCACTTTGGAATTTCCTCTCTCTGGAGAATTCGCATGAGTTATGCCGCCACAAATAGTCTCCCTCTCCCCCAAGTGCTGGTGGTCGACGACGATCCCAGCATGCGCACTGCGCTTGAAACCAGTTTTCTGCGTCATGGCTGGCGGGTGGAGACCGCATGCGGGGCCAGTGAGGCCATGGCCAAGTTTCATCGCCGTCCGCATCCGCTGGTGGTCACCGACATCCGCATGCCCGGTAGCGACGGCTTCGCGCTGCTGCGCCAGGTGCGAGCTGCAGAGCCGGGCACGGCAGTGATTCTGCTGACCGCCTTCGCCAGCGTCCCCGAGGCGGTGGCGGCAATGAAAGATGGAGCTTGCGATTATCTGGTGAAGCCCGTGGGTTTTGACCGGCTGCAACAAAGGGCTCAGCAGATTCTGGCCCGCGCTTCAGAACTTGACGGCGACGGGGTGCAACTGGTGGGACGCTCGCCGATCTGGCAACGGGCGCTGCAACGTGCCCGCCAAGTGGCCGCAAGCGATGCTGACATTTTGATTCAGGCCGAGAGTGGTACCGGCAAGGAACTGCTAGCCCGCTTGATTCATCGCCTCAGCCCGCGCCGCGATCGCCCCTTCATTGCGGTGAACTGTGCCGCGTTTCCTGAGAACCTGTTGGAGAGTGAATTGTTCGGCCACACCAAAGGCGCGTTCACCGGGGCGGCGGCGGCGAAGCCGGGAAAGTTCGAACTAGCACATGGGGGAACGCTTCTGCTCGACGAAGTCGGCGAAATGCCGCTGGCTCTGCAACCGAAACTCCTGCGGGCGCTGCAAGAACGTGAATTTGATCGCCTGGGAGACACACGGTCGGTGAAAGTGGATATCCGCGTGTTGGCCACTACCAACCGCTCGCTGGCGCGCATGGTTGAGCAGGGCGAGTTCCGCGCCGATCTTTTTTATAGGCTGAATGTGATTCCGCTCTCTTTGCCGGCGCTGCGTGACCATCCCGAAGACATCCAGGAACTGGCCGAGCATTTTGCCGCGCGCTACGCACCTGCGGGGAAGGCTCCGGGCATGGCCCCGGAATTTCTTACCCGCCTCGGGCAACACACCTGGCCGGGTAACGTCCGCGAACTGGCCAATTTGATGCGCCGCGCCGTGGCATTGTCGGGGAGCGAGTTGAATCTGGATGTGCTCGACCCTTCGGAGTGGGCGCCGGGCTGCTCAGCTTCTCGTGAGGAAGAACCCTTGCGAGCGGGAAATTCACTGGAAAGCGTGGAAAAGCGTCTGCTTGAAATGACGCTCGACGCCACCTCTGGCAACCGCTCCCGCGCGGCCCTCATGCTGGGGGTGAGCCTGCGCACGGTGCGCAATAAGATTCGCGAGTATGGTTTGCCCCCGAGGAGGCACTATGTCTCTGCTTGAAGATCCCGGCATTTCCGCCCTGACGCGTTTTCTCGACGCCAACATGCTGCGCAGCGAGCTGGTGATGTCGAATATGGCCAACATCGACACCCCTGGCTATCGCACGCGCGATATTGATTTTCACCTGGAATTGGAGCGTGCCGGCGGACTCGAATACGCTTCCTTCGCACCCGCTGTCCATCAGGTGCGGGGGCTGATGGAGCGCCCAGATGGCAACAACGTGAGCCTGGAGCGCGAGAGCCTGTTGCTGGCCGATACTCAGATGCGCTTCAACCTGGGAGTGCAGTTGCTGCGAGACCGCTTCAAGGGAATCTTGAGCGCCATCCATGAGGGGACTACATCATGAACTTATTCGGCATGCTCGAAGTCAGCGGGTCGGCCTTGACCGCGGAACGCCAGCGGGCAGAGGTGGTGACCAGTAACATGGCCAACGCCGAGACCACCCGTACTCCCGAAGGCGGCCCCTATCGCCGGCAGTTGGTGGTGTTTCAAACCCGCCGCATGCCACGCTTTCCCCTGTTGCTGGCGGGCCTCGGATCGGGAGCCCCGCGCGGAGTACAAATCAACCAGGTGATGGCCGATCTTAAACCGGCGATCGAGCGCTATCAGCCTGGACATCCCGATGCCGACGCCAGGGGCTATGTGGCCTACCCGGCGATTGATCCGGTGGAGGAAACCGCAGACTTGCTGGGAGCAGTGCGCGCTTACGAATTGAACGCGTCAGCAGTGCAGTCCACCAAAACCATGATCCAGGAGTCGGTGGACCTGCTGCGCTAGGCAGGAAGGAAAAGCAATGGCAATCCCAATTTCCAATTTAGGTTCTTTATCCGCCCTTCCGAGTGTGACCTCGGCTGCGTCCGGTTCGCGGGAGTGGGGCTTCGTCGAAACTCTGCGCGGGGCCATGGACCAGGTGCAGCAGTTGCAGACAGCTGCCGACAAAAGCACCGGGGCGTTGATTGAGGGCAGCGGCATGGACGTGCACAGCGCCATGATCGCGGTCGAAAAGGCCGACTTGTCATTTCAACTCATGATGCAAGTGCGGGGCAAGATCGTGGCCGCCTATCAGGAGATTTCGCGCATGCAATTCTGAGTTCGGGAATCAGGAGTTTTGATTGGAAGCACCCAAATCATTGGGCCAGGCGGGGCAACAGGCGAGAGAGCTTTGGCACGGCTTAACTCCGGGGCAGCGAGGATGGCTGATCGGCGGGGCTGCGCTACTGGGTCTCGCGCTTTGGGTGTTTGTTGGCCTGCTGGGACAGCCGAAATACGTCACTCTTTACTCCGGGCTGAAGCCGGCCGACGCCCAGGCGCTGGGTAGTCGCTTGGGCGCGCGCAATATTTCCTACCAACTCTCGCCCGACGGCAGCAGTTTGCTGGTGCCCGCCGAGCAACTCGATGCCAGCCGCCTCGAAACCGCGTCGCAGGGCCTGCCGCGCAATGCTCGTTTGGGTTTTGAGCTCTTCGACACCCCCAATTGGGCGGGGTCGGATTTCACTGAGAAGGTCAACTATCAGCGGGCGCTCGAAGGCGAACTGGAACGGACCCTGCAGACGCTCGGGGAAGTGGAAGCGGTGCGGGTGCATCTCGTGTTGCCGCGGGAGTCGCTATTCACCGAACAGGAACGCGAAGCCAAAGCCGCAGTGATTCTGAAGACGCGAGGCGGCGCGCTCTCGCAACAGGCGCAACTGGCGATTCCGCAACTGGTGGCGAGTGCGGTGGACGGGCTGCGTCCGGAGAATGTCACTGTTGTCGACGCCGACAGTAATACGCCGCTGTTGCACGCCCGCGGCATGAGTGGAGGTGCTGGATACGATCTAGATGAACAGTTGCAAAAGACCCTGCTGCGAACCCTCGAACCCGTGGTCGGGCTCGAGCACGTGCGCGCCAGCGTGCATGTGGAATACGACCTCAGCAGCAGCGAAAACACGGAAGAGGTTTATGACCCCAAGACCACGGCCACACTCACCCAGCAGAAGTCGGAAGAGATCATGGGCGGAGGCGGGCCTGCCGGCATTCCCGGAACCGCCAGCAATCTGCCCACAGGCGCTGGTGTAGCCAAACCGGCGGTGACCATATCGGACTCCCAATCCTCGCATTCCGAGAGCGAGACCTATGCGGTGAGCAAGAGTGTGCGTCACACCGTCCAACCTCCGGGACGAGTAAAGCGGATTGCGGCTGCGGTGTTAGTCGATGATGCAGCGGAGGTGGCTGATCCCGCCGCAACCAAGCCGGTGGTGCGGCGCAAGCGCACTGCCGACGAAATGAAAGAGATCGAGCAACTGGCCGCCGCTGCCATCGGCCTCGATACTCAGCGCGGCGACGTGCTGGCAGTACAAAACCTGTCGTTCGAGGAACTGCCTCTGCAGAAGCCGGTGCCACCGACCAAAATTGAGACCACCCGCCGGGTGGTTCTGGAATGGCTCGGCTTGCTGCGCTACCTGGGGATATTCGCCCTCTTCCTGATCGTTTATTTCCTGATGCTGCGCCCGGTAAAGAAACAGATTCTGACCACCCTGCGCGAGCTACCTGCGCGCATCGTGGCCGGCAACAAGAAGTCCAATGAGCCGGGAGCGGTTCCGCTCGCGGCGGGAAGCATAGAGATCGAGTTGCCGGCAGGAGCGGAGCAAGCGCAGCGGGCCGGTGTCCTCAAGAAGCAGCTTGCCGACAAGGTGAAGGCCCAGCCCGCCACCGCCGGACGGCTGGTGCAAGCCTGGATCCGGGAGGCGGAAAAGTCGTGAGCACTCCGCAAAAGGCGCCGAGCGGAGTCCAAAAGGCCGCAGTGTTGGTGGTCTTGTTGGGAGAGGAAACCGCCAGTCAAATCTATCGCCAGCTTCCCCAGCCGGATCTGGAGCGGCTGACCCAGGCTATTACCGAACTTCCGCACGTCGATCCAGTCACCGCGCTGGCAGTGCTCGAGGAATACCGTGGCATGACCCTGACCCAGGATTATCTGGCCCAGGGCGGCACTGAGTATGCCGAAAAACTGCTGGTGACCGCGTTTGGCGAGGATGGTGCAAGACAACTGCTGAAACAAGTCACTCGCACCGCCGAAATGAGTGCCGGCAACCTTGATTCCCTGCAGAAAACCGACCCGCAGCAATTGGCGAAGTTCCTCGAGGAAGAGCATCCTCAGACCATCGCCCTCATTCTGGCTCACCTGGAGTCGAAATCGGCTTCAACCCTGTTGATGCGTTTGCCGGAGACGTTGCGCGCAGAAGCCATCAAGCGCATGGCCCAGCTGCGACAATTTTCCCCTGAAATCGCCCAGAAGGTTTCCCTGGCCCTGCACCAGCGGCTGGAAACGCTGGGGGAGCAGCACCGCCGGGCCTATGCCGGGTTCCAAGGAGTGGCGGATCTGCTGAATCACATGGATCCGGCGCCGGCCAAACTCATTCTGGAGGCCGTCGAAAAGGAAGACCCCAAAGCGGCTCTCGGCATCCGCAATCTGATGTTTACCTTCCAGGACCTGTTAAGTGTGCCCGAGACTGGCATCCGGGATTGGTTGGGGCAAATGGACAAGAAGACCCTGGCGCTCGGTCTACGCGGGGCCAGCGAGGAGTTAAAGAACTACATTTTCAAGTCCATGTCTTCGCGCGCGGTGGAAATGTTGAAGGAAGACATGGAGGTGCTGGGACCAGTGAAGACCCGTGACGTCAACAAGGCGCAGCAGGAGGGAGTGGCGGTGATACGCAAACTGGAAGCGGAAGGCAAGATCAGTCTGGAGGCCCAGGAAGATGAGTTCGTCGTCTAACCCGGCCCGCGAAGCGGAAACCAAGCCGGAAATCCGTCCCTTTCCCTATGCCGAGCTTTCCGCTCCTCCGGGCGCAGAGTCTGGGGTGGTGCAGGAGACCCGGAGCCAGGCGGCGGACGCGAAAGAATCTGCGCCCGGCAGAGACGGCGGCAGGGCGCCCATCGAGAACGCCGTTGCACTAGCGGAGCGCCAGCAGTGGGAGGCCCAGGTGCGCGCCGGGTTCGACCAGCACTTGCAGGAAACCCGCGAAAATGTGCGAGCCGCGCTGGCTGATTTTGCCGGCAAACACGCACTCTACTTCCAGCAGGTCGAGGCCGAAGTGGTGCAGTTGGCGCTCGGCATTGCGCGCAAGATCCTGCGGCGGGAAGCGGAAATCGATCCGGTGCTCCTGGCCGGCATGGTACGCGTGGCCTTGGAACGGGTCGAAAGCGGGACCAAAGTCACGGTGCGAGTGCATCCCCAACAAGTGTCGGAATGCAGAGCCTATTTTGCGCAGCGCATGGAAGCTCACAATGTTCCAGAGGTGGTGGAGGACGCCAAGCTGGCCATGGACCATTGCATTCTGCAAACCGAACTGGGCACTACTGAGTTGGGCCCGGAAGTTCAGCTCAAAGAAATTGAGCAGGGGCTGCTCGACTTGCTGGAGCGGCGTCCGAAGGTTGGAACATGATTGTCCCCGGCTTGCTTGCACCCTACTTCCACCAACTCGATGCCTGTTCGGCGCTACGCTGGACGGGAAGAGTCACACAGGTGCTCGGTCAACTGGTCGAATCCGACGGTCCCTTCTGTTCGGTGGGGGAACTGTGCCGTGTGGTTAACGCTGAGGAACGCATCTTCCCGGGCGAGGTTGTTGGCTTTCGAGGGACCACTGTTCTGTCCATGCCTTTAGAGCGCCCGACCGGCATCCGCTTCGGCGATCAGGTAGTGACCTGGGGGGCGAGGCCGGTGCTGCGCGTAGGACCTGACCTGCTGGGGCGAGTGATCGATGGTACGGGCCAGCCACTGGATTCGCTGGGCGCTTATTCCGGGCGAGAACCGCAGTTGCTGGACGCGCCGGCACCCTTACCTTTGGAACGCCATCTCATCCACGAGCCCATTGGATGCGGCATTCGCGCCGTCGACGGATTCCTCACTTGCGGACGCGGCCAGCGGGTGGGGATTTTCGGTGGCAGCGGAGTGGGCAAGAGCACTCTGATCGGAATGATGGCGCGCAACACCAGCGCTGATCTCACCGTGCTGGCGCTAGTCGGAGAAAGAGGCCGCGAAGTGCGGCAATTCCTGGAAGAGGCCCTCGGTCCAGAAGGCAGAAAGCGTTCCGTCGTTGTGGTCTCGACGTCAGACCAATCGCCGCTGTTACGTATCCGCGCAGCTCTGGCGGCGACGGCCATTGCGGAATACTTCTGCGGGCGGGGCAAGAACGTCCTGCTGGTGGTGGATTCCGTTACGCGTCTGGCCATGGCACAACGCGAAATCAGCCTCGCCGCGGGTGAACCACCAACCGCAAAAGGCTATACTCCCTCGGTCTTCACTTTGCTGGCCCGGCTCATTGAACGTGCCGGCAAGTTCAGCACCGGCAGTATCACCGCGTTCTACACCGTGCTCATGGAGAGCGACGATCAGCAAGATCCCCTGGTGGATGGAGCCCGCGCCTTGCTTGATGGCCACGTCATGCTCGACCGCCGGCTGGCGGCCAAGAACCACTATCCTCCGATTGCCATACTCGATAGCGTCAGCCGACTCATGCCCGCTGTTTGTTCGCCGGCCCACTTGGAGAAAGTCAACTGGTTGCGCAAACTTCTGGCGGCGCATGCAGCGTCGGAAGACCTGATTCGGGTGGGCGCCTACCAGAAGGGTAGCGACCCCATCCTCGACCAGGCGCTGCTTTTGCTCCCGGAATTAAATCGCTTTCTTGAGCAACGGTCCGATGAAGCAGTCACGCTTGAGGACGCAGTAAGCCAGCTACTCGCTATTTCCGCTTAGTCTTCATGGCCTTCCAATTCTCTCTCGACGCAGTATTACGCCTACGACAAAGTCTGCAGCGTCAGCAGGAACTGCTGCTGCGCGAAGCCAATCAGCAGTTGACCGCGTTGCAGGTAAGAATCGACGACCTGAACGCACAGATCTCACAGCACGCCACCCAGGAAAACCTGAAACTTGCATCTACGTTGAGTGCCGCGGAATTGCAGTTCATGCAACTGTGCCGCTCCGTCCTGCTGGGACAACGCGGCGGCCTGGAAAAGAGACTGGCCACGGCACAAGCGTTACGCGATTCGCGTATGACCAGCTTTCGGCAGGCTCGTCAGCAGCGCGAAGTGCTGGAGACGCTATGCCAGACCCAAGCGCAAGTCTATGGACAAAGCGAGGCCCGACAAAACCAACGGCAGCTTGACGATCTGCTTCTCCTGCGCCGCGCCTACCTTCGGCGGAGCTAGTTCTTGCCGAGTTCGCTGGGCAAACCTTTCCTTGAAGTCCCACCTCGGTCACTACTTCAGAGTCGGCGATTATCGACAGAATCTAGTTGAACTTGAGTTTTCAAGAGGTTAATTGACACTGGTCACCGCCCGGAACCGGCATTCGGTTTGGCGTTCAGCATGCTTTGCTCAGAGCTGACAAGCCAGTGATGAGGTCGAAGTGGTCACGAATCTGATCCAACCCGAAGCCCCGCTTGCAATCGAGCCAGGAAGGCCGATTTCTCCTTCCGCCGGGAGTCCTGACAATCAAGGATCCTTTGCCACGGCCTTGCACAGCGCGGTAAACAGCAACTCGCCGGCGAAGACAAACTCGCCCGCCAGATCTGAGACGCCCCTAAAACTTTCCGACGGAGAAAACAGCGCGCGCAGCCTGCAGCAGATGCTCGGGCCGCTGAATGTGCCGTTGGCTCCTGCATTATCGGTTCCTGCGCCTAAAGTCAAAAGTCCGGAGCCGCCTTTTTCTCCCCTACCCGGCAAAATTGGGAAACGTGATGCCACACAAACTGCGGCTAGCGAACCCTCTACCACGAACGACGCAAGACGTCAGCCGCCGCCGTTCCCGTTGATCTTTCCAGTGCCGGATCATGGCACCACTGGGGATGCGCTATCGGTCACTCCACCGGTATCAGTTGCTCCCGCGCCGGGCCTGCCTCCAGGCACTCCTAACGGTTTCACGAATGCGGCCGACCCGTTAATGCGATTAGCTCAAATGGCCGAGCTCGCACCGCCCATTCCTATTGTCGCTACAGCGCTTTCTGGCAGCGACCTTCAATTCCGCGGTTTGTCGGCGGCGGAGCTCCTAGTTGATCGATCGGCGACTCAGCCGCCCACGCCAGATTCGTCCGCACTGACGGCAACGCCTACCAAGGTAGCGGTTGGTAGCCCGGCCGATCCGGCGCAGATTACGCCAGAGCAGGCTGCCGCCTTCTTGCTTTCCCCAGATACTGGGACGGTGACGTCCGCAACTACGCCACAGCCTCCGGCCAGTCTTCCGGTTGCCAGTAAGCCGCCGCGGGTTTTGGACACTGAGGCTCGAAGAGTAGGGTCGTTACCCTTACGCGATCTGACTGCGATCGCGTCGATGTTTCCCCAAGCCTCAAGAATGATGGTGCCGCCAGCCCAACTTCAGACGGGAGCAGCGGCACTTACCTCTCCGGTACTTGATTTCGCAAAAGGCGCTCAGGGGTCGCATCTGTCTCCGAGTCCCGACCACAACGCGGTCACGGGGAAGGCTCCGGTTCCTGATAGTCCAGATCTTGCCACTCCGCCGGCCACCTCAGCTCCGGGCAGTCCGGCGCTCCAGCGACAAATCGACGTACAACCTGACAATCTGCCGACGGCAAGTCCGTTGGTGAATCCAGCGGCGACTGGGCAAACCCCAGGCAGTCAGGCTCCCGCGACGAATGCAGCGGAATTATCGGCCCCACATCCCATCCCGACCTCCACCGAGGCCGCGGCTGGTGGTGCCGCGTCGGTCGAAACCGCGCGTGTGGTGCAAGGCGTGGCGCAATCGGAAATGCACATCGGGTTCCGTTCGCCGGCGTTTGGCAGCGTGGAAGTCCATACCGCAGTGCGCGACACACAGCTCGGTCTGGCAGTGAGCAGCGAGCGCGGGGACCTGCGAGGCTTTCTCGCCCAGGAAGTCCCGGGGTTGCAGACTGTATTTCATCAACAGGGCCTGCAATTCGATCAGATTCGATTCATGGCGCCCGGCAGCGGAACCGGAACTGGCTTTTCGGGCGGCTCTAACTCAAGTTCGCCGGAGAATGGACGCAGCCCGAGATCATGGTTCTCGCAAGACGCTGCGCCTGCACCGGACACTGCAACATCCGAGATCCAGATCAGCACGACCCGACTGAGCGTGCACGCCTGAGGCAGGCCCGGGCCAAAACTTAGAGGAGACATAGCGATGAACGTTGCTCCAGTACCAGGCCACACCGTCCTTTCAACGCCCAACACACTTACCGGCGGAGGCACCGCAGCCGGCACCCAAGCCGCAAACAATGCGTCAGACCCGGTCAATACGCAAGGCATGTTTATGCAATTGCTGACCGCGCAACTGGAGAACCAGAGCCCTCTCGACCCCGTCGACCCCTCGCAGTTCACCTCGCAACTGGTGCAGTTCAACATGCTCGACCAGTTGTCCCAAATCAATCAGACCTTACAGACCGCGTTGACGCCAACCGGGACGCCCCTTCCCAGTGCTGGCGGCAGTTCCAATCCATCCACCCAAGGAGTCTCCTAATGCCGAATTTTTCAATACCGCTTTCTGGGCTGACCGCCGAATCGACCGCGCTGTCGACCATCGCCAACAATCTTGCCAACCAGAGCACCACGGGATACAAGGACACGCGGGTGCTGTTCAGCGATTTGTTCTATCAGAATCTGGGTACCACCGGATCCGGAGATCTTGTCCAGCTGGGAGCCGGAACCCAAGTCGGGTCCTTGCCTGCCAACTTCACCCAGGGCAGCGTGAGTTCGACCGGAGTCCCCACCGATGTGGCCATTCAAGGCGACGGCTTCTTTGTGGTGCAACAGGCCGGAGTCACCAGCTATACGCGTGCCGGCAACTTTGCCGTAGACCAGAACAACTTCCTGGTTACTTCCGCGGGGCAGGACGTACTCGGGTATCCAGCGGTGAACGGAGTGGTGAATACCGGCCAAGCCGTTGCACCGATCCAGCTGGGAGCCGGAACCATCAGCCCACCGGCATCGACTAGCGAAGTGCAGATTCAAACCAATCTCGACGCGGGTGCGACCGTGGGTGGCAGTGATGGGACTTTCTCGACGCCCGTGACCATTTACGATTCGCTGGGTACCGGCCACACTCTGACTTTCAGCTTCACCAAGACCGCGGCGAACACCTGGAGTTATTCGCTTTCCATACCCTCGACTGACCTAAACCCCATCGGTGGGGTTCAGCAAAGCGGCATCCTGGCGACCGGCACCTTGACCTTTGATGGCAATGGCAACCTCATCGGCCCGGTCGATGCGAAAGGAAATCTCATCAACATTACCGGGATTAAGGCTACATCTTTCGCGGACGGGGCCAATGACCTGACCTTCAACTGGGATTTGCTGAATGGAACGACTCCAGTAATTTCCCAGGTGACCGCACCCAGCAGCACCTCTTCAACGCAGCAGGATGGCGCCAGCAGTGGTACGCTGAGCAACTTCAGTATCGGCGCCGATGGCACCATTACCGGTTCATTCAGCAACGGGAAGACTGCGGCGTTGGGCCAGGTGGCGCTGGCCGGCTTTGCCAATGACGAAGGGTTGGAGCGGGTAGGCAACACCGACTATACCCAAACCTTGGCTTCAGGACAGGCGGTGCTGGGAGCGCCGGGCACTGGCGGAAGGGGCAGCCTCGCCGGGGGCTCATTGGAGCTTTCGAATGTGGATATCTCCACCGAGTTCGCCAACCTCATCGTGGCCCAACGTGCCTTCGAAGCCGATGCCAAGGCCGTCACCACCTTCGACCAAATCACACAAGACACCATCAATTTGAAACAGGCATAAGCGATTTCGGGCGAATCCTGTCCTCAAACCGTTGAGGGCAGGATTTTTCTGTGGCCAGCTTAATGAAGACGTTCTAAGCTGCGCGCGACACAAATGGTGATCCGCCCTTCTACAAGCTCCGATCTCCGTGCCTGACAACAGCTTCGAAATCACCACCTTCGATCTCTGCGTGCGGTCAACCACGTGCACGATCGGTGGTGATCAGAGTTGGAACTGTCCATCGCTTGCTAACGCGCCCGCGTGCTTCGCTTGTGAGCAACGCAAGAATGGGAAAAAACAGGCGGCGAAAGTTCTGATCCGGGATTTCCTTATGGCAGGAACCGCGACTGGAGTGATGACTGAAGGTAATTCTGCGACGAGTTCCGAAACTTGGGCCCACGCACTCTTGCTGCTCTGCAAGTTGACGGTCGACCTGCCGCTTCATGGATTTACGGTAGCCGACATGTTGCGCTTGCAACTGGGTGCAGTGATCCCCACGCGTTTGCGCGTGGGAGCGGATGTCCCTCTGCGGGTGAATGGCGTACTGCTTGCAAATGGGGAGTGTGAGGTTGCGGGCGAACACTTGGCTCTTCGTTTGACTGATCTGGTATGAAGCCGGGCAACCCGGAGGCGAAATGATGAAAGCAGAAATGTCCAAAACGACGACACAGAAAAACCAGTTTTCCCGCAGCGGATTCTTCCAGCGCTTCAAGCAGTGGTTATCGTCTCGAGCACGCCCTTGGGGCGCGTGTCGGCAGCGGCAGTTGCGCTTGTGCGAGAACCTGCCACTCGGCGAGCGCCGTTTCCTGAGCCTGGTCGAGTGCGGACGACAGAAATTCCTGCTTGGGGGTTGCGTTAATTCTCTGGTGGTGCTGGCGGAACTCCCGAGCGAGGCGACCACTACCCCAACGAAAGATAGTGAAGACGTTCCCACCTACAAATTTGCTGGCCGAGAACTGATCAAAGATGTGCTGTGCGGTTGAGGTTAAATCCGGTTTGCGAAAAATCAGAGTGAATAGGATCGCGTTGCGAGCGCTACTGGCGGTGATGCTCATGCGGTTACCGGCGAACGCTTGGGCGCTGAACCTGCGGCCCCCCCACTCCGACGGAGGATTAACTCTCGGTGTAGGGAGTGCCAGCGGATCCGTGCCCTGGAACATCGTGGTGTTGCTCACCCTGCTCACGCTCTTGCCCGCACTGCTGCTGGCCATGACCCCATTCGCACGCCTGCTGGTGGTGTTTCACTTCTTGCGCCAGGCGTTGGGAACGCAGACCACGCCCAGCAACCAGACGCTGATCGGTCTGGCACTCATTCTCACGCTGTTTCTCATGCAGCCGGTGATGGCGACGATCGAGCACACCGCGGTCCAGCCGTTTGAGCAGGGCCGGGTGGACGTCATGGGTGCGATCGAACTGGGAGCGGGACCGCTTCGCCAGTTCATGCTGCACTCCGCCCGGCAAAAAGATCTGGCCCTGTTTCTGGAGTTGGCCCAACAACCACGTCCGGCGCGGCCCGAGGATGTGAGCATGCGGGTGGTGGTGCCCGCTTACATCTTGTCCGAGCTCAAAGCGGGATTTCAGATTGGCGCCGCGCTCTATCTTCCTTTTCTGGTGGTTGACATGGTGGTGGCAGCCATCACCACCTCGGTGGGCATGCTGCAACTGCCGCCGGTGGTGATCTCGACCCCGCTCAAGATTCTTTTGTTCGTGATGGTCGACGGCTGGAACCTGCTGGTGGGTTCGCTGCTGAAAAGTTTTTCCTGAGGAAAAAGCAATGTCTCCACAACAAACCGTAGCTTTGGGCCGTCTCACTCTCGAAACTGCGCTCGGGATGGCCGCGCCTCTGCTGGTGATTGCCACCCTCGTCAGCCTGCTCATCAACATTGTGCAGGTACTGACCTCGTTGCAGGAGCCGACGCTGGCGACTGTCCCCCGCTTGGCCGCGGTGGCCACTGCCTTATTCCTGCTGCTCCCCTGGATGGTGCGCCGCCTCACCGTCTTCACCATCCTGCAGTTTTCCGATTTCCGGCCTTTCGTGCGTTAGGAGAAACATGGGCGTTCTGCACCTCGATGTGGTAGTAATGGCGGCGTTGCTGGTGGGTCTGCGGGTGAGCGGGCTCATGCTCTCCGCACCCTTCCTGAGCAATCCGGGCATACCTCTTCCGCAGAAAGCCGCACTCACCCTGGCGCTGACCGCTTTGCTTTATTCAATCGGCAGGAATCCAGTTCTCGGACCGGGACATTCGAATTGGATCGAGATGGCGATCGCTGAAATCGGCCTGGGACTGCTGCTCGGTCTGGCGGCGCAGTTTGTAGTCGAGGGCGCGCAGCTGGCGGGACAACTGGTGGGATTTCAGGCGGGGTATTCCCTGGTCACGCTGCTCGATCCGCAAAGCCAGGCGGACACGCCGGTGATGTCAACCTTTTTCGAACTGATCGCGCTGCTCTTCTTCCTGCAACTCGGAGTTGACCACTGGTTGTTGCGGGGTCTGGCGGCGAGCTTTACTTATCTCCCCGCAGGCGCAGCACTCGTCCGCTTAAAAACGGGCGCCAGTCTGCTGCAGGCGGCAGGCGGCATCTGGCTGCTGGGAATGCAACTGGCGGCGCCGGTGGTGGTGGCCACCATGGTGGTCGATGTCGGCCTCGCCTTCCTGGCCAAAGCGTCGCCGCAGATGCCAATACTGTTTATCGGGCTCTCCATTAAGACCATGGTGTCGCTGCTGGTCTTGGCCGGCGCGCTGCTGGTATGGCCGCAGATCTTCGGAAACCGCTTCGCGACCGTGGTCGGGTTCGGCGAACGCTTGTTGCATGGAGTGCAGTAGAAACAGATGGCGAACCAGAACAAGACCGAGCAGGCATCACCGCGTAAGCGGCAGAAAGCGCGCGAGCGCGGCCAGGTCGCACATAGCCGCGACCTGATCTCCAGCCTGGCAGTGGGCGCCTGCGTAGTGCTGCTGGCGGCCAAAGCGGCCGGTCTGGTCGCGCAGTGGGGCGGTTTGTTGCACCAAACTTTGACGGCCGCCACTGCGGGCGATCTCGAGAACCAGGCTCCGCTGGTGGCGGCAATCGCGATTCGGGTCTGTGGTGCCGTGAGTTTGGTGGTGGGCGTGAGTTGGATGACGGCGGCGATGGGCGCGGTGGCGCAGGGTGGCGTTGTATTTGCGCCCGCCGCACTGCAGCCCCAAGCCTCGCGCCTAAGCCCGGCGTCGCGACTGCAACAACTCTTCTCTTTGCCTTCGGTCGGAAGGCTGGTGAAATCTCTGGTCCCCGGCGCCGCCATTGTTTACTTGACGGTCGCAATGCTGATACGTGAGTGGCCGAACCTGTTGCATCTGTCCTGGCTGAGCGCTCATGCGGTGGCGGCTTACGAGTCGCGGCACCTGTTCGAGGTGGCCTGGAAATCGGCATTGCTCTTGCTGGCCTGGTCGGCGGTGGACTATGGCCTCGAACGGCACAAGCTGTCGACTGACCTGCGCATGAGCCGCCAGGATATGCGCGATGAATACAAAGAGACGGAAGGGCACCCCACAGTGAAGGCCCGCATTCGCCGTTTGCGGCGGCAGGTTCGGCGGCGGGGGATGCTCGATGAGGTCAAGCGGGCCTCGGTGGTCATCACCAACCCCAACGAGTTTGCGGTCGCTCTCGAGTATCGGCCTCTCCTGCCGGCTCCCCGGGTGGTGGCCAAGGGACGCAACCTGCTGGCGCACCAAATCAAGCAGGCGGCGCGCTGGCATGGCATTCCGCTGGTCGAAAATCCGCCCCTGGCGCACGCGTTGTATCGGGCGGTGGAAGTCGGGCAATCCATTCCTCCCAAACTGTATGCCGTGGTGGCGGCCGTGCTCGCAGCCATCTACCGGGCGCAGACCCGCGCGGGTGAGAGCGCGGAAAGGGCGCGCGGCTAAACCATGACCGCAGCAGCTCCCAATTCGCTATCGCCCACCCGAAACCCGGTCGTGGAGTGGGCAGTTCCGGTGGCGGCCGTCGCCCTTGTTTTCGTGATGCTGGTGCCGGTGCCGTCGTTTGTCCTCGATCTCTTGCTGGCCTCGAGCTTCGCGATCTCAGTGCTGGTGTTGCTTTCCGCCATCCAGATCCTGCGTCCCGCGCAGTTTTCCGTATTTCCCAGCTTATTGCTCTTGTTGACGCTGTTCCGGCTCTCACTCAATCTGGCGTCCAGCCGCCGCATTCTGTTGCACGGCAATGAAGGTGCCGCCGCTGCGGGGAGGGTAATTGAGGCCTTCGGGCAATTTGTAGTCGGCGGCAACTACGTGGTCGGCTTCGTGCTGTTTCTGGCTCTAATCGCTATTCAATACATCGTGGTCAGCCACGGCGCGGTGCGCACTGCGGAAGTAACCGCGCGCTTCACCCTGGATGCCTTGCCGGGCAAACAGATGGCCATCGACGCCGACCTCAATGCCGGGCTGATCGATGAAGTTGCGGCGCGCGCCCGCCGCGAGCAAGTTGCCCACGAAGCTGAATTCTACGGGGCCATGGACGGTGCCGCCCGCTTCAATCAGCGCGACGCGCTGGCCACGGTGCTGATTACCGCGGTCAACATCATTGCCGGATTCCTGATCGGAGTCTTCCAGCTCGACATTCCGTTTCGCGAAGCGTTGAAGACTTACACCGTGCTCACGGTGGGCGACGGCCTGGTGACCATGATTCCCTCGCTGCTGGTTTCAATGGCGGGCGGCATCGTGGTGACTCGCGCTTCCTCGGGCACAACTCTTGCCAGCGATCTCGGCCGCCAGATGTTTTCCGGACGCCGCCCGCTGTTCATTGCCGCCGGTGTGATGGCTGCACTCGCAGCGGTTCCGGGACTGCCAAAATTCTCCTTCCTTCTCTTAGCGGCTCTGGTGGGCACGCTGGCCTGGCGCACCCCGCACAGCTTGCCCGACAAGCCGGGTGCCGATGGTGATGGCAGCAAAGAGGCGAAACCGGCGGGCGAGACCCTGGAAGATCTGCTCAAGCTTGATGAACTGAGCCTCGAAGTCGGATACGCGCTGGTGCCGCTGGTCGACCTCCAGCGTGGTGGCCAGATGCTGGCGCGAGTGCGTGCTCTACGCGGCAACCTGGCGCAGCAATTGGGGTTCATCGTGCCGCCGGTGCATATCACCGACAATGCTCGCCTCAAGCCGCACGAGTATGTGGTTTCGTTACGTGGAGTCGAGATTGCCCGCTGGGAATTGCACGAAGATTCGCTTCTGGCCATCAGTTCCGATGCTGTGCCGCCACCCCTGGCGGGCACTCCGACCCGCGAGCCCGCGTTTGGAGTGTCGGCACAGTGGATCGTCTCCGGGTTACAGAACGAGGCCTTGGCCAAAGGCTACGCGGTGGTGGACCAGACTTCGGTGCTGGCTACGCATCTGGCCGAGATCATCAAGCAACACGCCGCCGACCTCTTGACTCGCCAGGAAGCCAAGCGCCTGCTCGACAGGGTGGCGGAGAGCCATCCCAAGCTGGTCGAGGAACTGGTGCCCAAGCTGCTGAGCCTGGGAGAAGTGCACAAGGTTCTGCAACAGCTTCTACGGGAGCAGGTTTCGATTCGCGATCTGGCCTCGATTCTCGAGACTTTGATCGACACTGCCGGGGTCAGTAAACACCCAGTGCTCTTGGTGGAAGCGGCGCGGCAGGCTTTGGGGCGGGCACTGGTGCGGCCGCTGCTCGAAGAAAACCAGCTGAAAGTAGTCACCCTCGACCACACTATCGAAGAAGAATTGAACCGTGCCTTCAGCGCTTCGCCGTCCGCTACTGCCACCGCGGGTTTGCAGCCCTCGCTGGTGCGGCGTGTGCTCGAGGGGTTGCGCCGCCTGGCAGGCGAGCAGGTGGCGGTGGCCAGTCCGGTATTGCTCTGTTCTACCCCGGCCCGTTTTCACCTGAAGCGTTTGCTTGAGCCCTTCTTGCCCAAGCTGGTGGTGTTGTCGCCGGGTGAGATTCCACCGGTGGTTTCGGTGCAGTCCCTGGGGGTAGTGCGATGAAGGCCTTGGGAACCAGTCCGGGGGGGAAGGAAGAGCCTATGCGGGAAGCCAACCGGCAAGCCAGCAAGCAAGCCTACGCTTCCTGGCAAAGTGAAGAGGAGCGGGAGCGCCTGCTGTTGGAACAGCTTCCGCAAGTGCGTTACATCGCGCGCCGCATCCATGAGCGCCTGCCTCGCCATGTTCCTTTCGAAGACTTAGTGCACGCCGGAGTGATCGGCCTGATTGACGCTCTGCACAAATTCGACCACAGCAAGCTGGTGCAATTCGGCTCCTACGCCAAGTTCCGTATTCGCGGCGCCATCCTCGACAGCTTGCGGGAGATGGATTGGAGTCCGCGCGACTTACGGCGCAAGGCACGGCAACTGGAGGAGACCCACCACCGCCTGTGCGCGGAACTAGGCCGCCATCCGAGCGAACAGGAACTGGCCGTGGGAATGGGTCTCGATCTATCGGGGCTGCAATCGTTGTTGGGAGAAATTGACGGCCTCGAAGTGGGCAGCCTGCGAGTGGTATCGCCGCGCGATGGTGGAGAAGAGGATCTTTGCGAATACCTGCCCAACGATCCCGAGGATACACCCTTACTGGAATGCCTGCGGTCCGAAATGAAGGGACTGCTGACCCGCGCCGTCGAGGAGCTTCCCGAAAAAGAGCGTCAGGTGCTGGCCCTCTACTACTTCGAAGAACTCACCATGAAAGAAGTGGGAGTGGTGCTGGGGGTGGGAGAGTCCCGCGTTTCGCAGATCCACTCGGTGGCGGTAATCCGGTTGCGCGCCCGGATGGCGGAACTTACCCGCATGCGTGCACCGGCTGAGTATTCGGCAGGCGCAGCTGGGGGAGTGTGAGGCACTCGAGACACTATGGAAAAAGTCCTCAATCAGCAAGAAATTGATGCCATGGTCCGCGACGCCCGTGGCGGTGCCGCCGGTGCCAAGTCAGCGGTGGTCACACCTTGGGATGTGCGGCAAGCGGGTCAAATGGGACGGGAACAAGTGCAATCCATCAGCGACTTGCACGAAAGTTTTGCCCGCAACCTGACCCAGGCCGTGGCCGGTTATCTGCGGGTAGAGTTCAAAGCCGCACTGGTGTCGGCCGAGCACCTGGCCTACAGGGAATTTCTGCAGCGGGTTCCCGAGGTCAGCTATGTGGCCACCTGCGCCCTGGCGCCGGTGGGCGCGATCGCGCTGCTGCAGATGGATTCGACGGTGGCCTTCCCCTTGATCGATGTGTTGCTCGGCGGCGAAGGCCGGAGCGCGCCGCCGGAGCGGCAGGTCACGGCCATCGAGGAGCAGATTCTGGAGACGGTGATGCGCATCATCTGTCGCGAACTGCAAACCGCGTGGCAAATGCTGGCGCTGCAGTTTGTTTTTGAGCAACGGCAGGCGGCCGCCCAACTCCAGCACCTGATGCCGGTGGACGAGCGAACGCTTTCGCTTAGTTTCGAACTCAGCGTGGCCGAGAGCCGGGGAACACTGAACCTGGTCTTTCCCGCGATCGTCTCCAATGCACTGCTCCGAAAAATGGCGGCTCAGCTGGGCCGCACCCGACGCCGCATCCAGCCCGACTCGCAGCGCGTGCTGGCGCGCTTGCTGGAATGCCCCTTCACCCTCGAGCTCGGGGCAAGAATTGCGAATGTTCCTCTGCGGGAGCTGATGCGTTTGTCTCCCGGCCAGCTGTTGCTCCTGGGTGCCTCCGTGGAACAGCCGGCAGAATTACAAGCGGCGGGCCATGCCATGTTTACTGCGATGCCCGCGCGACGCGGCGCTTCCCGAGTAGCGCAAGTGCTTAAGCTTTGCCCAGTTGATCCACCGAACGGAACCACCCGATGACCCGCGAACCTATTGCTCCGTCTCCGGCATCCGAACTGTCCCCGGATGGCGATGCTGGACAGTTTTCTCAACTGTGGGCCGACAGTCTGGCCCAGGTGCTGGGCCAGATTGCGACTGCGCCTCTGCCGGTTAAGACGCTGGCGGAGATGCCGGCGGAGGTTCCGGCGCCCGACGCCAACGACATCCAGATGATCGTTGTGGCAGCGGGGTCTCTGCGCGGGGAAATGAGTCTGCGGATCCCCAAAGTTTCGGGGCTCGGCATGGCGCGACTCTTCCTGGGAGAGCCTCAGGACGCAGCGGCCGAATTTCAGCCCGATCATGGGCAGGCTTTGGAGGAATTGCTGCGTCAGGTCGCCGGTCATGTGGCCACGGCAGTGAAACCCCGTTGGGGGGAAGTGCAGTTCCAGGTGCAAACTGCGCCTGCGCCTTCATGGGCTGCCGGGGCTAGCGGCTGGTGGGGTTCGACTGGTGCGACTCCCTGCCCGGTCTGGGTGGAGTGGAAACTGAGTGCCGCGCTACATACGGCACTGGTCGCAGCAGCGCAACCGAAAGTGGATGCGCCCGTGGAAGCGCCTGGTCTGACTGACAGTCGTGTTCCCCCCATCGGCGCTGCTGGGCTGGGCAATCTCGATTTGCTGATGGACGTCGCTCTCGAAGTGACCTTGCGATTCGGCCAGCGCAGCCTCTTGTTGCGAGAGATTCTCGAATTGGGAGCAGGATCGGTGGTGGAACTGGATCGCAAGATTGGGGAACCCGCCGACCTGCTGCTGGACGGCAGAATTGTGGCCCGAGGCGAGGTGGTGGTGGTGGACGGAAAATACGGCCTGCGTGTGCTCGAGGTAGTCACCCCGGCCATAGGTGTACTGCGAGGGGAAGCATAGGATGTCGAACCCCATGAGCTGGAGGTCATTCTTCCGCAGCCCCTGCGAGGCTGCGGCTCCCCCGTGTGGAGACATGGACTGCAGTTCCACCCGAAGGCTATGGCGGCGATTCCGCTGGCGTCACGGCACCATCCGTCTACACGACTCTCTGTACTGTGCCCCCTCCTGTTTCGAAGCTGCCGCTCGTCAACGGTTCGCGCAGCTATGCGTGGCCACCATCCCCGCCGCTCCCATGCGCCACCGCGTGCCGCTGGGCTTGCTGATGATTTCCCGCGAGCAGTTGACCAACCAGCAGTTGCGGTCGGCCCTGGAAGCGCAGCGGGGCAACGGTCGTCAGCGATTGGGGGAGTGGCTGGAGCGACTGGGGTATGCCACCGAGCGGCAAGTCACGGCAGCGCTCGCACAGCAATGGGCTTGCCCAGTGCTGGCTTCCAAGACAATCTGTGATCCGAACTGCCTCCGGCTGTTGCCCTACCACATGCTGGAAAACTCCCGGATTTTGCCGGTGCAATTTGTGCCGTCTACGCGCATGTTCCACTTGGCGTTCAGTGACGGCATTGATTACAGCGCGCTCTACGCGATTGGACAGATGCTCGATTGCCGCACTCAAGCTTGTCTTGCCACCCGCAGTGCCGTGGGTCAGGCTTTGCAACTCATCGGGCACGAGCGCCGGCCCCGGGAACTGTTATTCGAGGGCTGGCGAGATGCTGCAGAGATGGCCCGAATCACCTGCGGATATGTGCTCAAACTGGGAGCTGAGGCCGTTCGCATGGTGGGCTGCGCGGGCTTCATCTGGGCGCGCCTTTCCACCGGTCCCGATGTTGCGAACCTGCTCTTCCCCCGGTCTGCGGAGACCCCACTGACGGCAGATCTGGGTCGTGACTCCTCCGGCGTACCTTTGCCAATCACTGGATAAGTCACCGGGTAAAGTCCTTTGCCGCCCCGCCGATGGAGCCAGAGACAGCCGCCGAACCCTTGGCAACAGAGTTCCCTACTCGCAGTCAGCAGCCGCAGCCCGGTGGTCCGGTTGTCGCCAGCGGAGGCCCATGAACAAAGTACGTGCGCTAATCGTCGACGACTCTTCGGTAATGCGGAAAATCGTGGAACGCTCGCTACGCCAGGCTGGGCTTGACCTCTCTGAAGTGCGAGAGGCCGGCAACGGCGTCGAGGGTTTGGGGGCATTGAAAGACAGCGGTGTCGATCTCATTCTCTGCGACATCAACATGCCGGTCATGGACGGGGTTGAATTCCTGCGCCAGCTGCAAGGTCAGGAACACGCCAAAGGGGTTCCGGTGGTGATGATCACGACTGAAGGCAGTGAGTCCCATGTGGTGCAGGCGCTATCGCTCGGTGCCCGAGGCTATATCCGCAAGCCGTTTACTCCGGAACAGGTGAAGGAACACGTGATTCCACTTCTGGAAAAGAAATGAACGGTGCTGATCAAGCCGCGGCGTCCTCCCCCGAGGCCTTCCCGGACTGGCAGCCTTTGCTTGAATTGGCCGCCCGCGAAGTTTTTGAACTCATGCTGAACTGCAAGCTAGAAAGCCACGGGGACTTGGAGTCATCCTCTGGTGAACTGATCGCCATGGTTGGGCTGGCTGGTCAGCTTCGCGGCCTCGTTAGTCTGCGGTGCACCGCCAAGACAGCGGCATTGTTGGCGTCCCGCATGCTGGGAGCCGAAATCCCGCAGGAAGATCAGCGAGTGTTCGACGCCGCCGGCGAGATCAGTAACATGGTCGCCGGCAACTTCAAGAACAAGCTGACAGGTATTGCAGACAAATGCATGCTGTCTGTTCCTACCGTCATTATCGGGTCGAACTACAACTGTCACTCCATGGCCGACCGCGCTCCGTTGCGAGTGACCATGCTATTCGAAGGCGCGCCGCTGACCGTCACACTGGAAATCCACAGCTAGCATAACGGTGTGCCCGCCGGGCAGCCTTTGCCTGTCCGAAGGTGCTTTCCCGGCAAGACTTTCCCGCTGGGGCGCAGCCGTCATGTCCGAATCGCCCCTCACGACAGTTGAAATGCGTTGTTCCCAGAACTACTTATGTATTGGCGCGACTAAAACCGTGGTTGGCGCAAGGCGTGCTTGAACTCCTGCGGAGAAGCAGAGTGGACAGTGGATACTACGCAGCTTGCGCGGGACTCAGCGCACAGACTCAGGCCTTGGACCTCATCGCCAATAACGTCGCGAACCTCAACACCACCGGTTATCGGGCGCAGCAACAAACCTTCCAATCACTGGTGGCCAGGGCATCCGGAGAGTTCGCCAGTCCCCTGAACCGCGCTCTCAATAACTTCAACGTGTTGGGCGATACGCGGACAGACCTGAGCAGTGGCACTCTGCAGGCGACGGGTAATGCTCCCGACCTGGGGATCGAAGGGGACGGTTTCTTCGTGGTGCAGACTCAAGCGGGCCCGACATACACTCGAAACGGCAACTTCCAGATCTCCACCAATGGCCAGCTCCAGACCCAGGCGGGCAACCCGGTCCTGGGAGAGCAAGGACCGATTACCGTCCCCAGTGGGCCGCTTTCGATCAGCGCCGACGGCACCCTATCGGTGAATGGCGCGTTGGTTGACAAGTTGCGCCTGGTCGAATTTGCCTCAGGCACCTCGCCGGTTGCGGTGGGTGCTTCTTACTACTCGGCGCCCGACAACGCATTGCATCCTGCCGCTCATTCCTCCGTCCGGCAGGGCATGCTCGAAGCCTCGAATGTAAATCCGGTCACGGCCGTAGTAGACCTGCTCGCGATACAGCGCCGTGCAGAGATGCTGGAACGAGCCATGTCGGCGTTCTATTCCACCTTTAACAAGGTTGCAGCCAACGATCTTCCACACGTCTAGGAGAACCAATGTTTCGAGCCTTGTATAGCGCCGCCAGCGGCATGAGTGCCCAGCAGAATAACCTGGACAATATTGCCAACAACCTAGCCAACTCGAGCACGGCCGGTTTTCGCCGGCGGCGCCTGCAGTTTCAGGATCTGATCTACCAGAATCTAGTGATGCCGGGCGCCGCGGCCACTGAGCAGACCACGCTGGTCGCAGGCTTGCAGATCGGACTCGGCACCCGCACTGCCGCCTCCGAGGTAGTCCAACTGCAAGGCGATTTGAGTGCCACCGGCAATCCCCTGGATCTCGCGATTCAAGGCAATGGATTCTTTCAAGTCACCTTGCCCACGGGCGACACCGCCTACACGCGTAGTGGAGAGTTTCACATGGATGCGCAGGGCAATGTGGTGACCGCCGACGGCAATCCCCTCACCCCGGGAATTACTATTCCGCCTGGCGTCACCTCCATCACGGTCGGTTCCGATGGCACTGTGAGCGTCACCCAGGCCGGCCAGCAAGCGGCGCAGCAAGTGGGATCGATACAGCTTGCGCTCTTCCCCAACGCTGGAGGACTGAACAGCGTCGGCGGCAACCTCTTCCTTGCCACTACTGCCTCGGGCGATCCCATAGCCGGCACTCCCGGAGGCAGCGATGGCCTGGGCTCGATTCAGCAGGGATTCCTCGAACAATCCAACGTGGACGTGGTGGAGGAATTCGTTCAGATGATTCTGGCGCAACGTTCCTACGAAGCCAGTTCACGAGTTGTGCAGTCGGCAGATCAAATGCTGCAACAGCTCAATAACCTCTCACGCTGAGGATTCTGGTGAAATTCGCGACTGACAACTCGTGGCTGGAATGGACGCTGCTGGCGGTGCTGGCACTCGCCACCGAATACGGAGCGGGACAGACCGCAGTCCAGCTCCAGGACGCTAGCGTGGCACGCGACACCATTCGGCTTTCCGACCTCTTGCCGGCGAGGGCTCCAAGCGAGATGCGGCGGGCCGGCGAACAGATCGAGCTTGGACGAACTCCACTGTGCCACACCATCCGGTCCTTCGAGAAGGTCGACATTGAAAGGCGAACATCCTTATGGCCGGTGCTGCAGGGACTCACGCTTTCCGGTCCCGTCTCAGTTCAGCGGACCTGCTTTCCCATTCGCCGCGAAGCGTTGCAGCAAGTGATCTCTGAATTCGCACAACAGAAAGGCCTGGCATTGATGGAGTTCCCGCTGCGCTGGTCCGAGGTCATTTACGCTTCGCAGGAAAACCCAGCGCTCGAGATCGAGCTGGCGCTTCCCGATCCAGCCCGGCCAGTTTTGCAAGTGCGTTTGCGCTGCGTGGAACGCACAGTTTGTCCCAGCTTCTGGGTTTCCGTTCCCACAAAGCAGCGACCGCAACTTCTGTATGCTGCGCCGGTTTCTGCTACACCGGTCCAGCCCAAGGCCGGCAACGAGGCGCTGGTAAAATCCGGCCAACGCGTGATGTTGATTGTCGACGATCCTCCCATGCGTATCCGGTTGCTGGTTACCTGCCTCCAACGCGGTTCCTTGGGCGAGCAGGTTCGTGCCATGGATCCTTCCACTCACCGGGTATTCCAGGCGGAAGTCACGGGTTCGGGAACTCTCGTGGCGCATCTTTGATTCGGATTCGAGGACTCATGCTAAGAAAGCACTGGCTCGCCGGGTTGATCATTATTTTTCTACCGGTGCCGTTCGCGCTGGGAAAAGCGAAGAAGATTCAGCGCGAAGATCTGGCCGCATATATCCAGCGTATGCAGCCCCAGGTACCCGAGTTGCCCTCCGGGAGTCCGGGAAGTCTTTGGACCGACAATGGCCGTCTGGCGTTTCTGACCGGCGACTTCAAAGCTGGACGAGTCGGCGACTTGATCACCATCGTCGTAGTTCATGACACCACGGCCAATAACGCCAATAGTGTCTCCACTGCCCGGACTCTGGCAGCCAGTTCCGGCATAACCGCTCTGGCCGGCAAGTTGAAAACGGGCGGTGTACAGGAACTTTTTTCGCCCAACTCGTCGCAGGCATTGACCGGCAAGTCGCAAGCTTCGACTACCTCCAGCCTGCAAACGACTCTGAGCGGACGGGTGATGGCCGTGCTCTCGAGTGACCTTCTGGTCATCGAGGCGGAGCGTCAGCTCACCATGAACAATGAGAATCAAACCATCTTGGTGCGCGGTCTGGTGCGCAGGGGCGATATCGGCCCGGATAACACCGTCGCGTCCAATGCCATGGGCGATCTGGAACTGGAGCTTAAAGGCAAGGGCGTGCTCAGCGACGGAACCCGGCCGCCCAACATTGTCGTCCGCACACTGCTGCGAATTATTGGTTTCTGAGATCTGACATGAATCGCATCCTCAGCTCGTTGCTGTTGCTTCTGCTCTTAAGAACCTTGCCGGCGAAAGCGAACGAAACCCGGCAGGAGTCGTTGATCCGCGACGTCACTTCAGTCGAAGGTGTGCGCGACAACCATGTCCTCGGCTATGGAATGGTGGTGGGTCTCAAGGGCACCGGCGACCGTCAACAGACGATTTTCAGCGTTCAGACCCTGGCCAACATTCTCCAGCACATGGGGGTGCAGATCCCGCCTGCGACAGTGACCGTCAAAAACGTTGCTGCGGTTTTTGTGACTGCCAACCTGCCGCCGTTCGCCACCCCGGGAACTCGCATTGATGTGACGGTTGCATCCGTTGGCGACGCCAGAAGTCTGGAGGGAGGCTTGCTCCTGCTCACGCCCCTCTACGCCGCCGATGGCAAGACATACGCTGCCGCCCAGGGTCCGCTCACGCTGGGCGGTTACACCGCAGGACGTGGCGGAAACACCAAGCAGGTCAGCCACCCCACCGTCGGACGCATCCCCGGCGGAGGAATTGTAGAGCGTGACAGTTCTCTCGATCTCCACGCCTTGACCAAACTCTCCCTGATTTTAAACGAGCCGGACTTCGACACCGCAGGTGAGGTCGCTGGCAGCATCAACAAGGAATTTGGCCAGTCCATCGCTTCGGTCGTCGACAGCCGCCGGGTCGACATCGACAACACAGCCGCTGGCTCCGGCAGCGTTCCCGCTATCCTCGCGCGGGTGCAAAGCCTCACTGTAGCAGTGCACCATCGCGCGCGAGTGGTCGTCAATGAACGTACCGGCACGGTCGTCATGGGCAAGGATGTGCGACTGGGCGCGGTCTCCATCCTGCATGGCACGCTCTCCATCGTCGTCGCCACCGAGTTGACAGTCTCGCAGCCCAACCCGCTTTCCCGCGGCAAGACCGAGGTAGTTCCGGAACAGACCGTCAAAGCCGAGGAAGCACCGGCGCGGCGGATCGAGCTGACGGAAGGCGCCAGCGTAGAACAACTGGTCAACGGACTGCAAAGAATCGGAGCCACTGCAACCGACGTGATTGCCATCCTTCAGGCCATCAAAGCCGCAGGAGCTCTTGAAGCTGATTTGGATGTGATCTGAGCTTATGAACGCCGCATCCCCTTTGACCGCCCATCCTCCCGCTGCTGCTAGCGAGCACTCGCGCAAGATCGCGAAAGCAGCCCACGACTTTGAAGCTGTGTTGCTCAACTCGCTGCTGGGTCCTCTGGAAAAGACCTTCTCTTCGCTTCCCGGAAAAGAAACAGACGTCGCGTCCGACAACTACCAGTCTTTGGGGATGCAGGCGCTGGCTTCGAGTCTGGCGGCGAGAGGTGGAGTGGGTATTGCGGGGATGATCGTCAAAAGCCTATCCAAACGTGACAATGCAGTGGCTGCTGCTCATGAGAAAAGCCTCGCGAGAGGTGCTTCTCTCGCGAGGCCTTTCTGAACTTCTGATCCGTACGAGAACTTCTCGCCGGCTGTTAGTGTTTCTTTTTTTTCTTCGCAGCCTTTTTCTTGGTTGCCATGAAGTTATCCTCCGTGAGCTATTTTCCCTTGTGAGATTTCAAAACAAAAGCCTGTTACGCGAGGTCGCCCTACACTTCCAGTGTGAACGAAACCCTCACCCCAAGATATTGAGGAGTATTGTTTTGAATGTCAACACAATTCTGGCGACGAGGTTTCACTTTCAGGCGACCTCTCGCCTCCATTGTCGTAGACTTTCTTTCATCCATGGCACACGATCCCATCGAACTAGAGATCTTCAAGAACATTTTCCATTCCGTCGCGGAGGAAATGGGCGCGGCGCTGCGTCGTACCGCATTTTCACCGAACATCAAGGAACGCCGCGACTACTCTTGCGCCGTGTTTGATTCCAGCGGAGAAGTTCTGGCTATGGGCGATCACATGCCGGTGCATCTGGGCTCAATGCCCATGTCGGTGCGCGCGGTTTTGCAGAGTCTCGAACTCGCGCCAGGCGACGTCGCAATGTTGAATGATCCTTTCCGCGGCGGTACCCACCTGCCTGACATCACTCTGGTGGCGCCGGTATATGTGCAGCGCCGTCGCGCCCGATCACAGCCCGACTTCTATGTGGCGTCGCGCGCCCATCATGCGGATGTTGGTGGAGCTTATCCCGGTTCGATGGGCCTCTGCCGCGAGATCTACCAGGAGGGACTCCGTATTCCCCCGGTGAAGCTGATGCGGACAGGGGAAATGCACTCCGATGTTCTTGCGCTTCTGCTGAACAACATCCGTACGCCGGTCGAACGCGAGGGTGACCTCGGAGCACAACTCGCCGCATGTCACACCGGAACAGAACGCCTGCGCGAAATTGCCAAACGTTATGGCTTGCCGCGGACCAGGCGCGCTGCTCGCGAGTTGCTCAACTACTCCGAACAGATAATGCGGGCATTTCTTGAGAACGTTCCCGGCGGAACCTATTACGCCGAGGACTTTCTCGACAACGATGGCGTCAGCGACAAGCCAGTGAAAATTGCAGTCGAGGTCCGGGTGGCGCGCACACGAGCGTGTCCGGGCGATATAGTCACGGTGGACTTCACTGGCAGTGATCCGCAGGTGGAAGGCAGTGTGAATGCAGTCGAAGCCATTACCTACTCTGCTTGCTTCTATGTGTTCCGTTGCTTGCTCATGGAAGATGTCCCAGCCACAGCTGGCCTGATGCGTCCCATTCGAGTTATTGCTCCGGAAGGAACGGTGGTGAACGCGCGTCCGCCGGCGGCGGTCGCCGGAGGCAATGTGGAGACCTCACAGCGCATCGTGGACGTGCTCCTGAAGGCATTGGCGCAAGCTCTGCCAGACCGAATTCCTGCAGCGGCGGCGGGAACGATGAACAACCTGACCATCGGCGGAATTGATCCACGAACTCACGAGCCGTTCGCTTACTACGAGACCATCGCCGGCGGAATGGGCGCGCGTCCCGGCAAAGCAGGCGTTTCCGGGGTTCATACTCACATGACGAATTCTCTCAACACGCCTGCGGAGGCTCTGGAATATGCCTATCCGTTGCGCGTCCGCACCTACTCGTTGCGGACGGATAGCGGAGGCCATGGGAAGCACCGCGGAGGAGATGGCATCGTCCGAGAAATCGAAGTGCTCGCCGAGGCTGAAGTTACACTGTTGTCCGACCGGCGTACGCGGGGGCCTTACGGCCTGAGCGGCGGAGCCGATGGAACTTCGGGAAAAGCCACCATCAGTCGCTGCGATGGCTCATCCCAAACGATGCCTGGCAAATTCAACGCGCGGCTGCGCAGGGGCGAGAGAATTCGCATTGAGACACCGGGCGGCGGCGGTTGGGGCGAAGCTGATTAGAACCTTTCGCAGGAACGGTTTTTGGAAAGACGCGGCTTGGCTGTCCCGCCAGGGATCGAGGTGCAGCTGCAATCTGCGACTCCTCCATTGCCCGCAGCATCTATTTGACTATGACTGATCTTGCGCAGCACTACCTCGACGAAGCCCGCCGCCAGTTTCGTGGCTACAAACGTCTCGGCGAAGGCGCGCTTGCCCAGTTGAAAGACGAAGAGTTGTTTTTGACCCTCGATCGCGAGTCGAACTCTGCGGCGGTCATCGTGAAGCACATGGCTGGCAACATGCGTTCGCGTTTCGCCGACTTTCTCACCAGCGACGGCGAGAAGCCCGACCGCCATCGTGACCAGGAATTCGAGCTGTCTTCGCAAATCGCCCGCGCTGACGTCATGCAGTGGTGGGAATCAGGCTGGTCGTACGTGTTGTCGGCGATCGAAGCGCTGCGCCCCGAAGATGTGCAGCGCACCGTCACCATCCGCGGCGAACCCCACACCGTGCTGCAAGCCATCAACCGCCAGCTTGCGCACTATGCCTACCACGTCGGCCAGATCGTATTTCTCGCCAAGCATCTCCGCTCGACAGAGTGGAAGTCGCTGAGCATTCCACGCGGTGAGTCGGAAGCGGTCAACCGCAAGCTCGCGGAACGGAAGCTGGGAACGTCTGGTCCCGGGGCGCGTCAGGCCTAGCCGCGCTTCCGGGGTGCTAGAATAGTCCGTTTTGCGATTGAGAAGTTGAAGTCCATTGAATGGCCCTCATGCCCAAGACCATGCTCGCCGTTGTAAAGCCGCAAGCCGCTCCCGGTGCGGAGATTCGTGAAGTCAAAATCCCCGCCTTCGGGCGCAACGACGTTCTGGTCAAGGTCAAAGTGGCTTCCATCTGTGGCACTGACCTCCATATTTATGAGTGGGACAAATGGGCGCAGAACCGCATTCATCCGCCCCTGATTCCCGGCCACGAGTTCTGCGGCGAAGTCGCGGCCTTCGGCGACGAAGTCACCAGCGTCAAGGAAGGCGATTTTGTTTCCGCCGAGATGCATGTGGCCTGCGGCAAGTGCTATCAATGCCGTACCGGCGATGCCCACATCTGCCAATTCGTGAAGATCATCGGAGTCGATACGGACGGCGCTTTTGCCGAATACGTGGTCATCCCGGAATCGAATATCTGGAAGCTCGATCCCGCCATCCCGCAGGAATACGCGTCCATCCTCGATCCGCTGGGCAACGCCGTCCACAGCGTATTGGCCGGTGAAATCGCCGCGAAGACGGTGGCCATCACGGGCGCCGGTCCAATTGGGCTGTTTTCTATTGCGGTGGCGCGCGCGGTGGGAGCTGCCGAGGTTTACGCCATCGAGGTCAACGAGCATCGGCGGCGCATTGCCAAGCAAATGAAAGCCGACGTCGTGCTCGACCCGTCCACGCAGGACGTAAACGCCATCGTCATGGAGCGCACCGGCGGACTCGGCGTGGATGTGGTGCTTGAGATGGCTGGTCATCCCAACGCCATTCGCACAGCTTTCGACATCGTGCGTCGTGGCGGACGCATTTCGCTGCTCGGGCTTACCTCCAAGCCGATTTCCCTCAACTTCTCCGAAGACATCATCTTCAAGGGCATCACGGTGCAAGGCATCAGCGGCCGGCGCATGTACCAGACCTGGTATCAGATGACCGCGCTGCTCAAGCATGGCAAGCTCGACCTTCATCCCGTAATCACCGACCGCATCGCCATGAAGGATTTTTCCAAGGCCATGGACCGCCTGAAAACGGGCGAATCCAGCAAGATCCTGGTATTTCCCAACGGCAACATGTAAGCCCTGCTCCTTGCTGTCTGATCGGATACAATCCTGATTCAATGCTGCGCTACTTCACTGCTGGAGAATCGCATGGCGAAGCGCTAGTCGCGCTTCTTTCCGGCATGCCCGCCGGACTGAAAGTGGATCAGGCGTTTCTCGACCGCGAGCTGTGGCGGCGGCAGCAGGGGTACGGCCGTGGCGGCCGTATGAAGATTGAGCGCGATACCGCGCACATACTCTCCGGCGTGCGGCAGGGGAAAACCATCGGTTCCCCTATCGCAATCCTGCTGCAGAACAAAGATTGGAAGAACTGGCAGGAATCTCTTCCGGTGGAGGAAGGCGATTCGGACAAGCACAAAGCGGTCAAATCCCCGCGTCCTGGGCATGCGGACCTGGCTGGAGCTTTGAAATATAACTTTCCCGAAGCGCGCTATGTTCTGGAGCGCGCCTCGGCGCGCGAGTCGGCCGCACGCGTGGCCGTCGGTGGCGTGGCCAAACTGTTTCTGCGAGAACTCGGAATGGACGTTTTGAGCCACGTGAATTCGGTCGGTGCTGCCGCGATCAAAGGCGAAATCTCCTGGGAGCAAATCGCTGCGCTAGTTCAGCGGGAGGAAGTGCTGCTGAATTGTGCCGAGCAAGAAACCGAGCAGCGTATGAAAGAAGAAGTCGATCAGATCCTAAAGAGCGGAGATTCTGTCGGCGGCGTTTTCGAAGTGGTCGCCCACAACGTGCCGCCCGGCCTGGGAACATACGCGCAATGGGACGAGCGCCTCGACGCACGCCTGGCCGCGGCCGTCATGTCATTACAGGCGGTGAAGGCGGTTGAGATTGGCGGTGGAGTCACCGCTGCGGCTTCCCCTGGCTCCGCCGTGCATGATGAAATAGGCTATGGGGGATCAGACACGCTATCCGGATTTACTCGCAGCCGGAACAATGCGGGAGGAATTGAAGGCGGCGTTTCGAATGGAGAAGACATTCGCGTGCGCGGCTATCTGAAACCGATTTCCACGCTGCGCCGTCCGTTGCAGTCGGTGGATTTTAGCACCCGTGAGCCGGTGAAAGCCGCTTACGAACGGTCGGACGTATGCGTTGTTCCGGCCGCGGGTGTCGCCGCTGAGGCCATGGTGGCCCTCACAATCGCCGGCTGCGCGCTTGAGAAGTTTGGCGGCGACTCCATGACCGAAACATTGCGGAATTTTCAGGGCTACTGCCAACAACTGAAGAACTACTGAATGATTTATTCCATCGTAAAGTTTGGCGATCCGGTCCTCGAAAGGCCCGCGGAGCCGGTGACGGTTTTCGACGACGATCTGCGAAAACTGATCGACGACATGTTCGAGTCCATGTATGAGGCTCGCGGAGTCGGCCTGGCAGCGCCGCAGATTGGCATCTCCAAGCGGCTCGCCGTCATTGACATCACTTTCAAGGAAGATCCCGACGCCAAACTGGTGCTGGCAAATCCGGAAATTCTCCACGCTGAAGGGAAACACACCCAACCGGAAGGTTGTCTCAGCATCCCCGAGTTTCGTGAGCCGGTAAAGCGCGCCCAAAAAGTCACCATTCGTGCCCAGGACGCGCATGGCAAGTGGTACGAGAAGACCGGCGAAGACCTGCTGGCCCGCGCATTCCTCCACGAAACCGATCACTTGAATGGCAAGCTCTATATCAGCCACATCAGCGCGCTGAAACGGGACTTGATGAAGCGGAAGATTCGCAAGCTGATCAAAGCCGGGGAATGGTAGGAGTGAGAGATTGGCTCAATCTTTCAACTTGGTGTTTTGCGGTACTCCCCACTTCGCCGTTCCGACGCTGGAGACGCTAATCGCGTCCGGATTCAATGTCTCTTTAGTAGTCACGCAACCGGATAGGCCGCGCGGACGTGGCCTGGCACTCACTCCCTCCCCGGTTAAGGCCCGTGCAGTTGAACTAGGGTTGCCCATCACGCAACCGGATAAGATCAAGAACAACCCAGAGTTTCAGTCGCTGCTCTCTTCCTTGAGCCCCGAGGCGATCATCGTAGTCGGTTATGGACACATGATTCCGCAGTGGATGCTCGACCTCCCACGTTATGGCAACATCAACCTGCACGCGTCGCTGCTGCCGAAGTATCGCGGGGCCGCGCCCATTCAGTGGGCGATCGCCCGCGGCGAGTCGGTCACGGGCGTGACCACCATGCGCATTGACTCCGGCCTGGACACAGGAGACATCCTGCTGCAAAGAGAAGTCCCAATCGCTCGCGAAGACAATGCTGAAACTCTGTCATCGCGTTTAGCTGCTATTGGCGCTGACCTGATGATCGAAACGTTACGCGGGCTGCAAACTGGGAAGGTGGAGTCTCGTCCACAGGATCATGCCGAAGCCACCCTCGCTCCGGTCCTTAATAAAGAAGACGGCCGGATCGATTTTCATCGCACAGCACAGGAGATTTGCCATCGCCTCCGCGGATTCCAGCCCTGGCCGGGCGCGTTCACGACATTTCGAGGTAAGACTCTGCAGGTGTGGGCCGCCCAACCCTCAGGGACCGAAATTGCACCCGGCGAACTCGCGGTCCAAGGTGACCGCTTGTCTGTCGGGAGCGGCAAGAGCACTGCGTTGGAACTGCTCGAATTGCAACCCGAAGGCAAGAAACGTATGCCGGTGCGCGATTTCGTTCATGGCTACCACCCCGAAACTGGCGAAAAGCTGGGCTAACTGAAAACGACAACTGAGAACTGGCAACGGGGAACCGAGAACTGATTTTATGGCCATTTCACCGGCCCGCATCGCCGCCTACGACATTCTGCTCCGGGTTGACCAGCAAGATGCCTATGCTTCCGAACTTCTGCACGCGTCCGACTACGCCAAGCTTTCTCCGGCGGACCATGGCCTGGCAACCGAATTAGTCATGGGCGTGCTGCGCTGGCGGTCTCTGCTCGACGAACAGATTGTGCGGCGGTCTTCCCTGAAATTATCCAAGCTTGATCCTGAAGTGCTGACCTGCGTACGCCTCGCGGCTTATCAGTTGTTGTATTTGGATCGTGTGCCGGAACATGCAGCGGTCCACGAAAGTGTGGAACTTGTAAAGCGTGCCCGGAAACGCTCCGCCGTGCCCTTCGTCAACGCGGTGCTGAGAAAGTTCGCTGGCAAAGCCGCGAGCCGGCCCTTGGCAATTGAGGGTGCTGCAACTGAGGCGGAATTGGCTGAATCTTCGGCCCATCCCCAATGGCTGGTAGAGCGGTGGATTCGGACGTTCGGATTGCCCATCGCGCGCCAGATCTGCAGCTACGATCAGCAGATTCCCGCAAGCTGTGTCAGCCTCCGTGACCCCACGGTTGCAACTGAGCTTGAAAGTCATGGCGTCAAGCTCGCGCCTGGCAGTCTTTTAACTTCGGCACGTCGAGTCATTGCAGGCGGTCTCACCACAGCTCAGGCCTTTCGCGAAGGCCGGGTAGCGATTCAGGATGAGGCTTCGCAACTGGTCGCGCTGCTGGTGGGGCAAGGCTCACGCATCCTCGACTGCTGCGCCGCGCCGGGAGGCAAGACGCGATTGCTGGCCGAACGCAATCCAGACGCCCCCATCGTAGCTGTGGAACTGCATCCGCACCGCGCCCGGTTGCTTCGCAAATTGGTTACCGCAAAGAATGTGCAAATCATCGCGGCCGATGTTCGCGGTCTTCCGACCGCCGAGTTCTTCGACCGTGTCCTCGTCGACGTGCCCTGCTCCGGCACCGGCACTCTCGCCCGCAATCCAGAGATCAAATGGCGACTGAAGCCCGAGGACCTGCTGGATCTCCAAACTCGTCAAGGGGCGATTCTGAAGGCAGCCATGCAGCGAGTATCACCGGGCGGAAGACTTATCTACTCGACCTGCTCTCTGGAGCCGGAGGAAAACCAGAAGGTGGTGGAATCCGCGCTCTCGTCCGATTCCTCGTTCCGCTTGCGAGATTGCCGCGAACGTCTGCGGGAGCTCTGTTCTCAGGGAGAACTGGCCTGGGGCGACATCGACTCACTCACCTCGGGGCCCTACTTGCGCACCATTCCGAGCGTGCATCCCTGTGACGGCTTCTTCACGGCGATCCTTCAAAGATCTGATCGCCGTCTCATCGGACTTGAAGGTTCACCACAGAACCCGCAACCACCTTCCCGCCAGGTGCGGGATTCTGCGAAACAACGATGCTGTCCGGCGACGGCTGCGGCGCCAGAACCTGAGAAGGCACGTTCGCAGAGTCAGCAGGCGGAGGAGTTTCCGCGACTGTCCCAACCCTCAGCCCCGCTTCCTTCAGAACGCCACTTACCTTCCCCAAGGTCTGACCCACGAAGCTGGGCATCACGAATGCTGCGGGCGAAGGAGGCTGAGACGCCAACAGGCTGATCTTCGGAACCGAGATGCTGCCTGCGCTCGGCGCTGGATCTTGAGCGATCACTTGATCCGCTTGCGCACCGGACAGTTGAATCTCCGCGACTGCACCCACATCCAATCCACGGCGGCGGATGTTGAGTTCTGCCGCTCGCTGACTTTGTCCCAACACGTTGGGGATCTCCATTCGCTGCGGACCCATACTCTGGGCCACGCGAATCTGCCAGCCTCGGCGAATTTGTGTCCCCGCCGCTGGCAATTGCGACAAGATTCGTCCTTCCGGTACTCGCGGACTGTAGTACTGGCGTTCGACTTCAAACTGAAAGCCGCTGGCCTCGGCCACACGCCGTGCCTCCACCGGAGTCTTGCCTAACAAATCGGGGACAGCCACTTCGCGGCCGTGAATGGCAGACCGCATCGCGGTCAGCGCCGAGACAAGCGCCACCATCAACAAAATCAGCGCCTGCAGTCCGTGTCGAAAAAAGGATTTCATCTTACGAGCGTGATTATAGCTTTCCCTTTTTGGGGAGAACAGACTCAAGATTGCTTCATCCGCCTGGGTGGCAGCGAGCAACCGCGCCTATACTTGTGGTCATGCCCCCTGAAACTGATCTTCTGGATTGGTTGCGACGCTACTGGGGCTATGGCTCATTTCGCCCCTTGCAACAAGACATTGTTGGAAGCTTGCTGGAGGGGCACGACGCCTGCGTCGTCATGCCCACCGGTGGCGGGAAATCGCTATGCTACCAGCTACCGGCGCTGGTTTCGGAGCGGACCGCCGTTGTGATCTCGCCCTTGATCTCGCTGATGCAGGACCAGGCGGCACAACTGGCGCAAATGGGCATTCCCGCAGCCGTGCTGAATAGCTCGCAAGCCGCCAACCAACAATCGGCGGTCATGAGCAAAGCCAGCGCGGGCGAGTACCGGTTGTTGTATCTCTCCCCGGAACGACTGGCGCGGGCGGATACTATTGCCTGGCTGCAGCGCGTCCCGATCGCGTTCTTCGCGATTGATGAAGCGCATTGCATCTCTGAATGGGGACATGAGTTCCGTCCCGAATACCGGCAGTTGAGTTCTCTGCGGGCCCACTTTCCGGATCGGCCCATCGCGGCGTTTACTGCCAGCGCCACCCGGCGAGTTCGCCACGACATTCTGCGTCAGTTGCAACTCCGTGATCCCCATAAGTACATCGCCAGTTTTTATCGCTCCAACCTGCGATACCTCATCAAGGAGTGTGAGGGCCGCGAGCAGCCCGGCCTGCTCCTGAGAGCGCTGCGGAACTACTCCGGCAGTAATGTGATTGTGTATGCGCCGACCATCGCCAAGGTCGAAGAGACCGTCGATTACCTGGAAGAGCAGGGAATTTCTGCAGTCGCCTACCACGGCAAGATGGATGCGGACGCCCGCAGACGAAACCAGGAGTGCTGGACGGCAGACGAAGTACGGGTGTTCGTGGGAACGATCGCTTTCGGATTGGGCATCAACAAGGCTTCGGTGCGGGCGGTAATCCATCTTTCGCTGCCCAAATCAATTGAGCAGTATTACCAGGAAGCCGGACGCGCTGGCCGCGACGGAAAGCCTGCAGATTGTATTCTGCTCTGGCAAAAGCGGGATACGGCGCTGCTGGCGTACTTCATCGACCAGATCATTGACGCTGCGGAGAAAGAACGCGCCTGGCAGCGCTATCATGCCATTCGCCGTTTCGCAGATTCCGGCAGCTGCCGTCACCGCCAGATTTGTGTGCATTTTGGAGAAACGCCGAAGTGGATGTCCTGCGAGTCCTGCGACGTGTGCGGTTGCGAATCGGCATGGCTGGTGAAGTCACTCGGCGTTGCGGACAAGGTCGCCGGAGTGGCTAGGAGCACGCGCGGGCGGGAACCCGAAGAAAAGCCTTTGGCCGGCGATGTGGACTTTGAACTGCGCGATTACCTTCGTGAGTGGCGGCGATCTGCAGCCAAACAACAGGGAGTTGCAGCATTTGTCGTCATGCACGACACTTCGCTCGACGAAGTGTGCCGCATGCGTCCAACCTCCATTGCGGAACTATTGCAGGTCCCCGGTTTCGGCCAGCGCAAGGCTGCCACGTATGGGCAGCAGATTTTTGACTCGCTGGAAAGGTTTCGTAACGGAGAGCGTGCCAGCGCGGTTCTGGTGAAGAAGTCAAAGCCGGTGGACGAGACTGTGACCTTGCTGTCCGATGGGCACACTTTAACTGAAATCGCTGCCATTCGCGGCCGCCAGCTTGGCAGCGTGGTCAGCCTGGTGGCCGATCTGGTCGAGAAGGGAGAGTTGGAATTCCAGGCCACCTGGATCGATAAGGACAGGCAGGCGATCATCGAAGCTGCCTGCACACGGGTCGGTATCGAACGCCTCAAGCCGCTCAAAGATGTGTTGCCGCCCGAGATTACCTTTGAGGAGATACGGCTGGTGGTGGCCCGGTTGCGCCGAAACCAGGCACGTGTCCCGAAGTTGACCGAGGATGTTAAGCAAGTCAGTTGATGCCGGTAAATCCGGCCTCAGTGAAACTCTTCGGCGGCCGGCGCGGCATCCGGGGTGTCAACCTTTGCCACCCCAGACGCGAGCGCGGGAGCCGGTGCGAAGTCTCCGGAGTCTTTCCCCGCCAGCGCAACCTTCATGAAGTCCATCCATATGGGTAGCGCAGCCCGCGCCCCGCTCTCTTTCGCCCCCAAAGTTTTCTTCTCGTCATAGCCAATCCAAACGCCGGTTGTCATCGCCGGGGAAAATCCTATGAACCAGGCGTCTGTGAAGTCATTGGTGGTTCCGGTTTTCCCTCCCAGCGGATACTTCATGCTGGCCGCCGCGATCCCGGTTCCGTGCTGCACCACTTCCTGCAACATCGAAGTCATGATGCGAGCGGTGCGGACGCTGATCACGTCCTTCACCTCAGGGAAATCTTCTTCCAGCACCCGGCCTTCGTAGTCCGTCACCTTGGTGATATAGCGCGGCATGACTCGCACGCCGTCATTCGGAAAGACGCTGAATGCCGATGTCTGCTCGAACAGGGTCACCTCGGCCGCGCCCAGTGCCACCGGCAAGTAAGGAGGCATATTGGAAGTGATCCCGAAGCGGTGGGCATAGTCGATGACCGTCTTGATGCCGAGGCCGTCCGCGATCTTCAGGGCTGGGATGTTGCGCGACTGCGCCAGCGCTCGTCGCAGAGTGATTGTGCCTTCGAACTTTTCGTCGTAGTTATGCGGAATATAGGGGCCGGATGCAGTTTCAAACGTCACCGGCGCGTCGAGCACCGTATCGTCCGGCTTCGCGCCCTGGTCGATGGCAGCGGTGTAAACGTAAGGTTTAAAAGACGATCCCACCTGCCGCAAAGCCTGCGTGGCACGGTTGAACTTCGATTCTTCAAAGTCGCGCCCGCCCACCATCGCTTTGATCGCCCCCGTAGCATTGTCAATCGCCAACAATGCCCCTTGGGCCCCGGAGTCCTGCTCCAGGCTGACGCGCGCCTTTCCATCACTGCCGAGCGAGACAATTTTCACATACGCGATGTCGCCGGGTGTCAGAATGTCTGGAAGCTTGCGCTTGGTCCAGGCTGCATCGGCTTGCGAAAGAGATGCAATATAGCGGCCGAACCTTACGGTCGCCGCGCCCGGTCCAACTCCCAACACCAGAGCATGAACATATCCCTCAACCTCAGGCTCATCGTCCCAATCGGGATGCTGATAGTTAGCCAGCGTCACCTTCGGAGTCAGTACGTTGTTCAGACTATTTTTCCAGCCATGCCGGCGTTCATACGCGGCTAAACCGTCGAGTACGGCGTGGTTGGCAAAACGCTGCAAGTCCATGTCCAGCGAAGTGTAAACGCGCAATCCGCCTTCATGGACCTGGTCAGTGCCATACTTATTTTCCAGATAGCGGCGAATCTCCTCCACAAAATACGGCGCCAGCGAATTCAGGTCATGCTGCAATTTCAACTGAATCGGCTGGCTTCGGGCATCATTGGCCTGCTGGTGGGTGATCTTGCCATCTTCCAGCATGGCGTTGATCACCAGGTTCCGCCGCTTGATCGCCCGGTCAGGATGGTTGATGGGCGAATACAAACCGGGCGCTTTCGGCAAACCGGCCAGCAGCGCCGCTTCGTCCAGCGTTAGCTGTTTGGCGGACTTGCTGAAGTAATACTCCGAGGCAGACTCGAAGCCGTACGCTCCATGTCCCAGAAATATCTGGTTGGCGTACAGGGTGAAAATCTGTTCCTTGGTAAATCTGCGCTCGATCTGGATGGCTAGCAACGCCTCTTCGATTTTGCGACGAAACGACCGGTCGGGAGAAAGAAAAAGATTCCGGGCCAACTGCATGGTGAGCGTCGACGCCCCCTGCACCTTGCCTCCCGACTCGATGTCGCGGTACGCCGCCCCGGCGATGCGCCACACGTTGACACCCCAGTGGTCATAAAAATCCTTGTCTTCGATGGAAATCAGCGCCTCGCGCAGCACTGGGGGGAAATCGCTATAGTTCGCCACCACCCGCCGCTGCAGCGCAAACGACCCGATGATCCGCCCCTGATCGTCGTAGAGCTCCGTGATTGAACTGGGCCGGTAGTGCTCCAGTTGCTCAACCTGCGGCAGGTCGGTGGTGTAAACCAGCAAGAGTCCGGCCGTGGCCCCGATTAGCGCCGACAACAGCACCAGCAAGCCGAACAAAACCCGCCCCACCAGTTTGCGTGGTGCTACCTCGACTTCCTCACCGGGAAGGTCTTCGTAGATCAACTTCATGGGAGATCATGGTCAGGATAGCAGGAGGCGCCACAGCCAGCGAAACTTGCCGAGATACGGTTCGATCCCGAGGGTGCGATATTTGGTGCAACATATTACATTGACATACCCTGCACAGCCGCCAATAATGCCCAAGTGCCGAAAACGCCCTGTTTTCAGTCCGGTATCGCCTTCCTTCTGTTCTGGACTCTTTCGGCATTGGCTCAGAGTCCCGAACCCATCGTCGCCAACCAGAACCGCTCACCCGCCGGAAAGCTCGAGTCTGGCGTACTTAATATTCAATTGGAAGTCCGTGAAGGCGTTTGGCATCCTGAGAACGAAGACGGCCCCGCCCTCTTCGTGCAGGCATTCGGCGAAGCGGGTCAGCCTGCGCAGATTCCAGGGCCGATGCTCCGCATGCTGGAAGGCACCACGGTTCACGTCACCGTGGCCAACAAACTCGATACTGCCGTGACGGTCCACGGTCTCAACACCCGCCCCGGCGACTCCAAGGATGTGCTCGACATACCTGCCGGCGAAACTCGTGAGCGAACTTTCCCCGCTGGCGCTCCCGGAACCTACTATTACTGGGCACGCAGCACCGAACCGCGCAAGAGCGGGTTAGGTTCGACGCCGCAGACGGTGTTCGAGGACGCACAATTGAATGGCGCGTTCATCATCGACCCTCCCGGTGCCGTTCCCCCTGACCGCGTGTTCGTGGTCAACCTGATGTTTGTCGAACACGATATTTCGCATCCCCGCTTCGAGGTTGTCAGTATCAACGGCAAGTCATATCCGTTCACAGAACCACTGGATTACACCGTGGGCGATAGTATCCGCTGGCGCGTCATCAATCCCGGTTTTGCGCCACATCCCATGCACCTGCACGGCGCGTTCTACAAAGTGTTAAGCCTGGGGGACACACAAACTGACATGCGGTTTGACGGCGACGATCGCCAGTCCGTGGTCACCGAGGGCATTCAGCCTGGCGGCACCATGATGATGGAGTGGTCGCCGGAACATGCCGGCCGCTGGCTGTTCCATTGCCACTTCCAGTTGCATATGTCGAGCGCGGAGCGCGTTCCAGTGTTTACGCAGCCCTCTGAGCATAAAGACCCACTCGAAGGAACTTCGGGTTCGATGGTTCATGATGGCAACAAGATGGAAGGTATGAGTGATATGGCGGGTCTGGTTCTGATCATCAATGTGAGACCGTCCGCCGGAGCAGCCGCTCCGGTCTCGGCGAAGGCAGCCACCAGAACGCTCGACCTGATCATCGACCCAGACGCTCAAGCCGCCGCCAACGAGCCGAAATTCAGCTGCGCCATACGCGAGAAGAACAAGCTGATCGCGTCCCAGGACCGGGGGGTGGGTCCTCCCATTGTCATCACCCGTGGCCAGCTCACCGAGATCACTGTCCTGAATCACCTGAAGTCGCCAACCACGATTCACTGGCACGGGTTGGAACTCGAAAGTTATTACGACGGCGTAGTGGGCGGTGGTTTGGGCGATCAGGTGACCTCGGCGATTGCGCCCGGGGACAAGTTTGTCGCGCGCTTCACTCCCTCACGTGCCGGCACTTTCATCTATCACACCCATGCGGGAGACCCGAGTCAGCTTACCGGCGGCATCTACGGCGCGCTGGTTGTTTTGGAACCGGGAGAGACCTTTGACCCGGATTACGACAAACTGCTGGTTATCGGTACGCGCGATCAGCTCTTTAACGCCAAGCGCATCACCATCAACGGTTCGGAGGCGCCGCAACCGTTGACGCTAGCCCGAGGCAATACTTATCGCCTGCGCCTCATCAATATTGCCCCCAACCTAATCGGAAAGTTCCGCCTGGGAACTCAAGAGCATCCCGAGACCTGGCGCGAGTTGGCCAAGGACGGTGCATACGTTCCCGCCCGGCTGGCGAAGCCGGGAGATGCCATGCTGGACATCCTGTCGGGTGAAACCTACGATTTCCAGTTCCGCGCCGATGAGCCGGGAGATATCCCAATGGAAATTCAAAACCTGGTGAGTCAAGCGAAGCTTGTCACTCACGTCGTCGTCCGCTGATCGCAGACCGTACATTTGCCGGCTCGGTTGCTTCCATCCGTTAGTTGGACCGGTACACGATCTTCCCACTCACGATCGTGGCCACAACCTTGCCCGTGAAATGCCAGCCGTCGAACGGCGAATTGTTCGACTTCGAGTGCGACTTTGCGGCTTCAAAGGTCCAGCGCTTCTTGGGATCAAAGATGGTGACGTCGGCGTGGCTGCCTCGCGCCAGCGTGCCGCGCCCGCGCAATTCCACCACCCGGGCCGGGCCCGCGGTAAAGAGCTCCACAATTCTTGCCAGCGGAATTCTGTGCTCGCGATGCAACCGGGTGATGGCCAGCCCCAGCGCCGTTTCCAGACCTGTGATCCCGAACATCGCCTTCTCGAACTCAATGATCTTCTCGTGCGTCGCATGGGGGGCGTGGTCCGTGGCAATCGCATCCACGGTGCCGTCGGCCAGAGCCACGATCAGTGCCTCTCGGTCGGCCGCCGAGCGCAGCGGAGGATTCATCTTGCAATAGGTGTTGTACTCGCCGACGTCCGCATCGGTCAGGGTGAAATGGTGCGGCGTAACCTCGCAAGTTACATGCGCCTTGCTGCGCTTGCCTCGGCGCACTGCCTTAAGCGCGTCTGCGGTAGAAAGATGAGCCACGTGCAAGCGTGCTCCCGCGAATTGTTGCGCCAGTTGTACGTCACGATCCACGATGGCAGCCTCGGCAGCAACCTTCATGCCGCGCAGTCCCAGCCGGAACGAAGTGGAGCTTTCGTTCATCGAACAATTGTCCGTAAGCCGCGTGTCTTCGGCGTGCTGAATCACCGGCAGATTGATTTCCGCCGCCAGGCGGAGCGTATCCCGCATGGTAGTTTCATTCAGGATAGGCCGGCCATCATCGCTGACGCCCACCGCTCCGGCGCGTTGCAAGCCGCGAAAGTCCGTAAGCACCGCGCCCTTACTGGCCTGAGTCGCCGCCGCAATGGGAAACACATTGACCACCGCTCCACGCTGCGGCTGTTGGAGCCAGGTCACCCATTCCACCGAGTCCACCACGGGCGAGGTATTGGGCATGCAACAAACCGAAGTGAATCCCCCCGCGGCCGCTGCCGCCGTTCCACTGGCAATCGTCTCTTTGTAGCTCTGGCCCGGCTCGCGCAGGTGCACATGCAGATCGATGAAGCCGGGCGTAACCACCAATCCACGAGCATTCAATGTCTGATCGGCGCTCCCGCGAATTTTGTTCGGCGGAGCGACGTCCGCCACGCGGCCATCGTGCAGCAACACGTCCATCGGGCCATCAATTTTCCCCGCCGGGTCGATCACGTGGCCGCCCTTAATCAGCAACCCACCCGATTTGAGTTTGTCGTGTGCCATCAGTTCAATCTTTCAAGTCCAGCGCAAGAAATTCTCGTCATGCCTTGCCCAGCGCTCGCGCCAGGATCGCCATCCGCACCGGCACCCCATTCGCGACTTCTTCCACGATGACCGATTGTGGGCAATCCGCAACTTCCCAGGTGATCTCGAGTCCGCGAATGATGGGGCCAGGATGCATTACCATGGCGTCTCGCTTGGCCAGTTTCATCCGCGCCAGGGTCATCTGATAGCGGGCAATGTAGTCCTGCAAGCGGATCTTGAGTCCCGCCAGGCGCTCCTTTTGCACTCGCAATACCATGACGACATCCGCGCCCCGCACAGCTTCCTCGGCCGTGCGCGAAATGTGCAAATTTGGCGCCAGGCAGGTGGCCAACTCCGGCAGCAGTTCGGGCGGGCCACAGAGTGTGATGCGGGCGCCAAACTTGCTCAACAGATGAATGGCGGAACGCGCCACCCGGCTGTGATAAATGTCTCCGATGATGGTGACCTGAAGGCCCTGCAGCTTTTTCTTGTGACGCAGAATAGTGTAGGCGTCCAGCAGCGCCTGCGAAGGGTGTTCATGCATGCCGTCGCCGGCATTGATGACAGGAATCTTCAGATGCCGGGCCATCAGCAAAGGCGCTCCCGCCGCGGGATGGCGAACTACCATCACGTCCGCTCCCACCGCTTGCAGCGTGTATGCAGTGTCGAGGAGCGATTCACCTTTCTCAATACTGGATCCGCTGGAGAGCACCAGCGTGGTCATCGCGTCCATCTCCTTGGCCGCGATTTCGAAAGAGCTGCGCGTCCGGGTCGAGGCTTCGTAGAAGAGCAGCAGCACGCGCTTGCCGCGCAATAGAGGACGGGGCTTGAGCGGATTCATCCGCCGGGCCAATTGCAGCAGCCCCGTGATCTCCTTCGCGTCGAGATGTTCGATATCCAGCAGAGAACCGCGCGCAGTTTTCGTCATCACCTGCCCAGTTAAACGGCAAGGGCGAAATGCCCTTGCCTCAAATCTTTATGTAATCCTATGTAACCTTGATTCAGCCCTGCTTTTCGACCAGTAGGACTTTTTCGTCGCCGTCAAGCTCCCGCAACTTTACCTCGATGATCTCCTGCGACGTGGTCTGCACCTTGCGCCCCACAAAAGTCGCTTCAATCGGCAGCTCACGATGGCCGCGATCGATCAGTACGCATAGCTGCACCTGCCGTGGTCGACCCTGGCGAAACAGCGCGTCCAGGGCGGCGCGCACTGTGCGCCCGGTGTAGAGCACATCGTCGGCCAGAATGATGTTCTTGCCGGCGATGGGGAATCCGATGTCGCTCTTCTGCACGATCGGCTGCGGCCCCACCGTGGAAAGATCGTCTCGGTACAGGCTGATGTCAAGCGTGCCCACCGGCACCGGGGTCTTTTCAATGCGCTGGATCATTTCTCCCAGGCGCTGCGCCAGAAATACTCCGCGACGGCGGATGCCCACAATCCCCAGGTCCGCGGCCCCGTTGTTTTTCTCGATGATCTCGTGAACCAAACGGACCAGAGTGCGCTCGATTTCCGACGCCGACATCAACTGTGCCTTCTCTTTCAGGTTAGCGGGACGAGTCGAGGGTCGTGGCGTCATGAACGCTGAATCATACGCGGGGAAAGCACTGCGGGGCAAGGTGGCGCGGACAGCCCCTACATCCGGTCCTTCCTGCGCATCATGGCCGCCGCAACTGCGCCTCCGAGGCTGGAAAGAATCAAGAATGCCACCAGCACGACCGCCAGCGACAAGCCCATCATCAAGACTAGGCCGGGTGGAGTCTTCAGGTATTCGAAGGCCTTCTGGACTTGCGGGTCAGGGCTGCGCGCAGCTGATTGCGCTATGGCGTCCAGCAGGGCCTTCCGCAACTCCCCGCCGCTATGAAAAACCAACGTCCCTAGCGCGCTGAAGATGGCAAAAAAACCGAAGCCAAACGTTCCACCGACCGCACCCAAACGGGTTCCCATGGCGGGAGTGAGGTTGCTGGTTGGGTTGCGGCGGCGATAAAACACGACCGAAAGTACCCCCGCGGCAATCATGCCCAACCCAAACGCACCCAAGGGAACGAACATCAGAAAAGCTGCAATCAGTCCGGCCAACCCCGCCGAGGGCAGGGCGTCCGACCATCGAATTACCGTTCCGCCGTGGTGGCCGGGGAGGGAACCGCCGCCTGGCTCTGCCGGAAAAACCGCTTCCGCGTTTGCTCCTCCGACGCGGATCTGCGGCGCATTGCACTGTGGGCAGAAGGGAATACCGTCTTCGACGTTCGAGCCACACTTATAGCAGGGATGTTCCACTGGACTTCAAGGTACCGCAGGGCAGGGCAGCGCGCAAGGAAGGCGCCAACCGCTTGCAGATCGGCTGTTAGATCTCCCCCTGCTTGCCTCGGGTGTGTACATACACCATTTCGAAGGTCGAGCCCTTTCCTTTTTCCGCGGGTTCGATGGCCACCACGTGCTGATTATCTTCGGTACCAACTTTAAGCTCGATCACGTTCCCCGTGTTGTCGCCCTCGCATTTCAGCTCCTTCGACTTGTTTGAGCCCTTGTCGTCGTCATCAATGTTGACGCCACTCTTGACATTTCCACCATGCTGGCTGCTGTGGCACTCCAGCACCTTGCCGTATTTCTTCAGTTTCTCGCGATAGAACGCGACGATCTTGGAGGCATCATCGTCCGAATCGTAATGCGCCACCACGAGCTTCACTCCGAATGCCGAAGTAAAGAGGGCAAGGTTGGCATTGCTCCGGTCCTCGTCGTGCTGCCGCAACCGTGCTCCAGGATAGGTAGGCAAGCCGAGTTCCCGCTGGTCAACATCCGACCCAACATGCACGTCGCCCACGGTGCTCTTGAGGTCGAAGTTTTTGTCTTGGCCTGTATCGTCCGCAGCCTGTGCACTTACGCCGGTGGACGAGAATGCAAGCACCACGGCCAGCGCCAATCCAAATAACGGGGAATAGGAGCGTTCTTTTCTGCGGGTCAAACTGTTCAAAGTCATATGTCCTCCAAAAGAATTACAGCGCGCGAATACTAAATGGTGCCTTCCTTGCCTCTGGTTTGGATGAACACCAACGCAAAATCCGATCCGTTGCCCTGAGGTTCAACCGATACCAGGTGCTGATTGTCTTCCGTTCCGACCTTGAGCTCGACTACGCTTCCATTGTTGTCGCCCTCGCACCGGACCTCGCGCGAACTGGAATTGTGGCCAGCCTTCACCGTGAGGTCACCACCGTGCTTGTCGGTCAGGCACTGAATGACCTTACCGAACTTCTTCAACTGGTCCTGATAGAACGCCTGTACTTTGCTCGGCGAATCGTCCGACTCATATTCGAGCGCCACCACCTTCACGCCAAAGAAACTGCTGGAGATGTTGACGTTTGCGCTCTTGCTGTCGTTTCCCGTCTTCTCTTTCTTTCGCGCGCCGGGATAGACCGCCAGCCCCGTATCCTTGACATTGGCGTCTTCGTCAACGTGGATGCCTCCCACGGGGGTCTGGATGTCGACCTTGCTATTGTTGCCGTCGCGATCTTTCACATCAACCGTGCAACCCAGCACGGTCAGCCACCCCGCGAACGCCACCGCAATCAGGGCCTTGGTCCTATTGTCGAGAGCTTTGGGTATGAGCATGTTGAGAATCTCCTTCTGCGATATGCGCCGGGCGCTCTATCCCAGCGCCGCGCGCGGCGACCCCTGGAATCGTAACCGGGAGATGGCCGCGAATCGCGATCTCCCCGAACAACGCCTTCACCGCACTCACGTCCGCAATCGACACATTAGAGAAAGCGCAAAGGTAATTCTGAATCGATGGGAAGCTTTGCGCCAAATACGGGCTTCCCATCGCCAAGACCACGGTCTTCTCAGCTCCCCGGTCCAGGATATTCTGCAACAGCGCCCCGCTTGCATCTGCGACGGTGACAGAGTTGACCAATCGGTTAGCCCCCTGGGCAGTGCTGCCGGGCGTTGGAACCCCGTACACCGCGGCGATCACGGCCTGCGCCTCATCCACCGCTCTCAACACGCCAGCCGACATGCCATCGATGATTTTGGAATCGACATACAGACCGTTGGCATCCGGCACGCGTTCGCGAATCTGGCGCTCCATCGTCCGTCCCGCGTCCATGCGCACATCGTCCACAAGAATCACAACCACCAGGCGATTGCGTACTTCCTCCACTTTCTGATACGGCAGGCCGGGCGCAGCAGTTCCCATTTCTTTGAGAGGCAGGAGTCTGCCATTGTCGCGTACCAGTGTGACCGCATCATCTGCAACGTGTTGGCCAATGGCCACATCGGCGGGTTTACCGACCAACTCTGAAAGGTTACCCAAGTTGACCAGTCGTACTTTGTTCAGACCGACGGAGGCCTTTGCTTTCAGTATCTTGAGCACTGACGCGTCGAGCTGCGAAGAGGAAATCTCGCCGCTCCGAACCGCCGCCAGCATCGCCCTATACGAGGCGTCCAAATCCGCCGGAATGAGCAACAGGTCATTTCCCGCTTTGAAAGCATCGACAGCCGCGCGGCCGATGTGGCCGGCATAGAGCCGCGTGAGCCCCGCCATGTCTAACGCGTCAGTTACCACAATTCCTTTGAATCCAAGCTGCTCCTTAAGCAGGCCCGTAACAATTACGGGCGATGTTGAAGCTACCCGATCCGCTTGCGCATCCAGCGCCGGAACCGTGACGTGCGCCACCATGATCGAGTCCACCCCCGCCTCGATAGCCCTGCGAAACGGCGGTAACTCGACCGATTGCAGTCGCGCGATGTCGCCCGTGACTTGTGTCAAACCTAGGTGAGAATCCGTCGCTGTGTCCCCGTGCCCTGGAAAATGTTTGGCCGTGGTCATCATCCCGTTGGCCCGTGCGCCACGAATATAGGCGGCCACGAGATCGCTGACTTGCTGCGGGTCTTCGCCAAACGAACGCGTGTTGATGATGGGATTCGCGGGGTTCGAATTGACATCGGCGACCGGAAAGAAATTCCAATGTACGCCGATGGCCCGGGCTTCTTGCGCCGTAATCCGTCCAAAAGCCTCGGCGTATTCCTGCTTGCCGGCTGCACCGAACGCCATGGCGTGAGGAAATTCGGTCGTTCCATGAAGCCGCATGGATAGGCCGCGCTCGAAATCCGCTGCCACGAGCAGAGGCAGCTTCGAATCCTGCTGAAATCGATTGAGCAGCACTGCGGCCTCGTAAGGCTCATTGCGATAAAGAAAAGGTGGCTCCCAGCGCACCGTCATGGCAAACCCGCCCAGGTGATACTTGCGCATGGTGTCCCGCAGTTGCAGATAATCTGGGCTGGCGACGTTCAGAAACTCAGCCCGCACCCAGATCATGAACAGCTGCCCGACTTTCTCCTCAGGCGAGAGTCTGCGCAAAGTCTTCTGCGCCCACTTTTCGCCGTCCCGGTCAAGGTGGACCGGGCCGGCAGGCGGGTACTTGTCCTGGGCCAAAGCCGGACAGGCCAGGACCAAAGCCAGCAAAACAAACACAAGTCTCCGTGGCATAATAAGTCAGAAGATAGCACGCCGGGAGTGTGGTCTTTGCATTCTTACCACTGGCCCGATTGGGCCATTCACAGAAGCACCTGAAATAGGTACTTTGTATGTGAGCAGTTTTCGGGGGAGGGCTGTTCGACCTAACGTCCCAAGACTCCTATGAGGCTGGGGCGTTTTGTTTTGTGCCTGACATACGAGAGAGATATTGACTAGCCTTTTCCGATGCTGAGTGAATTCTGCACCAGATCAGTTGCCTGTTGCTGAATTGCCCCCTCGTCCCCAAATCCCGCCAGCCACTTGACCTCCGGTTCCCGCCGGAACCACGTCATCTGCCGCTTGGCGTAATTACGATGGGCCTGCTGCGCCGCCTGCACCGCACACGCTTCATCGATCTCGCCACGAATTAGTTGTACTGGCTGCTTGTACCCGAGCGAAGCCAGCGGCCGCGCCGCTTCTTCATATTTGAGCAGCTGCCGAGTCTCTTCGACCAGTCCCGTCTCGAACATGCGCCGCGCGCGCTCGTTGATGCGGCCATAGAGTGCTTCCCGCTCGGGAGTTAACCCAATCCGTAAAAGGCGAAATCCCCGCAACGGATCCCGCCCCTGCTTCCACATGTCGGTCATCTTCTGCCGCGAACCCAGGCAAACTTCGATGGCCCGAATCAGCTTTGGCAAATCGTTGGCATGGATCTTGGCCGCCGCATCCCGATCCATACGGTTCAAGATCCGATGCAAATGGCTCGTGCCTCGGCTCTCTGCTTTCTCGCGCAGTCTTTCCCGCAACGCTTCTGATCGTTGTGGCCCCGGCGAGAGGCCATCGAGCAACGCCCTCAGATACAACCCGCTGCCGCCAACCACCACCGGCAAGCGCTTGCGCTGCTTGATCTCCTCAAGAACCTGCCGCGCCCTCCGCGCATATTCCCCGGCCGTGACGTAGCCAGTCGGCTCCACAAAATCGAGTAAGTGGTGTGGCGCCCGCGCCCGTTCCTCAGCATGCGGCTTGGCCGTGCCAATCTCGAATTCGCGATACATGGCGAGCGAGTCGCAATTCACAATCTCGCCCTCAAAGCGCTCCGCCAGCGCCAAAGAGAGCGCAGTCTTCCCGCTCGCGGTGGGACCCAGCACCACTACCAGCAGCGGTTCCAGCGGCACGGTTAGCGCGCACTCCAGGGGATATGGTGCCAGTAGCGAGTGAGCGTAAGGACGAGGATTAGCAAAGCTATGACCAGCAGGCCAGTAGCTTCCAGCGTGTAAACCTGCGGCGTGCGATGATGTTCGGCCGGGGATGGCTCCGGCTGCCGTTTTGTTCCAGCGGCGGGCACGGCACTATTGTAGCCCTTGCAACCGTCACCCACTCCAAAAGTTCCTTGGAACCGCGTTGACCAAGGTCCCGTATCATCGTCTAAAGCCCGGGGCGGATGTGTGCCCCTCGCGGAGGAGCAACTTATGCAACGCCTCACATTCGCAGTACTCGGCCTGATTCTGGCAGTCACGCCCCTGGCCCGGGCCGATGATTGGTCGAAAACTTACACCATCTCAGGCAGGCCCGACCTGCGGGTCGAGACCTCCGACGCCAACCTCCGCGTGGACACCTGGGACAAGAACACCATCGACGTCCACATCACCAGCAATCGCTACAAGTTCGGCGACAACGGCCTGCGCGTCATCGAGCACCAGAACGGCGACGCAGTGGAAATCGAGCTGCGCTTCCCGCATCACGCATTCACCGTCCAGTTTGGCAGCTACAAGGTGGATGTCGAGATCCATATGCCTCGCCAGGGCCGGGTGAATCTCCGCACCGGTGACGGCTCCATTGAGCTGGTGAATTTCAAGGGAGACATGGACTTGGAAAGCGGCGATGGCCACGAGCGCATCGATTCGGTTGACGGCAACCTGCGGGCCCGCACCGGCGATGGACACATCCGCGTTGCCGGCCGCTTTGATGCGCTCGACCTCAACACCGGCGACGGCCGCATCGAAGCCCGCGTTTTGACCGGCTCAACCATGGCGTCAAGCTGGAACGTTCGCACTGGCGATGGCGGCGTCACCGTGGAATTGCCGGAAAGCTTTGCTGCCGACGTGGATCTTCATACCAAAGACGGTCACATCAACGTCGAAATGCCGGTCACGGTCGACGGGCGACTCGGCGAAAAGAGCATACACGGCAAGATCAACGGGGGCGGAAACCTGCTGACCATCCACACCGGGGACGGCTCGATTCGTCTGGAAAAGTCTTAAGCTACTGCATCTCGTCCTTGCTTGGGTTGTAGAGGAACTTAAAACGCAACGCCAGGTACTGGCCGCCGAACTCAGGAGGCAATGGCGGAAACGGATTGGAAGCGGTAATGCCACCCCATGCCCCGCGGTCGAGGGCGGTATCACCCGAGGTGTACACCAGTTTCATTCCTGCCACGCTGCCGTCCTTGAGGATGGCAAACTCGATGGAGACATTCCCCTTCTTCAATAACGGCGCCTTCGCTGACTCTGGAATCAAGTTGTACCAATTCATTTTTACATCGTGCAGGACCCGCGCCAGGTAGGGTCCAAAGTCAACCCCCATGGTGTCGCTGAGGACATCCAGCGCGCCGTACGCTGCACCTTGCTTCCCCAGGCCCAGACCGAAATCACCGTTCTGGCCACCACCGGAGCCGCCGCGGGCGGATGCCACTGCTCTCGCTGCCTGGTCAGTGGCTGATCCCACATACCTTGGACCGGTAGCGAATGCGTCTTTCGCTGACAGCGCCGGCGTCTGCAGCTTGGCGCTGAGATTCTGATCCGGTGGCGGCGGTGGCGCCTGCTGTTGCGGCTGCGGCGCAGGCGCGGCCTGGGCCTGTGACGGAGCCGGAGGTTGCTGCGGTGCACCGCCTTGGCCGGGCGCACCGGGACGGCTGCTGTCCAGAATTTTCTTCAGTTCTTTGCGATCTATTTGCGGCGCTCTCGATGTCGCTACGCGATTCTTGTCCGAAATAATGTTCGTCTCCGGAGGCTTCGCCGGCGGCTTTTGCTGGTCCGGGGGAAGCTCAAGAAACGTGAGATCCTTGTCCTTCGGCAGAGCATTTGCATTCAAGACCGTGGTTTGCCGCGGTATGAGGCCGGCGATTCTCGACGAGTTCACAATCAGCAGCACAACCAGCAAGTGGACTACGACTGAAATCCAAAATGATTCTCGCCGTCGCGAGTGAGTAAGATCATCCTGAAGCTGAATTATTAATGTAGGAGCCTCGTCAATGTCCCGGTATGCCGACTCCCAGTACCGGGCATCGTACAAGTCTCCGCCGTCAGATTTCCGTGGCGTAGGTGTTGTAGAAGTCGGCGTGGTCGGCGGGATTTGCGTGGTTGACATCGAACGGCTTACCCGTTGGTTAGACACGAGCCGCAGGATATTAGTTGTAGCAACAGCTATCCTGCCGGGTTACCGTGACTGTCGGTCTCACCCTGTACATTCGCAGCGTCTGCGGCCCAATGGTTTATTTTCGCACCTTTCTCGGGAATCCGCGACGGCCTGGAAGGGTAGGTACTTCAGACATCACTTGGGGGAGAGTTGACAATACTTTACACAAAGCACGGCAATCGCCGGAGGAGTCCGAGTCTGGCTCTCCCGGGCGTCTCCGCGCACTCTGCAGCTGTTCTCAGCGATCTCTGCGTTTTAAGGTTTGACGGACCTCGACAGGCCCAGTCAGCGATGGAGTTGCTCCAGCTTGATCTTGCTGCCGTGATCGCGGATCGCTGCCACGATATCGAGGGCCACAGCCAGTGCGCGGCGGCCATCTTCCAGATCAACCAGCGGCCGGGAGCGCCGTTGCACCGAACCCAGAAAACTCTTCAATTCTGCATGCAAGGGTTCTTCCTGCACGGTGGGAAGCTTAGCCACCTGGATTTGGGGGTTCACCGACGGCGCTCCCCCACCATCTCCCCCTACAGAAAAGACCAACGCATCCTGCCGTCCGTAGTCGAGTGAGACATATTGCTTGGGCTGAAAGAAGCGCAACTTGCGCACCAGTTCGGTCGAGACCCTGCTGGCCGTGAAGTTAGCCACGCAGCCGGAGTCGAACTCAATCCGTGCGTTGGCAATATCCACTTTGCTCGAAAGTATGGGAAGGCCGACCGCGCCGATTTCCCTCACCGGAGAATTCACAAACGACAACACAATGTCGAGATCGTGAATCATCAGGTCCAGCACCACGTCGATATCGAGCGACCGGGGCGTGAACACGCTGAGCCGGTGGACCTCGAAAAACATCGGCCGGGTAATTACCGGAAGCGTCGCACGCACGGCCGGATTGAAGCGCTCCAAATGGCCGGCCTGCGCGATGCGAACACGCTCCCGCGCAATGCGAATCAGCTCATCGGCTTCAGCTAGCGACCCCGCCAGCGGTTTCTCGATCAGAACATCGACCCCGCCTTCCATCAAGTGTCGTGCCGTGTTGAGATGATGAACGGTGGGAACGGCGACCGAAGCCGCCTCGACTTCACTGTGGGTGGTGAGTAACTGGTCGACCGATCCAAATCCCCGGCAGCCGAACTCTCGTGCCACAGCGTCCGCCCGGCTGGTGTCGGAATCGACCACCCCGACCAACCGTACCGGCGCTCCTTCTTTCGCCAGTTGCTGATAGACGCGCGCGTGGTTGCGCCCGAATGCGCCGACGCCGACCACCGCGACGTGAATGAGATGATCAGGCTCCACAGCCTACTTGGCCTGCGCCTTCTTCAGCAGTGCGATCTGTCCCGCGTGATAAAGCTCGTGTTGCACGATGCCGCTGAACATATAGAAATGGTCGTAATATTTCTCCGGCTTGCCGGGCACCGGATCGAGCAAACGCGAATCGGGAAAAGCCGCCACTGCTTTCACCAGCGCGTCGTGCTTTTGTTTGACTTGCTCCACCGTTTTTCGCCACGCCGTTTCGCTGCTGTCATTCACCGGCGGAAAATTCTCTTCGTCGCTGAGCTTCACGGCTGTGCCCCCGGTCCGGCGCAGCACCGCGCCGTCCCAGGCCGCAATGTGTAGCAGCAATTCCCAGATGCTGTGAGCGCCCTTGATGGGATGCGCCGCCGCAGTCTTGGCATCGACGTTAGCGAGCAACTCGAGCACGGAATCGCCATGCCAAGCATCACCATCAAATGCCCTGCGGATCTGGTCAGCCAGTCGCGCGCTTTCAGACATGCAAATACTCCTTTCGTTCTCGGAAATACCGACCCACCTCTCCACCGGTCAGTCTAGATCTTGAAACGCCGTCGCCACCATCGCGATTCCCGCCGCATCTGCCGCCGTCACAATCTCATTTCCGTCCAACAGCAGGCACTTCCCGGCGTCCAGAGCCAGACACGTCGCTCCTGCCTTTCGCATCACCTCTATGGTCTTCACGCCGATGACCGGAACGTCGAACCGCATGTCCTGATTCGGTTTCGCTGCCTTGATCACAGTCAACGCCCGGCTCAACGTTGAAGCGCCGGATTCCAGAGATCCCATAATCTGTCCAGCGCGTTCGATGGTCGCATCCGTCCCTTCCATCGCTTCGACGGCCACACAGGCGGCTTCCGCGACCACAACCGTCTGCCCGATATCAAACTGCGCTAATTGCCGGGCAACACCACGGCCATATTCGACATTCTTCTGTTCCTGTTCCGTCGGCAAGCGTCGAGTAACCACGCCCGGCTTGGCTAAGAGTGGATCGAGCAGACCAGTCGAACTCTCCAGTGTGATGCCCTCATCCCCCAACACCTTGGCTACAGCTCCCAGCAAGGCGTCTGTGTTATGTGTGCGCAGGTTCAACAATAGCTTTGCCAGCCGCCAATCCGGCCGGATGCTGGAGAAAATCTGTTTGTGTTTCACCTGGCCGGCCATGACCGCTTTCGTTACACCCTCGCGCTTGAAGGTCTCAATCAGCTTCGACAGTTCCCCCAACGAGAGCCAGTGAACCGCCGTCGCCCCGTGCGAGTCGATCTCGGGAAAGGTCTCCTCTTTGATGGCAGCAACCACCACCTCAAACCCCTGTGCCCGCGCCGCGTCTAATACTAGGAAAGGGAAACGCCCATTGCCGGCAATAAGGCCGAGTTTCTGTTTGGCAGGGGACACGCTTGAAAGTCTAGCACCGAGCTGTCAGCAATCAGCACTCAGCCAAGGTTCGTCCTAGCTAGAAGCCAGGAGCTAGAAGCTGAATGCTGAGTGCTGACAGCTGACAGCTATTTAATTACTCCCCGCTCCGACTCTTCGATGAACTTGATCAGCCGCTCCACATCTTCGCCCCGGTCCGCTTCTGCTCTCAACTTTTCCAGCGCCTGCGAAGTATTCAACTTCGAAGCGAGCAGAACCTTGTAAGCATGATGGATCTTGGCGATCCGTTCTTTGCTGAAGCCGCGCCGCTCCAGCCCCACGGCATTAAGTCCGTAAGCATGGGTATCGCGCGCAGCTGCCGTCTTGGAAAACGGGAGCACGTCGCGAGTGATGGTGGTGCCGCCGCCGATGAACGCATACTCCCCAATACGCACAAAGTGATGCACCGGACACAGCGCGCCCACCTGCGCCCAGTCGCCGACAATCACGTGCCCGCCAAGCGTCGCCGCATTGGCCAGGATGACGTGGTCTCCAACTTGGCAGTCATGCGCAATATGTGTGTACGCCATAACCAGCGCGTGATTGCCCACCCGCGTCAGCCCACCACCCTTGACGGTGCCGCGGTTGATGGTGACAAATTCTCGGATGGTATTGTGATCGCCGATTTCCAGACGCGTCGGCTCACCTGCGTAGGTCAAATCCTGTGGGGCCAGCCCGATCGAGCAAAAAGGAAAGAAGCTGTTGTTCGCCCCGATCTTCGTGGGTCCCTCGATTGCCACATGCGATACGAGGCGGCAGCCCTCGCCCAACTCGACTTCCGGCCCCACTACGCAGTAAGGGCCAATCTTGCAACTGGGATGAACCTTGGCCCGGGAATCGACAGTGGCTGTGGGGTGAACTGTCATCTTTGTGAGGACGGTCAACACGCTGGCGTCGGACTATTAGGATTCTGCGGTTCCGTCAGCATTGCCGCCACGAGCGCGCGCAAGGTCCACCACCCGGCAACTGATGGTTGCTTCCGCCGTGCGCTTGTCACCAACGTAGGCCGTGCCTTCCATGCGCCCGGCATTGCCCCGCCACGCGGTAACGGTCACTTCGAGGCGCAACTGATCGCCCGGAACTACCGGCCGTCGGAACTTGGCGCGTTCAATTCCAGTGAATAAGACCAGCTTGTTCTCCCGGTCTTCAATCTCGGTGAGCAACAGCACTCCGCCGGCTTGCGCCATGGCCTCCACGATCAGCACCCCCGGCATGACCGGTGTGCCGGGAAAATGACCGGCGAAAAATGGCTCGTTGATCGTGACATTCTTAATGGCCACGATGCGCTCTTTCCGCGTGAGCTCCAGCACCCGGTCGATCAGCAGAAACGGAAACCGGTGCGGCAAAAGGCGCATGATCGCATTGATGTCCAGGCCGGTACTTACGCCGGGAGTTTCGCCTGCGGGATGAGCCACGTCTGTCATGCTAGGTTTCGTCAAGAGCGAAGATTATACTTGATCGGCCCAACAAATCCCCTCGCTCAAAATATCATTCATGACCAGGAACGTTAAGAAGGCAATCCCCGACCCCACCGGCGCCGAATCCGCCCGTCGGCTCCGCTACTTTGAAGAGCGCAAGCAACCGATCACGGAAACCGTTCGGCAATTGGTTGAAGTCGAATCCCCCAGCGACAACAAGCAGGCTGTCGATCGCCTGGGTGCGTTGCTGGCCGGGCGTTTCGAAGCGCTCGGAGGCCACGCCAAGTTCCACCGCACCCTGAACTTTGGCGATCACTTGCAGGTGGATTTCTCCGGCAAGGCTTCCGGCAAACCGGTGCTGCTGCTCGGCCATCTGGACACCGTCTATCCCATGGGCACCCTGGCCACCATGCCTTGTCGCATATCCGGGCAAAAGCTTTCTGGCCCAGGCAGTTTTGATATGAAGTCGGGGATCGCAATCATGCTTCATGCCATCGAGGCCCTTCGCAACTGGCATGGCGACCAGTTGCCGTGCCCCGTAACCGTCCTGCTGGTCTCGGATGAAGAAGTTGGCAGCGACAGTTCCCGGCACATCACCGAAAATCTCGCCAGGAAGTCTAAAGCGGTGTTGGTGCTCGAGCCCTCCTATGGTCCAAAGGGAGCCGTCAAGACGGCCAGAAAGGGAGTCGGTGAATACCTCCTCAAAGTCAGCGGCAAAGCTGCTCACTCGGGACTGGATTTCGAAAAGGGCGAAAACGCGATCGTCGAGCTTGCCCGGCAAATCATCGAGGTTTCAAAACTTGTCGATTTGAAACGCGGCATCACGCTCAACGCCGGAACCGTGCAAGGTGGCGCGCGCTCGAACGTGATTCCTGCCGAAGCCAGTACCGTGCTCGAGGTGCGGGTTGCCCACGCTAAAGATGCCGCTGTCATCGATCGAAAGCTGCGTTCGCTCAAGCCCTTCAATCGCAAGTGCAAGCTGCAAATCACCGGCGGCGTGAATCGTCCACCCATGGAGCGCACTCCGGCAGTGGCAGCGCTGTACCAGAAGGCCTGCGCGATCGCGAAACAGTTGGGCTGGAAACTCGAGGAAGCCGCCGTCGGCGGTGGCTCGGATGGCAACTTCACCGCCGGGCTCGGAATTCCCACCCTGGATGGACTCGGCGGAGTGGGCGACGGCGCGCATGCCAGCCACGAGTCCGTCTCGATCTCCGAGTTACCCCGCCGAACTGCGCTGCTGGCGGGGCTTGTCGAGACCCTCTAGGGCCGAACGGCTCACGAAACCGTCTTGCATCTCGTGCTAGAATCCTTTCCCGCGCCCATGCGCACTTTTATTGGAGGGCACCCCCAGTGAAGATTACAAGGTTCCATGCGATTCTCCCGGTAGTCGTTTTCGGTCTGGCGTTATCCGCTCCGGCTGCCGACGATGTACGCCACGTTTCGCACCGTGTTCCCGTAGTTGGCGATTCCAACGAGATGGCGGCCGAACGGCCAGCCGTCTTGTCTTCCGCTCGCCGGCCTGATTCGGTCGATCCTGCCGCCAACCCGTGGCAGCTTCTGGCCACGCTGCCAGGCGCGGTCATCCATGACATTTCTTTTGCCACGCCCCAAATCGGCTATGCTGCCGCCGAACTAGGCCAGGTATGGAAAACCACCAACGGGGGCGCCAGTTGGACCGAGATCATGAACCTCGGCTTCCCCTACTATTGGTATGGAGTGCAGGCGTCTGGCGCCAATGATGTCGTCATCTCCGGATTTAACGACTCCAATTTCGAGGGCATGATTCGCTTCAGTCACGATGGCGGCCAAACTTGGACTTCGGACATTGTTCTCACCACCAACGGCTGGGGTGATCGCATTCGCTACGTCAATCTTCAGGACGGCCTGGAGATGGATCAGCTGAATCTCTCCGCCGCGAACGCCGCCCACTACACCACCGACGGCGGCGCGACTGCGACCGACTGGACCGCCGTGGTTCCCGACCCGAACGGCGGCTGGTTCGGCGACCAGTTCAGCCTACTGTCCAATCAGCACGCTCGCGCTTCTGGCATCACCTATTGCACCAGCCTCAACCTCGGTGCGAACTGGAGTTGCGGACCCTCCATCGATTCGGTTTTCGACGGGCCAACTTTCTTCTTAAACGACACCTTCGGCTGGGTGGGTGGTGGCGAAATCTCACCTAATGTTGAAGGCTGGGTACATCGCACCACCGACGGCGGCGCCACCTGGAGCGCTCGTACCCTGGACATCGGATGGCCGATTCGTGAGATTTACTTTCTCACCCCGAACATCGGTTGGGCTGTAGGTGGAAACTATTCCTCCGGTGTCGGTGGAATGTATTTCAGTAAGGATGGCGGCCAGATCTGGTCGCTCGATGCCACCACCGGGGCCGAGATGAAATCTTGTGATAGCAAGCGTCACGGCGATCACGTGCAGGTATGGTGCGGCGGCTTCGACCTGGTCAACAACTCATTCAACGGCGTGATCTACAGCGTGCAGGGCACGCTGCCCTAAGCCGCAGATGGTCCAAGCTTTGACTCGGAGCACAGCGAAGCCTAAACTTTTCTAAGGAGGGCTCCAATGGGCGGAAAACTAGGCTTGCCCGAGGTTCTGGTCATCCTGGCCATCGCTCTGCTGCTCTTTGGCCCCGGCAAGCTGGCCGACCTGGGCAAGGGTCTGGGTGAAGGCATCAAGAACTTCAAGTCAGCCATCAAAGACGGCGAAGAAGGCCCAGAAAAGAAGTCATAGGGACGCAACTTGCTACGCCTGACCGCTGGCCTCTCTGAGCATTCTCCACACCAGCGCTACCGGCAATCCCACCACATTGAAGTAATCTCCCTCAATGCGGGAAATCCACCGTGAAGCTCTCCCCTGAATCGCGTACCCTCCTGCTTTATCCATCGGCTCACCGCTCGCCACATAATCGCGAATATCGTCGTCGCTAAGCGTGTTCATGACGACCAAAGTAGTTTCCGATCTGGTGTTCTCGGTCCTCAGTTTCGGGCCCGCGAGGCAGACTCCTGTTACCACTTCATGCTTCCTTCCTGACAGCAAGCGCAACATACGGACGGCATCCGCGGCATCGCGAGGTTTCCCCAGAATCTCACCCTCCACCACGACCACCGTGTCGGCACCGAGAATCAAATCATTCGGACGCAACACGAACACGGCAAGAGCTTTCTCCCGCGCCATGCGCTCGGCAAACGAACGCGGCGCTTCCCTCTCCCGGGGAACCTCAGCGACGTCCGCCGGATGCACCACAAACTCAATGCCCGTGTTGCGCAGCAGTTCCTGTCGGCGGGGCGAAGCAGAAGCCAGGACTAGCATTTATCTGGACCCCACCAAACCCCGCACTGACTCAATCAGTTTAGCCGAGTCGTAGCCAACCCCGTCCTTGAAAACAATCTCCACATTCTCGATATCGCTGATCTTCTGCGAGGGATCGCCTTTGATCACGACCAGATCAGCCTGTTTGCCGGTCGCAATCGTCCCAATCCGGTCGTCCTCCCCCAGATACTTCGCATCGTTCAAAGTTGCGATATGGATGGCTTCGAGCGGGCTGAATCCGGCTTCGACCAGCAGTTCCACTTCGCGCTGGTCGCCGAATCCAGCAATCACCCCTCCCATGCCCGTCGGATCAAGACCAGCCAGCAACCTGCCTCCGGCTTTCGCGAAAGCATATTCAAATTCCATCTCTTTCTTGAACGCAGCCGGCAAGGGTGAGGTGTCCGTGCCGTAAGCGGCACGAAGCGATTCTGCATCTCCGGCGCGAACTTTATCGAGAAGCAGCGCGCTGCGCGCATCCGGACTCAGAGCGTCCAGCACGCGTTGCTGAATGGTAGGCCTTCCCGGCACGAACATTTCAAACACCGGCAGAGTAGAGGTCACCGCCACATGGTGAGCCACGAGATCGACGATCATGTCGTGCACCGATCCCGTCTGAACATCGAGCTTGGAAATAAACTCGTAGTCCAGCTTGTTCGGGCACTCACCCGGTTTTTTCCAGGGAAAGAATTCCGTGTCCACCAGCAAACCATGTTCCAGATCGTCGATCCCCAAGGCTGCCGCTTCGCGAAATCCGATGGAGCAAAGATGTCCGGTAATCTTGGCGCCCCGCTTATGGGCCGCTGCCACCGCCGCGGAAAGTTCCGCTGGCGTGATGAACATATACGCCTTGAAGTTATCCACGCCTTCGTCCAGCCAGTAGTTCACAGTGGCGGTTGTTTCCTCGGGGCCGTGTAGTTGGTGCATCTGCAAAGCCCAGCTACCCGCGCCTTCCAGGTAAGGGCCGGTGACGTGCATCTTCGGCCCTGGCATCGCTCCTGTATCGATCTTTTCCTTCACTCCGAGATCGGTATATGGCTCGAGCGAACCAGTCGTACGGATCGTCGTCACCCCGCCCGCAAGGTAGAGACGCGGAAAACTGATCGCCATCTCGTGAAAAATCGCATCTCCCGCGGGATAAAACATGTGGTCGTGCATGCCCACCAGGCCAGGTATCACGCTGTAGCCGTGCAGGTCGAGCACCTGGGCATCTTTAGGAGCTTCAACCAATCCAACCGCTTGAATCTTGCCCTTGGAAAGAATCAAAGTTTGATCATCGCGGGCGGGCGCTCCCGTGCCGTCAATCACTCGCACGTGTGTCAGCGCAACCACCGGCGCATCCACTTTGACAAACTGTTTCGCCTGTCCCCAGGCCCACCCGCACAAAACCAGGCTAACAACCAGATATCTGCGCATAGCCCGAAATTGTACCGGAAAGCCTGACTGAGAACTGAGAACCGGGAACTGAGAACTGTCGTCTAACCCTGTTAAAATCAAATCTTAACCACTCATCTCATGGACGCCGCCTTTCTTCGCAATTTTGCCATCATCGCGCACATCGACCACGGGAAATCCACGCTGGCCGACCGTCTCCTGGAGTTGACGGGATCGGTGACCGCGCGCGAGATGCAAGCCCAGGTACTCGATTCCATGGACCTGGAACGCGAGCGCGGCATCACCATCAAGGCCCACGCCGTCCGCATGCTGTACAACGCCCTGGACGGCCAAACCTACCAGCTCAATTTGATCGACACTCCCGGCCACGTCGATTTCTCCTATGAAGTTTCGCGCTCCCTGGCGTCGTGCGAAGGCGCTCTGCTGATCGTCGACGCTTCGCAGGGCGTCGAGGCCCAGACCCTCGCGAATTCCTATTTAGCCATTAACAACGGCCTCGAAATCATTCCCGTCATCAACAAAATCGACCTGCCCAGCGCCGACATTCCGCGCACCAAGGAAATGATCGAAGGCGCTGTCGGTCTCGACGCGTCGAACGCGGTTCTCATCAGCGCCAAAACCGGCCAGGGCGTGCCCGACGTGCTCGAAGCCATCGTCAAACGCATTCCGCCGCCCAAAGGCGATCCCGAAAAGCGGCTCCAGGCACTGATCTTCGACTCCTGGTTTGATTCCTATCGCGGAGTGATCGTGCTCGTCCGTGTCTTCCAGGGCACGCTGCGCAAGGGACAAAAGATCCGCTTGATGTGGAACGGAAAGGTTCTGGATGTGGAAGCGCTCGGCATCCAGTGTCCCAAGCCTGTCGAAATCGAGGAATTAAAGGCGGGCGAGGTAGGCTTCCTCGTCGCCAATATCAAGACCGTGTCCGACGCAAAAATCGGCGACACCATCACCGATGACACCAATCCCGCCATCGAGCCTCTGCCCGGCTTCGAAGAAATCAAGCCCATGGTCTTCGCTGGCCTGTATACGGTCGACGCCCACGAGCACACTCAGCTTCGCGAAGCACTAGAGAAGTTGCGCCTCAACGATTCTTCGTTCTTCTTCGAGCCAGAAAGCTCCGTCGCCCTGGGTTTCGGCTTCCGCTGCGGCTTTCTCGGCCTGCTGCACATGGAAATCATTCAGGAGCGGCTGGAGCGTGAGTTCAACCTCTCGCTGATCACCACCGCGCCCGGCGTCCGCTACAAAATCTACAAGACCGATGGTGAAATGGTCGAAGTCGATAATCCCTCGCGCTGGCTGAATCCGAGTGAGATTGCCAAGATCGAGGAGCCGGTGATTCTGGCCACCATCCTCACTCAGCCGGAATACGTTGGCGGAATTCTGGCTCTGGTGGAAGAGAAGCGTGGCCGCCAGAAGACTTTCGAGTACGTGACTTCGAATCGTGTCATGCTCCACTACGAGCTGCCGCTGAATGAAATCGTGCTCGACTTTTACGATCGTCTCAAGTCCGTCTCTCGCGGCTACGCCTCACTCGACTACCATCTAGCCGACTACTGGGAATCGCCCATGGTCAAGCTGGACATCCTGGTCGCCGGTGAGCCGGTCGATGCGCTCTCCATCATCGTCCACCGCGACTTCGCCTACGAACGCGGCAAGGCCCTCGTCTCCAAAATGCGAGAGCTGATTCCACGGCAGATGTTTGAAGTGGCGATTCAAGCCTCAATCGGTGCCAAGATCATCGCTCGCGAGACCGTTCACGCGATCCGCAAGAATGTTCTGGCCAAGTGCTACGGCGGCGACATCACCCGCAAACGCAAATTGCTTGAGAAGCAAAAGGAAGGCAAACGCCGCATGAAGCGCATAGGCCGCGTCGATATTCCCCAGGAGGCGTTCCTGGCGGTGCTGAAAGTCGGCGAAGACAGCAACTAACTATCGTGCGTAATTACGGAAGGACGTACGGCAAACCGAAACTGCTTGTTTCCACTGTTAATAAAGTGAGAACCATGGTGGAAAAGAATCGGCTATACTAAGAGAAGAAAAAGCGTATGATTGACCTCCCGGAGGAGGTGCTTTATGGCTGACAGACAACAGTTTTTTCGCACCATTCCCACGGACCCAGAACTAACCAGAGTATTGGATGAATCTCGGAACATCCCTGTCACGGAAGATGAGTTGCGTGAACAGCGAATCAGTTTCGCCTTTGGCAATGCTCCCCAGGGTTCGGAACATCGGATAACCAAGGATAGCGTTCGGTCGGCCTCAGAACACATAAAACTGCTGCCGTAAGGCAGCAGTTTTATTCCCAATGTCTGTCAGAGAAAAAGACGATCCTGCTCTGTACACCAAAATTCAGGAACAGAACCTGCTGCGTCAGTACGACCTGCTGTCGAATTGCGTTGAAATCGGCCTCAAGAAAGGTATTGAGGCGTTTGACAAATACACCCTCTGGGCGCTGAACTATGCCGCAGTTTCCAATATCTGTCAATTAGGTGGACGTTATCGCGAAGGCCCGATTAGGGTTGGCAATCATGTTCCGCCCCACTTCAAAGATGTACCGAGGCTTATGGACGCATTTTTTTCGGTCATCCATGAAAATTGAACAATTGTAGAGCACCCGACCGCGCTTGCCGCGTTCGCTCTCTGGAATCTGAACTGGATTCACCCCTTCATCGAGGGCAATGGAAGAACTGCCAGGGCCGCTTGCTACTACCTAATCTGCATGAAGCAGGGAAGGATCCTGGGCGGCAGGAAAACGGTGCCAGAGCTAATTCGTGAAAACAGAGATGCGTACATTGCTGGATTGCGTTCGGCAGATCGTGCATACGAGGGCGGCCAATATGACATCACCGAACTGGCTGCGTATCTGGAAGGTCTGCTCAAAGTTCAGGTGGAAGAAACGATTAGGCAGCCAGCCCCTTAGCACCTGCAATCTTCATATATTCGTGAGCAACGATCTCGCCGACTAGTGCTTCTCCCCGCAGTTTGTTCCACCTTCGCGAAGCTGGTCCGCTAAGAGGACATGCCCCCCGAAATGTGCAAATCTCTCCGGTTGCCCGAAGGTTAAGATTATGTTAACGCCCCTTCTAACACATCTTTACAAACCAGTAACGGCTGTCATTGGTAGAAGTTGGAGGACAGTGGCACGGGCTACTAAAACGACCGAATGGTCGGCGGGATGCCTTGCTCCAACCCAGCAACTTTACTTCCACAAGGTTTTCCACAGGGCAAAAGCCGCCAAACCCTCACCCTTCCTGCTCAATTCCGCCTTCCATTAACGACTCAAACCGGGTCGAGTTCTTGATGAATGCCAGCTTGACCTTGCCCGTCGGGCCATTGCGCTGCTTGGCAATAATGAGTTCGGCTTTGCCCTGCAAGTCGGGATCGTCCTGCTTGTAAACCTCTTCGCGGAAAATGAAAGCCACCACGTCGGCGTCTTGCTCAATCGACCCGGACTCACGCAGATCCGCCAGTTGCGGACGATGATCTCCACCGCGGCTCTCCGGTGCGCGGCTCAACTGCGAAAGCGCAATCACCGGCACGCTCAATTCCTTGGCCAGTCCCTTCAAGCCACGCGAGATCGCCGAAACTTCCTGAGTGCGGTTCTCAAACCTTTTACCACCGCCCGACATCAGTTGCAGGTAATCGACGATCAGCAAATCGAGTTTCCCTTGCGACTGTTTCAGCCGCCGCGCCTTGGCCCGCATCTCGCTCAGCACAATGCCGGGAGTGTCATCGATGAAGATGGGAGCATGCGCCAGTTCATCCATTGCTCGCACGACCTTCGTCATGTCGTCACGCCACAGAGATCCCGTTCGCATCTTGTGCGAGTCCACTCGCGCCCGCGAACACAGCAGACGCAGCAGCAAAGCCTCGCGCGACATTTCCAGCGAAAACATGCCCACAACTTTCTGATCTTCAATGGCGGCGTTCTCCGCGATGTTCATAGCGAACGCCGTTTTGCCCATCGAAGGCCGGCCGGCAATGATGATCAAGTCCGCACGCTGGAACCCGCTGGTCATCTCGTCGAGATCGGTGTAGTGGGTCGCAAGTCCGGTGATGCGCTGGCCGCGCTGCAACAGCGCGTCCACCGAACCGAACGACTCTTTGACAATCTCCTGCACCCCCATAAAGCCGCGCCCAATGCGCTTTTCCGAGAGCTGCATGATGGCAGCCTCGGCATCATTGAGGACTTCCTCCGCCGGATCACTCTGCTCCGCGGCACGCGCGATCGCAACATTCGCCGCATGGATCAATCCACGCAACAGCGCCTTGTCGCGCACGATCTTGATGTAGTGCTCGATACTCGGCCGGTCGGGCACTCCGTCCAGCAGCCCGGAGACATAGCCAACGTCGCCAATCGCCTCGAGTTCCTTGCGCAGGTCCAGTTCCTCGACCAACGTGATCATGTCAATCGGCCGCGAAGACTCCGCCAGATCGACCATGCGGTTGTAAATGCGGCGGTGGGAATCGAGCGAGAAATCTTCCGGCTTCAGATGCTCGGCGGCCTGGTTATAAGCGAAGTTATCCAGCAGAATCGCGCCCAGAATTGAGCGCTCGGCCTCTACGTTGGCCGGCAAAGTGTGCGCGAGACTGTAGTCAGTAGTCGCCAAAGTTCTTCTTCTGTGTTTGAGAATCCAACTGGAGTGCGAACGCGATACTACTCACTAATCGCTTGTGGATGGCGCGCAGCTCCTTCGGAAAACGCGGATTAATAATCATTTCTCCTGGCTGCATACTTGCTGAGCCAAGTGTAGGGGAATAAAAAGCGAATAATCAAGAGAGAACTTGCAGGTTAAGATTTTCTCTGTGTCTCTGTGGTGGGGTGTTGATCTATCTGAGTTGATCTGCGGAGATCTGCGGCTGAAAATAGATGCGGTCCAGGCCCAGCCAGCCCAGACCGCATTGCTTGTAAGACGTCACCGCTTTCTCGCCGCGCAAAGCGGCCAGTCGCACGAGTCAGAACCGCGCCCACGAGGGGTGCTCATTCCTTCTCGTACTTTGCGAACCATCGACCCGGGTTTGATCCCGCGCCCACAACTCGCATCGATCGCCCGAGTTGACGACTCAGTCCTTCTCTGGTGAGGAGGACTCCGAGGAGGCCGCAACGCCTGGGCCCAGAAACGCGCCATGACACGCTTGAGAACCCTCCAGCGGTTCACCCTCGAGAACCGCCGGAAACTCGTCAACTCTTCAGCAATCCGCAGCGTGAAAACGTCTCACGTAAGCACTGGCGCATACAATGCTTGAGCCGCCGATTCACGGCAACAAAAAAATCGCAGCAGGTTGTGCAGAAACTGTGCAGGACCAAACTTCTCTGTGGAAAGCAACGGAAAACCCAGAAAAAATCAGCCACCGATCCTCACGGATGAACGCGGATTAGGTAAAGGTAAAGAGAAGAGGCACCGCCCAAGCCGCGCCTTTTAAGATCAGCGTTGCTCTGCGAAAATCAGCGGCGAAAACAGAAGGCGGCGGGTGGGATAGCTCCTCAGAGCTCCAACCGCCCCTTCATGAATCTGAACGACGCTTCCATCCGCTCCAGCGTGTTGCGCGGAGGTCCTTCCGGTTCCGCCGGCTCCTCGGCGTCGCACGTATCTACATTCATCTCTTCCTTCGCCGCAATCGCCTCCCGCAGCAGGTGCCACGCTTCACGGTAGGGCTCGTATTTCGAGTTCGGCGAATCATTTTGCCTGTCCCCAGTTCTCCCGTCCCCGTTTCCCCAGGATGGGAATCGCGGGCTCTACGATGCTGAGGGGAGGGAGACACGCACGGAACAATGGGAGGAAATCAGGTGGAACCGGGCGACAGACGCTTCAATTCTCCGTCACGATAGTCGCTGCCCCACCTGGAATCTCGTGCAAAATGCTTGAGTCTTGCCCCACCTCGGGAGCGCGAAGTCTGGATCGGAAAACTGGGCTTTGCTAACTACCCACTCGTAAACCTCTTTCATCGTCGCGAGTACGTTCTCAAGATCGACGATCGTATTCTTAACACGGTACTGATACCTAGCTACCCACCGTTGATTAGCCAAATCGTAAACCATCGAATAAGTATTTGTCTGAGTGGGCTGGCTCAAGAAAATCGTGTATGCCCAATCCCCATTGCTCCACATGAGTGATCCCAGAATTGGATAGTCGATTTCCTCGTTGGAGGACAGATCGCCCCGCATGTGTTGCAGATGGTTGCGCACGTTTTCTACATTAACGAGGGCCGATTTGAGCTGGCGCATCTGCGATTCTCGTTTGTTTAAAAGCGGTAATGCGTCTATCAACGAGCCGAACCGATGGGCGAAGTCGATGAATGTAACTGCCGAAAGAAGCGGTGAAATAGCCCGACTCTCAATGTCAACACTGCGCGTGATATCACCTTCCAACAGGGCCAGTTCCGCCGATAATCTCCCGAGCAATTCTTCACTGGCCAGCATTGCACGCTTCGCTGCCTCAAACAGTAAGACAAACTTCTCTTGCGGAGTTCGCGTCATGTGATCCAACCCATCGGATTATAGGACCGTTCACAGGTTCGCGCCGAACTCCCTATATCACCGATCCCGCTCGCCGAGCAATACCGGCCTGTAATTTGTAGACAGCCATCCGATTTTCCCCTCGCCCACGCCATAACCAGGCGTAAAACTCAATCTCAAGCGAAATCTAATTTACACGGCCAAAAGTCAGCGTACAATGGCTGGCACGATGGCGCTCGTTGCCCACAACAACGCTGCTCGACGGCCTGAACTACTACAAGATTTGCACGCCTTCTGACTGGCAGCGCACGCTGCGTGTCGAGACTTCTGCGGTCGCGGTTGTCAAACTCATTTCTCAGTACGGCACCAACCCCACACCACCTGCTCTGCGGGCAGCATATGATCTACTGCTTGACATAGAAGGGTGGAAGGCGATGTGCCTGCAACAGCGCATGGGCAACGCTGGACAGAACAACGAACAGGCGATCTGGAATGCCTTTTGTGGCGCACTCGCCGCCAAGAACGACCGCGACGCTATTCTGTCCGTTATGCAATTGAAGGGTTTCGGGTCCAGCCGTGATGACGAGACAGGTCAGCGCCGGGCCAAAGTTGCCACTTCTGCGATGCGTTTCCTGAAACCTGACACCTGGGGCGTCGTTGATTGGAGAACAGCGGCGATGCTGGCGTTTCTCGGCCAAAGCAATTGGGACATGGATCAGGCACTACTGCTGGCGAAAAAGTGGAAGGCGGACGATCTTCGCGACACGTACGATGTGATCGACGAGAATGGAGCGTGTGCGTACAACCAGATGTATCGCGATAGGCGGGCAACACCTTCCTTCCTACGCACAGTCGATGTCGAGATGGCGCTATTTGGGCTCTCGATGATGGCATGGCCGTTCCGCTGATGCGACGACTCCGTTAGTCGATTCGTCAAGAAATGTTGTGGGAAGGTGCCCTCTGTTCCGCGTTTTCCCCGAGCGTCATGGACAAGGCAGGGCGAATTGCGGCGCTTCGCCAGCAGATGGCAAAGATTGAATCCGAACTGACGGCGACCGGTCGAGATCTGCCAGAAGATTCCAACTCGGCTCCCGCAGAGGTCGAGAGGTACCAAGGTCTGGAAGCGCGATACCAAGAACTCAGGGACGAACTCGCAGGGCTACGATCGCCCGACTTACAGTAATACAGAATCAGCCCACTACCGGACGTTCGTACTTTCTATCCGGGATGGCCCGGTGCCCCAGGTTCGCGCCCTAGGCACCGACTCTGAGTTCTTAACTTCTCTGCGTCATGGGGCGCTAACCTGGGCGAAGGAAACTCGCGGGTTAATTGCGAGGACAGACGAAACTTCCTCCAAAATCCGAAAATGCGGGCAATTCGGAGACAGACGAGAGTGACCCCAACCCATCAGCGCCTCGGTTTTCGTGAGCGGACGGCCTTGATGACCCGATCAATTTGGCTCGAACTGAGCGTGTCTGTTCCCTTGCGTCGCGATTCGTTTCCAATCAACCTGAGCACCTCCGGCACCGGAGTAGCCAGCCGTGAACGGGTTTTTAGCAACTTTCTTCGCATGGGATGGTCCACCACAAAAGCCAAAGCCCCGAGCATCGCCCGGGGCTTCGAGATACTAGAACACCGTTTGCCAGACATCTTAATAATATGCCGGATACACCGCTTGTCAAGCACGTTCAAACAGGATCGAGTGCCGAGAGGAGGGCAAGGGAGTTGAACCCTAGTGGCTGCAAGAGCCACTCGACCGTCTGGCAAACGGTGTCCAGTACCCACTGGCAATACCCTCCTAAACGCCGTCTACCGTGCTTCATTTTATGAGCGCTATCTCATAAAGCGAACTGTTTGTGCGTAAAGATTTGGAGGAAAACTGGGGACAGACGGGAGGTTCCCCGGTCTCCTGCGTAAATAAGATTAGGTAGACGTTCTCTCTGTCCTCGGTTTATTCCCAAGGCAAATCGGCCCGGCCATCACAAGGTTACTCCGCTGCCAGCCACTCCAAGGCTTCGGCCCGGCTTTTGAAAATAGGAAATTCGCGCCCGGAAAAGGTCCTCAGACTGTGACGGGAGTCTTCAGGAAAACTCTCGGCACCAATCCACGCAGATCTCTTGATGTAAGGTTTGTTGAAGACAGCGGCTTCCTTCATGGCACGCAGGGCCTCCTGATCAAAGGCTGCGCCGGTGAAGTCGACAAGCAGCAGGACTGAAGCTCGCGCCCGGGTGGTGACAACTTCGGGAACAGCGCGGGCGGTCCTTTCCACCTCATCAGCTGAGAGTCCTGAGAAGTCGACCAGCAGAATCTGCTTGCCCTTGAAAGCGAGGAACTGGATACGAGCCGAGGACACGCCGACGACTTCCTCCTGCACGTCATTGTACGCCGCCGCCTCCGTTGGCACGAACTACGGAGAAAACTGGGAGGGTAATCGGGGACGGGTAATCGGCGACAGACGGGACCGACCCCAACCCATCAGCGCCTCGGTTTTCGTGCCCGGACGGCTTTGATGACCCGATCGATTTGGCTCGAACTGAGCGTGTCCGTGCCGTTGCGTCGCGATTTCCACTCACCCTAAGCACTTCCGGCACCGGGGCAGCCAGCCGTGAACGGGTTTTTGGTAACTTTCTTCGCATGGGATGATCCACCACAAAAGCCAAAGCCCCGAGCATCGCCCGGGGCTTCGAGATACTAGAACACCGTTTGCCAGACACCTCAATGATATGCCGGATACACCGCTCGTCAAACACGTTTGACTGCCCGCCAAAAGCAAAAGCCCCGAGACTGACTCGGAGCCTGCGGTTGTACTGAACGATGCCCGTCACTTCAATGCTATCAGTCGCGACAAGCATGTCAACAAGGATTGGCAAAGGCACGGCCGAAGCCGTGCCCTTTTAGATCAGCGTTGATCTGCGAAAATCAGCGGCGAAAAGGTTAGTCTCGAACCCCATCCATAAACGCCCGCAGTTTCCGCGACCGCGATGGATGCCGCAATTTCCGCAATGCCTTAGCTTCGATCTGTCGAATGCGCTCGCGAGTGACCGCAAACGACTGGCCGACCTCTTCGAGCGTATGCTCGCTGCCATCTTCCAGGCCGAAGCGCATTTTGATGACTTTCTCTTCGCGCGGAGTCAGCGTACGCAGCACCTGGCCAGTTTGGTCTTTCAAATTGACATTGATGACCGCTTCCGCCGGCGAGACGACCGCGCGGTCCTCGATGAAGTCGCCCAGATGCGAATCTTCTTCTTCGCCTATCGGAGTCTCCAGCGAAATCGGCTCCTGGGCGATCTTCAGCACCTTGCGGACTTTTGCCACCGGAATATCCATCCGCTTGGCGATTTCTTCCGACGTAGGCTCGCGCCCCAGTTCCTGCACCAGTTGTCGTGAGGTGCGGATCAGCTTATTGATGGTCTCGATCATGTGGACCGGGATGCGAATCGTACGCGCTTGATCAGCAATTGCACGAGTAATCGCCTGCCGAATCCACCACGTGGCGTAGGTCGAGAACTTATAACCGCGCCGGTATTCGAATTTGTCCACAGCTTTCATCAAGCCGATGTTGCCTTCCTGAATCAGATCCAGGAATTGCAGGCCGCGGTTGGTGTACTTCTTGGCAATCGAAACCACCAGGCGGAGGTTGGCCTCAATCAGTTCCCGCTTGGCCTGCTCCGCATCCATGTCCCCCTGGATGATTTCGCGCTGTGTGCGCTTGAGTTCCTGAAAGGAAACCCCGGCTTCGACCTCCAGCTTTTCAAGCTCGGCACGAATCGCCCGCGACTGCCGCCGGTATTCCTTGCGCTGATCTTCGCTGCGAGTGGCGTCCGCCTTCTTCTCAAGGTTCTGCGACTGGCGGTCGAGCGAGCGCATAGTATCGACCGTCTTATTGACCCGGTCGATCAGCCGCTTGCGCTCGTTATTGGTGAACCCCAGTTTGCGAACGCACAACGAAACCGCCACAATGGCCCGCGCCAACGCGATACGGTAGCGCCGATAGTCTTTGGGCCGCTTCTTCTGAGAGACCGTTGCGAACTTTTCAATGAGCTGGCCGGCTTTTTTGTAAGCCTTGGCCAGAGCGTCAATCTTGCCGGTGAATTCCTTCAGGCGGTTTTGCAGGATCTCATCGGTGATTTCTTCTTCGTCGAAGGTAACCACTTCCTTGATGGAGCGGACACTCTTCTTGAGATCCTCGCCCAGCCCCAGCAGTTCATTGATCACAATCGGCGAACGCGAGAGCGCCTTCAAGACGCGGATTTGCCCACGCTCGATCCTCTTGGCGATCTCAACTTCGCCTTCGCGCGTAAGCAGTGGGACGGTGCCCATCTCGCGCAAATACATGCGGACCGGATCGTTGGTTTTTTCAAGAGCCCCAGGAGTCAGGTCGAGTTCAACATCCTCGCCGGCCTCATCTTCGTCAAATTTCTTGTCGAGCGCCGCGGAAGGGAGCTTGGGCCCCTCGAGCACATCGATGCCCTGCGTTCCAATGGTGGTCAGCAGATCGTCCAGGTCCTCAGGAGAATGCACATCATGAGGGATAAGGTCATTGACCTGCTCATACGTCAAATATCCCTTCTCTTTGCCGGTATCGATCAGCTTTTTAATATCGTCGTACTTGTCATCAAGAGCCAAGACGGATTTTCCTCAAGGCGTCCCCAACGGAAGGACGCAAATAGTCGTTTTTAGCGGTGGGAACGTGGGTTGGCGGAACCTAGCGCCGACACAAACTTTCAGAGTATAGCATGAGATTGGTGAAAACCCCAGTGTTCGAGTAGTTGCCGCTGTCCTATCTCCCTCGCCGCTAATAACTTAGATGGCGGAACCGGCATTTAAGTTTCAACCCCGATCTACGCCGCCGGGGGAGCGGCGCCTTCTTCCATCAGCCCGGCATCCATCAGCGCGCGCTTCAGGCGGATCTTCTCCTCCAGCAGAGCCTGTAAGCGGCCCGGTTCCTGGCTTCGTTTGGCGTTCAATTCCTGTTGAACTCCTTCGAGCTTGCGCCGAATGTGCATCCTCCGTAGGGCTTTCACTGCTCCTTCGAGGCGATCTGCGGTCAGTTCCTCGGCTTCTTTCATGAGGATGGAGGCCAGCAGATTGCGCTCGCCATCGGAAAGGGGCAATGACATTGCATCGGCAGAATCGGACGCCGACAATAGGGTCTCGATCAGTGACTCTGTAGCCAATCCGTGATGAAGGGGTTCATTCCGCAAGACGAATTGCGCCTGCCGCGCCGGGTCGAATTCTTCATCCACACCGTCTCGCGAGGAAATGTGTTGCTCGGAGGTCATTTCCCGGGCCGAAGTCAGGGCACGGACAAGAATCTTCTCCGCGTCCGTTACCTGAGATTCAGCCGGCGATTTCAGCGCGGCTGCCGAACGGTTGGTTCCCGCATGCTTCAACTCTTGCCGCAGCACGGCAGAATCAATGTTTAGCTTCTGCGCGATCTCGCGGGTCAGTTCGTCGCGCACAATCCGGCTGGGGACCTGCTGGATGTGCGGCAGAAGATAGTTCACTGCTTTGACTTTGCCCTCGCCACTGCGGATGGGGAACTGCGCGCGGGCGCGGTCGATCAGATAAGTAAAGTAGGGCTGGGAATTTCGCAGCGCTTCGGCGTAGGCGTCTTTGCCCTTGCGGCGGATGAATAGGTCGGGATCGAATCCGGTTTCGAGGGTCAGCACCTTGATCTGGAATTCCTCCTGCACCAGCAGGCCGAGCGTGCGCTCGGTGGCTTTCGCCCCGGCGGTATCAGGATCGAAATTCACGACCACATTCTTGCTGAAACGCCCCAGCAGCCGGGCCTGAAGTTCGGTGAAAGCGGTGCCCGAACTGGCAATCACGTTGTGGAACCCCACTGCGTAAACCGAAATGCAATCCATCTGGCCTTCGACGAGGATGGCGTAATCCAGTTTGCGCATGGCTTCTTTGGCGTGATCGAGGTTGAACAACACCTTCGACTTGGAGTAGACCGTCGTCTCGGGAGAATTCAGATACTTGGGGCCGGCCTTTTCGTCGGTGGCCAGTGTCCGTCCGGTGAAGGCGATCACCCGTCCGCTTTCGTTTGAGATGGGGAACATCACCCGATTGCGGAATTTGGAGTACATAGACGCCGTCGTTGGCCGGTGAGACCCGGTCGTTGGTCGTTGGTCGTCGGTCGTTGGCTCCGGCTGAGAGCCTTCTTTCCACGAAAACAGGCCGCTTTCTCGCAACACATCTTCATCAAACTCACCCTTGAGGCGATCTTTGAGCAGGAAGCCGGAATCGGGTGCGTAGCCGATGCGGAATTCTCGGATCATCTCTTCGTTCAATCCGCGTCCTGTCAAGTATTCGCGTGCACGTGCCCCTTCGGGCCGCCGCAGGCACTCCTGGAAAAACCCGCAGGCACGCTCCTGGACTTCGAGCAGCACGGTGCGAAGCTTGGCGTCCCGGGCTTCCGCCGGACTGCTGTATTCCATCTTCGGCAGCGCGATCCCCAACTTCTGCGCTACCGCCCGGACAGCCTCCGGAAATGTCACGTTCTCGATCTTCTGCACGAAGCTGAAAACATCGCCTGAGACGCCGCACCCGAAGCAGTGAAAGAACTGCCGCGTCGCATGAACCGAAAACGACGGCGTCTTCTCGTTATGGAACGGGCAAAGCCCGGAGTAGTTCTGCGCCCCGGCTTTCTTGAGCTTGACGTAATCGCCGACGATGCGGACGATGTCCGCTTGCTGCTTGACGGTTTCCTTGAAATCGGCGGCTTCAGTCATGAGTGGAAAGCGCTTCGCAGGAATTGTGGGCCAGAGAGTGGCTAAAGGGAATATAGCAGGGGTGGTTTGCTGTGGAGAAGCTGTGCAAGACAGGATTTAGCAGTTAACCTGGGCGGAAAACTTGGCGGAGTATCGATTTTGTCCCATAACTTTCTTACACCCTTAACTCCACCACCGTAGCCCCACCTCCACCTTCATTCTGCGGAGGCTCGGTCACCGACTCCACGTGCGGATGCTTCTGTAAATACTGCCTCAGGGCTTTGCGTAGAATCCCCATGCCGCTGCCATGGACCACGCGCACGCGGGGCAATCCCGCGAGGAACGCTCGATCCACAAACTTTTCGACTTCGCGTGTGGCGTCGTCCACGTTGTGGCCGATTACGTTGATTTCCGATGGAACACTTTGATCCTCACTCTCGAGCGAAACCGAGATGCCTCGCGCCCTCGCCGACTTCACTGGAGACTCGGCCGCCCGCGCCAGCACTTCGGCAATATCATCGCGGGCGATCTTCATTTTCATCGACCCGACTTCGACTTCGAAGTGATTGTCGTCAATGCGGCGGGCGACGACTGCGGGCCGTCCCATGGATTTCAGCTTGACGGTATCGCCTTCCGACACATGTTTGACGAGCTGTGGCGTAGCGTCAGGATCGTCACGGTCGGCTCCTGTAGTGTGCGCCACCACCGCAGAGTCAAACTGCTCGCGGAATTCACGGCGCAACTTCGAGATTCGCCGTTCCGCCTCTTTCGATACTTTCTGCGCGGCAGCACGGTCCTGAATAGCGCCGACCGATTCCCGCGCGTGATACTCGAAGTCGCGCAGCAGGGTGGCCAGCTTCTGCTCCATCTCTTTGATCTTGGCTTGCTGATCCCTCTTACCCTCGGCGGCCAGGCGAGATATCTCGCGTTCGAGTTCTTCTTCTCTAGTCCGCAAGCGCAAACGCTCGGCTTCGGCTTCGCGCAGTTCTGCATGCAGCTTGTCCAGGAATTGACCAACGTCGCGCGCTTGAGATCCAAGCTTTGCTCGGGCGGCATCAATGATCGAGGAATTCAATCCCAGGCGCTGAGCGATGTTGATCCCAGCCGAAGCACCGGGCACGCCGATCTTCAATTCATAGGTCGGCTGCAAGGTGGCTTCGTTGAATCCGACCGAGGCGTTCAGCACCCCTGCCGCGTTCGCGCCGAAGACTTTGAGCGACGTATGGTGGGTGGAAATGATGGCGATACATCCGAGGCTGCGGAAATGTTCCGCAATGGCTACTGCCAAGGCTGCGCCTTCCTCGGGGTCGGTGGCGGAGCCGAGTTCGTCCAGCAATACCAAAGAATCCGCGGTCGCAGTGTGCGAGATGAAGTCAATATTGGTGACATGAGCGGAGAACGTCGAAAGATTCTGCTCGATGGATTGATAGTCGCCGATATCGGCCAGCACGGCGTCGAACAGCGGCAACTCGGCACGATCGGCGGGCACGGGAAGCCCGGATTGCGCCATGAGCGCAAGCAATCCTACCGTTTTCAAGGCAACCGTCTTGCCGCCCGTGTTGGGCCCGGTGATAACCAGTTCCCGCCTGGCGTTTTCCTCGAGACCGCCGAGTTCGAGGCTGATGGGGACAAGCCGCCCACCCTTTGCTCTGAGATTCCTCTCCAGCAACGGATGCCGCGCTTTGTGAAGCAGAATGTTGTGAGCTTCGCTCAGCACCACGGCAACGCAGTTGTAATCCTCGGCGAAGCGAGCCTTGGCAAACTGCAGTTCCAGTTCAGCGAGCGCGTCGGACGCCGCACGGATGGAGTCCGCATGTTCGCCGATACGGCGGGTCATCTCCAACAGAATGCGATGAATCTCAGCTTGCTCTTCATCCAGCAAGCGGACCAGCTCATTGTTTTGTTCGATGGTCTCGAGCGGCTCGACAAAGACCGTTTGTCCGCTGGAACTGGCGCCGTGGACCACGCCCTGGACGCGCCGTTTCTGCTCGACCTTCACCGGGATTACGAATCGCTCGCCACGGATGGTGATGAGTTCGTCCTGGACCGTCCCTCCTTCGGCGAGCCTCCGCAAATAGCCACGCAGCGATTCCTGAATCAGACGCCGTTGTTTCTCCATCTCGCGACGGATGCGGGCGAGCTCGGGAGAAGCCTTGTCGTCGAGCGTGCCATCGGGAAGGATTTTGTTGCGGAAGCCGCGCAGAAAGTCGGTGAAATTGGTAATTCCAGAGGAAAGGCTGGCGACTGCGCGCCATTCCCCCCTCATGGCTGCCGGCGGGTTGAGCGAAATCTCCCGCCACTCCGAAGCGCGTTCCACGACCAGGATCACGTCGCGAATTTCAGTGGTCTCAAGCGCAGCCCCGGCGATCCGCGATTTCTGCAGGTGGGTGTTGATTTCAAGCAGACCGGAGAAATCGAAACCGCCTCCGACGCGGCGGAACTCGCGAACCTCGGTGGTGAGCTGTTGTTGATGCTGAATCCAATCTCGATCGCCCGACGGCGCCAACGCCGCAATGGCCTTGCGTCCCAGCGGGGAAGACACGTAGCCGCGCAGCATTTCCAGTAGCGAGTCGAATTCCAGCACGCGAGCGCTGCTGTGGGGGACTGATTGCGGCGGCATAAGAAATTAATGTTACAGGAAGCGCGGAAAACCGCCGCCGTGACTAGATCAATTCGCCGTTGTGGGTAAGCTCGAATTGTTCTTTACCTTGCTGGCCGCCAACTCCGGCCCGGCGATGGGGAGGCGGAGAACGAATACGGCGCCGCCCTCCGGCCGATTGTGACAAGCGATCTCGCCACCATGGTCTTGCATCACGCCGTAGGTGGCGCTCAAGCCCAGTCCGGTACCCTTGCCGACAGACTTGGTGGTGTAGAAAGGATCAAACACACGCTCCGGCTCCAGGATTCCAGGTCCAGAGTCGGAGAAATTTAGGACAACTGCATTGTCTTCACATCTGGCGCTGACCCACAAGGTTCCGCCGTTGGTTTCCTGCAGTGCGTCCATCGAATTACCGATGATTTCCAGGCAACATTGCAGGAGTTGGTTGGAATTGCCCCATACGCTTGGCAGGATGGGAGCAATCGTACTGTGCACGCGAATGCCCTTAGTTTGCATTTGCAGCATTTTCATCTGCAACGACCGTTGCAGGAGCGGGCCTACCTCAATGAGCGTCTTCTCAGCCGGCGCCTGTTGGGCAAAACTCAACAGGCCGGAGAGCAGGTCGCGAGTGCGCCGGGCTTGTTGCCCGATCTTCTGTGCCATCGTCACTTGGGAGGGATCCAGTTCCTGGTTGGCGGCGAGTAATTCTGAGTACCCCAGAATCGCCGCCACTGGGTTGTTAATCTCGTGCGCCGCCCCGGAGACCAGTTGGCCGAGCGATGCCAGCTTCTCTTTCTGCACCAACTGGGTTTGTAGTCGTCTCAGACTCTCCAGGCTCTTACCTGATTCTTCCAGCAACCGCATCAATTCGCGATCCAGCACGTATTGCCGCAGGAACACGAAGCCACCCAGGACCAGCATCGCAGCCAAAGTCACCAGCAGCCGGAAATGGCGAATGGGCGGCGGGGATGGATCCAAAAACTGCGACCAGAATCCAATCACCGGCAATGACAGAATCGCCAGCATCGCTAGGCGGGGTGAGAGCGCCAGCCATTTGCTGCTGGGAGGCGCCGCCGATTCCTGCACCGGCTTCAAATCGCGCGCCATCAGTCCGGCGAAGATCAACCAGCACATCGAACTTACCAGCGGAATGTCATACCAGCTGCCAGTGTAGTATTGATCGCGAGTAATTGCTGCGTTGATCTCCTCTGAGCTCCAGGTGTATAGGCCGGCAGCGATGAAAAGGTTCCAATAAACCTTCTTCCACGGACCGTGAACATTTGTGGTCAGCAGCCCCAAAGCTGTGAGCAGAACCAGGTTTTCAAAGAGGTAGAGCAAGTCATAGTTCTGGTTGTAGGCTGACGGATTCAAGATGACATACTGGCTGGGGAAAACCGTGAAAGCATACAAGAACACCCACCAGATCAGAAGCATCAGAAAATTCAGGGTGCTGAAGTAGAGCTTTTTTTCGCCCTGCGGACGATGCGGACGCAGGGCCACCGCCGCCATGAAAGGGACGATGTGAATAAATAGAATGACGTCCCCGAAAAAAGGCTCCGGCACCTCCCGCCGGAGGATTACTTCGAAGACCGTCCAAACCCCCAGACTTGTCGCCCACAGGCAACACCCGACAGCCATGAGTAGCCAGAACCCACGGGATTCGCCGCGGCTGGAGACTGCGTTTGAGGCCATTAACCCGGTGGCGACCGCGACCAGCAGCAACTGGGTAATGTCTCCAAAGGCGGTTAGAAAGTGGCTGTGAGGGATATTGAGCGCGGCCATTGCGCAGGTCAAAATCAGACCGGCCGTCAAGACTACCCACACATGCCTCTTCCAAGTCATGGCTATGCAACATTCTATGGGGTGGCCGCCACCTGCAGAAGACTCCAGCCGAACCCAGGGTTACGTTGGTACCGGCATCTTCTACTCCGGACGGTGAATGCGTCTCAGAGATCCGGTGCTGATGGAAAAGCGTGAAATCCCTCAGTACCAGAGATCCAGTAGCAGGCTTCGGCGAAGTGGCTCTGCTAGAATCGTGCCATACGCGACCAGCGACTGGCTGGTCGGAAGTGCCCCCATGGCCTTTCCTGCAACCCGTCTCCGCCGTCTGCGCCAAAGCGAGCCGTTGCGCGCCATGGTGCGTGAAACCCGGCTTTCGCCGGCTTCCTTGGTTTACCCCATGTTCGTCTGTCCGGGAGAAGGCGTGCGAAGGGAAGTTTGCTCTATGCCTGGTGTCTTCAATCTCTCGGTGGACGAAGCCGTCAAGGAAGCGCGGCAGACGCATACGCTGGGGGTGCCGGCGATTATCCTCTTTGGCCTGCCGGAGAAGAAAGACGAGGTAGCCACCGGCGCGTGGGCCGAAGATGGCATCGTGCAGCAGGCGGCGCGCGCCATCAAGCGCGAGGTGCGCGATGTGGTCATCATGGGCGACGTCTGCCTGTGCGAATACATGTCTCACGGACATTGCGGAGTAGTTCGTGCCGCTCATCCGCAGTCCTTAGGCGCGGCGGTTGCCGTTCCAGCGGCGATTTCCGCGGATTACGAAATCGTAAACGATGCCACACTTGAGCTCTTGGCGCGAACATCGGTTTCGCTGGTTCGCGCCGGTGTGGATGTGATTGCCCCTTCCGACATGATGGATGGACGAGTGGGTGCGATCCGCAAAGCTCTCGACCAGGCGGGGCTGATCAACACGCCGATTCTTTCCTATGCGGCCAAGTTTGCCTCCGGCTTTTACGGACCATTCCGCGAAGCCGCCGATTCCGTCCCACAGTTCGGGGACCGCCGGTCTTATCAAATGGATGGAGCCAACCTGCGTGAGGCCATTCGTGAGATCGAACTCGACATCGAAGAAGGCGCCGACATGATCATGGTGAAGCCGGCGCTGCCCTATCTCGATGTGATTGCCGCGGCCCGGGAACGTTTCGACTTGCCTCTGGCCGCCTACCACGTCTCCGGCGAATACGCGATGATCGAAGCCGCCGCGCGCAACGGTTGGATCGATCGCGATCGCGTGATGATGGAATCGCTGACCTCGATCCGCCGCGCCGGAGCGGGGATTATCCTTACTTATTACGCCAAGGAAGCGGCTCGGCTGCTGGGCTAGTGATGTGCTGCCAGCCGTTTTGCCAATCGTCGGCCCCCGTCTAGAATCAAAAGTTAACCCTTAATCATCTCTTCATAGCGAGGAGTACTCCTTTGCCTGAAATCGTTTATGACATTGCCATCATCGGCAGCGGGCCGGCCGGATACACCGCGGCCATTCGTGCGGGACAATACGGACTGAAAACCGCCTTGATCGAGAAAGACGGTTTCCTCGGCGGAACTTGTCTGCACGTCGGCTGCATTCCCACCAAAGCCCTGCTGTTCAACGCCGAGTTGTGGGACCACTTAAAGGAAGCCAAAGAATTCGGCATCGAAGGCGTGGACGCGCGCAAGCTGAACTGGACGGCCATTCAAGACCGCAAGGCAAAGATCGTCACCAAACACGCCAAGGGCCTTGAGTTCCTGATGCGCAAGAACAAAGTTGAAACCATCAAGGGCTATGGAAAGCTCACTGGCCCGGCGCAAAACGGCGTTCTCACCGTCGAAGTTACCAACGACGGCAAGGCCACCCAGCTGAAAACCAAGAACGTCATTCTGGCCACCGGTTCAGAAGCCCGGATGATTCCTGGCCTCGAAGCCGGCTCCAAGGTGCTTACGAATATCGAGATTCTTGGATTAAAAGAGCTCCCCAAGTCTCTTGTGATCGTAGGCGGCGGGGCCGTGGGCGTCGAGTTTGCCTCGATCTACCGGTCGTTTGATGCAGAAGTAACAATCCTGGAAATGCTGCCACGCCTGGTTCCGATTGAAGACGAAGATGTCTCGAAGGAACTCGCCCGCGTCTACCGCAAGCGTGGCATCAACTTCCATACCGGCGCCAAGATGGAGAAAGTTGAACAAACCAAGTCAGGAGTCGCAGTTACCTTTAGCGCAGAGGGCAAGCAACAGAAGATCGAGGCCGAGAAGATCCTGATCGCCGTCGGCCGCAGGCCGCGGACTGAAAACATCGGCCTGGAGAAGACCCGTATCAAGCCCGACCGCGAATTCATCAAGACCGATAGCTGGATGCAGACTGCCGAACCCGGAGTCTATGCCATCGGCGACATTGTGCTGGGGACGCCGCAACTGGCACACGTCGGCGCAATGGAGGGCATTGTGGCGGTGACGAAGATTGCCGGCAAGAAGGGCAAGCCAATCAATCCCGAGCACATCCCCAACGCGACCTATTGCCACCCCGAAATCGGCAGCGTGGGTCTCACCGAGTCCAAGGCCCGGGAAGCGGGATACAACCTCAAAGTTGGCAAGTTTCCCTTTACTGCCAACTCGCGGGCATCGATTGTCGGCCAGCACGAGGGCTTCATTAAGATCGTTTCCGACGCCGACTACGGCGAGATTCTCGGCGTCCACATCATCGGCCCGCAGGCGACAGAACTAATTGCCGAAGCCGTGACTGCCATGGAAGCCGAAGCCACGGTCGAAGATCTGATGTGGACGATTCATGCCCATCCCACCCTGGCCGAGGCCATGCTCGACGCATCGAACAGCGTGTACGGAATGGCGATCAACGCATGAAAATCAAATCTGCGTTCATCTGCGTTGATCCGCGGCGAAGGTTTTGATCTCAGTCCTTCAACTCGGCACTGTCGACTACCCGACCGGCCTGCGCTTACAGCAGCGGTTAGTCGATCTCCGCAAGGACGCCAAGATCGGCGATGCCCTCCTGCTCCTCGAACACACCCCAGTGATCACCCTAGGCCGGAATGCGAAAACCGACAACATCATCGCCTCGCGTGAAGAACTCGCACGACGTGGTGTCGAAGTCTTTGAGTGCGATCGCGGCGGCGACGTTACTTTTCACGGCCCGGGACAGTTGGTCGCATACCCCATCTTTGACTTGCGAGGCATGACCTCTTCCGACGGCAAACGCAAGACGCTGGGCGCGATCGAATATGTTCGGCGTTTGGAAGAAGTCCTTATCCGTACCTGCGCCGATTTCAAGATTCCCACGAAGCGTGTGCCCGGTCTTACCGGCGTGTGGACCAGTGAAGGCGAAGAAGCTAAAATCGCAGCCCTCGGCGTCCATATTTCTCGCGCCGTAACTTCGCACGGCGTCGCGTTGAATGTGAATACGAATCTCGATTACTTCAACCTCATCATCCCCTGTGGAATCACCGCCAAACCCGTCACCTCAATGTCAAAGGAACTGGGGAAGGAACTGTCCTTGCTGGAAGTCGGGCATTCGGTCTCTCGTCACTTCGGTGCAGTGTTTCAGTCGCAAATGCTCTGGCTGGAGAGTCTCGACGACCTCTTGGGGCCTTCGGTCGGAGTTCCATTACTCACGCCCCGGGAGCTTCGCGAACTTCACGGAGAAAAAGACACGACCTGGGCTTGACGTAGGTTTGTTCAAATCCCCTCCGGCGGGTTACATTCTTCTCTGACCAGCATGGCAAAGAAGAAACAACAGAAGGCGGCTCGATCGAAGGCCAAAGGGAAGACTTCACCTCCGAATCGCAATCAGCGCACCTACACGATTGCCGATCACCGTCTTGAGAGGCCGCAGTTCACGCTGCGTCAGGTGCGCGGAAAGGACGGCGTTCGCTACGAAGTCGAAGGCGACCTGAGCGCTCCCGTTCCTCCCATTCGGGACTCGAAATATCTTTCCAAGCAACAGTGCATTGAGATTTATCGCTGGATGCTGCTGAATCGCAAAATGGAGACGGCGCTCGAGAACCTGTACAAGCAGGGAAAAGTAGTCGGCGGCGTCTACTTTGGTTTGGGGCAGGAGGCCTGTTCCTGCGCTTCCGCCTATGCTCTTCATAAAGAAGACTGGCTCGGCCCCATGATTCGCAATCAGGGATCGCTTCTGGTCCGCGGCTTCTCCGCTCGCGACATCATGATGCAGTACATGGCCAAGGCAGGCTCGCCGACTAAGGGCCGCGATGCATCCTCTCACTTCGGCGACATTCAAACCCGCAACGTGGTCGCGCCGATCTCAACTCTGGGTGATCTCATCCCAGTGCTTGCCGGGGTTGCGCTCGGAGCGCGCCTGCAGGGACGCAACATCGCCGTCATGACCTACATTGGCGACGGCGGCCAGTCAACCGGCGTGACCTATGAAGGCGTGAACTTCGCCGCCGTGCAGAACCTGGGTCTCGTGTTGTTCGTCGAAAACAACCTCTGGGGATATTCCACGCCCGCCGACATGCAATTTCGTGTGAAAGACCTCGCCGAACGAGCGATCGCCTATGGAATTCCGGGAGTGATCGTTGACGGCACCGACGCCTGCCAGATTTACGACGCCGCCCACGAAGCCTGCGAGCGCGCCCGCCGGGGTGAGGGGCCAACGTTGATAGAAGCCAAGATGATGCGCATGAAAGGACACGCCATTCACGACGCCGCCGACTATGTTCCCAAGCCGCTGTTCGAGTACTGGCGCAAGCGCGACTGCATCGCCCGCTTCGAAAACTATCTGGTGAACGTCAAGAAATGGCTGACCAGCCAGGGAAATGCCGCGCTAATCGCCGATGTCGAGCGGGTCTTGGATGAGGATCGCGAGTTTGCAGTGAATTCGCCAATGCCTACGCCCGAATCGGCGGCCGAAGGCGTGTATTGCGAAAACGGTTGCCACGAGATTAAGCCGAAGTACGCGGCGCCGAAGGTTAGAAAGGGAAGCGGCGCGTTCAAGCAGACGGAAGCGGAGGTGCATTTCAAGTGAGAGCCGAAAGAGCCATCACTTTGTTGATTTCATTGTGGCTAATGTCGACGGCCGTTACTGCCCAATCGCCGAAGGATTGTCCAACTCCTCCCCAGTATCAGAGAGTGACGATCGAGTTCGAACGGTTCGACGACGCTCGCGGAACACTTTGGCTTCGGCTGCACAACGAGACTGCATGGGACATACGAATTCCTGTCGAAGTGAATTTTCCGGGAGGCACTCCTACAACCGAAATTATGAAGTCCGCTAGAAGTCACAAAGACGGAGCAGAGGCCCCGGTGCGATACTATCTGGAAGAATATGACCCGGGACCGTGGATGCAGACGACCGACGCCGCCGGGCACAAGTCTCCACCGGATGAACTGGAGCACCCGCCCGTTCCAAAGATTCGACGTTATGATTTTCTGACCGAGTGGTGGATTCCAAAGAAACAGAGCTTAGTCTTTCAGGTCCCAAAGCAACACCTTGCCCGGAACGTAATGCTCTCGGTCTCCCTTAGGTATGAATGGGAGGATCTGGGGGCCGAGTCTCTGGATGGCCCAGTCCATATTGTGTATCTTCGCGGGATCGATTTACCGAGCGAGGTTCAAGCAAAGATTAAGTAGCCTTGAGGGCGAAATGTCCGTTCCATTTAGAATCCGTTGGGGGATGAACTAGACAAAACACTATGCAACTCCACCTATCTCGAAGCCGTCCGGAGGAAGCGAAGCCGACGCTTACCGGTACACTTCCCGCCGATGGCCCACGGTCAGCACCAAGACCGCCAAGATCCCGCGCTGCACTTGATAGATGACCCGGTAGTCGCCCACTCGCACACGCCAAGTGTCTGCTAACGCGGCGAGCTTTTTGCACCCCGGCGGAAAGGGATCGTCGCGGAGGGTCTCGATCTTAAGCGCGATCCGATTCCGGATCGGCCGAGGAAGTTCTTCCAACTGCCGGACGGCTGCCGGCTTGAACTGGATCGAGTAGGCCATGGGCCGTTATCGCAGGCGTAGTTTTTTCTTCACGGTCTCCCAGGGGACGGTGCCGGGTTCCTTCAGTGCTTTGAGGGCAGCCTTGACGTCGAATTCGTCCTCAAGGCGCTCAATGAGGTCCAAGTCCTCGATCGGCACCACCGCGGCCACCGGTTTCTTCCCGCGGTGTACGATCACGCGTTCGCCGCCATATGCCGCTCGGTTTAGAATGTCAGAGAAGTGTTGGCGTGCTGCGCTGGCGGTGAGTTTGGCGGGCATAAAGAGACTCCGAGTACTAAACGTACATTAAGTATAATAGCGCATTTTGTACAAACTGTAAATCAGGGTTTATCCGCGTTAATCAGCGGCCAAAAATATGCCACAACTCACCTATCTCGAAGCCATCCGCCAGGGAATCTGGGAGGAAATGGAACGCGACCCCACTGTCTTCTGCATCGGCGAAGACATCGGCATTTACGGCGGCGCGTTCAAAGTCACCGACGGTTTCATTGACCGCTTCGGCCCCGAGCGTGTGATTGATACGCCCATCGCCGAGTCAGCAATTGTCGGCGCAGCTTTCGGCGCTTCGCTCACCGGAATGCGACCCGTCGCCGAATTCCAGTTTATGGACTTTATCGGCTGCGCCTTCAACCAGATCGTCAACATGGTCGCCAAGGCACACTACCGCTGGGGAGCGCCTGCGCCTCTGGTGATCCGAGGACCGAGTGGCGGCAACGTCCATGGTGGTCCGTTTCACTCGCAAAATCCCGAGATGTGGTTTGTTCACGCGCCTGGACTGAAAGTTGTCTGCCCGGCGAGTGCCTATGACGCCAAAGGCTTGATCAAGGCCTCGATCAGGGACAACAACCCGGTCATTTTCTTCGAGCACAAGTATTTATATCGCCGCATAAAAGAGGAAGTTCCTGAGGAAGATTACATCGTTCCCCTGGGCAAAGCGCGAACCGCGCGCGAGGGCCGCGACCTCAGCATCATTACTTATGCGGCCATGGTGCATCTAGCGCTGGAGGCGGCCGAGATTCTGGCCAAAGAGGGAATCGAGTTGGAAGTCATCGACCTGCGCACGCTTTCACCGCTCGATCGCGAAGCCATTGCCCACACTGTGCGCAAGACCAACAAGGTGATCCTGCTGCATGAAGACGTGCGGACCGGGGGCATCGCGGGCGAGATTGCCGCCATCATCAATGAAGAAGCGTTCGACGATCTCGATGGCCCCATCGTGCGCATCACTGCGCAAGACTCTCCGGTCCCGTTTTCTCCGCCGCAGGAAGAATACTTTTTGCCCAAGGTCAGCGACGTCGTAAAAGAGGCGCGCCGCCTAAAGGCATACTAGGGGCGGGTCTGCGCGCCCTTGTTAGAGCCTCGCTTCGCTAGGTAGACTTGATGACGGAACGTTATTGATTGGGAGGCGTAATGCGCGGCTTTATTCTGGGAATCATTACCACTTTGGCGGTGATCGCTCTAGCCGGACTGGCGGTGGCCACTTTCGGCTTAATGCCAACCAATGCCGACGCCGTTCCGCCCAGTATCGAGACACGCATCGCTAGCAGCGCGCTCGATGCTTCTATGGAGCGTCACGCTCCGCGCGTGAACAACCCGATTCCTCCCACCGACGACAACCTGATCGACGGCATGAAGGTATACACCATGAATTGTTCCGTCTGTCACGGTACGCTCGACAACAAGCCCAGCGCGCTGGAGAAGTCCCTTTATCCGCCGGTGCCGCAACTCATCCTCGATCCGCTCGACGACCCTGAATGGCACATCTACTACGCCGTTCGCACCGGCGTTCGCTACACTGGCATGCCGGCCTGGGGTAAGGCACTCAGCGACCAGGACATCTGGAAGGTGACAGCGTTTCTTTCCCGCATCCAGAAACTGCCGCCCAAGGTGCAGGATTACTGGAAGAACGCTTATGGCGTGGGGCCGCCGGCAGCAGGGCCAGATCAAAACCCAGGCCAACACAAAGACTAACCTGCCCCAGCCTTGGATATAATTAAAGGTTAGCCCGGCCCAAACTCCAGAACACCGCAAAAGGAAACTATGCCGACCGATATTGTCATGCCGCAGATGGGCGAGTCCATCTTTGAAGGGACCATCACCAAGTGGCTGAAGAAGCCTGGCGACAAGGTGCAGCGCGACGAGCCGCTGTTTGAGATCTCCACTGACAAAGTGGACGCCGAGATTCCCGCTCCTGCTTCCGGTGTGCTGCGCGACATCAAAGTCGGGGAAGGAAATACGGTCCAGGTAAACACCGTGGTGGGCACAATCGCCGGTGACGGCGAAGCTGCGACTGCGGCTGCTCCGGCGCCTGCCAAGCCCGCGGCCCAATCTGCACCCGTCCCGGCCAAGCCGCAGGCAGCTCCTCCCAAGGCGCAAGCGCCCGCTCCGCCGCCGGCCGCGCCTCCGCAAGAGGAGGAAGAAGACGAACACGCCCGCTCGTCACCGTTAGTCCGCAAGATCGCGCGTGAAAACAACGTCAACCTGTCGCAAGTGAGCGGCACCGGCCTCGGCGGCCGCATCACCAAGCAGGACATCATGGCGTTCCTGGAGCGTCCGGAAGCTGCGTCAGCCGCTCCGGCCGCCAGTGCTCCGGCGTCAGCTCGACCTTCCGCGACTCCAGCTCCGGCCGCGATTCCGGCCGAATCTGTGCCCATGAGCAAGATGCGGCAGATCATCGCCCAGCGCATGATCGAGTCGCGTCGCACCAGCGCTCACGTGCATGCCATGTTCGAAGTGGACATCACCAAGATTGTCCAGCTCCGCAACAAGACGAAATCAGCCTTCGAGCAGCGGCACGGTGCGCGGCTCACCTTTATGCCATTTTTCGTGAGGGCGGCGATCATCGCGCTGCAACAGTTCCCCATCGTGAATGCTTCGATCGAAGGGGAAACCATCCGCTACCATCGCCACGTCAACGTCGGCATTGCTGTCGCTCTCGATTGGGGATTAATCGTTCCGGTGCTCAAGAATGCCGACGAGTTGAACTTTCTGGGATTACAGCGCGGGATCAGCGATCTAGGCGAACGCGCCCGCAACAAGAAACTGAAGCCCGACGAAGTCGAAGGCTCGACTTTCACCGTCACCAACCCCGGACAGTTTGGCGCGGTGTTCGGCCTACCCATCATCAATCAGCCCAACTCGGCCATCATGGGTGTCGGCGGCATCACCAAAGCGCCGCTCGTGGTCACCGACGCCGACGGCAACGACTCCATCGCCATCCGCTCTGTCGTTCACTTGACGCTGGGCTACGATCATCGCCTGATCGACGGCGCCGTGGCGGACCAGTTCATGGCCTTTGTGAAGAAGACGCTGGAGAATTGGGGCGAGGAAGTCGGGTAGGTTGGCGGAATCTAGTTGGGAGATTAACACCGAAACTTCGCCTCCGAATCCCGCATCGTCTGACGCGAGTTTGAACGACGGACGAACAGCAGTTTATAGTGTTCCCATAGGCATTGTAGGGATTTGCCCGTTGGTCGACGCTGGTCCGCTCTAAACCCTTAATTTGAGGCCACATAATGGAATCCGCGGTTCGGACCCAACTAGGTCTGCGCAACTTGCTGATTCCAGTTTTCCCCGGCAGAAAACAGACGTACGAAGCTCACGGAGCACCACCAACAGCAAGTTCGGTACCGTCTGGTATTGTGACGGTGTATGGTTATCCGCTTTACTCAGGTATCTCAGTATCCCCTGCAGATTGTGGTTGAGCTTTCACTGAGGTCGGGTGGAGGATGCGGTGACGGATAACGGGATCGACGGTCACAGCTTGCTGCGCCAGACGAAAGAAGAGCTCGCCATGATTCTGGGATTGCCGGAGATTGAACCAGAAGGTGAATTCATCCAAATAGTAGTCGAGGTGCTCACGACGGACTGCTCCCTGATGGGTTCCCATCAGCCACCGTTCGAACCTTGAGATCACGTATCGAGCCCGTGGCATCGCTTCCCAGGGAGTCTTCTTCTTCTTTTTCTTCTTTTTCTCTGGAAACGTGACCTTCTGCCGGTAGCCTTTGCTCTTCAAGGGCAAGTCTTTCCGCCAGTTGTAGGTGTGGATAACGCTACCGGGTGCAACTGAGTCCTGCACAAAGGCCACCAAGTTTGCGGTCGAAGCGCGTACAATCTGGCGGATCCGAATCCGACCGATTCCGCGCCCGTCTTCTTCCGCGGCAACGACCATCAGTCCTTTGTCCCAATGGCGGCCGGGCAGGCGCTTGTCCCGACCGCCGACATAGCATCCATCCACTTCCACTCTGCCGGTGAGCAAATCACGCCCCGGTCTAACCATGGCGCGGCGCAACTTATGCAGCAACCTCCACGCCGTCTCATACCTTTTCAGTCCCAGAGCTCGTCGCAGTTCCAACGCGCTCGCCGCGTGCGCCTGGCCGGTCATCCACCACATGGCGCGAAACCACACGAGCAAGGGAATCCGCGTGTCCTGAAAAATCGTTCCGGCGGTGACCGAAGTCTGGTACCCACACCCGGCACACTCCCAGAGGCCTCGAACCCGCCACGCTTTCCCCAATCCGCAGCGGGCACAGCGGAAACCCGCCGGCCAACGGAGTCGCGCCAGGTACACCCGACACGCCTCTTCGGTAGGGAAGTTCGCCTCAAACTCCGTCAGATTACGCGGACACTTTCTCACTATCTCCGCACTCTTTCAGAGCGGGCCTGCCTGTGTCAAACGGATACCAACTTCCCACGAAAAACTCACAAGATGTTCGGGGAGAATCAGTTAGACGCGACTGGATTCGAGTTTGGTAGTTTTGCAGGTTTGGGCGGTGGGGGACTCGGATAGCGGTCCAATGCCTTGCTGGAGGAGCAGAAACGATAGTTCCTGAGCGGCGCCTACCTGGAAGTAGTTCTCCACCGTACAGTTTTTCCCAATCCACCGCGGTGGGAGCTTAGGTGCCGTATTCGGCCGCGTCCAACTCCTCAGCCATGATGCACTGTGGTGTGGCATGCAGAACATAGCGTAATTAGGTTCTGCTCAGAGTCGTCGCCTGCCTGGCTGCGGAATTCCCGGTGATGGACCTCGAGGTTGTACATCGCGCCGCAGGTTTGGCATTTCCACCCATCCCGCCTTAGAACCTGGGTGCGGAGCTGTTCGTATGGCTGGGGATCAAGCCGCAGGCGAGGTTGCTTCGGTAAGCAACAATTCACGATGCCTTCTCGGCAAAGTGGTCCAGGAACGTCTTTCTTTCTTCGCCCGGCAAGAACTTGAAGAAACGTACGATCGACTGTAGGAGGACCTGCGAACTGTCGTTTTCGAGGTTTGCACCCGCCAAGAAGTCCGCACAGATCATTTCCAGGCAGTAACCGCGGGATTTGTCAGTTCCCAGCATTAGAGCAGCAGTCTCAATCGCCTGTTCCACGACCGGGATTTGGCTCTTGTAGAGCTTGAAATAGATAATCTCCGATGGTTCGGTTTCCTTGCCGGTCAGCTCTTTCTCGACCGCCTGCTTAAACTGCTCCTTGGGCATCTGGCGGGCTTTGTGCAACCAGGTTGCACAATCGAAGTGCTCCCGGTCCCTCCGGGCTACCTTGGCCAGCTCCAGCCCCTTCGTCCATCCGACTTCCTTCAGATCCCGCCGCGCCTGCGGCGGTAGGTTCTCGTGGATGGACATCAGGTAGTACGCCTTCCTTCGCGACTCCGGAAACCGTCTCTCCAGGAACTCATCGAAGGACTTCACGTTCTCCACCCGCCAGTACTGTCCTGCCCGCACTTCACATAGGTAACGCCCGAGTTCGACGAACCGGGTGTCCCGTTCCGCTTCCTTCTGCTTCTCCCACGCCAGAATCTCGTCGATCTTCGTGAGCACGAACACCGCTCGTCGGCGATTGAGCTTGGGCAGCATGGGCGGATTGTTAGTAAGCAAGCTCGTCAAGCCAACCAAGGTTTTCTGCTCCCGGTCGTCGCACCAGACGGGTGTCGACCAGCTCCTGTTTCCCTAGGCAAAGCCCAATGTACGGGCACATGCTGCATGGGTTTTGCGGGAAACGGATTCCGCTGTGGGGCAAGAACTGGGCAGACTCGATCCGGCCAATCGTATCTGCGACCAAATGGCCGAATTCGTGGCGCTGCTCGTCGGTGATCGTGGTGCGGAGGTACTGCACTTCAACCAGCCGCTTGCGCACGAAGACAATCTGGGCGACTTCGGAAATGCCAGTCATCCACGAGTAACAGACGAGTTGCGGATCGAGGGCCAACAGCCCATCGGGCTCTTCTGGATAGCGGGCCGAGGTGGTCTTCCATTCGATCAGACAGCGCGTTCCGTCCAGTTTCCCAATGGCGTCAACGTAAGCTACGAAGTCGTTCTTCCCGGCCAGGGGCCGCTCGAACTTGATCTGCAGGTTACGGCGAGATTGGCGAATGCGAATACGGTCGTCCTGGCAGAACCGGTCCAGAAGCTGGATGCCTTGCTGCAGCATGCGGTCCCAGGTGTCGCCTTTTGAGTAGTGCAACTGTTGATCCTTGTAGGCAGACCATTCACGGAATAAAACCCCTGCAGCGTCCTCGCGAAGGAAATAGGCACTGAGAGCTTGCTCGAATGCCCGTCCGAAGAGCATTGCGGCGCGGGTGTCTTTTTCCTGCCAGCCGTCGAGATAGCGATGGCGGTAACGGCGAGGGCAGGTCAAATAGTTGCTCATTTGGGTATAGCTGTAGGTCATCGCATCACCTCCGTGCTGGATGTACTTGACGGCGCAAGGTTCGACGACTCTTCCCATTGGCTAGCAGGTGCGAAGCCATCGAGGTTGAGCAGGGAAGCGCCGTCCACGACGACGTGGCTGATCTTGGCCACTCCACGCAGGCCGACCAAGCTCTTCTCATCAATTTCATCTCGCCCAAGCAGGTCGGCGTCGTAGCCGAAATCGCGCAAGAACCAGTTGAGTTTCCACAGAGCTCTGGGTGTGCAGTAGAGTCGGCCGGTAATCGGCTGTCCGCTGAGTTCTTTGGGTTCCAGAATCGAGAAGCGAAGCAGGTAAAACGGCTTTCGGGCGTGCCATCGATGCTGGGCTCGATCGACCCTGACCAGGAACAGACCATCGCGAACGTGGTCCGCCACGGACTGGTCTGCGTCATGTAAGCCTTGGATGCGGCGTCTCATGCTGCACCTTCCTTCTGAATCGGGTAGCTGTTGAGTTGGCAGAGCAGGGCATTGCGGTCTTTCTCGGCCCAGTCGGCCAGATGGGCAACGAAGTTTTCGATCTGTTCGCGGGTGGCTTCGCGTAGCGTCTTAACGCCACAGAAGTCGGTCGCGTAGGCCTTGACCAACGTGGCATCGAGTTGATGCTGGCGAATCAATTGGCAAAGGCGATCGCGGACGGTGCGGCCACCCCCCTTACCATTGCCGTTCGCAGGCTGCGGCAGCTTTTTGGACTCTCGAGGCGAAGCGGGCTGGCCCGCGAAGGAACCGATCTCCTCGACCGAGCAGATGCCGATTCCGTAGGCCTTGCGCAACGCGCGATTGACTGCTCTTGTTTCGGCAACGCGCATTTCAGCGCCACGCACGAGAGGCGACACATTCGAAGGATCGGCATCGCCATAACCTACGAAACCACGACAAGTTCCTGACCTATAAACGGTGGCCTTGAATGCCCATCGAGTTGTGGACGGATTACAAAATGCCGGGACAGGGCGCACTTGAATACCGGCGCAACCCTCTCGTCGTGAGAGGCGCAGCAAGCCCGAATGTGTGACATACCACCGACCGTCCAGAAGAAGTAGGTCTCCCAAGCTGACGGAGAGAGAATACTTATCGACCAAGTGGGTTAACGTGTTTGCACCTGGCTTTGACAGCGGACCCCAGAGTGAATGAGCCAGCCCGATCTCTGATCTTATGGTGCTCAGTCGTTTCCTCACGGCGTCTCCAATGGTTGAGAAATCGTTTCCAAAGAAACTTGTCTATACTAGAGCGCTCTAGTGTCTATTATACTAGAGCGCTCTAGTATGTCAAGATGTCCGTTCTCGTGCCAAGAGAATCAGGAGACCGTTGATGGGATTTGCAAATTACACCCGGCTCTGGCATAACCGTGGTCAGACTCATGGCGAAGAAGAAGAATCCACACGCTGTCGCCCTCGGACGTCTTGGAGGTCTAAAGGGGGGTAAGGCTCGTACTGCAAAACTCACTGCCGAGGAACGGCAAGAATTGGCCCGCAAAGCTGTGCTCGCCAGGTGGGCCAAAGCCAGGGCAAAAGCCCAGCAGAAGAACCAACCAGACAAAACCTGATGACGGGGTTTCCGTGTCCAGGCGATACAACGTGTGTTCTCAGTTCCCCTGCAGGGCTGGGCACTCCCGTGTTTCCGACCGTGTGCACGTAGCCCTTTCGCCGGATTAGGTTTGGTAGTTTTGCAGGTCTGGGGCGGCGGGGTATTTCAATAGGGCCACCGTCGAATGTTGCCGTTCCGTCCTCAGAGTTCGCATTGTCCGGTTCCCAGTCACTACCTGCGATTTCGGATTGAGTCCGACCGTATCATGGTCGGGCTTGGGGTCTTCTCTTTCTGGTGACTGGCCCGGGCCTCCCCCAAGCCGAATCTGGAATCATCAGCGAAGGGTTCAGTCGCTCCACCTCGTCAATGGTTTCAAAGGATGCAAGCTGCTTGCGGTAGATTTTGGCAAACTGCTCCAGCTCGACAAACGTGACATCCCGCGTACCCGATTCAATCCGAGTCATGAAGGTCTGGTCGCGACCGAGTTGACGGGCGACCTGAATCTGCGTGAAGCCTGCTGCGACTCGGGCTTGCCGGAGCAGGTTCCGCAAAGTCGCGCTCTGTGCTTTGGATTTTTGGTCTGCTCGTCGCCTTGCCCACCGCATTCACTACCCCACCGCTGCTTTTCCTGATTGCAGGATTTCGCCCTATTCTGACATGCATTTTCTGCATATTGCAGTACCGATTGGCGCAACAATTACAAACGCCATGGAATCAATAACTTGCGGAGTCACATAAATCAAATAAGCCCATCCAGTTCCCATATATAGAAGGCATCAGGGAGAGACCGGCCTCGCCAGACTATCTGGACGTTGCCAAGTTTGAATCCTCCCGAAAGGAGAAGGCTGGATGAAGAGGAATGGGCGTGTGTTAGATGGACGGGGAACATCTGTCGCGGAACCAGTTTCGACGCCCGCAACCGATGCGAAGAACAATCTGTTGCGGGACGCGGCGGAAAGACTGGGCAATGACGCTGGTGGAAGGCGGTCCGGGACGAACCAAGTGACACTGGAGCGTACAGTTAAACTCGAATGCGAAGCCCGCGAACTACTGGAGTCGCCGGAGTTCTTTACATTCTTGCGGCAGGCCCTTCGTCGGGAGCGATTGGTAGGAGAAGAACGCAACGCTCTGGTTCTCTATGTTGTCGCCCTCTCAGCCCTGCTTGACCGGCCCCTGACCGCAATCGTAAAGGGATCGAGTTCAGCGGGTAAGAACCACCTCGCCAGCCGAGTCTTGCGATTGGTCCCTGAAGAAGCGGTTCGCGACATAGGCAGCAGTTCGAAAACAGCGTGGAATTACAGCGGCGATGATTTCCGCCACAGTGTCGTGTACTTACCGGAAAGGGACCATGACCCTGGTGTCGTCCATTCCGAGCGGCTGTTGATCAGTGAAGGAAGACTTATTCGAACGGTCACGGTCGCCGAAAATGGAGTGCGAGTCGCAAAGACGTTTGTGACCGAAGGCCCAATCGCATCGATCTCGACCACGACCCGCAATCGCATTGAGGTCGATGACGAAACCCGGCATATCTCGCTGTGGGTGGATGAAAGCCGTGAGCAAACACGGCGAGTCAACGAGGGCTACGTTTCACCTGAACTCCGGTTAAGCGACGGTGAACTAGCCGTGTGGCGCCAGGCTTATACGCTGATCAAGGCACGAGCCGACGTCCCGGTTACATTGCCGGACTGGTTCACAATCATCGCTGAGAACGTGTTCGATGGCAGTGTGACCTCCCGCCGTTATTTCCCTGCCTTCATCGAGGGCTGCAAGACGATCGCACTTGTCCGGTCTTTTAAAAAGCAATCTGGCGCCCGGCGGCCCCGCAAGATAAAGGTGGACTTTACGGATCTTGCAATCGCAGCTGTGCTTTTTGAGGATGTTTTCGTCGAAAGTCTGCATAGAGATGACGACAAGAATATGAAAACCCGGATGGCAGTTCAGGAAATCTCCGACAAGAAGGGAGGTGCTCCGGTCACCGCCGAAGAGCTGGCAGAACACATGTCAATTTCCAGCGACCGAGCCTACAGATCGATCCGGGCAGCAGTCGATGCAGGAGCGATCACGAGATCGAATGTGCCGGAGAAAGGAAACCTGAAGACGTACCTTCCGGCTGATCGGCCGCGATTCGTTCCGGACCCCGCTGACATACTGGCAAGAATTCCCCAGATCGCCAAGCCTGTCGTATTCATTCACCCATTGACCGGCGAGCAGATCATACTGCGCAGAAGGAAGAAACAGAACCCCAGCACGAGGCGCAAACGTGCGCGGAGCTCATCTGGGCGGTAATGTACTCCCACGACTTGGCGGGAACCTGCTCTGCCGCTCATTTGCCACTCCCGCGGTTGCGGATAATCTAATGAGGATTCCGCATCGTGGAACTTACCAACAGGAAGACACTGCAACAATTGTGCGTGCCTGGGGGGCGTCTTGCTTCTGCTGGCCGCGGGGTTGCTGCAAGCCCTTCTGCTTGCCTGGCGGTTCCATTCCAGCCGCGTGATGTTCGTGCTGCTGACGCTGCTGCTGTCACATCGCTCTTCTGTTGCCGGTCAACCTGGTTCTGTTCTCACAGGCTCGTGAGCGCGCATGGTCGGTACCCGCGATCACATGGGCTCGCGCTTCTGTTCTTTGAATCGGTCTTTGTCGCCCTCATTTGCCGGCCGGGAGCAACCGTCAGCCCGTGGTTCATCCACGCCGGCATCTTGAAACGCGGTCTTTTTTCATGGACGCCAATTCCCCCAACTTGCGCTTCTGGCTTTCGCCATCGCCTTTGTGGTTCTGTTGATCCGGTTTGTGTGATGCATCCCAAACCTCTCGAAAGCGGTTTACTGTGGTCATTGGCGCAGTATTCGCCGCCCTACAGGCAGGCGGAGTCGGGCGCATCGGGAGCGCTTATTTCGCCACCTCCGGTCTGATTCTGCGCAGCCGCGGTGGAAACGGCAGAGCACAGCCTTTTCAGGGCTGCGGAACACGGAGCAACAAGGAGTTAGGAGGAACGCGTAGTTCTTGCCGGTCACTAGCAGGAACAGTTGGGATCAGTCGTTGTTCCCTTACGGTTCCCACGGCACGAAGCGTCGAGTAATCAAGAATCAAACACGCGGACGGATTGGCTACCGACGCGAACAGTTCAAATGACCGCGCAGCAACGTGCCGTTCTACGTGACCCCATAATCTCGAGATTGCGACGGAGATTGTTACGCCGTCAACCGGCGCAGCTGACTTAAAATCCCTTCGAAGGATTTGCAGCGAAACGCAGGGAGGCGCACAACATCGCAAAAACCCAGAGTTCACGCTGCTTTAGGCGTGTGTCCTATCGCAGGTTGACGCATCAGGTCGCACTCAAAACAAAATCCAACTGACACCAAAACTGACACCAAGATTCTCGCCCCAGGTGGAGTTCTCAGAGGGTGGCTACCGAAGAGGGACTCAGGTGGGACGATGGAGCTAAGCAGTTGTCCACTGAGCGATGCCAAGCCAGTCTCAAGACCCTCGCTTGGAGCGCGATCCTAGCGGATCAGTACCGAGAAGTCGGCTTGTAGGAAGTGATCTTCGCACTTTGGTTGTACGGCAATACTGTTCGCTGCCTACAGCGTGCACCGGATGGAACCTTCCTATCCTCCTTTTCTAGACTCCTCCTAAGGACTCCGGCGCGTTTTGCGGTTCGGCGTTGGGGATCCATAACTTTTAAGAGGCCATCCGAAGTCATGACCACGAAAAGGCCCATTATCGTACTTGAGCTCCCAGAGAAGTTGGTCTTGGAACGCGCTCATTTCCTCTTCCACGAAGTTGGAGAATTTCTGAAAACCGACCGGCCACGCCTCATTTTTGACTTTTCCGAAGTCGCGCAGGTGGATAGCGCTGGAGTGGAGGCTCTCTTGAACTGTATGGAAGAGGCGATGAAGCGAAACGGCGACCTGAAGCTGGCGTCGATTCCGCCCGGGCCGGCAGCGGTCTTGGAGCTGACAAAGGTGGACGGACTCTTTGAGATTTTTGACGACGTCTCCGACGCGGTGGAGAGTTTCCGTCAATTCCCGGTCCACGCGGTCAGGGAAGCTCACCAGCTGTGGAGCGAAGACCCACTACAGGGAATCGAGAGGGCGGCATCGTGAGTCCCTTTTGGTCGGATAACCTGCGCAATACACAGAGCAATACTTGAGGAAAAAGCATGCGGATCACGACCGTCGGACGGATTCAGGTCTCTTGGGCACTGTGCTTGCTGGTTGCTTGTATTGCCTCGCTTCCGTCCCGGGCGCAAGACTCAACTCAGCCAGAACTGCCCGATAGTCCGGATGCGGTGATGACACAGAAGGCAGTCGAGGCGCGGCTGTTTCAGGGACAAACTTCAACAGCAGTATCGTCTTCGCAACAACCGCAATCGCAGTCTTCTCCCCAAGCATCTCAGTCGCAATCGCAGTCCAACACGACGACGAAGCCCGTCGGCACCGCGGCGGCGGAGACCCCAACCACGACGGGAGTCGCAGCTTCCAACCCGGCTGGAGCTGCCATCGCTCCCGCAAAGCAGAGACGTGTACGCGTGCTGCTCATCAAAGTTGGAGCCATCGCAGGGGCGGGTGTTGCGCTGGGAACGGTCGCAGCTCTGTCCAGCGCGAGCCCTAGTAAGCCGCCAGGTAGCCGCTGAAACCGCTAGAAACAATCCATCCTGGTAACGAGTGCACGTTCATGAGCCGGAATCGCGCAAGCAGGGTTAGACCGATAGTACTTAGTTTCTCCGGTATCGACGGCTCGGGCAAAAGCACCCAAATTGAAATCCTCCGCACTCGGCTCTGCCAGCTTGGTCTTCGCGTGAGGGTACTCGCCTTTTGGGATGATGTGGCACTGCTGAAGCGCTGGCGTGAGTTCACCAGCCACGCGATATTCCAAAGTGAAAAGGGGGTAGGTTCTCCAGATCGCCCCGTGAGCCGCCGTGACAAGAACGTCCAATCCTGGTACATGACCCCAGTACGATGGTTTGTTTATTCCATCGACGCCTTGTCGCTGTGCAACGCAGTTGTGGAAACCGAAACGGTTGGTGCCGATGTCGTCATCTTTGACCGGTATCTCTACGATGAGCTGGCGAACCTGCCGCTGAATGGTCCCATCACCCAAACCTATGTTCTGATGCTGCTGAAACTCGTTCCTCGACCTGACATCGCCTACTGGCTTGATGCAAATCCAGACGAAGCCCGGGATCGAAAGCCGGAGTATCCTCTCGACTTCCTTTACCACAGCAGTGAGTCCTATGCGAGGTTGAGCAGAATGGGTGGAATGACGATGATCACTCCCGGCCCGGTGGACAGTGTCGCCGACCGGATCTTACGGAGTTTCTTACAAAGATTTCCCGTCACCAGAGTGTCCGGCTTTCCGGTTGCCGGCGGCATCGCGCGCGCTTCAGATCAGGTTTTGGAAGGAGAAACATTCTGATTCCAGGATCAGCGGGCCCGCGACGGCTATTCGCATCCAGCGTGACCTTTCCACCGATAACGTTCGCGGAGCGGAGAAGAGGGCACATCCATTTTGCGTGAATGTGCCCTCGATCTTTCTACCAGTAGGTAAAGTTGAAATTGTCCAGATATGTACTGTAATCCGCCTGTTGATAGTTCCCATCCAACTGATAGTTGACCGTGATTCCCCACCAGCCCGAAGGCGCAGATCCCGGCGAGAAGGTGCGGTTAAGCACCGTCTGATTACCATTCAGCGTGATCGACTGGAATAGAAGCGAATTGTCCGATTCTCGCTGCACCTGAATGGTGACGTGGTTCCAGCCGTTGTTCATGGGGTAACAGGAGGCACCGGTGGGGACCCATTTCGAGTTTGCGGTGTCCCAAACATCCCACTCATTGCCGCCCGCGACTCGGCACTGCGTTCCCCAAATGAGCTTGATGCCATTGAAGTACATGCTGATGTCAAACTCCAAGGCCTGTGCCAGCGAGAGTTGCCCGGTGTAGAAATAAGCGTCGTAGGTGAAATTGTGGAGCGTTGGAAGGAGGGTATGGCCATTGTCCGGCAAACCCTGCGATGAATTCTGTCCGATCAAAGGGTTGGTGAACAAAACGTCAGCATAGGGAGTGGTCCCACCGATGTTGAATTCTGTTGAGTTGCCGCTCAGCGATGGCGACTTTATGTGCTGATACATCGACCAGGTCACGCCCCCGCCGCAATTGGTACAGATATTGTAATCTGGCGGAAGTTCGCCGTACGACGCCCATCCTCCGCTGCCTTGAATGGCGTAGAGCGTGGAACCGGTGCCGCCGCTGACGGTGATCTTGATAGGCGTATAAGCCGCTCCGCCACAATAGTCCCACTCCTCCACCACCGTGTTGTAAGTCCCTGGGTTGAAGGATATGTTGGTATTCAAGCTGGCCCCTTGGGTGACGTACTTCAGCACGTTGTTCACATAGATTCCCATGGAAGCTACGCCCTTCGAACAAGTCGTAGTTGCGGTCGCTACGTAGTTCACTGGCGATCCCACTGTGCTGTTGTTCGCGGGCGAGGTCACCCACACGCCGGACTGACCGCTCACCGTGATCGTGACGGTTGTATAGGTAGCCCCACCGCAGTAATCCCATTCCTCCACCACCGTGCTGTAGTTTCCTGGGCTTAAGGACAGGTCAGTGTCCAAGCTAGCGCCTTGCGTAACGTACTTCAGCACATCGTCGACATAAATTCCCATCGACGCAACACCCCGCGAACACGTCGAAGTGCTCGCTGTTGCAACGTAATGCACCGGTGAGGTTACGGTAGATTCATTCTGTGGGCTAGTCACATTCACTGAAGCCCGGGCGGACGCTGCCAAAGCCAAGATCAAGAAAACAAAGCGGTAGCAAAAGCTCCTCATGCAAAAACTCCTCTAGCGTCGGCACTAAGAACGCAATTTCTGGATTGACGAGTGGTAGTGCCTGTAAAGGGACACGCCCGTTCTGAGCGAAGGCGAACCCTGAGTTTTCGGAAGGCCAGACTCGTTTTCGGACGTCCAGCTAAGTTTACGGGAAGGTAATACAGTCTTTCCCCAGAGTCAATCAGGGAAAACCTTAGAAGCAAATAGGAAGTGCATGTTTTCGGCGGTCAAAAGGCCGAGACATGTTGAGGGTAACCGAGCCAACGCCGCGCGGTCCTACCTCATCTCAGACTCACGCGCGGTTGTCGCGGGAAGCAAGGACAAGAATGCACGATCAGAAAACGACCGGGCCGATGGCCTCGATCCTGGCAACTGTGAGCCTGATCATCGCTCTCAACGGTTGCCGAGGTCTGGTCACAAGCGATCCCCAAGGCGGCCTGCAGAACATCAACCACATCGTCTTCATGGCCCAGGAAAACCGTGGTTTTGATCATTACTTGGGGGCCATGCGTGAGTACTGGGCCTCCAACGGTTTTCCCGATCAGGCATTCGATGGATTGCCGCAATTTAATCCAGCAGCGGGAATCGCTCCACTGCGGGGGCCTGCGCCCACGAACCCCGGCTGCGATCCTGCGTTTCCTCCGCCTAGCGACTGCAAGACCGACACCAACAGTCCAGAGGTCGAATCGTTTCGCATGGTCTCCATGTGCGAAGAGAATCCCAGTCCTTCCTGGAATGAGAGCCACGTTGACTGGAACCTCATGCACTATCCGGCCTCGCCCACACCAACTTTGGATGGCTACGTCTGGACCGCGGCCCACGATGCCCGAAATGAGGGATTTACAGATGTGACCGGAAAGCGCGCGATGAGCTACTACGATGACAGCGCGCTACCTTACTACTATTTCATGGCATCGAACTTCGCAACTTCGGATCGCTGGTTTGCTCCCACCATGTCAAGAACGCAGCCCAACCGGATGTACATGCTGGCCGCCACTTCTGCCGGCCATGTCTATCCGCTCAAGCAAGGGACGCTGAGCAACCCCACCATCTTTGATCGCCTGCAGAGTGCGGGAATTTCGTGGAGGGTTTACGTGACCGATCTTGAGTTCGCCACACCACCGATCAATGACAGTTCGCTTACTTATTTCGAGACTGCCGCGAAGTATCCACAAAACATGGCGCCCGTCTCCCAATATTTGAGCGACGCGCAGAATGGCACTCTGCCGTCGGTGGCCTTCATCGACCCTGGTTACGACAGCGGACGGGACGAACATCCTGGCTTGGACGACGGCCAGCCCGGCGGAAGCGTGCAAGTGGGGGCGCAATACGTTTCGACCTTGATCAATTCCCTGATGCAAAGCCCCTCCTGGCAGGACTCCGCCTTCATCCTTACCTATGATGAATTTGGGGGATTCTACGATCATGTTCCGCCGCAGCCGGCCGTCAGTCCCGACGGGATAAAGCCCCTGGACCTCTTACAAGGGCCCCCTCCGAACGGGCCGGACGTCTGCGTGCGCACCACCGGCCCGACTTGCGATTTCGTTTACACGGGTTACCGGGTTCCGCTCATGGTCATCTCGCCATTCGCAAGAAAGAATTACGTTTCGCACACGGTTGCAGACTACACTGCATGGTTGAAGCTGGTAGAGACCCGCTTCAATCTCCCCAGCCTCACGAAACGAGATGCGGCCCAAATGGACATGACGGAATTCTTCGATTTCGTGAACGTGCCCTGGAGTGTGCCGCCTACTCCGCCGGCTCAGCCTACCAGCGGCGCATGCTACCTCGATCATTTGCCGTAGTGATGGCGCGCTAGTTCGGACTCGAATCTACTTTGATGGCGCTGGCCAGGTAGCGACCGCCGTCAAACCGGGTCACAGCTTCCACGGTCGCTCCTTCCCGCAAGCTATCGTTGATCCCAATGGTACTGGGATCGAACCTGATCTCATAATATTTCTGGTCGCGAGGATCGACCACAACTACCAGACCCAGATGCAGATCAAGATGTACAACACGACCCACGAATACAAATGAATTTCCTGGCGCCGCCAAAATCGAAATTGCGCGGGCCGCAGGTTGTCCGCTGCCATCTGGCATGAATGTTGCCGAGACCAAGGTCCCCGCCTGCAGTTCATTGGCGGACACTGCACGTCCTTCCCGCGAAATCGCGGTGCTGGGCAAGATGCGCAATCTCAGCTGCCGTGGGGCTAGGGCATCGTTCAGCACCAAGGCTCCTGCACGAGCGTCATAACTCACCACCTGACCGCTGCTTCCCCCAGTGGCATCCTTGGTACGCACACGAATGCTCTGAGCAAAAATGTCGACCCCAGCCAGCACCGTGTCCACATAGACGCGCGCCCCGTTCTGCAGATCTCCCAAAGACGCCGCCGCACCGTCACGATAAACGTGGGTTCGGGCATCAAACAGAACTCGCGTGCTGCCTCCCCCGAAAAGTCTGACCGTCATGGCATCGCGTACCTTGTCAATCTTCAAAATCGTGCCGCCAATCAAGGTTGCTGGGCCCTTCGGCGGCGGCAGCAAGTCAGCCAATCCTTTCATATCATCCCCGACTGGGAAGGTGGCCGGCGAGGCTGTTGGCAGCACCTCTGGAGGCGGGGGCACACGACTGCCTGTTGAAAACGCAGAGGCACTGGTTTGGGCGCTCGCCATGCCCGCCAGAAAGATCAGTACAAGCAGTCGATTCATGAACATACCACCCCTCCTCAGAGCTTCTTTTCGATGCTTTATGAGCCACATGGGTAGCCTGGGATTCGATCTGGAAGAGATACCAGATTGGGCAACACTTAAGGAGTAGGGGCATCTAAGCCTGACGCGAGAGTGTACGGAACACAAAATGAATGTGCTCAGACCAATGTACTGGCGCCAACTGCCACTGCTTGTGACTGTTGTGTTTGGAATATTCGCCCAAACGGCATACGCCGGCGACCTGAAGATTACCCTCCCCAGGCGCAGCCGGCTAACACCAGTGCAGCGGTTGAACCAGGAAGGCGTCGAGGCCGTTCGCAAGCATCAATACGAAAAAGCCACTGCACTTTTCTATAAGGCCTACCTCTACGATCCTGATGATCCTTTTACGCTGAACAACTTGGGATACATGGCTGAGTTGGACGGTCAGGTGGATCGTGCGCAGCATTTTTATGAGTTGGCTGCTCTAGAAACGACGGATGCGGTCATCGCCCGGACCAGTTCGTCGAAATTGACGGGAGAGCCGTTCCGGGATGCGGTTGCCGGTGTTCATGACCAACCGGTGCAGATCAGCCGGGCCAATGTCGGTGCTGTGCATCTGCTGTCGCAGCGTCGCAGTTTGGAAGCCGAGGCCGTGCTCGAGCCGGCCCTGGCGGAGGACCCGCACAATGCCTTCACCCTGAATAACCTCGGAGTGGCCAAAGAGGCAGAAGGTGACCTGAAGGCTGCCTTGAAATACTATACCGAGGCTGCGGAGACTCACTCTACTCAACCGGTCGTAGTCACCTACAATCGCGCGTGGCGTGGCAGATCCGTCAGCGAGATGGCTGCCGAAAGTGCCAGACGGCTGCAGCAACGTATCCAGGCCGAAACTGCCCAGGAACGGGCTTCATTGCTGAACTTGCAGGGTGTGGCGGCAATCAATCGCAATGAAGGGCGCGATGCCGATCAATACTTCCGCGCCGCTTATGCTCTGGACCCAAACAGCGCTTTTTCCCTGAACAACATCGGTTATGTAGCCGAAATCATCGGCGATCCGGAGACTGCCCAGATGTTCTATGAAAAAGCTCGGCAGGCACTCAAAGCCAGCGCACGGGTTGATCTCGCGACTCGTCAGTCTGCTGAAGGGATGAAGTTGTTTGAGGTTTCCGACGACAACGACCGGAAGGTTGCGGCAAAGATTGGGGCAGAGGCCCAAGCCAGACGGTCTGAATCGGGCCCAATCGAGCTTAAGCATCGCGACAACAGTCCGGTGATCGAACCCGCGCAACCAACAACGTTTCCAGCTTCTCAAGCCGGTCCACAAACGTCGCCATCCACGCCCGCAAGCGTCCCGCCACCGCGACTTTGATTACCCAGGGGAATGACTTTTATGACAACTGCTTATTTGGATTCCAACGATTTGCTCGACCTGCTTTCCCGCCTTATGTTTTCAGAGGGCACGGGGAACGCACTCCCCGTTCTCAGCCGGAAGGAGTTCCAGGAGATGGTATCGCTCGCGAACTCGCATCACGTGGTCATGCGCACCATGGATAGGCTCCGCGGAATGATGGCAACTGCCCGTGACAGCGAGCGGTACGAATGGGTCACCGAGGCTATCGAGTGCGAACGAACGCGCATCGACAACGCGCTCTCATTCTTGCGACAGGTCTGTCGAGCGCTGACATCGGAAGGGTGCGATGCAATCGTAATCAAATCGCTGGACCATCTCCCAGACCTCGGAAGCGATTTGGATCTCTACACCAATGCTGAGCCGGCAAAGGTGATCCGCCTCATGACTCACAAACTCAATGCGCAAATCGCCGCCCGCAGCTGGGGAGACCGGTTGGCAAACAAATGGAACTTCATCCTCCCCGGGCTGCCGGAGTTCGTGGAAATCCACATGGGCCGCTTGGGCCAGACCGGGGAACTCATCGACTTTGCCAATACCCTGTCTGAGCGCTCTCGATCACTGCCGCTCGGGAATCATTCCTTTCGAGTTCCCGCTGCTGAAGATCGTCTGATGATCTGCACCTTGCAGCGAATGTACCGCCATTTCTACTTACGTCTGTGCGATATTGCGGATACCGCAGAGCTCCTGGAAACCGAAGTCGTCGACTACGACGAACTGCAGTCCGCTGCTCGGGAAAACGGGATTTGGGAGGGCGTCGCTACCTTTCTCACGATCGTGTCGGACTATGTTCACAACTACCGCGGAAGAGACATCGTCCTTCCTTCCTCCGTAAGGTCGGCCTCGCGTTTTGGAGCGGACCAAGTCCGTTTTGGCAAAGGGTTCCTGCGGGTTCCGATTCTGCCGCATTCGGCGCGTCTCTACGCTTCTGAGTGGACTACCCTTGTCCTGAACGGCCAACTCCGCAGCACCGCCCGGCTCAGCTTGTTACCTTGTCTGGCGACAGCGGCGGCACTGGGTCAGAAGATCACGGGAAGCGACAAGGGCATCTGGTAATGCTTCGCTTCGCGGAGAAATTGCCGGACATTTTCATTCGCCTGACGATCGCATCTTCTCCCAACTGTTGCGAAGAAACGACGGTAGCTACAGTATTTCCCGTATGGACGGAATCCGGCCCTCCTCGGATCATTTAGAGTCGAAAATACTCTCTCAGGAGGGTTCAAAGATGTGAGCACCACCACCATGTCCAACCCAAACACTCAATCACCTTCCCCTTCCTATGCAGCTGACTATGAGCGTGACGGTCACATCGTTCAGGTGTACACAGAGGACCGATTTCTCGTTGACGTGCTAAGCCGCTTTATAGGGGGAGCGCTTGCGATTGGCGATGGCGCTATCGTTGTTGCTACCCCAGCCCATCACAAAGAGCTTGCGAAACGACTCTCCAATCGGGGATTGGACACAACCAGGGCAGCCGCTCATGGTCGCTACGTCGTACTGGATGCCGGCGAGACTCTGCAGCGGTTCATGGTAAACGGTGCGCTTGACCAGGCGCGGTTTAACGAGACTATCGGCGGCGTACTGACGCGGGTCCGAAACGCGATTGATAGGGATTCGCGAATCGCGGTTTTTGGAGAGATGGTCGCGCTACTCTGGGCGGAGGGAAAGTCACAAGAGGCCATCGAACTCGAGCAACTGTGGAATGATCTGGCAAAGGTCCAGCCCTTCTCTCTGCTTTGTGTCTACCCTACGACGGGGTTCAACAGTGAGCGCCACATTGAACCCTTTCTGAGAATGTGTGAGCAACACTCGAAGGTGATTCCCAGCGAGAGTTATCTGACCTTAGGCAGTGAAGAAGAGCGCATGCGAAGTATCGCCCACCTGCAACAGAAAGCCCAAGCGCTCGAAAGGGAGCTGGCACTGCGGGAAAGCGAGGCGAGATTCCGATTGCTGGTGGAAGCGGTACGCGATTATGCGATCTTCCTACTCGATGCCGGCGGCAACATCACTAGTTGGAATCTCGGCGCAGAACGCATCAAGGGATACAAAAGCGCGGATATCATCGGGAAGCATTTCTCCTGCTTTTACTGCCCAGAGGATGTGCAGAATGGCAAGCCGGAGATGGAGTTGAAGGAGGCAGCCAGAGTAGGACGGTTCGAAGACGAGGGTTGGCGTCTGCGCAAAGATGGATCGAGGTTCTGGGTAAACGTGGTCATCACAGCGATTCGAGATGAGTCTGGAAAGCTGCTGGGGTTCGCGAAAGTCACGCGCGATATTACCGACAGGATGCGAGCCCAAGAAGCACTGTAGGATGAGGTGGCGGAACGACGGCAAGCGGAGAGACAGCTGCGCGATTCACAGAAGTCGATGCGGGAATTGTCTTTGCATCTGCTGCGCACGCAGGATGAGGAACGAAGACGCATCGGTCGCGACCTGCATGACAGTCTGGGACAATATCTGGCGGTGCTGAAAATGAAGTTAGACACTCTGGCCAGACTCATCGAACGAAAGGGCGATGAGGCTGCCCAGGATATCTCGTCACAGTGCCTGGCCCTGACCGAGGACTCCATCAGAGAACTTCGAACCGTCTCCTACCTTCTGTATCCTCCCATGCTGGAAGAGATGGGATTGAAATCGGCGATTCCGTGGTACCTCGACGGATTCTCCGCGCGTAGTGGCATCAAGACCACGTTTGAGATACAAGCGGACGTTGGCCGTCTTCCCCGTGGTTCCGAACTCGCACTTTTTCGTGTCCTTCAGGAGAGCCTGACTAACGTTCACCGGCACTCGGGAAGCAAGATGGCATACATCCGGCTTCTATCGAAGGAAGGAATGTGCTTCCTGCAAATTAGGGACGAGGGGAAGGGCATTCCGTCTCAACTGCTGGAACAGGCTGGTGAAGACTGGATGGGTGCCCTGGGAGTCGGGTTGCGAGGCATGAATGAGCGGATGTCGCAGTTGGGTGGCCGGCTGGAAGTCGTTTCGGAGGAAAGTGGCACTGTCTTGACTGCGATCGTCCCCACCAGTGATTCTCCACCAGCCGACGCCGGCCGATAGGATCATGGCGCGGACCGGACCCGAAGGCCCGGACGCAACTCCAGCGATCTTGAACCGGAGTCGCGTTCCACCGGGCCATCGAGGGCTTCCCGCCGCCAGCCTTACTTCTTGGGCTCGGCCGGCCGTTCCTTTGGGTTGCTGCGGGGTTGTTGCTTTTCCTGCAACTGCTGCTGCTGTTGCGAGTGCTTCTGTTCCATTTGCTGCGTTTGTTGCTGGTGGCGTTGTTCCATCTGCTGCCGCGCGGCTTCGTTTGCATTTTGTTTCGTCATTTGTTGATGTTCCTTTTCCTGTTGGGCAGCCAGCTTTTGGTGCTCTTTCTCCTGTTCCGCAGCAAGTTTTTCTTGCTGCTGTTGGTATTTCTGGTCCTGTTTGGCGTTCCCCGTGTTTGGAGCAGCCGGTCGAGGGTGGGCTTGCAGGTCTTTAGCATCGTTCGGTGCAGCCGGTCGCGGTACGTTATTTTCTGGGTGAGCGGCCTGCGGGTTGCCGTGCTGTTCAGCTCCGCCGCGATTCGCCGGCGGGTGATAAGGCGCTCCCGCTTCTTTGGCCGGCACCGCTGCGCGGTCGTTAAGTGCTCCCGGCTTGGGCGTGGCCGCAATTGGCGGCTTGCCTTGGTTCACCGAGGCACGCAACTGCCGGTCAGAGCGGGCAGCCTGCACATGTTCAGTTTGAGCTGCTACTGGCGCGATGTGTTTCTCGTCTGCGTACCTCTCCTCTTCCGGCGAGGGACGCGCTGTGATCCCACCTTCGCCGCCGTTGTAGCTGACGCGGTTCACCGTGGTGTTGTTAACGACCGTGGTGTTGTAAGTGTTGTGAATGTTCGTCACATTCACGTTATTCACTGTACGGTTGTAGGAAAAATGGTCACCGTCCCAGCGCCCGCCTTCGTAGCCATTGCCGAAGTAACCAAATCCGTAAGCGACCCCGCCGTAGAAACCGACGTGGGGCCCCCAATAGCCTTCATGGAAAAGAAATGCGCCGCCGCCCCAACCCCACCAACCGGGGGTCCACAAGAATCCAACTTGCGGGGCCAGCACCCAAGTGCCAGGCACCCAGTAATAATCGGCATCGTCGTAATCGTAAGCCCAATAGCCGGGCGTCCACAGATAACCCTCGGCGGGGCATGGTGGCTGTTCGTATACCGGCAGGGCCGGCGGGCCGATCGTGATGGATATGCCGACTTGGGCGACCGAGTTCGGAGGTATGGTCAACACTACCAATGTGAGCACTGCAACCGTGAACAACAAAAAACGAACGTTGCGCATTTGTGTGTCCTTTTGTCCGATCATCTTTCGCTTGCCCGGTGTTGCTTTGCTGCTGCGGGTTGCGCGATTGAGCGGCGACCCTAGACCAAGCCTCACAGATCGTTGTTCCTCTTTTGCTTTGATTCGGAGCCCGGACTTGGCAACTTCGTTTCGATTCCACTTACCAAGGCCGTCTCTGGAGTTGGCTATGGCCTGTATCTAGTTGTCCCCTGAAGAATAAAGTTGGCTGCAGCCGTCGCCAATCAAGTGCAATCCTTACATCGACGGCGAAAGTTATGTAGTTTTTGGCCAGCATCCCACGCCTCGGCTGGATGTGCATGCAGCTATGAAAAAGGAGGTTCTCCCGATGAAGTGGTCACCGAAACTGCCGGAGCGAGAGCAGAGTTGGCTGCCTCGCAGCACCAGTCGCCGAAACTCACACGCGGCCGATCCGGCTGAAGGCAGGCAGATTCTGCATCTACGGTAATCACTGTATGCGTTCTATGCTTCTGTAGCGCCGGACTTTTGTCGTCCGGCGTGTGGAACGAGACTTGCAGCCCGGAGGCAGTGGGGAGAAACAGCAAATCCGTGCTGACGATTCTTGTTCTCCTACCGGCCCATTGGCGCAGCCGCCAGTTGTTGAGGAGAACCGTGGTTTGCCCGAGGAGGCGAGGATGACTTGTCATACTTGTAATTACGATAACGATTCAGGTCGTCGTTTCTGTGGGATGTGTGGCGCTCCGCTCACTGCCGCGCCGGAACGAGTTGAGTCGAAGCTGCCATTAAGCGCAAATCCAAGTACCTCTGTGACTGGGCCGTCGTTCTTGGGGCTGGCTGATCCCGCGAGTGAAACGGAATATCGTTACCTGCTGGAAGATGAGCCTCGGTCGACGCATTGGCTGGCATATGTGGCATTTGTCCTGATCTTGGCGACGGGAGCGAGTCTGGCTTGGCATTGGCGCAACCAAGGGTATCCATGGCGTGCCCTAATGGCTAGCCGCCGCATGCTGGGAAGTCCACCCGTTGCGAGCCAGGCCGACACCGGTGGAGTCGCGCCCGCGGCACCAAGTCCCCTGCCACCCGCCCAAACGAACGACACGCCGCCGTCGTCGTCACCAGATCATGTAGCGAGCGAGACAATTGCTAGTCCTTCCGTTGATGAACACCCGGGTTCAGTCGAAAGCGGTAAGTCGAGGCAAGCACCATCTTCAGGGCTGACCGAGGCAGCATCAAACGAACGGCTGAGCCGTGCGGCCCAACACGAAGACAGACTGACCGCCGAGGGCCAGACTTTCCTTTACGGAACTAGTGGCCAATCTAACTGCGACCGTGCTCGAAACGATCTCTTCACGGCCGCCGAGCGCGACGATCCGGAGGCACAGAGCATCGTAGGCACAATGTTTGCCACCGGCCATTGCGTAGCAATCGATCTGCCGGTTGCGTACCGCTGGCTGTCCCGGGCCAAGCGCCAGGATCCGGCAAACACCCGGGTCGCCAGGATGTTGAGAATCGTGTGGAACGAGATGCCCCCGGAACAGCGGCTGGTAGCGTATCGCAGCTCGCAGTGATCCGTAACAGATGGGATTTTGATCTTACTGTCCGCACCTCACTGAGTCGGGTCACAAGGAAACCTGCGGAGGGATTTCGACATCTTTGATTGGCGGTTCGTGTGACTCGAACACACGGGGCAGACACCAAACAGTCTTCTCCGTCACTTCGTCCAACTGGCTCACAAATCTTAGAAACGGTTGAACCCAAGCATGGCAGAGGAAAGTTTTTGGGTCGGATGGCGGGAGCGTCTCTCGGCGCTTCGAAACGTGCCGGCTGTTCTCAGGATCGTTTGGGACTCCGGGCCCACGGTTGTCCTGTTTGGACTGGGACTTCGCCTGCTCTCCTCGTTCGTACCGCTTGTGCTTTTATGGATCACCAAGCTGATTATCGACGGCATCGTGCATGCTGTCTCGACTCATCAGCCGGTGCAGCCCCGGTTCTGGTGGTTAGTCGCCACCGAATTCGCCCTGGCTGTGGTAGCTGCTGTTCTCACTCGAGCCATCGACTACTCTGACTCGTTGCTGGCAGACAAGTACACCCATCATGTCAGCATTCGAGTCATGGATCATGCAGCGAGTCTGGACTTGACGGCGTATGAGGACCCGGTCTTCTATGATCGTCTGGAACGGGCGCGAGTCCAGGCCACGGACCGCCTCGGCATGATTCAGGCCATTGGACGGTTGGTGCAGCAAGCCGTCACCACGCTGACACTGTCGGTTTCAATCATGGTGTTCTCTCCCTGGCTGATGCTCCTCCTGATGGCCGGAGTAGTCCCGGCATTCCTCGGTGAGAGTCACTTTGCCTTCCTGGGATATGCGAAGAACTTTCGCCAAACCCCGATCCGGAGGCAGCTGGACTACTTGCGGTTGTTGGGCGGGAGCAAGGAAGCCGCAAAGGAGCTGAAGCTCTTTGGGCTGAGGACCTTCTTGCGCGACCGGTTTGCGCGGTTGTCCGACGAAATCTACAAAGAGAACGTCGCCTTGTCTCGGCGCAAGCTGATTGCGGGGTCGCTGTTGTCGGTAGTCGGTACCGTGGGCTACTACTCAGCCTATGTATTCGTCATCTGGCGGACGGTCAATGGTGCACTGAGCATCGGTACGTTGACGTTTCTTACAGGAGCAATTCTGCAAGCCACTGGCAACATCCAGCAGATTTTTTCAGCACTTGCCGGCATAGCTGACCAGGCGCTGTTCCTCACCGATTTGCTCGCGTTCTTCGACATGCGGCCGGCCATTCGCTCCAAACCGAATGCTCTTCCGGCACCTAGGTCCATGGTGCGCGGATTTGAGTTTCTCAACGTCTCCTTCCGTTATCCCGGAAGCTCACGCCTGATTCTCAATCGCCTCAACTTTCATCTGCATCCCGGAGAGCGCGTGGCGCTGATCGGCGAAAACGGCCAGGGAAAGACCACCATAGTGAAGTTGATCACCCGGCTCTACGACCCCTCGGAGGGTCAAATCCTACTGGATGGTGTCGATCTTCGCGAATACAACCTAGAAAATGTTCATCGTGAGATAGGCGTCATCTTTCAGGACTTCATGCGCTATGAAATGACCGCTCGCGAGAATATTGCGGTGGGCCGCGTCGAGGAAATCGATAATCTCGAGCTCCTGCAAACCGCGGCACGGAAAAGCATGGCGGACAGCACACTTGCACGGCTACCCCAGCGCTACGAGCAAATGCTGGGCCGGCGCTTCGATCAAGGGGTGGATCTTTCAGGCGGCGAGTGGCAGAAGGTCGCGCTGGCGCGCGCTTATCTGCGCAACGCGCAGCTTCTGATTCTCGACGAGCCGACCGCGGCACTGGACGCACGGAGCGAATTTGAGGTCTTTCGACGCTTCTCCGAACTCACCGCCGGCAAGACGGCGCTTCTTATTTCACATCGATTCTCAACCGTACGCATGGCGGATCGCATCGTAGTACTCGACAACGGCAGGA
>Ga0210394_10000249_pt1 | contig 127142 bp, 100 predicted proteins | sample IncBWC12MmetaG_FD_160121 | JGI IMG/M metagenome (GOLD analysis project Ga0210394, IMG submission 160121) | Forest soil microbial communities from Barre Woods Harvard Forest LTER site, Petersham, Massachusetts, United States - Inc-BW-C-12-M | ecosystem: Environmental > Terrestrial > Soil >...
GACCCGTTATCCCAACGACGAGAGCATGCACGTGTCCCACGAGACCATTTACCGCAGCCTGTTCCTTCAAGCGCGCGGAGTGCTGAAAAAAGAGCTGATGGACCATCTGCGGTCGAAGCGTCGCATGCGCCGCTCACGCCATGCCAGCGAACATGGACATTCACGCGGGCAGATCGTCGATGCTATCTCCATCCGCGAACGACCTGCGGAAGCGGAAGACCGCGCGATCCCTGGTCATTGGGAAGGGGATCTGCTGGCTGGTGGAAAGAACAGCTATATCGCGACGTTAGTGGAGCGGCATTCCCGCTTTCTCATGCTGATTAAAGTGCCGAGTAAAGAAACGGAAGCCGTGGTTGCTGCCTTGAGTCGGCATGTTCGCAAACTTCCCGCTACGCTGAAACGCTCGCTGACCTGGGATCGCGGACTGGAGATGGCCAAGCACAAGAAGTTCACGGTAGCGACGGATGTGCAGGTCTACTTCTGCGATCCGCAAAGCCCTTGGCAGCGTGGCACCAACGAAAACACGAACTTGTTGCTACGGCAATACTTCCCGCGAGGCACCGACCTGTCGCCCTTCTCTCAAGCGCAGCTCGACCATGTCTCGCTGCGCTTGAATCAACGTCCAAGAAAAACTTTAGGCTTTCAAACTCTGGCGAGTAAACTTCATGCCAGTGTTGCGTCGACCGTCTGAGCCGGCACGACAAACCAGGCAAGTGGAATTGGTTTTGAGTTCACCGCGACTCGCCCGGACCAAAACTTTGGAGTTTTTCGATGTACTTGGTTGTTTCCGTGGCACATCGTGTTGTTATCTGACGAGTTCAGATTCCTGGTCTGGGGCCAGATGCTTCTTGCTTAATGCGTTCGATAACAGAAGGGTTTTCTTTAAGGGCGGCAAGGTCGAAGTTAATGTGATCGGAGAACTCTTCCCTCCTGAGCACGCCAATCGAGAGGCAGGCAGTGCAAAATTTCTTTCAACGTGAGGTCAGGTGCATGCGTGCCCGTCAGGAGCGCATCGACGAGCTGCGGAGACAGGCTCGCGCACTGAAGAATTCTCCGGACATACGATCGAGTCACGCCTGCCTCGTCTGCGAGTTGTTCGATCGTGCCCACTGCCCCTTTCACGATCCGCTCATACCAGTCACGAGCACGCACGACGGCCTTGAGCAATGAAGCGACGGGGGTTTGGCCGAGGTTTGAAGGACGAAAGGACCTAGTGACGCAAAGCTGTCCACCGCGGCGGAGAACGTCAAAATTAGTATTCAACTTAAGGGTATCGGGTCTGCACGAGGACAGGTGCTTTAGAGCGTCGGGGCTGTCAGCCATTAAGATCGTCGAGAGTTTGATTTTGTCGATCTCGATTTGTGCCGTCTTGCGTGCCAACACTACTCGCTTAACAACGTTGCCGAAAATCTCGTGTCGCTTCGACGGCGAGAGTTTCGGCCATCCTCTTGCCACGCCTCTTGCGCGGTCTATTGCCCCCTCATGGCAGGCCTTGTCCCCTACCTCGACTAAGCACTTCTCTGGTGAGCGAAGTAAAAGACAAAGCTGCGACTCAACCAGTTCTTCGATGTCGCGAGCGTGAAATCGTGCAACCGCAGGCCCATCGGCAGCATCTCGGATCGCGGCTTGCGACGTGTAATAGCGATAGGGCCGCGACTTTTTTACGGCATGGGTTGGTGTAAACCGTGTGCCGTTGGCGTCAAATAATTTGCCCGCTAGTAAGCTAGGCGTGGAGTGAGACTTCCCAGTCCGACGTGCTCGATTGTTCTTTCTTAACAGGGCGGCAACGGCGTCCCACAATTCTCGCCGTATGATCGGTCCGTGTTGTCCGGGATAGAATTGATTTTGGTGGACAATCTCGCCCTGATAGATTCGATTGTTAAGCAGGTGATAGAGCGCCCCGCGCGAAAATCTTGTGCCACCGGCCATGCGTCCGCTGCTTCTCTTTCGATGCTTACTGATGACGTTGTTCTGATCCAAGAAGTGTTTGAGTTTTTTGACGCACCCCAGACTGAGGTATTGTCGGAAGATACTGCGTACAGTTTGCGCTTCAGCTTGATTGATTATCAGCTGGTGTTCAACGCAATCGTATCCCAAGGGCACAACGCCACCCATCCACAGGCCCTTTTTCTTCGAAGCCGCTACCTTGTCGCGAATTCTTTCGCCGGTGATCTCGCGTTCAAACTGGGCAAAAGATAACAGGACGTTTAGTGTAAGTCGCCCCATTGACGTTGTCGTATTGAAAGGCTGAGTAACGGAGACAAAGCTGACCTTGCCAGTGTCTAGGATTTCTATGATTTTGGCGAAGTCTGCGAGAGAACGTGTTAGCCGGTCGACTTTATATACGACGACGTTGTCGATTTGGCCTTCTTGAATGTCGGACAGCAATCGTTTCAGTGCTGGCCGTTCCATGGTGCCGCCGGAGAAACCGCCATCATCGTAATGCTTCTTGATTTCAGACCAGCCCTCGTGTTTTTGACTCAAGATATACGCACGACATGCTTCCTGCTGGGCTTCCAGGGAGTTGAAGGACTGCTCAAGCCCCTCCTCTGAGGACTTGCGGGTGTAGATGGCACAGCGCACCTGTAGTTTAGTCATCAGGATTGCCGGGTAAGGAGTGGGCTTTCTTAAGACCGAAGAACGCAGGGCCGGACCAGCGGGTGCCGGTTATTTTTCGTGCGACTTCCGACATACTTCGGTACAGGTCGCCACGATATTCGTAACCGGTCTCAGTTACGAATATCTCGTGCATTTGCCCGCGCCACTGACGAAAGAGTCGCGTGCCCGGCTTGATTCGGACACGAGCCGCTAACTCGCTTGATGGATCTTTCTCAAGATTCCTAGCCATGCGTTTAAGTTCTGCGCGTGTTGCGAGCTTCAGACCGCCATAACAAATCTCTTGAATTCGGTAAGCAAGACACGGGGCCATGAGTTCCCCTCGAATTCCGGGCGGCGCTGGTTTCTCGTAATTCTTCCGCCACAATTCAAGCAATTCCTGCCGCGAGAGGCTAGATAGTTGGGCAATCTGACCTGAGACATCGGCTCCTATCCGGGCCTCCCAATCTCACATTCACGCTTGCGGGGCCCAAACAGTCAAGCGAAACTACGGTTCCTCCGTAGAACAAAAGCCAGAAATACCAGCGGGCCATGACGGGAACGAGAACGCAATACTTGCCGCGCGGCTAAATGCAACAAATAAAGTAAATTAAATAGTCAGCAAGATGCTTCCAGTCGGTATGGGGATATCAGCGAATGAAGGCCAATCATACGTTTTGAAAGTTCAGTGACTCTCACGGCGGAAGATAAAATCAGAGCTTCTCCCAGGCAAGGATCGATCTATTGTTTTTCAAGTGGATCAGCGCCTGTGTCCTCGAATCGACCTGATCGTCATACTTAGTGCCAGGGAAGGCCGTTAACTCGCGCACGTATTCCTCAAGCCAGGGCGCACTGCGTGGCAGTAATACTCGGCCGCTCTCGAATTCCGCCGTCTGGGAGTAAAGACGCAGAGTCTTGTCGGCGCCAGGTGCCGGCGTAAACGGCTTGATGCCGTGCTGTCCATCCACCTTCAGGTCCTGAATCAACTGAGTTCCTGAGGCTTTGTCTTCGATCACAATTGCATCGGCACGCCGGTGGCTAGCCTGCTCTCGAACCGCTCGTCTGAGGTCGGGGTAGTCAAAACGTCTTCTGTAAACGTCTAGTAGATAATACCGATGCAGGACAACTCCCCAGGTGGTACAGACACTGAAGTCGTTTAGCTCGCCGCTTTTGTTGGCCGTATCCCAACTCTGCAGTATGCAAGTAAATCTAGAGGGGAGATCACCTGAATCGTAATACTTGAGCCACTCAGTCTTTACGATGGCGCCACCCAGAGGCATAGGGTCTTGCTGGTACTGGCTCACGAAATTATATTCCCCAATCGTCTTCCGAATAGCATTAAGGGTAACTTGAGGCTCACGATCGGGTTCAAGGGCGTCACCAGCCTTCCGCTGGAATCGCCTTTTGCCCCAAGCGTTCTCAATGAGATGCCACTCGTCCTCTCGGGCAAGGGCCGGGAGTGTCACAACTTCCCAATCCTCCTGACTCAAGACGTGCCCGGCCAAGTCATCCTGGTGTAACCGCTGCATTACAAGAATAATGCTGCCGTCCGCTTTGCTATTCAGCCGACTTACCAGGCTGTTGTCGTACCAATCGTTTACGCCATTTCTTCTGGTTTCCGAGAGGGCCTCGTCCGGCTTCAGTGGGTCGTCTAGGATAATCAAATCCGCGCCGCGGCCCGTTAGGACGCCACCGACGGAAGTTGACATTCGAAAACCTTGCGCGGTCGTCATGAACTCGCCAACAGACTTTTTTTCTGACAAGAGTCTGGTCATCGGAAATAGCCTTCGGTAGAAGTCGCTCGCCATCAACGTGCGGCAGTCCCTGGCGTGCTTGTCCGCGAGATCCTGGCCATAGCTCGCGCAAATGATCTGCATCGCCGGATTGTGACCCAGCAGCCAGGCGGCAAAAGCTACGCTTACGCTATGGGACTTCAAGGAGCGCGGCGGCAGATTGATGATAAGGCGCTTAGTAGTTCCCTTCCGGCATCGCTCAAGACGGGACGCAACAACTTCGATAGGAGGGCTCGGTGAAAAGTTTGCCTGCGGGTTGAGCTCATAGAATGAGCGTTCGATAAAGCTCATCAAATCTCGGCGCAGAACAAACTCATATTCACTCTGCGAGAATCCCACGGTTACTCCTCGCCTTGAGGCGAGACTTTAGCCTTAGGAACTTCAGTTTCCGGGGTTTCGGACTGTCGGATGCGCTCGATGATGCTCGCCATTACGGCACGGTCTCTTTCGTGCGGAACGGCTACGGTCGGCGAGGATTGCTCAGCATCCTGGAGTGATTTGACCAAATATACGAACTCCCGAATGGCTCGGAGTTCACCTGATGCCGCTCGGTTGCTGAGCTGGATAAGGCTTGCCTCAAGCTTGGAGATCGACCGGCTACCGCCTTTACCCGTGACCCTGACGCGTTCCCTACCCACTTTTGCCAAAACGGTTGCTAAGTTTTGAGAACCTTTTGGTCTTCCTTTTGGATTGCCTGACCGCCCCTTAACGAAGCGTGTCTGACGCGGCGGTCTCGCGTACCCAACTTCGTAGGAATCGTTAGAGTCCGGCATGGTCGCCCTCAACAACTGCAGCGAGTTCATCGAAAGTCTTGCCCGATTCTTCGAGAACGGCGCTTTGCCCCGTATGTCTCTGCCACCGTCGAATGGCGACATCGACAAACCGTGGGGCGATCTCCATGCCATAGCAGATACGCCCGACTCTTTCGGCCGCAATGAGCGTACTGCCAGACCCTAGAAAGCTATCCAGAACAAGATCTCCGCGAGCAGAGCAGTCCAGAATGGCGTCGGCAACGAGTGCGACGGGTTTCACGGTTGGATGGGAGCTCAAGAGGTTTCCCTCTTCACCATGCTTCGAGAAAGTACTGGCGCTAGGGTATTCCCAGACATTAGTTCGATACCGACCGTACTTGCCAAGCATCACGTTGTTGCGATGCGGGCGCTTGCCTCGTTTGAACACAAACACCAGTTCGTGGCGAGAACGGTAGAGCGATCCCTGCCCTCCGTTGTTTTTCGTCCATACGCCGAGGTTTAGGAGGCCGTCATAGATCTGCTTCCCTGCAGCACGCAATTCACCAACATGTCGCCAGTCCATGCAAACGTAATGGATGGAGCCATCTACGCTATTTCGCGCTAGATTGCTTAAGCTAGTTACGAGGAACGCTCCAAACTCCGCCTCGCTCAGCTCACCAGACGCCATTGCAAAATCTTGGTGTTGCACCACGCCCTTTCCGGAAACGTTGCCATCGATTTGCAGATTGTACGGGGGATCTACGAATACCAGATTGGCGCGTCGATTCGCCATAAGCGACGTAAAGGATGCGGCTTCGAGCGAATTGCCGCACAAGATGCGGTGTTTGCCGAGCAACCAAAGATCGCCAGGCTTGGTAAGAGCCGGGCCAGCTTCATCTACGTCAAGAACCTCCTGCTTGAGTCTGTTGTTGGAAAATTCAGTGAGAATAAGGTCGATTTCTGGAATTTCGAAGCCGGTGATAGTTATGTCAAAATCGGCGTCGATGCTGATAAGGTTTTGCAGCTCGATCGCGAGAATTGATTTATCCCAACCTGCCTTTTCCGCGATTCTGTTGTCGGCCAGGATGTAGGCTCTAATCTCATGCTCGCTCAGCCCTTCCAGATGGATTGTTGGCACACGTTGTAACCCCAACAGCTTGGCCGCAGCCACTCTACCGTGCCCTGCGATTATGGTGTTCTTGCTATCTATGAGGATGGGGTTTGTAAAGCCAAATTTTTCAATGCTGGTGGCTATCTGACGAATCTGGTGTCTTGAGTGTGATCTGGCGTTGCTCGAAAAAGGTACCAGACTGCCGACTGACTGGTATTCCACTGTAAGTCTGGAAACGGCTTCACTCGCCATTGCGTCTCCTGTTTTGCATCAATAACATGCGGAATACTCCGCCTTCAGGAGCCAGCATATAGGAGGGTTAGTCGCGCAACCCGGTTAGCGCGATTTTATTTTTGCTTTAACTCTGGATAGTCGGTCTTTTAAGCCAGCGACGGGCGCAGCTTTCTCCTTCCCGTCCACCCCAACAAAATGGATCGTTCGAACATCGCCAACTAGGAGCTCAGAGTCTGATGTAATCCGAACGATTGTACCCTGCCCTGCTTGCCGTTTCAGATGATGAAGCAATTGGGTTCGAGTAATATTCTGGTCTTCCCGCACTAGTTTTTGAATCAGATGATTCAGAACGTCTCCTTTTGGCGCTTGCCCTCCCCTTCGGGAGAACTCGTTCTGAAACCACGCCTGCCCCACCATAACAGGATGCTCCTTCTGAAAGTGCGTTTGCTGCTTCTCGGCATCCGCCAGCGCCAACTCAAGAGTTTTCCTGTTCTTGATTGGGACTCCTCTCCATTCTTCCGAACGCATGCTCGCTGTCGCGCTGTCACGGATAGCATCATCGACAATCCTTCTATCCCTCAGTCTGGACTGCTGACGCCAAAATCGTTGGTGCCGGTCGGCTAGCTCCCGGACACTTAGTTGGGAGTCTTTGGAGAAGGGTGCCATAGCTAATCATGCCTCGCCTTTTCGCGTTTGTCATTACATCAGCTTCAGAATCTCTATCCACTATTTGACGCACCATCAATTTAACGAAGGCTTGCGCCCTTCTGCACTACATTCTTCACTCTGTAAGCGCGCATCCACGTCTTAAATCGAAAGACCCCCGAGTCTATTCAAAAATGTCGGTGAAAAGGGATCTGAAATGGGCGGGAGCGACCCCTCCTTTTCGGGCTGTGATCCGCTACCAAAAGGCAAGGGAACGCTCCAATTCATTTCGCTCGATTCCGGCGATTCTACTGATTCATTCAACGAACAAAGATTTAGTTCCGTCGTTACGACTAGTTCCAGGGCAACTTCGAAACTGCGACGTCACTAACAGGGAATTTCTATTCCCTGTTGGTTCCGTGCTCCAATTTCCCACGAGGACCGGTACCTATGTCGCAAATTGCTCTTCATAGGCCATTTACGGCCGATTAACCGGCCGCGATCCTTGAAAATTCGCTGTATTTTTCCCTGTTAAGGGGAAATTCGCTGGAGAATAGTTCGCTCATGACTGCATCCTCCGCCATTTTTATTTTCTTGCGTTTCCTGATCATTGAGAACGACGTAGTCCGCGCACTCAGCGGCATCGTTGAACAGGCCGTCAGCTGCGGCACCAGTAGGGGCACAAATCGTTGCTTCCTATCGCTTGAACATTGCGCGGCTTCCTTGAGTGATGCCTGCTATCCTTTGAACGACAACCAAGACCTTCTAGCAGGTATTCGGTAGGCTTCCGGAGCTCGCTAACGATAGCCCGCCGGGCGGATTGTGTCCTCTTTGGGACAGACGGCTAAATTCCCGACATGGTATCTCTAAGGCGTAGGATCTTGGTCCCTCTTTGGCCTGTCGCTACAGCCATCCTCGATTGAAAACGGAAACATCAGGTGAGGAGAGTTTTAGATGAAGAGGATGCGGGTTGTCCCGTTCTTGGTCGGCGTAACGTGTATCGGAACACTTGTGCCCGCGGGGAATGCACAATCCACGCCAAGCGGAGGATCCTCCGCGAACTCTGCCTCTCTGTCTTTCTCCGACACAACGCACGCAGGTCGAGATTTGACCTACACCCGGCCGTCCGAGAAAACCAAGATTCGTAACTACTTCTTCGACGCCTTCGGTCCTTACCCGGTCGCTGGCGCAGCGATCTTAGGGGTGGTTAATCAAGCACACAACGCGCCTCCGGAATGGGGCCAAGGATTCAATGCCTACGGGGAACGCGTTGGGTCGCATTTCGGCATCTCGTTGACAACCACAACAACGCGCTATGCATTGGCTGAAGCTTTTCAGGAAGACACGCTGTACTACCGCTGCCAGTGTAGCGGCGTTATCAATCGAATGGAGCACGCGGCGATATCCACGGTGACCGCACGCCACGGCGCGGGCGGCCACCGCCGCTTATCGTTCCCTGCCCTAATTGCGCCTTATGCCGGGGCGACTACAGCAATCTATGGATGGTATCCGGGCCGCTATGATGTCAAAGATAGTCTGCGAACGGGCAACTACGCTCTCCTGGCTGCCGTAGGTGGAAATATCGCGCGCGAGTTTCTCTATGGAGGACCGCACACGCTGCTTAGCCAGTTGGATCGCCCGGGAATTCCGGGAGCGGACTCGGATGAGAGCGCCCGAAATCACTGAGGAGAATGAGCACAAATTGTGAGCCACAACGCTAGCATTCCTCATCGCTTGATCAGCCAGGACGTACCGCAGGCTCCCTCAGTGATGCGCACCACACTCTCTTCCCTATGGAACCCGTTCAACAGCTTCCTTGAGTGGTTCGGGGAGCTGGGGATTTTTGCTTGGCAGGTGATGCGCGCCGCGGTGCGACGGCCGTTTGAAGGACGCGAGCTGATGCGGCAACTTGACGAAATCGGTTCCAAATCGTTGCCGCTAGTAGCCTTGGCGGGCGCGGCCATCGGTGCCGTTCTTTCCCTGGAGAGTCGCAGCAGCCTGGTTCGATTCGGAGCCAAGTCCATGCTTCCTGTCGCGCTCGTTTTTTCTATCATTCACGAAACGGGGCCTATCGTCACCGGCTTGGTTGTCAGCGGCAGAGTTGGCGCGGGTCTTGGCGCTGAATTGGGTTCGATGAGGGTGACCGAGCAGATTGATGCGATCGAGGCCTCCGGCGTAAATCCCTACAAGTATTTGGCGTTCACCCGGATTCTGGCCTGCGTCTTGATGCTTCCGCTGTTGACCCTGGCGGCCGATTTCTGCGGTGTGCTATTTGGCTGGATCGCAGATACATTGGCCGACCCGATTTCCTTTACCAAATTCATTCATCGCGGATTCTCCGGCACGAGCTTCAGCGACTTTCTGGCTCCTACGTTTAGAACCGTTGTGTTCGGATTGATCATCGGAATGATTGGCTGTTTCCAGGGAATGCGAACTCAAGGAGGCACGGCAGGCGTGGGACTGTCGGCGACGAGTTCGGTCGTTCTGTCCTCGCTGTTTGTCATTCTTGCGGACGTAATCCTGGTGAAAATGATCCTGGTGTTCTTTCCATGACGCTTCCCGAACAACAAGTCATGCTGGATGTGCAGGAGAGCAGTGCCGCACCGCTCATCGAAGACGTCAGCGGAAAGAGCAATGGACTTGCCGTGGTTCTCCGCGGCTTACACAAATCCTTCGGGAAGCAGATTGTTCTGAACGGAGTCGACCTGACCGTGAAGAGCGGTGAGACGTTGGCCATGCTCGGGCGCAGCGGCACCGGCAAGAGCGTGCTACTCAAACTTATCATCGGGCTTCAAAAGCCGGATTCGGGATCCATTCTCGTCCAGGGGCAGGAGATTGCCAGCCTCGATCTCCAAGAGATGACAGAGATCAGGAAGAAAATGGGTTTCCTATTTCAAGGAGCAGCCCTTTACGACTCCTTGAGCGTTGAGCAAAACGTTGCATTTCCGTTGAAACGTCATACACAAATGACGAAATCGGAACGCATGGATCGCGTCAAGGAACTGCTGGCCAGCGTTGGCATGGAGAGCGCTCTCAAGAAAATGCCCGGGGATATTTCCGGCGGTATGCAAAAGCGCGTGGGGTTGGCGCGTGCTCTGGCCCTGAATCCCGCCATTCTCTTGCTTGATGAACCCACGGCGGGGCTCGATCCCATTACTTCGAGAGAGATCGATGAGTTAATTCTGAAGTTGCAGGAGGAGCACGACATGGCATCGGTTGTCGTCACTCACGATTTGCAAAGCGCAAAGACGATCGCGGATCGCATCGCGCTACTGCATGAGGGAAATGTGTTGATCGAAGGAAGCTTCCAGGACCTTTTGAAGAGCGACGACAGATTTGTCTTGGAATTCATGAAGCGGGATTCATAGGGAGCGCATATGTCAAGGGCGGCGAGACTTGGAGCATTTATTATCGCAACGCTGCTGATTCTAGCAGCGGGGATCTTTGTAATCGGGAGCAAGCAATATCTCTTCACCGAGACCTATCGCCTAAAGGCGCAGTTCGCCAGCGTGGTAGGCCTCGATGCCGGCGCGGAAGTGCGCATTGCAGGAGTGCATACCGGGACAGTTCGCGAAATCGATTTGCCGAGCAAGCCAACAGACAAAGTCACTGTGCTAATGGATCTCCAGCAGTCGACGCATGCCATCGTCAAACAAGACTCCATGGCTACGATCGAAACCGAGGGTCTCCTGGGCAATGAATATGTCGCGATCTCGATTGGCTCCGAGCAGGCCCAGAACGTTAAAGATAACGATATGATCGGCAGCGAAGCCCCGCTCGTGATTTCTGACCTCATAAAAAAGGCCGACGGAATTCTGGACACCAGCCAGACAGCTCTGAAGAACATCACGGTGGCTTCGGCAAATGTCAGTGACATCACGGTCAAAATTAACAGTGGCCAAGGAACGATCGGATCCCTGGTGAACGATAAGAAAATTTATACTCAGTTGGATCAGACCACCGCAGGCTTGCGCGACACCATCGGCCATGCCCAGGCAGGGGTAACGGCTTTCCAGGAAAACATGGAAGCCATGAAGCAAAGTTTCCTGGTGCGCGGATTTTACAAGAAACGCGGTTATGAAAATTCCGCCGACCTCGCGAAAAACGATATCCCGCAGCTTCCCGAGGCGACGCCTCTGAAAACATTCACTTTCGACTCCAAGAAGCTGTTCGACAAGCAAGATACCGCCAAGCCAAAGAACGAGAAATCCTTGCGAGCCGCCGGGCAATTTCTAGCGGACACGGAATTTGGGGTCGCTGTGGTCGTCGTTTCAGCGGGTACCACCGGAGATGAGCAAAAGGACCTGGTGCTCACACAGGCCCGCGCCATGGTGGTGCGAGACTACCTCGTCAACAATTTCTCCTTTGACGATAGTCAACTCAAAACACTTGGACTCGGCAAGGGAAAGAGCGACGCTCAGGATTCCGGCTGGGGCAACGTTGAAATCATTGTCTATCCGGCTGACGTCGAAGCTCCAGCGCAAACCAGCGCCGCCAATCCGAAGTAGCCCGCAAAGAAAGCAGTCGGCGCCATCCCATCCAATGCGTGAACGTCGCACTCTAAATCGCCGAAGCTCCACGAATAAAACACTGTCGGACCAAATTGCGGAAAATCCCACGCAATTTAATATCGCTGCCATAGCCAAGCTGGAAGAGGAAGCCCTGGGACGCCGGACGCGCACTGAACGTCAAAGCGATGCCGTCGTAAGATTCATCGGCAGCCCTAAATTTCTTCTTCTGCATGTGATATTGGTTGCGGGATGGATCGCTGCGAATCTCAACCTGATTCCAGGCGTAAAAGCGTTCGATCCCTTTCCCTTCGGAATTTTGGCGCTGTTTGTTTCCTCGGAGAGCGTGTTTCTGACCATCTTCGTGTTGATCAGCCAGAATCGCATGTCCCGCCAGGCGGAGAGGCGCGCGCATCTCGATCTTCAGGTTGGAATGCTCGCCGAGCAGGAGCTCACCATGATGCTCCAGATGCTCCAGAAGCTCTGTCAACACACCGGTGTAGATGTGAAATCCGCGACTCAGCAGGTGCAGGGATTCAGCGAAACCACGGACGTCCACAAACTGGCTAGCGAACTCGATCAGAAGCTGCCCGAGCGCTAAACCAAACGCGCACGCCGTGATGAAGACCACGTGAGAAGCACATCAGGAGTAGCCAGCGCTCGAACGCCGCTCCTGAACAATTGCCTCGAGGAGTTTTTCCGCGTAAAGCAATTCACCCGGCGGCACGGAAAGTTTCGGCCGAATCTGCCGGGCAATCTGATCCGCCATGGAGAAACGCACGTCGGCGGGCAGCGAACTACGGCGATTCAAAAAGGCCTCGACAAGCGCAAATTCCTCGGGAGTGAGCCGTTCCGATCCAAACGATGTCGCAGGCCCCGTTTGCCCAGCCGGCGGCGATTCCCAAACCGGTTTGGCGTCCAACAACGATTTTTCGTGAACCACAATCGTCCCAGTAACGAAATCGCCGAGACGCTTGTTTTGACGGCTTAGCAGCACGCTGCAAATTCCAACGGCATACAGCGCAGGCAGTTGGTCCACGATGCGCATCAGGTTCCGGCCGATGGCCTCCGCCGGCGTAATCGGCCGTCCGGAGTCTTTGATCACGCGAAGCCCTTCTTTTTTTTTCCCCGGTGTCTGACCGTTCCACAGGACTTCGAACAGCGCGAAATATCCAAAATAAAGCACAAAGTAGGCGAGGATGATGACGGCCGCGAACCATATTCCACTATCTGCCGCGCCGGGCATAGCCACTCCGGCGATCAGAAAAATGATCAACAAACCGATGCCAACCAGGATTTGCAGCAAAGTATCGTAAGCCAGCGCGAGAAATCGGCTGCCAACTCCGGCAACTTCAAACTCGAGGACAGTTTGTTCCGGCGTTTCGATGGTAAGCTTGTCCCTGAAATCACCTGGATCGCGGATTTGTGATGGGTCTGCCATGATCTCCACGCGCTGGCTGGAAAAACGAAAAACGTATTGGGCCAGGCTCGAACAGCTCGTCGACCGGTCAAACAAAGGCGGAATCTCCGCCCTCGATCATCGCGAATTGCAGGAACTTGGCTTATTGTACCGCCAGACGGCCTCCGACCTGGCTACCGTCCGCGAAGATGTAACCAGCAACCAGCTATCCTTTTACCTCAATCAGCTTCTTGGACGTGCACACAATCTTATCTACATGGGCCACAAGCAAAAAATCAGCGGGCTCGTCGGTTTCTACGCGGAAACTTTTCCGCAGGTTTTTCGCGAAACTTTCTGGCAAACCTTCCTCGCTTTTCTCATTTTTACCGTAACGGGGATCGCGACTTGGGCGGTGACGATTCACGATCCGGCTTTCGCGCACCGCATGCTGGGGCCCGAGATGATGGCGACGATTGAAAAACACGAGATGTGGACAAAATCCATCGTGACCATCAAGCCGCTCGCCGCTTCTGGCATTATGACCAACAATCTCGCCGTGTGCTTCACGACATTTGCGATGGGTATAACGGCTGGGATCGGAACGATTTACATGATGTTCACCAATGGATTGCTGATCGGCGTGATTGGCGCCGCCACATGGCAAGCCGGAATGGCGCTCCAGCTTTGGAGTTTCGTTGCGGGGCATGGCGCGCTCGAACTGCCCGCGATCTTCATCTCCGGCGGCGCCGGGCTGGAAATCGCGCGAGGCATGCTGTTTCCCGGTTTGCTCCCGAGGCGCGAATCACTGGCGCTGGCCGGCGGGCGCGCAGCGCGCTTGATGATTGGAATTATTCCCATGTTGGTCGTCGCGGGCGTCATCGAAGGATTCGTTTCTCCCTCGGGACTTGCCACACCGCTCAAGTTTCTTCTTTCGGCGGTTTTGTTCACCGCGCTCACAACTTATCTCGCACGTGTAGGTCGCCCGCAGCCAAAAGCGGCCTAGCTGAATCTAAATCAGGCTGCGCTCCTTGATATTCAAATATTGCGTCACCAGAGAACTAGCCAGCATGCCGGGCATCAGTTCGAGAGCCAGGACCCCGCGCTGCCGCAGGCCGCGCATTAGAATGTCTCGTCTTTGCGAAATCTCCAAAGCAGCGCCATGACGATAGAGGTCTGCGGTGTCAGCCGGAATCGTGTCCGCAAGACTCTTGAGGTCAGGCTGGCCCATGGCCGCAAAGACAACCAGGTGCCTCGGAGTTAATTGCATCGCATATTCGATCACTTCCGGAATCGTCGCGGTTTCGGCGAAATCCGTGATCCAGACCACCAGGCTTCGCCGCTTCTGCGCGTTCAGCAGGGCGCGTACGGCGCGCCCATGATCCGATTCAAAGGCCTCCGCGCGAACCTGCGCGAGGGATTCGACGATCGCTCGCACGTGATGAGCGCCGCGGCCTGCATACAAATTTTGCTGAACTTTTCGGCCGTATGCCAAGAGGCCCACGCGATCTCCGCAGTAGAGCGCGACCTGCGCCAGAGAAAGCGCCGCGTTCACCGCATAGTCCAGTTTCGAAAATCGCGGACCGTCGCCCGGCTCGCGCACCTGCGCTCGAAGAAGCCGCCCGGCATCCAGAACCAGCCACACGTTTTGGCTGCGCTCCATCTGGAACACGCGCGTAATCAGGTGCCGTCGTCTAGCCGTCGCGGTCCACGAGATGTCGCGAATCTCATCGCCCTCGCGATATTCTCGTAAACTGTCAAACTCGCGTCCCATGCCGCGCTGTCGTCGCCGGCGTTTTTCCAAGTCCGCCTGACGGCTGCGGATGAGATACAGCGATTGGCGTTTGGCTTGTTCGAGATTTGGCAGCACTCGAATGGTCTGCTGCGTTTCCGCAACCGCCCATCGCTCGGCCAATCCCAGCGGGGACTGATAACGAAGAAAAATGCGCCCCAGCTTTGTATCACCGCGCTCGGCGGGCATCACTGGGTAGCTCGCCGCTGCCGACGAGTGCGCTTTTACGATCAATGCCAAGTCGGGAGGCGTGCTACGAAATTGCGCGGGCGTTTCGTCAACGGCGCGCACACGAATGGATATATCTGCATCATTCTGAATTTCCACTGCGACGCTAGCAGGCACTCCAAGACACGGTCTTTTTTCCCAGGTGCGCCGAACCTCCAATTGCGCCGGGCGTGGGAGTCGCAGCAAATCCCATAGCCACGCGGCAACCACCAGGCCATCCCACAAAAACATGGCGGCGATGGCCTGCCGAAACCACCACGCGGGACCCAGCGCCACGAATCCGAGAAGCAATGCCACGAAGAATCTGGAGCCGAAAGCAAACGAAAGTTTCCCCTGCTTCCGTGCGCGCGCCGTCACGGACGTAGGCCCCAGAGGTTCGGTGTAAATCACTTGGGAACCTCGACCGTGGAAAGGAGTTCCGTGATGACTCGCTCCGAGTTCAACCCTTCTAGCTCGGCTTCCGGCTTCAAAAGCACACGATGGCGCAGAACTGGCAAGGCGGCCGCCTTGATGTCGTCGGGAATGAGGAAGTCGCGGCCTTCGATACCTGCCAGAGCGCGCGCAACAAATAAAAGTCCAATCGCGGCGCGCGGGCTGGCGCCTAGCGAAAGCGCAGGCCAGTCGCGCGTACGCCGTACCAAAGTAACGATATAAGGACGCAGAGTCGGCTCGATGCGCACGGCGCTGACGTCTTGCCGCGCGGCTGCCAATAGAGCCGGATCGAGAGGGACAATCGAAACCTGCTCCAGTCTCCGCGGATCGAATCCCTGTTCATACCGTCCGAGAATATCCGCCTCTTCGGCGGCGGAAGGATAGTCGAGACAAATTTTCAGCAAGAAGCGATCGAGTTGCGCTTCGGGTAGCGGATAAGTGCCCTCAAATTCGATGGGGTTTTGCGTAGCAAAGACCGTAAAGTTTTCGCCGAGCGGGTAACGCGTTCCGTCGATGGTTACCTGGCGCTCCTCCATTGCCTCGAGAAGCGCCGCCTGCGTGCGCGGTGAAGTGCGGTTAATTTCATCGACGAGCAACAGATCCGTAAAAACCGGCCCGCGGTGAAGCGAAAACGAACTCGTCGCCATGTTGAAGATATTTGTGCCCATTACGTCGGCGGGCATCAGGTCGGCGGTACATTGCACGCGTTGAAAACCGAGCCCGCAGATGCGCGCCAGGGTTTTTACCGCGAGCGTCTTGGCAAGTCCGGGCACTCCTTCCATGAGTGCATGGCCGCCGCAAATCAGCACCAGCAGAAGCTGGTCGATCACTTCCTGCTGGCCAACAATGACCTTCGACATTTCCGTGCGGACGTGCGCCGCGAGACGTGTGATATTTTCCACGTTCAGGATTTCTCCTTTGCAATTTTCTTCTTCAGGCCAAGCTGTTCTTCGTAGCGTTCGAGTTCCTGGACTAATCCCAGCGCTTCCTCCGGTTCGACCTTGCGCGCCCGGCTGGCCACCAAAGCGCGCGCCAGAGTCTGCTTCAAGCTGGTTTCTTTCCAACCCAGGCGCGCTTGCACCGCGTCCGCGAGTTCCGTATCGCCCGCGGTCGCGGAAATACGCAGCTGCCTCGAAAGAGTCGCACGGAATCGCTGGTAGACAAAGCCCACCACCGCCGGCTCGGCTCCCGCGCGCTCGTAAAGTCCTCCGAGCGTATCCACAAATTCCAATGGAGCAAGGCGCGAGACAACCGGTGGAAGCACAGTCGGGCCGCTGCGTCGGCCAAACGTGAAAAACACAATGAACGCCAGCGCCGAAATCTGCAACAGACCCCACGTCACCGGAGTCTTCCGCACGTAGCTCCACAGCGAGGTCCGTTCCCCATGAAAATATTCATCCCAGTAGATGTGTACCGTAAATTGTTTGGCCCGGACCGAAAAGTTCATAGCATTGAGAAAGAGATTTAAATTACCTTCGCTCGGGATTCCGGAATTCGTCAATGGCGTTGCCGCCGCCCACCACAGAACTCTCCCCTCTCCGATTCGCCAGCTTACAACCACCGGGGACTGCGTATCGCCGTACAGAGCGAGTTGGCCGGCATCCGGCGCCTGCCAGGTCGCATCTGTCTGCATGACGATTTTCGGAGCGTCCGCAGTGTAATTGCTGGGAACATTCGCTGAGAATGTTTTCCATTCGTCCGTGGGAAAATCGTCATCCACTCTCGCTTCGGGAAAGAAGAGTTTGATGCGCGCCCCCGTGAAAACCACCTGGCCGCCTTCCTCGACAAATTTTCGCAGAGCCGCGACCTCCTGCTTGGTCGGCATTTCCAGTGGATCGGCCAGGATCAAAATGGCGAGCCCATTATTGATGGAAAGTTCCGTCGGAGACCGCTCCCATCGGGAAACCTTGTAGTGCAGATCTTGCAAGAGTAAGTACGCCGCGCGCGCGCCGCCAGGATTGGCGGAGTATGTCGAGGGTATCGGCGTCCCTTGCTCCTTGGGGTCCCCTCCCAAAAGTGCAAGTCCCGCGGTGAGCACAACCAGCACCGCACCAGCGATAAGCAAGATTTTGCGATCTGCTGCAGCTATTGGAGATGGCATCCGAGCGCCTCAACGCTTTGCAGAGCTTGTGCAAAATCCTGATTGCTGGCTGGCCGCCTGCCATACCAAACCTGCTCGAGAATCACGGTCAGCGCGGAAAGCGCTTCGCGGGTTTTACGGCCTGTGGCCACAAGTTGTGTGGAGTTCGAAACCAGCCGCATATATTCGCGCGGCGTACGCGTGCGATCTTTCCGCACCATCTGATTGTCTTCGAGAGAGCTGATGCCTGCCCAGTAAGCGGAATGAACAGCCTCGCGAAAGTCTCCGCGCGAGGCAGCTTCGCGCGCGGCCTGAATCCACTCCTGCCAGGTGCGAACGTAAGCGACCGAATCCGGCGCCTGCAATTCTTCCAGTGCCGCGCGCCTCGTCCAATAACGGAAGAGCATCACCGCCAGCCAAACAACTACAGCTACAAGGATCGCCCAGAAAAAGATACTGGCGCCTATTGGGTGGCGCCCGATAGATTGAAGGATCCGTACCACAAGATTCTCAAGCTCGCGGATGATGCGCTGCCGAAAAAGATCCCAGCGTGAAGGCGGACGCACGCCGCCGAACTCTCGCCGGCTGAGGATTTGCTCTAGCGCCGGCCGGGCGTTTACACGTCCATCGGTTTGCACACCCGCATATCCTCTCGCTTGACTGGCGAGATCGAAGGACCAGTCCGCAGCCGCCCTGGCCTTCGCTGCGATTTTTTTTGCTTCTTTTTCCGCTTCCGCCGCGCGGAGAAGGCTGTCCAGAAGTTCCGAAGAGAGGGTGTAGCGATGTTCGCCGGTGGTTACTTCCCAGTGCGCAGGGAGGGCCTTGCGCAGGGTGGCCAGCCCGGCTGGATTAGCTTTTTCCTTTACGATGGCCCTTCCGATGCGCTGAAGCTCAGCCGCAAAAGAGGATACATCGGGATACACATTGCTGCCGGCAGCCGCTGGCAAAGCAGAATCCTGCCGCGGCATTCCAGCAACGCCGCCCACGCAGAAAGCACAAAGCACAATAACGATCACACACAAGTAGCGCTCAACTCTTATCGGCATGCTCGGCCCTGGGACACACGATCGACGGCGCTCTTCGCCAACATTTAGGACAGGATGTTCGTGGCGCTCCGCGGCGCTGGCACTCCTCCCGAGAGTGGATTCATCATCAACTGCAAATCGAACGCTTCCTTCCGCACTCGCAAGTCAAAATAAAAGATCGACGAAGCGATCGTTACGATTGGCGTAATCAGGACGCCGGCAATGAAGTTCCCAACCTGCATCAGGGCGCTCAGCATGCGAACCATCGACGGATCGTGCGCTTCGAATTGGATGCCGATCGCGAACGGAATATCGAATAAAAATAGCGCCGCATACAAAATCGCAAAATATAGAAGAAGAATCAGAAATGCCCGCCCAACATTGTCTTTGGTGAGCCCAAAGCTGCGCTCGAGCGATTCGCGCGGACCGAGATTCTCGAGTAGCGCCGCCGGAATACAAACACACAAGCGGCAAACCATATAAATCCCCGGAATGATCAGGAGCAGGAAACAGACACCGGTCACTAGCCCGTTGAGAAATACTACGCCAAACAGAGACCCCAGCTCACCGCGAACCCGGCCCAGCGCTTGGCCTATCGTGGTAGGCCTGCCCAGATAAAGCTCGGAAACAGCGAAAACCGTTCCGCCTTGAGAAAACAAATAGGCAATTACATAAACCACAACGCCTACGACGAGTAATGCAAGAAGCCCCATCACGCCCCCCATCGAGAACCCCGGGGCTATCGACTGGAAGTCCGTCGTCACCGGCGGCCGAAATGGAACCCTCACTGGTGTGATGGCCAGTTGCACGAGCTGGAGCGCCAGCACCAAAAGCTGAGGAATTGCCGAGATTCCGATGAAGAGCAGGAAGTTCCGGCGGTACAAGCTAAAGGTTCGGTCGAGAAGTTCACCTATGGAAAGCGGCCGCAAATCGAGAGTGCTCACTAAGCCCTCCGAGATAGTGGATCTGAGTGGGTAGCCGACGCGGCACTTTACCAAAGTTTCAGCGCAAAGCGCAATTTTTGTGCATTCATTCTGTGCACAACCGTTACCTGTACCTTTAACTCGTAATTGTCGAGCGGGCAGGGGCTGGGATGTGATCAAGGCGCCCCCAAGAATTCCCACTCTCGAATTGACTAGCTTGCTATGATAGTTGGATACAGGTGAATTCCGCCACTCTTGCGCGCGGCGAAGCGAAAGTCCAAAATTAGAGCGGAAGAAACTGGTGACTATTCCTCTTTTTCCTCTAGGGGACCCCTTCCAGAAAGCCTCATGCTCCTTCGCACCGTCGAGCAAGTCCGCCGCTTCTCGCGAATCGTTGGCGGCTTCACGCTATTGCTGATTGGCATCGTGATGCTGGTCACTCCGGGTCCCGGTTGGCTGGTGATTTTTCTCGGATTGGGCTTGCTCGCGGCAGAATTCGTCTGGGCCAAGCGGCTAATGGACCGCATCAAGCACGAGGGCGGACGCGTTCGCGACGCGGTCTGGGGCTCCACAAAAAATGCACCCGCCAAAGACCATCCAGAATCCAACGAAACAGTAGAGATGTAAATACAATGATTTGGAGTGCGGCAGCTCTGCTTTCGCTTTTCTCACGGATGCGCGCGACTCTATACTGGCTGGGGCTCAATCGGTGTAACAACCTTCGTTGAAAATGCCGCGACACGAATAGCAGTTCGCGTAATGAATAACAAAGTATGGAGGCGTACATCATGCAAGTTGCCTTGATTGGTCTCGGAAAAATGGGCTCCGGAATCGCCAAAAGTCTGCTGCGCGCCGGACATCGCGTCACAGTCTATAACCGGACACATTCGCGAGCTGAAACGCTGCGCGCCGATGGCGCGATCGTCGCGGCCTCCGTCGCCGAGGCGTGCCGCGGCGAAGCAGTGTTCACGATGGTTGCGGACGACGCGGCACTCGAAGGATTCGTCTTTGGCGAAGGCGGAATTTTGGCGTCGCTGCCGCGCGGCGCGGCGCATGTTTCCCTCAGCACCATAAGCGTAGCCTTAGGCGACAGGCTCACTGCAGATCATGCCAAAGCTGGGCAAGGCTATTTGGCAGCGCCCGTATTCGGACGGCCCGAGGCCGCCGAAGCGGCTCGTTTGGCGATAGTTGTTGGCGGCGCGCAAGCGCTCGTTGAAAAATGCAAGCCGCTTTTTGAAGCCATGGGACCGAAGTTGTTCGTGGTTGGTGAACGTCCTTCCATGGCAAACGTGGTAAAGCTTTCGGGGAATTTTCTGATCGCCACAGTGCTGGAATCGCTCGCGGAGGCACTCGCGTTTGCGCGGAAATCCGGCGTGGATGCGGCCGCGCTCATGGAATTTTTAACGGCCACCTTGTTTAACGCGCCAGTTTACAAGACCTACGGCGCACTGATCGTTGAGGGCAAACATGAGCCTGCGGGCTTCGCTCTGCCGCTTGGATTAAAGGATGTACGCCTCGTTCTCCAAGCGGCCGAAGCTGCAAATGTTCCGATGCCCATCGCGAGCGTAGTGCGCGACCGTTTCATCACCGCAATGGCGCGCGGGAATCAGGACAAAGATTGGTCCGTCCTCGGACGCGTTGCCGCGGAGGATGCCGGATTGCCTCAGACTTCGCGCGCAGCAAGCTAAAAATGGACTTGGGCATAAGGACTGAGATTTCCCCGCCAGAACAATTCATCGACAAGTCCATGATAGGCTGAAACTCTCTGCACGCGAGGCACGCAATGACATCATGGTCCGGAAAATGGGCGCTGGTAACAGGAGCGAGCGCGGGAATTGGCACAGCGCTGGCCGAGGAGCTGGCTCGCGGCGGGACGAATCTCGTTTTAACCGCGCGGCGGCGCGAGCGGCTCGAAGAGTTGGCACAAAAACTGGCGGCCGCGCACAAGATCCATACAAAAACATTCGCAGCCGATCTGGCGGAAGCCGACGCGCCGGAAAGAATATTTCAATTCACACAAGAACAAGGCATTGAAATCGAACTGCTGATCAACAACGCAGGTTTTGGCGCATACGGCGAATTCCCCACGGTCGAGCCGCGCAGACTCACGGAAATGGTGCAGGTGAACTGTTCCGCCGTCGTCCATCTGACGCGGCTCTATCTGCCGGGAATGGTGGCGCGGCGCCACGGCGACGTGCTGATCCTTGCATCGACAGCGTCGTTTCAAAGCGTGCCGTATATTTCAACCTACGCTGCAACCAAAGCCTTCGATCTGCTTTTCGCCGAAGGACTGGCGGAAGAGATGAAGCCCTACGGCGTGCGCGTCTGCGCGCTGTGCCCTGGGTCGACTGAGTCGGAATTCGCGGATGTAGCCGGACAGACGCACATCGCCGCTACAAGAGCGAATCGAGAAACCGCAGAAAAAGTAGCGCGAACGGGTTTGCGCGCGCTCGCAGCCGGCAAGAGTTATGTCATTTCTGGATTGGGAAATTATCTCGGCGTGCTTGGACAAAGGCTTGTTTCGCGGCGCTTCGTAGCCCGCGTCGCCGCGCGCATGTTCAAGCCGCACAAGAAATCCTAATCCCGCGAATTTTCTCTGGAATTCCAAAGCTTTCATCCAGCCGACCGCTTTATATCCGATCGTTTCCAATGGAGGCAGACTCCGCTTCAGGGTTATCCTAGCCCGACACGCGCCAGGCCCCGCGCACGTCTAACCTCTTTTGAAACATAAGCTTACCAATCCGGCGCATTCGACTCTTAACCAGCTTGGGAACTTTTTGCGCCCCGCCAGGGAAATAAGGGAGAAAGCAGAATACGCACCTCGAACTGGTCGAGACGCCGTAACAGGGGAGACGAGGATAGCTCCGCAAGATAGAGACGATCTACTGTTGCGACGTGCCGCGAAGGGTGACGAGGATGCCTTTACACTCCTCTACCGGCGGCATCAGGGTGCTTTGTACAGGTTCGCATTGCGTATGACCGGAAGCACCTGGGGCGCGGAAGAGATTGTGCAAGACGTTTTCATGACCCTGATTCGCGCGCCGAAAAAGTACGACCCCGAACGTGGAACGGTCGGCGCACTGCTTTTCGGAATCGCCCGCAACCGCGTAATGAAGCATCTGGAGCGAAGGCCTCGAGAGGTATCGCTGGAAGAAAAGAACGAGGACGGCACCGGAGCTGGAATCGTTTTACAGGACAATTTTACGCCGGTGATGTGGGTGGAAAAGCGGGAACGCATGCACCAGGTGAGAGCAGCGGTGCTGGATTTGCCGGCAGAGTTTCGCGAGGCTGTGGTGATGTGCGAGTTGGAAGAGATGAGTTATGAGGAAGCGGCGCAAACGACGGGCTGCCCGATTGGAACGATCCGTTCGCGGCTGCACCGCGGCCGCGCCTTGCTGCTCGCGAAATTGGAGATGTTGCGGGACGTGCCCAAGCGCATGAAAGCGGCGAGGTGAAGAAATCTTGGAATCATTTGGGAAAACTGCAATGAACTGCGAACAAGTAGAAGCGATTGTACTGGACCTGGGGCGCGATGCTGACGCGGACCCGCTCGAAAGTGCGGCGGCACTGGCGCATCTGGGGCATTGCCCGCGTTGTGCGGCGTTGCAAGAGTCCTGGGACGCTGCGAGGGAAGAGTTGCGAGCGCTTGGCGAAGAGACTCTAGAAGCGCGAACTCCCGCCAGTGTCGAGATGCGGCTGCGGCAGGAATTTCGCGCGCGGCACCGCAGCGCGGTGGTGCGGCGTGGCGCGCTCGTGGCGGCATGGACTTTGGCGGCTGCGGCAATTTTCCTCGGTGCGATAAGTACCTGGAATTGGCAGTTGGCGCGGCGGGCGGAAACCGAAAAACAAAATATTGCAGCGCGGAACGCACAGGCAGCAACCGAAACTGCTGGACAGAATCAGCGGCCAGACAATCTTGCTGCCGATGTTTCCGCTATCGATGATTCGAGCGATTTTACGGCTCTGCCAGGAACCACGCTGGACGAGACGGAAGAAGCGGCCATTTTGCGGGTGCGTATGCAGCGCGGCTCGCTTGGCGCTCTGGGATTGCCCGTGAATGAAGAGCGCGCCGGCGAGTGGATTCAAGTGGATTTGTTAGTTGGAAATGACGGCCTGCCGCAAGCCGTGCGGCTGGCAGAGGAAGAAAACTAATACGAGATTGCCGCGGTGAGCAAGCCATCGCGGTCTAGGAGAGAAGAGGGGAAGGTAATGATGACCTTGAAGATGAAGATGAAAATGTGGATGGTTGTTGGTGGCGTGCTGGTGTTGAGTTCTGCCGCGGTGCAAGCGCAGCGCCACGGGCCGGATGGTCCACCGCCCTTCGGAGGCCCGATGGAGTTGATGGGCTTTGAAGGAATGCACGGCGGGAAGACCGTGAAAGGCGCGCCGTTCTCTGCCACGGCTACGTCGGAAACGACGGAGACGTTGCAAGACGGCTCGGTGATTCACCGGACTTCGCAGGTCACCATGTATCGCGACAGCCAGGGAAGGTCGCGGCACGAAGCGACTTTTACTGGATTTGGGCCGCTGAGCGCATCAGGCGCACCGAAGAAAATGGTGATGATTTCCGACCCCGTCGCAGGCGTGCACATCATGCTGGACGATGAGCAAAAGGTAGCGCACAAGAGCGCTCTGCGTACCCACGGCGGAGACAGTGCGAACGCGCAATCCGGTACGGGCTTTGAAGGAAGAATGCAGGAGCGGATGCAGAAAGAAGAAGCCGCCGGTTTGCTGAAAAAGGAATCACTGGGAACACAGACGATTAACGGAGTAGTCGCGGAAGGTACGCGGACTACGCACATTATTCCCGTGGGACAGATCGGAAATGAAAAAGCCCTCCAGGTAGTTTCCGAGCGGTGGTATTCCGCGGATCTTCAGATTGTGTTGAAGAGCACGCGGACCGATCCTCGCACGGGAACTACGACCTACACGGTGACCACCATTCAGCGGACGGAGCCTGCGGCCACGTTGTTCGCAGTTCCGGCCGGCTACTCCGTGCAGGCAGGCGGCCGAGGCCCAGGCGGTCCCGGAGACCGCGGGCCGGCAGGTGCACCACCGACCGTCGACTAGTCGTAGACGAACAATCCTAACCGGCGCTGGCTGCTGTAGAACAAGCTGGCGCGCTTAAAGCAACGATCTTCTCTCCTGAAGACGGCACGCCCTTTCTGCATCTGCCCCCATCAATGCGGAAGGGGCGGAGCCGTTTTTGGACGGAAAAAATGCGGGACACGGGGAACACGGGCGAATTGTGAGCGTGGTATCATCCCGGGCCTATGAGCAAACAACATTTTTTCGTGAGACTGATCCCGCCACGGCCCACGTTTCCGATGGACATCACGCCGGATGAGAAGTTGTTGATGCAGGAGCGTGCTCGCTACACGCGGGAGAGTTTTGACGCCGGAAAGATCTTGATTTACGGACCGGTGATGGCGCCCGGCGGCGCATTTGGTATGGCGGTATTTGAGGTCTCCGATGTATCTGAAGTGCGCGAAGTTCTGGAGAAGGATCCAAGTGTGCTGGCAGGCATGAATAAATTTGAGATACATCCGATGAGAATCGGTGCGGCCCAGGGATCTGGCGCTTAGGGAAATGATGGGCGCCCGCTGAGCCCGCATAATATCGCCAAGCAGCGGATTTGGTGGAGTGCGGCAGCTCTGCTGCCGCTTTTCTTGGTGACTCGCACGACTCTGTATTTGGCGAGCCTCAATAGTTCGGCGATTAGGCTGCGGCCCAGAAAAGAGAACAGGCAAGAATGCCTGTCCTACATAAGCGCGTAGATGTTGCCGTCAGTGCTGGCGATGAAGATGGTGCCGTCGGCGATAACAGGCGAGGAAAGAATAGCACCTACCGACATCATTTTCTGGACACCGTGAACCATGTCATCGTAGAAAAAGTCCGTAAAGGCGGCTTCGTACTTGGGTGTCCCATCGGGCTTGGTGTAAGTCAAGCCGTTTTGTTTGTGACCTTCCGTTTCAAAACTCCACGCAAATTTTTGCGTCTTGAGGTCGATGGCGAGAAGTTTGCCTTCGTGGGAGCCGATGTAGAGCGTGTCGCCCGAGATAGCAGGAGAAGAAAACATTGGCCAGTGTTTGTTGTCGAGGGAGAAGAGTACCGCACCGGATTTGGCGTCCAGGGCGTGAAACAGGCCCGAGTCTGACGTGGCAAAATAAACTTTGCCATCTTGCACGGCCGGCGAACCGATGACCCACGAACCTTTATTATCGAAAGCCCAGAGTTTTTTTCCCGTGGCGGCGTCGACAGCGTAAAACTTGGAGTCGCGGCAACCGAAATATGCGACTCCCCCGGAGACTGCGGCGGAAGACTGAATCCCAACTTGATTATGGATTTTCGCATCCTCACCCGTTTTGAAGCGCCATTTTTCTTTTCCGGTGACGGCATCGAGCGCGTAGAAAAAACTATCCCAGCTGCCAACGAATAGAGTGCCATCGGAAATGGCCGGCGAGGCATGGACCACATCTCCTGTTTTGAATTTCCATTTAAGACCGCCCGTCGCGGCATCGAGTGCGTAGATGCTGGTGTCCCCGCTGCCGAAATAGACAGCGCCGTCTGAGACGACAGGTGACGACAGATAAAAATCGAAAGGGTCGGGCATGGTTTCTGCCGCAGGCTCTGCGCCGTGCAGATGTGTGGCGGCAAAGCGGCGTTCTCCGGCGGTCTTAAACTTCCATTTCAATTTGCCCGTAGCTGCATCAATTGCATAGAAGTTGCTATCGAAACTGCCGAAATAGACGACGCCTCCCGAAATGGCGGGAGACGACGTGATTCGGCCAGCAGTCTCGAACTTCCACTTAAGAGCGCCGGTAGCGGCATCGTGCGCGTAGAGAAAGCGGTCGCTGCTGCCAATGTAGAGCGTGCCTTCCGACACAGCGGGTGAGGAGAGGACTTGGCCGTTCGCGTGGAATTGCCACTTCACCTTAGTGAATTGCGCGACGCCGGGACCTGCGTAAACACCAGTGTGCTGCGGATTGCCGCGAAACATGGCGTCTTGCGCAAAAACTGGCGAACAGACGAGGAGCGCGCTAAGCAACAGCAAACGTTTCATCGGTGAGGTCTCCGTTCTCCTCATAGACGGAGCGCGATGAAAAACGTTTTTCTGGGAGTGAATGTACATCGGCCGAATGAACAGGCAAGCGTGATATGCCCTTAGCTTCTCAGCGTTCTTTCTATCTCTGCGCATCTCGGCGCTAAATCCTTTTCTTCTGTTTTTTCTCTTCCGCCTCCGCCAACAAAATCCTCAAATCCCGCAAATTATTTCCCGTTGGCCCGGTAACAATCGTATCCCCCAACCTCGCAAAATAAGAGTACGAATCGCTCTCTCGAAACATATAACGCGCATTCAACCCGATCGCCTGGCCCCGCTCCAAAGTCTCTCCGTCCGCCACCGCGCCCGCCGCCGGACTATTCCCGTCCACCCCATCCGTCCCTGCGCTGAGCACCGCGATCTTCTTCCCCGCAATTTTCTTCACGCAAGCCAAAACAAACGCCGCATTTCTTCCGCCGATCCCTTTGCCCCGGACTGGGGAGCTAACTTCTCCATCCGCAAGCACCGCCACGCGCTGGCCTGGATTCGCGCGGCACATCTCTTCGAGTTGCGCCAATAAATATTCGGCCGCTTTCTCCACCGGCCAATCATCCGTAGTGTTGTCGCAACAAGCCACAAATCCCTTCGCCTCGGTGGCGTGATGCGCTGGATGAAACAAATCATCGAGCCCGAGCAAAAGTGAAAAATGCGCGCTGGCAAACGCCGGATCTCCGTCTTTCGGCGTCTCCAGCATTTGCCCCTCATCCATCCACCGCAAAAGCCCCGCGGGCAACTTGTCGCTTAGCGCAAACTTTTCGATGACTCGTCGCACGTCCGCGACGGTCGTCGGGTCCGGCAAAGTTGGCCCGGAAGCCAGCGCGGTCACTTTCCCCGCCGGCACATCGCTCACGGCTAAAGTAACCTTCGTCGCGCGCCCCGCGGCCACCGCCAGCCGTCCGCCTTTCACCGCCGAAACATGCTTGCGCACTGTATTCATCGCTTCGATCGGCGCCCCGCATGTCACCAAAGCGCGATGTAGTTGCCGCACATCGTCGAGCGTCTGCCTCCCATCTAACGGCAACTCCACCAGCGCCGAACCTCCGCCCGACAGCAGAAAAAACACGACTGTTTTCTCGTCGCACGCCCTGAGCAGCGACAGAATCGACTCCGCAGCATTCCAGCTCTGACCGTCTGGCGTAGGGTGCCCGCTAACGAAGTACTTAATCCCCGCGACGGCAAGCAAAGGAGGAGTAGGCGCCGCAACAATCCCATCGAATGGATATTCGCGGCCCAGCAGACTCGCCAAACCCTCCACCATCGCGTGCGCCGCTTTACCAATCGCAATCACGCGCACACTCGTAAACGCGCGTAAATTCACTTCCGTGTTGTTGAAACACAAGACCGTTCCCGCGCGCCGCAGTTTCCTCTGCATGGCCTCGGGAATGTCGATCGCCGAAATGGTTTCCAGGAAAATCCGGCGGGCAAGTAGCTTCAGTTCCGCCATAGAAGTGTCGCTATGTTCCCTCAACCGGCTTTCAAAACTTCTGGATTCAGCATATTCGGCGGCCGTTGCCCTTTGAACATCGCCACCACATTCTCCGCCGCCATGCACGCCATTTTTGTCCGCGTTTCAATCGACGCCGACGCGATATGCGGCGCCAGCACCACGTTTGGCCTCTTCAGTCCCGGATGGATGAACGGCTCATTCTCGAACACATCCAGCGCAGCGCCCGCAATCTTTCCGCTCTCTAGCGCATGCACGAGTGCCGCTTCATCCACCACCGGGCCGCGTGACGTGTTGATTAGGTAGGCCGTAGGCTTCATCTTGTAGAATCTCGGCGCATCAAACATTCCCCGCGTCTCCGGCAACAGCGGCACATGCAAGCTCACAAAATCCGAATCTGCAAGCAGGCTATTCATTCCGCGATACTCTGCTTTTAGCTCTTTCTCCACTGCTTCCGGGGCTTGCTTCTCGTCTGCGTAAATCACTTTCATCTGAAAACCAAGCGCCCGCCGCGCCATGGCCTTGCCAATCCTTCCGAAGCCCACGATCCCCAGCGTCTTGCCCCACACGTCCGTCCCTACAAGTTGATCCAGATCCCACCCGGTCCAATTCCCAGACCGCGCCAGCGTGTCGCCCTCTATCAACCGCCGCCCGACTGCCATCATGAGAGTCCACGCAAAATCCGCCGTCGTCTCGTCCAGCACTCCTGGCGTGTTGGTCGCTACCACTCCACGCTTCGTGCAAGCCGCGACATCCATATTGTCGAATCCCACCGCTACGTTCGCTGCGATCCGCAATTTCGGCGCCGCCCTCAGCAATTCCAGGTTCACCTTCTCCGTCAGCAGGCACACCAAGCCTTCTTTATCCTTAATCTTCTTGAACAACTCCTCCTTCGAGATTCGTTCCGGCTTGGTCCAATACTCCGCTTCGCAACCAGCGTTCAGTATCTCCTGTGCCGCGGGAAACAACGGCCGCGTCGCCAGCACTTTCGGTTTCGCCATCGTTCTCCTCGTCCCGTTTTAACTAATTTGAGAAAATCACACTAACACACTCCGCCGCCATCATCCCACCAAGGTCTTGCCCCAGTGCTTTCGCGTCCCGCTGGATGCATTCGGCGTTAGCTTCTAATTTTGCGAGTTATCGTTACTGTTTTGGAGGCGGTAGACGCGTCTCAATCGTTTTTAGGCGTTCGCTCATTTCTTGTATGAGGCGCTCCAGTTGGTCGAGTCGCTTCACGACAGCGCCTTGATCGTTTCCAGTTGCGGAGGTAGCTGCGTCTGGGCCTTCTTCCTCGCCTGACGCTTCGCCGCGTTGGTGACGTCGCTCGCCGGCGGGGGTCTTGAGCGTCGCGATTTGCCCTTTGATCATGGGAACCATCTCGATGCTGAGGTCGTCGCTCTTCAGAAGGGCTTCCAGAGCGGGAATGGCGCTCGCGTCGCCGCGCGCGCCCAGCGCGAAGATGCTGGCCATGCGAACGGGAAAGTGCGGCTCGTTAAGATAAGCAGCGATTTGTTTCGTGATTTCCTTGTTGTCTTTTTGGAGGCGAGCGAGGCTGGCGATGGCGGCCTCCCGCGACTCAATGGGCTTGCCCGGTGCGGACCACTCGATAAGAAGAGGTACCGCTTTGTCGTCACCGAGAGGGCCCATGGAACGCAATCCGGCGTTACGCAGGAAGCCGTCGGGTGAATCGGCGGCGACCGCGGCTTCGAGCGTGGGCAGCGAACCCGCAGCCTTCAGCCGGCCGAGCCCTTGAAGAGCGGCGGCGCGGGCTCGATACGAGCTGTCATCTCCGGCGATGGAATTCAGTTTGGCGACAACGGCCGGATCGTCCTTGAAATTTGCGAGAGCTGAAACTATGCGATTGCGCACCCAAGGTTCCTTGGCGGTGTTTAGCGCGTCGAGGAGTTGCTTTGAAGCCGCCGAGCCGCCCACACGGCTGAGAGCATCACCAGCATTGGCGCGAACACCCCAGGCTTTATCGCTACGGAGAGCGTCAGCGAGAGCAGCAACGACTTCCTCATCGCCTTTGAGTTTGCCGAGAGCCGTGACGGCATCGGCGCGGTCGGCAAGCTCAGTGGCGTTCTTCAACTGATACAGCCACTCCTTTTTCTCTTTATGAAAATCGGCGGATTTGAGGACGTGCCCCCCTTTATCGAAGAGAACCATAAGCGGAGCGGAATCGGCTGGAAACGTGAAAATCGCGGTGTCCTTCTCGCCCGAAACGGTGATTGGGAAAAGTTTCGGTCCGGAGGCGGTCGTGATTTCGACTTCCGTCGGAATGCGGAACAGCCCAACGCGGCCTTCGATTTTTTGCGTTTGCTTAACGGTCAGCGCGATTTCGTGCTTCGCGTCGTCGTACTTGTAGCTCAAATCGAATTTTGGAGCGCCCGCGCCATAGAGCCACTGGCTGAAGAATTGGTCGACGTTGGTATGCGTGGCTTCTTCGATAGCCTTCGCAAGGTCGGCGGTGACTACGTTCTTGCCACGATTTACTTCGAGGTAGTGCTTCAATCCGCGATAGAAAGCGTCCTCGCCAAGCTGGTGGCGCAGCATGTAAAGAACCCAGCCGCCTTTGGTGTAGGCGTTGCCATCAAATTCGCCGGAATCGTTGAAGTCGTGGCGGACGATGGGCTTGTCATAAAGATTGGCCTGTTCAAACCAGCCGCGCGCGTTCAAATACCTTGCGTAGTCGGCCTGATCTTTGCCGAAATGAGCTTCGGTCCAAACGGTTTCCATGAAAGTGGCGAAGCCTTCGTTGAGCCAGATATCGCCCCAGTCCTTGCAGGTAACTAGATCGCCGAACCATTGATGGCCGAGTTCATGCGAGATGAGGTCGTCCTGGCCCGTCAGGTATTCAGGTGCGAGCTTGGGATGCTGGAGTGAGGTGCTCGTGTTGGTTGTGGCGCTGGAGTTTTCCATGCCGCCGGCTACGAAATCATCAACCATGGATTGCGCGTACTTTTCCCAGGGATAGTCAACGCCGAGCTTCTTGCTGAAGAGCTCGATCATTTGGGGAGTGCGGCTGTAGTTGATAGTGAGCCGATCGCCGCGGCCTTTCGGCGCGTAGTAAGTGACGGGGATGCCGCGCCAGGTATCTTTTATTTCGTCAAATTCGCCGGCCACAATCGTGATGAGATACGTCGAACTGGGAACGGATTCCTTCCACGTCCAGATCTTCATGCCGTTCGCGGCGTCAGTAACGCTGATAAGTTTGCCGTTGGCGACAGTGATCCAGGAAGCCGGCACGGTGAGAATAGTTTCGGTGGTGAGACGGTCATTCGGATAGTCGTAAGTCGGCAGGTAGTAGCGCGTGTCCTCGGATTCGCCTTGCGTCCAGACTTGCTTGGGGCGGTCAGGATAATCCTTATCTGGCAGGATGAAGTAGAGGCCTTTGGTGGGCTTGCCTACGTAGCGAATGTTGACGTCGAATTTTTCTCCGGCGTGGGCCGCGGTGGTGAGCGGGATGATGAGCTTGTCGTCCTTCGTATCGAATTTGGCGGGGGATTTGTTGACGGTGACGCTTTGAATGGTCAAGCCGGCGGAGTCAAAAATGATTTTCGAAGTAGAGTCGCGAAGGATGGTGAGAGTGTGAGTGACGTCGCCGATGACTTTTTTTTGATCGAGATCGAACCGCAGGGCGATGCGCGAATGTTGCAGGTCGTAGTCACGGCTGCGAGCGTAGGGCTCGTCAGCGCGAAGGTGCAGCGCAAGGAAAGCAAAGGTGAGCAGGCCGGCAATGGCGACGCACGCCATCCGGCGACGTAGACGACTGCTATTATTTGCAAAAAATGAATCGATCATTTAGCTGGGCCCCTTTTGGAAGTTGTGCCCTACCCGTTCGAGCGTAGAGACGGCCGGGGCCAGGTTTTCGTTGGCGACGAGCAGGTAATCCGTATCGAAAGTGGAGACGACGAACGAACTGATCTTCGCTGCGGCCAGAGGTCCGGCAAGCGAAGCCAATACACCAACCTCCGCCAGAACAAACGGGCCATGCACTTTCATGACTCGCCAGCCGCCCTGGGACTGAATGCTGGCAGGAACGAGAGACTCATCGACGACAATGGAGAGTTCGTCGGGGGTGCGCGTGACGGAGAAAAATGTGCCTTGCATGGCCCATGCTGGGATTTCCGAGCCAGGCGAAAGCCCCACAATGGCATAGCTATCCGGCAGAATCGAGAGTAGAAAGTGGCGCTGGGCGAGATTCATAGTTTAGAAAAGGCTCCTGATCATGCCGCCATCTATAGCAATCGAAGCGCCATTTACGTAGCTGGCGCGCTCCGAAGCAAGGAAGGCTACGACGGCGGCGAACTCTTGAGGGGTCCCGATGCGTCCGGCAGGAATCTGGCGCGTCCAATCGGCGAACACAGCTTCGGGCTGAGCGCCGGTGCGCTTGGAAATGGTAGCGGCAAGATTATCCAGGCGGTCGGTGCGCGTGTAGCCGGGGCAAACGTTATTGACGGTGATGCCGTGGGCGGCGTACTCATTCGCGAGCGTGCGGGCCAGGCCGGTGACAGCGGCGCGAATGGAATTGGAAAGCAGCAAGCCGTCAACCGGCTGCTTCGCGGCCGAGGAAGTGATGGTGATGAAGCGCCCCCACTTGTTCTTCTGCATGCGCGGAAGCGTTTCCTTCGCGAAAAAGACGGTGCTCATGAGCAGGAGATCGACGGCTGCCCGCCAGTCTTCGGGCTTGGTGTCCACGAAGAGTTTAGATGGCGGGCCGCCGGAATTGGTAACACAAATGTCGATGCCGCCGAAATGAGCTTCGACCGCAGCTACGAAGTGAGAGACAGCGTCGGGATTTGTGACGTCTACTGTTTGATGGAAGACTTCCCGGCCAGTGGATGCTTGGACTTGGGCGGCGGCTTGCTCGAGTTCCGACGAGGTGCGCGCACAGATGGCAACGCTGGCACCTTCACGCGCGAGTTCTTCCGCGACGGCACGCCCAAGCCCTTTGCTGGCGGCCGCGACGATGGCTACGCGGCCCCGTAACCCCAGATCCAAATTTCCACCTCGTCCAAACTCTTAATCGTCTCGTGAAACGCGCAACGGGTCAAATCTGACGAATTGTTGGCCATACGTTAAACTGACGCGGCTGGCCGAGGCGTTTAGCTAGCCCCGGGCCTTAGATGGAGAGTTAGAACGCTGTTGGGCAATGGAGCGGCCAGGAATAGATTGCGCGAGACTGCCTCTCCCAGGTTAACAATAACAGCCCGTCCCCCTAGGTTTTTCATAAACGCTCATTCTAAACGCATTAAAGTCATTCGTTTTGAAGCACTTTTGTAAGTGTTCATTCTAAAACGTTTATTTGCACCAAGATTGTGCAAAATGCCTCTGTCTCGCAAGCGCAGCAAACAATGCGGTTAGACCAACCAGCAGCTCCGGAAAGCAAAAACGCCAGCAAGGACGCTGGCGGTATGAGAGACAGAAGCGCTGTTATAATAAACAGTGATTATACACAATGAGTAACCATTTGTCAAGGAAAAAGCGAATCGAAACAGATTTGTGATACTCCGAAGTCTATTCAGGGTTTAATGCCACGAGGACGTTCCCAAATTGGGAAGGACCCGGATTTTCGGTGGCTGTCCCATTTGCCCCAAGGGCGTGATCGGCTAGACTTTTGCACATGTTATTCATGGTCATTGAGCGGTTCAAGAATGGAAACACCAAGGCGATTGGCGAGCGTTTCGCGCGCCAAGGGCGCATGTTGCCCCCTGGCGTGACTTATCACGTGAGCTGGGTGGATGCGGAGGGCGGTCGTTGTTTTCAGATTATGGAAGCGAATCGGGCGGAGTCGCTGGCAGACTGGGTCAGCCGTTGGGACGATTTGGTCGACTTTGAAATTGTGCCCGTACTCACTTCCGCGGAGTTTTGGGCCAAACCTCGACCGGAATAGTTGTCCATTAATCTGACGGACTATTTTCCGGTCGCGACCGCACCGTGAGAGGCAACATAGTCGCGCGCGTGGGCGAGTTGCGGAAGATCTGAGTCGGCGGATTTCCATGCTGCCAAAAACTCGGCGTACTCGGCGGCGGCTGCCGCAGAGTTGCCGGCTTGCTCGCTGGCTTTGGCGATACCGTAGAGGGGAAAACCTGAACGGGGCCGCTCGATGAGCGCCTCTTCGTAAGCTGCCTTTGCGGCAGTCCAATCCGAGGCGGCCATATAGGCCGCAGCTTCGGTTTCTCCAACGGGCCGAACGTATGCTGGGGGCTCGTGATACCCAAGCGCTTTTTCTTCTTGCGCGGCTCGCACATAAAGTTTTTTCGCCTCAGCGCTCTGCTTCTTGGCCATCAGAAGCCCCGCGCGCAGCTCCAGAGACATAATCGATAAATTGCTGACGAGCGGCTTGGGCATGGCATCCGGCATCAACTCTAGTTTGGGCGGCGCTGCATCTGACTTTTTCTCGTCCTTGTCTTTTTCTTTGGACTTGGCGTCCGCTTCGTCTTTCAAGCGATTGGAAATTCGCCAGAGATCCGCATCGAACTGCGCCGACGCCGCTTCTGCTCGAGACAAATCGTGAGCATCAAGGGCCTGCATGCCAAGAGCGAATTGCGTCAGCTGGCGCTCCAAAAACTGGAGATTCGGCAGCGACGCAGGCGCATCGACGGACTTCAGCAGATCGAGAGCCGTAGCCCAATCCGCGACGCGCAGGGCAACGGGGAGGCGCGGGTCGAGGCGTGAAATCGCGTCGCGCGTCGACCAGGGGTACAGCGAATTGGCAAGCTGGCCGCGCGCGCTCCGCGCCTTGCCGGAGAGTGCGGTCGCTTCGCTCAGTTGCCCGGCTTCCATCAAATTGGCGATGGCGTACATCAGGTTGTGGACGTAATTCCAGTCGTCATCGACCTCCACATGTTGGGCCTGCATGTAATGCTCATCTGCTGCCGTGGAGGCGGCGAAGGATTCCTTCGCGCGAGCGTAGTCGCCGGTGCGATAGAAAATATGGCCCGGCATATGGACCATGTGTCCCGAGGTCGGGGCAAGACGGCCAAGGATTTCGGCGCTGTGAAGTGCTTGCTCCGGATGCGGGCTGGCTTCGACGGCGTGAATCCAGTAATGATTGGCCGCGGAGTTTTCTGGATCCTCTTTCAGCACGGTCTGAAAAATCGCCAGGGCCTCTTTTTGGCCCGCGCGGGGCTGATCGTTATCGTCGTAGCCATCGGAGAGCGCGTTCGCCAGGAAAATCTGCGCCTGCATGTCCGCAGGGCTGCCCTTGACGAGTTTGCGGTAAATTTGCACTTCTTTCGAGTCCCCTGTTTTCTTTTCTTCTTTTTCGGATTTTTCGGCAGCATCGGCAGCGGCGCTCGCTTCGATGTAAAGGCGTTCCGATTTGCTGGCGTGGCCCTTTAGGCTCACCGCTTTGGCCAATGCTGGGTCGGCGAAGTATGCGGAATTGCTGAGGCGAAATTTCTCGGCCTGGTAGACGCCCCAATAGCACATCGCGCATTGAGGATCGACACGAACGCTCTGCTCGAAAGCTCGAACGGATTCGTAATCCCAAAAGTCATGCAATAGATTCAAACCCTGGTCAAACCACATCTGCGCTTCGGGAGACGCCGTGATTCGGATGTGAGCGTTTCCAATGCCGGTGAGCTTCAGAGGCGGCGGTAGCTGTTCCGGGGGGACTTCCTCTCGCATGTCCATCGCATGGCAGCTCATTCCAGATTGCGCAGTGGTCCGCTGAGCGGATCCGCTGAGTAGAAAGACTGTCATCAGCGCAAAGGCCGCTCTGTTTCGCGACAACAAAATGGGACGCGAGTCAAACATTGCCACGAAAACCTCCCGGCAGGCATGGTAGAAGACTCTTCTATTCTAGACGAAAACGCGGGAGCGGGGAGCACTTGGAGGGCAGAGCCAGCTTCCCGAGGATTTCGTTTGCGCGCGAAGCCAAGCGGCACTAAGATGCAGGCAATTTCCTTCCTGTGGAGGCGTTCATGAAGCGAATCACTGGGATCATTTGGGTTTTCGCCTTGCTTGTTTTCGCGGCCCGCCCTGCCAGCGGACAAACGATCGGCAAGTATGTGCCAATCCCGGCAGGGTCCGACGCAGATCATGCGCTCACCGAAATCAACGGTGCGGCCGATCCCGCGCAGAAGCTGGCCTTGATCGATAAGTTTTCCTCGAGCCTCGGCCAGGGAGACATGGCCATTGTGGCCGACGAACTCTACGTGAATTACTACATAGCGCAGAAAAACTACGACAAAGCCTTTGAGTACGGCGACAAACTGTTCGCGCTCGATCCCGACAATTTTGCCAACGCGCTGAATATGGTCCGCGCGGCAAGCGAAAAGGGCGACGCAGATAAACTGATGGCCTACGGAGAGAAGGTGCCTGGCATCTTGCAGCGATTCAAGGCGTCGCCAGCCCCGGATGGAGTCGATGCAACCAGTTGGCAACGGCAGCTAAAGGAAACGTTGGACAACAACAAGGACAACATCACTTACATCGAGCAAGCCATGTTTCTGGGTTTTTATCGAATAACGAGCCCCGCGAAACGAGCTGCCAGTTTGACGCGCTTCGCGCAGCTTTTTCCCGATTCGCAATTTGCCAATCAGGCGTTAGGCGTAGCCGCGACTTCGTACCAGCAATCGCAAAACGTGCCCAAAATGCTGGAGGTGGCGAACGGGGTCCTGGCCAAGGATCCGAACAATATTGGAATGTTGCTTTTGCTTTCTGATTATTACAGCGAGAAGGGCGAGCAGCTTGATAAAGCAGAAGCGTACGCCAAGAAAGCGATCACTCTGCTGGGCACGGCGCAGAAGCCGGAAGGAGTTACCGACGAACAATGGCAACAGCAAGTTTCGTTGCAGAAGGGGCTTGCGCTTAGCGCTCTGGGGCAGGTGAACATACAAAAAAAGGATAACGCGCAAGCCGTGCAGAATTTCCAGGCGGCCGCGCCGCTGCTGAAATCGGATGACGGAAGCTACGGGCGCAATCAGTACCGGCTGGGGTTTGCGCTGGTAAATTTGAAGAGGGACCCCGAGGCCAAGGAAGCGTTCACTCAGGCGGCGTCGGTGAATAGCCCATACAAGGCACTGGCCCAGGCCAAGCTGAAGACGTTTGATGCGGCTAAGAAGAAGTCCTGAAGTGAAGGCTTCTCGCGGAGCCACGCGGGGGGGCGGAACTGGCCGAAACTTAATCTGGAGTGAATGCATCCAATAGCTGCGCACGCGAAAGATTGACTAGATTAGCGAAAAAACGAGTTCGCTTAGGAGAAGGCCATGCCAGAGATTGCAACGTTTGGAGCGGGATGCTTCTGGGGAATTGAAGCAGCCTTTCAGCAGGTGCCGGGAGTGATCGATACGGCGGTGGGCTACAGCGGCGGCGAGATGCTGAATCCCACGTACAAGGATGTTTGCACGGATGAGACAGGGCACGCGGAAGTCGTACAAGTAACCTTTGATCCAGCCAAGTTGAGCTACGAGCAATTGCTCGACGTATTTTGGAAAGTGCACGACCCGACGCAAGTGAACCGCCAAGGACCGGACTTCGGCTCCCAATATCGCACGGCAATTTTCTATCATTCGCCGGAGCAGGAAGCCATCGCCAAGAAATCCCGCGAAGCGCTGGAGGCGAGCGGAAAGTTAAAGAGGCCCATCGCGACAGAAATCACCCCAGCAGGCACATTCTATCGCGCCGAAGAATATCACCAGAAGTATCTGCAGAAGCGCGGAGTAGCCTCCTGCCATTTTTGATCCAGTCTTGAGGAAGCTGAACCGTGAAGGCCGGGCGAAGTCGCCCGGCTTTTTTCGCGCTGGCACCGAATTTCTACGAAAAAAAATGGCGGAGAGGGTGGGATTCGAACCCACGGTAGGGATTAACCTACACACGCTTTCCAAGCGTGCGCCTTAAACCGCTCGGCCACCTCTCCCGCGACGGACGCAACCCTACCAATTTAGCAGAATCTCGCGCACCGCGCTCATTTCCGTGGCTTCGCACATTCTTTCTCCTCTGCTAAACTATCGTCACCGGTTCCGGGATCGTCTAATCGGTAGGACATCAGCCTTTGAAGCTGAGTATCGTGGTTCGAGTCCACGTCCCGGAACCAAACTCTTCCCTACCTTTGCGCGACTCTGCGCCAACCTGACGTCGACGGGCGAACAAGCGACTGAAACGTATCTGTTCCACTCTATATCACTCTATGTTGGTGCGACTAATGTGCGCTGTCAGTTGGAGGGGGCGGTACTCTTGATGATCGCTCGGATGAAATCGGCTTCCTCTTGGCTATAAGGTTTGCCGTTGGTGCGGAAAATTTCGTGGAACCACACCGTCGGTTCTCGATCGGTATAGGGATGCTTCCAGGAGTCCCACGGCAAATACGTCTGCGTTTTGCCGGCGACGAGCCCCCAATTGATGGCGGCGACGTGATATTTCTTGGCGACGGGCAGAGTGCCCTGAAAGGTGCTGCCATTTCCCCGCGCCATGTATTCCGTGCAGAGAATCGGACGGTAATATTGCTGCAGCGACAGCACCCGCTTCTCAAACACGTCCGGACCATCGTAACTGTGGAAGGAAACCACATCGGAAAACGTTAGTTGGATTTTCTCCATGGGGCCGAGTTTCTCGGGCGACGACCAGTCCCCTCTCCAGACGCCGCTCGTAAGCGGCTGAGAAGCACCTGCGGCACGAGCCCATTCGAACACTCTCGGCAAGAGTGCCATCACGAGTTCGACTTTGTTCGGGGGCTCCTCACTCGCGTAACTTCCTTCATTCACATTGTCAGGCTCGTTCCAAACATCCCAACCAAGAATTCGCTTGTCGTTGGCGAAGGCTCCGACGACACCTTTGACATATGCCTCAAGCTGCGGATATTGCGCAGGGTCTTTGAGCGCGGCGGCTCCGGGGCTCTGCACCCAGCCCGAATTATGAACGCCGGGGGTGGGTGCATGTTGTTTGCCAAGCTGGGGATCTGGATCCCAGCAAGAATCAAAAAGCACGAACAGCGGCTTGATTTTATGTTTCTGCGCGATACTCAGGAAAATATCGATGCGCTTCTTGAACCCAGCAGGATCCTGCTTCCAGAGCAAGTCATGCAGAAAAACGCGCATGGTGTTCAAGCCAAGCGTTTCGGCCCAGCCGAGTTCGGTGTCGATGCGCTTCGGATCGAAAGTGTCCGCTTGCCACATCTCGAGTTCATTGATTGCAGTGGATGGAATGTAATTGCTGCCAACCAGCCACGGTTGCTGCGCGTACCAGTCATCCGCGATCTTTTCTTTCCATCGGGCCGTCTGCGCTTGTGAACAAACTGCAAATCCCAAAAGGAACCCGATGCCGGTGAGAAGACGCTTCATCTTAATCGTTTATCTCCGTTTATTTTCGTTCCGAATTGAGGACCAAAACGTGGGAGCGCCCGCGCTCAAAACGCTCCGGCTTTCTGTAAATCTTCCTTCATCCCGGCCCAACTCTGCCGGGTGGATTCCTCGGCCGTTCCTGGGCCGCGCCAGTGGGTTTCGAGGCTGACGGCAAAATGGTACCCGTCGCGCTTCAGTGCCTCAAACTGGCCCGTCCAGTCGATAATCCCCTGCCCCATCGCCGCCCAATCGTAGCCCTTGCCGTCGTTCTTTTTTGTGACGTCCTTACAATGGCAGTGGCCGATTCTCTCTTTCGGCAGAAGCGCGTATCCATCCGGATAGGCCTTCTCGCCCCGCGAGGCGGCGTTTCCCGGATCCCAGTTCAGCATGAGCGAGGGGGTCTGGACTTCGGCGAGCACTTTCGCTGCTTCCGCTGCCGTGCCCGTGTTGCATGCGCCTTCGTTTTCGAGCAGGAGCGTAACGCCCTTCTTCCCCGCTATATTAGCGTCCGCAAGCAATCTCGCATTCATCGCCGCGCGATACGGCGCTTGATCCTCGAGCCTCCAAAAATCGAAGCAGCGCACTCGGTCGGTTTGAAACGCCTTCGCCAGTTCGATGCTGCGTTCGAGGACTTCGCCTTGCTGCTCGAACGTGAAATCGGCGCTGAACTGCGCGCCCTTAGGGCTGTACTGTGATTTCGGCGCGCCAGGCCAATTCACTTTGAAGAGCGGGCTGGCGATGTCCGTCACGCGCAATTTGTATTTTTCGAGGATGCGGCGCGCCTCGGCAACTTCTTTAGCATCGAGGTTCAGAATGTTTTTGTTCCACATCGCGCGCAGCTCAATCCACTCCAGGCCAAACTCACGCGAAATAACTTCGCACGAGCGGCCAAAGTCCTGGCTCACCTCATCGTTGATGACGGCGATTCGGAATGGCGAGCTCATACCGTCAGCCCCAGTTTTTCTTCCACATACTTCTTATTGATGATCGCCGATTCTTTCGGCGTTCGCGCTTTGTCTGGCACGGCGTCCAGCTCAACAATGCCCCACCCCCGAAAATTTATTTTGCGAAGCGCTTCGATCACGGCTGGAAGATTTACCGATCCGCGCCCAAGCTCTACGAAGCGATACGATTGCTTCGCATCGCCGCCACCGGGCAGCCGCTCGACATCCTTTAGGTGCAGAAAAAGCAGCCGGTCGCTGTATTTCTCAACGGCTTTTGCCGGGTCACCGCCGCCCTGATAGTAATGCGCCACGTCCAATTCGAGCTTTGCGTAGCGCGGATCAACGGCCCCCATGATCTGCTCCACGCCCTCGGGGGTCTCCCCCATGCTCCCCATGTGGTTGTGATAGCCAAGCTGTACACCGAGATCGGCAATGCGTTTTCCAACCTCTGTCAGCAAAACACCGAGCCGTTTGTAGTCGGCAGCCACGATGGCGCGATCTTTGGGCTTCTCATCAATGATTTGAAGATAGAGCCCTCCCGCATCGTGAAGGAATTTTGCATTCGCCACGTGCTTCGCGATTTCCGATGATTCGATGGCAGGATCGATGCTGAGATTGCCGCTCGATAAGGCAATCATCTTGAGATGGTGCGTGTCGAGCACTTCGCGCAACGCCGCTCCGTTGCCAAATTCCTGGACGCTGTTGGAACGAATTTGAATCCCCGGGAAGCCTACCGAGGAAATGTCCTCAATCGCTTGACGGTCGTTCCCGCCCCAAGTGATCGCGGCATACCCGATGTGAAGTTCGAACGCCGCCGGAGAAATCGGCGCGTCGAAGTAAGACAAATCCACTGGCGGATACAGTCTCTCTCGGACACTCAGCCAATCATCGGGAAATGCCGCCGCGGCGGTCAGAGCCCCGATACCAGCAAGAAACTTACGGCGAGGTTTGCGAACGTCCATGTGCATTCCTTTCTGCTTTTCGTATGCAGACAAGATACAGCAATCGGCGGATTGTGAACATTTTTCTCAATATCCAAAGTGAACGCGCAGCGTAAAGGTACAAAGTGGCGCCTGAACACGCGCACGCTACGAACGTTTGCCAGCACTGCGATCAGACCGTATGATTTCATCGAAGCGGGTCTAGCGTCCGCCAAGGAGTAGTTCGAGGATCTGATGTCCCAGGAAACGGCACCAACTCATCCTCACATCAACCCCTGGGTCATCGCCATCTCCGTGATGCTCAGCACTTTCATGGAAGTGCTGGACACCACCGTCGTAAACGTCTCTCTCCCGCATATTGCCGGCAGCCTCTCGGTTACGGTCGACGAAGCCACCTGGACCCTCACATCCTATCTCGTCGCAAACGCCATCATTCTGCCGCTTACCGGCTGGCTCTCCAATTTCTTCGGCCGGAAGCGCATGCTGATGCTCTCCGTCACCGGCTTCACGATCGCCTCTTTCCTCTGCGGCCTCGCCCCCAGCCTTCCCTTCCTGGTCGTTTGCCGCATCATCCAAGGTGCGTGCGGAGGCGGTTTGCAGCCCATTTCGCAAGCCATCCTCCTGGAATCTTTCCCTCCTGAAGACCGCGGCAAAGCCATGGGCTTCTGGGGACTCGGCATCGTTGTCGCCCCCATGCTCGGCCCCGTCCTCGGCGGCTGGCTTACCGATAGCCATTCTTGGCGCTGGGTCTTCTACATCAACGTCCCTATTGGCATCGCCTCCATCGTGATGACCTCGCTTTTCATCTTCGACCCCCACTATATTCGCCGCGCTTCGCAAAAAATCGACTACTGGGGCATTGGCCTGCTCGCCGTGGGCATCGCCACGCTGCAGATCGTCCTCGATAAGGGTCAGGAAAAAGATTGGTTCGGCACAGACTGGATTACCGCCGTCGCCATCGTTGCGGTCGTCACGCTCGTTGCTTTTCTCATCTATGAACTGCACATCAAGGATCCGGTCGTCAATCTGCGCGTCTTTAAAGACCGCACCTATTCCACCGGCGTTTTCCTTATGTCGCTGCTAGGCGTTGGCCTCTACGGCACCACGGTCCTTATCCCGTTGATCCTGCAAACGCTCCTCGGCTATCCCGCATTGCGCGCCGGCTTTGCCATGGCGCCCCGCGGTCTCGGTTCCTTCATCGCCATGCCGGTCGCGGGTATCATCATGTCCAGATTTGATCCGCGCAAAATGCTGACGGTCGGGCTGGTCGTTTGCGGCATCACGCTGTTTCAATTTTCCCGCCTCAGTCTCAGCGCCGGCTACTGGGACTTCTTCTGGCCGCAGCTCATCATGGGCTTGTCGCTTGGCCTCATCTTCGTTCCACTCACCACAATCAGCATGGCCCCCATCAAAAAAGAAAACATGGGCAACGCCACAAGCCTCTTCAATTTGGTGCGCAACCTGGGAGGCAGCATCGGCATTGCCGCCGTCAGCACCATGCAGATTCGTTTTCAGCAGAGAAACATCAATCAGCTTGGCGCGCATGTCACTCCTTACGACGCGAGCGCCCGCAATATGATGAATTCACTTCGAGGAATGTTCATGTCCGGCGGATCGGACATCGCCACCGCCTCTCATCAAGCTCGCGCCGCGATGTTTGGAATGGTCGAGCGGCAAGCCAGCATGCTGGCCTACAACAGCATCTTTCTGATTCTGGCGGGATTGTTTGTTCTGATGCTTCCGTTCATTTTTCTAATGCGCCGCCCGCAAGCAAAGGGCGGCCCCATGTCCATACATTAATTGCTTGGCAAGCCGCAATTCTAGCCCGTCCATACGGACACTTCTCCGCGCGAACCCAACGAAGGATTGTCCCACCCAATTTGTTGTGAAACTTGGCGTTCGTGAAAACCGGACTTAGGCGATTCTCCGGCTACTGCTCGTCGTCATAAGGAATGGGCCCGGTCAGTGGTACGAGAATTTCTTCCGTCGAAACCCCCGATTCTTTCTCCGCCGTCTTATCCAATTTCCGCTGGACGCGCTTTTCTTCCTTCATTTTGCGCTTTTCCATTCTTTTCATCTCTTTTTGGCGCTTCTGGAATGTCGTTGTCATCGCGTCTCCTCGCAGGCGCTGTCCGGCGCGGCGTAAGCCGTCGCCGCCAAGCTACATATATCTTAAAGTTTCGTTACCAGCGCGGTTCGCGTGGCTGCCGCGCAGATTCGCGGTAGTCCTCATTCGAAAATCGCTCGCGTCCACCGCCGCCGCCCTTGCCGCGGCCTCCGCCACCACCGCTGCCTCTGTCCGGCCCGCCAAAATTCCGCGGCCCGCGTGGCGGCCCGCCTTCGCCCTTCGGCCGCGCTTCGTTCACCTTCAAATTGCGCCCGCCCAATTCTTTGCCATCGAGTCCGGCCATCGCTTTCGCCGCTTCCTCGTCGTTCGGCATTTCCACAAACGCAAACCCCCGCGCCCGCCCGGTTTCCCGGTCCATGGCCATGTGCACGCGCGTTACTTGCCCAAACGGAGTGAACAAGTCGCGCAGTTCGCCTTCCGTGGTCTGAAAACTCATGTTCCCGACAAACAAACTCTTCATCTTGATTCTCCCTGAACTCTTCGAAGCACCATGAGTGCAGGATCGCGGCAAGCTCTCGCTTTCCGGACGCTACGTTACACTGGCCTAAAATTGGCTGAATTCATCGGAGGGAGGGCCAAAAGCGCGCCCTACAAGGAGTTCAGGCAACCCTACTTCGGGAGTCTACAGGAAGACAATAACACACTTGCGCTCGAAAAACTCCACGCTCATTTCGCCGGAAGGGACGTTTGCCCGCCCGCCGCATCTCCTTCTAACTTTTCGTAATCTCGCCAACAGCACGCCAGGCTTGATCGATGGCCACGTCCGTATACGCACTCGCCCCGGCATCTGAATTCGCAATCGCAATCTTACCGAACGGCTTTCGCCCGATCACCCACGGCTTCTCTTCTTCCTTCCAGTCGGGATCGAAGAGCGAATTCGGCGTGTACGCATACCCGTGCGCCCATCGATTCACCGTGATGCCTTCGATGTCCTGCGCCGGATCAAATCCCGCGCCGCCGAGCATTCTCCCCAACTGGCCCCGCACATTGCGTTCAAATTTTGAAAAAGGCGTGTCCATCAGTTCGATCCGTCCCATGCGGAACTGATCGCGCATAGGCAGCCCGGGCTTACAGGGCGTTCGCAGCATGAACAAGACCATTGGCTCTTCGGGCTTGGCAGGAAACTCATATCCGCCGATGCTCACCGGAAAATCCAGCGCCGTGTACGTGTGATAAGCGCCGGGCGCTGCAATTTGATGGACGCCAAGCTTCGCAAACGAAATCCAATTCCGCAGCGCGACATGCGTATACACCAACGGCGTCTTCACGAGATACGACAGCGCTTCTTTTTGTCTCTGGGGCAGCGTGGGGCAAATGTACGGAATCATTCCGTTGTAGCACGCCAGCACGCAGTTCTTAGCCTGTACCGACTGCAATTTATTCCCGCGCATGTAGGCGATGTCCACAGTTTTCGCAGCATCTCCCGTTGCAACGCCTTTCGTAGCATCCGCTCCAAAGTGCTGCACGTGCACCACAGTGCTGTTGAGCCGCACTCGTACCGTCGCGCCGTCCACATCCAGCCTGCTGTAATCCGCGCGCGCCGTCACCACGTCGTCCATCGAATGGCCGGGCATAGCACCCGGAATCAGAGCGCGCACCAAGAGCCGGGCAACGGACGCATTGCCATCTGGAAAATGAAAAATATACGGCTCTTCCTTTTGGCGCTCGCCGATGCCCAACCCATCGAACCCCGGATAAGTAAACGAGCCGTAGTCATCTCCCGATTCGAAGCACCCAAGTGCCGGAACCGCGTCAATCCCGACACCGTACAAATCATGCGGAAACGTCTGAAAAAACGGCAGCGCCTCAGGATGCACCTTGCAGATCTTCGTCAAATAATCCGCGTAACTGATCCTCGCAAGCTTCGCGCGCTTCTCTTCCCTCGAAAGCCCCGCGAAGTAGTCCACCTTTTCCGCATAAACTCGCGCGATGTCCTGCTTCGCGACGTCGGAAAGCGGCGCCTTCGCCAAAAACTCCGGCCACGGCGTCGCATTCATTCCCGTGATCAACCTGTCTTGGCCAAACGTTTCCTTATCAAAAAACGCCGCCGTCCCCATCTTCGAGTAGAGCTTCTGATCGTAGTCCTTGTAAAAACGCTCTGTTTCAATCCCAATCTCTTGGATCAATCCTTTCGCAACCGCGCTGTAATTCCCCGGGCTCTCGATCGATTGCGTTCCTCCGTAGCTCAACACCATCCGGTTCCCCGCGCGAAACTCATTGCGCTTCGCATGCCCGCCAAAATCGTCGTGATTATCGAGAATCAAAATCCGCGCGCTTGGTCCCGCGCTCTTCCGATAAAAATACGCCGCCGCAAGCCCGCTGATTCCGCCGCCCACAACCACCAAATCGTAAGTCTCGCCAGTCTTCGCCGCCGCGCCATCTGAATCCCAGCTTTGGCCATCGCGAAGTCGATGAGCAAACGTAAACGTCCCATCATGATTCCCGCGCATCCCCATCAACGCCGGCGGATAGTACCCCGCCGCCTTCTCCGGCGCGTACTCATCTAGCGCAGCCGCAGCCAATAAGGTGTCCGCTCCGATCACGCCGCTGGCCCACGCTCCGCCGGCGCCCAAAGCCACGCCGTTCAAAAAATCACGCCGCGTAATCGCGCGTCCCATCCCCAACTCGCGATCCCTCTTCTCTTCACTCATGCGCAGGATTGTAACGCAGACACACGTCTCCGTGGCCTCTATGTCTCTGTGTTAATTTTTCTTTCTTTTTTTCTCGAGCACTTCGAAGAACTACAATTCCCGCAAAGCCGTAGCCACCGGCAACCGGGCCGCCCGTATCGCGGGAAATATTCCGCCAATCACTCCCATAGCCAAAGCAAACACCACGCCCATCACCATCAGGTCCGGCGTAATCTTAAACGCGAACGCCAAATTCGAAAATGTCTGGAAATTGATCGTACTTGTAGTCAGTCCATTCAACCGCAGCACCGCCAAACAACCCAACACCCCACCCACAAACGAAATTAGGAGCGCCTCAATCAAAAACGAAAACACCACGGAAGGCCCGCCAAACCCCAATGCCCGCATGGTGGCAATTTCCCGCCCGCGATCCGCCACCGCCGAATACATCGTGTTCAGCGCGCCAAACACCGCTCCAATCGCCATAATCATCGCCACAAAGCCGCCCAGCCGCGTAATCAGCGTCGTCATATTCGTCGACTGCTTCGCGTAGTAATCGATCTCGCGAATCACATCCACGTTGAGCCTTGGATCGGTCGTCACCGAATCCTTTAGTTGATTCAACGTTTCCGGCGAGTTGAGGTGCACCGTCACCGACTGGAACGTCGTATCCGGCCGGTTGTACGCCCCATCCAGCAGATGCGCATCGCCCCAAACCTCCGAATCAAATGAACTTCCTCCCGCGTCAAACACTCCCACAACCTGCCATCGCACGCTTCCCAGCGTGATCGCGTTCCCCACCTTCAGGCCCGCGTACGTATTATTCGCGTTCTTCCCCACTACGAGCTCCGCGAGTCCCGCCTTGAACATCCGCCCCTGCACGATTTTCACTTGCTTGCGAATTTCCAGCACGTTCGGCGATACGCCGCGAAGTTCCACATTCGCATCCGTCCCTGTCGATACCAACGGAATTGGCGCCATCAGCACAGCTTCTGGCGTCACTAGCGGTCCGCCTACCCCGCGCGCAATTCCCGGCGCGTCCTGAATGATCTTCACCGCGTCGAGTCCGACCCCGCTCGTCATCTCTGAAGTCGCTCCCGCTCGCACAATCAGCGCATTATCTTCCGAGCCCGACGCCACGAGCGTCGCCCGAAATCCCCGCGCCAACGACAGCATCGCCACAAAGACGCCCACCGTCCCTGCAATTCCCAGCACCGCTACGATCGTCGACGTCCACCGCGCTTTCACGCTGCGGATGTTGTACACAATCGGAATCGCCATCTCAGACCCTCCGCAGCGCGTTCACAACGCGCATGCGCATCGCGCCAATCCCAGGGATCAGCCCGCTCACTGCGCCCACGAATACCGCAAACACAAGTCCGGCGGAGAGCATAGCTTTTGACAAAAGCAGCGGCGGCAACAAACCCGTAAGCGCCGTGCTGATCACCGGAATGGCGGCCCACGCCAGCAAAAGCCCCAGCAGTCCTCCGAACAGCGCAATCATCATGGATTCTGCAAGCACCAGGAAGAGCACGGAACCGTCCGTAACTCCTATAGCTTTCAGGACCGCCAGTTCGCCGACGCGTTCCCGCACCGAAATTGCCATCGTGTTTCCCGTCACCAGCAGCAAGGTAAAGAACACCACGCTCCCGATTGCCAGGATCAGAAACTCGATATTTCCAAACTGTTTCGCAAAGCCCGCCGCAAACGCCGACTCCGTTTCCGTCTTCGTCTCGAAAGAAGAATTTGCATACTTAGCGTCAATTGTCTTCGCCACTCGCGCCGCGTCGTCCGGACTATCGAGCTTCAGGATGTACCACCCCGCCGTGCTCTTCGCATACGCGGGAACATTCTCGTCGAAGAGCTTCCACTGAAACCAGAATTGGCTCTCGTCCCCAGTCGCTTTCTCAGTGTGGTAGATCCCGTCGAGATTGAACTCCCACGTTTTCGTCGGCCCGTAGAGCGTGTTCTTGATCGGTATGCGGTCTCCCACCTTCCACCCGAACCGCTTTGCCGTGCGTGCCCCCACAATCGCTCCCTGCTGGTCTTTCACGAACGCGTTCCATTGATCGTCCGGAACGATGAATTCCGGATAGACTTTGCGATGGTTGTCCACATCAATCGCGAATTGCGGAAAGAAATTTTTCTCATCCTGGTACACGCCACCAAACCAGTGGTCTTGCGTTACGTATTTCACTCCGGGTATCTGCCGCACTTCGTCCCCATACGAGATGGGCATCGTCTGGATCAAGCCGATCCGATTTACGATCACCAGCCGGTCCGCTCCCGCGATATCAATTCCCCGGCTGAAAGCGCTGTTTACTACCGCCAGAAACGTAAACAGCACCAGCGCGATCGCAAACGACCCGACCGTAAGGATCAAGCGCACTTTCTTGCGAAACAAATTAGCGAAGATCAGCGACCCGAATTTCATGCCACACCTCCGGCAACCACCCCCTGCCCCAGTTTCGATGCTTCCACCAGCACCCCTTTATCCAGGTGCAGCGTAGTGTGCGCTCGCGCCGCCACCATCGCGTCGTGCGTCACCATCAACACGGTCTTGCCGTGCTTCGCGACCAACTCTTCAATCAGCGCCATGATGTCATCGGCGCTTTTACGGTCCAGATCGCCAGTGGGCTCGTCGCAGAGCAGAAACGTCGGGTCGGAGACAATCGCGCGCGCAATCGTGACGCGCTGCTCTTGTCCACCGGAAAGCTGCCGCGGATAGTGGTTCATGCGGTCGATCAATCCCACAACGCTCAGCGCGGTTTCCACATGCTTCTTCCGCTCGGCCTTTGAAAGGCTCGTCAGCAGCAGCGGCAGCTCCACGTTCTGAAACGCCGTCAGTACCGGAATCAGGTTGTACATCTGAAAGATGAACCCCACGTGCCGCGCGCGCCACTTCGTCAGCTTGCTGCCGGACATGTGGGTGATTTCGTCGCCGTCCACGGTGATGCTGCCCTGCGTCGGCACATCCAATCCGCCCAGCAGATTCAGCAAGGTAGTTTTCCCGGAGCCGCTCGGCCCCATGAATCCCACAAAGTCACCCTTATCGACATCCAAATTAAGCCGCTGCAATACCTGAATCTGTTCCCCGCCGCGGCTATAAGTCTTCGATAGCCCGCGCACCTGAATCAGACTCTTCCCGCTTCCCTGGCCATCCACTCGAATCATCGTCGCCGCTCCTATGGAGTGCGGCAGCTCTGCTGCCGCTTTTCCCAATCCCCGTCCCTAATCTACATTTAGCGAGGCAAACTATTTCTTAATCTGCACCGCCAACCCTTCCTGCATATTGGCCGGCCCTTTCACCACGACCGAGTCTCCAGCCACAATTCCCGACAAAATTTCCGTCTGCGCACCCTGTGCACTTCCGACAGCCACCGCCCGCCGTTCCAGCTTGTCATTCTTCACAAGGAACACAACCTTCTTCCCGCCTTCGTCGTGTAGCGCGTCCGTCGGCAGCAATGCCGCCACAACCGGCGCCGAAGCATCCACTTTCTTCACAGGCTCGTCGCTCAAAAACGTCACCTTAATCCCCATGTCCGGCAAAATTCGGGGATCAAGTTTGTCAAAAGAGATGCGTACTTTCACGGTCGCCTTCTGCCGGTCCGCCGTAGGAATCACCGTCCTCACGTGGCTCGGAATCTCCCAATCCGGATACGCATCCAGTATCGCCGTGACTTTCTGCCGATCCTTCACCCGCGCGATGTAAGACTCACTGACGTCCACTTCAATCTCGTTCGAATTCATATCCACGATGGTCGCAATACCCGTCCGCGTGAATCCTCCGCCCGCCGAAATCGGAGACACCATCTCGCCCACCTGCGCATCCTTCGAAACCACTATGCCGTCGTACGGCGCAGTGATCGTGCAATTGTCGACCGCCTGCTGCGCCTCGCGAATCCGCATCTCGGATCCTTGCACTTGCTGCTTCGCCAGATTGATTTTGGCCTTCAGGCTGTCCACGTTCGTGCTCGCCGTATCCAGTTGCTCTTGCGTCTGCACACCGGCCTGCTGCAATTGCTCGGCGCGTCGCAATTCGATCTGCGAAAACTTAAGTTGTACTTGAAAATCCGCGATTGCCGCTTGCGAGGAATCCCGGTCCGCCTTCGCCGAATCCAGGGCCTTCTTAACGTCGGAATCGTCCAGCGTAGCCAGCAACTGCCCCGCTTTCACATGCGTCCCTTCATCAAAGAACACGCCCGTGACCCGTCCAGTAATCTTGGCCGCAATCGTAGCTCGCCGCCGCGGCGTGACGTACCCGCTCGCGTTCAAAATCGCCGAGCGTCCTCCGATTTCCGGTTTCTGCGCCGTCACCACCTCGACCGTCGGCGTCTGATTCCGAAATGCGTACGCGATCCCCGCAATGATTATGACCAGCCCAATGACCGCCGAGACGTAGCTCAGTACCTTGCCGGTCTTCCCACCCGAGCGGTGACTGTCATGAATCCGCAGCGATCCTAAATCCGCTTTTGGATGAATTTCTGTTGTCGCCATCAATGCCCTGCTCTCCCTGCCAGACGCCCTTCACCTGCATCTACGCAATGTCTTTTCGAAAAATTACGGACGGAACCTGACTTTCTGCCCTTCATTCTACCTGCTTCTCCGCCTACCGTCTGCATCCAGAAAACCACCTCGCACGTTTTCCGTACGTTTATGCTCTTGCCGCCTTTTTTGCTCTGGCTGCTCTTTTTGCTCTCGTAGGGGCACGATACATCGCGCCCTCTTCTCCGGCTGTTTACCCAGCAGGCCCTCTCAAGTACACTTTTCCTGTCGCAAATTATCTTAGTCTGTGAGATACTTAGGTGTCAAGATAAAATGCGCCAGATCAACTGCACCGTCGAGATGCCCAAGCCCGCTTCGTCGCGCAAACGGCAAGCCCTGCTCCTCCGCGTTGGCATGGAACTCGGCCGCGAGCTCAGCACCGTCTCTATCTTCTTCCACCAGTCCATCGCCACTAGATTGGGCATCAATGTTACTGATACCAGATGCTTTGAACTAATGGCCCGTTATGCGCAGGGCCCCCTCACCGCCGGTGACCTAGCCCGCCACACTGGTCTGACCACCGGCGCCGTCACTGGAATCCTCGACCGCCTCGAAAAAGCCGGCCTCGTCGAGCGCTTCCGCGACGCCAGTGACCGCCGCAAAGTCTTTGTCCGCCCCCGTCTCGAAGCCCTCCAACGCGTCGCCCGCCTCTACAAAGGCCTCGCCGCCGCCTCCCTCAAGCACGCCTCCCGCTATTCGACGAAGGAACTCGAACTCGTGAAGCACTACCTCGAAGGCAGTCTCCAAGTGCTCCGCGAACAAGCAGCAAAGCTCAAGTAGCTCCGCAAACCACCAACTGTCCAGACCTCGACGACCCCCCATGACACTCGGCTCTAACAACCCCATTCCGTTCGTCTAGAACTAGGCATTCTCGCAAGTTTGGAGTGCGGCAGCTCTGCTGCCGCTTTCTTGTTTCCAGGCAACTCCAACAAAGGATCCTTAGGCACACACACAAACTAGGTTTACGGACTGCCCTAAATCTCCGGGCCTAACAGGCAGCGTAACCCCTTTAGATGCAACGCTTACAAAATCGAGGGGGGAGGGGTCCGCGCGGCTCACCCACCTCCTACGCTGTTCGCAAATGAGATAGAAAATCCCAAAATCGAACGCTTCCGCCAAAAAACCTTCCCGCCCATTCACCTTAAATCTCACCCTTTGAATGACTTAGAGCGTATACTCGCAGGCATCCAGGGTGCGTACGAGACCAGATACGTTTGACATGGAGCTCGCCCAAATGCTCAACTTCTGGAAAGACATCCAGTACGCATTTCGTACGCTGACGAAAAACCCTGGCTTCGCCATCATTGGCATCGTCACCCTCGCCCTCGGGATGGCCGTCAATACCACTCTTTTCAGCGTGATCAATGGATTCCTCCTTCGTCCCCTCCCCGTCCCCCATCCCGAGCAGATCACTGTTCTCGCCTTGCAACAGTCCTCGCTTCCGGGAAATCGTCATTTCTCCTATCCCGATTTCGAGGATCTGCGCGACCACAGCGACTCCTTCAGCGATATCATCGCTTTCCGGGTATCCCTGGCAGAACTTTCCTTTGACCAACGGGCCGACCACTGCATCATGAGCCGCATCTCCAGCAACTACTTTTCTTCTCTTGGAGTTAAGCCCGCCTACGGACGCCTCATTCTTCCTACCGAAGGCCGCACTCCCGGCGCTGATCCTGTTATTGTTCTGGGATATTCTTATTGGCGCAAACGATTCGCCGGTGATTCAGATGTCGTCGGCAAGAAAGTGGAGCTCAATCAACATCCGTTCACGATTGTCGGGGTTGCGCCGAAGGATTTTAAGGGCACCTATTCCGTCCTAGACATGGACGCTTTTATCCCCTTCAGCGCGGAAATGTCCGAGGATTCCGATAATCCCGTTGAAAAGACATGGACAAGCAGGGAGTCGCGAAGTCTTACGCTGATGGGAAGGTTGAAGCCCGGAGTGACCATCAAGCAGGCCCAGGCGTCGCTCAACGTTTTGGCCCAGCGCATTTCCGAACAGCATCCGGACACGGATAAGGGCGTCACCGTCCATCTTTACCCGGAAAAACTCGCCCGGCCGGAACCCGACCCGGAGAATCCAATTCCTGCCGCCGCTCTAGCCTTTATGGGTCTGGCCGGATTGGTCATGCTCGTCGCGTGCTTCAATATTGCCAATGTTCTGTTGGTTCGGGCGACCGTGCGCCAGCGCGAAATGGCTATTCGCGCCGCTCTTGGCGCAGGGCATGGCCGTCTCGTTCGGCAATATCTGACGGAAAGTCTTCTACTGGCTTTTCTTGGCGGTGGCGCTGGTCTACTTCTCGGGTCTTGGGCGGCGGGAATCCTCGGCTCGATTCGCCTTGGCACGGAGCTCCCCATCGAGTTTGATTTTCATCCCGACGCTACCGTCTATCTGTTTGCTCTTGCAGCCGTGCTGGTGACTGGTCTGATTGTCGGCATCATGCCGGCCTTACGCGCCGCTCGCACCAATGTGATCACCGTTCTCCACGAAGGAGGCCGCGGCTCCTCGTCTGGCCCGCGCCGCCAACTGGCAAGAAATACTTTGGTGGTGGCACAAGTGGCGGGTTCGCTGGTGCTACTGATTGTCGCTGGCCTGTTTATCCGCAGTTTGGATAAGGCGCAGAAAATCAATCTCGGCTTCAATCCCGATCATGTTCTCAATCTCTCCGTGGATCTCGCGCAGATCAGTTACGAGGAACCGCGTGCCCGTATCGTGTACCGCGATATAGAAAGCCGAATTCGCGCTCTGCCCGGCGTTGAATCGGTGGCTCAAGCTTTTACGACCCCAACGAGTCTTATCAGCTCAGGCGATCGGCTCACCATTGAAAATCATCCTCTCGAACCGGGGCAACAGCCCCCCGACGTTAACTACAACATGGTGACGACCGGATATTTCGACACCCTCCAGATTGCCTTGTTGCGCGGACGCAAGTTCACCGATGTTGACAGCGAAAAGGCCCCGCTCGTTGCCGTCGTCAATCAGAATATGGCAAAGAAGTTCTGGCCCAACGAGGATGCCCTCGGGCGACGGTTCAGCGTCAAAGGCCCGACAGGCCCCTTCATAGAAATCGTCGGCGTCGTCCAAGATGGCAAATACCAGGACGTCACTGAAGATCCGCAGCCCTACTTCTATGTGCCTTTGGAGCAAAGTTACATGTCCATGCGCGTCATCCAGGTCCGCACGTCCGTGCCTCCCGAAACGCTGGCCTTGCAGCTTGAGTCACAAATCCACGAACTCGCTCCGGACGTTCCTATCACGCAAGTGCAAACGATGAGCCAGTCCCTGCAAGGCGCGAACGGCTTTTTCTTTTTCCGTTTCGGCGCGCAAATAACGGCTGTCATGGGCTTCCTCGGCCTGGTTCTCGCCGTCGTCGGAATCTACAGCGTCGTCTCTTACGCCGCTGCACAGCGCACACAGGAAATCGGCATTCGCATTGCCATGGGCGCCACGACGCGAGACATTTTGAAAATGGTGTTGCGCCAAGGACTAGGTGTGGTTGGCATTGGCCTGGCGCTCGGCTTGGTCGTTGCGCTGGCCGGCACGCGCTTGTTGAGCGGCCTCGTCATGGGCATCAAGCCCACTGACCCGGTCACATTTGCGGTCGTCCTTCTCTTGCTGACAGCGATTGCTCTGTTCGCTTGCTGGATCCCTGCGCGCCGCGCTACGCGTATCGATCCGCTCGTCGCTCTCCGCCACGAGTAGGCCATTTAGCCCAGGATGCGGTGTATCTCCGCGGCAATTTCTCCGCTGGCCGCGGAACCACTAGCTTCGCCGAGCGCGCGATAGTTTTCAAAGTGGGCTTCGTCGAACCACTGATTCGCCGTCGTGTCGTGCGGGAAGGCCTTGTCTTTTGTCGCGTATGCCAAGACGTCGCATGGATCGCTCTCCAGCAGCGCCGGCTTCAAATAGATGATCGTTCCATCCTCCTCTGGAAAATCAGGGTTATACCGAATCTTGCCTACTGCGAAATGCGCCTCGGCTCTCATGATCGAAGGATCATCTGGATTTGCTTTCGGCTTAGTTTCCTGAAGCTCCTGCATGATTATTTCTACGCCGAAGTCGGTCCGGCATCGTTCGACCGCGTTGAACAGATCACCGTAGGCGTACGCGGAATCACAGGAAGCATCGCTGGCGATAATTAATTTGCAGCGCCGCCGCACCAGTTCGTACACCGCCAGGTTTTCAAAATGGCCGCCGTCGGAAAGATACACGTACTCGCTGTCGTCATTCGTGGCTCCCAGCAGCTCCTGGAGCAGGCAAAAGAATCCGACGCGCGGACTCCCGTTCTGCCAGCCTTTGCCGCGCGGATTTCCGATCCACCAGCCGAGGCGCACATCGAACAACGTCATCAGAAATCCCAACCCAGGATCGGAATACGAACCCATATTCGGGCTTGCGGCCGCGCCGGATATCGCCACCGCCGTTCCCATGGTCACGCCATGCTTGAATCCTGGCAGCTTACACGCGAGTTTCTCGGTGGGAGCGTAGGAGGCGTCCCAATCCCGCTTGTCTGGAAGTGGCCGCGTAAATCCGCCGTGGATGGGCGTCAGCGCAAACGAACGCGCTTTTCGTGTCTGCAGTGCGAGTTCCTTGCCACGCACCACGTTCAGGCTGGTATTCAAAATCGGAAGAGGCCGCCCGTCTTTGGGATCGATCGAGCCGGCAGGAATTTGTAGTTCGCCAAGAGGGAAATTATCCGCTTCCGAAAATCCCGTGAACGGCTGCGCATTGCGTTTCGGCACGGTCGCGCCCAGATAACAGCGGACCAATCGGTTGCGATACAAGTAGTGAATGGAGAATTCGTTGATGTCCACTCGCCAGGAGACGAACAAGGCCGTGGCAAGAAATACCAGGCCGAGCAGAGGGACGTTAATATCGAAATCCAGATCGCTAGGCATCGCGAGCGTTGGCCAAACCAGACCCTTCACCCAGTTTGCCGCGAACGAAGCAAAGATCGAGAGACCAAGCAGCAGCCCCAGGATGAAAATGTAGGGCGTAAGCTTTGCGGCCAGGGCCAGGATTTTTTTCGTCAACGGGGCGTCGGGATTCCATTTGCTCGTTTTTTCACTCTTGCCAAAAAACACGCCATAGGCCGTCGAGAGGATCCACACCAGCGCGCCGCTGAAAGTCGTGCGATGACCGCCATGCTCCCCGTTAAAGAGCCGCCCCAGCTCCCATGGAAAGTAAATCGAAATCAAGAACATGCTGAGCCACAAAAACGCAAAGAGGAGCAGCCATCCCCCCAACCTTCCCCACCACTCGCGGTGGGCGTCGCTCATGCCGCGCCCCATAAAACCGATATGAATCACGCCAGCGATCAGCATGATGAAGATGGATGCGGGCGTTCCAAACGTCATGTTTTGCCAGTTGCTGTAGGTTAGGTGCTTCGACGTGTCAGCGGGAATTAAAAGATGGCCAAAAGGAACAAAGAGATACCCGATCAAAACACCCGTCGCCGCGGCGGTAGCCATTACAAGCCCGCTCACCGGCCCGCTGCCTCCATGCCTCCTTTTGAAATGTACGATTCGCCTTACAAGGCAGGCGCCAGTCCACATACTGAAATAGAGGCCGACTCCCATCAGCGGCGCACGAAACTTCGGGTGGTCGAGTATTCCCCAATCCGTAAGAAAGAGGCCGCAGCCATAGGTAAACAACGCGGAGGACGCCAACAATGGGCCGATAATGAAGACATGGACCGCCCAGGAATTTGCGTACCAGGGGTCTCTTTTTCCTTCGTGAGGGTCCACCGTTTCGAGATTCAACCCCATGAAAACCACCGCAACTAGCCCCAAAGAAAGCCCTACCGTGAGCGCGAAATACTCCGATCTCATATACGGTTGAAGCGGGTAGTAAGGCGCTGCTTGTGCCCATTCCTCGAGGTCTTCCAAAATGTGCAGCAGAAATACAATGCTCCTGGGCACCAGCAGCAACGCGAGAAGTGCCAGCACCAGGATGATCTGATTCAAAAGCGTGTTTCGCAGGTAGCTTGCGGCAAACGCCAGAAAATCCGCTCGCAGCAATCCCTTCCGGGGCGTTAGGTAGTTGCTGTAATCACGGAGAAAATGTATTTCAGGAGGGTCACTTGCTTCTTCAGGCGTCTTTGGCGGCGTTGATAATCGCTTTTCGATCTCCTGTATTCCGATACTTTGATGATGCATCCATCCCATCAGCCATCCGCCGATATAGCCGCCGCCGGAGACCGTGGAAACGTAATCAACCGATCGCAGCAGCTTCTTTTTCGCGAGAGCCTGCAGAACGCCAAGGTTGAAAGTCGCGCTACGGATGCCTCCGCCTGAAAACGCCAAGCCGATCAGGCTCTTTTGAGCAGCTGGCCTTTGCAGGTTTTCCCCCAGCCGCAAGTTACGGGATGTCTGTATCTGCTGGTGCTCTTGATCGAGCACATCGCGGATGGATGGTAGCGTCATTTCTTCTCGCACTCCGGGAGCTATGGAGCGGCTGCGGCTCTCCCCATGGCCGGGAGGAATCCCTAGAGTAGTGCATCGCGCCCTCGCCTCGTTTCATCCTGTTAGAACTTCTTTTCTTGCAATATTGCCGGCATAGCCCCTGGCTCTGCGGAGAACTCCCCCTCTCCGGTTGCACCAGTGGAACCATGGCTTTAGTTTCTGTGCCTGTTTGGGACACTTCCGGTTAACCTTAGGTTTAAGCACTGCTTCCCTCGATGAGTGCACATCGTGTCCTACGAACACCTGCGCCGCAGTAGTCGCATTCCGAAAGAGGTCGCTATCCTTTTGACCGGAAGCGATCTGGATGGCAAAGGCTTCTCGGAAATGACGAAGACCGTGCTGCTCAGCCGCCACGGTGCCGGCATCATTTCCACGTATAAACTTTCCGCCGAGCAAGAGATCATCATTCGCTACCTGGATACCAACCGCGAGGCTCTGGTTCGCGTTGTAGGCCGGATTGGCTCTGAAGGCGAGATCTACACATACGGCGTGGCGTTTGCGGATCACTCCAATATCGACTTTTGGGGCATCGACTTTGCCCCTGTTTCCGAGAGAGAAAAACAAGCTCGTCGCATGCTGCTGGAATGCGGCAACTGCAAAGAACGCGAGACTGTGGAGCATAGCGACGTGGAATCCGACGTCTTCCTCATCAATGAGGGCATCGTTCGCTTTTGTAAGCAGTGTGGCGATTCGACCCTTTGGAAGCGCTCTTCGGAAGTCACGGAAGAGCAGCCCGTTCTGGTAGGCGCCGGGCCGGTTGCTAATGCTTCCTCGTCCGCGGAAGTGCAAAACAGCGTTGGAACGCAAGCTCCTCGAGGCCCCAAGGCCTCCCCAATCGCACAGGTGCCCTCCATTCTGCAGGGTTCCCCCGGCTCGCAAGCTCCCTCGGCGTATTCTTCGCCGACGGACCGCAAGGCCGCCGTTCCCTTGGACAACCGCCGCAAACACCCTCGCACCAAGGTGAGTTATAAGGCTTCGATTCGCCGCTCGGGCTTTCCCGACGACACCGTCACCTGCGAAGACATGTCCAAAGGCGGCCTGTGCTTCAAGAGCCGCAAGCAGTATTTCAAGGGGACCGATATCGAAGTCGCCGTTCCCTATTCGCCCGGCGGCAATGCCATTTACGTCCCTGCGCAAATCGCCTGGGTCGTAGAGATCACCAAAGACAAGCTGTACAAGTGCGGCGCCGCTTACCGCCGCACCTCCCGAGCCTCGTAAAGCCTCTCTCTAACAACAAGAAACTGGATACCGCCTGCCCGTTCACTAAAATGTTCTTGACAACTTATACTGTGTACCATACAGTGTGCGGCGTACACTGTATGTCGCCCGGTAACAACCAACACGACCTCTTCGAAAACCTGCGGCTTGAGCTGCGCCGCGGGTCTCTCATCCTCGCAGTCATGGCGTCCCTCCAAACCGAACAGTATGGATACACCCTTCGCAAAGCCCTCACGGACCATGGCATGCCTATCGATGAGGGCACTTTGTACCCGCTGTTGCGTCGATTGGAGACACAGGGAATCCTGGTCAGCGAATGGCGTGAAGAAGACAAACGCAATAAGCGGTTTTACAGGCTTTCTGAAGATGGCAAAGCCATTTTCAAACAACTGCTTGCCGAGTGGCAGAGCATGAATTCTTCCTTGAACGGGATTCTTTAGGAGCGCGTGATGGACATTTTGGAAAGCTACCTTAGGGCTGTGAAGCGATGCCTGCCACGAGCGCAAAGCGACGACATCATTAAAGAGCTCTCGGACGAACTTCGTTCACAAATCGACGAACAACAAGCGGCACTTGGCCGCTCATTCAACGATCAGGAGATGATGGCCTTTTTCAAGCAGCAGGGCGACCCGATGACAGTTGCACGCCGTTACCGGCAAGATCATCACAGCTTGTCTCTGGGATGGGAGCTGATCGGACCCGAGCTCTTTCCGACGTATCTGATGTTCTTGTCCTTCAATTTGACGCTAACCATAGCGGCTGTTGTCGTCGTCTCGCTGATCATTCACATAGCAATCACGCTACAGGCATTCATCGTTCCGGTTCTGGCGCAAATTATTTGTCTAACAGTGGTTTTCACTGCTCTGAATCTTATACGGCGCAAGTTTCCGCAGCCCTGGTATTACCCGCCCGCGGAACTTGCTCCCATGCTTCCTATTAGCCGCTGGTACTCGCTGGTTGGCCTGATCATGTGGGCGACCGTGGCCGTTTGGTGGCTCGCGGTGCCTCACTTTCCTCAGCTGATTCTGGGATCGGGAGCGGCCTATATAAAGCTCGCTTCCTCGTGGCACAGATTTTATGTGCCAATGCTTCTACTTGTGCTGGCCTCTATCTTTCAGAGAGTTCTAAGTCTGTTCCACCCGACGTGGACTTGGGTGGTGCCGGTGATACGGATGGTTATTAACGGCGCGGCAGTGCCGATCTTGTGCGTACTCATGTTCAAGAGCCCGACCTTGGTGGTGCTTGCGGACGGAATCCAAAGCAACGCGCACTACGAGCAACTGGTGGACAACTTCAATGGGTTGATTCGCTGGGGGATTCTTGGGCCGTGGCTGTGGATGTACACGGGCATCAGCGCCGTTGTTTACGCGTGGTACAGCGTGCCGCATTTGCGGCGGCTGATTCGCCGCACGCGCGGGCAGGCCTCATCGGCTGCAGTCTAGCGGGATTGCACCATCGAAAGGATCGAGAATTATGAAGGCTCTTTTTTTAATTCTGGAGTTGCTGACCGAAAGCGATGCTGTTCGAAACGTTTTGGATTTCTGCTTCACGGCAGGCGTTGTCAGTGTGGTTGTTCTCTTTTTGTTAGTCACTTATCAGGTGCTTCGTCGTTCGTGCGTGCGCCGCACTACGCCTTCACACGCCTAGAAATTCCGAGAGAGTTAGAAGGAAAACCATGAGTAACGAATGCTGGGCCGAGCTTTCCGGCGTGAAAAAACGTTTCGGAAAGACCGTGGCTCTCGACGGTCTGGACCTGCACGTGAGCGCCGGCGAACTTTTCTCCGTGCTTGGCCCGAATGGGGCCGGAAAATCCACAGCCATATCGCTGCTGCTCGGACTACTTAAGCCCGACGCGGGCGCTGCGAGGCTCTTTGGTACGTCACCATTCCGTGTCGAGGCACGGCGCCGGGTCGGCGTCATGATGCAGGAAGTCACGCTCGCGCCGGAGCTTCGCGTTCGCGAACATATAGCTCTCGTCGCCAGCTACTATCCTCATCCTCTTACTCCCGTGGAGGCCATGGAGCTGACGAACATTTCTTCGTTGGCTTCGCGTCCTTACGGAAAACTTTCTGCGGGACAGAAACGGCAAGTGCAGTTCACGATGGCAGTTTGCGGGAGGCCGAAACTACTCTTCCTGGATGAGCCCAGCGTCGGACTTGATGTTCACGCGCGCGAAACGATGTGGGCAACGCTGCGTCAACTGGTGCACAACGGTGCTTCCATCGTGCTAACTACCCACTATCTCGAAGAAGCCGAGTCTCTATCGAACCGCGTCGCCGTTCTAAACAAGGGTCGTCTCATCGCTTCTGGCACCGTCAATGAAATTCGGGCGCTGGTCGTTCGCAAACATATTACGTGTTCGACCGTGCTTGCTGCTGATCATATCGCCGCATGGCCAGACGTCGAGAGCGTGACGCGCGATCAGCAGCGCCTGCAAATCAGTACGAGTAATTCCGAGGCGGTCGTGCGTCGCTTGCTGGCGGCGGATTCGAATCTACAGGAACTGGAAGTTCGGCGCGCGGGACTCGCGGAAGCGTTTACGGAACTCACTCAGGAGGCCGCGTGATGAATGCCACGTCGTTTGAAAACGCCAGCACGTTTGAAAGCCCCAAGCCATTCCGCAATTTTGACGATTCATCTCTCGTCGCTGTGATGTCCACTGGCCGGCTGCTGAGCGCTTATCTCGCGGAAGCCAAATTCGAATCCTTGCGCATGTTTCGCGTGCTTGGCTTCTCGATCCCTTTTTTGGTACTTCCCGCCGCGCTATATCTGCTGTTCGGAGTTGTACTTTTCGGGGATGCCATTCGAAACGACCCAACTGCAGGGAAATTCCTCTTCGCAGCGTTCGCCGTCTTCGGTGTGATGGGCCCGGGAATGTTCGGCTTCGGCGCCACCATCGCCACGGAACGCGAACAGGGGTTACTTACGCTCAAGCGCGCATTGCCCGCGCCTGCGGGTTCCTATCTGCTGGCAAAACTTCTTATGACCATGCTCTTCGCTCTCATCGTAATGGCCACCATGATTCCTGCGGCCCTATTGCTCGGCCATTTGCCGCTTACCTTCGCTCAATGTGCGAGCGTAACAGCAATCAGCGTGTTCGGCTCACTGCCCTTCTGCGCTATCGGATTATTTATCGGAACGCGCGTCTCAGGGAAAGCCGCCATCGCGTTCGTGAATCTTATCTATGTGCCGATGATGCACGTCTCGGGCTTGTTTTATCCGCTGCCCAAATTTCTTCGGACCATATCGCCGGTCTGGCCGACCTATCACTTGCAACAGTTGGCCTTCGCCGCGCTGGGCATGTCCTCTTACGGCAAAACCGTAATACACGTCGCGGTACTCGCTGGCGTCACCGCGTTCTCGATCCGGCGGCTCGCGCGCGTCGGCTGATCTCGAATCGGCGGCACGAGTTAATCTTCGTTTCCGATTAGGACAAGTCCGTCTTTGTTCCGATATGAAACATAGTAAGGTCAGAAGAGAGTCACGCGGCTAGACTTGTCCTCCGAGGAGCGCCGGAATGGTGCAGATCAAAGGATCCGCAATCAAAGAGACCATCGAGCAAATCAAATCGCGCGCCGGTGATGCTGCCTTCCAGAAAATCCTCGGCTTTCTCGACGACGAAACGCGGAGGGTCTGCGAAGGCGACATTTTCTCTTCCAGTTGGTACCCACTCGATCTTTTCACGCGCTTCCTGGAAATCGAGATCAAGGTTCTCGCGGATGGAAACGAAGAAATGGTCACGCGCGGTTCGGAAGCGGTGATCGAGCGGCAGCTTCGCGGAATCTACAAAGCCTTTGTGAAATTAGGATCACCCGAATTTGTGATCAAGCGCATCGCGGCCGTGCACGCGACGTATTTTCAGGGCGTTCCCATCGAGGTGCAGCTGCAGGGAAAAGGCCGGGCGCTGGTGAAATACACTGGCTTCGAGAAGCAGCATCGCATCATGGGACTTGCCATTGTCGGGTTCTTTAAAAAAGCTTTGGAGATTTCCGGAGCCAAAGATGTGGCCATATACTTCTCCGTCCCGATTGAGGAAGGCAAAGAGTTTTCCGAACTCTCCATCGCCTGGAACTAATCGAGTGGCCGACGGGAGGAGATTGCTCACTCCTTCCATTATCCGTCAAGCTTGATACAACCCCTTTGCAATAAGTTGAATACAATAGAGTGACCCAAAACCACCCGGCGCCTGGGAAGCCAGCCCGCGATTTATGAGAGCATTAGCCATGTCCAAATTCTGCCAAGAGATGTTGCGCGTCTCAGCGCTCGCCGTTTGTTTCGCATTGGCTTTCGAAAGCCCGATTCAGGCGCAGGAGCAACCCCAGGGGGTGATTCGCGTTGGCGTGAACCTTGTATTGGTCGACGCGACCGTGAAGAACAAGGCCGGCCAAATCATGGCGGATTTGAAGAAGGAAGATTTCGAGCTACGAGAAGATGGCGTGGCGCAAAAACTGGATGTATTCAGCCGGGACGAATTGCCCCTCGAGGTCGCACTCGTTTTGGATCTGAGCGATTCAATCGAGCCATTCCTCGGCCCTTTGCGAGACGCCGCAAACACCGCTCTCGCCGCACTCAAGGCCGATGACGAGGTCGCGCTGTTTACTTTTTCCACGCAGGCGCAATTGCGCGTTCCTTTCACGAAAGACAAAAGCAAAATCGCCGAGGAGATCAATACTTTTCGCGCCGGTGGCGCCACAAATATCAATGACGGAATCTTCCTCGCCTCGGAGAATCTGCTTAAACAGCCGCCCAAGGGCCGCCGGGTGATCATCTTAATCAGCGATGACGTCGGCACGGACGCTGGAGGTCAAGGCACGCGTGACATTGTTACAGAAGCTATCGCGGCAGACATTGTCCTCTATAACCTCAAAATTCCCGGCTACAACCCACCGCAAACTCTGCTCTACGCCAGCATGATTCCTGGCCTGGTCAACATTCGCAAAGTGATGGACCAGACCGGCGGCGAACTCTTCGACGTGCAAGACATCGCACACCTCGATCCGGTCTTTCGCGCTTTGATCCAGAGAATTAAGACGCGCTACACGCTTGGCTACTACACAAACGCTAGCGCAGCTCTCGGAAAGCCTCACAAACTCGACGTTCGCCTGGCCTCTTCCTTCGGGAAAAAAGGCAAGGACTACGTCATCCTCTCCAAAAATGGTTTTTACGTTCACTAAAGAATGAAAGAGTGCCTAACAGTGGACGGTACGTAATTCGGTTAGAGCCTCAGTGGCGAGAGTGGAGCGGATTACGGGACATCGTGCCATGCAACGAATTCATCGGGACCCCATTCGGCGCCCATATTATCGTCCGTTATTGTGGGGTATTTGCCCAGGCGAGGCCGCAGTGTCGCGGAAGTTTCGAGGCCGAGATAGGTAGCAGGTGCGTTGAGGGTATCGGCCAGGGCGAGATATCTCGCGAGTGCTTCTTGAACGCCTGCGTCTCCGGTGGGAAATACAAGCTTACCGTCGATTCGGAATTCTCGCAGATTGCGCTCCCAGCGCGCCTTGTCCACTCCAATCGGCGAATCGCTGACCATAAGAACATTGATAACGCGCAGCCCGTAGGGAAACTCGCGAAGAGCAGTTGCCATCGATTCGAACGAGCCCGTCGAATTGAAGTAATATATGCCGCCGGGATTTAAATGCTTGCGAATCAGCTGGAAGAATTCGGTCGAGAGCAAGTTCGTGCTGTGATCGCGCCAGTGATAGGTCGTGTTGGCGACGATGACGTCATAATGCTCTTCCGGATGAGCGATGAGCCAGCGGCGGCCGTCGTCGATGTGCAAGTGCAACTTGGGATTTTGCAGAAGCGACTGCACTATCGGGTATTGGGAAATCAGCTGCAAGTAGCCGGGATTGATTTCGACTACCTCGAGCGATTCCACATCCGAATTATTTGCGAAAACCTGGCCCCACGATCCCGAAGCAAGTCCGATCATGAGAATACGTTTAGGAGCCGGATGCACAGCGCTCACAAAAAATGCCCGAATGACGGAGTTGGCATCGTTCTGCGGATCAACGCGGAAGTAGCCGTCGTAGACGGAACCACCAAAGAGGGCGCCCTCGGAAGTGACGCAAATGACGCCGTTGCGGTTTTCCACGACGTGGGCAAACGCGCCCGGGTCTCGATACTTTCCGCCGAACGCGAGTTTTTCGTACAAAAGAGTGTATTGGGTCGAAGCAACGAAGACCAGCGCCAGAGCGGCGAGTCCGAGAGACGCGGCCCAGAGAGGCGGCCAGCGGAAGCGCAATCCTTGTTGGCTCACGATGAGTATGCCGGTCGCAATCGCGGAGACCCCGAGCAGAATTGCAATCTGGCGCAGAGTGAAATACTGCATCAGCACGAACCCGATCCCGAGGCTGCCCACCACGGCTCCTACGATATTGGAGACATAGATCAGGCTCACGCCGCGTCCGGCTTGCTCGTTGGGGTTCACGGACAATTGACACAACAAGGGCATGACCGCGCCAATGAGCGCCGAAGTGATAAAGAACAGAGGTGCGCTCGAAAGGTAGGGGATTTTGCGCCCCATCAAAGAAGCGACTAGCGGAGGCAGATAAGCGGAAATGATTCCGGCAAGGATCATCATCACGCCAATGACCTGAAGCACGCGTTTTGGACTTACGTCATGTGTGAAATGCTCGGCGAGATAGGCTCCAGCGGCGACGCCTCCGAGAAAGATTGCCAGGAGGAGAGAAAAGGCGGGAGCTCTGTCCATCGATGCAATGGAGAAGACGCGGAACCACTCGATTTCGAAACCGAGCGAGATGCAGCCCGAGAGTCCAGCAAGGAACATGGCCATGGGCAGCGAAATGGCGGGTGTGAAGTTCGCGATTGCCTGCGGCTCGGTGGCACCATGCGGAGTTGTCGCCCGGCGGCTTCGGCCATAAAGAAATGCGGTTAGGCCAACGATCACGTTGAGACCAGCCGCGATTCTGACGGAACCGGAGAGGCCGTAGTCTCGCAGCAGAAACTGCGCACAGAAATAACACGCGACGGCCGAGCCGAGTGTATTCACAAAATAAAGCCTGGAGACAGAAAGACCAACGCGGCCGGAACGCCCCACGAGGTGTTCCACCAGGAGTGGAAGCGTCGCGCCCATGAGCATGGTAGGCAGCAGCAGGAGGAGCAGGCTGAACAGGATCACGTGAAGCAGACCGGACCCGGCGGTGAAAGATGCCGCCCAATGAAAAATCCGCAGAGAGAGAATGCCGAATACGGCCACGCCCATTTCGCAAGCACCAAATAGCAAAATCCCATGCCGCGGAAACCGTGCCGACAGGCGGCCGCCAAGTAGGCTGCCGAGGCCCAGCCCTAGCATAAACGCGCTCACCACCACCGCGACAGATTCGACGTTGACTCCGTAGATTGCAAAGAGCGCCCTTTGCCAAACCACTTGATAAATTAGCGCAGGCATACCGGACGCGAAAAAGAGAGCGCTCAGGAGCAGCGACTCCCACCGATGCGACGATTTATCAGACACGAATACCGCCGCCAGAAAGAGCAGCAGATCGATCAGCAAGAGGCCTAAAACCGGTTGAATCGGCATGGTCGTTTAGGGGCCTCTCCGAAAGGGCCCGCAGGCTGATAGGGCCTGCACATTGTTTAAATTATGCGGGGAGCGGAATGAATCGCGAACAGGGATGAAAATTGGCGTTGCGTAAGGCCTAATAAGCGGCGCGTGTCACGGACCTAAGTCTAAAGACGAATGTGGATGGCTCTCAGCGTAGAGCGATTCACTGAACCTAGGCTTACTGGAATTGCGTTACGACTTCTCCGTTCTCAATTTTCAGATTGGAGATGTCTGAAGGGAGCTTCAGCTTTTCGCGGTTTTCCGGCGATTCCATCATCTTTCGCACGGCCGCTTCCAGCACGGCTTGCGGGATAGGCAAAGAACCGATCTGGCCGCTCACCGGCTCGAACTTAAGAAAACCGTTGTCTGCGCCCAGCTTGCCTACGAGTTGCAGGGTCATGTCCTTGCCGTGTACATCGAACACCACATAGGCTCGGACGTGATCATCGACCAGCTGCACCTTCACATCCTTGACGTTGGAGCGCATCTGCTCGATGTCGTCCGTCGTCGGCTGTTCAGCATTCAACGCCCCGTCAGCGCCACCGCTGGGAGCCGCACTCGGCATTGCGCTCGGCGCATTGGAATTGGTGTTCGTGTTGGCTGTGTTGGAGTTGGCCGCCGGGAGGACCAGATGGGACGCTAAATACGAGTTGAGTTCCGTTTCGCTCATGTGCAGGGTGGCGGGCTGACCTTGGGCCACGGCCTGCTGGACATCCTGAAATTTCTGTTCGGCCCGGGCAGCGGCTTCTGGAGTGGTCGAGATGACCGGCGGCGCAGGCTTATGTAGCAATAGAATCAATACTATGAGGGCGCAGGCGTAGACCGTCCAGCGAACAATTCGGAAGACCAGAACCAAAGTGCTGACATTTGAAGATTGGGGATCGGACACCGGATTTCCCCCGGGAGGATTGGCGATACCTGGCATGACTTGCTCCTTGCTCTTCTGCCCCAGTAGTTGGATGTTCGTTCCCGCTGCTAAGTTTCGTATTTTCAGCCGCTCAGCCGAAGGTCAGCGAGCCTGGCACGGCGCGGGGAGACAGCTTATCCCGTCTACCCCTAACCCTAGAGTTCGCTTATGGTTGCGGCAAGAGGACGAAAGTACCCGCCATGCAAACTCGCCACCTGACCGCTTGTCCCTGTCCGGCAACCAACTTACCCTTTTCCTGGATGGTGCCATCCAAAGTGGAAATGCTGAAAACAAGGGAAGCGCGGACACGTCTAGCTACTATATCGTCAGTCGATATAGTATGCCGGCTGCCGATATAAGAAGGCAGTGGGTTGCTTCCTCAAAGGGCCCATGCCGTTCGGAGTTTTTCGCGGAGGGTTAGTATGCGAAGGGTTTTAGTTCTTGTGCTCGCAGGATTTTTCGCAGGAGCAGTCGCGCTTCGCGCAATTCGCTCGCAGCCTGCTCGTGCCGCGATTCCGCTGCCGCCCGGTCCCCAATTCACCTCAGACGGAAAGCTTGTGCGGCCGGAAGACTATCGCCGGTGGGTGTATGTCTCGTCGGGCTTCGGAATGAGTTACAACCCTGGCGCTGGAGGAAATGGAGCGCCCGCTTTTACAAACGTGTTCGTCGCTCCTGCGGCCTACGATTTCTTCAGGGCCAATGGAACCTGGCCAGACAAAACAGCATTCGTTCTGGAAATTTATAGTTCGGCTTCCCATGGCTCGATCAATCAAAAGGGGAGCTATCAGGAATCGCTGGTGGGCATGGACGTCGAAGTGAAGGATGAGTCTCGCTTTGTGGATAAGTGGGCCTATTTCAATTTCGACAATTCCGCAAAAACGGCGAGCGCGATGACCCCAAGTAAAAATGAATGCTGGAACTGTCACGACCAGAACGCCGCCGTGGAGCATTCCTTCGTGCAGTTCTATCCCGAGTTTCTGAAAATCGCGCGCGAAAAAGGGACCATTAAACCTACGGTTCATTTGGAAGATAAAAACAAATGAACGAATGGAAGAAAAAGAAGATCGCCGCTTGCTCGTCGGCGTGCGCTCGTACAAACTCGGAATCGTATCCAGCATCTTTCTTCTGGAAACCATGCCGAGGAGGCGATCATGCCGCGCATTCTCTCTTATCTCCTGCTTTTACTGACTCCCTTCTCCACCGCCGCGCAGCAAACACAGCCGCCGACCGCGGACCCTGCAACGCTCGCGCAGAAGCAGCCGAACGCGCGGCCGCGCATTGGCGTGGCGCTGGAGGGTGGCGGCGCGCTGGGACTAGCGCACATCGGCGTGCTCGAGTGGTTCGAGGCGCACCATATTCCGGTGGATTACGTTGCGGGCACGAGTATGGGTGGTTTGGTGGGAGGCTTTTACGCAACAGGGATGAGCCCTGCGGAAATGAAAAAATTCATCGCGGAAGTCGATTGGAATGCGGTTCTGCGCGATGCGACACCCTACGAAGATCTTTCCTTCCGAAGAAAAGAAGATCAGCGGGCCTATCCGAATGCGTTTGTTCTCGGGCTGCGGAATGGATTGTCACTTCCAGCTGGATTGAACTCTGGTCACCAGATCGGACTTTTGATCGACCGCGTCACGCTGCCCTACTACAAATTGGAATCGTTCGAGACGCTGCCCACGCCGTTTCGGTGTGTGGCCACGGATCTGGTCAGCGGAAAAGAAGTCGTATTCGATCAAGGCTCACTCGCGCTGGCGTTGCGTTCGACGATGTCGATTCCCGGGGCGTTCGCACCGGTAGTCGACAAGGATCGCGTGCTGGTGGACGGCGGGCTGGTGAACAATCTGCCGACCGACGTCGTCAAGCAGATGGGCGCTGACATCGTGATCGCCGTGCACCTGGAGACGCAGCCGGTGGAAGCCGCGGACCTCAAGTCTCTCTTCACAGTGCTGGAACAATCTGTTCGTGTGGTGGTTGCGGAAAGCGAACTTCGCGGTCTTGCGCGAGCGGACGCTGTGGTCAGCGTGCCGCTTGGAGGATATAGCTCCACCGATTACAAGAAGCGCGATGCGATCATGCAAAAGGGTTACGAGACGGCCGAGGGAAAATCCCAATTGCTCGAAAAGTTCGCGCTGAGCGATGCGGAGTGGCAGGACTACTTGCGAAATCGCGAGGCGCGCAAAATGACGCTGGCGCCGGTGCCGCAGTTTATCAAGGTGGCGGGAGCGGACACTGCGCAGCAAACCGAGAACATCGAGCACTACCTGGCTCCCTTGGCGGGCAAGCCGCTGGACACGGAAAAGCTGGATCGCGCGCTCACGCGGCTTACTGGCGTGGGCCGGTACGACACGGTGGGTTACCGGATCATGGAGCGGGACGGGCAACAAGGGCTGCTCATTCAGGTGAGCGAAAAAAACTATGCGCCACCCACGATTCAGCCGGCCTTCGAGGTAGACGGTTCAGAAAGCGAAGAGGTGAGCTTCACGATGGGCGCGCGGCTAACTTTTTTGGATGTAGCGGGATTCCGATCCGAATGGCGCACGGATTTTCTGTTCGGGAATACCTATGGGCTGGGAAGTGAGCTGTACAGGCCTTTCACGCCGGTGAGCAAGTGGTTTTTCGCGCCGCACGGCTCGGCGAGCACGCGAGTCTTTCAAATATACGAAAAGGGGAATCCGCTGGCTGACTACAAACTTGGCCAAGCTGACATCGGGATCGACGCGGGCTACGGATTCAACCGCTTCAGCGAGTTGCGCTTCGGCTACGAGGTGGGTTATCTCGACGCAAAACTGCGGCTGGGCACCCCGGTGTTTAGTTCCGTGAACGGTCGCACAGGCGCCTCGAAACTGCACTACATTTTCGATCACACGGATAGCCCGGTGATTCCGCGCAGCGGCGTGCGCTCCGAAACAACTTTTCGATGGTTTGATACGAGTCCCGGAGCAGCCAATGCGTTCCCTTCCCTGCAGGCAAATATTGAATATTTCCAACCGGTTTCGGCACTAGGGTCCGTGTTCGTAGATGGCCGGGGAGGGACGACGTTTGGATTTAATAGCACGGGAATTCCACAATTCTTTCTCGGCGGGCCGCTGACTCTCAGCGCGTACGGCTTGAATGAGCTGCAAGGCGATCAATACTATTTGTTCCGGGCGGGCTATTTGCACGACCTGTGGATCTTGCCGCCGCTGGTGGGCAAAAGAGTATTTGTGATCGGCTCCTACGAATTCGCAAAAATCTACGGCGCTACGAACGAAAGCAAATTTCCAAATGATGTTGCCGCCGGTATCCTCGCGGAAACGGTCATCGGTCCTCTGTTTGTCGGGGGAAGTGAGGGCGACACAGGCCATCACAAATGGTTCTTCCAGCTTGGGCGGGTGTTCTGACGCGCTCGGACGGCAGGGGTTTATGTTCCTGAGGAGCCTTGCAGCTTTCTATCATCTGGCGCAGGAGGAATACGGCGTGCCGTTAGAGCAGGTGAACAGCCGGCCTCATGCGGTGTCATTGTTTGGTGCTGGTATCATTTCAAATGACGCCACTAACCATCATTGCTACGCGTTGCCATAGCCCGCACTTTTAGACTATGCTGCCGCTTCAGCGTGATCGTCGGCGAAGTTTCTTGTCCGCCTGTCGCGTTTGACAAGGACGCGAAGGCTAAGACAGAACGCGAAAGCTGAATGCACGCCCCCTCCGTCCGGTCTGGTTCAGCATCGGATCTTTATACGAGCCTCGGATTGACACTTACTGGACACACAAACCGGATAGAACGGCATCGGCAAAGGATTCTGTGTTGCATGTCGCTTGCTGCATGCGCTTCCATCGGCTTCTTCTTCTCAACCGGGCTCTTCTCCTCCACTTTGTTGGCACAGCAGACAGATTCCGCGACGCCTGCTGTCGTGCAACCGGGAGCGCCGGGTAAGCCAAGCAAGACACTTCCGCCGTCAACGAAAGGCACGTTGCCCAAGCAGTCGCAAGCCGATGTGGAGTTCATGCAGGGCATGATCATGCATCATGAACAAGCGGTGGAGATGACGGCGTTGATTGCTTCGCACACGGAGAACAAGGCTTTGCGGTCGCTCGGCGCTCGCATTAGCACCTCGCAGTCGGATGAGATAAAGTTTATGCAGCGGTGGCTCGCGGCTCGGGGAGAACCGGTTTCCATGGCGATGCCGGGAATGCCAGACATGGATGCATCCGGCAATCCGATGCCTCTTATGCCCGGTATGCTTACGCCGGAGCAGATGGCGGCGCTGCGCAAGGCGAAGGGCGCCGAGTTCGACCAGTTATTTTTGACAGGAATGATTCAGCACCATAATGGCGCGTTGATCATGGTGAAGGATTTGTTCGACACCGCGGGGGCGGGGCAGGACGCCGACTTGTTTAACTTCGCGACCGATGCGGACAATACGCAACGGGCTGAAATCAAGATTATGCAGAGCATGTTGGAGAAAAAACCCTCAGAGGAGAAACGATGATTCGAGTGCCCAGTGTTGCTTTTCGTGTGGCGGTGGCCACGATCTTTTTGTGTTTCGGTGGGAGCCGGATGCGGGCGCAGACGCCCACGACTCCGCCGCCCGCGCAGGAGCCCGCGAAGACGCCAGAGGCCGAAGAGAATCCGTTTGCTCCGCAGCCTGCTCCGCCGCTGCCGCCAGGAATGACGGGGGCGGATGTGAACGATCCCCGCTTCAAGCTGACGCCGGGAATGTATGACGCCGGCGAGGCGTCGATGGGCATCAAGCACCTCCTGCTTGTCAAGAAACCGGACGCGTTTCAACTCGGCTCCGATGATCCCGATAGCCCGAAGGTACAGAAGACCCTTGGCCAGCTCGGCGTAAGCGGTACCGCGAAGATGCCGAAGCCGCTGCAGTTGGTGATTGCACAGCTCGCTTTCGGAAACTCAGACTTTGCGTTCCAGGGCAACCACCTGTTCCAGGGGAATTTTTATGGCGTGAATATCTTTGACATCTCCAATCCGGCGAACACCACGTTGCTGACTTCGCTGGTGTGCCCCGGCGGTCAGGGCGATGTGTCGGTGTACAAAAATCTGCTGTTCATGTCGGTGGAGATGCCGAATGGACGCCTGGATTGCGGTGCGCAAGGATTTCCGCCGGAGCCTCCGGCACCTCCTCCGGCTCCCGGGGAAGAAAGAAAGCGCCGCTTGCCTGCAGCGCAGAAGGACCGCTTCCGCGGCGTGAGAATTTTCGATATTTCCGACATCAAGAATCCGAAGCAAGTGGCAGCGGTACAGACCTGCCGCGGGTCGCATACGCATACTCTCGTGGTGGATCCGAACGATAAGGACAACGTTTATATCTACGTCTCGGGGACATCGTTCGTGCGTCAACCGGAAGAACTGGCAGGTTGCTCTGGCGAAGCGCCGGACAAGGATCCGAATACGGCGCTGTTCCGTATCGAAGTCATCAAGGTTCCAGTGGCGGCCCCGCAGGACGCGAAGGTGGTTTCCAGCCCCCGCGTGTTTATCGATGCACGGACGGGCGCGCTAAACGGTCTCACCAACGGCGGTAGCCACGGCAAGAACGAGGAGAAGCCTGCGGACACGAACCAGTGCCACGACATCACGGTGTACTCGGCGATCGGGTTGGCGGCGGGAGCGTGCTCCGGAAATGGAATTATTCTCGACATCAAGGATCCGGTACATCCGAAGCGCGTCGACGCGGTGAACGATCCGAACTATTCCTACTGGCACTCGGCTTCGTTCTCGAACGATGGAACGAAAGTGGTGTTTACCGACGAGTGGGGCGGCGGTCTTGGCGCGCGGTGCCGTCCAAACGATCCGATGAAGTGGGGCGCGGACGCGCTCTTTAACCTGAAGGATGACAAGCTAACCTTCGCAAGCTATTACAAGCTGCCGGCCGCGCAAGGCGACACGGAAAACTGCGTGGCTCACAACGGCTCGCTGATTCCGGTACCCGGCCGCGATATCGAAGTGCAGGCCTGGTATCAAGGCGGTATCTCTGTGGTGGACTTCACGGACGTGATGCATCCCTTCGAGATTGCCTACTTCGACCGTGGGCCGATCGATCCGAAGATGCTGGTGCTGGGCGGCGACTGGTCAGCCTATTGGTACAACGGCACTATCTATGGTTCGGAGATTGCGCGAGGATTGGACGTCTTCGAACTGACGCCAACCAAGTTCCTGACGCAAAACGAAATCGACGCGGCGAACACCGTTCACGTGGCTGAGCTGAATGTGCAGAACCAGCAAAAGCTCGAGTGGCCGGCGAAGTTGGTCGTGGCGAAGGCGTACGCAGATCAACTGGAGCGTTCGCAGGGTTTGCCGGCAGACCAACTCGCAACTCTGCGCGCGGCGATCCAGGGTGCCGAGAGTTCGCACATGAACAAGGGCAAAGTCGCGAAACTAAAGAGCATGGCGCCGTCCTTGGAAAAGAGCGCGGCTACGGCAAAGAGTCCAGCTGACGCGAAACGGTTGCAAGCTTTGGCGGATCTCCTGAAGCATCCGTCGGCATAAACGTAACCGCAATCCCAACATGGTGGTTTCTTAGTTGCGCCAACGGAGCGAAAGCTCCGCTGGCGCAACTTCCATTACAACTACATTTGCCCGGCAACAAAAAGTCTGGCACCGGGCGCTGGAGAGATTGTGTTGCCTGTTGACGACGCGATTTCTTGTGGCGGGCGGGGCAATTCTCCTACAATCAATGCGCGTGGGCTGCCGGTACGGATGCGCGCCATGCCATCACGCCCGGAGAAAGTTATGCTGAAACTTATGACTGCTTTTATCGCGTTTGGCGCCATGGCGTTGGGCGCCATCTACACGCCTGGCACGGCCGCCGACGGGAAGTTCGGCCCGTCGAACCCTCTTTATGCGCCGAGCACGCTGCCCTTCCACGCGCCTCCCTTTGACAAGATCAAAGATGATGACTATCAGCCGGCCATCGAAGCGGGCATGGCCGAGGAGCTAGCCGAGATTCAGGCGATTGCAGACAATCCCGCTGCGCCGACCTACGAAAATACGCTCGTGGCCATGGAGAAGACTGGACAACTCTTGCAGCGAGCGCTCGCCGCGTTCGGCGCGGTCACCGCTGCGAATACCAATCCTGCGCTGCAACAAGTACAAGCCGATGAAGCGCCGAAGCTGGCGGCACACCAGGATGCCATCAGTTTGAACGCAAAACTTTTTGCCCGCGTGGCGGCCGTTTACAAGCAGCGCGAATCGCTCAAGCTCGATGCGGAGTCGCTGCGGCAGCTTCAGGTCACCTACGACGCTTTCGTCCGCGCTGGCGCGAATCTTTCCGACGCAGACAAAACCGAGTTGAAGAAACTGAATGAGCAAATCGCGACACTCGCGAACGACTTTTCGACAAAGCTTCTGGCGGCCACGAAAAACGGAGCTTTTGCGACGACAGACAAGAGTGCGCTCGTCGGGTTGAGCGATTCGCAAATTGCTTCTGCCGCGCAGGCCGCCCAAGGCCGCAAACAGGAAGGCTATGTGCTCCCGCTTCAGAACACGACGCAGCAGCCAGTGCTCGGCTCGCTCAGCGTCCGCGCGGCACGCCAATCCATCTTCGAGAAATCCTGGAATCGCGCCGAACGTGGCGATGCCAACGATACACGCGATCTCATCTCGCATCTGGCGCAGCTGCGCGCTCGCCGCGCACAGTTGCTCGGCTTCCCCAATCACGCAGCTTGGAAGCTGGGCGACCAGATGGCCAAAACTCCGGAAGCCGCTCTGAAGTTCATGGATGCGCTCGTGCCGGGCGCAACAGCTCGGGCAGCGCGCGAGGGCAAGGATATTCAGGATGTGATCGACGCGCAGAAGGGCGGTTTCAAACTCCAGGCCTGGGACTGGGACTTCTACGCCGAGCAGGTGCGCAAGGCGAAGTACGATTTGAACGACGCGGAGGTCAAGCCCTACTTCGAGCTGAACAATGTGCTCGAAAACGGTGTCTTCTACGCGGCGCATGAGCTCTACGGAATCACGTTCAAGGAGCGCAAGGACATCCCGGTCTATCAAGCTGATGTTCGTGTCTTCGAAGTCTCGGATGCGGATGGCAAGCCGCTCGCGCTTTTCTATTGCGACTATTTCAAGCGCGACAACAAGAACGGCGGCGCCTGGATGGACGTCTTCGCGAACCAGTCCAAGTTGCTGGGCACCCTGCCGGTGGTTTACAACGTTGCGAATCTACCGAAGCCCGCACCCGGCGAGCCTGCGCTTATCAGCTTTACGGACGTGACCACCATGTTCCACGAGTTTGGCCATGCGCTCCACGGCATGTTCGCGAACACCGAGTATCCGAGCCTGTCAGGCGCCGCAACGGCGCGAGACTTCGTTGAGTTCCCTTCCCAATTTAACGAGCATTGGGCGCTCTATCCCGCAGTCTTCAACCATTTCGCGAAGCACTACAAGACGAATGAGCCTATGCCCGCCGAACTGGTCACCAAGATCCGCAAAGCGGCAACTTTCAATCAGGGATATATGCTGACGGAGTTGGTCGCTGCCGCCGAGCTCGACATGCAGTGGCACATGCTTCCCGCTAGCGCCCCCCTCCAGCAGCCCGACGAGTTCGAGAAGCAAGCGCTCGAGAAAATGCATCTGCTGATTTCGGCCGTGCCGCCGCGCTACCGCTCCAGCTATTTCAGCCACATCTGGGCTCTGGATTATTCCGCCGGCTATTACGCCTATCTATGGGCGGAAATGCTCGACGACGATGCGTTCCAATGGTTTGAAGACAATGGCGGCCTAACGCGCGCCAACGGCGACCGCTTCCGGCAAATGGTCCTCTCGCGCGGCAACACGGAAGACCTCGCAAAGATGTATGCCTCGTGGCGCGGCAAAGACCCAAGCGTCGAGCCCATGTTGAAGTATCGTGGCCTGCAGGAATCCACACATTAAATTGCCGTAGTGGTCGGTTTCTGGTTAGCACATCAATTAGTGGCAGACGCCCACGCCCAAAATCGAGGTGCTTGGCATTCTTTCTTCGTTATTGATGACAACGTACCTCACAGGAGGTATCGTACTCTTCGTGGCTCGCGTCTACACTGCGTATGCGTTTGCGTTCGCAATCTTGGCAATGGCCGCTTCGGCGCAGGACCCACAACAGGCTCCGCCAATTCACGTATCGACCCACCTGGTTCAGATTGGCGTTATCGTGCGCGACCACAACGGGGCCGTGGGAGACTTGAGGAAAGAGGATTTCGCCGTCTTTGACCGCGGAAAGCCTCAGACCATCAGCGTCTTCACTGAGGAATCCGCCGCGCCTACGCCGCAACCTGATCTCTTTCAGCCTCTGCCACCCAACACTTTCTCCGATCTCCCGCAGGTCAACGGCACTCCTGTCCGCAGCATCACCATCGTTCTGCTCGACAATATCAACACTCTTTCAGGCAACGGCCACCAAGGATACGAATCCGGTCCCTGGTGGATGGAGGATCTCGCGCTCTCCAATGCAAAAGCCCATCTTATCGAGTTCATCAAGAGTCTCGACCCGAAGGATCGCGTTGCCATCTACGGACTCAGTGACACTCTGCACGTCCTATCTGATTTCACCAGCGACCGCGACCGTCTTCTCGCCATCCTGAAAAACTACGACTCCACTTCAAAGACAAGTCGCGAGACCGTCGAGCCCGGCGCTTACCACACACCCGTGCCCGGAGAATTTAACCCCCTCCTGAACGCACAAGTGCTTCAATTGGCCGCAATTACAAATGAGCGTCGCGCCGCAGCAACCATGTCCGCACTCCAGTCCATTGCTTCTCACGTCGCCAACATTCCCGGCCGCAAAAATCTGGTTTGGCTCACCGCCAATCTTCCTTTTTCGAGCGATGCCCTAGCCCGCATCCTCGGCCCTGCACAGATTGCTGCTTATCCGGTGGACGGGCGCGCCCTGCTCACGCGAAAGACTCCGGAATCGCAGTGGGACTTAGACGATCAGATGGGTGGCGTTTTGGGGATTGGCATGCCTGCACAGTCGTCGGAGCCCATCGGCACTGACAGCATGCAAATGCTCGCCGACGAAACGGGTGGGCGCGCCTTCGTCAACACCAACGACCTCACTGGCGCCATTCGCGACGCCGTCGAGGATTCCGCAGTCACATATACGCTCGGCTTTTACATCGATTCCGGCTCGCTGGACGGGAAATTTCATGAACTGAAAGTACTGGTCCACCACTCCGGGTTGAACCTCCGGTATCCCAAAGGCTACTTCGCTCTCAAGGATACGTCGGCCACCCAAGACGATCGTCACAACAATTTTCTGATCGCCATCAAGAGCCCTCTGGACTCGTCCGCGATTCCGTTGGAGGTAAAGGTAGATCGAGTCAATCAACCAACGCCGAATTCCATGGCTCTTTCTGGATCGATTGGCATCCGGGAACTTCGGCTTGTAGGCAGCGGGGAAATCCGCACCGGCGCTCTCGACATAACTGTAATCGAACAAGACCAGACCGGAAGAGTGCTCCGCGAATCCACAAATCGAATCAATTTACGTTTCACGGAGAAACAATATCCAGCCGTTCTGAAATCGGGTATCACCTTCCACAAATCTGTACAGCCCCAAGCAGGCGTGACCACGCTGCGCGTCCTGGTTCAGAATCCCACCAACGCAGCAATCGGAAGCCTGATCATTCCGCTGTCCCAGATAAAGTAGCGAAGGCCAAATCAAGTTGTGCAACTGCGCGGATGTCAGGCCAACAGCGCCCGGCTAATAGTAAACCAGGAAAACCCAATTCTCTGATGACCGAACGAATGGGGTTTTACACCCGGATTCAAGACTGGAGAATGCGCCCTTACTCCCTTCGCTATCAATGACAGCGTAGGTCGGAAGGAGTATCGTACTCTTCGTGGTTCGCAACTCATCTGCACTTACATTTCTCGCGCTAGTGCCGGCGGCGATTGCCGTTTCTGCCCAAGACACCTCGCAACCTCCGACGATTAGCGTATCCACACGGCTGGTCCAGGTTGGCGTCATCGCCCGTGACAAGAACGGCCCCATCGCGGATTTGACAAAGGACGACTTCGTCGTTCTGGATCGAGGTAAACCACAGAAAATCAGCGTTTTCTCTGTCGAATCCGGCGAGTCTGCGGCGCGACCTAGGCAGCCGTTGTCGCAAAACACGTTCTCCGATATTCCTCAATACGGCGCCAGCACTCCTAGGAGCATCACCGTCGTACTGCTCGATAATTTGAACGCGCTGTATGGTTCAGCGCCCACCGTCTTCGAGGACACGCCTTACTGGATGGAGGATCATGCTCTCGCTAATGCCAAGGCGCATCTTTTGGAATATCTCAGGAATCTGGGCCAACAGGATCGCGTGGCTCTCTATGGTCTGAGCGACTCTCTGCACGTGCTCTGCGATTTCACGAGTGATCGTAGCCGGCTTCTTTACATCGTCGAAAATTACGACCCTCGTGCCCGGACCAGCCGTGAGATCGTCGAACCGGGTGCGACTCGTTTGCCTCGGCAGGCGGACAACGGCTTGATTGCGCCGCCGTTCGACGCGGCAAGCATGGAACATGCGGGGAATGCAAACGCAGTGCGAGCCGCGGCCACTCTAGCAGCGCTCAAAGCCATTGCCGATCACGTGGCGAACATTCCGGGCCGCAAGAATCTCGTATGGCTCTCCGCTAATCTTCCGTTCTCCGCCGAGGCCATGGCGGCCATTCTCAGCCCTGCGCAGATCGTAGCTTATCCGGTGGACGGCCGCGGCTTGCTCCCACGCTCCGCTATGTTCGGATCCGGAGGGGTCGATGCTGCGCAGCCGAATCTGCCCCCGGAGATAGGCGACGCTCTCAGCGATCCCCCTGCGCGCTCCTCGCAGCCCACTGGCATCGATACCATGCAAAGGCTCGCCGACCTGACTGGCGGACGGGCCTTTGTCAATACCAATGACCTCACCGGGGCGATCCGCGAGGCCGTAGCAGACGGTACCGTTCTGTATTCTTTGGGATTCTACATTGACACGCACTCTGCCGACGGAAAGTTCCATGAACTGAAAGTGCAGGTGAAACGGGAGGGCCTGACCGTTCGTTATCCGAAGGGGTACCTTGCAGCCAAAGATGCTCCTCCCACGAAGGACCAAAATTGGAAGACGGTGGTAACGGCGGTGCAAAGCCCGATCGAATCATCCGTAATTCCGTTGCAGGCAAAGGTGGATCGAGTAGACCAACCGCTACCGAACTCTCTGAGGCTTTTGTGTTCGATCGACATCCAGAATCTTCGACTGGCGCAAACCGGAGATTTGCGCAAAGGAGCCGTCAGCGTATACGTCATTCAGCAGGACGCTGCGGGCAAGGCGCTTGGCCAATGGACCAAGACTTACGACCTGCAACTCTCAGAGAAGCAGTACGCAGCTCTGCTGACGTCGGGCATATCCTTCACTCAGGATGTTCAGCCCAAGGCCGGCGCCACAACGTTGCGGGTATTGGTCCAGAATCCCACCACTGCCGAAGTCGGAAGCCTGATCATTCCGCTGTCCCAGGTGAAGTAGATATGACCTGAACGGTTTCACAATATTGCGAACGGGCAGAGTAGGTGTAAACTGGTGCTGTCTTGGGGGCAAGAAGGAACCCGCACATGATGCGAATTGCTGTTTTCACACTTCTGGCCGTGTTGAGCGCCGCCTGGTCGCTACCGGCGAGAGCGCAGAGTCCGGGTGTCGCGGAATATGCGCGCAATTCCCGCGAATTCGACAAGAAGTCTGCTAAGGCGGAGAATAAGAAGTTGAAGAAAGCCTCCAGGAAGCAGCAAAAGTCTATGAAGAAGTATTCGAAATCGCAGCGGAAGGCCGCCAAGAAGGCGAATCGCCACCCTAAGTAGTAGTCCTGCAAATCACAATAATCCGAGAAAAACAGCTACAACCATCCAGGCTAAAGCCCGTAGGGGCATGGCACGTTTATCCTGAGCCTCGAAGAGCTGTGCCATCCTTCCTTTTCTGCTCTGAGCGCAAGACGGCATTGCAAAAGTAAAGCGGCAATGAGTACGCCACGATTCCAAGCCTTCCCAATATGAACAACGTGAAGCACGACGTTCATTCCGGCGTAACAAATCTTCCATATAAAGCTGGCTGACACGCCAGCACAGGTACCCGCGGGCTGGCTCTCGAGCCGAGAATCTACAGGAGAGTTATGGCCGCAACAGCGACTGTACCGCCAACTGCAACCCCAGTTCCGCACGCGTTGACGGAAAAACTGAACCGAAAGCCCGGCCGCGTCGGAATGCTGGCGTTCGGCGTGGTGCTGATCTTCGGAGTGATCTTCATCGGCTATAGCCTTTCGCGCGACTTGGCAGGCCTCGAGCTGGGTTCGGCACTGCCCTACATCCTTTTGGGCACGGCGCTGCTGGTGGCGCTGGGATTCGAGTTCGTAAACGGCTTCCACGATACGGCAAACGCCGTGGCGACGGTTATTTATACGCATTCGATGGAGCCGCACATCGCAGTGGTGTGGAGTGGATTCTGGAATTTCGCGGGCGTGGTGACATCGTCGGGTGTGGTGGCCTTCACGATCATTTCGCTGCTGCCAGTGGAATTGATTCTGCAAGTAGGAAGCGGCGCTGGCTTTGCTATGGTGTTTGCGCTCCTCGTGGCCGCGATTCTCTGGAATTTGGGAACGTGGGCGCTGGGACTGCCGGCTTCGAGTTCGCATACGCTGATTGGGTCGGTGATCGGCGTGGGCATCGCGAATCAATTGATGCAAGGGCGGTCTGGGACGAGCGGCGTGGATTGGGCGCAAGCAATAGGGATCGGCAAGTCGCTGCTTCTTTCGCCGGTATTCGGATTCATCCTCGCATCCCTCCTGTTTCTGTTCATGAAGGCGATCATCAAAGATAAGCGGCTATATGAAGCGCCCAAGGGTGCCGAGCCTCCTCCATTTTGGATTCGCGCCATGCTCGTTTTTACTTGCACGGGCGTAAGTTTTTTCCACGGTTCGAATGACGGACAAAAAGGCATGGGCTTGATCATGCTGATCCTGATCGGCACCGTACCCACGACCTACGCCCTGAACCACGCCGTGACGGCGCAGCAATCGCAGGACTTCATTGCCGTATCGGCGCAAACTGCGAACACCTTGAATAAATACGTGCAGAGTAGCGCGGCCATTGGCGATCCGCGCGAAGACGTGACCGATTACATCCGTACGAAAGAGTTCAAGCCGAACACGATGCTGGCGTTGCGTGAGCTCGTGAATGGCGTCGGGACGGAAATGGCGATCTTCAAGGAGCTGTCGAAGGTACCGCACGGGCAAGTACGCAACTTCCGGAACGATATGTATCTGGTGAGCGAGGCGATACGGCTGATGCAAAAGTCCGGGAAGCCAGAAATTGCCGCGGCCGACATGGCCGTGCTGAAAAATTACAAAACTCACATCGACAGGGCTACGCGGTTCATTCCGTTGTGGGTAAAAGTAGCCGTCGCGCTCGCTTTGGGCCTCGGCACGATGGTTGGCTGGAAGCGCATCGTAGTCACGGTCGGCGAAAAGATTGGGAAAAACCACCTCACATACGCTCAGGGCGCGGCCGCGGAGATTACCGCAATGGCCACAATCGGCGCGGCAGATGGCTTAGGTTTGCCGGTGAGTACGACGCACGTGTTGTCGTCCGGCGTAGCTGGAACGATGATGGCCAATCACTCTGGCTTGCAATGGTCGACCGTGCGCAACCTGCTGCTGGCCTGGGTGCTGACGCTGCCTGCGGCGATGACGCTCTCGGGCTTCTTATTCTTCGCGTTCCGCAAATTGTTTTAGTCACACAAAGAAACCACTCCAAGACGCAATCTTTGTTCGCAATACGAGGCAGGAGTGCCCGGTAGCACAGGCACTCTTGCCTGTGCGGGTTTGTGAGCTCTTCCATTCAAGCCAAACCTAGCCGCGAAACCAGAGCACAGGCAGGAGTGCCTGTGCTACTAAAGATGAACCGGTGCAATTCGGGGCATATAATCCCTATGTCGAATGGTTGCTCTCTGCGGAGGAATTATGGAAGCAAGCACTGCACGCGCCGAACGAGATCTCTGGCCCGAACTTCCTCTGGAGGCTTGGCAAGACACCTTAAGCACGCTCCACATGTGGACACAAATCGTCGGCAAAGTGCGGCTGGCGCTGAGCCCGAATATCAATCACTGGTGGGGAGTGCCGCTCTACGTGAATGCGGTGGGGTTGACCACTTCTGCCATACCCTACAGCGGCGGAAACTTCGACGTTCAGTTCGATTTCATTCATCATAAGCTCGTCATTCGAACCAGCAACGATGCGATCCTCCCGCTTGCCTTGGCGCCGCAGTCCGTCGCCGATTTTTACCGGGACTTCATGGCAGCCTTAGCCTCGCTCGGCATTGCGGTGAAAATTTGGAAGATGCCCGTCGAAATTCCCGATCCAATCCCATTTGATCAGAACACCAAGCACGCCTCCTACGATCCCGAATACGCGAATCGCTTCTGGCGGATTCTTGTGCTTTGCGATGAAGTGTTCAAAGAGTTTCGCGCCGGTTTCATTGGAAAAGCCAGCCCGGTGCATTTTTTCTGGGGCAGCTTCGATCTGGCCGCCACACGCTTCTCGGGACGGCGTGCGCCGGAGCGCCCGGGGGCGGATCCCATCACGCGGGAAGCGTATTCCCACGAAGTGATCAGCGCCGGATTCTGGCCGGGAGGCGGCGACATTAAGGGCCCTGCTTTTTATGCGTATGCCGCGCCGGAACCGGCTGGACTTGCGCAGCATCCGGTGCGCCCCGCGGAAGCTTTTTATCATCCGCAGCTGAAGGAATTTATTTTGATGTACGACGACGTGCGGCAAGCCCCTTCGCCAAGACAATCGCTGCTGGCGTTTTTGCAAAGCACCTACGACGCGGGAGCTGACCTTGCGAAGTGGGATCGCAAGGAGCTGGAAACAGGAACCCACTAGTAGCACGCTGCGAGTCGTGGGGGCAGACTGCGCCTTACGAAGTAAGCTCCGGCGCGGCAGTCTCGGGCGCCGCAGAAGCCGGCTCCGGGAAAAGCCGGCGTGCGCGAAGCGAGCCAATGAGCAGCGCGAGATTCGTGATCAGAATAACCGCAAACGCCAGCGACGGAAGAAACTCAAAATCCGCGCCGCGCGCCTCCACAATTTCGATGCCCAGCACTGCCGTAATCAACCCGCGAGGCAGAAACCAGACCATGAGTTCGCGCTCGTGAGATGTGAACGCGCGCCAGGCGAAGCGCCCGGTCTGCACGGAGAGCCAACGCGCGATCAAGAGCGCTCCAAAACAGCCGAGCGCCAACACAGCGTGCTTGCGTAGGCCATTAAATTCCACAAGCGCCCCGAGCAAGACAAAGAAAAATGTGCGAATCAAAAATGCCAGCTCGCCGTGAAACGTGAGCATCTGCCCGTGATGCTGCGCGTGCAAGCGGCCGTGCTCTTGCTTGACGGGCGTTTCGGAAAACCAGTCGGCACTTTCCGCGTCTTCGCCCAAATGGAAACGTTTTTGCGCCGCCGGATAATTAGCGAGCGTCAAGCCAAACACCAGGACAGCCACGAGTTCATTCCCATGCACCGTATGAACGCCCGAGTAAATCAGTAATACAACCGCGAAAGTCAGTACATGCCAGAAGCGTTCTTCGGAGAGAAACGGCAGTAGATAAGACCACAGGATCCCGATGAGAACTCCCGATGCGACGGCCAGGATCACGCTCGAGAAAAGACTCCAAGTGATGATTCTTGCCGAAGCGCTGCCGCCAGCAGCGATATCGAGAAGAGTGGTAACCGCTAGAACCGCCAGGGCGTCGCCGAACGTGGCTTCGACCAGCAACGTGACTTTGACTTCGCGCCGAAGCTTCACTTGCTGCAGCACCGGAAGAATGATCGAGCTGCTGATGCAACCGAGTGCCGCTCCCACAAGGAGCGAAGGAATCCATGCGAAATGGAGGGCGTGGCGGCAGACAAGCGCAACTCCCACTGCGCTGAGCACGTAGCTGAAAACGGAGAGAAACAGGCCGCCGGCAAAGTGGCTGATAATTTCGCGGATCTTGAGTTCGAGGCCGCCTTCGAAAAGGATAAGAATCAGCGCAAGAGAACCAAAACCCTGCGTCGCGCCTCGAAAGATCTCGGGATTGACCCAGTGGAGCACAGGGCCAATGAGCACGCCCGTAGCCATAAGGATAATCACGTCCGGCACGCCCGTGAAACGCACCAAGCGATTGGCGACGAAAGCCAGAACCAGCAAGCCGCCGAGCAGCGCGAAGAAAAAATTTAAGGCCATAGGAGTATCCGACGTGTTCGGGGTGGAGAAATAGTCGCGGAAATGCAGAATCGAAGCAAATGAATAATTGGATTACAAGAAGCGGCGGCGCTGGATGGGTACAACCTTGCGAGCGGCTTGGAGTCAGTACCGAGATTAGTACCTAGAAACGATAAATAGACCGGCGCTGATCGCGATCGCGTCCTCAAGGAGCGCAATGACAAAGTCGGGAACCTTGAGTGCCCTCACAAGGCCAGTACGCCACTGATGGCCGGCGAAGGCTCCTGCAAGGCCACCAGCAGCGCCGAGGATGGCGCCGGGCGCGGGAGATTGTCCTGTAGATACGCCAACGCAAGCCCCGGAAAGCGCACCGGTGATAAACCGAACGATCAATCCCACTGGAGCGGTGCGGCTAGGCGTCGAAGGCAGCTTGTCTGTGATGAGCTCGACGATGGCAAGCACCGTGAAGATGGCAACGGCAGCCGTTGATCCCATGAACGCGAGCCGGGTGCCAGCCAGGTTGAGCCAGCCGCGGTGCGCCGCCCAAGCCGTGACCGCCGGCGCCGTCATAGCACGCATCCCAGACACGATGCCGATCGCAAAAGCCAGAACAAAAACAAAAGTAGCACTCATGCAAAGAGATGTATCCCCGATGCCGAAAACTGTCAAGAAGTAAGAGGCGAACAAAAGAGTCGATAAACAGGTGCAGCACTTCTATCTCTTTAGCGCTTCCATTTTTTCTCCATTGATTTGCCCGCCCGGTTCTACGCGCCCGGTCACACGCATCGCTCGTGTTTCAAACACCAGACCGCCGTAGCGGTCATACGCATCCGGGAAAAGCACAACCTCATATAGCCCTCGTTGGTCCTCAAGCGTCACGAACATCATGTTTCGGTAGTTCTTCGTCCCCACGTGCCGATAGGTCACCACCCACCCGCACAATGTCACGCGCTTCCCGCGCAAACCATCCAGCTCGTCGCTCCACGCTTCACCCTTTCGTGGCAAAAAATCCAGCGGGTGCCCACTCACGTACACCTCTAGAATCTCCTGCTCATATCTCAGCTTCTGTTCCTGCGTGTATGTTGCCGCCGGCATTCCCGCAAGCGCCGCGCCAATCGCGTCCTTCGGCGTCTCTGGGAACAGTGGGACAGGCATTCCTGCCTGTCGCCCTTTTCCTTCTGCGAGATTGTTCGTTCCCGCCAGGTCCATTCCAGGCGAAGAAAATCCGACAGACAAGAATGTCTGTCCTACTTTTGCCTGAAGCAAATTCCACCGCCACAACATCGCGGGCCGCGAAATCCCACGCGCCTCACCATTCACTTGATCACCCGGCTTATGGCCCACATCATCAAACGCCCCACACTTGATCAGCGCCACGATCTCATCCTTTTCCACGGGTACGCGCTGCAGAAAATCCTCCAGCGACCGAAACGTCCCGCCCTCTTCCCGAGCTCGTACAATCGCCGTCATCGTCTCCACGCGCAAACCCTTCACCTGCATCAACCCGACGCGCAGCGCCCGCTCTCCATCCGCAAGCAAACGTGGGACAGACATTCCTGTCTGTTGTTTTGTCTCTACCGTATACTCCATCCGCGAATGATTCACCGAAGGCAGCCGCACCTCGATCCCCCATCGCTTTGCTTCTTCCACATACGCCGACACGTGATAAAACCCCGCCCCCGCGCTGCACATCGCTGCCAGAAATTCCGCCGGATGATGCGTCTTCAAATACGCCATACGGTACGAAATGTCTGCGTACGTCGCCGCATGCGCCTTGCAAAAACCGAACCCCGCGAATTTTTCCACCATCATCCAGGTCTCTTCACGTTTTTGCGCGGTCAGCCCCATCATTCCCGAGGCCAGATCGAACTTTGCGCGTAGCCGGTCGAGGTCACGCCGGCCTGAGAATTTCGCAGATGATCGCCGCATGATGTCGGCTTCGGCCAGCGACATCTCACCAGCTACCTGCGCAATCTGCATCACCTGTTCCTGGAAAATGCACACGCCTAGTGTGTCGCCAAGAATGCTCTCGAGCGCTGGATGCGGGTATTCGACTTTTTCCTCTCCGCGCAGCCGTTTTATAAACAGTTCTTTCGAGCCATACTCTGCTGCTCCGGGCCGGATTAACGCCAAAGCTTGCGCGACTTCTTCTAGCGTCCGCGCTTTCATCATTCGTAGTAGACCGCGCATGGCGGGCGATTCGATCTGAAACACGCCCATCGTTCTTCCCGCGGCAATCACGTCGCTTGTCGCAGGATCGTTTTCCGGTATCGCATCAAAATCAATCTCGCGCGGCTTCGGGCACGGCGTCACGCCATCCGGCGCAACGCAAAACGTTTTCTCATCGCTCGTTGTGCCTTTTCTTTTGTCGATGTTATCCAGCGCCAGTGACATCGTCGTGAACCCGCGCTGTCCCAGCAAATCCATCTTGATCAGCCCAAGCGCCTCAATCGCATTCATGTCGTACTGCGTTACGACAATTCCTTTCGTCGCGCGCTCCAGCGGCGTCAACCAGGAAAGCGGCCGGGCGGAAATCACCGTCCCGCACGGATGAATCCCCATGTGCCGCGGTGCATCGTCGAGTCGCAACGCCACCTGCAGAATCGTTTTCCAGGGTTCTTCGTCGACAGGAAGGTCGCGGCACTCGGGTAAATCACGAATCGCCTGCAAAATCTCGCGCACTGGCCGGTGCGGCAGCCGCTTTGTAAAATGATTGACTTCGCCCGGCGGCACGCCAAACACTTTCGCAACCTCACGCACCGCTAGCCGCGCGTGCATGGTCACAAAACTTCCGATCATCGCCACGTGTTCTTCGCCCCAGCGCTCGTACACGTAGTCGAGCAATTCATCGCGCCGCGCACCGCAAATGTCGATATCGATATCCGGGCAATCGCCGCGCTGCTCGTTCAAAAATCTTTCAAAGTACAGTCCCCAGCGCAGTGGGCATACGCACGAAATTCCCAGGCAATACGTCACCATCGAGCTGGCTGCCGAGCCGCGAGCCACCGCCGGAATCCCGCGCCGCTTGGCCTCCTCCACGATTTCCCACACCAGCAAAAAATACGGCGCGAGATGCAGCTTTTCGATCACGCCCAATTCGTGCGTCAGACGCGAGAGCACGTCGGGCCGCAGCGGGCGGTAGCGTTTCTGCGCGCCGGAGAAACACAGCTTCCACAAATACGAAAATGCAGACTCTCCTGCCGGCACCGGAAATTCCGGAAAGATCGTTTTGTGCAGCGTGAGGTTGAGATTGCAACGATCCGCAATGTCCAGCGTCGCGCGCAGCAGTTCCGGGTGATCCGGAAAAAGTTTTTGCATTTCCGCCGCCGGCTTGAACCACGCTTCGCCGGTGGTGATGTCCGGTTTACCTTGAGAACCAGCGAAGGACGTTCCCACTGTTGTCAGCAGCCCGCCGGTGCGTATTGCATTCACCGCGCGATGATGCAAATGCTCCTCCGGCCGCAAAAAATAAACATTGTTGGTAGCCACCAGCGGCACGCCGAGTTCGCGCCCGATCCGCTCTGCCTCGCGCAAAATGCGCCCGTCTCCCGGAGACAAATGCTGCACCTCGATCCACAATCGATCGCCGAAAATGTCTTTGAGTCGCGCCAAGTCGCTGCATTGCCCAGGTTTTGCAGGGGCACGGCGTGCCGTGCCCCTACGGTCATCTGCGCCGTGCATTCGCGTGGGTAACGGGCACAACGCGATTACACCTTTGGAATGCTTCGCCAACTCCTCGAGTGTCACCGGCCGTTCTGCATACTCTATGGGTCGCTCGCTATTCTTAGCGGAGCTTTTGCTCTTCGCCAATTCGGTTGTTCCCAAATGCCGCAGCGTTGTCAGCTGGCACAAGTTGCTATATCCATCCATATCCGCCGCCAGCAGCACCATCGCCTCACTCTGTGAATTTCGATTCTCATTTTTCGGATTTCGAGATGCGAAGTGCGAATCACGAAACTCGGCGTCAGTCGCCGCACGCCACTCCACATCCAGCGTTACTCCCACAATCGGCTTGATTCCCGCCGCAATCGCCGCTTGATAAAACGGCACCGCCGCATACAACCCATTCGTATCCGTCAGCGCCACGGCAGACATTTTCTGAGCGACCGCCGCGGCAATAAACTCTTCCGGCGGCGCCACGCCCCGCAAAAACGAATAGTGACTGTGACAATGCAAATGCACGAACACGAGTGCCCCGATCCGAGAGGGAAGAAGCCGACGCCCGCCGTAAAGCAGGCTTTTCTATTTTCAAATCAGGGTAGGGAACAGGGAAGGGAATGCCGCGACATTTGATCAGTGATGCTCTGTAGTGGCGCAGCATGCTGCGCCACTACAAGGAAATTTATCTCGATAAGCAGGGCGTGGAGAGGACGAGGCCGCCGGGCTTGGTGGCGTAGTGCTCGCGCAGCTCCAGGCCATTGCCGTAGAAGACGGCGTTCCAGCCGTAGCGGCCGCGGACGGAATCTAGGCCGCGGTTCAGATACCATCGGCGGTTGGCGTCGGTGTCGAAGAGTTCGTGCTGGCGGCGGTCGGCTTCGAGATTTGTCACGTTTACACCGACCAGACGCACGGCCACGCGGCGCGTGAATAATTTTTCAAAAAGTTCTTTGGCTTCCGCGAGCAGTTCGCGCTCGTCATTGGACGGGCGCGTCAAGCGCACTGTTTGATGCGCGGAAAAGTGGTCCACGTAGCGGATGCGAAGACCAATCGTTCGCGCTTGCCGGCCGTATTCGCGCAGCGTCGAGCCGATTCGCTCGCTCAAATATTCGATGAGTCCGCCGAGAAACTCCGTGTCGATCGTTCCGCCTTCGATGGTTGTTTCGCGCGAGACTGATTTCGGGGTCGAAGGCAGCATCACTTCGCGTCCATCGAGGCCACGGGCGCGCTCCCAGATTTGTCCTCCAATCACTTCGCCAAACGCAGCCTCCAGGGCTGCTCGCGGCACCAGCCGCAATTCGCCGATAGTGGCGATTCCGCGCTCCGCGAGCATTCCTGCGTGGACATGACCGATCCCGTGCAGCTTCTCGACCGGCAGCGGCGTCAAAAAGTTTTCTTCCGTTCCCGGCGCAATCATGCGGAAACCGCGTGGCCGCTCGAGGCGCGACGCAATCGACGCCACTACTTTCGTCCGCGCCGCACCTACACTCACGCTCAGCCCTGTTTGCTCCAGCACGTCCGACTGCACGCGCCGGAGCGCGGCTTCGTAATTCGGGTACAGCCGTTCCGTCCCCGCAAAATCCAGATAAAAATCGTCCAGCGCCGCCGTCTCGACCGCGGGCGTGTACGTCTCGAGAATGCGCCGCACGCGCTCCGCAAAGTCCGCGTAGTGTTCGTACTGCCCCGGTACGACCACGGCCTTCGGGCAAATACGCAGCGCGTCGCGAAACGTCATCGCGGTTTTCACGCCACATATTTTTGCTTCGTAGCTTGCCGACGCCACCACGCCGCGCCCCACCAGCACGGGCCTTCCGCGCAACTTCGGGTTGAGCACTTGCTCGACCGAAGCAAAGAACGCGTCCACATCGACGTGCACGATGTTTGGAATCGCCTTGGAGCGCGAGGCGTCCGCTCCGTGGCCTTTTTCTTCGCGCGCATCTTCGTGGAAAGGATTGAAGGGCATTGCCACTGCAGGGAATACGTTTTCGACGCAGACGTCCATGACGGCTCCTGTTGACTGTGACCGCACAGCGGTGACCACAAGGAAACGAACCGAGTACAATTTCTTCAGGATCTTCCGGAGTCGAGGGATCTCTCTTTCGAGCTGACCCCTCACCCCGCTTAGGGCTCGGAATTTTCAACGGGCGGCGCCCAGTTCGTGAGAGCCAAAGAGGCAATGGAGCTGAACGCCACCCGTTTCCCGTTTCCTCTACCACTCCGCACTATAGGCGAACAAAAAGCGAAAGTCAACATTTTTCCACCTCCCCACAACTGCAGCCTATCCTCAAAAAGTGATTTCATTTGCCGCGGCGGATTGGGGCGTTGCTGGCGGAGGTAACACGGCGGACACCACCGCGCTCGTGACGGTTGCGAGGGCGTGGCGAGCGACCCCATACTGAAAATATGGCTGTCCCCAAAATGCGCGGCTCCCTCTACGTTGCGGCAATGACCGCTCCCAAAAAGCACCGATCCCTTTGTATCGCGGCATTTGCCGTGGCTCTATGCTTCGCGGTCAGTTCAGTGCGAGCTGACGAAATTCGGCTAAAAGATGGCAAGAAGCTCTATGGCGTGATCGTGTCATACGAAGACAACATGTTCAAAGTCAAAACGGACTTTGGCTATGTGCTGGTGGAGAAAGACAAGATCGCGTCGATTGTTCCGTCGACGCCAGCGGGCGAGACGCCGAAAGCCGATAAGACACCTGTTGCAAAGAAAGATCCGGCCAAAGAAGCGGAGCCGAAAGCAGAACCGGCCGTGGCGTCGTCAGCAGAAGGAACAACGCCAGCGACGAATGCCAGCGTGAAATCCGCGGACCCTGTTGCGGGAAAGCACGAAAAGACAGCCCCTAAAATTACAAACGCCGCAGTGAAGCCGGAAGTTCCTGCGAGTACAAAGACGAACGCGGTGGCACCCTCCATCACGGCGCCTGCGGCTGCCGGAGGGCCGAATGCAGCCTTAGCGGCATCCGCAGCACAGCCCGCGGCGCCAAAAGAGCCGGAACCACCGGCGATCCGCGAAGAGGTTCAGGGCAATCTCTACACGAACTACACGCACGGGTTCAAAATGTACAAAGCGCCGAGCTGGACGCTAATGGAGGATGCGAGGAAGGCGCTGCCGAACGCCGTCGTGGCATTGGGCACGCTCAACCAGTCGACCCTTCTGGTGATCGGCGACGAAGAGAGCAAGGCTGGGCTGGATCCAGCAGCGGCTACCGTCGAAAAGCGTCTGAGCGAAATTTACGAAAACTACAAAAGAATTTCACAGCGGAAGACCGTGGTGGGCGGGCTGCCGGCTATCGAGTATCACTACCGCGGGATGGCGGACGGGCATGATTGGTCCGGAACGCTAGTGGTGATTTCTCGAGGGGCCGATGTGTTCACCGTGCTCGGCATGACCTACGCCGACAATGACCTCATTCAGATCCAGGAAAATGTGATTTCGAGATCGATTGCGAGCCTGGACTTCAACGTACGTTGAGGCAGTGAGTAGTGAATAGAGAGTAGTGAGTAGTACGAGGCCATTGGAGCGTACTTCCATCCATACATTGCCGGTCCTTGGATCTAGTTAACAATAAGACCCCTCTCCCCTGGGTTTTTCATAAACACTGATTCTAAAGAGAGATCAAGTCACGTGTTTTCACGCACTTTTGCAAGTGTTGATTCTACGTAACTTGTCTTGGCGCGAAATTGTGCAAGAATTCACGGCTTTCTTGCCCAAGGGGAAATGAGAAACGCTACAGAACGGGCAGCGGCAGATCACAAAAAGAAAAGCGGCAGCTCGGCTGCCGCAGACCACAATACTTTCCAGCATTCAAAATAATCCCGCAGCAGAGTGAGTTCAAGTGACAAAATGGCCGCAAGGGAGAGGCGGATGGGCTGAGCACGGCACGGAGAAGAGGGCAACTTGAATTGGGCAAAAAGGTAAGAGCGGGCACGGCATGCCGTGCCCCTACGTGTTTCGGCGCGACGGGCGGGGCGACCCCGCCCCTACAATGGGTTTCTGGGTTAGTCGGAGGCGGCGGCTGCGGTATCGGGGAATTTTTTGTGTTCGCGGATGACCGCGATTAGGGCTTGGGCGGCGCGAGGGAGGCTGCGGTCGCGGCGGTAGACGAGGCCTAGTTCGCGCCAGAGGTCGACACCTTCCACGTTTAGGAGCTTTACTTCGCCTGCCTTCACTTGATCGCGGGCGAAGCTTTCGCTGATGAAGGAAACGCCGGCATCGGCGGCTACGAAGCGCTTGATCATGCCGATGCTGGGGAGTTCCATCGCGACGCGGAGGCGGGCGCGATAGGGGCGAAACAACTTGTCCAGCACCTGGCGGGTGAAGCCGGTGCGGGGGAAAATCAACGGCTGCGCGGCGACTTCCTCGAGCGTGATCTTGGAGCGGTGCGCCAGCGGATTGCGCGTGCTTACCATGAAACGTAAGCGGTCGCGCGAGATGTGGTGAACTTTGAGCGTGGGCGATTTGATGGGCAGCGTGACGATACCGACGTCGACGGAGCCGTCTTCCACGCGCTGCAAAATCTTGTGGCTGAAATTGCGATAGATGCTGATGTGGACTTGGGGATAGCGGCGCTGAAAATCCGCGAACATATCCGGAAGCAGATACAAGCAGGTGGCTTCGTTGGCGCCGAAAACGAGCGGCCCTTGCACCACGTCGCCGCGGTCGGCGACGACCTGTATGGATTCATCGCGAAGGCGAAGAAGGCGCTCGGCGTAGTCGAAGAGAACCTGGCCGGCGGGAGTCAGCTCGACGGATTTGGCGGAGCGGTCCAGGAGGCGGGCGCGATAGGCTTGTTCGAGCTGGCGAATTTGCGCGCTAACAGCGGACTGCGAGCGAAAAACTTTTTGCCCGGCACGCGAGAAACTCTTTAGTTTGGCTACGTAGACGAAAGTGGCAAGTTGATCGAAGTCCATGGGCAGGTGGCTCGGCAATAATTATAGCGGAATGTCTCCGCTAAGTAACCGTAGAAACAGCTCCTTTCAAGCTGACAGAGGTGCCCGAGTAAAAGCGGCGCTCTGCGGCGAACTAAAAATCACATCTCTCTGCTTCAAACGACCGAGCAGCGGCTCCCAAGTTGCTTCCAGAGTGCCCTGGAAATGGAGCGGCTGAACGCGTAAGAACGGGAGAACGCCGCGGCGCGACAGTAGCCGCGAGGCTCGCGGGCTAGCTGTCAGACGCAGGTGCTCTTCCAAGACAGTGCGAAGCCAGGCTTCTTCTTGGGCATCGATCTCCGAGAGCGCAACGAAATCACGGTGAATCACTTCGTCGGCTTCGCCGCGGAGAACGTAGGAAAGGCCACCGGTCATGCCGGAGCCAAAATTCAGGCCGAGGGGGCCGAGGACGAGGACGACGCCGCCGGTCATGTATTCGCAGCCATGCTGGCCGACACCTTCAACAACCGCGAGGGCGCCGCTATTGCGAACGGCGAAGCGCTCGCCGGCACGGCCTGCGACGAAGAGTTGGCCGGAGGTGGCGCCGTAAAGAACGGTGTTGCCAGCAAGAACATCGCCGCGGCGTGAGGCCGCGGAGCTGGCGGAAATCGAGATGGTGCCACCGGAGAGACCTTTTCCGACGTAGTCATTGGCTTCGCCAGAAAGCGACAGTGTGATTCCCTCGGCAAGGAACGCGCCGAAGCTCTGTCCTGCACAGCCGTGGAATTCCTTGGTCAATTCTTCCGCGAGCGGCCGATCCTGACTCTGGTTGCCGGGACGACGGTGGCGCATCAGTTCTCCGCTCATGCCGGCGCCAACGCTGCGGTCGGAATTTTGGATGGGCTGAGACTCCGTTTGAAGCTCGAAGGCGGCGCTAAGCTTCAGCGCGTCCTCGCGCGCAGATGCGTGAAGTGCTGGGGACTGATGGGGAGCAACGCGCCCCGATTCAGACATGGGCACGATCAGCAATGGATCCATACCGGAGCGAGCGCTGAGGCGGTCATACCAGCCGGTAAGATCGCTGAGAGAACGGGCGCCGAGTTCAGCGAGTCGATTGCGAACTTGTTCGGCCAAGGAGCGGAAATAAGCGACGACCATTTCCGGTTTGCCGTTGAATTTGGTGCGAAGCTTTTCGTCTTGCGTGGCGATGCCGACGGGACAGGTGTTGAGATGGCATTGGCGCGCCATCACGCAGCCGATGGCCAGGAGCGACGCGGTGCCGAAGCCGAACTCGTCGGCGCCAAAGAGCGCGCCAACGATGATGTCGCGCGAAAATTTGAGGCCGCCGTCGACGCGCAAGGACACGCGCGAACGAAGGCCTGCGCGGACGAGCGTGTCGTGCGTTTCGCGGAGGCCGATTTCCCAGGGCAGACCTGTGTTCTTGATGCTCGTGAGCGGCGAAGAGCCTGTGCCGCCGTTGTGGCCGCTGATGGTGATGACGTCGGCACCAGCTTTGGCGACGCCTGCGGCAATGATGCCTACGCCTGCTCCGCTGACGAGCTTAACGCCGATGCGAGCACTGGGATTGACGGCGCGCAAGTCGTGAATGAGTTGGGCCAGATCTTCAATGCTGTAAATATCGTGGTGCGGCGGCGGCGAAATTAACGGGGTGCCGGGGGTCGCATGGCGAATGCGCGCGATGTATTCGGTGACTTTGCGCGCGGGGAGTTGGCCGCCTTCGCCGGGCTTGGAGCCTTGCGCCATTTTGATTTCGAGTTCTTCTGCGTGGACAAGATAGTCCGCGGTAACACCGAAGCGGCCGGAGGCTACTTGCTTGATTTTATTTGCGGCGGCGGGCTCGAAGCGATAGGTGTTGGGATCTTCGCCGCCTTCGCCGGTGTTGCTGCGGCCGCCTATCATATTCATCGCAAGCGCAAGGGTGCGATGCGCTTCGGGGCTTAGCGAACCGAGCGACATCGCTTGCGTGCTGAAGCGGCGGAGAATCGTGTTGGTCGACTCAACTTCTTCGACGGCAACGGGTATGCCGGGAACGGTTTCCAGCAGATCTCGAAGAAAGACAGTGCCTTGATGCTCCGATAATTCTTCGAAAGCGGCGAATTTGCCGGCCTCGGGAGCGCGGACGTGGGCGTGCATGCGGCGAACGACTTCGGGCGACGTGGCATGAAGTTCGGCGCCTTTGCGGAAACGGTATAGACCAGCGTCGGCAAGTTCCGTGGAGGCTGGTGAAAAGGCTGTCGTGTGCATGCGGACGTAATCCGCGAAAAGGTCGTCAAGCGTTTTTGAGCCGGGGTAATCGGCAGCGTCCTCGAAGTAATCGGCGCAAAGATCTTCCGAGAGGCCGACGATTTCAAAGAGATGGCTGTTGCGATAGCTCGCGAGTGTTGAGACGCCCATGCGCGCGAGTACTTTGCGGAGCCCGGCGGTGATCGCAATGCGCATGCGGTCGGCTCCCCCGGACTCGAGAGCTTCGGCAAACTCGTCAGCAAGATACGGCACGACGGCGCTGGCACCGGCTGCGACGAGAAGCGCTACGTGATGCGTATCGAAGACTTGCGCGGACTCGACGACGAGCGGTACATCCCACAGACTTTCGCGCACCATTGCTTTCCAGACGGCGGCGGTAGCCAGCAGCGCGGGGAGAGCGGCGTTTTCCGCGTTGAGGCCGCGATCGGAAAGGAGGAGGAGGCCCGGGCGTCCGCTGCTACTCAGAGGGGTAGAAGATAGCTGAGCAATTCTGCAGCGCGCACCCGGGACTCCCAGGGCAGAAGAGAAAGTCATTTCGATGCGATGAACCGGGCCGAAAAACTCGGTGAGTTCGTCGAGTTGACCAGCGTTGAGCAGCGGACCCGGGAGCGTGACGCCATCTTTGAGATGGACGTCAAGCGACATGACGTGAGACTCGCGAAGCGGGTCGATGGGCGGATTAGTGACTTGCGCGAAACGCTGCTTGCAGTAATCCCAAAGCGTACGCGGAAGAGTGGAGAGAAAAGCGGGTGGCGCGTCGTCGCCCATGCTCCAGTCAGCTTCTTTGCCGTGGATTAGTGCGGAGAAGAGAGTCTTAAATTGGTCTTCGGTCCAGCCGGCGGCGGCAGCGATACGTTTCGGTTCGTTTGTGGTTGCGCTGTGCGTCGCGGCGGAAAACGCGAGATGGCGCGGAGGCGTAACGGCGTTGCGCGCTTGGTGCATGGCCAGGCGCTTCAGGATTTCGCGCCAGCGGAGGAAAAGTCCAGTGGTAGGATTGGCGAGAATCATTTCGCCGGGGCCGAGGCGCTGGCGTTCGGCAATACGGGATTCGTCGAGATCGATCAGGCCGGTTTCGGAGCCTGCGATCAGGAGACCGTCATGGGTGAGCGTGTAACGCAGCGGGCGGAGGCCGTTGCGGTCGAGCTTTGCGCCCACGAATTGGCCGTCGGAAAAAATCAGGGCGGCAGGGCCGTCCCACGGTTCGCTTTGTTGCGAGAGCGAGGTGAGGGCGGCGCGGATGTCGCGTGAGAGCAGCGGATCGTTTTCGAATGCGGGAGGAACCAGAGTGAGCATGGCCTCATCCGGCGCAAAACCTTCGAGAAGCTTCAGTTCAAACGCGTTATCGAAGCTGGCGGAATCACTGACTTTTTCTTCGAGCGGCGTGAACCAGGAGCCCACGGTGAGGCGGGCGCGGAGCTCGCGCTGCTTCGCACGGAGCCAACGGCGGTTCGAGACGATGGTATTGATTTCACCGTTGTGGGCGACGTAACGGAAAGGCTGCGCAAGATCCCACGAAGGCTGCGTATTCGTGGAATAGCGCTGGTGGAAGATGGCGAATGTCGTGGCGAACGTCGCGTCGCGAAGATCTTCGTAGAATTGCGGAAATTGCCAGGGCGTGAGCAGGCCTTTGTAGACGACCGTTTGCGAAGAGAGCGAGCAGAGATAACAACGCTGCGGCAGGAGCGATTCGGCGCGCTTGCGGAGCAGGGCGAGCTTCCACTCGAAACGGGCGACGCCTCGCGACGCGTGAAAAGGCGCGACGAAGAATTGCCAGATTTCAGGCATCGTCTCGAGAGCCTTGCTGCCGAGAGAATTTGTGTTGGTGGGGACTCGGCGCCAGCCGAGAATGCGGAGGCGCTCTGTGTCGGCGGCGGCGGCCACTGCAGCTTTGGCGTCGGCCGTTGCCGTGGCTGGGAAAAACGCGAAGCCCAGGCCGAATACTTCGGGGAGATCGATGCCCTGCTCTTGCGCACGGGCGCGGAAAAATTCGTGCGGAAGGGATGTCAGCAGGCCGGCGCCGTCGCCGCTGGCGCCATCGGCATCGACACCGCCGCGGTGGGTGAGGCGTTCCAGGGCGGTAAGTGCGATGTTGACTATCTCATGGCTGGCAGTGCCGCCGAGGCGCGCGACAAAACCCGTGCCACAGGCATCGTGGTCCGGGTGGCCCCAGTTTGGGTGCCGATCGCTGCGGGCGGGCAAGCACCGTTGGTACATAACTCTTTATTGAGCAGGCAGGGGTGGGTTGTACAACGCAGAATTTGCATTTATCAAATCGGTTTTGTGCGGGAGGAAATTCTAAGCTGTGGATTATTAAAACTTTGTAACTTCCGAAAAGTGAAAATCGCGGACCTTCATCGCTGGGACCACCATTTCAAAGGCTTCTTCGCCCGTGGCGCGGACAGCGGGGCCCAGTTGCTCAACGTTACGGAGCATCGCCAGGATGGACTGATTGAAGCGGAAATTGCGTACGGCGGTAGTGACTTTGCCCTTTTCGACGAGAAAAAGGCCGTCGCGGGTCATGCCAGTCATGACTTTTTCGTAGGGATCGACTTCGCGGATGTACCAGAGTCGGGTGACGAGCAGGCCGCGATCCGTGGAAGCCACCATTTTTTCGAGCGAGGAGTCGCCGCCGGCGAAGACCAGGTTCATCGGGGCTTCGCCATATTCGTTGGGAAGCGCGAAGCCGTGGCCGGTGGGCTTTTTGCCGGCGGATTTGGCGGTGCTGCGGGCGTAGACGAGATTTTTTGGCACACCGCGATCAACGAGCTGAACTTGCTGGCGCGGGATGCCTTCGCCATCGAAAGGCGCGCCGAGTTGGAGCGGATGATAGGCGTCGTCGGTGATGGAAATATTTTTGCCGAAGAGTGGCTTGCCCATCCGGTCGTTGAGGCAGGAGCGTTTGTCCTGCAGAGCGGTGGCGGCGAAATCGTAAAAGAGGAAGCCGACGAGATCGAGTACCGCGGCGGGTTCGAGTATTACGGTGTAGCGGCCGGGCGGGAGTTCACGCGCGTCCACGGCCAGGTGCGCTTTTTCGCTGGCGCGCTGTGCGAGCTTTTGCGGATCGAATGCGCGGACGCTTGCGGCGTTGGCTTTGGCCCAGCTTGCGGCTGGTGCTTCCTGCATGGTGATGGAAAATTCGGCGTGCGTCTCGCGGTAGGCGGCGAAAAGGCCCCGTGAATTGCCTAGCGCGGATTGTTGGAGGCCGCTGGCGAAAATTCCGGCGGCGACTTGGCCGTTTTGGATGGCTAGATCGCAGGCGCGGCGGACGGCACGGGCGCGTTCTTCTGGAGTGAGGGAGGCGGTGTCTTTTGCAAAGCGATTTACTTTGCGATAGCGCTGTTTGCTGGGGAGTGGAAGTAGATGCGGATCTTTTGGCTGGCTGTGCGCCAGGGACAAGGAAGCCTCGATGGCGGCGCGGAGGGAGTCTTCGTCGATGCGATTTGTGGTGGCGCGGGCGGTGCGGCTGTCGACTACGGTTCGAATGGAAACGTTGAGGCCGCGCTCGGCGACGTTCTGGTGGATGGCGTTGTTGGCGAAGCGGGTGAGAGAGTCGGCGGTTTCGTCTACGTGAACTTCGGTTTCCTCGGCGCCTGTGGATTTGGCGAGGCGAAGAACTGTGTCGATGATCCGGTGTAATTCGGCTTCGGGGAACAATTGCACAGAGGACACAGCGATCTTCCCAGCTGACAACTTGGTGGATTTGGATTTACGATGAGTGCTCATTGGTTTGAAAACGCCGAGCCAATTTTTACGTTGCGAAACCGCGATGGCGCCGCGCCGTGGCCCGTGCCCATGGTTTGCATAGGCTGGCCTTTGCCGCAATTCGGCGTGCCCCAGAGCGTCCAGTAATCGCGTGAACAGATCGCGTCGCAGGAGTTCCAGAACTCGGTGGTGATGCCGCTGTAGCTGGGATTTTTCAGCAGGCGCGTCTTTTTGCCGCTTTTGATTTCCCAGCCCATCTCGGTGGAGAACTGAAACTGGTAGCGGCGATCGTCGATGGACCACGAGCGGTTTGTTTCCATTAGGATGCCGTCGTCCGTGTCGGCGATCAGGTCGTCAAAATTCCACGTGCCTGGGTTGAGGCTGATGTTTGTCATTCGAATGATGGGAAGGCGGTTCCAGCTTTCCGTGCGCATCGTACCGGAAGAGCGCTTGAGGCCGATGAGATGCGCGGTTTCGCGATTCGAGAGATATCCACGGAATTGGCCGTCTTTGATGATGTCGGTACATTGTGCGGGGACGCCTTCATCGTCGTAAGCGAAAGTACCGAGGCCCGGCCCGTGTTCGAGACGCGCGTCGGCGACAACGTTCACGATGTCGGAACCGTAGCGCAGCTTGTTGAGCTGGTCGAGCGTGAGGAAACTTGTGCCGGCAAAATTGGCTTCCTGGCCGAGGACGCGGTCGAGTTCGATCGGGTGGCCGACGGATTCGTGAATCTGCAGGCCGAGCTGGCTTCCGCCAAGGATGAGCGTTCCCGTTTTCTCCGGGCACTGCGCGGCGGAATGCAACGCCGCGGCATCCTCGCCTACACGCGTTGCGTGCTTCAGCAGTTCGAGCGATTCGACAAGCTCATAACCCTCAAGCGCGTGCTGTCCGCCGAAGCTGTTGGGGTACGAGCGCTTTTGAATCTCGTCGCCTTGGAAAGAGGTGGCGGCGATGCCACAGCCCGTTATCAACTTGCGTTGATGAATGCGTGAACCGATGCTTGAAGCGAACCAGGAATCAATTTTGCGAAACTGCATTCCAGTTTCGGTGAGGGTGACACCCTTGACGCGACGCATCTCGGCATCTGCGGCAAGCAGAAGAGCCAATTGGTTTTCAAGCGGGAGTTCGAACGGGTCTTTGCGAAACGGGCTTTGCCAGCTATCGATGTAGGCGTCTTCCGGGACCATGACTACGTCTCCGCGCTTCGCTAGCGCCGAGGCTTTGGCGATCGAGACGGCTTGTGCGGCGCAGCCGGCGACGCCTTCTCGCGTGAGGCGATCAGTGGAGGCAAAGCCCCAGGCTCCACTCGCTAGTGCGCGGACGCCCAGGCCGATCGATTCCGATTGGGCTAAAGTGCCAACCTGGCCGTTTTTGGTGGTCAGATCGCGCTGGCGCAGGTGCATCATGCGAACGTCGGCGTATGTCGCACCGCGAAGGCGGGCTGTGTCTAGCGCGTTGGTGCAGAGATCCCACATTGGCTTGACCTGGAAAATACTGGATTAAGCTTACAAGAAAATGGGGTGCGGTTTATTGCGCCCCATGATGAAAGTGCATAAGGACAAACGGGAATGCCGGTCCTACTACGTGCCTTCTTGCCAAGAGGCCAGGTAATGTTCCTGCTCGGCGGTGAGCTTGTCGAGCTTGTGGCCCATGCTGTCGAGCTTGAGGCGCGCGATTTCCTTGTCGAGATTTTGCGGCACGACGTAGACCTGCGGTTTCAACTGTTTGTAATTCTGTAGCAGGTATTCGGCGGACAGAGCCTGGTTGGCAAAGCTCATATCCATTACGGCGGCCGGGTGTCCTTCCGCGGTGGCCAAATTCACCAGGCGGCCTTCGCCGAGGAGATAGATTTTGCGACCGTCCTTGATAAGGTATTCGTCCACGAGCGGGCGCACTTCGCGCTTGCCGGACGACAGCCGAGTGAGAGCCGGAATATCAATTTCCACGTTGAAATGACCGGAATTGCAGACGACCGCGCCACTTTTCATCGCTTCGAAATGCTCCGAGCGAATCACATCTTTGTTGCCGGTGACGGTGATGAAAACGTCGCCCTGCTTGGCAGCATCGGCCATCGGCATGACGCGGAACCCGTCCATGACGGCCTCAATGCCCTTCGTCGGATCGATTTCGGTGATGATGACGTCGGCGCCGTGGCCCTTAGCGCGCATCGCCACGCCGCGGCCGCACCAGCCGTAGCCGGCGACAACCACCTTGAGCCCTGCAAGCAGTAAGTTGGTGGCGCGAATCACGCCGTCCAGCGTGGACTGCCCGGTGCCGTAGCGATTGTCGAAGAAGTGTTTGGTCTCTGCGTCGTTGACGGCGATGATCGGATACTTCAGTGTGCCGTCTTTAGCCATCGCACGAAGGCGGATGACGCCAGTCGTGGTCTCTTCTGTGCCCGCGATGACGTTGGCAACGAGGTCGGTGCGCTTGGTGAGCAGCATGGTGACCAAGTCGGCGCCGTCATCCATCGTAAATTGCGGCTTATGCTCGAGCGCTGCGCGCAAGTGCGAGTAGTAGGTCTCGTTGTCCTCGCCCTTGATGGCGTACGTCGGAATGTTGTAGTCGCGATTGAGCGAAGCGGCGACTTCATCTTGCGTCGAAAGCGGATTCGAAGCGCAAAGAACCGCATCGGCGCCGCCGTCGCGCAACGCAATCATCAGGTTGGCCGTTTCGCTGGTCACGTGCAGACAAGCGGAAACGCGCAAGCCCTTGAGCGGCTGCTCTTTCACAAAGCGCTTGCGGATGATTTCGAGAACGGGCATCTGCTGATGAGCCCACTCGATTTTGCGCTTGCCAGCATCCGCCAGCCCAATATCTTTCACGTCACCTTTTTTTAGCTCAGCTGTAGCCACACTCATTCTCCTTAGTCCGAACATTGCGCGGCGAGGAACTTCGCGCGGAAGAAACTAGATGCCGGCGAATTGGCCGGCGTTTCAGCAACTCTTAACGGTGTGCGGCTGCTTCCACTGCGGCCGCAGTACCGAGACCGGCCGCCTTGCGCAGTGCATCCGCACGATCGGTGCGCTCCCAGGTGAAGCCCGGCCCGCTGCGTCCGAAATGGCCGTAAGCGGCGGTGTCCTTGTAGATAGGACGGCGAAGATCGAGCGCTTCGATGATGCCTTTTGGCGTGAGCGAGAAGTATTCGCGGATCAGCGCGGTGATTTTTTCTTCAGAAATGGCCGCAGTACCGAAAGTCTCGGCCATCACGGAAACGGGCTCGGCAACGCCAATGGCGTAGGCGAGCTGCACTTCCGCTTTACGAGCCAAGCCTGCCGCAACGATGTTCTTCGCGATGTAGCGCGCCATGTAGCACGCGGAGCGGTCTACCTTCGAGGGATCCTTGCCGGAGAAAGCGCCGCCACCGTGGCGGCTGTAGCCGCCGTACGTATCCACGATAATTTTGCGGCCAGTCAGGCCCGCATCACCCATGGGGCCACCGATAACAAAGCGTCCCGTGGGATTTATGTGATGTTTCGTCTTGCCGTCCAACATTGCGGGGGGAATGATCGGGCGAATCACATGCTCGGTGATGGCGTCGCGGAGATCAGCGTTGGAAACCTTTTCGCTATGCTGCGTGGAAATGACCACGCAATCGACGCGAGCGGGGCGGCCATCGCGATATTCAATGGTGACCTGGGATTTACCGTCGGGACGAAGGAAATCAACTTTACCGGACTTGCGGACTTCCGAGAGGCGCTGCGTGAGGCGGTGGGCGAGTTGGATGGGCATGGGCATCAGTTCGGCGGTCTCATCGCACGCGAAACCGAACATTAGGCCCTGGTCACCCGCGCCGCCAGTATCGACGCCCATTGCGATATCCGGCGATTGGCGCTTAACGGTGCACATGACGGCGCACGTATCGGCATCAAACCCGTATTTCGCGCGGTCATAACCGACGCCGCGGATGGTGTTGCGGACCAGCGTGTCGTAGTCAACGATGGCGCTGGTCGTAATTTCACCTGCAACTACCGCCAAGCCCGTGGTGACGAGCGTTTCGCACGCCACGCGCCCTTTCGGGTCTTGCTTCATCACTTCATCGAGAACTGCGTCGGAAATCTGGTCGGCAATCTTGTCCGGATGGCCTTCGGTGACAGACTCCGACGTAAACAAGAAGTTTCGTAAGGCTTCGCTCAAAAGACATTCTCCTTCGTGAACTGCTGCGGTCCAGCCGCCAAAACACGCGATTCACAGTGCGTTGGATTAACCTAACAAAAGTAACATCGCAGGGTCCCAGAATCAACGCATTGAGCTTAAATGACTTATAGGCGCAGCGAACGGTCGAAAATGGGGGTTGAACGGCGTCGCAGTGCACCGGACTTGGAAGGGTGGAGGAGGACAAAAGGGAGCTAGGCGGCGTCCTCGTCGTCGTCCAACTGTACGTCCAGCTTCCCCTTGGTCTTTTTGGCCATCAGGTAGGAACGGATGAAGGGGTCAATATCCCCGTCCATGACACGGTCCACGTCTCCGGCGCTGAACTTGGTGCGGTGGTCCTTGATCATGCGGTAGGGTTGCATGACGTAGGAGCGGATCTGGCTGCCAAAGGAAATTTCCAGCTTGGACTCGTCAAGTTTGTCTGTATGGGCCTGGCGCTTTTGCACTTCGAGATCGTAAAGCCGGGAGCGCAACATTTTCATGGCCATTTCGCGGTTTTTGCCCTGGCTGCGCTGGGCTTGGCAGCCAACGACGATATTGGTCGGCAGGTGCGTGATGCGAATCGCGGTCTCCACTTTATTAACATTCTGTCCGCCTTTGCCGCCAGAGCGAAACGTGTCCACGCGCAAATCTTCGGGACGAATGTTGATTTCGATTTTGTCGTCAATTTCCGGAATCACGAAGACGGATGCGAACGAAGTGTGGCGGCGCGCCGCTTGATCGAAGGGCGAGATGCGCACGAGGCGGTGCACGCCAGTCTCCCCTGTAAGCAGACCGTAGGCGTTTTCGCCGACGAATTGAATTGTCGCGGACTTTATGCCCGCTTCTTCCCCTGGGGTCTCGTCCAGCACGGTGGCGTCAATGCCTTTGCGTTCCGCCCAGCGCAGATACATGCGCAGGAGCATAGAGGCCCAATCTTGCGACTCGGTGCCTCCGGCTCCAGGCTTGATGGTCATGATGGCGTTGAGGTGATCGGTTTCGCCGGAGAGAAGCGTCCTGGTTTCCAGCTCGCCGACATAGCTCTCGGCGGCCGTTAGTTCGCGGTCTAGGTCTTTCAGTAGATCGTTACGCTGCTCGGCGTTGGTTTCTTCGTTCGCGAGGCTTACATACGTCTCGATATCGCCGGAGATGGACGTGAGCTTATCCTCGGCGGCAATTTGTTCTTCAGCGCGTTTGCGGTCGCGCAGAACGGCTTGCGCCTCTTCCTGGTTGTTCCAGAAATCTGGCTGAGCAACGCGGGCTTCGAGCGATTTCAGGCGTTCACGGTATTGCGGTGCGTCAAAGATAACTCCGAACGAGCGCGATGCGGGGTTTGAGTCCTTCGTAACGATGCTGGAGGTCTTCGAGAATCATGTCGTGTCCAGGGAGCGGTCCGCAGCTTGGCGCGGGCGCTACAGGGCCTTTCTAGAAGTTGAGGCTATCAGGATAGCGGAAACCAGCACGCAGAGCCAAGCGAACCAATCGCCGAAGCGTGTATAGAACGTTTTGTCGGTACGGAAATCGTACGGCAAATCGGCGGAGGCGCGCACATCTGGCGGCATGGTACGGAGAATCCGGCCATACGGGTCGATCGAAACGGTGATGCCGCTGTTGGTTGTGCGCACGATCCAGCGGCGGTTTTCGACGGCGCGGACGCGCGCCATGCGCAGGTGCTGTTCGGCGGCGGCGGAATGGCCAAACCAGCCGTCATTCGAAATGTTGACGAAGAGTTGCGCACCGTTAGCAGCGAAGCGGCGAATCTCGCCAGCGTAAATCGCTTCGTAGCAGATGAACACGCCAAAGGAATTCCCATCCGGAAATTGGCCGACGGAATATTTTGTGCCTTTGCGAAAGCCACCCACTTCGCTGGAAACGTTGCTCACCACGCGATGGATCAGCGGAAATGGTTCGTATTCGCCGAAAGGAACAAGATGGACTTTGTCGTAGGCAAAATCTCGATGCCCCTGTCCGTCAAACATCAGCGCGCTGTTATAGGGCGCCATGATCTCGTGAGGCTTTCCGCTCGCGGAAACGGTCTCCGGCTTCCACTCTACCACGCCAACGATGAATGGGTTTTGAAAGCGAATCGCCAGGTTGGAAGCCAGAGAGGCAAATTGCGTATCTTGAACCGAAAAGGGCGCAGGAGCTTCCGGCCATATCAGGAGATCAGGATGATGCGGAGAAGGCACGAGACTTAAACGCTGAATCTCGGCCAGATCTGATGCGTGCTGCTTGAACCAATCGTTTGGATAGTCCTGTGCTTCGGGAAAATTGAGTTGCACGGCACGCGCCGTGTGATTTGCTACTGGCACCGGCACGAGGCGTGGCCCTGCGATCATCACGATAAGCACTAGCGCTGCGGCACTGCCCAGAATCGTAAGCCGCCGCTTCGGGGAATGCCGCGTGTCCGCGTCGCTCCAGGCAAGAAGCGCATTGAACGCCGCGACGAGAAACGACAGACCGTAGATTCCTGTAATGGTTGTGAGCTGCACCAGCCCAGCGTTCGCGGACGCTGGGTAGCCAAGCAGGTTCCATGGAAAACTGATTTCGGGCAAGTAAGTGCGGAACATCTCCAGCGTAACCCAGAGGAACGGAGCGCCGATGCAAGCAAGCGTGATACTTCGCAACGAAAGCCGGTTGATCGCCCAAGTGACCGCGCCGTTCGCCGCGGACCATACCGACCCAATCAGTAACAGGACGCCCCATCCGCCTGCGCTAGACAGCCCGCCATGCACGGCGAGCGTTTGCGCGATCCATGAGACTGACGTCAGCACAAAACAGATGCCGTGTAGGAATCCACAGGCGTATGCCACGCGCGGAGTCGCGCCGAAGAGCACGATCAACAAAATGCCCACGCATACCCAGGAATAGATGCTGAGATAAAAGCCAGTGTAGGAAAAGGAGAGCGCCGCGCCGGAAACCGCTGCGATAAACAGCCTAAGCCATGCGGGAGTGTCACTTCCGGGATGCGGACGGAAATAGCCGAGCCACGGAAGCCCAGGCATTAGTGCTTGACGATGGCCTTGAAGCCGGCCACCTCGAGGCCTTTCCTGGCGTTGTCGACGGCTTTCTGGTCGGCGTACGGACCAACCAGCACGTGGTAATACTTATCTCCCTGCGGGGACTGCACAAACGTCGGGAAATTTTTCCTGCGCAGAGTATTCGCGAGCGCCATCGCATCGGATTCTTTGGTGAGCGCAGCAACCTGCAAGCTGATGCCTCCCGCGGCGCCCAGCGGCGCGACACCAATGCTCTTCGAAATCGCGTTGGGCTGCTTCGTGGGATTGCCGCTTTTTCCCACCGCGGACGTTGCGGAAGGATTTATCGAAGGAGCAGCGACAGGCTTCAGACGATCATCCGTCTTGTTCGAATCGCCGGCGTGGTAAAACTCCGGGTCGGAAATGGCTGGGGCCGCTGCGTCGGATGCCGGTTCAGAAGCGCGCTTTTTGTTCGAAGGCTTCGGTGCAACTTCCGGCTTGGGCAGAACGTCGCGATCCGTGAAGCCGCTGGGGTTTGTGGACGCGCGCACCTGGCCGTCACGTCCCATGACGTAACCGAGCGTGAAAAACAGTCCCGAAAACAGCAGCATCAGCATGAACAAGCCGATGACGTGCCGTCCTTCGAGCACTCGCTCTCCGGCGTTCCCTCGTTTTCCCCCAGAAGCCATTCTTACTTTTTCGATCCCCCTAACGCTTGTACCCAGCTATTAATGATATCGATGGGCAGGGGGAAAACAATCGTTGTGTTCTTCTCGACACCTATCTCGGTCAAAGTCTGCAGGTAGCGCAACTGGATTGCAGAGGATTGCGTCTCCAGAACTTTCGCGGCATCGGCAAGTTTTTGCGACGCTTCGAATTCGCCCTGGGCGTGAATCACTTTGGCGCGGCGTTCGCGCTCCGCTTCGGCTTGCTTCGCGATGGCTCGCTGCATCTGTTCCGGGATGTCGACCTGCTTTACTTCTACCTTGGACACTTTGATGCCCCAAGGTTCTGTATCCTGGTCGAGGATCACCTGCAGCTTGGCATTCACTCTGTCGCGTTGCGAGAGAATTTCATCGAGCTCGAACTGGCCGACGATGCTGCGGAGCGTTGTCTGCGCAAGCTGCGATGTCGCGTACTGATAATTCTGCACTTGCGACATAGCGAGATTGGCGTCTACTACGCGAAAGTAGCAAACGGCGTTCACCTTCACGGAAACGTTATCGCGCGTGATGATATCTTGCGGTGGAACATCCAAAGTTTCGAGCCGCAGGTTGATCCGATACAGCGTTTCGATCGGCCAGAAGACCAAGTTGATGCCAGCACCTTTCGCTTCCGGCAGCAATCGGCCTAAACGCAACACCACGCCGCGTTCCCATTCCTTGATGATGTAGAGCGAATTCCAAAACCAAATCAGAAAAATTCCGATGATTAGCGCTGCCCCAAGAAGACCGAACTCAGGCATGTTTATCCTCCAAAACTTACATGCATTCTACTTGTTTTCCGTGACCGCCGCTTCCTCTGGCTCGACATGCAGCTTCAGGCCCTCCACGCTACGCACTCGCACCGGCTTCCCTTCCGTCACTGCTCGAGGAGAGACAGCTTGCCAAAGCTCGCCATGAACGCGAATCATTCCCGCGGTGCCGGCGCCCAGCCCGGAGATGGCAATTCCCTCTTCGCCGATCAGTTCTTCCCTGCCCGTGGTCGATTTCCACAAGCGTAAACGCAGCACGAGCCGCATCAGAAAGACCGTGATGAGTGCAAACGGAAGCGTCGCCGCGAGCGCCACGCCCAGGCTCACGCCCCCGGCTGTAAGCGGCGACCGAATCAGAAACATCGCGCCCAGCATCATCGAAATGATGCCGCCGATGGCGAGGACACCGTGGCTTGTAAACTTCGCCTCCAAAATAAACAGAGTGAGTGCTAACAAAATCAGCAGGAAGCCCGCGAAATTTACCGGCAAGAGGTGCATCGCATAGAGCGCCAGCACTGCGCAGATGCCTCCAATCACGCCGGGCGCGATCATTCCCGGATGCGTAAATTCGGTGTACAACCCAAGCACGCCGACCATCAGAAGCACAAAGAAAACATCGGGCTCGACAATGCGCGCGAGAAAACTTTGCCGCGCGGAGAGCTCAAAGGGAGTAATAACGGGACTCTTCAGCGACAGAACCATCTTGGTGCCATCGAAACGCGTGATCGTGCGTCCGTCGAGCTGATGCAATAGGTCATCGGTAGATGACGCAATCAAGTCAATCAGCTTCCCATCCAGCGATTCTTTCTCCGTGAACGCTTTCGCATCCGTCACCGCAGTCTCCGCAAGCGTTGGATTGCGGCCGCGCTTCTCCGAGTAGCTCCGCAAGAAGGCGGTCGTATCGTTGAACATTTTTTTGCGCATGGTCTCGTCGATTTGCAACTGAAATCCGCCGATGATAACCACGGGCGATGCGGCACCCGTGTGGGTTGCAGGAGCCATGGCCGCGATGTCCGCGGAAAGAAGAATGAAGAATCCAGCAGAAGCGCCGCGCGCGCCCGTAGGCGATACGTAGACAGCCACCGGCACCGGCGATGCCAGAATATGCTGGATCATATCCTTCATCGACTCGCCCAGCCCCCCAGGCGTATCCATGGTGATCAGAACGAGCGCAGCATGCCGCTTCGCGGCGTCGGCAAGCCCCTCGTCGATGTAGGTCGCGAGCACCGGTTCGACTTCGCGATCAAGATTGAGCTGCAGCACGAGTGGATTCGCGGAATGCTCATCGGCCGTCACGGAAGGAAGCGCAAGAAACGCCCCAGCGAGACAGGCCGCACAAATTATCGCGAAAAGGGACGTGCGGAAAAATCTAGAAGCACAAATTCTGAAAACCAAACGATGATCGCTCATTTTGCGCCTCCAGACGGCTTCACTTTCTGCAAATGTTCCAGCAATTCCTTCGCATCGGGATACTTGGGCGCCAGCTTCAGGGCCTTCTCCAATTCGGCTCGCGCCAATTCCACTTTTTTCTGTTCGAGATAGATGCGCGCAAGCGTGGTGCGCACCGCGGCGGAATCCCGAATCGCCAGCGAAGCCTGCAGTTCCTTGGCAGAGTCGTCCAACTTGCCCCGGCGCCGGTAGACTTCGGCGAGCCCGTTGTGCGCGGACGCGCTCCCCGGATCGGCAGCCAACGCCGCACGAAACTCTATTTCGGCAGCATCCACGCGCCCGGCCGAAAGTTCCTGCCGCCCGCGCCGTATGTGCGCCGCGGGAGTGTCTGCGACCGCGGCAGCCGCCGCATTTGCGGAATCGCCAGCAGATACAATCTCCAGTCGCAACGCGGTGGTATCCATCTCGGTGCGCACGCGCTGCAGATGCAGCAGAGTGTCTTTCTTCGCGTCGAGTCGCACCACGGGAAGCGCGTCGGGGCCAAACGTCTCCGCCGCGGTATCGCGCTCCTGATCGGCTTCCGCTTTCTTGCCTGCCTTCTCAAGCGCAAGAATCATCAGAGCGCGGTTTTCCGCTTTATCCGGCTCGCGTTCGGAAGCCTCGCGAAAATGGTCCGCGGCTCCGGCAAAATCATTAGCGCCAAGCGCCAGCAATCCCAGGTTGAAGGGATAGTCGTCCTCGTCGGGATCCAGCTCCGCTGCCCGGCGAAGATCGGTAACAGCTGCCGCCATGTTGTTCTGCCGCGCGCGTGCCAGCGCGAGGTTGTTCAAAATTTCCGGCAGGTCCGCGCCGGAAACCAGATTGTTCCGCAACGCTTCCTGCAGGGACACAAAAACTTCTTCCGCTTTATCCGGCTGATTCATCAGCAGCCGGCAAACACCAGTCGCAAACACCGCTTCCACATAGCGGTCGTGCGTTTTCGGAACTTTCGCAAACCAAATCAGCGCCGAGTCGCAGTCTCTGCGCGCGTAATAGGCATCGCCAATCGCGAAATCCGGATCGGGCCACTCGGGCTCGAGCCGCGCGGCTTCCCGAAGTTCGCGCAGCCGGGGATCGTCGTCGCTCGCCAGCAATCCGCGCACATAATGTTCGAACGCATCGAGCCGCAAGGGCCGTTGCGCTTTCGTGAATTCTTCGAGAGTTCGCGGGTAGGCGTGATCGTTGGCGGAAAGCAAACGCCAGAGTAGCTTCACGTGCAAATCCATCAACGAATCAAGAGGACCTGTCTCACGGACTGCGGGAAGCAGCCGTGTCGGGCTCACACGTAGAATTTGAGCTTCGACCATGAGAGTCTGCCCGTCAGATGTAAACCTCCCGAAAATCACAAAATCCGCGTCCATGTTCTGCGCAATGCGCAGCATCGAAGCACGGCTCAGTTTTGCCGTGGGCGGAAGCCCGGAGCGGTCCAGTTCGCCCGTGCGCCCAGTGTGTGAATACACCTGCTGACCCGCCGCGGAGAGCCGCTGAATCGTAAGCTCCTCAAGCCCTTCGCCCAGCCAATCCAATCGTGGCGAAGCGCCCGCATTTTCGAACGGGAATACAAGATAAATCCCCTGCTGCGAAGCCTCAGACGCAGCTCTCCGCGCAGCTGTGGGAGCTCCAGCACCCGCGGATGGTTGTTGTGCAATAACGGAAGGAGGGGCCACGCAACAAAAGGCAAGTGTGCAAAAGAGGACAACTGAATGCGCGCTGAAAACAGACTGCTTCATGCTCATTTCATTGTAGCAGAGGCGCACGAAAGCATTGCGCTAGAAGCGTTACGTTGGCATCAATTGGAATGCCGCGCAGATTCACAAACTGCGTGCTAAAGCGATTCCTGCCGCTTGCATGTTCCGCCAGTCCGAGCTATTTCTGAGGGCTGACCCTGACCTCCATAAATCTCCGTGGAGGCTGAGAGCCTATCGCTATCTCATGGAGTTCTGTCCAGTCTCCCAGTTCGCTAATTCGCATGAGGGAGCTGGTTTTGATTTCTCCCAGGGTGAAGCCCCAAGCCATTCCTATACCGTTCTCAGACAGCTTCACTTCAGTCTCGAGATAACGGCCGTCGTTGTAAGCCCTCATGTGATAGGTTCCAGACTCATCATCGAAAGAGATCATGCCCAGGGCTTGAAGCGCGGCTTTTCCATCCGCCGTCGTGCGCCCTGTTCCCTCGATCATCAGGACCAATCCGTTCAGCTTGAATTCCGCCTCTTCGGACTGAACCAGTTCCAGTGACTCTCCAGCTCCACGAAAAATCCGCGCCTCGCCGGTCCATTTTCCGATCAGGAAGCTGAGCTTCCTCATCGCGGCGCGCTGCGCCTCCGTGTCAGGCACTCGTGGCAGTTGAGTCATGAATCCAGAGAAGAAAACACAACTCGAGAATTATCAGCGCTTGGCACAATGACCGTGCTAATTGGCGGTTGGTCGCGCGGGTTTACCTATAGGCCACGCCTTCCGCGGGATACGTGGTTCTCGGCTATAGCTGGGTAGCGTCCGCGGGCTTTGGCAAAAGCAGTTCCTGCACGGCAGGATCCTTGAGAGCTGCTCCAAATGCCGGGTCTTTCTTTATATCCGTAAACTGTTTATATCCTTCATCCTTGGCTTTGCGAAGATAATGGATGCAGCGGTCGAGGTCGCCGGCCTGCGCATAAGACTTCGCCAACATGTAATAAAACCGCCCGCGATCTTCCACCGAGCGATCTTGCAAGATCGACCCGCTGCGCGAGCCGTTGTGTTCGAAAAGCTGCGGATCCAATATTAGCGCCTGCCGGAACGCATAAATGGCCTGCTCGTATTTTTTGTCGCCAAAATACGCATAACCCAGATTGCTGTAGAGCACCGCCATATCGCTCTTGATCGCAATCGCTTTTTGGTACGCCTTTACGGCCTTCTCGTATTTCTTGCGCTGATACCAAATCGTGCCGACATTATTTTCCGCGTCCGCGTAACGCGGATCAACTTTGACGGCTCGCTCATAATATTTCAGCGCCAGCCCCAGTGCTTCCTGCTGGTGCAGCGCGATCCCCAGCTTGTTCAAATACACGGGATTTCGCGGCTCTTGATCCGAGAGCTTCTTGAAGAGCCCCGCAGCCTCACGATATTGCTTGCGGATCATATAGAGGTCGCCCATCTGCTCGTCGGTAATTTCCGGGCGCACCACGATTACCGGGTCCTGCGGCGAAGGCACTTGCGCAACACCGGGCGCCATCACCAGCGACCGCGTACCTTCAAGTGTTTGCCCTGTTGCTGGAATCGTGAGACTTAAGAGGAGAATACTAGCTGGAAACGCCACCCGTAGGTGAGTCATGGCGAGTCCCCCTTCTCCGGCGGAGGCTTGTCGGCTTGAGGCTTAGCCTTGTCGGGGTCCTTCTTCTTGCCACCAAAGATACCAAAAATCTTCTGTAAAGGGTTCTTTTTCTTTTCGCCAGGAGGGGCGTTAGGGTCACTGGTCCCCTGGCCAGTCGCGTCGGGCGGCCGGTTAGGATCGTAGGGAGTTATGGGCTTGCCCTGCGCATCGGTTTGTGGCGGTTTGGGTTCGTTGCCTCCAAAGACGCGGGATAGCCAGGAACCGGAGGAGGCAGCCGCGGCGCTCCCGCCGTGCAACTCACAGAACTGCGTCGGCGCGGAGCCTGCGATATAGACTTCCTCGCGAGTCGTGGGACAGTTTGGGGTGGCAAGCTCCGTCGATTCGGGGTCGATCAGCACCGACTGGACGCCATCCGGCATGTTGAAGTCTTTGACGTCGCGGTAAGCCGGGAGCGCCGTGGCGCGCAGCATGAAATCCGCCCAAACGGGCGCGACCGTTGCGCCACCCGTCAAACCGAGGTCTCGATTGTCGTCAAACCCGACCCAAACTACGGTGAGCAGGTTTGAGGTGTAGCCGGCAAACCAGCCGTCCCGCGAAGTTCCTGTCTTTCCGGCTGCAGGGAGAGTAAAGCCGCGCGCGCGGACAGTCGCGCCAGTTCCCTTGTTCAAAACATCTTTGAGCAGGCTGGTGACCAGGTAGGCCACGCGCGGATCGAGTACCAGGTGCGTCTGCGGCGTAAATTTCTCCAGCACGCTTCCGTCCGCGCTCACCACACTGTGCAGGAATTGCGGTTCGGCGCGCGTGCCGCCATTCGCGAACGCTGTGTATCCGGCGGCTACATCTACCGCCGTCATTTCGTACGCGCCCAGCGCGACTGCCGGCGTCGCTTGAATGTTATTGCCCAGTCCCATCTGCCGCGCGATTTGTACTACGCGCCCGTAACCGATAAGTTCCGCGACCTTCACGGTTGCGACGTTCAGAGAATTCGTCAGCGCATCGCGCACCGTGACGTGGCCCATAAATCTCTCGCCGTAATTGTTCGGTGTGTACTCTTTATTGTCGAATTCGAACGTCGTGGGCTCGTCGTCAATCGTCGTTGCCGGCGTGATTATGGGCTGCACCCCATCCACCGCGTTGTCGAAAGCGGCGGCATACACGAACGGCTTGAACACCGACCCAGGCTGGCGATGCGCCAGCGCATGATTCAACTGGCTCTGGCCGTAATCGCGCCCACCGATCACAGCTTTGATTTCGCCCGTCCGTGGATCAATCGCTACCAGCGCGATCTGTACCTGTGGAATGGCCTCGGTGCTTCCCTTCTTCGCCGCTTCCTTGCGCCACTTCTCATATTTTTTCGTGAGCAGCAAATCGACATTCTTCACTCCCGCGTCCACCGCAGCCGCCGCAGCGCGTTGTAGCGCCGGATCAAGTGTCGTGTACACACGGAAGTTCTGGCTCAGCAACTCGTTCTCGGAATATTTGTCGAGGAGATGGTCCTTGACCATGTCCACGAAGTACGGCGCTTCGCTCGCCGAGCCCGCCGTGCGCACAATCTTCAGCGGCGCGTGCTTCGCTTCGTCCAACTGCTCCTGCGTGATGTACTTGTTCTCCAGCATTTGCGTCAGCACGCGGTCCCGCGCCTGCGCTCCGCGCTCGGGATGCCGGTCGGCGGAAGAATAATAGTTAGGCGCGCGAATGATTCCTGCGAGGTAGGCGCACTCCGCAATCGAAAGCTGCCGAAGATCCTTGCCAAAATAAGCTACGCTCGCCTCAGAGAATCCTCGAATGCCAAAGCTCCCGCGGTTTCCCAGATAAACCTCATTGGCGTACAGCTCGAAGATTTGTTGCTTATTGAAACGCTGCTCGAGCTCGACTGAAACCATCGCCTCGGCCAACTTGCGCCGCATAGTGCGCTCGTTCGAAAAGAAAAACGTGCGCGCCACCTGCATGGTGATCGTGCTCGCTCCCTGGTAGTGCGAAGAGCTGTGGCGAATATCGGCCCACGCCGCGCCGACGATTCGAATGAAATCGAATCCGCCATGATCGAAAAACCGTTTGTCCTCCGCCGAAAGAATCGCGTGCACCAATTCTGGCGGCAAATCCTCATAGCGCACCGGCCGGCGTTTCTCGCGCGCGCTGTCAAAAAGATTGGTAATCAGCTCCGGCTCGATCTGCGCCGTGTCCATGCTCCCACCCCCGGAGAGCGGGCGGATCGAGCGGATCGATTTCCCATTGAACTGCACCGCCAGGGCGTTTGAACCGCTAAAATAAGAAAGTTTAGAAGGCCGTATGTCCACCGTGTTGCCCTGCACGGTGTATTGGCCAAGCGAATTGTCGTCTGCCTCTGGGCGGTACCCGATGCGCGTCAAATAGGTCGTCAGATCTTCCGCGGTCCACGCCTGCCCGGTGGAAATATATTCCGGCGCGGAAAATATCTGCGTCGTGTTTCGCAACACCTCGCCGGGCAAACGCGCATCGATCATTCGCGAATATTTGACATAGTAATAAGTGAAAATCCCGCCGGAGGTGAGAAAAAGAGCGAGAACGATCCCCAGGAGCGTCAAGCCCAGTTTAGAAGTGAAAAACCCTTTTCGAATTCGAATGCGCAAACGATGGCTCCCGGGGCTGAGCTTCTATTGTCTCGCAACACCCAGCACTAAGAAAGACGGAGTTCGCAGCAGAAATGTTGCTTGTATAAGCGCGGGTGGAGCCGCCCGCCGAACAATCCCCTCAGGCAGAGCCGCTCGAAAAGGTCCGCCCAGGGTCGCGGCTGCAAACCTGTATCCAGCCGTTCGAACGGAGTACGCAAAATCACTGCATGAGCGATTTGTTTTCACTGGAAGGTGAAAAGTGCAGCTCGGTACTGTAGAAAAGCAGGTCCACGGGAACCGTGTACTCCAGCGAAATCTTCACGGTCGCTAGCGAGACCGAGACTTTGATGTCCTCGCGCTTTATCGGCAGCTCCAAATCCTGCACCACTTTGAACACGTTATCGCGAATCTGCTCTTCCGAATAGCGGTTCACGATGCCGAATCGCGCCTGCTCCTGCATCTTGTCCTGCAGTTGATATTCGGAAACGTAGGGGGGGACAAGCTTAAAGGCCAGAAAAATCCCTAGCACGATTACGGCGGTAAAAACGACCGCCTTCATCTTGCCCTCGCCGCGCTGCGAGCGGCCACGGCGATTTATCGATTTCTGTTCAGGGGTAACAGCAAAGTGCACGAAAATCTTCTCCGGGCGCCGCCAACGCCGCCTCTAACGTGCGGCATCGCGCGGCAGGTTTCAGCCGCTGTCTTTCAGTTAACGCTAGCACCCAGTCTGCAGAGTGTCGAGACGTTGCAAGGACAGGTGTTCCCGGAAAGCTACGGGGGAGTGTAGTAGGACAGGCTTCAGCCTGGCTTCTTTTGCCGTGCCCTGCTCGGGTTTCTTAAGTCAGCCGCCGCGGAACAGCCTCAATAAGCCCGAGCAAAAATGGCCCGTTCCGCGGCCGTATTGCCGCAATAAACGCACGCCCCGGACCCGTCGGCACGCGCATTACCATCACCTAGGCTCTGATCGATGGGAATACACCGCATCGTCGCCCGCGTTTCTTCCTTAATCTTGGCTTCGCACTCAGCGCTTCCGCACCAATACGAATACGCAAAGCCCATCTCGACCGCCTTCTTCAATTCATCGTACGTCTTTGCGTCGTGCGTATTGGCCCTACGGAACGCCAAAGCCTTGTCGTGCAACGCCAGCTGAATTTCCACGAGCAACCCCGCGATCGTCTGCGGCATTCCAGCCAGGGGAGCGCTAATCTTCCCTTCTCGGCCCGGACGATCCCGCCGCGCTAGCACCGCCGCCGCCTTCGCCACATCCTTCGGCCCCAGCTCCACGCGCAACGGCACGCCGCGCATCTCCCAATCGTTAAATTTCCAACCAGGACTCGGCCCTTCGCGCTCATCCAAAGTGACGCGCACGTTCGCTGCCACCAATTCCGTTTTCAACTTTCGCGCCGCGTCCATCACCGAACTTTTTTCTTCGTCGGTCTTGCAGATCGGCACAATCACGACCTGATAAGGCGCTAGTTTTGGCGGCAGCACCAGTCCCTGATCGTCGCCATGCACCATGATGATCGCGCCGATCACACGCGTCGAAAGCCCCCAGGAAGTCGTCCAGCAATGCTGCAACTGCCCGCCCTGGTCGAGATACTTCACCTCGAACGCTTGCGCAAAATTTTGCCCTAGGAAATGCGAAGTCCCTGACTGCAGCGCTTTGCCATCGCCCATCATGCCTTCGATCGAAAAGGTGACGTCTGCGCCCGCGAATTTCTCCGCGTCCGATTTTTTCCCGGGGATCACCGGAATCGCCGCATCGTTCACGGCAAAATCCGTATAAATGTCGAGCATCTGCCGCGTTTCAAATTCCGCTTCTTCGCGTGTCGCGTGCGCCGTATGGCCTTCTTGCCAATAAAACTCCAGCGTGCGCAGAAACAGTTTCGTGCGTAATTCCCAGCGCACTACGCTGTTCCACTGGTTCATCAAAACCGGCAGGTCGCGATAAGATTGGATCCACTTCGACCACATGTGCCCGATGATCGTCTCCGAAGTTGGCCGAATCACGAGCGGCTCCGCCAGCTTTTCGCCGCCGCCTATCGTCACCACAGCCAGCTCAGGCGAAAATCCCTCAACGTGATGCTTCTCTTTATCGATGAAGCTGCGTGGAATCAGCAGCGGAAACGCCACGTTCTGGTGTCCGGTGGCCTTAAACCGCCGGTCCAGCGCCTGCTGCATGTTCTCCCATAGCGCCCAGCCATACGGCCGCACGACCATGCAGCCGCGCACAGGTGCGTAGTCGGCTAGCTGCGCCTTCAATACCAGCTGGTTGTACCACTCGGAAAAATCTTGTGCGCGTGTTGGGAGCTTTTCTTCAGCCATGCGGCGGTGTGGTCCGTTCTCCTCAGAACAATAAAGACGTCTGAGTAAACTCAAAAGCGTAACGGACGCCTTGCAGCGTGTCAACGAATGGGAAGGCTATGGGGGCCCGCTCGACGAGAATCTCGAAAGCAGCATGGATAAATCAACGTGCCAGAAAATGTGATCACGCCTTGGCGGCGCTCCACTGATCCCTCAGTCCCAAACAAGCTTTTGGGCACCCTTGGACACGGGTGTAGACTGTCCGCGCCTTTGAACACAAAAAAGAGATTCGCGTTTTTCGTCTTTCTGCCCGCTACGAAATCACATTCTTTAAGCGATTCAGCGAATTTGAGCAAGTGGCGCGCGGAGAGACTAAACAGTGTTCAGGAATCCTGGGCCATAGCAATTCAAAGGCAAACAAACGCGAGCAGTTCGCCTTTTGCCCCAATACTAGAAGCTGAGGACGCTGAATCCCCATTGCATGACCTCATGGCTCAAGGAGAAACTCATGTCCACGTCGCCCAGTTACTCACCACTAGGTGCGCTACCCGCTCCCGGAATGATACCTGCTCAACGCAAGAGCTGGCTGGCACGAAACTGGTTTTGGCTCCTGATAGCGCTAGCCGTGTGTGGCGTAGCTTTCGTGTTTGGAATTTTCAGTCTGATATTGGGCGCCATTCGAGGTTCGGATGTTGCCAAGGAAGCTTTTGCCCGGGCGCAGTCGAACGCAGTCGTGGTGCAGCGCCTTGGGACTCCCATCAGCGAAGGCTGGCTCGTGCTCGGTTCGATCAACGTTTCGGGCACTTCGGGGATTGCCGATCTAGCCGTTCCGCTTTCTGGGCCGAAGGGCAAAGCCACAGTCTACGTGAGGGCTCGAAAGGCCATGGGGAAATGGAACTATAGTTTTATGCAGGCGGCGGTCGAAGGAGGCGATGAAAGAATCGACCTTCTCACCGGCCCGGAGGCACCCGAACCGCAGCCCGTCACACCAAGTTCCAATTAACTGCAACAAGGGCAGGTGGCGTGCCCTCGTCACTTTCCGCTTTCTTTCGCCCGCGACACGGGGGGAATTGCAATTTCCGTCGCTGCCCACATCCCTCACCAACTTGCTGTTGCGAAAGCTGACGATTACCTGCAAGACGCAGCGTAGCGCAATGAAACTTTGAGCAGACAGAAAACATGGTACAAAGCTTGAGATGCCTCAAATGACGCAGATGAAGCCGGAGATTTCCACAGAAAGCGTTGCGAAGAAGCCTAGACACGTGGCGGAGGACCCCGCTCCCGGTTGGCGTACTTACGTAAACGCGTTTCTCGCCTCGGAAATTTCCGCGCTGACCAGATACTACGACCGCGTAATTCAGTGGCTGCCGCGCGATGACGACAAGGGCGGCCTGCTTGCCGCAATCGATGCGCCACGGAAAGAAACCGTTGGCAGGGACGAACCCTTCCCCGACTTGACCCATGAGCGTGACAAGCGCACCGCAATTTTGATCAACGGAACGTTTAACCACGACTTCGACATTCAAGCACTCTTGTTGCAGCTCAAAGCAAAGTTGGGGCGCACCGCGCGATTGGTCGTCGTTCTCTACAATCCGTATCTGCGCTGGGCGTATTACCTGACGAATCGCATGGGAATTCGCAAGGGCGACCTGCCCAGCACGTTTGTGACGCGAGTCGATCTTGAAAACATCGCCAAGGTAGCGGGCTTCGAGATTGTGCGCCAGCGGCAGGCGGTCTACTGCCCATGGAAAATGCTGGGACTCGGGACAATCATTAACCGCGTGATGCCGCTGGTCCCGCTTGCGCGCTGGCTGAGCTTAACTTCGGTCGTAGTGATGCGGCCGCTGGTGCCATCGTCGCAGCAGGGCGTCTCTTGCGTCATTCCTGCCCGCAACGAACGCGGAAACATCGAAAATGCGCTGAAGCGTTTTCCGGACCTTGGGCGCGAGGCGGAAATCATTTTTGTCGAGGGCCACTCGACGGACGGAACTTGGGAAGAAATTCTGCGTGTCTCGACGGTGTATCGCGACCAATTCCGCATCCTGGCTGTACAACAACCCGGCAAAGGCAAAGCGGACGCGGTGCGGCTCGGCTTTTCGCACGCCAGAGAAGATTTGCTGGTGATTCTGGACGCCGATCTGACTATGCCGCCCGAAATGCTGACGCGCTTCAGCTATGCCTACGACCAAGGACATGGCGATTTCATCAACGGCTCGCGTCTCGTCTATCCGATGGAAGGCGCAGCAATGCGCTTCCTGAACCGCATGGGAAATATTTTCTTCGCGAAAATGTTGAGCGCGGTCCTGGATGTGCGGCTCGGCGATTCGCTATGCGGCACGAAGCTGGTCACGCGGCATGACTATGAACGCATGGTGGCTTGGCGAAAAGATTTCGGCGAGTTCGATCCATTCGGCGATTTCGAGCTGCTGTTTCCCGCCGCCGAGTTGGGACTGGAAATTGTGGACGTGCCGGTGCGCTACCTCGCACGGACCTATGGTGAAACAAACATTCAGCGATTCCGTCATGGCCTCCAGTTGCTGAAGATGACGTGGGTCGGCCTCATACGCATCAAGATGGGGTTCCGGAAGAAACGGCCGAGTGACACAGAGACGGAATCACAACAGACTTAGGCGAGGATTTTCTTGGCGCAGAGCAAGTCCACATAGCCAGAGCGTTCAACGGCGAGTTCGATCGCGCCATTATCTAAAGCAAGAGTGGTTGCAGCGCGAGTCAAAATGTGAAGGTGATAGCCTGCCGAACGAAAAAAAGCGAGCAACACTGACGGCTCGAAACCCAGTTCCCGCATCCCGCCGGGAGCGTACTCAAAAGCGATACACATCGCGGGAAACTTTTCGATAGTTTTGCGCATGCCTTCGCAGACAGCCAGCTCGTAGCCCTGCACGTCAATCTTGATAAAAGAAATATTCTGCAGATTGCGAGCCGCGACAAAGCTGTCCACGCTGGTGACTGCAACCGTTGTGATTTTCTCACCGGCAGGCCGCGATGTTTTGAACTGTTCCGTGACCACGCGATGGTCGGCCGAGTGCCTTTCATTGTGCCAAAACTCGAGTGAGCCATCGGCACTGCCGACAGCCATGTTGAACACTTCCACTGTGTCGCCAAACTGTTTGCGGCGAATTGTCTCTTCGAGGGTCGCAAAGCTGGCGAGATCAGGCTCGAACGCAAAGATTTTCGCTGGCGCCTTGCGGGCCGCTGCGAAGACGCAGGCCGTATAGCCGATGTTAGCGCCGACATCGAGGATGTGGCCGTTCGTGAAGAGCTCAGGACTGCGTTTCGCCAGCGCCCAAAAGGGATCCTCGTACCAGCGCTTGTAAAGAAAATACGCAAAAAGAAAAAGCCTTTTGAACAACGCGATTTCGAAAAATCCCGCGGAGCGCGCCAGATTGTAAACACGCGTGAAAATATTGGAAGACGATTTATTGCTCATGCCCTGAACCGTTTCCAGTTGAGATCATTTGGCGCCATTGCCATCGGCCTGGGCCGAGGCTGATTTTTCCAACACTAGCAAAACTCGCAGAGCCGCAACGCGACGCCACAACGGAGATGTCGCGCGCTCGAACTTCGAAAGCGCAGGGTACAGAAAATCTGGCAGCAAATTCATCGGCTTGAAGCCACCGCTGAGCAAATAGGCGAAGAGACAAAAAGGTTCGAGCGCCTTGAGTTTCAATTCTGGCAAAGAATCGAGAGTACTCGAACGATGCTTGGGTCCGAAAAGTAGATACGGAATCGCTTGATTGCCATCAAACGCCAATTTTTCAAATGCTTCTTTGGATGGATTCACAACCCAGGGCGTTTCGGTAAGATCACAGCGCTCCTGATGCAAAAAACGAAAAATGAAATATGAGAACGGCGTGATCCAGGGTTCCACGAGAATCAACCTGCCGCCTGGAATCAGAATGCGAGAGACTTCGCTAAGAAAAGTCATGGGCGTAGCGAGGTGATGCAGCATGTCCAAGCCGAAAACATTTGCGACGCTGTTCGAGCGAAATGGAAGTTGCTGCGCGTCGGCAATGGCATCGAGCCAAGGGCACCAGATGAGGTCCGTCGAGAGAATATTCGGCGCGAACTGCTTGAAAAAACCCGGACCGGCACCGACTTCGATGGAAAGTCCGCCTGACTTTCGAGAGGCGAGCAGACGCGCGAAAAATTCGTCGTTATAGACGCGCCGCAAAATGGGTTTTTGTTCCCAAACGCGGCGATGCCGCAGAAGCTGCTCGTGAGCTTGCGTATCTATGGACACTGTGTGTTTTTCGATTGTACTGAGTTCGGCGGCGACAGGGATGAGAAGCTCGCGGGATTGTTCGGTTCTCGTTATCAAAAGAAGACTGGCGCGAAGACCGGTAACTGATGCTGTGGCTGTGTTTTCAAGGCGCAACGGAATTCCAGACAGTTTTGATAGTCTGATCAGACCGTGAGTTCTCTTTCCAAATCAGGTGATGACCCGAACGTCGGAACGGATTTTCCGAGTCCAACGCAGCCGAAAGACTGGCGGCTTATCGCTTTCCTTGCTGTATTGCTGGCATTGGGAACCGCCGCGGTGTACGCGCCCGCGATGCGCAATGGATTCGTAAACCTCGACGACCCCGATTACGTAACCCGCAATCCGCATGTCCTCGCAGGATTGACGTGGGCGGATTTCCGGTGGGCGCTCGGCTCGAGCTATCCCTCCTCGAATTGGCATCCTCTGACGTGGATTTCGCACATGGCGGACGTACAGCTCTACGGCAGAAATCCCGCGGGGCATCACTTCACGAGCGTGCTGCTGCACATTTTTGGCGTGGTGCTGCTGTTTCTTTTGATCGAAAGCGCCACTGGACGTGCGCTGCGGAGTGCTGCAGTGGCCGCTCTATTTGCAGTGCAACCTTTAAATGTTGAAGCAGTCGCGTGGATTTCCGAGCGCAAGTCGGTGCTGTGCGTGTTGTTTTTTTTGCTCGCAATCGGAGCATACGGCTGGTACACGAAAAAACCCGGAGTGGGGCGTTATCTCTGGGTCGTTTTGTTTTTTGGTTTGGGAATCACTGCGAAGGTCATGGTGATTCCCTTCCCGTTTGCATTGTTGTTGCTGGATTACTGGCCGCTGGGACGACTTCCTGGAATGGATGCAAACGGAAAGCCGCGCAAGTTATTTGTCGCGTTGCGCGCGCTGGTCATCGAAAAGATTCCGCTATTTCTCATGGCGGTAGCGGGCGGAGCCGTCACCGTCTACGTGCACTCTCGCGAACATGCGCTTACAGCCACGATGCCGTTTAGCTGGCGATTCAAAAACGCACTTTTTTCGTACGTGGCCTACCTGGGAAAAGCCATTTGGCCGGCTAAACTGGCGCCATATTATCCGCATCCCGAAAATACGCTGTCGTGGGCAATCGTCGCCCTCTCGGGCCTCGCGCTCGCCGCAATCACTTCGATAGTTTGGCGATTCCGGGAGCGCAAATATCTCGTAGTGGGTTGGTTATGGTATCTGGGGACGATGCTGCCGATGATCGGGTTCATACAAACGGGCCGGCAAGGCATGGCGGACCGCTTTATGCACATTCCGATGATGGGGCTGCTCTTCGCTATGGTTTGGCTGATCGCAGATTTGGCAGCCGAGAAGCACTGGCAGAAAGAAATTGCCGTGGCGATCTTTCTGTTAGTGCTCGGGCCGTTTGCCGCGGTGACCATCAAACAGATCGGCTACTGGCACGACAGCTACACCCTTTTCGCTCACACTCTCGAAGTAACCAAGAACAATGGCTTCGCGGAAAATGATTTCGGTGTCGCGCTAATGGAGCGCGGCGAGCCACAGCTTGCGGCCCAACACTTCGTGGCGGCCGTGCAGCTGAGCCCCGATCTCGCGTCGCCGCATTACAACGTCGCCGTGCTGCTGCAAAAACAAAACCGGCTGGATGATGCGGAGCACGAATATCGCGCGGCACTCGCGCTATCAAGCGACCAAGTGGAAATTGAGCAGTCGCACAACAATCTCGGAATCCTCTATCTGGGAGAAGGAAAATATGCGGCCGCGTTGACGGAGTTGAGCGCCGCGATTGCCCTCGATCCGAACGCACAGAACAGCTACATCGGTCGCGGCACGGCAGAGATGCAAATGATGAACACGGATGCGGCGATTGCGGATTTTTCAAAAGCAGCACAGATTGCGCCGTCGCCGCTCGCGCTGTACTGGCTCGGCCGGGCACTGGAAAGCAAAGGGGAAACTCAACAAGCGGCGAAGGCTTATGCTGCGGCGTTGCAACTGGCTCCCGCGATGTCGGAAGCGCGCGCCCGGCTGGATGCGTTGCGTGCGCTCACTCAATAAAAACGGCCATCCATCGCGCGAGCCGGACTTACTCCGTTCTTCTTTTCGCCGAGAACAATCTGCCCCGATTATTTTGTGGATGGCACCACGGTTTTTATGAACGCGATGTTACGGACGCGGCCTGCAAAGAGATCGCAGCCGGTGATGTGGCCTGCGGCGTCGCGAAGGAAAACAAAGGTGGTTCCAAATGGTCCACCGAATTCATCACGAATGATTGGATCGAGGGCAGCAGGCTCCTGCCAGTTGGTAGCGAGAGTGAGCTTGCCGGCTTTGACGGCAAAGTGGTAAGTGGCTTGCAGTTCGCTGCTCTTGTACTCACCCGAATATTGGACAAGGTCTTCGCTGGAAGGCTCGATTGCTTGAAATTTTTCGAAAACTTGAGGAGCGCTATCCGCGGAATAAAGCGCAAGACGTAACGGCTTGCCTTCGTGTGCTTCAAACTTCATATCCAAGCCCTCGGAAGAGGTGAAATGCGTGGCGTCGAGAGGCTTGAGGCGCAGGCCGTAGACCGACAAATCACCCTCGGCCACAGAGAGTATCAGCACTGAGTGCGAATCCGCGCTTCGATACAGCCCCACGAAGGGCTGAGGATCGACTTTCGCTGACGCGGCGGTGGGAGTGTTGGGCGCAAGTTGGGCATCGAGATAGAGGTCCGCGACTTGATTGGCTAAATGGCGGGGACTGCTTGTCCCGAGATTACACAATGTGATCACAGAAAATTTTTGTTGAGGGAAGCGCAGGAGTCCGGTGCGATAACCGAAGAGAGCGCCGCCGTGTTCGACGATAGGCAGGCCGCGGTAGGTGCTGATGAAGAGGCCGAGTGCATACTCGATTTGTTTTCCATTGTTGAGCACACCTCGCGTCTGCATTTCTTTCAGCAGCGTACCTTTGCCCAATTTGTTGGCGTAGAAATTGCGATCCCAGAGCAGAAGATCATCAACGCTGCTCATCAGTCCGCCATCGCCAATTTTGTCAAAGTTGGTGGACCAGTCGATGCGGAAACCGCCATCGGGGAGCGGCTCGTAAGCAGGGACGCGGCCTGGGACGACGACGGTGTGGTCGTCGTAGAAGCGCGTGTGCGTCATGCCAAGCGGCTTGAAGATATTTTCTTCGGCGAATTGAGAGAGAGGTTTGCCAGTGGCGCGCTTGATAATCACGCTGAAAAGGAAAAAGTTTGTGTTGCTGTAGAGGTATTCGTCACCGGGCATGTAGTTGAGCGCTTTTTGGCGAGAGAGCAGGTCGAGCAATTCGGGCGTCGGGTGGATGTCCTCGAAATTGCGGCCCGCGAGCAGGAGCAAGCCGAGAATGTCGCGAAAGCCGCTGGTGTGATGAAGCATTTCGCGGAGCGTGATGGGCTTGCCATAAGAAGGAATCTCAGGAACGTATTTACGAACATCATCATCGAGCGAAAGATAGCCCTGTTCCGCCGCAAGAACGACGCTGGCGGAGGTGAATTGCTTCGACACACTGCCCATGTAGAAGACCGATTGAGGAGTGAGTGGGACCCTTAGTTCGAGACTGCCCTCGCCGTAGCCTTTTTTGTAGACGAACTCGCCGTCGCGTATGACGCCGAGCGTACAGCCCGGTGAATCGGGCTTATCGAACTCCGCAAATATGTTATCGACCTTGCGTTTCAATTCGCTGGCGTCTTGCTGTGCAAAGCAAGCAGGTACGGCGAACGAGGCAGCGGATAACACGACGATTGCAGCATTGCGGAACAAGTTCATGGAAGGCGCCGCTTGGGATTGAATCAGCGCAGGAGGGTATATCGGCGTTGCACGCAAAGCAAAGCCTTTTACCTGCAGGAGCTGTTCAAAACCAGTGCCAAGGCCTTCCCAAATTTTCTAGTTGTCTGCGAAAGTTATGATTACTTTTCCCCGGGCGTGTCCCATTTCCAGATAGCGGATGGCCTCCGGGACCTCATTCAAGTTGTAAAGTCTGTCGATGACCGGCGTTATTTTTCCAGATTCCATCTGCTCGCGCATCCAGGTCAGATCCACTTTGCTGGGTTTTGCAAGAATCATGAGCAGCTTCCGGTTCCCGAACAGCGACAGCACAAGAGAGGAAATTGCGCTCAGCAAGGGACGGATCATCCAGTTATCGGTCGTTCCCCCCGCGCCGACGTATATCCCCTTGGGATTTAAGACTCGCCTGGAGGCTAACAACGAATGGTTTCCAACGCCGTCGAAAAACAGGTCGTAACGTTGCGCACTCTTCGTGAAATCCTCTTTTGTGTAGTCGATAACGCGATCTGCACCGATGGACCGGACCATCTCGAGATTCCTGGTGCTGCATACGCCGGTCACATCCGCACCGAAGGATTTGGCGATCTGCACAGCGAATGTACCCACACCTCCAGCAGCACCGTTAACCAGGACCTTCTGCCCTGCTTGGATGCGTCCCTTGTCGCGAAGACCCTGCAATGCGGTATAGGCGGCCACGGGTACGGAAGCTGCTTGCTCAAATGTGACGCTAGCCGGCTTCATGACCAAATCTGATTCGGAAGCACAGACATACTCGGCAAAGGCGCCTTTGCACGGGCCGAAAACCTCATCGCCGAGTTTGAATTGCGATACTTTGCCTCCGAGGCCTTCGACCCGGCCAGCAACATCAACGCCTAGCCTCTGGACCTTTGGTTTGCGCAGCCCGGCGATGATGCGAACGGCGTACGGCGTGCCTCTCATGAAGTGCCAGTCAAGCGGATTGAGGCTCGCCGCGCGAACTTTTATCAAGACTTCGTTGTCCTTGGGAACGGGCTTCTCGACGTCCGCGATCTGGACAACATCCGGAGGTCCGTACCTCGTGTAGACCGCGGCTTTCATTGGCGTTCCTCCGCTGCGCTGGCTTGATTCCTACCGAAGACATATACCAGAACGGGGGCGGTTAATCTGCACCTGACTTGCTCTTGCTCGCATCAGATAGTCGACTTCCAGTAATGCTCGAATGAAAAACGGTCGCGCGCAACTGAGAGCGAGTTACAGCTAAGTTTTCATGAGCGTCAAAAAGGAAATATGGATAAGACAAACTTCAAAAGAATGGGAATGATCACCATGAGCGGCAAAGTTTTTGCGGCATCAATACTCTCACTCGGACTGATCTTTGGCGCGACTACCGCTCGCGCGCAACGGCAGCCGGAAACTTTCTTTAGGACTCGGGTCGGTTTGACCGGCAGCGATATTCAGAAGATGGATCAAGGCCAGGTCGTGACCAAGGTCCTCGATTCCGGAGACAAGAAGTACGGGATGCTGGTGTTCGGCGGGGTCTATATCAATAGCACCGTGGAGCGTTTTGCGGAATCTTACCGCGACGTAAAGAGCCTGCTCGAGGACAAGGTCTACCTCGACGTACAAGCGTTCAACGAACTCGGTTCGCCGCCAAAACTCTCCGACTTCGACCGTATCGCATTCCCTCGCAAGGATATTGACGCGCTCCAGAAATGCAAACCCAACGACTGCGATCTCCAGGTCTTTGACGTTGTGGCTCTGCAGAAACGGATCGACTGGAACTCGCCCGACAAATACGATCAGGTCAACAAGTTCGCCCGCCAGCGCCTTTTCGAAGTGGTGACAACTTACATCTCCGGTGGCCTAAAGGCGTTCGGCAGCTACACCGACCGCGAGAAGCCCTTCAACCTCTACGAAAACATGAAATCGATGCTGGACAGTTCCTACTACCTGCCGAAGGACAAATCCGGCGGCATCTACGAACACATTCTCGACTATCCGGAGGGAAAACTCCCGGGCGCGATGGATTTCTTTTATTGGGAGAACATCGATTTTGGGCAAGGGCCGACCATCCGCGTGAATCGCGTTTCGATGTTTCCTAAGGGCGTGGGCGTTATCAAGTACGTTGTCGCGAATGAGCAGCTCTATGCCAGCCGCTACATTCGTATCGCCCTGCAAATGTTCTACTGTGTCCCCGACACTTCCAATCCGGGCAAGCCGGGGTTTTACTTGATTGAGATGAACGATTCGCGGCTCCCTGATTATGGCGGCCTGAAGCTCAGCGTCGTGCGAAAAATAGCAACCGGAAAAGGCGTGCAATCCACCGAGGATATTTTGACCCTTTACCACAAAAGACTCTCCGGCAAGTAACGGGTGGCGACCTCAAGAGGGGGGCTGGCAGTTTCCGGTTAGCGCTGCCAGCTCAACCGGTCGATGCAACACTTTGTTGAAGTTTACTGGCGGGAGTTTGAAATCCTAAGGTTTTTCTTGGACGCTGATTTAACCGCAGCGCCACTTGGTCTAATTCCGTTTGTGTGTA